>LQAI01000022.1_pt1 | contig 154502 bp, 146 predicted proteins | sample 1535821 | NCBI WGS metagenome assembly LQAI01 (sample SAMN04331586, study PRJNA305678) | bioreactor metagenome | isolation source: bioreactor_5 inoculated with Wadden Sea sediment 1st replicate of a... | place: Germany:Bremen
GGGGTACTTGATACCACGTCCTTTCTGGTCGATAAGCTCGAGCAGTCGGGCGGCCAGCTGGTGGACCGGTGCATCCTTGTTCCCTGATCCGATCAGGATGGTGATAAGATCCAGATCAGAGAGTGCCTCGGAACCTCCCTGAGCCATCCGTTCCCGAGGCTGTCTGTCATAGCAGGAGAGTGCTTTTGTGGTGCAGTATGTGCGATATTTCATACCCGGTATTAACCGGGATCAGCAAAAGATGCTTCAACACGAAAGGCTCTGGAACTTCCTGGCCTGTTCGACGATCTGATCATATACCCGATCGAAGATGATCAGATCCTCTTTACTGATCCCCTGTTCCAGCGATTGGTTGAACTGCATGACGACAGGCATCACCTGCTCAAGAAGCTGCAGCCCTTTATCCGTGCAGGTAAGAGAACTGTGCCTTCGGTCGCTGTCGAGCTGCTGTTTGGAGATCAGTCCTTCTCTGACCATACGATCGATCAATCGTACTACTGTTGAAGATTTGATGCACATCAGCTGTGAAAGATGTGATTGGTTTATTCCCGGGGTGCTTGCTACAAAGAAGAGCGCATTCAGTTGAACACGTGTCGAACCATGTTCAGAAAGCCGTTCGTTCAACGCCTCGGTGATCGCCCGGGCCCTGTTCGACGCTGTGAACATGATACAGTCTTGAACGTCATACATATGTTGATCCCATTACTCATTACAGTTTATGTGCGATACGTCCTTAGCGTTCGCATTGAGAAGATTATAGTACAAAAACAGGTATCGGTATACAAAAGATATAGAGAAAATCAGGTAGACTCAGTCACTCCCTGTTTGTGCAGCATGTTCTTCTGAAGTTTGTGAGTACCTCTCAGTAGGAGAGCGTCAGCCCGACCCCTACCTCTCTGATCGGGGCAGCCGCAGCCAGGGCGATCTTCGAAGGAAGATCCGTACAGTGGCAGGCATGCAGTGCCGTGAGCTCATGTCGCTTCAGATATGCAACGGTCCCCTGCAGGCGTGCAGGTTCGGGCTGCAGCAGGTGGAACCCCCCTATGATATCGACGATCCGCTCATCATGGCACACCTGTTTCGCATACTGCACGATATTACAGATCCCCGAGTGGGAGCAGCCGGTTATGATCACCAGTCCCTCAGGGGAGCGGTAGGCGAGAGCAGAATCATCAAGAAGGGTATCAGGGCTATCCTCTCCCGCCTTCATACCGATCCCCGGGGAGTGTTCGAACGGAAGGACTCTTGGTATCTCACCGAGAAAGATCAGATGCTCGGTGATGGCGAAGGGTTCTCGAGTGAGTACCGGCCTGAAATAGGGATCGAGTCGTTTGAGCGGGACGATAGATCCTATCTCTCCGATACTGCTTTCCTGGGTGCTGACGAACGTCCTCGGATGGGTCACCAGGTGCGGTAGACCGATCATGCGCCCGGCGAATCGCTCCTCGGTAAAGGCTTTGATCAGGTGGGTGAGACCCAGGTATGATCGAGATGGCTGTGAGACAGTACCAGAGTATCGAGGGACATCAGATCGATCTGCATCTTCTGTGCATTTCGCAGGAAGATGTCGGAGTACCCGCAGTCGAAGAGGATCTTCTGTCCACCATCCTCGATATAGAACGAAGTCCCGGCTCGCCGAGGTAGTACTGATCGATCAGGGTAGTGTTATCAACGAGTACGGTCAACTTCATAGATATGCTCCTTGCGCCATTCAGATGGTATAGTCATTCCTGTCAGTGTCTTCCTGCTTCTCAGGCGGCAGTCCTTTGACCGCTGCCGTGTGATGCAGCTGGGGAAGTATTGCCCAGTTAAGGAACAAGAGTACCATAATAAAGAATCCTGCGATACTGTAGATGATCACCTGAGGGAAGGGTTCTCTCTCTGTCGGCAGGGATCTGTTATCATGATAGAGCGTGAATGGTCCGAAGTCGTCGAACTGGGTGAGAGCGGGAGGCTGGGAACCTAATCGCAGATAGACCTGTATGGGGTCACTGAATCCCCCGATGAGCTCCCCGGGGAGTGCCAGTTCGATCCTGTTGCTCTTGTCTGAGGAGATCTCGATGGGAACCGTCCCGATCGGAGTGGCGATGACCCTCCAGTGGCTGTCAGCCAATGCTGAGATCGTGCCGTCTCCCTCTATGCGAATATCATATCCGTGTGAAGAGTAGCCGGTAGCATCATCACCGTCGGTGTTCAGGTAGTAACAGACGCTCTTATCCAGTGCTGCAGGCTCCCCGGTGATGGTAGTCAGCAGAAAGAGGGTGTCGGCATGAATTACATAGCTGAGTGTGTCGATATCATAGATCTTGAGACCTTTCGGGCGGTTCTCGATCACATCAGTTCCCACCAGTACCACCTGCGGATCAAGCTTCCAGTCATCGAATTCGCCATCGATGCTGCCGCGAGTCATATACGGGGCTCCGGAGGTCCTGACTGTGACCGGAGACAGATCTGACCGGGTATTGCCGTACTGGTCTTCTGCGGTCAATGAGAAGGTGTATCTGGAGGAACCTGAGAGGCCGGTGACCGTGTACATGTATTCATATGCGGGCTTGTCTGAAGCTTCGACCCTGATGTTCCTCCGGTATTCTGCACGCTGCAGATCGTCACTGCTCTCGATCGTGAGATGATACATCGCAGGGTACCTGCCGGTAGCACTCCTGGAGAAGTACACCGTACTCTCATGTGCTCCTGCAGATGCATCTTGGATCCCTATGATCCCTTTGAGGATATCCTGTTCGGTCCGTCGTACGGCATCGAAGGTCACCGGTGCAAGGGATGTGCTGTTCCCCAGGCTGTCGCGTGCCCGTATGGTGAGCTGCAGCTGAGCTTCGAGCAGTTGGACGGGGAAACGTATGCGATTCTTCGTGATCCCGGCATACTCGGTGTCTGTGCTGCCGGTAAGGACTGTATGCTCGTTCGAATCAATCAGGTCATAGACGACCGGCCCGTTGGGATCCTCTGCTTCAGGCCAGGAGAGCAGGACTGACTGCGTATCAGCAGAGAGGGAGATCGAGGGTTCTCCCTGCTTGAACAGGGGGCCTTGTGTATCAGGGGGAGGATCAAGCAGCTGGTAGCTGAGAGCGGAGGATGTATCGACAGCGGGGAGGGAACCTGCCTGCGGCCCATAGGCTGCTGTGAGAACGATATGACTGATATGATCTGCTCCTATCTGCTCTTTGGGGAGTGCGAGTTCGAAGCTGCTGCCGTCATAGGAGTACAGCGGGGTGATATCCCCGCGGTGGTTCCAGTCCCAGGTATAGTCATAGATCGAGCCTGCAAGGAAGCGGTAATCAGCTCCGTTGAACCCCGGATGGCCGGTATAGGCCTTGCCATCGGTGTTCAGATAGACTGCACTGTCACTCAGGTCAAAGATCCCATCAACGGTCAGCTGCAGGTACAGATACCTCTGATCATCATGGATACGCAGCTCGGAAAGCTGCGTGGCTGCCGGATCACTGAACGCTGCAGCGGGGACTGCTGCCCAGTCATTGAACTTCCCATCGATGCGTATCGTCTGTGGACCCATCGGCAGCGGGATGCCTGCAAGGATCCTGGTATTGGTCTCTTCGATCCCGCCGTTCGGCCCCCTGCGGCCGCTCTGCAGATCGATTGCGCCTGTGGTGCTGTCCTCAGCCCGTACGATGACATAGCAGGGTTGTCCTGCAGTCAGTCCGGTGATCGTGTACTCATAGGGGCAGGCATCATCAGCGCTGGTATAGCCTCTGTCGGTATAATCAGGACTCTGTATATAGGGGACATCGGCAAGGAGTTCAGCCTGGTGATATCAAAGGGGAGTGTAGTGGTATAGTAGATGTTGTATCGTACCGGATGGCTCTGGTCTGTTGCGACATCCCACAGGACGGTCAGCTGCCGGTCGCCCGGGATGACCTTCCTGACACCGGGGCGGGATGGGGCCACTGCAGTACTGAACTCCTCTTTCGTGTAGTCAAACCCGATCACATCATAGAAGAGATACTCATCGAAGACGGTCTTCTTCCCGAGGGTGGTGTTCTGCCAGCGTGGGGCAGAGCGGTCAGCTTCAGGGGGATGATCGATGATCACGGTGGAGATCTCACTCAAGTACCTGTCGGTGATCAGTTCCTTTCTTCCCTGGGTATGGACAGCATCTGAGAGGATCTGCTGATACAGCTCCGGATACCGCTCAGGGAAGGTCATAGGATCCCGGGCATAGTCGATGTTGATCACCGGTATGGTGCGCTGATGGCTTGAAAGTGCAGCATTCACCTTGGGAGATACGTAGTATCTGTTCAGTTCGTGATAGGGGCTTATCTGGAAATCGAGAGGGTCCCCGGATGCGCGCTCATAGCTGTTATCGAGGGTATAGCTTTCGAACAGTGCGATATCGATGAACTCTGCCGGGTTCCAGGCATACTGGTAGGGCTTGTTCGGGTCGAAGTAGAACATCCCCCTGTTGAGCAGCAGCAGATGGTCCGGGAAGTGTGTATCAAGCAGTCCTATGAGATCATACATGCCCTCTGCCGTCCATCCGTAGCCCTGCCAGGGGTTGGGTGTCTCCGGGGTATCGAGGAAGAACCCGTCGATCCGGTAGCTGGCCAGTTCCTCGGCCTGCTCTATGATGATCTGCTGCCAGGCCGGGTCTCCTGCATGTACGTAGCAGGCCCCCCAGTCCCCATGTCTGTCGGGGATACCATCACTGTATCGGTCGCTGCTATCTCCCGAGACCGAACCTGCTGCATTCCACTGATCCAGATAGAATCCGGCGATACCCCGATGTTCATAGACGATCTGCTGCAGGTCCGGATCATAGTAGGCCGGCCCCCTGCCGTCTCCGGTACGCGGTGGTTTTCCGTTGAAGGTCTCTGAATCCTCTCCGATGGATATATACATCAGGACATAGGTGCCGGTACTTCTGATCCTCTGGATCGCAAGAGACTCATCTGCTCCCTGATAGTGACCTGGCTGCAGAGCGACCAGATCGAACTGCCCCATGGCCGGGATATCTTCATCCGACCAGTTACCATAGTAGATGAGCGGCGACTGGATCCCCGAGACATCCGGTGCACCTGAACTCAGGGTGCTGCGGCAAAGAGGATCATTCCTATCACACACCAAATTCTCTGCATCATACGGCTCCATATAAGATTGGATCAGTCAAGATGACCGATAGTACACCATGCATGTATACAGTGTAGCATATGTATGAGTAGTTCATGCAGAAATTTCATGCAGCTTCGCTGTGGTAGGGTATGGTAGGTCATGCACAGGTAGTGCTAAACAGAAGATCGTGAGGGCACAGGGAAGGGGGCAGAGGTGAAGGCCCTCCCTTCGAGGTCTGTGGCTGCTTCTCGTATGCACTGAAAAAGAGAGACCGCAGTGATCGTTATCTGATCTCTGCGGTCTCTCTCGTGTAGTATTGTCTACTCTTCAGGTACTACCGTATGGTGGTAGTACCTGATACTGTCATTTCTCTTTTTTCTGGGAGAAGGAGAAGGTGATCCTGTCGATGATGATCGCCAGGAATACGATAGATACACCTGCTTCGAATCCTCTTCCTACTTCGATTCTGTTGATCGCCAGCAGGACTTCCATTCCAAGGCCTTTCGCCCGATCATCGAACCGATGACTACCATGGCAAGTGCCATCATCGTAGTCTGGTTGATACCGACCATGATAGAAGGTTTCGCCAGAGGGAGCTGCACATCAAACAGGATCTGCTTGGGTGTTGCCCCGAAGGCTTTCGCAGCTTCGACGGCTTCGATATCTACGGTCCTGATCCCGACATTCGTCAGACGGATGACTGGAGGGACGGCATAGATCATGGTCGCGAACATGGCAGGGACCTTTCCCATACCGAAGAACATCAGCGCCGGTATCAGATAGACGAAACTCGGCATCGTCTGCATGGCATCGAGGACCGGTTTCAGGATCCGTTCGGTCCTGTCACTCCGCGCCATGCTGATCCCCGATGGGATCCCTATAAGCAGTGCGAAGAATACCGATGCGATGACCAGACTCAGGGTTCTCATGGAGAGTTCCCAGTAGCCGAACGAACCTATCAGGAACATGAAGATCATGAAGGTGATACCGGTTCGTATCGACCCGACGAGCTTCCACCCGGCAAGGCCTACGAGCAGGATGATGATGAACCAGGGGATGAAGAGAAAGATCGTCTCGAACCCCAGGACCACCTGCAGGATGATGAATCCCACTGCATCGAAGAACCCACTGAGGTTCTGCAGCAGCCAGGTCATGGCAGCATCGATCCAGGAGGCTAACGGGATCGTGGTAACATCTGGAAAACTAATCATTGTCGCCTCCTTCATCAGCAGCCGGTGCTATTGATTCGAATATCTGGTCGGTGGTCACCATTCCCTTGAACTTGTTGTTCTCATCCACCACTGGGATCGGATAGGGATTCTCCGATACGATCGAGAACAGGTCCTCGACGATGGTATCTTCGGTGACCGAAGTGATCTTCTTTATTGCTGAAAGCGGGATGCCCTTCGGCTTCTCTGCAAGGTTCAGCAGCTGTTCGAGCTTACTCTCTTTCACCACTCCAAGGAGCTTATGCCCCTTGTCGACGACGAATGCCGCCTTTCGGTTGTTCGAGCGAAGCAGGGTCAGGGCGGTCTTGGGACCTTCCCATGCATAGAGCAGGACTTTCGGTGATTCCATGATCGTCCCAGCGGTGAGGACCTTCGCAGGAGAAGCGTCTCTGACGAACTCCTGAACGTAATCATCTGCAGGGTTCGACACGATATCTTCCGGTGTCCCGACCTGTACCAGTTCCCCGTTTCTCATGATGGCGATCTGATCACCGAGTTTCAGTGCTTCATGCAGATCATGGGTAACGAAGACTATGGTCTTCTGCAGCTTTTCCTGCAGCTCTACCAGCTCATCCTGCATCTGTCTTCTGATCAGGGGTCGAGCCCGCTGAAGGGCTCGTCCATGAGCAGGATGTCAGGATCGTTTGCCAGGGCACGTGCCAGTCCGACACGCTGCTGCATACCGCCGCTTAAGGAACCGGGATAGTAATCTTCCCAGCCCTTCAGACCGACGGTCTCAAGGGTTCGCATCGCTTTCGCGTAGCGTTCACCCTTGGGGACTCCACGGATCTTGAGCCCGTAGGCCGCATTATCGAGGACCGTCTGGTGTGGCAGCAGCCCGTAGTGCTGAAATACCATCCATAGGTGTCTCTTCTGAAATGAAGGAGCTGTTCGCTGGTCATCTTGGTGATGTCCTTGCCGTTGATCTCGATGGATCCATCGGTAGGTTTGATCAACCTGATCAGCGCACGTATCAGGGTGGATTTACCACTTCCCGAAAGCCCCATGAGGATGTAGAACTGGCCTCTTTCGACCTCAAGACTGATGTTCCTCATGCCGACGATACAGCCGGTCTTCTCCTGGATCTCATCTTTGCTGAGATCCTGCATCTTCTTGGTAAAGATCTTTTTGGGATCTTTTCCGTATATCTTCCACAGATTCTTTATGACGATCTGTGGCTGTTCTTTCTTTTCACTCATATAGTCTTCCTATAGGGCTGCCTTGACTCGTGAAGCAATATCGGCACTGACCCATTTGGTCCATATGTCCTGCTTGTTCTCAAGGAACCATCTGGCAGTCTCTTCTGAGCTCCAGTTGTTGTCACTCATGGCAGCAAGGAATTCATTGTTCTGATCGACAGTCGTGCTGTACTTCTTGAGGATCTCGATGACCTCAGGTGCCTTCTCAGGCATGGTCTTACCGACGAGGATGTTCACTTTTGCTGCTTCATACTCGCTTCCCGGCAGTCGTACCATGTCAAGTTTTCCCAGTACTGCAGTCGGTGCCCAGTAGTATCCTACCCAGGGTTCGCCCTTGGTATAGGCTCCTACCATAGTCCCGGCAAGTGCTGCACCTGATCCTGCGATACCCAGATTGAAGGTCTCTTCAAGACCGTTCTCTTTGTAGATCTCTTCTGAGATTATCAGCTGTGACCAACCTGCGACTCCACCGTATACGAGACCTTTCGATCGGTCTTCAGGGTCAGTGAACAGATCGGCATACTTGGCAGGTCTGCCACACTCTTCAGTCCGCTTGCCTGAGCATCAGGACCTTCGACAAGGTATCGTGGTACCCACCAGCTGTGGTGCATCCGGCATGTTGGCGCCAAGGTCGATGATATCTCCTGATGCGATCCCTTCAGCATAGACTTCGGGGAAGTTGGAGTGCCAAGATTCCATATCGACATCGACATCGCCCTGGACGATCCCGTTAATGATCGGGAGGGTGTCACCGGCGATGAAGTTCGCCTCGTATCCGTCCAGTCCGTTCTCGATGATGAATGCCATGATCCTATTATGTACCTGGACACTGTCCCAGGATACATCACCAAAGGTGATGGTGGTTATTCCGTCTTCCTGTTGTCCTGCTGCAGTGACTACTGCAGTGACACTCAATAGGATGATCATTAAACATACTAATGTTTTTTTCATGTTATACCTCTCTAGTTTTGTGATAATATATTAGTATACTAAACAAAAGTAGTACAACATGTCAAGGGGAAAATAAAATACTATGCATAATAATCAAAAAATGATGAAAACAATTCTTTAAACTGTTTCTATGGTATAGATTAATAATCGTATATATATTATTGTTCTTACAACACTATATATTAGGTATCTAAACAATACCTGATAAGCAAACAGAGGATACCGGAATCTTTCGTATCCTATGTGCATCCAAGGAGCCACTATGAATACCTACCAATCCGCAGAATGTGTCGTAAAGAGTCTGCGCAGAATAACACGAGCTTTCGAACTGCAGTCTAAACGACTGATCAAGAAATATGGACTGACCGGGCCTCAGCTGGTCATCCTTGAAGAGATACAACACTCCTTCGATCAGCCGATCTCCACGATCGCCAGGAATGTCAGTCTCTCACAGGCGACCGTCACCAGTATCCTCGATCGACTGGAGCATCAGGGATTCGCTGTCAGACACCGGAATGTGAAAGACAAGAGAAAGGTGAACATCCAGATCACCCCCAAGGCTGAAGCGGTGCTCTCACAGCATCCATCACTGCTGCAGGATGAGTTCGCTCGTCAGTTCAGTCTGATGGAGAACTGGGAGCAGACCATGATCCTTGCCTCCCTCCAGCGCCTTGCCTATATGATGGAGACAAAACCTTCAGAGGAGTTCGATATACCCAAAGCGCTCTGATCGATTCGTATCTGTGAGTCTGCCGGCTCTTCTACAGCTGTGCTACGACGCTGATCGTGTCGGAGGAGCGCCCACGTGTCCCCGGAGTCCTGCACCACAGTACTCCGGGGATCGTCAGTTCTGATCGGTGTTCCCTTTTTTGGAGAGCCTGCTCTATTTTTTCACCCTATTTGCTTGGATCTGACTATTCTTATACACTCTAAAATAGAGTTAATATAGCAATATACAATATAATAACACAGTATTTATCACATATCTTACAATTCATGGTATTTTCACATTCGATTAACCATCTGCTCATACTTGTACTCTATCTTCCAGTCAAAAACAATCTGGAGGAATCACATGAAGAAATATCTTGCTATCCTTATCATGATCATGCTAGCAATAAGCCCTGCATTCGCAGGTGGAAAACAGGAAGCTGCACCGGCAGAAGTTGACCCGTACAGCTGGATCGAACCGGCAGCAGGGATGTTCGGTCTTCCGGGAGTCAATCCCCTGGAAGTCTCCGGGAACATCATCACCGCTGGAAGTTCAACCGTCTATCCTCTCTCAGAGCGGATGGCTGAACGATTCAAAGATGAAGGGTATGGTGATAACATCACCATCGACAGTATCGGTTCAGGTGCCGGCTTCGAACGATTCACCGTCGCAGGTGAGACCGATATCTCCAATGCATCACGACCGATCAAAGCAAAAGAGATCGATGCAGCCAAGCTTATCGGCAGAACTCCCATCGAGTTCAGAGTAGGGACCGATGCCCTGGCAGTGACCGTGAGCAAGGCCAACACCTTCGCTAAGAACGCAACACTTGACGAACTTGCACAGATCTTCTCCACAGCAGAAAAATGGTCAGATGTGAACCCCAGCTGGCCTGCTGAACCGATCCTGCGATTCATCCCGGGAACAGACAGCGGTACGTTCGACTACTTCGTCGAAGAGGTCTTCGGAAAGGATCCGGAACCCATGCTCTCAGCAGCCAATCTGCAGCTCAGTGAAGATGACAACATCCTGGTACAGGGAATCGAAGGCAGCCCGTACTCCATCGGATTCTTCGGATACGCCTACTACGCAGAGAACAAAGAATCACTGAATGTCCTCGATATCGAAGGGGTGACACCTAACAGCCAGAACGTCGATGAGGCACTCTATCCTCTGGCACGACCCCTGTTCATCTACTCAGATGCCACCATCATGAGAGAGAAACCACAGGTAGCAGCGTTCATCAACTTCTATCTCTCCTATGTGAACGAAGAGATCGTAGATGTAGGATACTTCCCGGCTAATGAGAAAGTACTGCAGGGCGGACGACAGGCTTGGCTTGATGCGATGAAAGGGACCTATTAATCAGCCAGGATCATCAGTGATATGAATGGTTCGTAAGGAACGATGGGAAGAGGGCTCTGCATGCAGTGTCCTCTTCCTGCACCTTTCAAACCCCGTATATAGGAACGTTATGACTACTATACAAAAGCATCCATTCGGTAAGAAGATCAGGCCTCATGAACGACTGATAGAGACCTATCTGTTCGCCTGTGCCCTCCTGTCGATCATCGTCACGGTGGGTATCATCGTGATCCTTGTGAGAGAATCCTTCCTCTTCTTCAGTGATCCGGAAGTAGGTCTTCTGGAGTTCCTCACAGGAAAGACCTGGCAGCCCATGATCGGGAACTTCGGGTTCCTGCCGCTGCTCAATGCGACGCTCACTACCAGTATCATAGCCATGCTGCTTGCCATACCGCTGGGTATGTTCGTAGCCATCTTCCTCAGTGAATATGCCAGTGACAAGACCCGCAGGATCCTCAAACCGATCCTGGAGCTGCTCGCCGGTATCCCGACTATCGTCTATGGCTATTTTGCCCTGACCTTCATGACCCCGCTGCTCAGGTCCATCTTTGGAGAGGGGGTGGTGGAGATCTACAACACCGCTTCTGCAGGACTGGTCATCGGTATCCTGATCCTGCCCATGATCGCCACGATGGCAGAGGATGCCATCAGTGCGGTACCCAAAGAGCTCAAACTGGCAGCCTACGGACTGGGGGGACCAAGACCGAGACGATCTATCAGATCCTGATCCCGGCCTCACTCTCAGGATTGTCAGCGACCTTCCTGCTTGCCTTCTCCAGGGCTATCGGTGAGACCATGATCGTTGCCCTCGCAGCAGGTGCCGGTCCGAAGTTCACCATGAACCCGCTGGTAGCGGCTGAGACCATCACCGGGTACATCGTACGAATATCGGGAGGGGACGTGAGTTACAACTCAGTAGACTATAACAGTATCTTCGCCCTGGGGCTGGTGCTGTTCATCATAACTTTCACCTTGAATTTTATCTCGCGAAAGATCGCGGTGAGATTTCACCAGAAGTACGAGTAGCGTGATGGGGATACAACATATGAACGATTTCGGAAGCACGAAAGAGGTGGAGAGCCTGATCCACAGCAGACGACGGACCGACCTGATCTGGAAGGTGGTGTTCATCATCGGGACCTGTATGGCAATACTGTTCCTGGTGCTGCTGCTCTCGTCGATCATCAACTCGGTCTTCGGGTATGCCGCCCTGCGGTATTCGGTAGATCCGGTAGAACTGGTCTACGGGAAAGAGTCAGTCAAGGATTTCACCCGTGAAGAGCTCATCGATTCGATGAACTCACATCTCTCTTCAGGATCATGCGTCGGGTGCTCTCAGAGAAATCTCTCGAGGAACACTCCAATAAGGAACTGGTATCGATCATCGAGGAGTTCATCGTCGAGCCGAAAGTCCTGAGGACCTGGACACTCACTGAGTCGCTCTTCTCCCGGTCCGCCATCGAGGAGTTCGTACAGAAGGAAGAGGGTGCGTATCTGAGTTTCAGATCCTGGCTCTCTCCTCAGTTCTTAGTGACCGAGCAGTCCAGTGACCCCTATAAAGCCGGGATACGTACGGCTATCCTCGGATCACTGTGGATCATGCTGATCACCTTCGGCTTCGCATTCCCGATCGGGGTCGCTGCTGCAATCTATCTGCAGGAGTATGCGGTCGATAACCGGCTCAACAGGATCCTGCAGCTGAATATCTTCAATCTTTCGGCAGTGCCGTCGATCATCTATGGTCTCCTTGGCCTTGCGATCTTTGTCCGTGCCATGGAACCGGTGACCAGTGGGGCGGTATTCTCCTCTCTGGCAACAGACGGGACGGCAAACGGCAGGACAATCCTCTCAGGAGGGCTGACCCTCGGGCTGCTGATCCTGCCGATCATCATCATCAATACCCAGGAGGCCCTGAAGGCTATCCCTGATTCGCTGCGTATGTCAGTCTACGGGGTAGGGGCGACCAAGTGGCAGACGATCTGGCATCATCTGCTGCCGGTCAGTATCGACAGGATCCTGACCGGTACCATCCTTGCTCTCTCGAGGGCATTGGGAGAGACAGCCCCTCTGGTCGTGATCGGTGCTTCCACCTTCATCGCAGTCGATCCTTCGGGGTTGTTCTCGAAGTTCACTACATTGCCGATCCAGATCTATCAGTGGTCCTCGCGGCCCCAGGGGTCGTATCGCAACATCGCAGCCGCAGCGATCATCGCTCTGCTGGTCCTGCTGATGCTGCTCAATGGGACTGCAATCTATCTGCGAAACCGAGTCACGAAAAAGAAGAGTCTGGAGTAGATGGTACAGAGGTGTAGGGATGAACAAGTTACAGAGAACTGATACGAGCATGGTGACAGGTACTGTCGCATATGCAGGGAATACGAGGAGAGTCATGAAACAGGAACAACGGCATATTATAGAGCTGAATGATGTCAGCATCCATTATGGTGACTTCAGGGCAGTGAAAGATGTGAATCTTTCGATCCCTGAGAAGGCAGTCACTGCATTCATCGGACCGTCAGGCTGCGGTAAGAGTACGGTACTCAGGAGCATCAACCGGATGAACGATCTGATCCCCGGATCATGGATCAAGGGCACGGTCGCCTTCAATGGACATGATCTGTATGATGAAGAGGTAGACCCGGTACTCATCAGAAGGAAGATCGGCATGGTCTTCCAGAAGCCGAACCCCTTTCCCAAGACGATCTTCGAGAACATCGCCTGGGGGCGAGGATAAACGGCTATCGGGGAGATTATGATGAGCTGGTCGAGAAGAGCCTGCGGGGTGCAGCCCTCTGGGATGAGGTGAAGGACAAGCTCAAGGAGAATGCCCTCCGGCTCTCCGGCGGGCAGCAGCAGCGTCTGTGCATCGCCAGGGCGATCGCCGTACAACCGGAGGTGATCCTGATGGATGAACCGGCCTCCGCTCTGGACCCGATCGCGACCGCCAAGATCGAAGAGCTCATATCGACACTGAGGAACGATTATACGATCATCATCGTCACCCATAATATGAGCCAGGCCTCAAGAGTCTCGGATTATACGGCCTTCTACATGGTCGATGATCACAGGACCGGGTATCTGGAAGAGTACGGAAAGACCGCTGATCTGTTCCTGAACCCAAAGAATGAGAAGACAGAACAGTATATCAGTGGTAAGTTTGGTTGATGGACTTGAGTAGAAGAACAAATACAGGAGAAGCAGGTACAGTAGTATGAGTGCATATATGATGAACAGAGGAGTGAGCGGCGGCTGCAGACGCGTTGAGAAGATGGCGGTGGTGCTGCTTGATACCGTAGGGCTGGTCCGAGATGCCCTGAACAACGGTACGGTGATCCCCCATGATAAGCTGCGGGCGAATGAGGAGCTGCTGAACACATGGGAGATCGAGATCGAGGATGATTTCATCGGAGTCGTCGCTACTCAGCGACCGGTAGCCACAGACCTCAGGTTCCTGGCAGCCTCTCTGAAGATCATCGATCACCTCGAACGTATCGGGGATTACCTGATCCATGTGATGGAAGTACTGGCAAAGATCAAGGGCGGACTGGTCCCGGAGATCCAGGGCCTGTATGCCGACATGGTAGATAATCTCTACGTCATGCTTGAGAAGACCATAACAGCCTACAGCAAACGGGATGATGTGATAGCAAAAGAGGCAGCAGCGATCGACTCCTTCATCGACAAGGCCTATCGATCAGCCCTCAATGAGATGTACAACTCCCTCGGCAGTCCCATGACTCGTGCTGAACTCGGCCGGCATCTCATGCTGCTCAAGTACATCGAACGTTCGGCAGATCATGTGACCGATATCGACGAGTGGATCGTGTATGCCATCGAAAGCACTCACGTTCAGCTCAACAAGTAGGAACGACTGGAAGCAGGGCCATGACTTCGTGGTGAAGGCTCTATCTATGAGAGCTGCTTCAGCTGGGCAGTGCAGCACAGAGAGTGTCTACCCGGGAATAGGAACATGGTGTCAGACTACTCATGAACAGAGGGAGCAGCTGGAGCTGCTCCTTCTGTTGCTTCACAACGGTGCAGAACGGTAGTATCATAGAGGGTATGTGAGGTGGTTATGAAACGTACGATGTGGTTGCTTCTTCTCTTGTGTGTGCTGCTGCTCTCAGGCTGTGCTTCTCTTGCAGATCTTCCAGGGCTCTCCACGGTAGAGGAGATTGCCTCTCCTGAGGATCGTTTCGTGGAGATCGGATCGTATTCGATGCATTACAGCAGCTATGATTCCTCTGCTGATGCCCCTCCGATCCTCTTTCTCCATGGGTTCATGTCACATCTTCACTCCTGGGATTATCTTGCTCCGGCTCTTGCCGATCAGTACAGCCTCTACGGGTATGACCGGCTGGCGTTCGGTTTCTCAGAACGTCCGCTCCCGGAGAGAGGGGCTGCTCCCGATCCCTATGCACGAAGTCAGATCCTCCTTCGAGCGATCGGCTTTCTCGACCACTTCGGCATCGAGAAAGCGGTCATCATCGGGAACTCTGCAGGGGGGAACCTTGCGGTGCAGATGGCGCTGGAACATCCAGATCGGGTCCAAGCTCTCATCCTCATTGATCCTGCGATCTACCGGAACGGTCCTCCGGGGTTCGTCAGTGCCCTGCTCAAGCTCAGGATCTTCGATCGGATCGGTCTGAAGACCACTCGGAAACTGGCACAGGATCCCTAGATCTGTTCGAAGATGCCTGGTATGACCCAGAAAAGATCCCTGATGAGCTGCTTGATCAGTATCTGCAGCCACTGCAGATAGAGAACTGGGACCGGGCACTCTATGCCTATACCAAGGCATCCTCGGATCCCGGGATCATCAAGCGGCTGCAGGAACTGCAGCTGCCTGTACTGATCATCCATGGAGAGCAAGATTCGATCGTGCCGCTCAAGCAGAGCCTGCAGCTGGATGAAGAGCTCCCCTCATCCCGACTGGAAGTATTCGATGATTGCGGACATGTCCCCCATGAGGAGTGTCCACAGCAGAGTGCCCGGGTGATCCTTGAGTTCCTCTCCTCCATTGGGTATGAGTAGACAGCGTGGTCGATGCCCAAAGCTGCTGCTTCAGTTCCTGAGATGGGCTGAATTGGGATGATCACTGGATTGATGATATAGTTGATGAATCGAAGGAGAGCTCCTGCTGCATGAATGACCTGCAGCAGGAGCTCTCTCATGTCCGGGTCATTTGTCGATCGAGATGCTTATCCCTTCGAAGACTTCCCGTCTGTTGTAGAAGTTGTTCATGAGGGACCTTCCGTTGTAGTAGCTGTAGGAGACCCTCAGCAGCAGATCATCGAAGGCCCCCGGGATCTCGATGCCTGCATCGACTGAATGCGAGGGCATCCAGGACAGTTCCTGCCAGGCACTGACATTGTATGCTGCAAAGGCCCTGATGCTGCCGAACAGATCAGGAGTCCTGATCTCAATACCCATGTTCGTCCAGTAGTAGGCCTCTCGTGCAGGTTTGATCTGCCGTGTTCCCAGTGGATCCTCCCCTGGCCAGAAGTAGTAGAAGTCTCCATACACCAGCAGTGAGTTCGCCCGGGTGGAGAGCCCCATCGGTACGAGGGGGTTGAGTGCCAGCGATATCCCGAAGTCATCACGCACATAGGTAGAGGAGAGCATCGTCGGTGAGCTGTCATAGTCGATGGAGGGGGAGCCTTGCAGATGTTTATCGATCTCATCGCCGGCATGGGTGCAGATATGATGCCGGGAGAATCTGCCGGTGAACCAGTCAGATGGTGAGAGGACCAGCCCAATGGAGTATATGCCGTCCATTCCCAGGAAGTCATTGCTACTGCCCTCCATGTACATGGGGATAGTCAGGAAGAGATCGAGCTGAATCCCTACATCGGGATCGTCGGATCTTCTGAATGAGAAGAGGGAGAATCGCGTGCCTGCGGTGATATCCAGACGGCTGTCTGAATCCAGAGCGATCTCGTTGATCGACAGTGACCTGTCAGATGCCTCGAATCGCGGGGCAAAGGGATCTGCTGCATAGTTGGGGTAGAAGAAGTTGTTATCGACCAGATGGAATTCCCATCCGGTCTGTCCGATATCGAGGGCGGTAAGGGCCGCTGCAGGGATCAGGAGGATGAGCAGGAAGATCAGGGTCTTCACCATGGGACTGTTCATAATTGTACTCCTTCTGTCTCTGCATACCAGATATCATGTTCGTATCCTCTCAGGGAGTAGCCTCCAAGGATCCAGAGCTTCTCGTCGAAGACCTCTGCGGTGTATCCGTATCGCGGGCCGAAACCGGACCCTGCCGAATCAGGTGTTACCGTACCTGGTGCAGTGAAGGAGTAGGTGGAATAGAAGTTCGGGTGTGAGTTATCATACTCTCTGGTGATCGATGCACCCGGGAGGATGAAGCACGTCCCCTCATAGGTGACCAGCTCCAGATGAGCCCGTGAATCATAGTTGATGCCGTCTCTGTTCGGTGGTGATCCTGCTCGTGATATCGAGCTAGTTTCGGTATCGAACACTACGATCTTCTTCCAGTCTCTTTTTGCAGCGGGATCGAAGGTCGCCTCATAATCCTGTGCATACCCGCCGAGGATGTAGATGCTCGTCCCTGATACCGTGACTCCCATCGCCCCCCGGCGACCGAGTATGTCAGAGTCCAGGACTTTTCCCCAGTTCTGCCCGTCTGTCGATCTCCAGATGTCCTGATGATAGTCGACGCCCCTGTTCCTGCCGGCGATCACATAGATCGTGTCAGGGCCGTCATCAGCACCCTCGATCACGGCGAGGCCATGGTAGGCCCTGTCTCCAAAGGGAGCACTGGGGGTGAGTTCTGTCCAGGTCACACCGTCTTCGGTCACCCACACATCATTCATATAGTGATTGGTGTCGTTGGTGTTCTCTGCTGTCTCATCAACAGCATAGCCACCGATCAGATACAGCTTATCATTGGCGACTGCCAGAGCATGGCCTGTTCTGCCGTGCCAGGGTGCATCGTCCAGGACCTTGGTCCATTGCAGGCCATCTTCAGAGCACCAGACGTCTTCCAGATAGTTATCGGAGAAGAATCCATCGTAGCCATAGCCGCCGATGACCCAGAGCTTGCCGTCGAAGACTGCAGAGGCATGGTTGCTTCTGCTGCTGTAGGCTGCTGATTCGGGATATCGTGTCCAGGTGAGGAGCCCGTCGTACGGGCTGTTCCCGTACTCTCCTTCCTCCGGGTAGGACCCATAGGGATCGCAGGATGTGATGAGTACTGCAAGGGAAAGGATGGTCAGCAGCAGACTGATCTGATGCCCCTTCTTATACGTTACCATATGTGTTTCCTTTTTTCAGTGGATATGCTCACGGTCGTGTGAGGTACTACCTTCTCTACAGGTCTCAGTCCATGGAGAGAGCAGTTTCTGTACTTAAGCATGATCATTATAAACCAGAAACAAGCGTTTGGGTACTCATATTTCATTCCATGACACAGTATTCACGATCTATCTTCCATGTCTTGCATTCGATATACATCCCGATAGTATCATGGAGGCAGATCTCGTGTGCTTATTTGCTTTCTCGCTCACCTTCGTAAGGCCGTAAAACTGCCTGATCGGGATGATCTGCAGATCTTGCAGTAGATTCTCTTTCCGGTTCTTTGTATGATTAGTTCGATCAGCAGTGGAACAGTATTCGGGGGACGATGACCGTTGACCTGTGAAGCGATCGTACGGTATGCAGGCTGCTGATCGGTGATGGAGATCAGGTTCGAGAGGGAGAAGGATTCGTATGATCAGCAGAAGCTATCTGGTGAGATGGTCACTGACTGTGGTGATCATCATACTGTTCAGTACAGGGTGCACGCAGGGGAGTTACCGTATCCGCACAGGAGAAGTGGAGTTCTCTCCCGGCTATGCCTCCGGTTCCTATACTCGCTGCCATGGTTACAAGGAGCAGGTGATCAAGGCTGAAGCCGGGGAGGTCTATACGATCTCGAATCTGGTCCGGACTGACGAAGGAGAGCTTCAGACGCTCATGCTCGGTCCTGACCGAGCCGTCTTTGGGGAGTTCTCGGGCACCGGTGAGATGGTCCTGCAGATCTCTCAGAGCGGGCGTTATCGCATACGGGTGAGCGCACAGGAGCACCAAGGAAGCTTTGCCCTCTCCTGGTCAGTCGATGAGCAGGGAGTAACACAGAAGTGATTCTTCTCTAGAGATGGTTCTCTCATACGCCCATGATACAAGGAGACACAACCTATGACCTTAGCCGTTTTCGAGGAGTATGTCAGGAGTCTTGCCGGGGTGACCCTCGAATTCCCGTTCGATGAGACCACCCTGGTCTGCAAGGTGATGGGAAAGATGTTCGCCCTGACAGATATCACAACCTGTGCCATGATCAGTGTAAAATGTGACCCTGATGATGCCTTGGCCATACGTGAGGCCTATGCTGGGGTGATCCCGGGGTATCATCTCAATAAACGGCACTGGAACAGTATTGCCAATGATGGAAGGATCCCCGATGAGCAGATCTTCAGCTGGATCGCTGACTCGTATGCCCTGGTTCTCAGGAAGCTGCCTGCACGAGATAGAGCGAGACTCGTGTGATCCGAGTCCGTGTCAGCAGAAGTATCGAAGTTAGTTCAGGTCATGGGGTTGAGAGCATATCCGAGCAACTGAGTCGTACTGCCTGAACAGGAAGAGTCCTTCGCCTGAGTTAGAGAAGTCGTCAATTTTGTCAGGAACAAATGTGATCTTCAGATCTGCTCCCTCTTCATAGGCGAAATCGATGGGATAGCTCATGCTGCTTGTATCACTACCTGTTGCTACGCTCAAGTGCACTTCAGCCTCTTCATGCAATCAACTCCTGCGTATAATGCCTTCGCGCGTGAAGAGAGATCCCATTTGTCAACCGATATCTCTGTTATCGTCAGGGCACTTCCACTGACGATACATCATGTGTTCTGTATACAGAATGGGTACAGCACACCATATTCTTGTGTAGGGAGCCGATCAGGCATGAGGAATCAGCATATGATTCATCTCTCGATTCAGCTGTTCTCAGGTGATTGCCAGTGAGATGGATCAAGGGAACCTCTGCGGTAGGCCTGCAGGTAGCCGGTACAGAAGGGTCGCCTCCGGTGAGGACCTGCTGGGAAGAGACTGCCGCACTGAGGGCATCTGATAACTTCACATAGACAGCATGCTGTCCTGCCGCTGCACACATGTGAAGGAATCCGCTGTTGATCCGATCCCTTTCGGGAAGACCGTATGAGATATTGTTCAACCCGCAGATGGTGTTGTACTCCGGGAAGGTCGATCTGATCTCGATGAGGGTCTCCAGATAGACCGCAGCACTGGAATCTCCTGTTGCCAGGGGAAAGACCATGGCATCAAGATACAGATCACTGCTGCTGATCCCTGCTCTTCTGGTCCGTTCGATGATCGCGGGAAGGACTCTCAGCCGATCCTCCTTCGTTGAGGGCATACCGCTCTCATCATGCAGCAGGGCGGTGAGGGTGGTGTGGTGTGAGACTGCAAGCGGGATGATGGCGTCCATCCGTTCCTGCTCGGCGGTGATCGAATCGATCATAGCCCTTCCGTGGCGATGGACGGCGAGAGCTGCAGCATGTGCCTCCGGGTTCGGGGAGTCAAAACAGAGAGTGACCGGCAGTTCCTTCTGTATGGTCTGTGTCATCCACACCAGATCTGATGGTTCTGTCTCGATCCGGGTGCCGCAGTTGACTGCCAGGATGGAGGCACCCCATGCTAACTGAGCTCTTGCTATAGCCAGCAGCGAACTGCTGTCACGCTCCTCAATGATCGAATCTATCATATCTTCACTGCTGTTGATGTTCGCTCCGATTATGATCATAGCTTTTCATGCTCCTTATGAATTCATCAGGTCGACAGTCCCGACGACTGTCAGAGGTAGGTAGCTGACTTCTCTGCACAGGTCGCTCTACTGTGCACTGGATCGATCGTGATGGTAAAGGATTCGACAGCTGTATCCGGACTGATCGCTGTATCATGCAGTGTGAGCGTACACTTCGTTGTCTCAGGCGTGCAGATCAGCACCAGATCATCGAATGGCTGATCGGTAGCAGTCACCTCTGCCCGCAGGGGGATGCAGCTTCCCCCTTTGAGAAACAGAGGCAGGCGATCTAACGGGGCTGGTACGTTCTGCCACCCCGGCCCGCTGCAGCAAGCCCCTGAGAACAGATCATACCAGGTCCCTTCGGGGAAGTAGACCGGTGCAGAACGGGCTCTCTGCAGGACCGGCACCACCAGCAGGTCCTCACCGAACATATACTGTGTCTCGATGTCCCAGGTCGCCCGGTCTTCCTGAAATTCCAGTACCATGGCCCGGGCCAGGGGCAGCCCTCTGTCTGCCCCGGCGACTGACTGGGTGAAGATATAGGGGAGCAGCCTGTTTCGCAGACGGATGAAAGCTCTGCTTATGCGCAGTGCCTCCTCTGAATAGTTCCAGGGTTCATGCGGCCGTTTCCCATGGATCCTGGCATGAGAGGAGAAGGTGCCGAACTGCATCCATCTGATATAGAGTTCTGCATCAGGGGCTCTCAGGATCGTGATGGCTTGCTCATGCTCATCGGTTCCCGGCAGAGGGATACGTTCAAGGTCCCTGAAGACTTCAGGTTCGTAGTCGAACCCTCCGATATCATGGCTGTAGTAGGGTATCCCGGTCAGCCCGTATCCCAGCATCCCCCGCAGTTGTCCCGCCATCTGTGAGAAGGATGCATAACTGTCTCCTCCCCACTGCAGAGGATAGCGGACCGAACCGATGTATCCGCTGCGTCCCCAGGTTAGCCCTGTCCCGTAGACCTGTCTGACTGCTTCGAACGCACAGGCGTTATAGAGCAGCGGGTAGAGATTATGCAGTTCCAGGCCGCTTCTTCCGTCACTGCTGACGGCCTCCAGCGGGATCTGTTCACCAAAATCAGTCTTGAACACCGATACTCCCTGGAGCAGCAGCCCTTTGAGCAGTGAGATGAACCAGCTCACCTGCTTCTCATCGGTGAGGTCATAAGCCACGAGTTCTTTCCCGGCAAAGGCTTCTGAGACGTATACGAGTTCATGGTCTCGGTCACGAAGGAAGAATCCCTGCTGCATACCGGTCTCATACAGCTCAGTGCCTGCAGGGACATACGGGTTGATCCACAGGCATACTCTGATGTGCTGCTCGGTGAGTCCTTGGAGTCTTTTCCTGTGATCACTGAAACTGATCGGGTCCCATGACAGCGTTGACCACGGGGCGGGGCCCTGCCACCAGGGGTCAAGGCTGATCACATCAAAGGGTATATCATGCGCTCTCATACCGGTGACTGCCTGATCGACCTCAGCCCAGGAGCGGTATCCACAGCGTGAGACCCACAGACCGAAGGACCATTTGGGCAGTACGGGACTGGTCCCGGTGAGCATGCTCAGGGAGTGGAGTATCTTCTTGAAGGTAGGGCCGGCTATGATGAAGTAGTCCAGAAGATCATCAGCGACTTGTATCGAATATGATGCTCCTGAGCAGGTCCCCATCTCGAATCGTGATGGATAGCTGGTATGCATCAGAAGACCGTAACCCTGTGTCGAGAGCAGAAACGGCATGGCCTTATAGGATCTCGAAGAGTTCACGGAACCGGAGTCCTCACAGAACAGATCGATGGTCTGCTGATTGCGTACCAGGGGAGTGAAGTGTTCTCCGAACCCGTACCATTTCTCATGCACAGATGAGCACACAGAGAGTCTGGCATGCAGATTCCCGTCAGCATCGATGTCGAACCCGCAGGGGGCGCTCTCATAATGGGGACCGAAACAGCGGTCATCGATCTGCTGGGTGAAGAACGGCTGATCGTTCCTTGCTACCTGCAGATTCCAGGGGAGGAGATCACAGTGCACCTCAAGGTCACCGCTGGATAGATTCACATGGTCATCACTGCTGTGTATGCTGCAGCCGGCTCCCGGTCTTTCGAGATCCCCACTGAGCATCTCCCGTGGGGAAGCGGGGATATGATGTGGATGGATCCTGACCCGGACTATGTCGTGATCGAGCAGGTCGACGGCGATGGCAGTGTCCAGCCCTCCGCTGGTTCGGCAGGTCATGCGAACCCCATTGGGAGTGGTCTCATTCAGAGAAGCATTGGTGAGTATATGGGCAGGCTTCAGGGCATGGGTAAAATCGAAGCTCTTGGTGATTCGAGAGAAATCTGCAGGTTCATGCATAGGAAGATCCTTCTGGAGTCAGTGGTTTGATATGATCGAGAGCCAGGTGGCAGAATAACTGAGACATTCGAACACCTGCAGTTCAAGGTCACGGAAGTAGAGACTGTCCCCTCCCTCAGGAGGTGTTCACGCTCTTCGATGACGATCCTGACCTGCCCTGAGATGAGATAGATCACCTCCTGCTTCTGTATATGCAGAGTCCTCGCGGTATTCCCCGATGATCTGTACCCGGTCGAGCAGAGGACCTCCAGTCCCCTGCCGAGGTTCGGGGTCCTCAGCTGAGAGATCACATTCCTCTCTGGCAGGAAGATACTCGGACAGTTCCCCCCGCTGACAAAGAAGATCTCCTTCTGCTGTTCTTCGTCCCGACGCTCCTGCTCATCAGCACCGTAGAGCAGCTGGTGGATCGGGACCTTCAGCACTGCCGCTATCTGCTGCAGTGACTGCACAGACAGTTGGCATTTGGATGTCTCGACCTGTGAGATGAACGATGCACTCAGGCCTGTCTTGTCTGCAAGCTCTCTCAGGGAAAGTTTTTCCGCTTTTCGGTGTTGCCGGATCAGCGGACCGATCGATGTGGTTTGTGTCTTCATGATTTATCCTACTTTACAATATGTTAAGCTGCACTTAATATTTTGTCAAGAAGATCTTTGTAAGGAATATCTATGATACCCGGCGCGATCGAGTATGAATCTAGTGTTGATAGTTGTTCGTACTGTGGTTCAGTAGCAGCATGAGAAGAGGACCCGGTGATCTGTGGCTTCTGTACCGAAGAGGGACTGCAGGGACACTATCTCAGGGATAGCTGCTATGCAGCAGTACTGGTCTTCGAATGCTCAGGAACACAGGAGAGGGCTGGTCTGCCTGAACGGCCGTCTCTGGTTCGACGTGGTTCCAGCAGGATCGACTACCCTGGTACAGCGCCCGTATGCTGGATTCAGCAGATCGTTCGTTCACTGATAGGAATCGGCATTGGCACGGAGGATGATCTCATTCTTGATCGGTACGATGGGGATGACCGGGATCTCATCGGTGAGCAACTGGAACAGATAGCTGATCGAGTAGTAGCCCTGAGCGAACATATCCTGTGAGATCACAGCTTCAATATACTGGTTGTCCAGATCATCGTGAAATCCGGCATACTGATCGAAACCGATCGTATACAGATGCTTTCCACCGTGCCTGCTGATCTGTCGGGCAATATGTCCGGTCTGATAGCTGATATCGATCAGCCCTGCGTTCCCGCTGCAGGACTCTTTGAATTCGATCGCATGTCGGATGAAATCCTCATGATCACCTGCATAGTTGTAGAAGGGTCTCACCGTGATCTCTGGATGTCTCTGGAGACATTCAAGCACCCCGGTCAGGCGGGAGGAGACATCGATGAAATGGTTATAGGGTCCTGTCACGGCGATCAGGATCTCTCCTGCTCTCATGATCTTGACCAGGAGCTCTGCGGCCATCCTCCCTGACTGGATATAGTCACTCCCGATATAGGCGGTCCTGCGGGTATCTGCCACATCACGGTTCACGGTGATCAGGGGATCCCCCATCGGTGATTTTGGAGATCGTAGCCGCGATATCTCGTGTCACCGCGGGTTTGTAGATATCATTGGGGATGATGGCGATGGCATCGTATCGGGCCTCTGCCATGCTGTTCAGGCGTTCGATCTGTTCTTCAGGGGTGCTGATCCGGGTGACTGCGATATCTACAGCCAGACCATAGTCACGGTACTGATTCTCTGCCTCCCTGACGCCGGCAAGGACAGATCTGAGAAAGTAGGGTGATCGAGGAGAATCGAAGCAGACCAGTCCGATCGTATAGGACCTGTTCGCAGCGAGTGATTTCGCAGCTTTATTCTCCCGGTATCCGTACTTCTTCAATGCATCAAGGATGATCTGTCTGTTCTTCATACTGACAGAATCATGACCGTTGATGACTTTCGAGATGGTCACCCGTGATATATTGATCTCACGGGCTATCTGTTCCAGGGTCACCCTTCTCTGTTTCATATACACCTGCATCTGCTGTTTGAGGCATCTACTGCCTGGGTTCAGTTATATCACATCAGGTGATACTCCTGCTATAACGCAAAGAATATCTGAAGTAGAAAAAACTCGGAGAATGCATGTGAAGCGTGAGGGCATGGGTATGGGGGTGGTCAGTGGAGCTGAACGCCTCACCGTGCCCTCCTATGGACAGGGCATTGCCTCCCACGATGACCCCGGACTGGTTGAGGATGAACTCATCGAGCAGCCCTTTCTTCATGAGTGCATGACAGTATGATGGGGATTCTATGAGGGTACGGTCCATACCGACTACTTTCAGCACGGCAAGAAGAGCTAGCTCATCAGGTGTCGAATCACTTCCGGTGAGGATGATCGGCATGGCATGATCACTGTATCGGTCGAACGTCGTTCGTATGCTGTCAGCATCCTCCCAAACGGCAGTGCTGTCACGGTACGGACCGAGGTAGAAATGGTCGTGGGCGAGCTTCTGTTCGATGATCGTCTGTGCAGCCGGAGAGGAGTGGAGCATGGCCGGCTGATTGACCAGCAGCTTATCATCGAAGGGCAGGTCAGTCCCGTCAAGGGTGGCTATCACTACCCAGGGCGCACGGGGCATTCCTCGATGGGCTCTGGCCTCCTCTAGTGTCGTATCCATGATGCAGATCACCCCGTCGGGCTCCTTGTGCAGGGTCCCTGCCCCGGCGATGACGGCATCCATGTTCGCACGAAAGAGGTTGAGCACCCAGAAATCAGCTGTCGCACCATCGGGATCAAGAGCGTTCGACCGAGCGATCACCGGTCCGGCAGGATCATCGTTGTAGGCTATCTTCCCGTCGACCGAGGTGACAAGACACCCGCAGGTGTAGCTCCTGCACTCCAGGGCTTCCGGGAACCTCAGTTCCCCATATACCGATAACGATTCTGAAGAGACTACTCCCTCATGGGTGAAGTCTGAGATCAGAGGAGATTCATAGAGCCGTCTGAGGGTGATCGCATCATACGCATAGGGGATCTTCGGTAGATTGTAGAGGATGTTCATGATAGATCTGCCTCCGGGGTGTCTGTGTAGGTGATGAACATCTGTTTATGCAGATGCAGCTCCTCTTTGAGGGTATAGGGAGCGCCGAACTGCCGGTCGAACCGTTCACAGGTCGCTTTGAGCAGTGAAGGGTCGATAGCTTTCCACTGATCATACGAAGCCCAGTAGACGACCGAGGTGACCTCATCAGGATGATCGAAGGACTGCCAGATCTCCTTTTGAGGTATCCTCTGCACCTGCTCAGTACGCTGGTCCATATCTGGTTATCGAGTTCGATCCATCGTGTGATCTCGGCTGGATCCATGGAAAAGACCAGCTGCTCTACGGCTACCGGTCGGGTAAGTTTCTGTAGACTCATCGCGGATTCTCCTGCACAATAAAAGGGTAGTTAGCTGATAGTAGATTAACACGTGATAAATCATAGGTCAATCTACACAGTTAAAAAAGTTTAACACGTGTAAAATAAAACTTGACTGTACAAGTTGGCAATGGTACGATAGGTACCAGAGACAACATTAGGAGGTTGGAGATGAAGAGAGTACTGGCCGTAATGGCACTGGTTTGCATGAGTATGACACTGATGGCGCAGGGGCAGAACGATGCTGCAGCTGAACCAGAGCGACAGACATTATCGATGTTCGAATATATTGGAGAGACCGCGACAGAAGCGTTCACCATGATGGGCGAGGCCTTTGAGAGCGAGAATCCGGGAATCGATTTCACCCTCGAGACGATCAAGACAGAGTATAACACGGTCCTCAAGGCCAAAGATGCTGCAGGGAAGCTCCCTGACATCTTCCAGGCCAGTTCTCCGGGAGAACCGGCGCTGACTCCGTATCTGGATGCCGGGAAACTGCAGCCGATCACCGATTTTGCTGCGATCAGACGTCTGAGTCCTGATATGCAGGATTCCCTTCGGTTCTCCGACGGAGAGATCTATATCTTCCCGATGACGACCACTGCACGGGGACTGATCTATAATACCGAGATCTTCAAAGAGATCGGCTATGACACCTTCCCGAACACCCTTGATGGGCTTGCAGAAGCCTGTGTGAAGCTTCAGGCAGCAGGCTATATCCCGTTCGCCTCCGGTGCGGCAGACGGTTGGACCGTTGGTTCTCTGGTCTATCAGTGTGGACACGAGATCTTCGCTTCCAAGGACTTTGGGCCTCGGATGACTGCCGGGACAGCAAGTCATAAAGAGATCAAAGAGATCTTCGGGTTCATCGATCTGTTCAGAGACAACAGCCAGAAGAACTACATGAGCAGTGACTATTCCAACTCCATCTCGCTGTATGCACAGCAGAAGGCTGCTATGATCGTTCAGGGCCCTGGGCAACTGATGCGATCGCCGAGCTTGCCCCGGAAGTCGTTGATATCTCCCGGATGACTGGTATACCTTATACCAATGAGGCCTCAAGGAACAAACTCTATCTCGACTATAACGGCTACTTCGTCGTCAGCAGTACTGCTGATACTCAGGTAGCTGATGAATTCCTCGACTTCGTGGTAGCAGGTTCAGGAAGAGAGATCTTCGCTTCTACCCTCAAACAGATCAATCCCTTCGGGATCAGTTTCGAAGCCAACGCTGTCTATCAGTCGATCTTCGAAGAGGTGAATGCCGACAATGCGATCAGTGAGATCCAGTACATGAATGCTCCTGACGGCTGGTGGCAGAACCAGGCGCTCCTCATGCAGGAGTATCTGATGGGTGCTCTGACACAGGATCAGATGCTCGAGAGACTTGATGCTGAATGGGCATCTCTAGTCTCAGCTCAGTAAGGAAAGATCATTCATCCTACCGGACTGCAGGTAGACTATGTATAATAGACTATCTGCAGTCTTTTTGCCAAAGAGGGGAATAGTGACTATGACTGATACGAGAAAGATCAGGTCCTTTGGTACGGATGTCGTATTCATCGGGCCGGTGCTTGTGCTCTACGCAGCTTTATTCGTTCTGCCGTTCTTAGATGGATTACGTATTTCGATGACCAGCTGGGATGGAGTGAGTACGACCTTTACCTATGTGGGGCTGAGGAACTACGTCAACATCTTCACGACTGATGTGTATTTTCTGGATTCGCTTGGAAAGACCTTCAGGATCGCTTTTCTGAATGTCATCGCTACCAACACACTGGCGATGCTCTTCGCCCTGGCTCTTACGACGAAGTTCCGCAGCAACAATGCGGTACGTGCAGTCATCTTCGCCCCGATCGTCATGAGTATGGTCGTCATAGGCTTCGTCTGGCGATTCCTCTTCAGTCAGGTCGGGCCAAAGCTTGCAGAGTCGACAGGGCTGGATCTCTTAGGCGTCCCCTGGTTGGGGGATGCGGATCTGGTGATCTATGCGACAGTCATCGTAAGTCTGTGGCAGGGGCTGGGGTACATCATGACCATCTATATAGCAGGGCTGCAGGGGATAGACTCCTCGCTGATCGAAGCAGGTTCGATCGACGGCTGTAACGACTGGCAGAGCTTCTGGAAGATCAAACTACCCTCTATGCTGCCGGTAGTCAGTGTGGGGCTGTTCCTCAATATTGCCGGCTCTCTGAAGATCTTCGATACGATCTACTCCCTGACGGGAGGAGGCCCGGGGAAGAGCAGTGAAGTAGCGATGTTGAATCTCTACCGGGAGGCTTTTGTCTATGGGCACTTCGGTACCGGTGCCGCCAAAGCGTTCATCATGACCCTGATCATCATCCTTGTGACGATCGTGCAGCGTCAGGTGACTGAGAGAAGGAGCTAGTTATGGCAACAGATCACACTCTGACTCATGGGAAACGCAATCAGGCCATCGTCGGTGGTCTGATGATCATCATCGCTCTGGTCTGGCTGATTCCCATCTACTATATGCTGATCAGCTCGTTCAAGCCGCTCAAGGATGTCCTGTTCGATATCTCGGCCTTCCCGAAGGGGCTCTATCTTGAGAATTTCAAGATCGTCTGGCGAGATGCGGACTTCTTTGCTCTGCTCTCGAACTCAGTGATCATATCGGGTGTAGCACTGTTCTTCGTGGTGCTGTTCTCCTCCATGGCTGGATGGCGTCTTGCCAGAAAGAAGAGTCGCGGCGCACTGCTGCTGCTCAATGTGTTCACCCTGACACTCATCATCCCCTTCCAGGGGATCATGATCCCGCTGGTGAAGACCATGAAGGACCTCAACCTCATAGACAGCCGCTATGGGATCATCCTCGTCTATATCGCCATAGGCTGTTCCATGCCGATGTATCTCTACTACGGAGCGGTGAAGTCGATACCTGTATCCCTGGAGGAGTCTGCCTTCATCGATGGGGCCGGGGTCTACCGGACCTTCTTCAGTATCGTATTCCCTCTGCTCAAGCCGATGACCGGGACGGTCATCATCCTTCAGGCGATCTTCTTCTGGAATGATTTTCTGCTCCCCTTGATCGTTCTGCAGTCTGCTCATCTGAAGACCATCCCGCTGGGTGTGACCGCACACTTCTTCGGTAAATATCAGAATCAGTGGCAGCTGGGTATGACCGCGATGCTCCTGGCATCTCTGCCCATGCTCCTGCTCTATATCTTCATGCAGCGACAGATCGTATCAGGTATCACCAAGGGTGCGGTGAAGGAATGACACTGATCGGATGACGCAGAGACAGGTCTCAGCTGGTTTGACTGTGATCTGTTCTCTGTGCTGTCTCAGTGCATGCAGAAGAGACTACCTTTTTGTGTTGACTACTTGTATATACAAGTGATAGACTATTATACGAACGAACAGGAGGGCGCATGACATCACAAGAACGTATCCAGGCCGTGTTCTCAGGGAATATCCCTGACAGGGTCCCCTGGGTTCCCCTGATCGGACGATACTATGTCAACTCTCTCCCGTCAATGGGATACGATCTGGAGACCTTTGCCCCGATATCGAAGGCGACAGGTCCTGCGCTGCAGAAGGATCTGAACCTGGCGGAGATCGAAGCGATACGGCTTACCGGTGCTGATATCCTCTACAGGCATGTCATGGCTTATAAGCTGATCTCAGATGGCTGTTCATATTTCGAACAGAGAGGGGAGAGGGGATCCGCAGAGGCTGGGAGACACCGCTCGGACCGATCAGTGAGACGGTCGAGTACCACCATGGGACGGAGTACATCAGTTCCTACATGATCAAGACTCCTGAGGATCTGAGACGATATACGTATCTGACAGCGAGTATGCATCCAGAAGCTGCCTATGGGGATCTGAAGGAATTCTCAGACTATATAGCAGAAGACGGTCTGGCTACCATGACAGGACCGGTGACCCCCATCCAGCAGCTGCTCCAGTTCAGTATGGGGGTGGAGAAGACCACCTTTGCCATCTTCGATCATCCCGATGAGATTACGGAGTTCTTCACAGCACAGCAAAAGCTCAATAGAGCTGTCTATACCATCTTGTCAGAGGCTCCCGGGGAAGTGGTCATCACCTATGAGGATACCAGTACTACGGTCCTCTCCCCCAGTGGTATGGAGCATATGAAGCTCCGCATCTGAATGAGTATGCCGACATACTCAGTGCAGCAGGAACGATCCCAGTCGCTCACATGTGCGGAAAGATCTCACTGCTCACCGATCAGCTCGCACAGGATCGATATGCTGCGATCGACAGCCTCTGTCCTCCTACCACCGGTGATATCGAACCGGGGGATGCGCTCAGGCAGACCGGGAAGATCATCATCGGAGGGCTGGAGCCTTCAGCACTGGTTCGTATGACCGAAGATCAGAGCTATGCCTATGCGGTCGAGAAGCTGGAGCAGGTACGAGAAGCCGGTGCCTTCGATCGATTCATGCTCTCAAGCGGTGACTCGGTGGCAGCGATGACTCCGCTTGAGAATCTGCAGGCGGTGACCAGAGCGGTACGGGAGTATACAGGACTGGAGAGGGAATAAAGGAGATGAAACCCATGAGTTATGATACTACAGCGGCAGCTCAGCTGCTCAGAAGATGGATGGAAGAACACCGGGAAGAACTGGTTGCCTTCACGATGGATCTCATGCGTATAGAGAGCCAGACCTATGGAGAGGCTGAAGCGATCCGGTTTCTCAGCTCAGCGATGGAACGGTATGGATTCGATGAAGTCCGTATCGATGATGCCGGTAATTGTATCGGCCGGGTAGGTGAAGGACCTGTGGTGATCCTCTCCGATGCCCATATCGACACGGTAGAGCCGGGAGATCGGGGAGGATTGGGGGTTCGAACCGCTCGAGCCGCAGATCAAGGATGATGCGATCCACGGAAGAGGGATCATCGATGATAAAGGATGCCTGTGCGCCATGGTCTTCGCTGCCCGGGCGATCAAGGAGCTGGGACTTGCCTCAGGACTCAGCTTCTGGGTCTCAGGATCCATCTCCGAAGAGGATGTGGAGGGCAGTTGTGTGAAGGCGATGATGGAGCAGTTCTCTGATATCACTCCAGAGATGATCATCATCGGGGAAGCCAGCGGTAACCGGATCGTCCGAGGACATAAGGGAAGAGCCCTGGTGAGGATGACGGTCAAGGGGAAAGCCGCTCATGCATCTGCTGCATGGAGAGGGGAGAATGCACTGATCAAGGCACTCCCGCTGATCTCCGGGATCGATGCGATGAACGACTTTACCGCAGACCCGTTTCTGGGCAGTGGCACCATCGAAGTGACCAAGGTGGTCTGCGATACTCCCTCTCTGAACACGATCCCCGGTTCGGTCACCGTCTTCGCAGACAGGAGGATATCGTGCGGAGAGACCAAAGAAGAGCTGATCGAGGAACTCAGACCACTTCTTGCCTGCTGCGAAGCCACAGCGACCATCGATGTGGAAGAAGTCACCTCCTATACGGGGGCACAGATCGTACAGGAGGACTATTTCCCGAGCTGGGTGATAGATGAGGACCATAAGGTGATCAGAGCAGCCGCAGCTGCCTATCGTGAACTGCATGCACAGGAGCCGGTCATCGGGAAGTGGGATTTCTGCACCAATGCCACCTATCTGTGCGGTATCACCGGGATCCCCAGCGTCGGTTTCGGCCCGGGGGATGAGACGTTGTGTCATGGCACTGCAGAACGACTTGCCATCACTGAACTGTGTGATGCGGTGAGTATGTATGGGCTGACAGCCATAACGTATGCCGGTTCGAAGGTGGAGGAGTAAGACGGATGCAGATCATACAGGCAGGCTGGGTGATCCTTCCGGGAATGACCCCGGTGCGGGATCACAGTCTTGTGTTCGAAGATGGATCCATCATCGACATCCTGCCCCATGCAGAGGCCCGCAGCCGGTATACTGCAGCTTCGGTACTCGAGAGGGATGACTGCGTCCTGTCTCCGGGATTCGTCAATGCTCATATGCATCTGTATGGTGTCCTCGCTCACGGTATCGAACCACCGGTATCGATCGACAGCTTCGAGAGCTTTCTTGGTGACTACTGGTGGCCGCTGGTGGAGGATCTCCTTGATCCACAGATGATCCGGGCAGCTGCGGCCTACAGTGCTGCAGAACTGGTCAGCAGTGGTGTCACTGCGCTGTGCGACGTTCTGGAAGCTCCCTATGCCGGCTATGATGGTCTGCTGGCCGAAGCTGAAGTCCTCAGGGCTCTCGGCATTCGAGCACTCCTGTCGACCGAAGCCTGTCAGCGGATCTCTGATACTCTGGGTCATGAACTCCTGGAAGCCAATGCCCGTTTCATCGAAGATCATATAGATGACCCTCTGATCACTGGGATGGTCTGCACCCATACCGCTTTCACCTGTGATAAGAGATTCCTGCAGGATGCAGTAAAACTGGCAGAGACGCTGGGAACATCCCTGCAGCTGCATCTCAATGAGAGCAGGTTCGAGCCGGAGTGGACACTTCGGGAGTATGGTATGCGTACCTGCCTCTGGTATGAGCAGATCGGACTCCTTTCAGACAGACTGCTGGCGGCACAGGTCGTGCAGGTGGATCCTCAGGAGATCACCCTGTTGTCAGAGCACCGGGTGCGGACTGTCCATGTGCCTCTGAGCAACTGTGAAGTCGGCGGGGGGATCTCTCCGGTCCCCGACCTGCTTGCAGCAACCGGATGCAGCACGCTGGGGACAGACGGGTATATCAATAATCTGTTTGCAGTCATGAGGGCTGCCTTTCTGATCCATAAAGGCAACCGCTGTGACCCTGCAGTCATGCCCTCGGCTACCGTCTATCGGATGGCTACCGAATGGGGTGCTGAAGCCCTGTATCCTGGATCGGGATACGGCAGACTGCAGTGCGGCAGTCCAGCCGATTGTATCACGATCAGCCTGAAGGGGCTGCCGACTGCTGTGACACCCGGTAATCTGTTCGATCAACTGATCCTCTATCGTGATCCGCAGCATGTCAGAGACGTGATCGTCAACGGTAGGAGCTTGAAGTCGGAGTATCGTCTACAGACGACAGAGAGCCTTGATACCTTGAGTGTCCGGGCAGCTGCAGAGGCTCAGAGATTATGGGAGATGGGCCGGTCGGCGGCAAGGGAGTCCAAGGAGTGAACATGCAGTATGATCTAATCATCCTGGGGGGAGGGCCTGCAGGATATATCGCAGCACAGAGAGCCGGGAATGCAGGGAAGACGGTACTGGTAGTCGAGCAGGGACATCCGGGAGGGGTCTGCCTGAATGCAGGCTGTATTCCCACGAAGACCCTCCTGTACTCGGCAAAGAACTATCGGAGTATCACGCAGGGACACGTTCACGGGATAGCGGCCTGTGATCCGAAGTTCTCGATGCAGGATGCAGCACAATGGAAAGGTACCGTGATCGAGACTTATCGAAAGGGGATCCTTGCGCTGTTCGCCCAGGCGGGAGTGACCCATGTGACCGGTACCGGTCGTCTTATCGACAGATCCACCGTCGAGGTCGGCTCAGAACGCTACAGCGCCTCGATGATCCTCATAGCAACCGGATCAAGACCTGCATTGCCCCCGATCCCGGGACTTTCCGAAAGCCCAGCGGTCGTGACGAGTACCTTGCTGCTCGAACGCACTACGCTATGTGATCACCTGTGCATCATAGGTGCGGGTGTGATCGGACTGGAGTTTGCTGCTCTCTATTCCATGCTGGGGGTGAAGGTCACCGTCATCGAGATGCTCGATCATATCGCACCGATCGTAGAACCCGAGATACGGAAGATCCTCAAACGCACCCTCTCAGGAGTCGATTTTGAGTTGAGTTCCAGAGTCACCGGGATCGATGGGGATCAGGTGGCGTATACCAGAAAGGGTAAGGATCGGGTCCTCACCGCTGATACGATCCTCATCGCAGCTGGGAGGATACCGAACAGTGATCAGATAGGGCTGGAGGCAGCCGGGGTAAAGACCTCAGGTGGTCATATCATCGTGAACAGCCGGATGGAGACCAGTGCCCCGAGAGTCTATGCTGCCGGAGATGTGGTGGGGACGAGTCTGTTCGCTCACAGTGCAAGCAGGATGGCTGAGATCGCTGTCGATGTCATGTTGGGAGACAGGAATATCGAGATGGTCTATCATGCGATCCCCTGGGCGATCTACACCTGGCCGGAGGTCGCAGGCTGCGGGTATACCGAGGCACAGGCCGCAGCGGAGGGGATAGAGGTCATCACCTCATCGGTTCCCATGCGATTGAGCGCCCGGTATTTGCCGAACACGGTTCAGCTCCGTCCCTGGTGAAACTGGTAGTGAAGAAGCAGGATCGGAAGCTCATTGGCCTGCAGATGATCGGCAGCACTGCTTCAGAGATGCTCTGGGGGGCGACCATGGCAATCAATCTGGGTCTTACGATCGAAGAGATCGCTGATACCATATTCGCTCATCCGACGATCAGTGAAGTCATCGGTGATGCGCTGAGGAGTCTGCTATGAGAAGAGAAAGACAAGGAGTAGTCCCTATGCGTGATGATTCACAGAAGGTCGTGCTGGTTACCGGTGCGAGTCAGGGTCTTGGAGCCGGGATCGCCCGGGAATACGCCCGGCTGGGGCACAGCGTGATGCTCTGCAGCCGTACCGAGGAGAAGCTGAGGGCTGTGGTAGATTCGATCATCGCAGATGGTGGTACAGCCTCCTTCTGTGTCTGTGATATTGCAGATGAGCGATCGGTGGCTTCCATGATAGATCAGACCGAAGCAGAGTTCGGGCCTGTCGATATCCTGATCAACAATGCAGCCTATCATCGGTCAGTCGCTGTGGTCGACACCACAAAAGAGCTCTGGGATGCCCAGATCGCTACCAACCTGACTGGGACCTTTCTCTGCACGAGGGCAGTCCTGCCCTCCATGATCGAACGGAGATACGGCAAGATCCTGAACATCTCCAGCTCTGCGGCAAAGCACTTCTTCCCGGGGTTCGGGGCCTATGCCGCGAGTAAAGGCGGGATCGTCAGTCTTACTCACACCCTCAGTGAAGAGGTGAAAGACAGCAACATCAACGTCAATGCGATCTATCTGGGCATGACCAACACTGATCATACCCAGCAGCGGATGAACGATGATGCTGCAGTATCCATACCGCTGGAGCAGATGATGCAGATCGAAGAGGTGCTGCCGGTAGTGACGTTTCTCACCTCTGATGCAGCCCATGTGATCATGGGGGCTGCCATCGATGTGTTCGGAAAGAAATCATGATCGAACAAGGAGTGACACGATGATCCATATCAACGCAAGAGCGGCAGCTCTGGCACAGGCAGCTATCGCTGATCGTGATGTGCTGGGGATCGGGTACCGAAAGCTGGCATGTGGAGCTCACCTGCTCGATTTCGGTCTGGAGGTCAAAGGCAGCTGGGAGGCCGCATTGATCTTCACCCGATTGACCCTGGGAGATCTTGGCACCCTGCAGCTCGGTAGATGGGAACTCGATCGGACCAGTTCATTCTCCTGTGTCGATCTGTTCATCTCTGAACCGCTCATTGCCTGTCTTGCCTCGCAGATCGCAGGTTGGCAGCTCTCTGATGGGGAGTTTGCGACCATCGGCAGCGGACCTGCACGGGCTGCGGCAGTCATGGCCAGTGATCAGTACCTCGATATGACCCCGTATCGTGATCGAGATCCCGGGACAGCTGTACTGTGCATCCAGGATACACGGTATCCTTCAGAACAGATGGCAGAGCACATTGCCGAGGCCTGTTCAGTCGACTGTAGTGATCTCTATCTGGCTATTGCCCCGAGCAACTGTATCACCGGCAGTGTCCAGGTTGCTGCAAGGATGCTTGAACAGTGCTGCCACAAGATGCGCGAACACGGCTTCGATGTTGCCGGGGTAGAACACTGCAGGGGGAGAGCCCCGATCGCACCGGTCTGTGCTGATGAGATCACTGCCATGGGACGGATCAATGATGCGATCCTCTATGGGGGAGAAGCGGAGTTCTGGGTAGACAGTACCGATGAACAGCTCCAGCGGATCGCACCGCAGCTGGTCTCGAGCACCAGCAGCCCGGAGTATGGGATCCCCTTCAAACAGATATTCGAGAAGGCCGGCAGGAACTTCTATGCGATCGATCACGATGTCCATTCGATCGCTCTGATCACCCTGCACAATACCAGGACCGGCAACAGTGTGACAGCCGGTGAGATAAATCGTTCAGTACTCAAGAAGAGCTTTCTCACAGGTTGCTGAACAAGGAGAGATTCATGGCACTAGATACCAAACTGCTGAAAGATCTGTATTATGACATGTATGCGATCAGAAGGTTCGAAGAGGAGGTGGAGATCTACAGTAAGAACGGGACGATCCCCGGCTTCATCCATCTGTCGATCGGACAGGAGGCCTCACAGGCCGGGCCGGTGAGGGCACTGCGTTCGACCGATTATAAATTCCCTGATCATCGAGGGCATGGGGCGATCTGCCTTTCCGGGACCGACCGCAAGTACGTCATGGCTGAGATCTTCGGGAAAGCGACCGGGATCAACGGCGGAAGGGTGGTTCGATGCATATCAATGACCTCTCCTGCAGGAACATGGGGTTCAATGGCATACAGGGGTCGACCGTGGTGTCAGCCTGGGGTGTGCCTTCAGTTCCATGTACCGCAAGCGTGACGATGTGACCATCGTCTTCATGGGAGACGGGACTCTCGGTGAGGGCAGCTGCCATGAGAGTATGAACATGGCGGCAACCCTCAAGATGCCGGTGATCTATTGTCTGATCAATAATCAGTATGCGATCAGTACGCACTATCGTGAAGCTCACCCCCAGCAGCAGCTGGCAACCTGGGCAGACGGGTATGAGGTCCCCAACGAGGTCGTTGACGGGAACGATGTCGAAGCAGTCTATGAAGCGGTCTCCCGGGCAGCAGAACGTGCAAGAGCAGGGGATGGGCCCAGCCTGCTGGAACTGATGACCTATCGCTGGCAGGGACACTTTGCCGGTGACCCTGCTGCATATCGCTCCGACGAGGAGGTCGCACAGTGGAAAACACGATGTCCCCTCAAACTCTGTAAAGATAAGCTGCTGCAGGAGCGGGGCATCGAAGCGGCAGAGCTGGAACAGCTGGAGCGGGAGGCTGATGCTGAGATCGCCGCATGTGTGGAGTTTGCTCTGAACTCACCCTGGCCGGATGAGAAGGATGCACTCAAACATGTCTATGATGGATTCGAGGTGGAGGATTGGAACTGATGGGTAGAAAGATATCATTCACAAAAGCGATAAACGAGACACTGCATCAGATGATGGAGATCGATGACTCGGTGTTCATCCTCGGTGAGGATGTGGCGAAGATGGGCGGGGACTTCGGGGTCACCCAGGGCATATGGCACCGTTGGCCTGACCGTGCGGTCGATACCGCGTTGTCTGAGCAGGCGATCATCGGGTTGTCTGCCATGGCCGGGGTCTGCGGCCTCAGACCGGTGGCTGAACTGATGTTCGCCGACTTCGCCGGAGTCTGCTATGACCAGCTGGTGAACAATGCTGCCAAACTGCGGTTCATGTATCAGGGAGCAGCTGGAGCGCAGATGGTGGTCAGGGCAGTGACCGGCAGCGGTATCCGCTGTGCCTATCACCATTCACAGTCGATCGAACCATGGTTCATGAACGTACCCGGACTGGTGATCGTCGCCCCTGCAGACCCCTATGAGGCCAAGGGCCTGCTTGCCTCTGCGATCAAAGACAATAACCCGGTGATCTTCCTGGAACACAAGTTGCTGTACAACATGAAATCGGAAGTCCCTGAGGAACTCTACGAACTACCGCTCTATAAGGCTCATACGGTACGCGAAGGAGATGACATCACGATCGTTGCCACCATGGCTATGATCAAGATGGCACAGAAGACCGCTGATACTCTGGAGAAAGAGGGAGTGTCTGTACATATCATCAACCCCAGGACCCTCTTTCCCCTCGATAAGCAGGCTATCATCGATTCGGTAGCCAGGACAGGCCGTCTGGTCATCCTGCAGGAAGGTCCCAAGTTCATGGGAGCAGCTGCAGAGATCAGCGCGATGATCGCTGAGGATATCTTCGAATACCTCGCAGCTCCTGTCAGGAGAGTCACCAGTCTTGATGTACCGGTCGCGTTCTCTCCTGGACTGGAAGATTATGTGAACCCGAAGATCGAGCATGCCCTGGCAGCCTGCAGAGCGACCCTGAGCTTCTAGGAGGATAGTGATATGGCAGTTGAAGTGAAGATGCCCCGGTACGGGGCGAACATGGAAGAGGGGTTGATCGGTGAATGGCTGGTCAGTGAAGGGGAGCAGGTCACGAAGGATCAGGGGCTGTTCACCGTCGAGATCGAAAAACTGACCAATGAGGTGGCTTCTCCTGTTGACGGGGTGGTCAGACGTATCCTCTTCGAAGCAGAAGAGACCGTCTCCTGTGCAGAGACTGTCTGTATCATCGCAGCTGCTGATGAACAGACACCTGAGCCTCAGCAACAGGGACAGCCTGTCATAACGAGTACCGATAGATCGACTGGAGATGTTCAAGAAGGACCTGAGAGTCCTCGTGAGGCTGCAAGCAGCTCCCAGGCAGTCAAGACGGAACGTTCTGCAAAAGGGGTGAGAGTGATCACCCCCAAGGCTCAGATCCTTGCCAAAGAACTGAAAGTCGCCTACCAGGATATTCCAGGAACGGGGCTCCATGGGATGATCACCCGGGAGGATATCAGACGAGCCGCAGCCCGGGAATCGGCAGAGATACCTGTTCGAAGTGCTGCACCGGCGCTGCCTCCTGCGCTCAAAGGGGCTCGCAGGGTCATTGCGCAGAGGATGACCGAGAGTCTCTCCTCGGCAGCCCATTCAGCCTTGTGGATGGATGCTGATGTCACCGATATGATGCACAGCTATCAAAAGGGGAAAGAAGCCTATCACAGGCAGGGGATCAGGATCTCGGTCACTGCCCTGATCCTCGGCAGCATCGCGCAGGTGATAGCTCGACACCCCATCTGCCGGACACAGCTCGATGCTGATGGGAACCTGCTGCTGCAGTCTCAGATCAATATCGCAGTGGCTGTCGATACCCCGGCCGGGCTGATGGTCCCGGTAATCAGGGATTGTGATCTCAAAAGCACCGCAGAGATAGCACAGGAGTTGGCAGTGCTGGCAGACAGGGCACGAATCGGGACCTTGGATGCCTCTGATATGGCAGAGCACGTGATGACGCTGAGCAACCTGGGGTCATATGGGGTCACCTACTCGAGACCGATCCTCAATCTGCCTGAGAGTGTCATTCTCGGAACCGGGGCGATCACGAAACGACCGGTCTATATTGGGGATGGCCTGTTCGCACGAGATATCCTCCCTTTGAGTCTGAGCTTCGATCACCGGATCGTAGATGGGGGGCCGGCTGCGGCATTCCTCAAGGATCTATGCGTGACCCTTGGAGCAGGCAGACTGGCCGAGCTGCAGTGACCTGATCGATGCCTGAACTGTCTTTTTTGCTGTTGATGCAGCAGTTCAGGATATGATCTAGGATCAGCGGTTTGAGACAGGAGCGGTGCACCATGCGTCGGGGCTGGTGAGAGAAGTCCATCATTGACGGATGGGTTGTGCTATGATACCATACATGTATATACAAGTATGGTACAAACAGAGACGATCGAACGAAAAACGGATCGTCACGACATGCAGAGGATAAGCAAAAGGTATGGATAGACCAGTAGGCTCATCTCACATTCACAGCAGAAGATCGACGGCATGGCGGCTGCTCTCGGGAAGCCTCTCTATGTCGAGGATCTCGCCCCGAAGGATTCTCTTGTCATCCGGCTTCTGGGCTCACCTCACCCCTATGCGCGTATCACACGGATCGACACCGCGAAGGCAGAAGCTCTTGAAGGGGTGGCATGTGTGCTGACCTACCGGGATGTCCCGAGGGTCCCCATCACGTTCGCTGCAGAAGCTGCCCCTGAAGGGTCCACCCACGACAGGACCGTGATCGAACAGACGGTGAGGTATCCCGGAGAGCCGGTCGCTGCAGTCGCTGCTGAGAGTGAGGAGATCGCGCAGGTCGCTCTCTCTCTGATCGATGTGGACTATGAGGTGCTGAAGCCCAACTTCGATATGGAGAGAGCCTTCGATAATGGTAACCCCCTGTATACGAACGAAGAGGTCTTCACTCACTTCGACAACGGGAGCAGACCAGAGGTCAATGTCATCGCAGCAAAGCATGAACGATACGGTAAGGACCTTGATGAGGTCCTTGCTGCCTGTGAACATACCCTGGCAGCTACCTCGTATACCCAGGCTCAGGCACATGCGATGAGTGAGACCCATAGGTGCTTCTGTTATCAGGACATGCGGGGTAAGCTGGTGATCTACTCATCCTGCCAGTCGGTCTTCAACACACAGCGGATCGTGGCTGAAGGACTGGGGCTTCCCTCCCATGCCGTCAGGGTGATCAAACCCAAAGTCGGCGGGGCCTTCGGGGGAAAGAACACCACCTTCTTCGAAGGGATCGTCGCGGCAGTCACTCATAAGACCGGCAGACCGGCAAAGCTCATCACCACCCGAAAAGAGTGTTTCACCATCACCAATACCAGACATGCCTCCAGAGTCGAGGTTCGGATGGGTCTTGATGAGCAGGGCATGATCAAGGCTATCGGGGTCGATATGCTGATCGATGGGGGAGCTCATGGTGAGCATAGTTTCGATGTCCTGTGTGTGGGGTGCAATAATTCCATTCCGATCTATCGTGCAGGAGAAGCTCTGGTCTTCGACGGAAAGGCTGTCTATACCAATACGGTCCCTGCAGGGGCATTCAGAGGGTTCGGAGGTCCCCAGGTCGCTTTTGCGCTTGAGGGAGTCATAAGCAGACTTGCCTGGGATACCGGCAGGGATCCCAGCGAAATGCGCCTGCAGAATTGCATCACAGAGGGTGAGTATCATCCGTTCGTCTCCGGGAAACGGGTACGAAGCTGCACCCTACAGGAACTGATCAGGCGGGGGAAAGCACTCATCGGATGGGAAGACTGGTATCCTGCACGAAGGATCGATGATCACACCATCAGGGCTGCAGGTATGGGCATCGCCATGCACGGCTCGGGTATCGGAGGGCTGGACAGAGTCAATGCCACGGTAAGTCTCAACTACGACGGCAGCTTCACGCTCTTTGTCGGATCCTGTGATCTGGGAACCGGAGCTGATACGGTTCTACTGCAGATCGCATCGCATACACTCCAGACACGTATCGAGAACTGCAGCATCATCGTCTCAGACACCGAGTTGACGCCCTACGACAAAGGTGCCTATGCATCCTCTACCACCTATGTCACAGGAAACGCTGTGAAGTCTGCCTGTGAGCAGCTCAGGACGACTCTGTTCGATACGGCAGCCCGATTGTTTCCCTGTGAGAAGGATGCTCTTATCCTCGGACCCGATGGCTTCAGGACGGTTGAGGACGAGCCTGTAGCTACGCTCCAGGCTCTGGCACAGGCTGTGGCCTCACATGATGGGGGCTCTCAGCTCTCGATCACTGCAGGCTATGCCTGTGACGTCTCACCCCCTCCGTATGTCGCCGGGTTCATCCTGCTGGATCTCGACACTCAGACCGGGGAGATCAAGCTTCGTGACTTTGCTGCGGTCGCTGACTGCGGGACTGTGGTGAATCCTGTTCTGGCACGGATACAGGTGGAAGGGGGATGTGCACAGTGCATGGGATGGGCTCTCTATGAGGATGTGATCTATTCGGATCAGGGGGTGCTCAAGAGTGACAGCATGTACAGCTACCGTATTCCCACTGCTGCCGACATCCCCGATATGAAGGTGGAATTCATAGAGAGTTACGAACCGACCGGCCGTACGGGGCCAAGTCGATAGGGGAAGTAGCCTTCCATACCCCTGCAGCTGCGATCAGAGAGGCCCTGCTGCATGCTACAGGGATTCTCTATCCATCGTTGCCCTTCACCCCGCAGAAGGTGCTGCAGAAGATCACTGAACTACAGGCCGCAGGAGGCACACTGCCATGCTGAAGATCGAACGACTGATCAAACCCCGGGACCTTCGGGAGGCCGGAGACCTCTACCGGCAGAAGTCCTCTACTCTGCTTGCCGGAGGGACGCTGAGCAGACTCTATGATGCATCCTATGATCATGCTGTGGATATCGCACATCTGCTCGATGATCGGATCACTGAAGAGAAGCTGACCGTTCGCATCGGAGCGATGACTACCCTGAGAGCCATCGAACGATCAGAGATCCTCAGGGACAGCTTTGGGACTGTCCTGCGTGATTCTGTCGCTCATCTCGGTGGTGTCCAACTGAGGAACATGATCACGGCAGGGGGGACTGTTGCAGCCCACCTGGGGACCTCGGAGTTCCTTACGGTCCTGCTGGTCCTCGATGCGTCTGTCGAGGTATATGGGCAGGGTATGATCGATCTGCAGACGTATCTGCAGGGCGGCTATGGGAAGGAGATCATCGTATCGCTGCAGATCCCGAGAGTTCGCGTATGCTGCTCACTCCAGTCGGTACGGAACAGCTATACGGATGCGAGCATGCTGCATGCAGCATGCTGCAGGAGTGATGATGCGTGGCGTATCGCTGTCGGGGCACGACCCATGCGGGGTCGTATCTGCAGTGCTGCTTCCCTGATGCTCGAACAGGAGCGATCCCCTGAGATCGACAGTGTTGTCGCTGCAGCGGTAGAAGAGCTCACCTTCGCATCAGATCTGAGAGTCTCTGCCGAATACCGGAGGGACGTGTGTCCTGTTCTGATTCGCAGAGCTCTCCTGGAGGTACTATCATGATCGTGAACCTGACTGTGAATACAAGACCCTGTACCTGGGAGGTGCAACCTGACACCAGCCTGGCTGATGCCCTGAGAGCTCACGGACTGCTGAGTATCAAGAAAGGTTGTGATCAGGGCGTTTGTGGGAACTGTACGGTCTGGATCGATAAGGTCCCCATGCTCTCCTGCTCCGTTCTGTGTGCCAGAATGGAAGGACGATCGATCACGACCGTAGAGGGGGTGAGCGGGGAGGCTGAAAAGCTCGGCTTCTTCCTTGCTGAAGAGGGATCAGATCAGTGCGGGTTCTGTGCTCCCGGTTTCATCATGCAGGTGCTTGCGCTCAAAAAGGAATGTTCAGCCCTGTGAGTGAACAGGAGCTCTCTCATCTGCTTGCAGGCAATCTGTGCCGCTGCTCAGGGTATCGCGGTAAGATGCGAGCAGCCATTGCATACCTCAATTCCTGAAGGCAGGTGATCAGAGGCTGAGGCTTGAAACGCCTGGAGATACCTGCAGAGAGACAGCCGGACGTGAAGAGTATTTGACATCCAGAGTATCGTATGGTACTGTGATCTAACATGTATATACATGTATGGATAATGCAGGGGGTAACACGATGAAGACGACGCTATGCGGTATAGCGCTGCAATCTCCGTTCATTCTCGGTTCCGGGCCATTGAGCTACAGTGGCGAAGGTATGATCAGAGCATATGCTGCCGGGGCAGGGGCGGTAGTCACCAAGACCATCAGAGATGAGGCTGCGATCAATCCGGTGCCGCATATGGATCTCAGTACGCCCGGCAGTATGATCAACAGTGAGAAGTGGAGTGATTACCAGCCTGAGCGCTGGATCGAACAGGAGATCCCAAAGGCCAAAGCGGCCGGGGTCGTGGTGATCGCCAGCATCGGGCACACAGCTGAAGAGGTAGAACACTGGGTGGCAGCTGCGGACAGAGCTGGAGCAGATATGATCGAGCTGGTCTCCTATGAACAGCAGACCCTGATCCCGATGATAGAGATGGCCAGGAGATGTACCGGGAAGCCGATCATCGCGAAACTTTCCCCCAACTGGCCGGATCCTGTCAGCTGTGCGAAAGCGGCAGAGCAGGCCGGCGCTGATGCTCTCACAGCGATGGATTCGCTGGGTCCTGTGCTCAAGATCGACATCGAGACAGCCCGGCCTGCACTCGGTGGACCCGGTGGTACCGGTTGGCTCTCAGGCGCTGCCATCAAGCCGCTGGTGATCCGCTATGTGGCAGAGATCGCCCGGGTCGTATCGATACCCATCATCGGACTCGGAGGTGTGATACAGGCTGATGATGCAGTGGAGATGATGATGGCGGGAGCTCAGGCTGTGGGGATCTGCACCGCTGCGCTCCTGAAGGGTGTGGACTATATCGGGGTGCTGGATCGGAAGACCGACAGGCGGATGAAGGATCTGGGGTATGAGCGGTATGAGGATCTCTGCGGTGCAGTACGTGCCGCTCTGGGAGAGATCGAGGAGACTGCGGTGCTTAGCTTCAGTTTCGAGCCGGATCTGTGCACCAACTGCAGGCGATGTGTGAACCTCTGCCCGTATGGATCGCGATCCCTGAGAGATGCGATCATGCAGGTCGATTCGAGCACATGCCGTCAGTGCGGTCTGTGCGTCGCAGCCTGCCCCACGGGGGCATTGAAAGGAAGTACTCGAGGGTGCTGAACATCGCCCGGGCGATGTATGAATACAAGATCGATGCTCTTGGGAAACGGGAGCGGTCAGGAGGAGAAGCTACTATGTACAGTTCATTACGAAAGAAACACCTGCTGTGTACGCAGGACTGGAGTGTTGAAGAGATCGAGCGACTGCTTTCAGTTGCCTTCAAGCTCAAACAGGAGAGGAATCTGGGGATCACGCACGATGATGTGCTCAGAGCGAAGACGTTCTTCATGCTCTTTTTTGAAGAGTCTACCAGAACCCGTAACGCGTTCGAAGCAGGTATCCACCAGCTCGGAGGTCATGCCCATTTCCTGACACCCAAAGCTACCCAGATCGATCATGGTGAGACGGCCAAAGATACGATCAAGGTGCTCTCACGCTACGGTGAGGGTATCGGGGTACGAAAGACCTTTGGTGCAGGACAGGCCTATATGAGGGATCTCGCACAGTACTCCGACATCCCTGTGGTGAACATGCAGTGTGAGGATTACCATCCGACTCAGGTCCTGGCGGATCTGATGACCATCAAGGAAAAGTTTCAGAACGACTTGAAGAACAAGAAGATCGTCGTCTCCTGGACCAGTGCTCCCAATTATATCAGACCTCTCTCCATGGCCCAGTCACTGGTCCTCTGCATGCCGAGATTCGGGCTTGATGTGACCCTTGCGCATCCTCCTGAGTTCGCTCTCAAACCTGAGGTCATGGAACAGGCCCGCAGGAACGCTGAGCTTTCAGGCGGGAAGTTCGAAGTCGTAGAGAGCATGGAAGAGGCCTGCAGGGATGCAGATATCGTATATGCAAAGGGCTGGGGCCCGATCATGCATACCGAGGATGAGGCAGAAGGTATTGCTATCATCGATTCCTATCGTGAGAACGGGAACATGGACTGGGTGGTAGATCAGAGGAAGATGGATCTGACTCATCCAGGGTCGATCTACATGCACTGCATGCCCTTCGATCGAGACATCGAGGTGACCAGCGAAGTCGTTGATGGCCCCCATTCGGTGGTATATGATGAAGCAGAGAATCGGCTGCACATCATGAAAGCCATCATGGCAGCGACGATGGCCAATCTGTAGAGATACTGCCGCCTGAAGGGTCTGTGACCTTCAGGCGGAGAGGGAGGAGTCTATGAGACAGGTCGATATGCTGATCACAGGCGGGGATGTCATTCTTGGTGATCCCGCTGCAAAGCAGGTGGTCCGTCGTGCTCTGGCGGTTCAGGATGGGGTCATCGTCGCTATCGGTACCGATGCAGATCTTCTCAGCAGGTTTGCTGCTGATCGGGTACTGGATGCCGACCAGTGCATCATCTTTCCCGGATTCGTCTGTACGCATACCCATCTGTTTCAGACAGTACTGAAAGGTCTCGGCAGAGATCGGCCTCTACTTCAGTGGCTTGATGACTCGGTCCGCCGGGCTTTGAGATGCTACGATCGCGATGCGGTCTCAGCAGCAGCACGGCTCGGTCTTGCCCAGCTTGTCTCGAGCGGTGTCACCACCGTAGTGGATTACCAGTACTGCCATACCGAACCGATGATCGATATGGCTGTCATTGATGCATTCATCGATCTGGGGGTACGAGGGGTACTGCACAGCGGGAGGACCGATGTCAGCAGGTATCCGAACGATATTGCCCTGAACTATCGGGAGAGTGAACAGCAGTTCCTCGATCAGCTCGGAGAGCTTGAGAGCAGGTACCGCGATCATCGGATGGTCTCGATCGGAGCTGCTCCCGGGATCATATGGGATATGAGCAAGAGCGGCTATGAGCATCTTGCAGAGCGTTCCCGTACCAGTGGTATGCGTTTGTCGATGCACTGCCTTGAGACTGAGGATGATGATCTGTATGCAACCGAACATCTGGGCAGCACTACCATGGAGTTCCTCGAGCACTGCGGTATGCTGAGTGATCGCTTCATCGCTGTACATGCAGTGCATCTGTCGGATGCCGATTTCCGGATCTTCACAGATCATGCTGTATCGGTCAGTCACTGCCCGGTCTCTAACATGATCCTCGCTTCAGGAGCCGCTGATATCTGCAGGATGGTACAGGAGGGTATCACCGTATCGCTTGCAGTCGATGGCGCTGCCAGTAACGATGCACAGAACATGTTCGAAGTACTCAAATGTGCGACACTGATACAGAAGATGATCCATCGGGATGCCTCAGTACTTCCTGCTGCCGAGGTACTGAGTATGGCAACGCTCAAAGGGGCCAGGGCACTTGGCCTCGATCATCTTACCGGGTCTATCGAGGAGGGCAAGCAGGCAGATCTGTGTATCTACAGCACCCGGGATCTCTACAGTGCCCCGGTCCTTGATCCGATAGCTGCTCTGGTCTATAGCTCCTCACCACAGTCGGTAAGGCAGACCATCGCTGCAGGACGGGTGATCTATGACCGGGGGGAACTGCCCGGTCGGGATCTGGGACGTATCATCGCCCGGGCTGGAGAGGCTGCCGACCGGATCAGGAGTCAGGCAGAGATCTGAGCCCCTACAGCAGTTTTTCATGGAGCGGTTCATCAGTATACTTCACCGGAGGTTCATTCATGGTCATTCTCACACTGAACTGTGGTAGTTCATCGGTAAAATACCAGCTGTATGACTGGGATCATACAGCGGTTCTCGCAGTAGGAGTCGTCGAGCGAATCGGCCAGGAGGTGAGTACTGTCGAGCATAAGACCCCTGATGATACCTATTCGGGTCCCTGTTCGAGTCCTGACCACAGGAGTGCGGTCTCACTGATCATGGATCTGATCGTCAGCAGTGAGCATGGGGTGATCGATGCTATCGATCGGATCAAAGCAGTCGGTCACCGGGTCGTCCATGGTGCAGAGAGCTTCAACCATTCGGTGGTCATTGATGAAGAGGCTATGGTACTCTTCGAATCGCTTGTCAGTCTTGCCCCTCTGCATATGCCTGCGAACCTGACAGGGATCAGGGCAGCCAGAGATCTGCTCCCTGGGGTGCCTCACTGTGCCATCATGGATACTGCCTGGCATCACACGATGGCCCCTGAAGCCTATAGGTATGCTCTTCCCTACCACTGGTACACCGATCATCATGTGCGCCGCTATGGCTTTCACGGGACAAGCTATATCTATACGGCAAGAAGAGCCGCGGTCCTGCTTGGTAAACAGCCTGCCGATACCAGTCTGATCATTGCCCATATCGGGAACGGTGCCTCTATCTGTGCGGTCAAGGATGGGGTCTGTGTTGATACCTCCATGGGATTCACGCCCCTTGAGGGCTTGATCATGGGAACCCGCTCCGGTGATATAGATCCTGCGATCATACCGTTCATGATGCATGAGACCGGCATGAGTGCAGCTCAGATCGAAAAGGAGCTGAACAGGCACAGTGGGGTCCTTGCCCTCAGCGGCAGATACAGTGATCGCCGTGACATACGGGATGCTGCAGCCATGGGCGATGAGCGTGCTGCCCTTGCTGTCCGGATGGAGTGCTATCGCATCAAGAAGTACATCGGTGCCTACCTGGCCGCTGCCGGTCCTGTGGATGCACTGGTCTTCACTGCCGGGGTCGGTGAGATGGCTCCACATATACGTGAGGGTGTACTTTCAGGGTTGGAACATCTGGGGATCATCTTCGATCCGCAGAAGAACCGTCAGGCGATGTGTCGTAACGGGGAGTTGTGCATCAGCACTGATGATTCACCGGTACAGATATTCATCATCCCCACCGATGAGGAGCTGGTGATGACCGAAGATACCTATGCACTGCTCACCGGCAGCTACGATGTACATACCCGCTTCACCTACAGTTTTGAGCGGCCTGACTATGTGAACAAGGCGAGGGCTGCTGCCCTGAAGAAGGATCTGGAGTCCCGGCCGTATCTTGCTGATCTGCTGATCTGTCGCTGATGCTTGACAAGTCCCTGCAAAGCAATCGATAATGAATAAAATCTTATCATAAGTAGATGTGACCATGAAACATGATACACAGCCACGATATCTGCAGGCTAAAGCATATCTTCTGGGGCAGATTCGAGCTCTGAAAGCTGGAGCCAACCAACTGGAACCTGAGAACACCCTGACTGAGAAGCTCGGTATGAGCAGAGAGACGATACGCAAGGCCATGAGCAGTCTCATCCAGGATGGCATCATCACCCGGTGGCACGGGAAGGGGAACTTCGGTCATCCTTCGGTGACGAACATGCCCATGAGGATAGACCTCAATTCTGACTTCAGAAGGATCCTGACAGAAGCAGGGTATTCGGTACGCTCATACCGCTCTGAAGCAGCAGTCAGAACACCCTCACCTCAGATGCTCAGGAGGATGCCTGAAGCGCAGGGACAGGATGTCGTGTCCTATAAGCTTGACTATTTTGCTGATGACCAGCTTGCCGTAGCAGGTGAGGTAGAACTGCTATCGAGTATCGTAGTGAAGCATCCAGTGGGTGGTGAGTTCACCGATTCGATGAATGCCTTCTTGAAGGAACACTGCATCACACACAGCAATCACACGACAGCCTGGCTGCTGGCAGATCAGAGTGCAGAGGTCTCTGAGCGTTTCTCTCTGAGACCTGATGCTCCCCTGCTGTGCTGGGAAGAGATCTATTATAATCTGCATGATCAGAAGATGGGCTACGTGAAGGTATTCTTCAATCCGGACAGGATGGACCTCTCTCTGCTGCTGAAGTTCTGAGCAGGATTACACCGTATTCCCTCTCATGAGACTCCCTCAGCTGATCGGTGATCAGGCTGAGGGAGCTCTCACGTATCAGGGTGCTATAACAACACGAAGGTCCTGTAGGGTCGGGCCAGAGAGCTGTTCTCAGGATGTGTCGGTTCAAAGAACCCTTCCTCGGAAAGATCGACCGTGTAGTAGAAATCTGGATCATACGTGTCGTCAATATCGGTTGACCAGTATCTGGCAGCTGAGAAGCTCCCAAGGCCTTCAGCATACAGTTCGCTGTACATATCCTGCAGGAGTTCTCGTGTCGGGATGGCCCATCCGTCAGCAGGATACTCTCCAGCAAGAACAGTCATTGTCTGTTTCTCCGTATCCTCTCTGGCTGCTTCATAATAGGTATTCCCATCGATCTTGAAAATCCAGCCGCCTTCAAGGCCTCAATCACCCAGGTCGTATGTGGTGGTATCTTCCCAGATCGCGATGAGGGTCATCTGTTCATTAACTACCAGCTCATGAAGCTGAACATCTGGTTCTGCAGCTGCAGCCCAGCCGATGAAGGTCTTCCCGAAAGAGACCATCGACTTGGGATTGTATTCATCAAGGGAGAGGGTGCTGCCGATCTTCACCATCCTCTCCTGTGGGAGGGCTCCCTCATCGATGACACAACCTGCTGCATTGGAGAAGGTGATCGATGCATACTGCCCCTGGTAGTACTCAGGTGACAGGAAACATCCGCTCGAGAAGAATGCAAGGACTAATAGGACGGTAGTCTTTCTGTTCATATGATTCCCCATACCTGTATCACTGTACAGGTTATATATTATTGTGTTTAAGATAGATGATAGCATGGTTATACATACTAATAAAGAGTATATGGGTATGTTTTATGGACTTTAAGATGTGAGAAGCGGACCATATGTCTGTATACCTCCAGTCAGGCAGGGCTGTGAGCCTTGCCCGACTGGAGGTTCTATATGGTCAGTCGCTCGTTGCTGTGGTCTTCTGTGCAAAGACCTTTCCGAATGCTATCGCCTGGGTGATCATCTGCTCATCAGGTTCCCAGAGGGTCTTCAATCCCTCTTGGATGATCTCGAATCCAGCCTCTTTGAGTGATGCCTCGAGGATCGGCACAGACTCACCGCTCCATCCGTAGGTACCGAAGACTGCAGCCTTCTTCTTCCGGAATCTCAGGCCTTTGATCTCTTCGATCAGTGATGCGGTGGAGGTAAGGATCCCCTTGTTGATCGTTGGGGAACCGAGCAGTATCGCCTTCGAGCGGAAGATCTCGGTCATGATGTCATTCTTATCGCGGAGGGCGGTATTGAACAGCCGCACATCCACGGTCGGATCACGTTCCTGGATACCCTTGGAGATGGCCTCTGCAAGCAGGCGGGTTCCTCCCCACATCGTATCATATAACACACAGATCCGATTCTCCTGATAGGCATCAGCCCAGGACAGATACTGTTCGATGATCTGCGCCGGGTCATCTCTCCAGATGACCACATGACCGGGTGCGATCATATCGACCGGTAATCCCAGTGAGAGGACCTCCCTGATCTTCCGGGTCACCAGTGTACTGAAGGGGGTAAGGATGTTTGCATAGTACTTGATCGATTCGGACTTGAGCTCTTCCTGATCGACGAGTTCGTTGAACAGGTACTCAGATGCATAGTGCTGTCCGAAGGCATCACTGCTGAAGAGGATATTATCGACTGTGAGATAGGTGAACATCGAGTCAGGCCAGTGCAGCATCGGTGCTTCGATGAAGATCAGCTGTTTACCGTTCCCGATATCAAGGGTGTCTCCTGTCTTGACCACTCGGAAGTCCCAGTCCCTGTGATAGATCCCTTTCAGTGATTTCAACCCGTTCGCTGTGCAATAGACAGGCACCTGCGGGATGTGTTCCATAAGGGCGGGAAGTGCTCCGCTGTGATCAACTTCGGCATGGTTGGCTATGACATAATCGATACGGGAGAGGTCTATCTCCTGTCTGAGGTTCTCTACGAACTCTTTTGAGAATGGCGCCCAGACCGTATCGATGAGTACGACTTTCTCTTCCTCGATCAGGTAGGAGTTGTAGGAACTCCCCCGGTGAGTCGAGTACTCATTCCCATGGAACTGAGTCAATTCCCAATCGATCTTTCCGACCCAGGATACGTTCGATGCTATCTGACGTTTCATATGGCCTCCTCTTCTTGATCTTGCTCTACACAGAGTATACTCCTGTCTTCCATAGAAATCGGTAACATTCGTTATAGAAGATAGATAGTTCAGGCAATACAAAAGATTGACCTGTTGATACAGAATTTGAATGTATGAAAGCAGACAGTTGTGATTATCCTGTTTGTTGGAGATCGGCAGGAATGCAGCGTTGTGCTGAACAGCTCAACGCATGACTTTTGATTTTGGGTATGCGCTGAGCTGTTCGAATGTGCTAGCGATCAGATACGATAGAAGTCTTTGGGGTTGTCATAGAACCACATCTTCATGATACCCTTGGCCTCATCAAGATCGAGGTGATTACGATCCACTCTATCTGCAAGTGCTATTGATACGTTCTCTCTTGCGATATAAAGATGTCCATAGACTTTTTCGATGGCATATACATAATCAGCACCAAATGCGAAGATCTTGTTCATTGGGACCATATCAAAGGCTTCTTTTAGGGTGTTTGTTACCATTTCAGAGGCAACAACATGAGACCAGCAGAGGTTGAGGTAGGTGTTCTGAAAGTTTTTGACAATCTGAATAGCCTTTCGTGCATTAGGGATGCCCAAGTGGTAGATATCAAGACGGGTATCTGGATTCCTGCTGCATAGACCTATGACATCCTCTACATCAGTCTCTCGATAGTCGCCCCATACCCCGGTATGCAGAGCAAGCGGTATGTCTATTTCGGCACAGACCTTTGCGACTTCTTCCCTGACGATTGACATCAACGGTGCGGCTTCGGTCTCATTCAGGCTTTCGCCGGCAATCACTCGCTGAAATAACAGAAGGGCATCATCTCTGTTCACCTTCGCTGTACTGAAAGCTTTACTTTTGAACTCGATCGCTCCTGCCTCTTTCTGCTTGACCATCCAGGCACGTGAGACTTCCAGGAATGTATCAAGTGAGCGGATCGGTTCGCAGTTCATATCCCCTTCCAACTGCTTGAATCCCTGTGGTGATGTGCAGAAGAAGGTAGGTGAACTGATATTTCCCTTGAGCAGAGGATCATCTTTATCCGGAAGTGCACCACTGCAGGGAATCGACCATTCGATATGGCAGTCCTCGTGCAGGATCTTCTGGTAGATCCCCGGTCGCTGGTTATCACGTACACCTTTGAGTACCACATCCAGATAGTTCTCTCTGGTGAAGTCGTCCACACCAAAGTATTTCTGCATGGAGATCCGAAGGGCCCTTGCATAACTGGAATATTTTATTCTGTCCCAGTGTCTTTTGAACTGATCCCAGTCATCTGAGATACAGACGAAGGCAGCCCACTGATCCCGGGGGAAATCCATGCCCGAAGAATACAGATCATATGCACAATAGGGATTGAACAGATTCCCGAATTCGGTCGGCATATTCACATAATACTCTTCTTTGATAGGAAGATGTTCATGCGTATCGATCACTGGCATGTCCTGTGAGAACTCGAAGAGCTTCCTGGCAGTCCCTGTTAATGGCTGTGTGCATTTCATAGCTTGTCACCTCTATAACACAAGATTGGATGTATCATATCATATAAAAGAGTAAAGAAAAATTCTTGAAATACAAACGTTTTAATGATACAGTTTCACTCTACTGTCAATCATGACAGTTGTCAATGAAAAATGTAGAGGTGAGGAATGAACACATCATCATCGGTCCCAGATATCGTAGGGATAAGCATCACAAGCAGGACTGTGGATGGGGACCTGTGTACATATGATCTAGTATCTGATGGGCGGCTCTGGAGCAGTGACGCATGGGTTTTCGATCAGGACCGATATACTCTGACGAATACCTGCAGGGCCCCCCTGCATCTTGAGCGGATAGAGCTGCTTCTTGATTGTAGCTTCTCAGTGGATAGGCTCTACTGCCAGAAGAAGATGATGGCAGACGGCTCCTGGATCGAAACAGAGGATGGAAGGTACACATCCTACTATCTGATTGCTGGTGAAGCTGACGACAGAGAGCAAGCATATGCGATTGGTTTTGACGATCTGTCAAGGTGGTTTGCTGGATTCACCTGTATGAAGCGTGAGCGACGTATTGAGCAGCTTACCGCCTTCATCGAGGGGCAGAGCCAGCTGTATGAGTCAGGTGTGACTCAGGTGCTGCCGTCAATAGGGGTCTTCTATGCTCCTTCACTGTTCACAGCTCAGCAGCAGTATGCACGCAGGGTAGCTGAGATCATGGGAAGCCGAACAGCAAGCATCCCGTCGGGATGGTGCAGCTGGTACTACTACTATGACACGCTGAGTTCAGCTGATCTTTGGGAGAATGTCGATGCATTGCGTGAGCAGCGATTCGATACGCTGGGGGTCTCTGTCATACAGATCGATGACGGTTGGAACCTCCCACATAGCAATGCTGAGAAAGTCTGGGGTGACTGGGACGCAGGGGCTTTGTTCCCCGAAGGTATGAAGGCTGCAGCAGACAGGATCCACCAGCAGGGATTCAAAGCTGGTTTATGGTTGGCCCCTTCTGTGTGGCGCCTGAAAGCAGGGTTTTCAAAGATCATCCTGATTGGTGCCTGCAGCATAAGGGAAGACCCGCTGAGATCTATGGGATTCATGCACTCGATCTTTCCCGGCAGGAGGTGAGGGATCATATACGAGAGATCTTTCACAGGGTCTTCCATCAGTGGGGATATGACTATGTGAAACTTGATTTTCTGCACTTTGCGATAGAGCAGGGGGAACGGGCTGATTGGTGTAAGACTCCCGTGGAAACGCTGCGACAAACGATGCAGATCATCAGGGAAGAGGCCGGTGAGAAGTTTGTGCTGGGGTGTGGAGCTCCTTTTGGAGCATTGGTTGGCATGGTAGACGGGATGCGAACAGGGCATGATATCTCATCGCGCTGGGATCTGGGATGTGATCCTAAAGGGGTACAGGGCCCATACATCAGTGTGAAGATCGCTGCTCATCAGACGCTCATGCATCAGTGGATGCACCGGATATGGTGGGCAAACGATCCCGATTGCTTCATCACCCGCGATTATGCCCAGAGGCAGAGAAGCAGCTGTTCAGAACGGCTCTGAAGCAGTATCCCGAGTCGATACCCTATGGGCTCTCCTTGTCAGAAGCTCAGCTGTGGAGAGACTGATCTGGATGACAGGAACGATGTGCCTCATAGGTGAGAATATGAGTGAACTGAAGGGCGAGCGACTGGAACTGCTTCGATCGGTATTTATGCAATATGGTGGAGAGGTCGAACTTATCGGTCCAGCTGATAACAGCTCCTTTGTTCTGGCAGGTCGTTCTGGAACTGATGGAGTTGACACTCTGGTGTTGGTCAATCTGTCAGACAGCACGAGAGCCTTCTCTCCTGTGCAACTGCTTGAGCGTCAGTACACGCTGCCGCCAAGAAGCAGTCTGATCATTGAAAACACTGGCAACAACAGGGGGCGTATATGAGCAATAGATTACTGGTCTTCAGTCCGCATCATGACGATGCATACTGGCAGACAGCAGGAGTGAGTCTTTATCTCAAAGAGGCAGGATGGGACATCTGGTTTGTGACGGTGATCGGAGATCATTATCAGTGGGGGTATGGAACAGAGACCTATCGAGCCCGTGCTGAAGAGGCGGCAACCGCGTTCGGTGTCAATCACATCCTGCTGGATTACAAATCCATGCAGGTGCAGGGACCTGATATGCACATGGCAGAGGAATTCACTCGGATCATCCGGGAGGTTGACCCGACACTGGCAATCACCGAATATCCGGAAGCCATACATCCTGACCATATGGGGGTCGCAGTCAATTCTTTGAGGGCTCTCACAAAAGATTGGTATGGGGTGAAGCGAAATCTTCCTGAAGAAGTCTGGTGCTATCAGGGGTATAAGAAGTATCCGAGCTATGACTTTACTGTTGATGTCAGCAGGTGGAAGGAAGAGATCCGAAAGGCCTTATGGTATTTTACCGAGTTTGGAGAGAACGAGGCTAACGGTCTGTGGGATACCCGTCGCAGAATGGGTTTCCAGGAGTGTTTTTCAGTGGCGAAAGCCAACCCGGGATGTTTTACGATCGCACAGCAGCTCTTTCCGGGCAAGGTGCGTTTCGTAGAGACGAAAATCGGACCTGATATCATATTCTGATGCAGGGAAAAAGGAGAATAGGATAGTATGAACCAGATCACACAACTTAGAACGAAGCTTGGACACCTGCATGATCTTATGAAGCGAGGAGTCTTTCAGGATGATGATACACACAAGGACTATTTTACCGGCTATGATTATAAGACCCTGTATGACTGGGATCAGTATTTTGAAGCCATCGTCCAGTACTATATGGGGTGGGATCCCTCACTGATCGTCAACGGGGTCGAGATCTTTCTCGATCATCAGCGTGAGGATGGATTCATCTCCCGTTCGGTCCCAAGCAATGAGTGGCATGACCCTGAGCATGTGAAGCCCTTTCTGTGTCAGACTCTCGTTCTGGTATCCAGGTCCTATGATACAACCAAACCCATAGCAACTGCATATCTTGAGAAGCTGAAAGCCTATCTGGATTACTGGTTAGTTCAGGCTGACAGTACCGGGAACGGCCTGAGTGAATGGATGAGCGCCCCGCACACAGGGATGGATAACCAGCACGAACGGGCCGGCTGGTGGCAGGATCGCATATGTAAAGGAGTCGATCTCAACAGTTATATCGTGCGTGAGTGTCGTGCATTTGCCGTCCTTGCAGACCTGTATGGTCACAAGGAGCTTGCCCGGGAGTACCGTCTCAAGGCTGATGAGCGAGCTGATCTGATCAATGCACTGTTGTGGGACCCACAGGATGGGATGTATTATGATATGCATGTTCAGACAGGTGAATTGATCAAGGTCAAATACGTCGGAACCTTCGCACCCATGTGGGCTGGCATCGCTTCTCCGGAGCAAGCTGAGAGACTGGTGTATGAACATCTGCTGCATGCCGAAGAGTTCTGGTCCGATTACCCGGTGGCTGTGCTTGCACAGAGTGAGCCGGGATATAGTCCGGTACTGCTTGACGGGGACCTCGGGTGCTGTTGGAGGGCTAATACCTGGATACCGACAAACTACATGGTCTTCCATGGTTTGCTTGACTACGGCTATGATGGGATCGCCGGTGCCCTTGCAAGCCAGACCGATCGCCTGATGACTGCCGGAGGGAATCGTGAGTACTACCTCTCTGACTCCGGCGGCGGGTGTGGTCTCGACCCCTTCTGGGGGTGGAGTCTGCTTGGTCACTTCTTTCGCTATGAAGCGACCTGTACCCCTGATATTACTCGGTTGTCCAATGAACGGTTCATTGAGCAGTAAGATGGCATTGGAACAGTGCTTCAGCGATCCTGGCCCGCTGTGGCGTGGTAAACCCTTCTGGGCCTGGAATGGGGATCTGCAGGAGGATGAGCTGCTCAGACAGATAGAGATCTTCAGGAAGATGGGTATGGGAGGGTTCTTCATGCACTCCCGAACCGGACTGCAGACAGAGTATCTTGGTCAGAAGTGGTTTGAACTGGTCAGGTCCTGTGCTGAGAAGAGTGCTGAGCTGGGACTTGAAGCATGGATCTATGATGAAGATCGCTGGCCGAGTGGGACATGCGGTGGGAAAGTGACAGCTCATGAACAGCTTCGGGCACGATTTCTCAAACTCGATATCCAGAATCTTGATACCTATTCACCTCAGCCCGATACGATCGCACAGTTCGTTGCCTCCATGGAAGGCTTCTCCTACTACGACTGCATAGCCGCAGGCTGCAGCAGCAGTTCAGAAGAGGTGCGAAGGGTTGCCGGTGAGATCGAAAATCCTCTTGATCTGCCTATCAAGGTCCTCTGTTTCAGTATCGAGCTGGAACAGCCGAGCTCTTTCTATAATGGCTATACGTGGATTGATGCACTGAACCGCGAAGCTGCTGATCTGTTTATAGCTACTACCCATGAACGATATCTCGAAGAGTGTTCGCACCTGTTCGGCACCGCGATCCGAGGGATCTTTACCGATGAACCGAACAGAGGGACCATCTTTGACTCATTCAATCTCAAGAATGAAGATCCTCAGTTCATGTGTCCCTATACCGGGAGACTGTTCGACGAATTCGAGAAGAGATTTGGATACGATCTGAAACAGCAGCTTCCTGAACTCTTTCTCAAACCGGGTGGAGTCAGGATATCTCCAGTGAAATGGCAGTATGTGGAGTTGCTGCAGCAGCTCTTCCTGGAGAACTATGCGAAGCCTGTACACACCTGGTGCAGAGAACACAACTTGATCCTGACAGGCCATATCCTCCATGAGGATTCACTTGCCGCTCAATGTGCCGCTTCAGGTTCTGTGATGCGTTATTATCAGTGGATGGATTATCCCGGGATCGATATCCTCGGTGAAGCGAATCGCAACTATCATGTGGTGAAGCAGCTGGCTTCGGTCTGCAGACAGTTGGGTAAACGCTGGATGCTCTCTGAACTCTACGGAGGGACCGGCTGGCAGATGAATTTCAAAAGCCATAAGTGGGTAGGTGACTGGCAGACACTGCTCGGGATCAATCTGCGCTGCCACCATCTGAGTTGGTATACGGCAGAAGGTGAAGCAAAGCGTGATTACCCTGCAAGCATAGCTCACCAGTCGTCATGGTATGAAGAGTATGAGCAGGTAGAGACCTATTTTTCCCGTTTCGGGTTATTCATGAGCAGGGGAAGGGCTGTATGTTCAGTCCTGGTGTTGAACCCTGTAGAAAGTCTCTGGGCCTCCATCTATCCGGGCTGCAGTGAGGTCCTTAGCTCAAAGGATCCGGTCAATCAGAGGATCGAACGGGAATATGTTCAGCTGCTGCAGTGGTTACTGGGTAGCAGGATCGATTTTGATTATGGGGATGAAGGGCTGATCGCTGACTATGGGAGCGTTTCAGATGATCCATCCAGAGCAGTCTTCAGGATCGGGGAGATGGATTATACCACTGTCATCGTCGCCAGTCTGCAGACCATTCGTTCTTCGACCCTCGATCTGCTGAGCTCCTTTGCTGCTGCAGGTGGCAACCTGATCGTTGCAGGAGACCCCCCTGAGTATGTGGATGCTCTGAAAAGCCAAAGAGTTCAGGACCTTGCAGCCTCAATGATCACCTGTGAGTTCGACAAACAGCAGATCATCGATGCTGTGCAAGCCGTTGAGGTCTCGTTCGTCCAGTGCTACACCGGTGACGGGGTGGCAGATGAGCATATCATCACGCAAGTACGGAAGGATGGTGATGATTATCTGGTCGGTGTGATCAATCTCAGCTACGACAACCCGTGTGAACAGCTGGAAGTACGGTTTGCTGCAGGGATGACCGTTGAGCAGTGGGATCTGCTTGCCGGGACTGTGACTGAACTGCCTACACACAGGACGGTCGATGGGCAGCTGGTAGTAGAGACTATGCTTCATCCAGCAGGAAGCCGGATGTTTCGAGTCTCGAATACGAAGTCTGCGGCACCACTTGAACACAATCCGAACCACCTGTTCCGGAGTATATCTGCCGGCAGCAGGTTCACCTGCAGCTTGGACTCGGACAATATTTGTGTCCTTGACAGGGCTCTGGTACGTATGGATGGAAAGGATCTGTACCATGGCGATATCCTGAAGGCTGACTGTGCTGTACGCAGCACAGTTGGATACGCTGAACGAGCAGGAGATATGATCCAGCCATGGCTGGAGAAGCAGCAGTCTGTCGATACCGATGATACTCCGGCTCCAGTAGTGACCTGCTGTTTTTCCGTGACATACCGGGGAGGGAGTATCAATACTCTTTGCATTGAGAGGATTACTGCGTGTCTGATGATATCGATCAATGGTACGAAGATCCCTGTCCACGATGATGGGAAGTGGATAGATCAGGCTTTCGAAGGATCCCGATTGACTCTGGTCTGTTCTCATGTGGGGAGAACCTTGTGGAGGTGACTTGGGAATATGATCGATACCATGGACTGGAGGCTATCTATCTCCTTGGGGATTTCACGGTAGACGCCTCCGGGGTGGTGCCTGTTGTCTCTTCTCCAATCTCGGAGCTGCAGGTAGGGACAGTGACTACTCAAGGGCTCCCTTTTTTCTCAGGACGTATCAGATACCACATTCCAGTACCAGATCAGATAAGACGGCATGACGGTAAAGTCGTATTGAAGGTCATATCTTTTGAAGGGGCTGTGGTGACGATCCTTGATGAGCAGGGTGTACGACTGGGGGCTCTTCCATGGGATCCGTATGAATTGACCATACCCCCTGAGATCTGTAGATCAGGAACGATACTGATCCTTGAGGTGGTTCTTACCAGACGTAATACCTTTGGGCCACTGCATCAGTTGCCGCTGCAGGCGCCAGGGTACGGACCTGACAGTTTCAAGAGTAGTGGAGACTCCTGGAGTGATACTCCGGTACTCTATCAGTCAGGATTACTTGATGAGCCAGTATGGCTGCTCTTCTAGATGCTGATCATCTGGAGAAATAATAATTGACAGCAGTATGCTGAGGTAATATAATAACGTTTGAATAACCATTAAAACGTTTGTACAATTGGAGGAAGTATATGAAACATTCTATCCTGAAAGGGATGCTGCTTGTGGTCCTGGCAACTGCCTTGATCGGTTGCACTCTTGTCGATCCTACAGGTTACAGTCCCTCTCTAGCAATAACAGGAGGTGTATCCATTGTCGGTTCAGGCGGGACACCCACCTCAGCGTTCACTGCTGCACCTGCAGGATATGTTAACGATACCTACAGATACTCATGGAAACTTCTGGATGAAAGCGATGAGGTCATTCAGACAGGTGATGAAGCTGAATTCACCCCTGCAGCAAGGACTGTGACTGCGGATGAGACCATGACTGTCCAACTGACAGTCACTGACGGCTATGTCTATGCCTCAGCAGAGACAGAGTATCTGATCACAGTATCAACAACACCTGTAGCCATGATCAGCGGCGGAGCTGCCCGGGTACTTGTTGATGGGCAGGTAACCATTCCGTATAGCGTCAACTATGCGAACTTTGTTAATACGCCTGTCATTGCGTGGAGTGTTCTCGACAGCATGATGACCCGGTAGCTCAGAGCGGTACGACGGATGCTGTCACCTTCACACCTGATGCTATCAGTGGATCTGGTGAGTTCACTGTATCCGTTACCCTGACAGATGGTGCTACCAGCGAGACAGCGACCAAGGCACTGCTCATCGTTGAAGCTATGCCGATGGACATGAGCTTCTTGACTGTCGGTTCGACGAACTATACGGCAACAGCTGCCGGTACAGCTGTTGCTCCTGCCATACAGATCACCGGTACTTCTGGATTCAGTAATGGATTGATCACTGCAGATGCTTTCGGGCTTTCGGCTTCAGAAGATCTGGTTCTCTCGTTATCTGTGACTGATCTGCCCGAAGGAGATGATGGTGTTGATATCCAGTTCACACCGGATACTGCAACTGTGATGGGTGCTGATAATATACTGATGGTCCGACTCAAACCTGACAGCATTACTCTGTTCGTGTACGGGGGGAACACCTACCCGAATGAGCCGGTCGTAGTCAATACCGAAGGAAATGATTACACTTTTACCCTTGCGCATGACGCGACTGACTGGATCTTGACTATCGATGATGGAACGGACTCTACTGATCATACGTTCCCAGCAGGGGTTCCTGCTGCGGCGTTCCCTTCTGGAGCCATATCCTCTTTGCTGGAATAAGCTCCGGAGCAGTGGATCTTACGATAAACGAGGTGAATGGAAGTCCTCTTACCCTGGTAGAGTAATCAATCTGCCTATCTTATATCATCTGATGCACAGGAGGCTGCCGATTGGCAGCCTCCTGTGCATCAGACATCCTAGAACAACATATTGAGGGACCAATGAAATCAATAAGTAAGTTACTTCCTGTAGTGCTCTTTGGCGTATTCGGGCTGGTCGGTTGTGCGACACACCTGCAGCTGCCAACCGTATCTGATCTGGCGTATACAGGAGTTTCAGCGCGAGTGCTGGAACAGTACAGGAACTATAGTGCAGAACCCTGGGAGGTAGTCGAGACTCCTTCGGTTCCCGCGGGCTACTGGAAATCAGGATTCACCAACTTCTCAGGGCAGGATAATCCTGAAGAGAACATAGCCGGTCTTTCAGACCCTACAGTCTATGAAGTCGAATTCTATGAAGACTGGCGCACGATAGAGCCGGAAGAGGGGCTCTATAATTGGAAGCCGATCGATGATCAGATAGCGCTGTGGGGAGCTTATGGGAAGAAGGTCGCGATCAGAATCGTCACTGCCAGTCATAACACCATGGAAACGCCGCAATGGCTGCATGAGCAGTATCATGTACGCAAGATCACAGATGGTCTCTGGCTGGATTTCGATCAGCCGAAGAAAATCTATGAACTGAGCGGTGGTGTCATCAGTGATCAGCGGGATGTGGCCATAACCGGAAGACGATCGCTCTATGGTGATGCTCCTGGAGCATTGATGAGTATCAAAGAGGGGAAACTCGAACGCAGCAAGCTCTATGGTATCGAATTCGATTATCGAAGTTTGGCACCGGGTCCTACTACCTCAAGGCCTCCAGCGAGTCAGGAGGTGCAGAAGCTGACAGGTACTATCTGTTTGATACTGCTTCAGCGGAAGAAGGTGTGCGGTTCTGGTCGCTGCAGCTTGGTCCCTTTGATGACTATGTGCTGCAGTGGGGCCTTGCAGACGGTGCTCCGATCGCAGTGGATAATATCCTTGTATACAAACAGGAGTATGGGATCGGTAAGACCATAGGGTATCCGAACTATTTCGATCCCATATTCAAGGAAAAATGGGCTCAGTTCATCACAGCACTTGCAGACAGGTATCGCGATAACGAGGTCGTAGAGACGATCTGTGTCTCAGGTAACGGACGCTACGGCGAGCTTGGGATCGAAGGGGACAAGGCGGGTCTTCATGATCAGCAATGGCTTGCGCTGGGGTATACGCAGGAGAAGTACATGGATCATGTACAGTCCAATATCGAGCTCTTCAAGCGAGTGTTTCCTGAGAAGAAACTGAGAATGGTAGCTGGTGGTACAGTGCTTCCGGACTGGACTGATGAGAACTATATCTATTATCGCGGGATAGCGATGTGTGCCGAGTACGGCGTCGAGTTCAAGATCAATGGCATGCAGGAAGCATTCGGAGTCTGGGGGACCAACGCATTCAGCTACGGCGCGGCACGATACCGTGACGATGAACATACTTCCATTTCGATAGAGACCGCAGGGCAGATCTATCGCAACAATACCGGGAAGATCACGATCCCTACCGGGCAGGCTATCACGATCATGAACAGGATCATGATAGATGGGGTAGATAATATGTATCTCTACTCCCATGATGCACTCTCCTCTACGGTGAGAAAGTATCTTCCATATGCTTCAGAACAGATGGGGCATGAGATGTTCACCCAGTACTATACCCGTTTCGGCGTGTACAGGGAGCCGACATCTCTGCTGGACCACCCGGTCGATTTCACTGACATCTGGTTGGGATTGTATCAGAATAACTATATGCATCTTCCCGGTATCCCGGCACAGAACATCAATCGTGTGGTGGCAGAAGGTCAGCATGCTGTTGAGAGTGCCGACAGCATTGTCAGTCTCGATCTGGATGATCGTAAGCAGTATCACGGACTGTTCGGGTCCTCGGTGAGTGTTGTATATCTGGATCAGGGGACTGATTCCTTCGATGTCCTGGTGCATGATTCATCTGAAGATGTCGAACTGAGACGTATCGGTACGTTAGTCAAGCAGGACAGCGGACAGTGGAAACTTGCGACGTTCTACGACTCCTCCTGGCATCAGAGTCATCGAAACATTGGATTTGACAGCCGTTCGGATGTATTGATCGATGATCGTAAGGACGGCAAAGAGATCATCAGTCTTGTCGAAGTCAATGCGGTTCCCGTGCAGTCCTGGAAGTACAGTACTGTCGCAGAGTTCACCTCTGATGGAGCGACGCTCACGACCTTGAAAGCCGGTGATCGTTTTACCATCCCGGCAATCGGCCGTCTCCCGGCGGTCCTGATACGCATACCTGTCTTCAGTGATCAGGCCTATCTTGAGAACTCTGTTCGACTTGCACTGTATGGGATTCTGCCAGATGGGAAGCGAAGACTTCTCAGTGATAAAGAGCTCTATTTTGCCCGCAGTGGTCTCTTCCTTGATATGCCGCTGTATGAGCAGATAGCAGGGTTCAAGGGGTTCGAAGTAGAAGTAGTACATGCCGAAGGGCCGGTCTACCTGTCAACTGGAGCTGATCGGCAGTTGACCTGCAGCGTTCAGACGTTTGAGACGCTCACTGATACTGATCAGTATGCGGGGGTCATCGAAGCGAGAAGACCGTTCTACGGATTTGAGGTGCGATCTGGACGACTTTCAGAGCAGGATACCGTGATCGTCAAGCGACTGCTGCCTTCAAGCGCTCCGGAGCAGAGGTGGGAGATCATAGAGTCCGCTGCGCTGGTAGTTCCCGGGCAAGATCATGACCTGGTTCTCTTTGAACCCCAGACCGAAGGGTTTTACAAGCTTATATCCGAAGGGTCTTCTCTTGAGGCTTCTGCCAGGTATCTGATGCGTGCAGTGGAACCGAAAGGAGCTCTGATCCCTGAGGCAGTACCAGCTGTCACCGCCTATACAGCCTCCCAGTTACTGCAAAAGGCCCAGACTGAATCGGCTGTCTCTGAATCACGTGAGGGGTTGTATACCGTCACTTTGACCGGGGAGCAGCCTGCAGTCGTTCTCGATCAGTTGTCATATAAGACTGGCGCAAACCAGCAGATCCGATTCGCTCTGAAGAACCCCACCGGGAACAGCATGCTGCGTCTGTACTGGAAAACCTCCGATCAGGAGTATGTTCCTGCTAAGTCGCTGCTGCTTCCTGTGGTCCCCAACGATCCTACGCTGCGATGGTATACCTATCCCTTGGGAGATGGAAAGGGGTATTCAGGTACGGTAACCGGTCTTAAGCTCGTGCTGGCCGAAGGGGGCCTCATAGGTGGGCAGATGCAATTCTCACATATTGCCGTATTGGATCCTGAAGTGCTCTACCATGCAGAATTTGACGGTCCGAAAGATCGGTATATCAAATATGCAGATTGGAAACCTGCACAGATGAGCGGTGGTCAGATGCATCTTGATGGGATGCTGGCTGCTGCAAGTTCCGTGATCACCTATCCCGATTACTTTGCAGATGACAGCCATGAGGCAGTGATCAGGTTGACAAATCTCGGTGATGCCGGTTTCATGGATTTCGGATGGGAAAAAGCCCTCTGGCATAAGGGAGACTATGTGTTCACTGACGGCTCTGTTCAGGTCCCGATACAGCCCTATAGTGATCAGCCCCAGGAGATCGTGATCCCGCTCGATCGAACAGTCGGGTACGAGGGGCGGATCAGAAGGCTTCGGCTGCAGTTCGACAATATCGAAACATCCGAGGGAATCTTCATCGATACGGTAATGATCCGTAGACGATGAGCCTGCCGTACATCGTCTCTGACGATGGACAGCTTGTTCAGGTGGTCTCCACCTGCCGCTGTCACATCGTCAGGACCGGGGCTTCTGCTGTACTGATCATCGATCCTGGAGCTCTTGACCTGAAGGAAGTACTCAGTACATTGAAGGTCACACAGGTCGAAGCGGTCATCCTGACCCGGGTAGAGCGTAGATACAGTCAGGCTCTGTGGGAGACCCATCAACTGAGACAGACGACGGTCTATGCTTCGGAGGCAGGCTGTCGCCTGCTTCATCAGATCGATGAGTTCTGGCAGAGATTCGAGCAATTCCATCTCTATGCAAGTCGCCCCGGATATGATCTGCCGTTGAAGCCTCTGCACTCTGTGCAGCCATTGACATCGATACAGTCAGGAACGATCTCCGTTCATTCCCTGCTGACTACCGGTGATGATGAGCTGCTGCTGCTGAAGGTCGTTGCTACGGAACGGATGTTGCTGTTCTGCGGATCTCTGGTCTCATCAGAGGGGCACCTGCCTGAATTCCATCAGCTTGAACATGACTATAACGAATATTGCATGGGAGATGCGGCTGCAGTTGAGCGGCATCGGGACAGAGCAGAACGATTGTCAATCATGTTTGATGATACGACTGAGTGTTACAGTTCTCATGGTTCAGGATCGATCATCTCCCCGTCTGATCTGATGAGTGTCAGCACGGGGCTCGAGTCGTTGCTTGCTCTGCTCAAAGCCCCACAGAAACAGACAGGCTGTTCAGGATCTGCAGTGTTGGGACAATCCCTGTATAGTGTGTCTACTACGATCTGTCTGATCAGCAGTACGGGGAATGTACTGCTCTATGATTATGGTTGGCCGGAGGAGGGAGGACTCAGCATCTTCGATGAGCTGGTGCGATTGACCGGTAGAGATGATCTTACTGCCCATACGCTGGTAGTCAGTCATTATCATGATGATCATGTTGCCGGGATACCCTCTCTCAGACGCAGGTTCCCGCAGTTGCGATGTATCGGTCATGCTCTGCATGCCGATATCATCAGTAATCCGTGGGATTACGCGCTACCGTGTCTGGGAACTGCAGGATATCCTGAGAATGGTCTGATCGAGTTCGATGTAGTATATGAAGGCACCGCAGTATTTGATTGGTTTGAATATCACTGTACGATCCTACCTTTTCCCGGTCAGAGCCGTTACCATACCGCGCTCGTCACCGATATCGGATCGTCCAGAGTGCTGTTTGCCGGGGATAGTGTGCTACCTCCGGTAGCTTCGGCTCCTTTTCGTGGAGAGTCGTCCAACTGTTCGAATAAGATCTTCTATCAGGGCGTATCGGGTATCTTGAGTGTGCTGATGTGCTCTCTGCCTATCGGCCTGACTATATCGCATCTGCTCACCATGGTATATTCTCTGTCACTGAAGATGATATTCATGCGTATAGACAATGGGCTTTTCTGCTTGATGATCAGTTGCGACAACTGTGCAGGGATCATCAGTCCCCGTCTCTCTGCTATGATCCGGCTGTCTCCAGTTTCTATCCCTTCTCTCATCAGGTGAAAGAAGATCAGGTCCGGGTCTCTGCGATGCTGATGATCGAACATGTAGGAGGTGAGGAGCGCACCTATGATATCAGGGCGATCGCTTCAGATATGTTCCATATCACGATCGAACCTGAGACTGTCACAGTGTCAGGAGATACGCCTGTTGCTTCATGCCAGGTGACTCTTAAGAGAAGAAAGCCTCTTGAAACCAGGCGATATGTCATCTCAGCAGTCGTCTGTGATCGTTCTGATCCGGTATCTTCACAGGTGCCATGTATGTTCATTGAGCTGGAACGGGCTGTTCTCATGCGTAAGAAGAAGCTCTATCATCTGCTCGAGGAAGATATTCTGCGGGCAGTAAGCCTGCCGCGAGAGCATCGAATAGCCTGGATGACATTCTGGCAAGTGCCTGATTGAGAGAGCGCCCTCCCACAGAAACTATACTGCAGGAGGGCGCTGTTGGATGATGCTGTACTGTAGACTATTCCGAGAGGATCCTGATCGAATCGATTGCTATCTCTCGTGCTTCTTCGTTATAGAAGGTGAGAGAGATGTCTGTGATCAACCCCTCCCATTCATCAATGGAGTCACAGTCAATCGTGTACGTCCTATAGTCAGTGTCCTCTGATGTGATATCAAGCTCAACGTATGATTGTCTGAACTGGTGTGTAGCCTGTCCCTCGTCCCTCAGTTCCGATTTCCAGCCAAAATCCATCCAGTGACTGTCAGAACTGTTTTCAGGGTGATCTCGATGCTTTGTGATCTATCTGCCCAGATGTTCGGGCTGTTAGGCATCGAATCCAGAGAGGCATAGCGACTGTCTGTTATCATGCTGCCATCCTCGTATCTGATGTCCTGGGTACGTCCGCTGCGGAAGAACCGATCTGCCTGTGAATCGAACTCCCATGCATATAGGGTCTGCGGTCGACTGAGTGCCAATCTGGTCAGATCGAAGACCCCTCTTTGCAGGGTCCCGTTCATAGGTTGTAGCAGGATCTCTTTGATCGTCCCATCCCACAGGGGTGTTCACCGACATTATAGCGATAATCACGAAGCGTCGGGTCGTTGGGGACTACCGGTATCAATACTGATCTCTCATAGCTGAATGCAGTATCACCGTCCCGGAGCCAAAAGAATCGAGCAAGCGAAGAACCGGTCAGATTTGCGATGGAGAATTCTACCGCATCGTTTCTGAAAGCTGGTAGATCGACGGATGTCTGGAAACCGGAGTCAGGCCCTTTCACGAACCATGTGCCTTCATGATACACGAGATCCTGGATTGTCATAGTATTGATCGTGAGTTCCTCCAGTACGCTGTCATGCCGAACCGGCATAGCCGGGCGGGGAGGGGCGAGGCGTCTAAGATAATTGGGGGTGATCTGTGCAGCATTCAGTCCCTGCAGTCTGTAGACACCGGGCGTCTGGGGTTCGAAATGGATCAGTCCGTTCCGGCTGATCAGATCCGTCGCAGCAGTTTGCCAACTGCCGTCGATCATCAGGCGTTCTAGGATGATATCCTGTGCATCGACTGTTGCAGAGCAGTTCAGGGAGCCTGAAGGCATCAGAAGGTCGAACTGTTCTGATGACCCGGAAGGCCCCCATGGATCAGGTTCTGAGCTGTAGGCACGAAGACGTACAGCTTTCTGTCCCTCTTCGGTCACATACCAGCCCAACTGCCCACGGGCGTGTAGAGCACGATGCGTAACGATTCATAGGGCTTTCCTGTTGCAATGGGGATTGGTATCTCATCCGCATCACGAGCCCAGAAGTAGTCCTTCTCGGTGATGAGTTCCTCTTTACCGTCAAGGGTGCCGTAGACTGAGACTTGGGCAAGACGGTATTCGTTAAGATCTGAGGAGGCTTGAATGGGGATGTCCAGGTATGACAGGGATGTTGAGGTCTCGCTCTCTAGCGTGATGGACAGTTCAGCAGCTGTCCCATAGGGGATCTTCTCATATGCCGCCGTCCTGACTCTGTCGATCAGTGTCTCAGTCTTCCATTCTGCCGCAGGGACATGATCAACCTCAACTTTGTGTATCGATTCTGTTCCGTCACCAAGATCATCGATGAAGATGATCACATGGTCATCTTCTCCATGGTTTCGCTTTGACTGGAGAAAGGGGGTGATGAAGAAGCTGCGAGTGATCCATTGGTTCGTATCAGTCTTTGTGATCACCCCGAGGGTAGCCGATCCTGCGGTATGGTCATCGGCTTTCAGAGCAAAGGAATCGGTACCTCTGTCAAGGTAGGTGACATGGAAGACTGCCCCATACATGCCTGAATACCGCAGTCTGCCGTCGATGTCATACTCGATGATACCGCTCCGTGAGTCGCTGGTGGTCTCGATCACATGCCTGCCATCTATGATATCATAGGATACTGTATGGCGATGGGGGTGCGCAGTCTGTGTCCATTTGGTATGGTAGATCCCATTCCAGATATCGGTGAATGCGACTGGTGCTGGTCCCCAGGTCTCGTTTGCAGTGTTGTAAAGGCCATGCAGGTTGTAGAACTGGGTGAATACTTCAGCTCCCATCTGCTCGGTGGTGTAGTGGAAGTGTTTCCGTATATTCCTTGACAGAATATCAGGTCCATATAGATACAAGGTGTCAACTCCATCTATCAGTGCTCGATTGAGCAGGGAGATCGGGTGCCCGGTAGGGATCCCATCCACCCCTGTGGTATTCCGGTAGATCTGACCGGCTGTCTCCAGAACGATACCGAAATCCTCGTCATGCTTGAATCGATGAGCCCCATAGGAGAACATCGTCTCTCTCCAGATGCCGAACCCTTCCTGGAGTCCGTTCAACTTCATCTCGATCCCGAGTGAGTTGCACATGTTCATCACTCGCCAGTAAAGCATCTCATGATCCGTCATCGAGGATATAGAGAATCCCCCTGCGACCATGCGAAGTCGTTTGGATGGGAAGAGGCGTTTGTAGAGTTCGGCAGCCCATTGAACATGATCGAGGTATGACGGTTCCGACCACTTCACCCAGAGCCACTGATCATCTCTTGCTCCGATCTCATCCCCTTCGAGGTTGATCTCACCCCAGCGCCCGTAGCCGGTGACAACGATCGTATCAACATGCGGTTGGTATCATACCGCTCAGCCATCTTTGTCACAACCTGCTCCCACTTCTGTTTGAATATCGGGTCGAAATAGTTGGGGAACCCTACATTACCTCTGTATGATGAGGTGATCTCATGAATGGATAGATTATCAATGACGATATGCCCTTCATTGCTGATCAGTTGAAAGGTATAGTCATCGTACGGTCCCAGATCTACCGTCCAGGATTCAAGTCCTGTCATATCAGTACGGCCTTCCATGACATACTCCCGGGTACCTGCAGCACCTGCTTTGACAGAACTCACTCGGAGCGTCAGGCTGCCGTCGTCGACGACCCGGTAGTCGAACTGAAACCCATACCGCTTACCGGCTGAGAGCCTTCCTGTATCTGTCTTGAGCATCAGACCGTTGCGTATGGACTGCATGCTGGTGAGTCGGTCGATGACGAGTGGTCTGTCTTTTGTCAGTTCAGCAGCGGGCCTGATTCGAACCAGGGTTCTCTTCTCTCGAAATCTGTTGTAAGTCCCTGCGCTATACGTCGGACCTTGTAGGTGTCAAAGAACCATTGAGGGGTTATATGGGTGTTCTGATTAGCTGAGACTAACCGTATTGTCACATATTTCCCGACAGAACCCCACAATGCTATCGTCTCATCGATGCTGCTCCAATCGTAGATGCCTTCTCTGGGTTCTATGGTCTTCCATTCGACGAGGATCTCTACCCCTTTCACCGATGGGTCATGGATGCCTGCGGCCATCTCCCATGGTGAAGTCTCTCCTGAAAAGGTCACGATCCCCTTATCATAGTATCCCTTGGGCACGGTCATGGGATCTCGATTGATCACCGTCGGCGCTCGGGGTGAGGAGATGACCGCAGGTGAAGGTTCTTCCTGTGCCGGATCGAATTGAGAGTCCTGCAGCTGGTTCTGGGTCTCAGGAGTCATGCAGCTGATGCACAGCAGCGCGGGAAGGAGCAGTACATAGAGTATTCTGGTAAAGTTCATGATAGTATCCCCCAAACAGCAAGAGCAGCCTGAATGATCTCAGGCTGCTCCTGCTGAGTAATGTGTACCTGATGGTTATAGCCAGTCAGAGATCTCTGCATTGATCATATCTTCGGCTTGCTTGATGGCAACATCAAGGCTGACTTCACCGAGGAAATAACTGCGTAGTCCATCCTGAATGGCGCTCTCAACGAATGCGGATGAGACATAGCCGCTCATCGGAAATGGTACGGTGTGATTGGTCGCTTCGTTGAGGAAGAAATCATTCCATGCCTTCTTCTGTGGATCGGTCTCATCTGCAAAGACTGTCTCTGCGACCGTCTTGTTACCCGGGATGTTGAATCCGATCTGAGCCAGTTTTTTCTGGCCGTCTGTCATGAGATACTCCATGAACTTCCATGAGGCATCAGGGTTCGGTGTCGTAGCACTCATGACCCACCCTATTGCTCCGGCGATGGTGGAGACTCTTTCTCCACCCTCCGGGACTGGAGGAGGTGCCAGACCGAATTTGAGTGATGGTTGATCGGAGAAGATACCGGGGATCGCCCAGCGACCGAAGAAGGTGACAGCACTTTTTCCTGTTCGGAACAGGTCACCAGCCCACATGTTCTGAGGTTCCTCGAAGTATGGGGCGACTGCATTCGGGCCTATCATCAGATCGACCCAGTAGGTGATGGCCTCTTTTGTCTTTGGAGCGGTCAGAGTAGCTCTGGTACCATCTTCATTGAATACCGAACCGCCGTTGGTGAGGATGAACTGATATAGCTGCTGGATCGGGACAAAATCAAAGACCGTAGCATACTGGCTGTATGTTCCATTATCATCAATTATTGCCAGTTTTTCGAGCATGTTCTGGTACGCTTTCCAGCTCATTGCAGTCTCTGATGATGGGTAATCAACACCAGCTTTATCAAACAGATCCTTATTATAGAACATCATGAAATCGGGTGACCAGTCTTTGATCAGCCCATACAGTTCCCCGGTACCGAAATTGGTTCCGTCATACCGATAAGCAAGTTGGTTCACGTTCCACAGGTCATCCTGTGATAGGACATCGGAGGCGGCAATGTATCCATCAAGCGGCATCAGGGCACCGGCTCGTAAGAACGGCAGGATCCCTGCCGGGGAAACGGTGTGGATGTCAGGAGCGGTCCCGGATGCATGCATGACGATCAGCTTTGAATCCAGTTCCCCGGTAACGGTCTCTTCTTTGATCCGAAGATTGGGATACATCGTCTGAACTCTCCTACCAGTTCATCGACGATCTCATTCCATTTCTGATCGGCTTTGATGAATGTCCTTATCTCAACATTACCCATCTTCGATGCATCTTTCTCAATATCGACAGCTTGTACTTCCGGTTGCTCCTCGCCCTTTCCCCCTGCGAACACATTCATGGGAAACAGCAGGAGTGCCAAGAGGATAGCAATGCAACATCTGTTCATAGATTCTTGATCTCCTTCAAATATTAAAACGTTTGTATAATTTTAGTATAAGAATCTTCAGCAGTCAATCTATTTCTCGATATCAGTGAAGATGCTGATCATGTGGTGATACTTCTGGTGAAATAGTGGCAAACAGCGTATACTACAACTGTATGAAGGGAGTAGCCATGTGGGACAGTGGTTATGAGCAGGATAGTGCTGTCTGCAGAGATCTGCAGCGCCTGAACAGAGGCATCAGGATTCTATGCAAAATAATTTGACTAATGGCAGTGCATACCGTATAATCAATAAAAACGTTTAAATTAATTTGATTTCAATAGAGGAGGTGGTGTAGATGAAAAGAGCATTTCTTGTCCTTACAGGGTTGCTGCTATGTGTCAGTGTGCTGTTCGCCGGCGGATCCAAGGAGGCTCAATCAACTGGCAGTCAGCCGTCTGATGAACTTCAGAAGATTGATCTGACCGTAGAGAGCGGGGCGGTTACTCTCGATGTGTTTCTTCCGTTCGGAAGCCCATTCTTTGACGGGCGACTGAAAGCATTCAAGGAGGCGAATCCGAACATACAGATCAATTCTGTCGATATCCCCGGTAATCATGAGCAGAAACTGCTCACGATGGCAGCTGCAGGGAATGCACCGGATGTCTTTGTCATGGGGCCTGATTCCATCCTGAAATTCATGCGGCAGGGTGCACTCTTGAATCTTGATAACTACTTCTACAGCAGCGAGGTCGTCAGTCGTGATGATATGATGGATATCAATGATCAGGTCTATGCCTGGGATGGGAAGAGTTTCGGGACCGGCAGTCTCTACGGCTTTGCTTCCGGCTGGAGTCCTGACCTGATGCTCTACTATAATAAATCTTTGTTCGATGCTGCCGGGGTAGATTACCCCTCAGCTACTGAGCCGATGACCTGGGATGAGTTCAGGGATGTATGTGAGAAGGTCGGGCAGAAGGACTCTTCAGGGAACTGGATCGTCTATCCTGCGCTATTCGATCATGTCCCGATCCATAATCTGTATGGGTATATCATGTCGAATGGCGGGAAGGTCTACAGTGAAGACAACACCAAGTGCGTTGTCGCAGATGATCCTGCAACACGAGAAGCTATATCCTATTGGATGGGGTTGCAGACCGGTTCTGAGGCGGTTATGCCATATTTTGAAGACCCTGTCCCGCAAGGTTCCCATCAGCTCTTTCAGAGCAGGAAGCTGGCTATGACTTTCAGTGGTGGCTGGGCGATCACTGCTTTCTGGAATCAGGTCGATAGTCTGGACTGGGGTATTGCTCCTGCTCCGATGGCTGAAGGTGGAGAGCGGGTCGAAATAGTGGCAGGTATGGTAGGTCAGGTCATCTCATCAAGTACGAGGTACCCCAAGGCTGCATGGAAGCTGTTTGAGTTTCTGTTGACTGAAGATCAGCAGCAGATCGTCGATGGTGCGCTGGCTATTCCCATCAATAAGGCCTATGCCGATAAGATGACGACTTCCCCTGCTCTGGGCGAAAAAGAGAAAGAGATCAATGAGTTCATGGTACGGGAAGGTTCGAACTATGCCAGACTCTATCCGAGAAATCCCTATGTCTCGAACTCGTTTGTAGATACTGAGTTCCGGGACGGCCTGAGGGAAGTTTACATGGGAACAATGAACCTTGATTCTGCACTGAGGAAGATTCAGGATAATGTCAACGCTGAGATCAGTGACTGGTTGTAGTCTCTTAAGGGTTTGTTAGCTATACACTAATACAGCAGATGGAGCAGCAGCTCTGTCTGCTGTATTTTAATTTCTTCCTCAGTTCATACCCCTCGTTCTTCGAGCAGTCTGCCGAAATACTCCAACGAATGCTCAGTACAGGCTTTCCCGATCAGGGCAGAGCTCTCCCTCGGATCCTGCACCCCGACCCCAAGCGGGTGTCGGGTCATATCATCTCCCAGTTCGGAAAGATCTACGTCACTCCCATGATGGTACATCATCAGTGATGTCTCATTGACCCCGCCATGATCCATCTGGATTTGCCAGAAGGGATAGTCCTTTTCCTCGATTCCAAGCAGTACCAGATCATAGGTCTTCTCGAACTCAGCTTTATACGAACACCAGTGGATCCTCGATGGCCCGTGGCCATCAGCAAAGACTGCTTTGAATCCAGCACGCTTGATATTGAACAGGCAGGAGTCTAGCAGGAGCTTGAAACGTGCAGGTTCGATATAGTAGGCACTTCCGATCAGCTGCTGGTTCGGAACCGTGAATACAGAGTTGTCCATGCCGATCAGTACTGATCCATCCGGTCGTGTACGGACATTGTCGGGTCCCAGCCAGAGTGGGGGCAGCACGATCCCCCCATAGGTCCGGGCGCATCGCTGCATGAATGCTCGGGCCTGCAATCCATCAGATCCCAGCGGCATATGATAGCCGTGCCATTCGAGGGTACCGAGCGGCAGATAGGCTATCGGTCTCTGGTTGATTCGCAATGTGAATTCATTGGGTCTGAGAAGCTCATAGTCAACAGTTTGCATACGCTCACCTCACAAAATTAAAACGTTTCTATAAATCTATTCCAATTATAGTACGAACCTGCAGCTATTCCTAGATTATCATAGTGAGAGGAAGAATTATTTTTCAAGAGATCTCATGTGCGGTGACTGGCAGGTTCAGATCTAATGTGCTGCAAAGTAAGAAGAAAGGGTGTTCTTCCAGGCTCTGTCCTGGTGTTCAGCAGTTTAAAATTGGCCTGTGACTGAAAATTAGAGCTTGCATTATACCTCTGCTGATGGTAGTATTGAGCGAAGTAATCGTTTGAATTCAATCAATTCAAACGTTGAAATAGTAATAATCCAAAGCACCCTCCGTAGGGGTGTATCATATATCGAAAGAGGGTGTATACAGCATTATGAGAACATACAGAGCCAGAGCCAAACAGCTGACCGGATTACTGCTTCTGTTCACACTGTCAACAGGTGTGTACGCGATGCCTGGAGCGCCGTTGCGGGTGAAGAACAGCGGTTCTTTGGGAGCGACTGCTGAGAGTTTCTCGATCGAACAGACGATCCCCTACTATTCTGATGCTCATGGTGATCTGGATGCTGCCTATGCGGAATCGGCTGGATCTGCATTGGAGCCGTTGATCATCACAGCTGATGAGCTGGTTTCAGGTGGTGGAGATTTGCGCACCTTTGATGAGCTTGGAATGCCTGCGGTCTATCTGAGTCAACAGGGTGAGTCTGCCAGCTGGCAGGTCTCAGTACCGCACAGCGGGTACTACACTGTCGGGGTGACCTATCTGGTACGTGGGGGACCGGGGCATCAGCTCAGAGAGCGTTGTTGATTGATGGAGAGTATCCGTTCATTGAGTCGCAGAATATCTATTTTCACCGGTTGTGGGAAGAAGAGGGTGAACCTCATATCAATACGATCGGAGATGAGGTCAATCCCAAGCAGGTCCAGCTTGAGGTGTGGCAGACTCAGCTGCTGTATGACGGGTTTGGGAATTCTCCACGGCCTCTGCTGTTCTATCTGGAAGCAGGTGAACATGAGATCACCTTAGCATATGTGGCAGAACCCTGTATATCTCCAAGATCGAACTAGCTCCGTATGAAGCTGTGCCAGACTATGAGCAGGTGCAGCAGCTCTATAGAGATAAAGGCTATCGGAGTGTCTCATCGGTGATCGAGCTGCAGGCTGAGAATACCGTACTGAAGACAGATCCCACTCTTCGACGCATCGCTATCTCCGATCCGGCTGCCGTGCCGTTCGAGAATGGGTATCGACGTCTCAACGGTGTGGGTGACTGGCGATGGCGACTTGGGGGTCAGGAGATCTACTGGGAAATTGAAGTACCGCAATCAGGTCTCTATACCATAGGTATGAAGGTGGCCCAGTGGTGGGGAGATGGGCTTCCCACCTTTCGAAGGATCAAGATTGACGGACAGACTCCGTTTTCGGAACTGCTTGAATACACGTTCGATTATGATCGTGACTTCAGGAATGAGATCCTCGGGGATGACAGGCTTGGGAACTATCAAATCTATCTGGAGCAGGGAAGGCATGAGTTCTCGATGGTCGTTCAGATCGGACCGTTCGCCGAGGTAGCCAAAGACCTGACGTTCGATGCACTCAAGTTCTCTACTGCTCTGAGACAGATCGTTATGATCACCGGGCAGGAGCCAGATCCCAACTTCGAATATGAGCTTGATGAGAACATCCCCGGGCTGATCGAAGAATTCGTCCGGCTCAAAGCGAGTATGGAACTGCAGATCGATCGGCTCATGGCATTGTCGGACAGACGTCCTGTAGCGGTGAACAACTTTGCCATGGTGGCAGATCTTCTTACTGAGCTGATCGAATATCCCGAGAGTATCCCGAAGAAGCTGAAGGATCTGGAGAATGCACAGAAGAATATCGGTTCCTGGTTGAAGGATCTGCAACAGCAGCCGCTGTTGATCGATTATTTTGCATTCGGTCCTGAAGATTTGAAGATGGACAGGGCGACTTCCACGGTACTTCAGCGAACCTCTGCAAGTGTTGCCAATTTCTTCCGTTCCTTCGTGAAAGACTACGATAGTATCGGAGGGCTACTCGAGGAGGATGAAGCAGATGTTACCATCGATGTCTGGATTGCCCGTGGTAAGGAGTGGGCTGAACTGATCAAAGAGCTGGCAGATGAGACCTTCACCCCACAGACGGGCATTGCCATAAACCTGAATGTTCTGCCGGCGTCGCAGCTGAATGCAGGACCGGTAAATGCTCTTCTGCTCTCGATCCTCTCAGGAAATGCTCCTGATGTAGCCTTGGGTACCGATGACCGTTCGCCTGTTGAGTTCGCCATCAGAGGGGCTTCCTATGATCTGACTTCATTCCCCGATTTTGATGAGGTCCTTCCAAGATTCCTTCCAGGGGTCATGGAACCATTCAAGTTTGATGGCGGGATCTATGCACTTCCTGAAACGATGGACTTCAATGTACTGATCTATCGCAAGGATATACTCAATGAACTTGGTGTGAGGATACCTGATACGATGGAGCAGCTCTATGGGAATCTGCTGCCTGTCCTCAGGGAGAATGGGATGGATTTCTATTATCCACGTCAGCCGGGCGGACTGTTGCCGTTTCTCTATCAGAACGGGGGAGAGTACTACATCGAAGAGGGTACGAAGACCGGATTGGGGGAGCCTCAGGCATTTGCAGCTTTCAAAGAGTGGACTGAACTCTATACCAACTACAAGGTCCCGGTGCAGGCAGAGTTCTATAACAGGATGAGAACAGGGACCATTCCGATTGGTGTGGGTAACTACTATGCCTATGTGCTGCTGTCAACAGCTGCCCCGGAACTCAAAGGTCGATGGTCGATAGCGCCGATGCCGGGTCATAAGCGTCCTGACGGGACGATCGATCGATCTGCAGGTGGTTCTCCCTCTGCTTCGGTCATTCTTTCTCAGACCGATGAGCCGGATGCCTCATGGCAATTTCTCAAGTGGTGGACGAGTGAAGAGGTCCAGTCGCAGTTCGGACGAGAGTTGGAGGCCCTCATGGGGGTCGAGGCTCGATGGAATACTGCCAATATTAAGGCGTTCCAGTCGCTGCCATGGGATCCTGACCATATAGATGTCATTACCGAACAGTGGAAGTTCTACCGGGAGCAACCGTATGTCATCGGAGGATATTTCACGATGCGTCATATCGATAACGCATGGAACCGGGTAGTCCTTGGTACGATGGGTGTTCGTGACTCGCTGGAAAAGGCCGTCAAGGATATCAACAGAGAACTGGAAGTCAAGCAGGAAGAGTTTGATTACCATCCCCAGATGCAAAACTAGAAGAGGAGAATCGTTATCATGCTACATACTAGAGGTGTTACCTCCGAAGGCGCTGTCATCCTGCAGCTGCGGCCTGCAGCTTCAACCCGGCTGAGAAGCTGGTGGAGGACGTATAAGACCGGACTACTGTTCTTTGCGCCTTTTGGAATCCTGTTTGTTCTGTTTGTCCTGCTGCCGGTAGTATCAGCTCTCGGGTTGAGTTTTACCTACTATAACATGCTCCAGTCACCCACTTGGGTCGGTATAAAGAACTATCGGAACCTGCTGATGGATGATCAGATCTTTCAGCTTGCGATTCGCAACACGCTGGTTTTCGCGTTGATCACCGGACCTATTGGTCTGGTCTTTTCATTCATCATGGCCTGGGTCATAGACCAGCTGAAGTTCAAACGCCTGTTCGCATTCCTGTTTTTTGCGCCTTCGATCACATCAGGGATCGCAATGGGTGTGGTCTGGGGATATTTTTTCTCACCCGATCGGTATGGACTGCTGAACACGGTCCTGATCGACTGGGGTGTGATCAGTGAACCGGTCCTCTGGAATCTCAGCGCCGATACTATTTGCCGGTGATCATGTTCGTGCAGGTCTGGATGAGCATGGGAACTGGATTTCTGGTGTTCCTTGCAGGTCTGACGAACATCCCTGACCATCTCTATGAAGCTGCAAGGATAGATGGGGTGCGCAACAGTTTTCAAGAGTTGTGGTACATCACGCTGCCGTCAATGAAACCGCAACTGCTGTTTGGTGCTGTTAACAGCATTGTCGCATCATTTGCTGTCTTTGATATAACTATCGCTGTCTGTCAGGTGATGCCTACTCCGAACTATGCCGGGCATACCATAGTCGCTCATCTGTATGATTATGCGTTCATCCGGTTTGAGATGGGGTATGCCTCGACGGTTGCAGTCATTCTCTTTTTGATGACGTTCCTTCTTGGGCGTCTTGCCATGAAGATCTTCTCATCCAAAGATATGTAAATGAGGTAATAGAGCACATGAGTACGAGCTATATAACACGAAATCTTATCAAGCACATTACCTTCGGAAAGGTTCTGACTTATCTGATCGTGCTGGCACTGGTAGCCTTCACGTCCCTTCCGATCATCTATATGATCAATACTGCATTCAAGCCGCTAGATGAGCTGTTTCTATTCCCTCCGAGGTTCTTCGTGCAGCGACCTACCTTGAGGAATTTCGCAGAACTGTTCAAGGCTATAGATGGGACTGTTGTTCCGTTTTCCCGGTATATCTTCAACAGCATCTATGTGACATTGATGATCATGACAGGTACGGTGGTCATCTGTTCGATGGCAGCGTATGCCCTGGTGAAATTGAGGTTACCAAAGCCGAATCTCATCTTCAATATCATCATTGCGGCGTTGATGTTCTCTCCCCATACCACCCAGATAGCCCGTTATCTGATCGTTCAGCGTATGGGTATGCTTGATACTTATTGGGCGCTGATCATTCCTCAGCTTGCAATACCCTATAATATGTTCCTGATGAAACAGTTTCTGGAGCAGACACCGACTACCATCATAGAGGCTGCCAGGATCGAGGGGTCGGGTGAACTGCGCATATGGTGGCAGATCGTCATGCCCCTGGCTGCACCGGCCTGGGCGACATTGGCAGTACTCTCCTTCGTCGCTAACTGGAACGACTATTTTACTGCCCTGATCTTCACTACCAGTCAAGTGATGAAGACCCTGCCGCTTGCACTGCAGCTTATTTCCAATGGGGGAATGACCATGGCGGTTGCAAGACAGGGTGCCATGGCAGCAGCCACCTTCTTGACGACCATGCCGACGATCCTCATCTACTCGTTCATGCAGACGAAAGTGATGAAGACGATGGCGTATTCTGGGATCAAATCATAGGAGAGGCATGATGAGAAACGTGAGACAAAACCTGCTGATTCTGCTGCTCCTTACCGTGAGTCTTTGTGCTGCAGCTTCGGATGAACTGGATTATGCATTTGATAACAAGGATAACTACTTCTGGATTCCCAAGACCTATACGGTAGAAGAGGTCATCCACTTTCTTGGGGAGCCGTATGAGTTCCTGCATAAGCCTGAGGACCTGTTCGTCGATGACAAAGGACTGCTCTATGTAGCAGATACCGGTAATGACCGGGTGATCCGGTTCACTGACTCCTATGCTGTCGATAAGGTCTTCCATGGCCCTCAGGGCCAGCAGCTGAGCAGGCCTGGTGGTATATTTGTAGATGCAGATGGTGATCTGTACATTGCCGATACCGGTAACAGCAGGATCCTCCATCTGGGACCTGACGGTTCCTTTGTGGAAGAGTTCACCAAGCCAGATTCCTCGCTGCTGAGTGATGAGTATCCCTTCAAGCCTACCAAGGTCGGTATCGATTCCGTGGGATATCTCTACATCCAGAATGCTGATGATTATCACGGGCTTATCTCCATTGATTCCTATAATCGCTTTCGTGGATATGTGGCTCCCGCTCGTGTGAAATTCGATCTCGGGCAGAAACTGGTCTCCATGTTCGCTACCAGTGAACAGAAGGCAAAACTGTCAAAGGCCCTTCCTCCGTATCATTCGAACTTTCACATAGATGGTGGGGATATCTACTGTACCACTGTCTATACCGACCGTGATCAGATAAAGAAGATCAATGCGGTAGGGAACAATAACTATATCGGCGATGTACAGCGGCAGGTCTCTGTACTGGGGATACCTGTGGATTCCTATTCATTCTTTGGCGATGATACCGATATGGAGAGTGATGAGCAGATCGTGCCGATGTTCGTCGATCTGGCTGTTGATGATGGCGGGATCATCACCGCCATAGAATCGACCAGACAGCAGCTGTATCAGTATGATCAGGACGGGAAGCTGCTGACCGTCTTCGGAGGGAAGGGGGACCGAAAAGGATTGTTCAAATCTGCAGTAAGTATTGTCTCGCTTCCTGATAACCGGCTGGCAGTCCTCGATAAGGAGATGGGTACGATACAGATATTCAAGCCGACCGCGTTCATAAACACCGTACATACCGCCATAGCCTTACAGTATGACGGAAAGTATGACCAGGCCCTTGTGCCCTGGCAGGAAGTGCTGAAGATCAATCCCAACTACAGTATTGCACTGAGTGCTATGGGTAAGATTTACTATAAGCAGGAGCTTTGGAAAGAATCCGTTGATTCCTACTATGAGGCAGAGAACGCTACAGGATACTCAGAAGCATTCAACGAGTATCGGCATGAGTTCTACAGGACCCATTTCCTGCTTGTGACGCTGTTGATTGTTAGTGTTACAGTAGCACTGGTAAAACTTGTCGGCGCATTGAAAAGGCGCTCAGACATGCTTCTCGATCACATCATACGACAAAAGGATTCTGTATGAGAAATGTAAAACTTGCACTGCTGATGCTGTTTCATCCTCTTGATGGGTTCTACAGCATAAAAAAAGCCAGAGCTGAGAGGGGAATGCTCCCCGGGATGGTGATCCTGCTGTTGATCATGGTCGTCAGGGTCTTTCAGATCTATGTCACCCATTTCCCGGTCGCAACCGTCTCACCAGAAGATGTCAATCTTGGTTCAGAGGTATTCAAGATGATCACGCCCCTTATCAGCTGGATCATTGCCAGCTATATGGTAACGACTATCCTGGAGGGGAAGATGACCCTTGGAGAGATCTTTACAGCCACGGCATATTCCATGTTGCCCTACATCGTACTCATGGTACCTGTCACCCTGCTGACCAATGTCATGACCTCCACAGATATGGTATTCCTTGATGCCATACATACGATCCTGTGGGCATGGATCGGTATCCTGATCTTCCTCTATACCAAGGAGATGAATCAGTACGGGTTCTGGAGGAGTGTCGGGGTCGTGTTGCTCAGTATCCTTGGGATCCTCATCATCTGGGCTACGATCGGGATCGTCTTGACTCTCAGTAATCAGTTCTACCAGTTCGTCAAAGAGCTGATCCTGGAAATAACCATACGGATAGCGAGGTGAGGACCGTGGCACTACGAAACGTTACTAAAAAGGTACTTGCTCCCGTTGTTATGCTGCTGATAGCTATGAGCCTGTCGGCTGTCTCTCCGGAGGGATATTCGGTAGTCGGGAGTACCGACAAGGGGATCCTTCTGTATGATCAGCAGAGGGCTGATGTAGCCCTGTTGAACAGGGCCACAGGTCATATGTGGACATCTATTCTCTCTGAAGATGCTATCAGTTCTACTGAACTGGGGTCTCAGTGGGTCTCACGTGCCAGATCCCTGTTCGAACTCAACTATTCAATCCCTTCTGATGAGAATATCTATTTTGCCTCAGAAGAGACTCAGGCATGTGAGATCGATGCGGTGTTCAATCCCGATTCCCTTACTATTCATATTGATCTCACTGATATTCAGATCAGGTTTGACATGGTCTTTTCTTTGACTGCAGATGGTATGCAACTGGTGATCCCTTTTGACTCTCTGGATGAGTATGGTGAGAACACCCTGATATCGCTCACGCCCATACCCTTCTTCGGTGCTGCTGATGATACGGTTGACGGCTATGCTTTCTATCCTGATGGAAGTGGTGCTCTGCATGATTTTGGTACAGCTCATCCGGAATACTTGCATGAGTATCGTGCTATGGTCTATAACCGACCAGTTCTAGATGTTGATAGCGATGTATATGCAGCAGAACCGGTTCTTATCCCTGTCTACGGGATGAGGCACGGGGATGACGGGTTTGTCGCATATGCGCTGGAAGGTGATACCGATATGAACATCTTCTTCAGTCCAAGCGGCTATCGGATCGATGTTAATCGTATCGGATCTGAATTTGTCTACCGTCACCGGTATAACATAAAACGTTCCAATGTCGTCTCGAAATCGACCCAATCTCTGAATACTGTTGTTGAGATCATTGATCAGGATGTGATTCCGGGGGACCGAGTGCTCAACTACGATCTGCTCTCAGGCTCTGAAGCTTCGTACAGCGGTATGGCTGTACGCTACAGGACCTATCTTGAGCAGCATGGTCTTCTATCAGACGTGATAGCACCTGCTGATCGGATCCCTGTATCGATAACCACACTTCTTGGTATCAAGGAGGAGCAGATCCTTCTTGACCGTTATATTTCCATGACAACATTCGGTCAGGTCGGAAAGATGATCGAGCAGCTCTCAGCAGCAGGTACCGGTCCTCTGGTGTTCGATTTTATCGGCTGGGAGCGCGATGGGTATCGCAGGGATCCTGTTACGGTACCGATCTCTCGAAAGATCGGCGGTCGAGACGGTCTGAGACGTTTGATTGAGATGTATCCTGAGCATGCATACCATCTGGTCTTCGATGAGATGAGAGCCAGAAAAACAAGCGGGGGATTCTCCATCTATGGTGATGTATTGAAGAATCCTCTTGGCTGGTGATCACCGATGCGTTGGGGATGGTCTATCTGATCAGTCCCAATGAAGCCCAGAAGCGGTTGGAAAAGAAGATCCTGCCGTATCTTAAGGGTGTACCCCTTGATGGGATCAAGTTCGTCGGTCTCGGGAATCTGCTGCTCATGGATGAGTATGACGGTGAACGGATTATGCGAACGGATAATCTGCAGCGTTCCTTATCGATGGCCCGATCTGTCCAGGAACAGTTCGGTTCGGCAGGGGTCTATTCCGGTAATGCCTATATGCTGGGATCGATCAGTTCGCTGTCTGAAGTCCCAATGAAGGACTCAGGGTTTTATTCACAGACAGGGCTGTGCCGTTCTACCAGATGGTGATTCATGGATCGATACCCTATACAGGCCGACCCGGGAACCTTCACTGGGATTTGCAGGAACTGAAACTTCAGTGGGTCGAATATGGGTACAATCCAGCGTTCGAACTGACCTGGCTTGATGCCATCGAACTCAAGGATACGTCGTATTCACGGCTGTTCAACTCTTCCTTTGCGCAGTGGAAGGACCAGATAGGCATTATCTCACGGGAGTTCAACACGAATCTCCAGGGGATCTATGACAGTAGAATGATCGATCATAGCCGAATAGATGGCGATCTTGCAGCAGTCACGTATGAGAATGGTACCGTTGTGTTGATCAATCATGCAGCAGAAGCTGTTACCTATAGTGGAACAACTATTGCCCCTCATGCGTATGCAGTGGTATCACAGGAGTCTTTACAATGAAAAAAATGACGATCGAACGCAGACGATCTCTGCATGGTTCTTTGTTCATCTCTCTCTGGGTCATCGGGTTTCTGGTGTTCCTTGCATATCCTCTTCTTGATTCTCTCTGGCTCAGTTTCAATCGACTGACGAATCTACAGTCACTGCAGACTGAATGGAGAGGCCTGGATAACTACTATCGGGCTTTTGCTGTTGATACAGGCTATCTGCCGCGTTTCACTGCAGCGATCAAACGTTCTGTGTTCAACACTCCGCTGATCATTATTTTCTCTCTCATCTTGAGTATTCTGCTCAATAAGGAGATCAGGGCACGTGGGTTCTTCAGAGCTATGTTCTTTCTTCCGATGCTTCTCGGTACAGGGTTCATTATGAAGCAGCTGCTTGGAAGTGGTTCTCCCTCTGAGACTCTTCAGCAGGGGATCACCATCCCGGAACTGGTCTATCTGTATCTTGGTCCCCAGCTTGGTGATACGATCCAGAATATCCTCAACATGCTTAGTGAGGTCTTGTGGCGCTCAAGTGTGCAGATCCTTCTGTTTTTGAGCGGACTGCAGGGGATCTCTCTGTCCTATTATGAAGCTGCTCGCTGCGATGGTGCCAATGCCTGGGAGGAGTTCTGGAAGATCACTTTGCCGATGCTCTCTCCTGTCATCCTGCTGAACGTGGTCTATACACTGATTGATTCGTTCTCAGACGGTACGAACGATCTGCTCGATTATGTCACCTACCAGACGTTTTCCAAATTGAGATTCGGCTATGGAGCTGCTCTGGGTTGGATCTACTTTCTGGTATGTCTTGGTATCGTGCTGATCACCTATCTGGTGATCTCACGATTTGTCGTCTACCTTGGTGAGAAATAAGGAGTCTTTCATGCATATCTTGTCACTTGACGAACGCCATAAGAACCGTGTGAAAAGACGGTTCACGGAGGGGCTTGCAAAGTTCTTCATCTACCTTATTCTCTTTGATTTTGCCTTTGTGTTTCTATTTCCCTATATCTACATGGTGGTATCATCCATGAAATCTTCTGTACAGCTGTTGGACATGCTGGCTAAATGGATACCCAAGAAGATCCACTGGGAAAACTATGCCATGGCACTGGAGGGACTGCAGTATGGTCGATCGTTCTTCAACTCGACGCTTGTAAGTATCCTGTCGACTGTTGGTCATGTGATCTCAGCATCGCTTGTCGCTTACGGGTTTGCCCGGTTCAAGTTTCCCGGCAGGGACGCCCTCTTCATCGTTGTGCTGTTCACTCTGATAGTCCCAGCTCAGTCAGTCATCGTTCCGCTGTTCATCCAGTTCAACAGGATGCGGTTGCTTGATACCTACTGGCCACTGATCCTTCCGACCTACTTTGGTGTCGGTCTGCGCGGGGGGATCTTCATATTCATCTTCCGACAGTTCTTCATGGGGATCCCGAAGGAGCTTGAGGATGCTGCCCGGGTAGATGGGCTGAACGATCTGGGTATCTATGCCCGTATCGTCATGCCGATCACCTCACCGGCTATCCTGGTAACGGTCATTCTCTCGTTGGTTTGGCACTGGAACGATTACTATGAACCTGTGATGTATCTGAAGACCAAGACGATGTTTCTATTGCCCATGATGCTGCCGGATCTGACGTTCAATCTGGAATCGATGATGCAGGTCTCAGAAGAGGTCAACAAAGGGGTCATCATGGCTGGGACATTCCTGACGATCATGCCGATCCTGCTGTTATATCTGTTTCTGCAGAAGAAGTTCGTCAGGTCAATAGCCCAAACCGGTTTGACCGGTATGTAGGAGGAGATAACTAGTATGAAGACACAGTATTATGAACAGTTGGTGGCATATCTGCAGGAGATCCCGGTGATCGATACTCATGAGCATCTCCCTTCCGAGCAGGAATTCAATACCATGGATCTTGATTTCTTTGACCTGCTCACTCCCTATGTCTGTGATATCATCGACAGTGCACAGATAGATCCTTCGGTCTGGCAGGCCGTCAGTGATAAGGGAAGACCGGTTCGGGAACGATGGCATCTGTTCGAACCATGGTATGAATTGATCAGATACACGACCTATATGCAGGCTGTGATGAAAAGCTGCCAGTTCCATTTTTCTGTCACTGAACTCTCTGCAGAGACAGTGGAGTACATATCACAGGAGTTGAAAGTACAGAACACCCCTGGTGTATATCAGCGCCTGTGGGACAAGATGCATCTTCAGGAGGTCCATACCTACCACCTGTTCCACACTGGCCCTCAGTTTGCCAGTACGCCGGTTCGATTCATTCCTACTGTTTCTCAGTTTTGCCCTCTGAATCGAGACGATGTGCATCGTATCGCTTCTGAGTCGTCCTGTGAGATCGGTTCTTTCGATGAATTCCTGGCGATGATGGAGCATATGTATGCTGCCTATGCCGCTGCAGGGGTCAAGGCGTTCAAGTTCGGTAATGCCTATGCACGGCGCCTTGACATCGGGGGCTGCGACAGGCAGGCCGCTGAAGAGATCTTCGAACGGATCATCTCAGGTGAGGAATTCAGCTGGGAGACGGTAAAACCGCTTGATGACTATATCGTACACATGGGAGCACAGAAAGCAAAAGAGCAGCAGGTCCCGATAGTGTTCCATATCGCATTGCATGCCTGGAACCGAAATGACCCGCGTTTCTGTCATGCAGAGGACCTCACTGATTTTATCAGAATGTATCCTGATGTGCAGATCGTCATCCTTCACAGTGGGATTCCCTATACCAAGGAAGCTTTACTTCTGGCGCGGTACTATCCGAATGTGCATGTGAACATGACCTGGATGCATATCATCAGCAGGAGGATGTCCATTGAGGCAATGAGGGATTATATCGAGTTTCTTCCGACCTCGAAGGTAACGGCCTTCGGAGGCGATTATGGGAACCCGTTTTTGATCGCAGGCCATCTGATGATCGCCAAGGAAAACACTGCCGCGGTATTTGCTTCGTTGATTCAAGAGGGACTCTGCTCTCTGGAGGAGGCAAAACGCATCGCCATGCAATGGTTCTACGAAAATCCGAAAAGGTTGTTTGCAAAGTGATCGTATCGTGGTATACAATGTAGCATGGAATGATATGCATATAATCGATAGAATAAGGCTTTTAAGGAGTGGTTTGATGAAGAAACAGGTTACGATAAAAGATATTGCCAAGGCTGCCGGGGTCACTCCGTCAACTGTATCCTGTATACTGAATAAAAAACCGCTGCCATTCAAAGCTGAGACGGTAAAGAAAGTCAACCAAATAGCACATGAGATGGGATACACAGCCAATGTGCTGGCCAGAGGCCTGGTGAAAGGAAAGACTAATACGATTGGTATCGTGTTCATCGGGAATACCGATGAACCGTTCAACAACTCCTTCATCTTCAATATCGTCTCTTCAGCCTGTAATATGTTGAACCACCTCGATTACAATATCTATTTCTCTGCCTCGAAGATGTTTGCCGATGTTGCTGCATTAGAAGAGCATATTCATGCGGTGTTCGGTTCTGGCAGAGTGGATGGAGTCATCATCATCGGACCTCCCCTGATCGAATACCACGAATCTCTGCGCAATCTGAAATACCAGACACCGTTCGTTCTTGTCGGGAGGATCGCCGGTGTCCGTAAGATGAATATGGTAGATGTTGATAATGAGGAGATGGGCTACAAGGCGATCGCACATCTTGCTGAACGCGGCTGTAGGAAGTCGGCTTCATTGCTTCTGAGAACTCGTTTCAGTTCGATCTTGATAGAATGACGGGAGTCCGAAGAGCTATCGATGAGTTGAATCTTGAGTACTCGGAAGAATGGGGTATTATCAATTCTGCCAGGACCTATGAACCCATCTCAAAGATGATCATGCAACTGGCAGGAACGGTGGATGGTCTGTATATATGGGATGTCTCTGTGCTTGGGACTATCGTCAACATGATCATGGAGAAGAAGGTATCTGTTCCGAAGGACTTCATGCTGATCTGTGATGAGGATCCCTCTCTTATGCAGATCAGTCCTGTCAGATTCACTATGATGAAGATTGACTCGAAAGAGGTCGCAGACTTGCTGCCAACCTTATCGATCAGAAGGTCCGTGGTGTCAGTGATCATCATACCCAGACATTCATCGAACCAATCATCCTGCAGGGGTCAACGACTTGATGACTGCACATCGGTATCAAAGCAACAGGTAATAGAGGAATGGTATGAGTAAAGAGAAGAGCTTGATGGATTTTGTATTGAAACGTTTCATTGATCCGGTGATCATCGGGAAGGAGCTGTATAACGGCTTTGTTGAACTGGCAGAAGAGTCTCTGATGAATACTGGTTTTGCTATGGTAAAGACACATAACAACCCATCTCCTGTACTGGTATTTGACTTTGGAAGGAAATCTACCGGGTTCCTGGTCATTGATTTTTTATTGTCAGAAAATACAAACGTTATAATTGAATATGGGCCTACAATTGACAGTATGTTCTTCACTGAAGAGCTGGAGCTTCCACAGCATGTGGAGAATCAGCAGATTGTCATGGAACCCTTCTTTGCGATGCGATATATGAGACTCTATATCAAGGAACACGGGATCTTGCCCAATCATGCATCAATGAAGGTCCGTTCGGTGAGGTTGAAGAACTCTGCCTATCCCATAGATGGGGTCAGGCGCTTCGTGAGTAATGAACCCAGACTCAACTCCATCTGGGAAACCGGGGTCTATACGACCCAGATCTGTTTGCAGCGCCATGATCAGTCGTTCTGCTACCGGCAGTTCTTGAATGAGAAACAGCGATTCTTTCTGGAACACTGGACCAATCCCTACTCCCCGTATGTGATCTGGGATGGTCCGAGGAGGGATCGTGAAGTCTGGATAGGGGATGTGCGAACCGAGGCTTTGACGACACTCTACTCGATGCATGTGAGCAGCGTCGTAAAATCGAGCCTGCAGGTGTTCGCCGATCAGCAGTTACGGGACGGGAACATACCCGCCAGTGCGACCAGCGGTCAGATGTTCACCGAGTATACATTCTGGTGGGTCATAACTCTTGCAGAATATCTTCGCTATTCAGGCGACCATGACTTCTTCATCAGTATAGCACCTGTGTATCAGGATATACTCGGATGGATCGATATGAAAATGCACCACACTGATTTCATCTCTGTTGAAGTGACATGGATGTGGACGCTCGGGTTGAAGGGGAAAGTCGGTGAAGCGCAATGTGTTCTCTATCGCTGCTATGAGGAGATCGTCTGGATCCAGAACATGTATCTGGAAGGGCAGAACTCCAGTAGATATCGAAAGAAGGCTGATCTGCTGAAAGAACGCATCAATACGGTATTCTGGGATGAGGAACTCGGTGTGTATCATGATCGCCTCTTTGCAGACAAGGAGATCAACAATCTAGTCTTCCTTGATCTCAATGTCTATGCGATCACGTTGGGGATAGCTGATCAGAATAAAGCTGTATCAGCTCTCAAGTATATCAAAGAACACATGTGGACACCATGGGGTACCAAGACCTATGTTGGGTCGAGAACACCTGCACCTGATAAATGGGGGCATGATGATACAGTCTGGCCGTTCATAGTAGGGTATGAACTTGAAGCGCTCTTCCAATATGACATGACTGAAGATGCCTTCTCGCTGATCGAATCCTGCTGGGGGACCATGCTCGACCGCGGGGCGACCACGTATTGGGAATTCAAGGATGACAAGGGTGAGTTCCCCACCCGTTCCATGATAAAGAATCCTCTTGGTGACAGTATGTGCAGCTACTCGCATGGCTGGTCAGGTTGGGTATCGTATATCATGCAGCGTTATATCTGCGGGTTACAGCCTGCTGCCTCAGGTCTGCAGGTGATGATGCTCGATCCGCATCTTGGAAGATTGACCAGCTGCAACGGCTCTGTGGAGACTTGTGAAGGTACTGTTTCGGTCGAATATACCGTTGACAAGGGAATCCTTACTATCGATTACACAAAGCCGCAATCAGTAGTACTGTATCTCCGGTACGATTATATCGCTGCCAGATATGATGATGTGCTTATCGGTGGTAAGAGTATACTCCTGGTTCAGACTGAGGAGTTATCGGTATTCGACCATCCACGAAAGACGTTCACAGTCATTCCCCTTGGAGGTCCTGCTGATGTCAGAGACGTATGAACATCCTTTCAGCCGGGCTAGCTGGATAGATGCTCCAGAAGTGCATGATCGGTCTGCCGGGTACAGGATGGAAAACCAGTATCTCAGATATTTCCATCCCCTGCTGCTCGATGAGCCGATGGATATCACGGTTCACATCACAGCTTGTGAATCCTATCAGCTGTACATCAATGGTACTGTTATCGGAAGAGGTCCCGCAGTTGGATATCGTAGCCGGTACTACTATGATACGTACACTATCTCACGTGATCTGCTGCGACCTGGGAGGAATGGTGTGGCGGTGCTGGTCTATGCACCTGGAACCGATACAGAGACTGTTCAGGGCTTTATCTATGATCGGTTAGGGCTGCTGTTCACCGCTATCGCAGGTCAGCAGGTGCTTGTCAGTGACTCGAGCTGGCTGTGCTCACCGGCTCCTGAATATACCGGGGCATCGATGGTCAGTAAATGGGGTTTCTATAAGGAGTTCTTTCATGCTGACAGGGTTGAGCCCTGGAAGGAGTCTGATTTCATCCCCGATGCCTCATGGTCATCAGCTACCATTGTCGCACCGGCAATCGATGAGGACTATATCAGGGTGCTGCTGCCGTTACCTGTCCCGAGGCTGTCATCCACAGAGGTAGCACCGATCGCCATCGCCGCGATTCATGAGAACCTCGGTGAAGTCACTGTTGATTCTGATGACGTGGTTCCCTGTCTCTATCAGGATGCAATCGTCCAGCTGAACAGTGGGACCATTGGCAGCATGCCGGCGGTGATCTTCGATTTCGGTACGGTCGTGGTGGGGTATCCTGAGATCATGCTGAGCTGCAAACCCTGTATCTATGAAATATGGTATGGTGAATCCCTTGATCTGATGCGTCTTGACTGCGTCTATGCGACTGAGAACTTCTCGTATGAGAGTTTCTCACGACGTTCCTGCAGGTATCTGATGGTCAAGTGTATCGCCTTTGCTGGATCAGTTGTCATCAAACGGCTTCGTATCCGCCAGGAACTCTATGCATATTCTGATGACAGGTGCTTCTCCTGTGGGGATGATCTGATCCAGAGGATCGTTGATACTTCGCTGCATACCCTCCAGGTCAACACCTCGTATCATTTTGAGGATTGCCCGTTCCGGGAGCAGGCCTTATGGGTCTTTGATATGAGGATCATGGCACAGATCGTCTATTACCATTTTGGTGATAGCGATCTGGTGAAGAAGAACCTTCTTCAGATCTTTGCCCTGCAGAGAGATGACGGTTCGATCCCGGCTACCGGTCCCAAGGATAACGACTGCAACACCATCGATTTCTGCTACCATCTGGTGGGGACGCTCCGGGAGTACGTCTGCTATAGTTCAGATTCTGTTATGCTTCAGAGTCTCTCTGATGCTCTGCTGGCGCTTGACCGCTTTCTTGAGAACTTCGTCAGTCCTACTGGTCTGGTCCATCACGAAGGAGTCTCCGGATGGGGTGTGTTCCTTGACTGGAGCGATAAGATTGAGAAGGCCGGCATGTCGGTCATCCTCAATGCTCTGTATCTACGGTATCTTGAGGATATGGTGTTCCTCTCTGATACGTGGCTTCATTATTCCGATGAACTCACTGACTCCTGGAACCAGAAGATCGTTGGAGTGAGGAGAGAGATGCGAGCACGTCTGTTCGATCAGCAGACCGGTCTGTTCGTAGATACCTGCACTGAGGTCTGGAGATCCGAGCATGTGAGTTTTCAGGGGACGATAGCTGCACTGTATGCCGGTTTGTTCACTGAAGAGGAGATTCACGGTGCCATTGCGTTTCTCCAGCGTGATGATATAGCATTACCCTTCGGTCCCTCGTTCTACCATCTCTGTTTTGAGGCGCTGGGTGCTCTCGGGTATGATGGTGAGATCCTCAAGCACATCAGGAGGTTCTACAGTGGCATGCTTGAACGGGGAGCAACCACCTGGTGGGAAGTCTTCGATCCACAATCCCCTGATTGGTCGTATCCTCATCCGTTTCTGGGTAATACACCGACTTTCGAGATGGATTGGATACCGGTCTCCTCTTCTCATGGATGGAGCGGTGTTCCCGCCTATGCCATCGTCCGGTATGTTCTTGGGATCGATCTGAGTGCACTGTACACGGGAGTCATCACGATCTCTGCCCCGAAGAGCGGTCTGCCCGGGAAGGTCCTCTGGAAGGTGCCTCTCGGGAATGAGTCGTTGCACCTTGAAGCATTCTGGGCAGGTCAGCAGTATTGCGTCACAGTACTGGAATTACCTTCTCACATCACGGTACGTGCTCCCGGAGTGAATCTTCATATACGTGAGAAGCAAAGGAAGCAGATATGAGGGCATCACTGTCATGGGACTATGATCGGGAGCAGGGAATCCTGAGGTTGGTCGGGTCTCGAAGTTCCTTCGAAGGGACGATCGAACCTCACTGGTATTACCGGGATCAGACCGATGAGGTCCCGGTGTCGTCCGACTATACGCAGGGATGATCACCTGCTCGTTCGAACAGGGGCTCTCGAACTGAAGGTGATAGCTCCGGGAGAAGAAAGCAACTGGCAGACCCTGGGCGGGCGAATAACCAATACCTCCAAGAGGCCTCTGCGTATCGAACTGGTGAACCTGATCGAGCAGCAGGAGTTCCCGGGGTTTGACAGGGTCCTGACTAACGGTCGGGATATGGTCTCATTCAGTGCTCTTCACGCTGAGCAGCACGATCTGTATGCCGATGGGGTGGTCGGTCTGACGGATGCCGCTGGAACGAAAGCTCTGGTCATCGGTTTTACCGGACTTGAAAAGGCCTTTTGCCCGATTTCTGTGCAACGGACTGTCCACGGGGTTTCAGTCACTGCTGGCTGTGAGTTAGAATCGGTCGTACTGGAGTCAGGCAGTTCATTTTCTCTTCCTGAGCTTGTGATCGGTTGTGGAGAGAGTCTTTCTGAATTGATGGGACAGTATGCGGCACGTGCTGCACATGTACTACCGTGCTCTATCACCACGCCATCCCCTACCGGATGGTGCAGCTGGTATCACTACTATGATGAACTTACCGCAGAGGATCTCTATAGAGAACTTGAGGTCCTCTCAGCGAACAGAGAACAGATACCGGTATCATATATACAGATCGATGACGGTTGGAATCTGACCTCACGTGAGAGCAAGCGTGTCTGGGGTGATTGGTATCCCGGGGGGTTGTTCCCTGATGGCATGAAGCGCGTAGCAGATGATATCAGGCGTAAGGGTTTCAGACCGGGACTATGGCTTGCCCCGTTCTCTGTCGATAAAGAGAGTAGATTCTTCAGTGAGCATCCGGAACTGCTTGTCAGTGAGAACGGAGAACCGAAGGAGTCTTTCGGTACATACGGACTCGATCTCAGTCATCCGGGAGCTTTACAGTTCGTGGAGGAGACCTTCTCAAGAGTCTTTGATCAATGGGGCTTCGAGTATGTGAAGATCGATTTTCTTCTCCATGCGTTGATCCGGGGAGATCGCCATGATCCTGGGAGGACCACAGCACAGCTCTTCAGAGATGGACTACAGGTGATCAGAAGGGTTGCCGGAGATCGGTTCATCCTGGCCTGCGGTTCTCCGATGGGGCCTGCCATCGGATTAGCTGATGCGATGCGTATAGGATATGATGTCTCATCACGATGGTTTGTGCCTGTCAATCAGGGGTGCTGGCCTGAAGGTAATTGTAATATCAAGGCGTCGGCACTGCAGCATATCTGGCGGTTATGGATGCATCGGACCTGGTGGGTCAACGATGCAGACTGCATCATCGTACGCGATTGCGGTTCTCCAGCAGAAGTCCATAACTTCGAACACTACTTTCCTGATTACGCTCAGACACCTTCGTATGGTCTGAGTCCCGTAGAAGCCCTGTTCTGGTCACGTTTGATCTGGTTCACTGGAGGTGTGCTCATGGTCGGTGACAGTCTGGGACAGCTTTCTGACAAACGGTTCTCGCTTCTTGAGCAAGTGTTCGAGGGGGTCCCTGGATCAGCAGGCTGGATCGATTGGTATGCTGATCCCTACGTAGTGGCGTTGCGAGCAACGGCAGTCGATGGTTCTGCCCTGATCGGTCTATTCAATCTCAAAGATAGTCATGTCGATATCCAGATCCCTGCAGAGCGTCTGAATCGGGCTTTCAGTGCTGTTATTCCCGTATGGGAGTCTCTTGATACACAGGAAGTGCTACACATTAACGAGGTTCTGGGACTGTGCATAGGACCGCATGGCAGCTGCATACTTCGAGAACAGAGGAGTCACGAATGAGAATGATCATATACGTCCTATTGAGTCTGATCGTAATATCCGGCTGTATGACAACTGCAGAGATACCCTTGATCGAGAATGCTGAGCGTGTACCGGTGGCTCTCATATATGAGAGACACTTTCCCGATCATGATCCGCAGGATTCCAACAGGTCGTTTGCCACTATCAAACGTGAGCAAAGCGATCAATCGGTTCTGTTCAGAGGTACCACTGAGTTCACTGAGGGGTACCGAATGACTGAATCTCTGCCTCTTGACCGTGACCATGGTATCTATGTGACGATGACGGTCAATGGTTCGATCATTGAAGGAGCGGGCTCTTCAAGCCCCGGATTCATCGATCTGTTCGTGACCGGTCTTCAGGAGACTTTGCTCTCTCCATATGGCAGTCTGTTCTTCAGATTTGAGCAGCTCAGAGATACCGGCACGCAGGGCTGGTGACGTTTGCCTATGACGGTACAAGTTCATTCATCAGCGAAAGCCAGGAGGTCCCGCTTGATGAACTGATAGGTAGACAGATTACGTTCTCGTTGTACTATGACCCTGATGCTTCCTGCTGGGCGTATACCGCCTCGGGTGATGTGTCTGCTGAGGGTCATTTCAGCGGTGTTGTCGGAGCCGATGCATTTGCTGATGGGGCCTATCTGGCTCTATGTGGTGATGGAAACCGTCTGAGCCCTGATGAGGTGATCATTCATGAGATAGGAAGCTTGATCTGGTGAGGGTGAGGAGAAGCTGAAGCAGGCGTCTTATGGGGAATTCCCGCGCAGGTCTGAAGCCTGATCTTCCTCAACAGGAATGGTTCATGCATGATGTGGGGTACGGTATAGACAACATTGGCTTTGCGATCCGTGGCTGAGACATGCCTGCAGTTTCATATGATCCAATGGGAACTGATCCTCAGCTGATGCATTCATGATGCTGATCGACAGATAGAAGATCGTACTATCTGCAACAATAAACTACATAAGGATATACTATGAACGAAATTTCACAGATCCTCTACTCTATGGCCAAGGTAAGTGATGACATCTGGACCAAAGGGTGGTGCGAAGCGAACGGGGGGAATATTTCACTGCGTCTAACCCGGGAGGAGGGTGAGCAGCTCTCAATGCTCTCATCCGACTGGTTGTCACTGGAAGCCGCATTCCCCGGCCTGGCCGGGGAGATCTTCGCAGTCAGCGGGAGCGGTAAATATATCAGGAACATCTCTCTGGACCTGGAGAGCACAACTGGAGTGATCAGGCTCGATGAGACCGGATCCCACTATCAGATCATCAGGGGCTTTGAAGACGGGTCGAAACCCACTTCGGAACTCCGAGCCCACTTGGGTGTGCATGAACTGCGTAAGGAATTGACCGGTGGTACTGACAGAGCTGTGATCCATACCCACACTCCGAACCTCATCTCCCTGTCCTATACCGAAGAACTGAGCTCTGAGTATCTGACGAAACTGATCTGGAAGATGCATGCTGAATGCGTGGTGGTATTCCCTGATGGTATCGGGTATCTTCCCTGGTTGATGGCAGGTTCGAATGAGATTGCAGAACAGACGCGAAAGTTGTTTGAGATACACCGGATCATTCTGTGGCAGTATCACGGGGTGTTCGCAACCGGGAAGGATTTTGATGAAGCCTTCGGCCTGATCGATACAGCAGAGAAGACAGCCGGGATCTACCTGAAGTGTCTTGCTGCCGGCGGTGTGCGTCAGGCTTTCACTGAAGAGCAGACAGCCATGATCGCCAGAAACTTTTCTGTGACACCAATCTACAACTTGCATTGATCGAATAGTGATCTGATTTGAATAAGAAAAGCTGTCTGAGATGATCTGATATCATGTCAGACAGCTTTCTTTGCATATGGCATGAATCAGGTGCGTAGCGACTGAGTGATCTCCTCAATGCGTTCGGTGTCTATCACATAGGTGGACTGCACTTCCTGTATTGGTTGGAAGGTGATCCCTTCAGCTCTCTGATCACTGTTCGGCAGCTCCAGTTTCAGATATGAGCCTACCGAAGCGTAGGTCAGGCCCCGATCAAGGGGATTCTTATGGTACCACATCAGCGTATTCAGCCCCTCCTGCAGTAGGACTTTGTGGAATCCCGTCTCCTCTCCATTCACTATCATATGTCTGACTGCTTCCGGGTCACAGACGATATCCACTTGTTGGGCCGTGGCTGAGTTGACAGCGACCTTGATCAGATATGCATGAGTGCCTACCCCGAAATAGTTCGGTCTGACTGGTACGTAATCAGGTGACAGGTACGGGTAGCTCGTGAGCATGGAAGCATCAATGTGTTCCCATGCGAGGGTGTTGAACCGATCGATCTCCCAGATGCTGGAATTAAGTACCGTTTCATCTGCAAGGCCGTATCTGAACATGCGCTCGGTGGTCCTGGCTTCATAGGTACGGGGCAGTGGACCGAGGATCGAAGCGTTTGCCAGTAATGATGCATCAGTCACTGCAGTATCGGCTTCAATGAACTGTGAACGGTAGACTCGTACACGTTCTGCATGTTCACGGGAGCTGAGGTCTAACTGGAGGACCGCCTGTATCTCACCTGCCTGATAGATGATATCTCTGTTCCTGGTCACGGGGAATCGATCTTGGTAGTGCTCACCGGGAGCCAGTGATACGATAGAGAACCAGCTGATCCCTTCAAGAAAGGAGAGAGGAAGCCTCAGGGCTCCTTCGAGTCGGTAGAGTTCGTATTCTGAGGTGTTGGTGATCTTCATATCGATGGAATCCTCATTGACGGTAAGTGCAATATCCAGATAGGGGACTTCCTGTTCATTGAGGTATTCAATGCGATCTGGCATTCGCTGAACGGGGCTGTTGGGAATATCGAAACTCAGTTCACCATCTGCCTCATACAGTGCAACCTGCTCCCCGCCACATTCGACCGTCAGGTCATCTGGACTCCCGGTGATGAAGGCTGATAGAGGCATGTCTCCATTGAGAGCTGAGACCTGCGGTCTGGAGATGGTGATCAGATAGGTGTTCATTCCTTCACGGTCCCTGCTTGCTGCAAATCCTGTGATATGGCTGGTCTTCATGCCTTTGCGATAGACGGCATATTCGTTCTGACTGCAGTGCCAAAGGCTATCATCATCTTTGATGCCCGCAAGGAATGTCCTGAGCATCATAAGGTCGTTCTCGTCATATCCCCAGCTGTGCATGGACAACGAGACCACAGGGGCTGCTGCAAGCATTCGGGGGTCAGTCAGCATCCAGTCATACCCTGTCTGTATGTCTCCCAGACCATCAGGAGGAAGGATTGGTGAGAATTCCATGTCAGAAGGCAGAGACGTGAATGCGTTCTGGTTCGGGGTGTGAAACAGTCCGCTCCTCTCCATCGTATGGTAGAGGTCCCGCTGTACAGCATCGCCTTCATAGTCATTCCTGAAGTCTGTGAAGGAAAAAGCATGGGAGAGTACCGGTGAGTCAGTAGCAGCCTCCCAGAGTATTCGATTTTCGATCAGCTCTGTGAACATCCTGTTCCGGTTGACCATGGTGATGAATGGATGGCTGAGTGCATGGGACCCGATAGAGAATCCATCTCCCTGCAGCTTTCGAGCATCTGATGTGAAATCTGCAGTGTCACTGCAGGAACCCGTGTCATGATCGAAGTAGGGGGCATTCAGATAGAAAGTGCCTTTTACACCGTAGGATCGTAACAGGTCTTTCATCGCATGGTCGGCTGTACTGTTATCATCCCAACGACTGGTGAAGGCAAGCCTCTTTCCCCTGTACAGGTCGTGGAACTGGAGGTCCTGTTCTGAGAGGAAACTGCTGGTTCTGATGATCAGTGTCTGCTCATATGCCGGCAGTGGGAATTGCTCGTTCACATGATCGATCTCAGTGATCGGCAGGGCCGGGACTCGAGAGATCTCCCTTGGAGGTATCGTGTCGTGGTTCATCTGTGTATTGCAGCCTGCAGTCAATGCAAGTAGTCCTGCAATATACAGGATATTGAGTCTGCCGATGTTCATGCTGCATCTCCTTGTGGTGTGTATGTGGTAAGAAATAACGATCAAAAACCATTAAAACGTTTGTATCATTGTACATCAGGATCAGGGAAATGTGAAGGCTCATGTACTGCTGCCGCCTCGTATCGGTCGGCAACCATCGAAGCTCTTTGAGCTGATGTTCTTTGCTCCTTCGTGCGACTGCCGGTTGGCTGTCACGCAACGAAACTGACCGCACTACGGTAGTTGTGAGCCTCCATAGTGCGGTCAGTTTCAGATACTCAGTCCCTCACCTCCAGTGCTCCATAGAGATTCCATTGCTGCTGCATCAGGGGGCTGAAGAGGTTCTCCAGACCGGTGGCTGCGAAGGATGTCTCCTTGATGTGACCAGATGAGTTTGGCTGCCAGCACATGATCTCATAGGCTGTATCACGATCAGGGAAATCCACAGAATCAGGGTTTGCAGCATTGGCGATGAATGTGCAGGATTCCAGATGGATGTCTGCATTCGGTCTGGTCGTGATCGGGGAACCTGATGGGAACGTCTGAGATGGAGCAGTGTTGCATATCAGGATAGCTGCTCCGTCATTATGGGAGAACAGGCTATCCTGTATGAGTATACGCTCGCAGACTCCCTCGAAGTCGAGACCGACTCCATCGTGACAGGGAGTGTCGAAGGGTCCTCTGGTGCGTTCGATGTGCGAGAAGGTACATGAGTCTATGATGACATCGCTGCATCGTTCCAAGAACGCCCCTGCGATCCCGCTTGAGGAGAATCCTCCACCTGAGAGCAGGTGCACATCTTTGATCAGCGCCCCTGAGACGTGGTTGAGCATGAAGATCCCCTGAAGCATACCAGTCCCGCTGCAGTTTTCCATCACAAGATTCTTCAGGTAGGGGGCAAGCGATGAAGAGTAATACCAGGCAGCGCCAAAACCGCTGTCACAGTCGGTGAAGGTACAGTCGTGAATATAGAAGTTCTCATGGATGTATTCGGGATTGTCAACACCATACTGACCTAAGAAGATACCACCGTACCAGAAGATTCGATCTTCCTTCGATCCGTATACCGAATCGTAGCGGGGTCCGCAATACGTGATGAGTAGGCCGAATAACTGTCTTCTTCAGTGAAGTAGTAGTAACCAGGACTGGTCTCAGTATCGTTTCGCAGATCGATGAACTCACAGGATGCGATCTCGATATTCTGGTGGGGATGATAGCTGGGATCGTATGCATTGTTCTGGTAGGAGTTCTTCAAGAATATCCCAGTCTTCCCACCTCTGAAGGCGATGTCACTGATCTTCCAGTTGGAGCAACTGATAAGTGTCAGTCCCTTCCAGCCTTCTTCGATCACGGGTATCCCCGCATAGATCGATCGCTGTGTGTGAGGAGGGTCTTCAGGTTCTGCTATGACAGGTCTGTCTCCCTCACCATAGGCTCCAATCCGAATCACATTCCCAGGAGCTCCGGAGACTGTGAAGTAGAGCTCCTCAGTGAATATTGAACCGCGCTCAAGGAGCACTGAGTCGCCGCCTTGAAGGGTGACGGTCTCCATCAGGTGATCGAAAGTCTTCCAGGGAGTCTCTTCAGTCATCCCGTCGTTCTGATCACTGGCATAGCCTGCACGTGAGAGGTAGAAGGTCCTGCCTCCTGGAAGCTGCTCGGCTACGAAGCGCTCTGGAGTGTACCAGCTTTCGAATCCGGGATACTCATTCAGATCTTTTGTCATGATATGCACCTTCTTGTCAATGATAGTCACTTCTATGGGTAACGAACCGACGGGTCGCAAGGCTATGTAGGCTCCTTGGGCAAAGAGATCTTGCGGTAGTCCAGGAAAGGTCTGAGAACAGATCTGTGAGTTGTTGATATCATTGGTGAGGGTCCCCCGCCACATGTTGTCATAGTTGAGTACCCAGGTTAATGTGACAACCCTATCGTGCTCTTCACTTCTGGTATGCAGAGCTCCTGAAGACCCTGCTTGAGTTCTGATCCCGTTCTGCAGTTTGGAAGAGGTTGGATTGGCAAAATACATCGGCCTGGATGATGCATTGATCGTATCATCCAGATGCAGGATGGCGCCGGAGGCCCTGAGCAGGAAGAGAAGTCCTTTATCGGCCTGTCAGTAAGATAGAACTCGATAGGACTATCGCTCCGACTTACGGTGAAGGAGATACTGATCGTATCGATCGCTTCGGTCCTGCTGATCCCTCCCTGCGCCGAAGCTCCTGAGATACGGATCCCGTTGGAGAGCGGTAGAGGATCGATCGTGAGCGAATCGGTATCAATAGTGCTGTACGAGAGGACCGTGAAAGGATCTGCCCCTGAAGGGATAAGCGGGCATGCGGAAGTCATCACTATATACAGTAGCAGTGACAGGATGAGGTAGACGTGTGTATGTTTCATAAATGGCACCTGTTATATGGTTGTAGGGGAAGAGAAGGCGGTCCGGAGTGGAACCCGGACCGCCTGCAACTCAAGGTGATTCGATCAAGGTATTAATGAAGATCTGTACCGTTGATCTGCTTGATGATCAGAGGATTGGTGATTGAAGTCCCTCCTGGAACACCTACATGCAGATATGCACCGGTACTGAAGATAGTCGCATCAGTCATGTCAGCAAGTGAGATACTCCCAGGGGTCGTACCATCTGTGGCGTCGACCTTCCAGTTCGTCCCATCATAGGAGAAGGTGAAAGTGAGCTCCTTATCTGTATATCCACTAGTTCCACCTGAGGTCCAAGCAAACTGACTGTTTGCGTTAGCCCAGTCAGGACCTGTTGCAGTAGTCGTCTTGACGACCTGAGCACCCCACTCGGTAAGGTTCACTAGTAGACCATCAGCAAACGACGGGTCAGCAGCTGCTGCCCCTTCACTGGGTGAAAGGATCAGTGTGGGGGTCTCCCCCGAAACAGCATCCCAACTGACAGTCACTGAGAAGGCAGTGTCGGAGTCCACTTCATAGGTCCCTGCCTGCATGGTAACGCCATAAGCGCTTCCCCAGTTGGCTTGCGAGCAGGAGATAGCTTCTGATGTCCCCTCTATGGCATTATCCATGGGAGAACCTGAGACCGTCTCGGCAAACAACACTATTCGTGCATCATGAGCGATATACAGATCGTCAATCGCGATAGTCCTGTCGACGGTATCCTTGTTGGTGAAGATGATGAGGGCAAGGTCTGTAAGGCTGTTTCCCGTGATCGTATAATCGTCCCAGGAGTCGGTCAAGGTTATATCCTCTGCCAGTGGGGTAGACCATGACGCATCATCAGCAAGCACATTGAGACTGACTCCGTCTGTATCTGCCTTTGCCTTGAAATGGATTGACCAGGTACCAAGATTCGTGATGATCGGGCTTTCCGGCCGACCGTTCCCGAAGTAGATGATTCCATCAGGCTGATAGAGGCTTCGATGAACGATGATCCCTCTTCCGGTGATGTCGTGCTCTCTACGTTCGAGATAGCTTCCTGTACATTGCCACTATCGGTTGTCCTGTTGATGATGAACACTGGATTCAGCCACTCCTGAGTCTTGTGTTCGTTCGTTTCGGTGTAAACACCGAAAGTCCCCAGATTTGAGAGGGTGATCTGTGTCTCTGCGGTGATGTCTGTCACTACCAGTGTCTCGGTATCCTCAGCCTCATTGGTCCCATCCGAGACTACCACTTTCACGGTGTAGGTACCTGCCGTGTCGATAGGAGCAGGAGTGAAGGTCGCTTCGTCAGTGGTGTTCCCTGCATCGGTGATGTCCGTATCAGCAGCATCGAGCACACTCCAGGTGTATGTCAGAGTAGCCCCTTCTGCGAAACCTGCCGGGGTCGCGGTATAGGGTGTTGATGACTGTTCAAGCCGTTCCAGTGGAGTCTCTCCCCCGGTTATGGCAGTGGTACCGGTGAAGGGTACGATGATTGTCAGTTCTTGAGTATCCTCAGCCTCATTGGTCCCATCCGAGACTACCACTTTCACGGTGTAGGTACCTGCCGTGGCGATAGGAGCAGGAGTGAAAGTCGCTTCGTCAGTGGTGCTCCCTGCATCGGTGATGTCCGTGTCAGCATCATCGAGTACACTCCAGGTGTAGGTCAGAGTAGCCCCCTCTGCGAATCCTGCCGGGGTCGCAGTATAGGGTGTTGTTGACTGTTCATTGGTATCGAGTGTGGCGGTACCACCAGTTATGGTAACGGTTCCATTGAATGTATCAACCATCGGGCACCCCAGGAAGAGCAGAGATGCTGTGAAAGTTATTAATACAAACGTTAACATGGATAATCTCATCTTGGACTTCATGTGAAAATCTCCTTAAAAATGTATTTAAATGTTTGAATTATATTTTAAACCCATATATATGGTTACGCAAGCAAAATAGTATCGAGTTCTGAAAAGGTGTTCACTGGAAATATTCAACAAACGTTTCTATGATGTTTTGCAGAGATTCTACAGTGAACAGGAACTCTGTGGGCAGCGCGTCGACGGTCAGGACCGCTTGGCCGTCATGACACAGGTACCAGGCATAGGTTCGCACATCGGCAGAGACCCCGGTAGTCTGTAGTGTCACTGAAGCGATGAAGTCATTCCTATCGAAGGTGGCTTCATGGTTGAATTCGGAGATCTTAAGACCATTGATCAGGCTGAACAGTGATGTGTAATCACGTGCTGGCATGCTGCTTCCATTACCGGAGTAGGTTGTGCCTCTGTGCTCAAGTATCCAGGATGCACTCGGGCTTTGTAGCGTACATCGGGCAACAGTAGAGATATCAACAAGAAGGGGATATGGATAGATCATGGCTGAGGGGTCGGTGAATGCTGCTGAGAGGGTATTCTCAGAGAGAGTGAAGACCGGCTTCTCTGTTCCTGAGAGGCGTACATATCGGTAGCTCTCAGCAGTACCGTTCCATAGTTCGTTGCCGATGGTCAGATCTATCTGATCAGGTCCTATCATGAGTCTGGTACCCTGATGATCAGCTAATCCATATTCCGATAACTGCTGCGGGTCGTCGATATACTCTCCAGGCATGATCTCCTCCGTGAAGGGTCTCAGCATGTCAGAGAGGACATCTTCCTGTACACCCATCGGGAGGGAGAAGGCCTCTGTCAAGTCAAAGTGTATCAGCGTGGTAGAGAATGGCCGTACTTCGGTCCTCCTGAGGATGTCGTATACCGGTTCGTCTCTATCAGTGAGGCGAATCTCCATGAACCGGGCGCCATCGAGGATGGGGATAGGACTGTTCCTGATCAGACGATGTTCGGGAAAGAGTATGGCAGCTGTTTGCTCTGAGACGGTATATATGATCGATGAACTGGCTGTTCCCATGTAGTAGGATCTATGGTCGAAGGCTCTGTCTCCCAGGATGATCTCTATACGGGTACCATCATCAAATGAGAAGAAGGTTCGGGTCTCAGACGATGAAAGACCATACTCATGGTTCGGTGAATCACCTGAGAAGGCAGAGAGTACTGGAATAGCGGCAGAACTGTGCAGAAGCAGGCTGATATAGGTCCCCTCGACAGTAATGTGCTCATGCTCCTGTGCTGTGAGGGTCTCAGGATCTATAGTAAGCCTGCTGCCGTCTTTCTGCAGTATGATCGTTGTCGGCATCTGATCTGCTGCTATGAGATTGAGGGTCACAGGGTGCTGCTGAGGATCCTGTGCAGTAGGAGAAGAATCGGTATCGGGTGCGAAGATGACAAAATTGGTTATTATCAGTACTGTGAGTATGGCAAAGAGCGCCAGGAGGGGGCGTATGTTCTTCATCTGCTTTTTCTCCTGTGTCGGATGCACCAGCCGCATGCAAGGATCAGTGCCGGGAGGATCCCTGTCACCAGTACCGCATAGCCATAGGCTGCTTTTGCAGGGATGATCAGCGGCAGATTGACGATTCCCCGACTGGGAACGGTTATGGTTCTTCTGTTCGGTACCAGCGCGGCGATACAGGAGAGTACGGCTTGTGTGTTTGTCTCGACCTGGCCGAGTTTCGGCAAAGGACCCAGAGAGCTGGCACTGCCGACAAGTATGATAGTCCCGGCTGACGGATGAACAACCTTGACTGCCAGATCGATTGGTCCGGGTATATCACTTTCGGCCCTGTCTGGCTCGGTTCGAGAGAGATCTGTCCGCAGCACTGAGCTTGCAGAAGAACGTAAGATAGGAGCATATTCTATCTGAGTCCCTGAGGATATGTGTTCTCTGAATCCAATACTCTGCAGTATGATCAGTTCCTGCTGCTCGAGGTCCGATGTTTCTGTGACCTCGGGAATGAAGGCCACAGGGGAGTTGCTATATATTGAAAGCAACTTCTGTGTTTCGAATTCCATGACGATCCCCTCCAGCAGTTCTACATGGTAGTGACTGAGAAGTCGTTTCAGATTCGGAAGAGGTGCCCGGGTATAGTCAAGGGCTGCAAAGAGACGCCCCCCTCTGTCAAGGTACTGGTCGATCAGATCGGCCTCCCGTTCGGTAAGATCGATCTCCGGTGAGAGCAGCAGCAGGACTGAAGCGTCTTGAGGAACGACCTCTGTCCTCGGGAGTGGTAGAGTCCTTACGGAAAACCTGATGATATGACCTGCTGTCTGATCGACAGTTCCTCAAGCGTATATTCTCCATGACCGATGATCTCATAGAGGATCGAAGTCGTATCATCTGCTACCGTGATGATAGCTGAAGTGATGATCTGCTCGGCTTGAAACCCGTAGGGGCTGACAGTACCTGTATCGGTAAAGGCTACCTTATAGAGTTCTGGGGCAGTTATGATCCGACTTCGGTCTCCCATGCTGATGATGACTGAACTCTGGGGGATATGCTTGCTGGTGAAGAGGGGATCGCGGCTGCGAAGGTCCTGCAGCAGTGGAGCATCTCTATCACCATCAAGGACCCGTACGGTGATCTTGTCTCTGGTTTCGTAGCTCTCGAGCAGTGCAAGTATCGAGATGTTCTCCTCACCGGAGCGGGTGACATAGTATATGTCCAGATGCTCAGAGAGTTCATCGATCACTTCGATAGATGCCTCACTGATGCTGTACATGGCTTTCTGTGTCAGATCAAGACGGAACGACAGGTGATCAGCGATCATGACTGCACTTATGAGCACCGATATCAGTACGATGGTGTAGAGACCCTCAAGAATGGTCGCTGATGTGTTGAAGCGTCTCATTCCGCCCATCTCCTTTTTGCCATTCCAGCACCTGTAAGATAGAGGCAGAGGGTGATCACAGCCAGATAATATATCACAGCACCTCCATCTATGATTCCCAGCGCAAAACGAGGGAAACGATGAGTCAGGGAAAGGGATGTGAGTAGATTTCTCAGCAGCGGTGAGAACCATTCAGGTCGCACTACTGTCATGATGGTACATATGATTGCAGGGGTGCTGAACATGATGAGCGACAGGCCGAGGTGGTGTGCAGACCTCCATGACAGGATGGCGACCGTTGCTGCAGTCATAAGAATGAGCAGGAACCGGAAAAGGGGGAGGTGGGGATGAACGGTCTGATGAATTCGATGATCCAGCTGATGAACAGCAGGGTGAATGTCAGGACAGCCGCTGTACTCATGGTGGAAGTACGTTCAGAGACCAATAGTCCCAGAGCGATGAACGTGAGGCCGACAAGCAGGTATCCTGCATAGGTGCTGATGATGACGGGGATGTCAAGTGCTCCGTATCTGCTGAGAATAAGCGGGAAGGACATCGTACACGAAAGTGCCAGCAGGAAGATCACTACAGCTGCAGCATACTTGCCCAGTACGATAGACGGGATAGTCACCGGCTCGGTTTGGAGCAGGATCTCTGTCTGTTGGCGCTTCTCTTCCGTGAATAGCCGCATGGTAAGCAGCGGGATGACAAGCAGCAGCGTGAATACTGAAGCACTGAGCGTGAATGCGTAATCCTTGTTGCCTGAAAGCAGATTCTGCATGCTGAACATGATCGCCGAGATCAGCACATAGGTGCTGATGAACACGTAACCGGTCGATGTCGTGAGGTATATCCTGAGTTCCTTGATGAATACTGCGATCATACGTTCTCCTTCCTGGAAGCGGTTGTTTGCAGGAAGAGTCCCTCCAGCGTATCAGAGACCGGTATCATGGAGAGAATGGGTATCCGTGCAGAAGCGCAGAGATCGAAGAGTATGATTCGCACATCCCCTTCCGCGCTGCTGCATCGTATTCTGGTGGTGTGTTCTTCTTTGCCGGGACAACTCTCAAGGATGGTCATCATGTGAACAGTTGCAAAATCTGCCGTCCATTTCGCATAATCGATAGCCAGGATGACCTCTATGACTCTCTGGTGATGCAAGGTGTGGCGTATCTCTGCAGCACTTCCTGATGCTGCGATCTTCCCATCATGCATGATGATCAGCTGATCACAGGTCGTCTCGATCTGTGAGAGGATATGAGAACTGATCAGAATGGCATGCTGCTCCGTAATCGGGAGATGAGCTGTATGAATGAGATGATCTGTCCGGGATCAAGGCCGGCTGCCGGTTCATCAAGGATCAGGTAAGGAGGGCTTCCCGCCAGAGCGGCGGCAAGTCCTATGCGTTGACGGAATCCCTTGCTGGCAAAGCGGCAGAGCCTGGAGCGGATGCCAATGATGTCTGTGAGTCCCATGATCCTGAGGACCTCCTTGCTGCGATCAGTTCTGCTGATTCCCCGCAGGGCGCAGATGTACGAAAGATGTTCGTACACGGTGAGATCATCGTATAGAGCAGGATGTTCTGGGAGATAACCAATCAGTCTCCGGGATCTGATCGGATCATCGATCAGGCTGCAGCCGTCAATGAGGATCTCTCCTTCGGAGGGAACCAAGGCACCGGTGATCATGTTCATGGTCGTCGTCTTGCCTGCACCGTTAGGACCGATCAGACCGGTGACCGTACCGGGGGAGAGTGAGAAGGACGTATCGGTCACCGCTGTCTGGGTGCTATATCGTTTTGTCAATGATCTGACAGTGAGCATATGATCTCCTTACTGAGCATCCATGAAAACCTATGTGAGATACTTGGCATACACTTCTGCTCTTCGGTAACCGAATCCCATCCAGCCCAGAGCTGACCTCTGATACAGATCGTGAACGGCCTCCAAAGGAATGTCAATACGTCTGACCTGTGGTCTTTCATCCAGCCTGATCAGGACATTGCCATCAGGTCCAGTCACGAAACTGCCTCCGTTGAATCGGTTGGCATGATTTACCACTGCGATACATACCTCATTTTCAGCAGATCGTACTCTGGTGACGATCTCGTTATCGACATGCGCGGTATTATGCGGATCACTGGTATCGGTGGCCAGTGGGCAGGCTATCAACAGGGCCCCGAGAGCTCTCAGCGCTCGTACCGACTCAGGGATCTCACGATCGAAACAGATGCAGGTCCCTATGGGAAAGCCCTCTGTCTCTATGACACTGAAGTCCTCTCCTGCAGTGAAGTATCCATCATATTGTATGTCCTCGAAGGGACGCAGATGTACTTTTCGGTAGATGTCACGAATCGTGCCGTCCGGACCGATGCAGATCGCACTGTTATGAAACAATCCGGATACTGCCCGCTCTGCAAAGCCTATCGTTGCTGTGATCCCAAGGGATGCCACATGGGTCCGCAGTTCAGTGATTATGATCCCATCGATCATCTGGCTTGTTCACCCAGCAGTGCTGCACTGCCTGGTTGCTGCATATCAGCATAGCCGTGAAGTACGCATTCAGGTGTGATCGCATAGGTCACTCCGAGAACGGCTGCCTGTGTCAAAGTCTGTTTGAGTCTGCTGAGATTCCCCTGCAGATCCCAGGGCACTGTCTCTACCTGACAGATCCCCAGCGCTATAGTGCGATACTGTGTTCCTGCTTTCATGATATCAGGTCGTTCCAGGGAGTAGGGTACTCGCATGTTACAGACTCCTCAGCAGGATGGTATGAACATCTTCAGGTCTAAGGTCCCCGGTCTCTGACATGGTGGTCATGCCATGTGCTGAAAGGGCCTCGATGATCGCAGTGATCTGATCAGCGGTGATGCCAAAAGCAGAGAGGGTGGTTCCCATCCCCATACCGTCAAAGAACTCTCGGGTCTGTTCGATCGCCAGCAGTGCTGTCTCCCGGTCATCGAGATCGTTGATGCCGAATACTCTTCTACCGTACTGAGCAAGTTTAGCAAGCTTCTGATCGATCCGGTAGCTCAATAACGCAGGAAGGATGGCAGCAAGGGAACAGGCATGATCGAGCCCATAGAGGGCTGTGATCTCATGTCCGATCATATGGGTACTCCAGTCCTGCGGGACACCTGCCCCGATCAGACCGTTTAGCCCCATGGTGGCGCACCATACCAGATTGGCTCTGGCGTCATAATCTGTCGGGTCGTCCAGATTCTTCTGTGCAATCTCTCTGAGAGTGATCAGCAGGCCCTCGGCTGTTCTGTCCTGAAACCGTGCATCAACGGGGTAGGTCAAGTACTGCTCAAGCACATGGATATAGGTATCGACGATACCATTCACTACCTGATTCCTTGGCAGTGTCATGGTCAGCTGAGGGTCGAGGATGGAAAAGCGAGGATAACAGTTGTCACTGGCAAATGCAAACTTCCCTCTGCGGTAACTGATGACACCGGTGGGGTTCATCTCTGACCCGGTAGCGGGCAGGGTAGCAACGAAACCGAAGGGGATGGGATTCACAGAAGATCGTTTGGTAGCATCAAACAACAGGGATGCTGGATCCTCCCCGGTATAGGCTGCTGCCAGTGCAATGAACTTTGTCCCGTCCATCACCGAGCCGCCGCCAACGGCCAGGATGAAATCAATCGGTCCTTCTTTGATCTGCCGGGCGGCTTTTATGAGTGTCTCATACTGTGGATTCGGTTCTATGCCGCCGAATTCGCTGTATGCTCTTCCTTTGAGAGCCCTGATGACTGTCTCAAGGGTTCCATATCGTCTGGCACTGGTACCGCCATAGATCAGCAGTACATGAGCTTGTGTCGGGATCAGGTCATCAAGGTGGTTGATCTGATCGCGTCCGAATACGATCCTTGTTGGATTATAGAAGCTGAAGTTCTGCACAGTGTGCCTCCTATCTGTCTTCTCTCTTGAATGGTTCATTGAATGCATTCAGACGCTCGAAAGGTGCTGATACCCGAAGATCTGTAAGAGCTCCATATCGATGAGGTCTTCTGAACGAGTTGCCCCAGATCGATATCGTCCTGAATGTTCGTGTCTGATCGATATCGATCGATACCAGTACGATCTCTTCCTCACCGCCGGCTGTGATCAGATTGAATCCGTCGTGGCTGTATGCTACAGATCTTCCAGCCAGTACCGCTCCTGGATAGTTTGTCATGCACATATTCATCGAATTCTCAAACGCTCTGGTCTGGAATTGATGGAGTCTGATATCATCGAGAGGGCACGCATTGGGTGTGAGTACCAGTTCTGCTCCCTCAAGCATCAGCATACGGGCTGTTTCCGGAAATTCTCTGTCATAACAGATCATTGCCCCGACTTGTACCGTCCCGTTGCGGGTATCGAGTTCGGTGACATATACCTCATCTCCCGGTGTGCATGCCGCTTCGAAATCGGCGAAATCACATGTGTGGATCTTTCGGTAGGTAAATGCCAGCGTACCCTTTCGATCAAACAGTGAGACACTGTTACTTGGCTGATTGCCGTTGCGCTGTTCCAGATAGGTACAGGCGATGGCCATATCCAATTCTGCAGCGAGAACGGAAAAGTGCTGGACCCAACTGCTGTCAGTACGGACAGCCTGCTGCTGCCATTTCTCTCTGGTTGATCCGTTGAATCCTGTGTACCCGATGTTGAACATTTCAGGGAACAATGCGATGTCTGCTCCTTTTGAGCTGCCTGTCTGCAGAAGGCATCGGCCTTCTGCAGGTTTTTCTGCTGATCATTATCTGCTGCTGACATCTGAAGCAGTGCGACGGTTATTCTTCCCATAGTGAGAACTCCTGATTGAACGCTGATATGAGTGTATTGATCTGTTCAGTATCGGCAGGATCAATCTGATGATACTGTTCATCGGTGATCGTATAGCCGATGGTGACTGCAGGTGCATGATACCCTATCGGGTATTCTTGTGTTCCGACGGTAACACGGAAAGCGTCATGGGCACGGTAATATCGGTTGCCCGTCAGTGTCCCGGTCCCGTTGGGGACCAGTGTTCCGTCAGAGAAGATCTCATAGCCGGTGAACAGTGGAGTAATCCCTGCTGAGATCCGATCGGGAGTATCGATATTCTGCGCGTTGCTGATAAACAGGTTGGTCGTCATGTTGATGCTCTGCGGATTGCCGTCTTTCGGCGCACAGATGAGGATACCTGCTCCCTGATTAGTATCGATGATATTATGGTGGAACTCGATTCTGTGATTGCCACTTTCAAAATCGATACCAACCCCGTCGTACGTGTAGCGCATCTTACCGTCGACGATGAGATTCTCTCTTCTTGTCCCTGAAAAACGGTTATAGGCAATCTCCAGGTCCTGGCAGAATTCTATGAATGAACCGGTAATACCGCTGGAGGCAAAGCCTCCGCTATCCAAGGATCGGTTGTTAAGGATCCTTCCGGTATCGACATAGTTGATATAGAACAGTCCGTCAAGACAGTTGCTGCTGAGGTTGTTCTCGATCAGGAGGTTGCTGACTTTGTGGTGATAATCATTCCAGTCCTGATGCCAGTAGCCGATCGCTATGCCCGTGGCACAATCGGTGAAGTGTGAATCCTTCACACTGAAGGAGTCAAGGACTATCTCAGGGGAGAATTTCCATCCCCCGTCCCCCCACCATGATGCCTGCCGGGAAAGCGATCTCGAACCCCCTCTCCCAGGCATAGGACCATTCATCCGGGCGGCTGGTATGCAGACCGTCGAATTCACATGATTCGATGGCGATGTTCTCGTGAGCAAAACTGTGATCGTACCGCAGGTAGATACCGGTAAAGGCATTCTCGAATCGGAGGTTCCGAATCACCCAGTTTGAGGGGTCCTTCAGGGTCAGACAGTAGTCTGCCCCGCTTACACGGCCTCCTGGAGTATCCGGGAGGTCCGGGGTGCTGTTGAGCCTGAAGGTGGGTTTCTCCTTCAGAGGGTCTCCATAGCAGTCGATGGTGATCTTCTGATCAGGTCTGCCACGGTAATCGAAAATGAGAGGGTACGTGTAGATCTCCCCCCTCCTGAATAGGATGGTGTCCCCGGGCTGTACATTCGGTTCTCCATTGATCCTGTTGTCTGAGTTATTCAGTTTACGGGCATCTGCATGTACGCGTATCCCTGTCACATCCACAGTACCGTCTCCGTCAAGATCAAGCTCGGTCTTCCCCGCATCCGCGGAGCTGATATACCAGGTCTTAGGCTCAGGGTTGTACGGCGGAGCACGGAATGTCGTGATATCACCATCGGTCGGGTCTGCTGAGACCTGAAAGTCGTTCTCATTCGATCCCTCATCAGGGAGGACCGGTGTCAGATAACAGGCCGTTGACAGCAGCAATCCTGCTGTCAGCATGAGGGCCAGGCTGCTAGATATTGATCTCATACATACCTCGTAAATATACAAACGTTTTAATATTCTACTTCGCCTGCAAGATTCTGTCAAACGATCATTTTACAAGCTGGATCCCATTTCTCCCCAACCTCAAGTTCTCACGGTGAAAATCCATTGGAATCAAACGTGGATACGCTGCGAAACCCTTTCGTCACTGCGTTCAACTGCTCCTGTGAAAAATGGATCTCGGTCTTATGATTGGATTCAGGAGATCGTGCGGGTGTTCCTTTGTCGATATCTGTGCGTCATCTATCGTCCAGTGCAGGCAAGATCAGGAATCATTTTTTTCTTTGCAAAGATGGTATTTTCAGTGTAAAATATAAACGTTTAAATTTAAGGAGTGATACATGAGAGAAATTGTGATACTTCTCACAGGATGTATGCTTATGGTATACACCGGTTGCATCCTCAATCCAAGTGGTCCAGGACTTGTTGATATTCCGGAATCAGATGCTCATCTTATGGCTCTCATGATCGAAAGAGGTGCAGTCACTCCTGATGACTGGCCCCATGTGCTTCCTGCTATGCTGGGTGATGCAAAGACGCTGTCTGAGCAGTCGATGAGCACACCGGCTCCGGTGATCGATATCCAGTTCGATGATCTGCCTGCCTATCCTGCTGAACCTGTTGCAGGGGATGCTACTAGTATCAGTGATCTCCCAGCTGGGTCAAAAGCCTACTTTCTGAGTTCTTCTACTGGTAATGATTCAAATGCTGGAGACTCTCCCGCCACTGCTTGGAAGAGATTGTCAAAACTCAATTCTGTACTATTGGGTCCAGGGGACAGAGTATATCTTAAACGTGGTGATATCTGGACTGGAGAACAGTTGCATCTCAATGGTGATGGGACTCAAGAGCATCCGGTGCTTCTTCTCTCCTATGGAAGCGGGGGACGGCCGCATATCGATGTGGGTAATCAGAAACGCGGGATTGGGGTGATCATTGAATCACCGTCTCACTGGGAGATCTGGGACCTCCATGTCAGTGATGCGAAACTCGGACTTTATCTGAGGTATATGAAGCAGTATGGTAATGAGGATGTGACGGTGAGAAACTGTCTGTTCGAAGACATGGCTGACTTTGATTCGAATCCCGGCATGTATGACTATGAATATGCCTTCAACAGTGGGATCTGGTTGGGAGGATCTGTCGAAGAGACCCGGTATGATGATCCAGGTTACCAGCAGGACCTGGCCTCGGGGCGGTGGGTCGTTCTTACGGGTCTAACCATCAGCCATTGTACCTTTGAGAATAACGCCATGGGGTTCGGGACCAACTGGTATTACCTGGGAGAGGATATGCATCATGTCAAAGATCTGCATATCCATGACTGCAGGTTCACAAGACCCACAGCCGGTGCATTGGCGTTGAATTATATCGATACTGCAGTGATTGAACGTGTGAAGATCCATAGCAGAGCAGATATGGAAGAGTTCTTCCAGTGGGGTTCAGCCGGTTCCATACTGTTCTCCTGCCAGGATATACTCTTTGATTCCTGTGAGTTCTCAGAAGTGGGTATGATGCCCTGGAAGTCTGGTGATGGCTGCGGGATCGATATTGACGGTCGTAACCGCCGTATTACCCTGCAGAACTCTGTCTTTCATGATAATGCCAGTGCGGGAATCCTGATGCTCAGCACTTCGGCTGTCAATGAAGCGTATGGGATCGATCATCCGATCACGTTCAATCGAGATATCCATATCAAGAATAATGTATTCTACAATAATGGCTGACGCCAAATAACTGGATCAGTCAGTACGGCGGGGACGGCTGGTCGATCAAGATGGCAAATTCAGGTTCCAGCGGCACTATCAAAGACAACTGGTTCCTCCGCTCACCGTATCAGTATGGATATCTTTCGAATGACAATAGTCGCTCTATCTATTTCGGGATCGCCGGAGGCTTCGAACAGTCGGGGAATCAGTATGGCTGGTATGATCCATCGGTCCCATCAAAGGGATCTGCAGAGCCTCTGCATACACAGGTATGGAACTTCCATTGCGTCAATGATCGGGAAGGGTTCGAATATTACGGAGATTGGAAGGTCAATAGCATGCAGGTTCGCGGGAAGGTGTTCTCGCCCTCAGACAGGAGCTTTTCTGAAGAGAACTACATCAAAGGTGCAGTACATGGAGGACATGGTGTTCTTGTCAGGGATCAGATCTATATAGCTGCAGAAGAGAATCCCTTCATCGAACTCAGGATGTATGCAACGGAGGCGATGGAAGCCAAGCTCTTCTATATCACCGAAGAGGATCCTGTCTGGAATGATGAAAAATCGAGCTCGTTTGATGTCAATGCTGCAAGGCGGGTAGAAAAGACACTCTGGCCGTATGGTACAGGGGATGTACGCTATGGAAAACGAATGGTTGATTATCTGCATCCTGAAACCATCTCTCTCGATATGCAGGGAAGTCAAGCATGGCAGGGGACGGTCACCGCGGTAGCTCTGGTCTTTCCCTGCAGAGGTGATGTTGAACTTGGAATCGATTGGATATCCATCTCGAGGAAATCACTTCAGTAGCACAGAAGAGCCTGGTGGCCGTTCGGTCAATGCTGCCTTGAGCATGCGAGCAGTTCGATTCAAGGCAGCTGCCAGAAGTCGTGATCGATCAGCCTTATGTATGATCCGCTGATCAGAAGTTTGGATACAGCATTATACATGAGGGCGCTGCTGTGTAAGAATATAGGAATTCTGCTGCATGTATACTGCAGCAGAATTCCTTTTGGTCAGGATGCCAGGCTAGTGATCTGGGACCGCTTGAACATGTCCTTACTTATTGACGAAAGAACCCCTCTGCATTCTTCCATAAGAGGTGATCAGCGATCTCCATAGCGGTAGATTCACTGAATCGACCTCTTGAGACCTCATGATCGAGAGTGTTGTAGATACCCCTTCGTGCCTGGATCGCATAGCCGACGGTGTTGATCGGGGTAGAGGTATCAGCACCAAAACCAAATATCTTATTGTAGGGAACGCAGGCGAGCCACTCAGAAAGATGTCGTTCCATAGCTACCGGGTTGATGGTCCAGGCCCAGCACATGTCGATCCAAACATTGGGGAATGACAGTGCGATAGCTCCGAGCGTCTCAGAGTGTGGCCATGATGCATGGAACAGATCAAAACGGGCATTCCGATACCGCTGGAGTAACGGGATCATCTTTGCAGGATCTCCCTGAACCACATTGGAGTAGTTACCTGCAAGCAGCCCAGTATGGACCTGTATGGGCATATTGAGATCTGATGATCGTGCAATGGTCTTGTGTACCAGGTAATCTTGTAACGCATGGGGATTAGGTACTGATTTCCCTGCTCTGATCTCCTGGAACTGCTGTTCGGCTCTGGTTGTGTCGAGATCGGCGAAATCAAGAGCCCGGGAGTAGGCGATACCGATCTTGTGGGCGGCTACCTTCCCTGATCGGAACACCTGCTCTGTATGGCTGTCAAGCGCTGCATCAAAATCGGCGAGGGAATGAATCGGGGTATCCAGCAGTGATTCATACAGTTCGATCTGCTGTTTTGATGCTATCCCGTATGCAGCCCCATGATCGAGAGTATGTCGTACCCGTTCCGGGAAGTCGCCGCTGGTGTAGAATCGTTCATCCATCAGCGGGTACCAGTATGCACTGTTTATGACACCGATGATTCCGGCCATGTCAAGCAGCCTGTTGTAGACTCCCTCTGCACCCTCTTCGGTGATCATTCGCCTCATGCTCGCAGTGATCTGATCATGTGTCCCATACGTAAAATCAAGTCCGAAGACAGCTTTGATGCCAAGCTCTATGCCTTCTCCATAGCCTGTATAGCGTAGCCGTTCCCAGTTCTCAAAATAGTATTCATCCATGCCCTCTGTGCGCATGAAGGTGAAATAGTCCATGATGGAACCAGGTTCTTTCAGTTCTCTGTCGATCTCTGGATGCATGGGGGTCCCATGAGAGGTCACGACAGCATTGGTTGCGTAACATTCACTGACTTCTTTGTAGAGCATGGAATTTTTCTGATTATCCATGTTGCTGTGACCGAACAGGTGTTCGTGTGTATCAAACAGCGGTGCGTTTTGAATGTGATCGTACAGGTTGTTCATAGTTTTCCTCTTTTGCATATTCTAACGTTTTAAATAATACGACTGGATAGTGATCATAGCAAGTAGTTTCATGGGGGATCACTTCCTTTTTTTTCCTGTTGATGAAAATGCGTATCGGTGCTAGAATATATAAACGTTTGAATGATTAACGGAGACTAGTGATGCTGAGCGAAGAGATCCATGCGTATCCGGTAGTCGATACACATGAACATTATACCTTTGCAGTCCAGGAAGATGCTTTCCCCCGGCTCCTGCTTGATTACGCACTCTCAGATCTGCTCAGTGCTGCATCGTTGAGTTGTGATACCTTTGAGAAGGATATCTTCAGTAATCAGATAAGCATCGAAGAACGGGCGGCCATGATCAGCAGGCAGTTCGAGAAGATTCGGTTTACCTCCTACGGAAAGATGCTCCTTGAAGCTCTGCGGCTGATTCATGAGTTCCCAGAGCCTGTGACCGATCGATCACCTGGTGACGTCGGGACGTTGCTGATCGGGGCGTTGAAAAAACTGAACACCTATGGCTCTGAGCGATGGGATACGTTGCTTGATACCTATACGACCATCGAAGTGAAGATTGTAGATCAGTTCAATACTGACTGCACAGATCTGATCATGAAAGGGGCTCTTGCCGTCTCTTCCCGCGATCGTCTGTCCTTCCCTCTGCCGTCATTTCATCACCTGATCGCAAAGCATGATATCGAGCGTCTCTGTCGGTATACTGATACGGATATCCACAGTCTCAGCAGGTATATCACGGTATTCGGTGAATATCTGCAGCAGGCTGTCGATTTCGGGGTCTGTACGGTCAAGGATCAGTGTGCATACTACAGATCATTAGATTTCCCCAAGGTCTCTCATAGCGAGGCTGAAGTACTGTTCGATCGGATCCTCAGCAATCCTCTGGCTCTGCTGAATGAGACAGAACAGCTCGTGCTTGAGAACTATCTCTTCCATTCCCAGCTGCAGATCATTGATTCGCTCAAATTGCCTGTGCAGCTGCATACCGGACATATGGCGGGGATACGGAATGATGTACGCAAAGCGAATGCAATCGGGCTGGTCTCTTTGCTTGAAGAGTACCGTACGATCCATTTTGATCTGTTCCATGGTAATTGGCCGTACATGGGTGAATACTTGTTTGTTGGGAAGAACTATCCGAACGTATCACTCAATCTCTGCTGGGCTCATGCGATAGATCCTGAATACACCAGAGAGCTCATCAGGAGAGCTGTCAAGACCGTACCCTATCATAAGCTTATCGGATTTGGCGGTGATACATTTCATCCTGCGTTCACTGTGGTCTATGAGCGGCAAGCGAAGCAGGTGATCGCCTCAACTCTTGATGAACTGGTTGCAGAGGGATGGCTCGGTCGTTCAGATTCACGGGAGATCGCACATGCGATGCTCTATGATAATCCAAAGAGATCATTATTGATAAGATAGAATACAACATGCATAAGGAGAATCGAACATGAATCACCTACGAAAGAGTCTATTGGTCCTGGTGACTGTATCAGCAGTCGTTCTGCTGGCAGTTTCGTGTCAAACGGCTACCGTATCATCCCTGACACAGGGCGAAGAGGTCCCTGCAGCTGTACGAGACCTTGAACAGGGGGATATCACTTCTTTTGAAGTGATCGCAGCATCTACTGAGGGGCATCTGGATGTAGCACAAGACCCCGCTGGTGTCCAGCTCTATGGAAGAGCTGCTTTCGGTAATTTTGTTCAGTATACTGCCATGGTCCCGATGGATGGTCTGGATCTGGAGATGAGTCTGGATGCTCTTGAGGATAATGCATCAGTCGACAACTGGTTTGCTATCGGCCTGCTTTCCCGTCAAGGGTTCCTGACCGGTGATAGCAGTGATGTCAGTGCTGAAGGGGTCGTGCTGCTGGCTCGGATGTCTGAGACTGAGGCGGGAAGCCACATAGGGTTTCAGATCGTGAAGAATCCGGGACTTACTGAGCTTGCGATGCTCAATGTACCCTACACCCCGGAAAGGTATACACCATACAGATGAAAGCTTCTGGAGAGGGGTATGTCCTGGCTGTGAATGATCAGCGGGCTATCCTGAGCTATGACGATGTCGCTTCCGACCTCTATCGCGGGTCAAAGGGTTCCTGTTCTTTGCGACCCATTCCGATAATAACGGGGATCTCAGGGGCACTGTGAGAAGGATCGGGGATACTACCTTTGCACAGTACTGATCAAAAGGGACCTGAGGATAGGGAAGTTCGGCTGGAATATCTCAGGCCACGTGAAATAGATGAAAGAAAAGAGACCTGTCCGGTCATCTATCTGCCGATCGGGACGATCGAGTGGCATGGGCTGCATAACATTGTCGGCCTGGATGCGCTAAAGGCCCAGATGCTGTGTATACGGGCTGCCCTTGAGTATGGGGGAGTGGTACATCCCCCCCACTATGGGGCAGTCGGCGGTCTCGATGAGCCGCATACGTTCATCTTCGATAAAGAAGAGAGCCTCGAGACCGTCTACTTCAGGACTTGGATCGAGAAATGGTGCAGAGAAGCAGCTCGAAACGGGTACCGGGGGATCTTTCTGCTGACCGGACATTACGGTGCTGCTCAGCAGATCGCTGTCAGAGAGATCGCGGTACGTATGAGTAAAGAGCTCTCGATCCCGGTTGTCGGCCTCCCTGAATATTTTCTCGCTCTGGATGAGAAGTACTACGGTGATCATGCAGCAAGTTTTGAGACTTCGCTGATGATGGAACTGTATCCTGACAGTGTGGATCTTGCCCGACTGGGAGATCCTCCATACCAGGGAGTCGGTGGGCGTGATCCCAAGCTCTTTGCCTCAGCAGAAGAGGGCAAGAGGTATGCAGATGTGATAGTGCGGCGAATGGGCATGATGAGTGCCGGGCTCCCTTCCTGGGATAAGCAGCACCTGATCGATTATATCACGACAGAGGAGGCGTTGCTTCGTTTCATGATGGTCTCTGCGAACGAGCAGGGAGGCAACTGCTGGAATGCCTGGGCAAGACTCGTGGATGGTTCGTTTGACGAATACGCTACGCTACTGCCCCAGGCTCGATTCAAGGAACTCGGTGAGCTCTATCGACGACTTGGCATAGCCTCGATGGAGTGTTGATCTGTGAGATGGTATAGGTTCGAAGAACTCAGGCCTGATCAGCTTGAAGAGCAGCTGGCGATGGATCCAGTAGTCTATTGGCCCTTAGGCTGATAGAGCACCACAGTTGGCATCTTCCAGTCGGTTTCGATGGTATCAAGGCAGAGCGTCTGTGCATACGTATGGCTGAGATCACAGGGGGACTTCTGATGCCTACCATGTGGTGGGGGGCCGGCGGCGGCCATGAACGTTTCAAGTGGACATTCTATCAGGACCCTGATGCAGCACGTTCGATCGTCCTTGATACGGTACAGAACCTGATTCGATTCGGCAGCAGAGTCATTGTTCTGCTGGAGGGACACTATCCCTGGGAAGGTCTGCTCAATGGGCCGGGTGGTCTCGATACGATCCGCCGTGCTCATCCGGAAGTGCTCATACTCGATGGGAATGAGGTTTCGATCACAGAGGATGGATCGCTTCCACCAGGTGATCATGCTGCACTTCAGGAGACCTTGTACGGGCTAGATCTTCTTGGAGAACTGATCGACCTGGCTGCTCTGCATCCCGGACGAAGTGAACAGACTTCCTGGCCTTCAGATGTATCAGTTGAAACGTTAACACGATTTCCAGGGGTTGAGTATGATGCTTCCAAGCCGAATTTTGCACAGATGGGAGCATCGGCACTGGATGCTGATCGGATGCAGGCTGAAAAACAGGTGAATAGTATCGTTGAGAGTGTCACAAAGAGTATAAAGGCACATCTGGAAGAGTGATGATTCCAGGCACATATTCACGGGGTCTCCATTTTTTTTGTTTGACAAGAGAAAAACTCCATATTAGAATAAGTTAAAACGTTTGAATTATTGGGAGAAGACTATGAGGAAAATCAGATTGCACACATATACAGCATCGCTGTGTCTTGTCATTCTTGTACTGCTACTCGCTCCGACACAAATATTCGCACAGATGGATATACTGAAAGTTGAAGCAGCAGCAGAAATCGTGGGAGGGATCGATTTTGATTCACTTGCTACGGGGTTCGATGTTAATGGCTATGTTAAAGCAACGACTCAGTTGAAGGAGTATTCGACTGAGACATCACTCGGTGATCCGTTTGCAGGTCCTTATCTTGAGTTTCAGCTCAAAGATGTAGGAGTAGGAGCTTTCAGCCCTGATTGGAACAGTGCCGGCTCTTCTGCCAAGACACCGGTCAACAATGATGCTACCTTTGATTATGCAAAGTTGGTCTGGAACAGCTACTATCTGAAAACTCTATGGGGTCCAGGATGATAAAGACGATCTGTTCAGTGCTACAGACAGCAGTATGTTCTATTCCGTGCAGCGAATAGTACGCAAGAAGTTCATAGCGATCGAAGATGATAACTATCGCAACAAGAGCTATTACGATGGGATCGAAATGGGATACAGCGATGCTCATACGTTCCCTGATGTCTTCTCACTCGGGATGACCAGCAGAGACTATGGGAATCTGGAGATCGCTGTAGCTTCAGATTCGCTGTGGACGGGATTCTCTTCTTGGGGTGAAGGCTCCTACCTTGATAACCGTAATGCATATGCGCTCTCGTTCAACTATGATATGAACTTCATTCCCAGCCTTGACTTGAAAGCAAAGCTGCTTACCGGAGTTGGGTATCATATCTATGATGATTCGACTGTAGCTCCACAGAAGACCGTATTCGGACTTTCAGGTGAATATCTGGTGCCATTGGATGCACGATTCACTCTGGTACCAATGATCGGTATGGATCTTGCCTATGACAAGACCGAAGCTGACCCTGAAGATGCGTTCGAGTTCGCGATCGGTGGTGGTATGCGCCTCAAATGGCCTGGTACCTATGATAGTGGGAATGCCAACCTCTTCTTCGGTGGACAGGAAGTGTACTCTGGGGTGACTGTATCAGCTCAGTGGGTACCGAACTTTCCGAACATTGCAGTGGGAACAGGAGATTCAGGAAACTTGAAGATGAGTATCAGTGTGTGGGAAGATCCTGCAGCAGCAGGTCTTATCACTGAGATCCCTCTGGGATTTGGTCTTGCTTTCGAGATGGATGAACTGCAGACAGCAACACCGAAGATGGACTTGATGGCGAATGTCGATTATCTGTTCCCTTCTCATATCTGGGTGTCCTGGGGTTTTAACTATGCGTTCAACAACAGGGAGAACGGGCAGATGGATACGGGAAGTCAGTACTATGAATCCCATGTGCTGGATACGACCGTTGCCATGGAATGGGAGAATATGCTGCCTAATACCAACTTCAGTGTCAAATACGAATCAGGTGAACTGCTTCCTGAGACTGCCAAGGGCGGTCGATCTGGGAGTGCTGACTACGGGACTGATGTTCAAATTCTAGTTATTCCGTTTGATTAACATTGTGTGTTACGTTTCTTTTTGAGGGGCTTATCCGAGCCATGACTTGGATAAGCCCCCATTCTATATCTCATGCAGTGTGAAGGAGGGACTCTCTACAGGCACAGCTTTACTGTGCTTACGAACCCGACGGCTTGCTGAGTTGCCCTGAAGATGGGGCTTCTCTGATCGGATGCTGAACTGCCCTCAGCCACAGCTCGGATCGTGTGTGCTGGAGTGCTATCGTTCAGCTACGCAGTTCTTTCCCTGCCGCTTTGCCGCATACATCGCCTCATCTGCACGCTTGATCAGGGTCTCCTCAGAGTCCCGGGGATCTCTCATCGTGATACCGAAGCTTGCCGTGACCGCTCTACCCAGTGAGGGGACCGCCCGTGCGGCGACCGTAGCCCTGATCTTCTCTGCCATGGCTCTGAGCTGGCTGATCTCACTGCAGTGGGCCAGGATGATGAACTCCTCTCCACCGTACCGTGCCGGTATATCCTGCTCCCTGATCAGTTCAGAGACGGTCTGAGAAAGACTCTTGAGTACCTCATCTCCCACGTCATGACCATAGGTGTCGTTTACCCGTTTGAAATCATCGATATCGAACATGATGATCCCGAACCTCTGGCTTGCAGGAGGTCCGGGTTCCCCGGAGAGTGCTGCAGACAGGTTCTCGGAGAACTTGCGCCGATTGCCCAGCCCGGTAAGCTGATCATGCAGGGCCAGCTCACGATTCGTCTGGGCCTGCTTGTTCTTGATCTCATACTGTTTTGAGTAGTTCCGGGTCATGGAGGACATCTCGAGGTTTAAACGGGTCACCTGCTCAAGGATCTGCTCATGGTGCTGCTTGAAGATATCGAAGATGGCCACATACTGCATCCTGTCAAAGAACAGGTGTCCACGCAGGGTGATCTGTTCACCCTGGCTGCTGATGGATGTAGTGATCAGGTTCACGAGGATCTGCTGCTCAGCATCCTCATAGACCGGGTCATCCATGGAGAGATCAAGATCCATGAAGGAACTCACAGGTTGTCCCGGCAGAGTATCAGAACATCGCAGACGTCTGATGATCGCCTTGTTCGCATAGGTGATCACACCCTCGCAGTCCAAGATCAACAGCGGGATCTCACTGAACTGATCGTGATACAACTCGACGATCGACTGAGGGAGTCTTCTCTCAGGCATGAGCGATCTCTTCCCACCACCGCTCGGCGGTCAGGATGCTCCCTGCGGCAGAGATCTCGACAGCATCTGCCCCCAATGCTTCAACGGCGGTACCGCTGTAGGCTATGGCATGTCCTCCGACCATGATCTTCATCGTATCGAACCGCGGTTGTTTCCTGATCGATGCGATCAGGTCTTTCACCCGTGAGAGATTGAAGGCCATGGTCACCGAGATGCAGAGGATGTCCGGGCGTACTGAATCGAGCATCCCGATCAGATCATCGATCGGGGTGTTAGCCCCGAGATAGGATACATCCCAGCCGTCCATCTCCAGCAGGTCCGCTTCCATCCTGGCACCGATCTCATGATACTCGTTCGCTGAAGCGGTCACCACGGCGCGTCCTTTGGTCTGTTCAGTATAGACCAGATCTCCATAGAAGAAGGTGATGATGCGAAGTACGATCGAAGTCGCAAGATGTTCATGGGCTACGGTGATCTTGTCTGCTTCCCAGAGCCTTCCCACTTCATACATGGAGGGTCGAAGCAGGTTGGTGTAGATATCGATCAGCGACTGCTTGTCCTGGACACGATCTGCGATGAAGATGTGTGCCTCTCGGTGTTTCCCGTTCACCAGCAGCTCCGTGAAATCCCTGATCTCGCCGCTCTTCGAGTCCTTCATGACCTCCTGGATGTCGGTGACTTCCAGGGTCCCTGCAGCATACTGCTCATAGAGCCCGGGGACAGTCTCTTTCATCCACTGGTAGACCGGCAGGATCTCTGCAGCCGCCTGTGCAGAGAGATGTCTTGTGACAGCATCCTGCCATTGATCGAGCACTTCCAGAAAATAGTCAAGGGAGAACCCTTTGGTCGAATAGTTCTTCACGACCCAGGGCAGGATCCTGCTCAGCATGACCAGATCATTGAACTTGAGCACGTTGGAAAGGAGTCTCCCGTGATTCTCATGATTATCATACATCACCGAAAGCGGGTTCGATCCGATGAGATCGGTATCCTTGAGGCGGATGGTCATGCGCTTGTCGACCGTAGAGATGAGCGTGTTCAGATGCTCCTCGTAGGCATCTGCAGCCTGTTTGCTGATTGAAAGACTGGTAGGTATTCCTGTCATGATCAGTTCCTCCTGTGTTGTCGTACACCGTACAAAAGCGTTGCTGTGCCGCAGGGCAGTCCCCTGTGAATAGTACTTCGATCGGTTCATCCGGCAGATAGGAAAACAGTATCAGGATCTCTGGTCTCAACTCTGCTAGTATAGTGAAGTGTAGACCAGATCACAGCATATTTCTATAAGAACTGTGTGATTATGTGATGGTTTTTATGGGAACATCCCCGGTCACGATAGAGGACCGGGGATGTTCCCGTGAGGTCAGAGCAGGAGGGTGCCGGAGTATGAATCCTTCTGCTTTCAGGTGAGAAGCTGTTCAGGGGCTCCGGGGTGATCTGATGACAGCGACCCCGGTCCCTGTTCTTCTGATCCGGTTCGATCGATAGACAGGTGCCTCTTAGCTGTGGTCAGGGTCTCTATACCGCATTCGGGTGGTCTCACAGACCACATCGTGCATCATGCCTCTGACCCCTGAAGAGGAGGCCTCGAAGCTATGCAGATCCTGCGTGTCGATCCCGAGCTGTGTCCCGACGGTCTGGACTTCGATGTTGGCTCCGAAGAAGAGGAACTGCCAATGATGCAGCTGCTTCTGTTCCGTGATCAGCTGGTGGATGCGCTGTGCATCGAACTCCCTGCTGGAATTCTCATAGCCATCCGTGATGATCACAAAGATCACCTGAGACCTCTGGGGTCCTTCTGCTGCCAGACGTCTCTTCGTATCACAGATCGCTCTGCCTGCAGCATCATAGAGTGCGGTAGACCCCTGACGAAATAGTCAGCATCACTGAGCAGAGCCTCTGTGCATGACTGATGGTCATGGATCACTTCATACCGGTCATCGAAGAGGACCGTTGTGATCCGTGCCTCCCCCTCCAGAGCTCCGTGTCTGCTGATCAGACTGTTGTAGCCTCCGATCGTATCCTGTTCCAGTCCTCCCATCGACCCGCTCCTGTCGAGCAGACAGATGATCTCTGTTCTCTGTATGTCTTCGTTCATGATGAATCCTCCTTCATGCTCTTGGTAGTATCATGGTATACTCTCAACGACTGAAGGTGGTCGCCTGAAAGGCGACACTCTGCATACTGCTGATACAGAGAGGAGAGGACGTCATGGTGACAGAGGCACTGATCGAAGAGGTACGGCTCTACCTTCGAGACGAGTTGAACACGGTCTCCTTCGTGGTCTGCAGGCTCCAGGACTCCTCCAAGTTCATGGTGGAGGAGGTGGTCGAGTCCTATGTGAACAGCCACAGACAGTGCTCTTTCTCCGAGATGCTCTTTGACCGTATCAGGGCAAGTGGAGCACCTGAGACCGATATCTATAAACGGGCAGGCATCGATCGGAGGCTCTTCTCGAAGATACGGGCAGACCGTTCAGGAAAGCGGTATCATCCGGGGAAACCCACGGTGATCGCCCTGTCTCTGGCTCTTCACCTTGATCTTGAGGAGGCAGAGGAGCTGCTGCAGAGTGCCGGGTACTCCCTCTCCAAGAGTTCCCGGTCTGACCTGATCATCAGGTACTGCATCACCCATGCGATATATGACCTGTTCGAGGTCAATGAGATTCTCGACCGATCAGGCGAATCTGCGCTCTGAGATCATGTGGCAGAACAGTCACAGCGACTGTCGATGTCCATGGGGGCGTCAGTCCCTTGAGCAGCTGCTGCAGGGGATCGAACGTAGTGTCATCCACCGGATACGTACATTCTGCTCTGTCGTATGCGGTAAGCCCTGTACGCTGTATGATCATCGGTGTATACTGGGTATCAGACGTTGATTTATGGGTGATCCCCTGCTTGCAAGCGTCGTTAAACAACTATGCTAAAACGGAGGATATCATGTCACATACGAATCGATCGATCTCATCACGACCCGAACAGACTCCCGGATACCGGCGCTTTCGAAGGACCTCAGCGTATCTGAAGAGCTGTGCTCTGTCAGTGGACGACCTCTCACAGGTCATCCTCAGCCTGTTCCCGCACGATCTGCACCGCGAGCGTTCCCTGATCTTGCATCAGCTGCTCGAGCTGAAGCGGGAGATCCCCCGCACGTTCCTCTCTGCCATCGGAGCTGACACAGCTCGGATCACCGGTCTGTGTGCAGAGGACCTGAAGGAGTTCGAGATCTGGAACTCCAGAGGAGATCTCTGCCCGCGATCAGTCACGATACGGTATATGCCGGCAATCTATAAGCGGGTGAGCCTTCCCTGCCGCATGGGGGAGCATGATGCCATACGGTATACGATCGAGCACTATGTCTGTAATCGTTTTCGCTGTGCGATCGATTATCCCGGCCTGAAGACCCTGTTCATCGAGCCGGAGGGCTCTCTGGATACCGTCTGCTATCCCCCTGAGATCACAGTGACACCCTGCAGTCTCATACCCTCGTATGATGGCAGCAGGGAAGGGCCGATCACCATCGTCTGACCGATGGGTCTGCACTGTGGCTAGCTGCTCTCGTGAGACCTATCACTCCAAGCCCTTGTTCGTACAGAAGCTGGGGTCTATCGATCGGCTAGAAGTAGAGGATCGCTGACAGATAGAGCATGTGTGCATACATGCCGAACTCTGAGTGCGGTATGGCGGTGGTCCCGTCAGGAGCCTTGCCCAGGCTGATCAAGCCTCCCAGGGAGAGCATGAGATCCTGGGTGAACCCGTACTCCATCTCCAGAGAGATCACCGCAGAGCGGTCCCCGGTGTTCACCAGCGCAAGGAAGTTCACCGGCAGGAGCGGATGCAGCACATAGGAGCCCCCGAAGGCTGCATAGTGGCGGCCCCACAGCTGGAACAGACCGTCACGGAAGGCAGGATGATCCTCAGGCTGCAGGTAGAGATCCTGATACTCCTCGGGTACCCGATGCCTGCGGTATTGAGATGATACTCGGCAAAGCCGTAGAACTTCGGACCGAAGGTATGGTCGATACCGACAGTCAGTGCAGCCTGCGGGCTGCCGGGTTCCCCGGAGCGTGAAAAGGCATCGGGGAGTATCAGGGCAGCTGTCAGCCATGCCCCGGCATCTCCTATCGAGCGGGTGATATCAAGAGCGGCAAGCAGATGTTCCCGGACATCCATGAGCAGGAAGGTGAGATCCGTCTGCAGCAGATGGGTGCGCATTCGTGTGAATGCGGCACTCTCAGCAAGGCGGAAGTGTTCACCGAACACATAGCCGAGATCGAGCTCTCCCATCATGCCGATGGGGATCCGCAACCGTACGGCATCGACTCCCGAGATCTCCTGTGCCGGGGAACCTCCCGGAGTGAAGGAGGAGAACACAGCGGTAGGATCGATGACTCTGGCACTTCCCCAGGAGATCGCCTGCCTCCCGATATACAGATCTCCTGATGGCAGGTAGATGGAGGTGAACAGTCGATCAAGCTCCTGATCCAGACTGAGATACACCGTATTCTCCTTCCCTCCTGTGAGACTGAGCAGACTGGGAGGAAGATCGATGATGCGGTAGTCCCCGGGGCTCCCGGTCTCTGCTGTGCCGACGGAGGAGGCAGGCGATACCGTTGAGGTGAGGCTATAGGCGGCATCAAGGAAGATCGTGTCACTGATCTCGAGCTCAGCATCGAGCCGGGCATAGGAGCGTGAGACAGCATGCAGTCGCTGCTGTTCCAGAGGGTCTGAGAATACGGCAGCCTGTGTACGGCCATAGCGTGAACATTAAGATCGAGAGCTTGCAGGGACACAGGTGCTGTGAGTATGGTGAGCAGCAGCACTACGGCACCTGCAGGCAGCCTGCGTTCCCGGTCCTTCCTCTGCCGTTTCATGGGGTCATCTCTTCTCATCGCTGATAGCCCTGCCATCTTCAAAGAGAATCAGGCGTCTTGCCTTGTCCATCACGTGCTGGTCATGGGTGGAGAAGACGAAGGTCATCCCTGTCTCTTCGTTGAGCTTTCGCATCATGTCAAGCAGTGATGCGCTGGTGGCAGAATCGAGATTGGCTGTCGGTTCATCGGCAAGGATCAGCACCGGATCACTCACCATCGCTCGTGCGATCGCCACCCGCTGCTGCTGTCCTCCTGAGAGCTTGCCGGGAAAACGGCCTTCGAAGCCCTCCATATCGAGTTTCTTGAGGATCTCTGACACGCGATGCCGACGTTCTTCCTTTGGGACTCCCTGCAGCATCATGACGTATTCCACATTCTCTGCGACATTCAGGACCGGAATAAGATTGTATGCCTGGAAGATGAAGCCGATATGGTCTCTGCGAAAGTCAGAGAGTTCGTTGCCCTTCATGGAGGAGATGCTGCGGCCATTGAGCAGGACACTCCCCGAGGTAGGGGTATCGAGTCCCGAGATGAGATTGAGGAAGGTGGTCTTCCCGGAACCCGATGGCCCTGCGATGGCGGTGAACTCACCCTGTGTGATGTGCAGGTCGACACCACGCACCGCATGGACGGTGATACTGTCATTGAGGTACTTCTTATGCAGCTGCTCTGTGGTGATGACTTCTGTCGGATCTTTGGTATGCATTGCTTCGTCGTTCATAGTCCTTTCCTTTTCGATCTGTTTCGGTCATCCCTGCCTACAGGATACCGATGTTCTCTCTCTGGCCAGCGGTTCTGCCGGCCGCTTCGTCGTTTCTCGAACGGTTCTCTGCAGGGATCGATCATGCTCACAGGGTCTTCCTGAGCGCATGGGTGATGGGCATCTTTCCTGCATGATGCGCCGGGTATGAGCTGACTGCGGCAGTGAAGAGGATGATCAGCACGGGATAGAGCAGGAACTGTCGTGGCCGGAAGACCGTATAGATGTTCTGTGTGAAGGTGGTCCCGCCACCTCTATCCCCGTCATATTGAAGCCGGTGATCGAACCGATGTATATGAGTAGCGTCCCGAGGATGATCCCCATGATCGATGCATAGACCCCGAGGGAGCCTGCTTCGAAGATCATCAGTGTACGGAGCCTGGTCGTCCGTGTACCGACCGCACGCATCACACCGAACTCGAACAGCCGCTCATACAGGGACATGAACAGCGTGTTGACGATACCGAAGACGATCACGATGAACACGATGATCAGTACGATCCCCACAGAGAAGTCTGTCATGTCCAGCATGTTCTTCATCTGCGGCATGAGCTGAGGCCAGGTCTCTGCGATGTTCCCCCGGGTGCTGTAGGTGCTCGAGAATTCGCTGCCGGAGGAGGCGGCATAGGATATATCGGAGAACTGTACGACGATCTCATGGATCTCTTCCCCGATGCCCAGCATCTGCTGAGCACTCTCGAGCGGGATGAAGGCCATCGAGCTGTCCATCTCATCGATCTGGAAATGATAGATCCCGATGACCCGGAAGAGGTTCTGGACGATCTCATCGGTTGAGGGGTCGGCGGCAGAGAGGATGATCCTGTCACCTACTGCTGCCTCGAGCCGTTGTGCCAGTTTCGTGCCGATCAGGACCTCCCCGATATGCTCTGAATCACTACTGGAGAGGAACGCACCCTCTACGACCGCTTCATCGATACGCGAGATGTGCTGTTCGGCCTCGGGGTCGATGCCGTAGAGTAGGACTGGCTGGATATCACTTGCTGATGATATCGTTCCCCAGCTCACTGTCCGTCTGGCGATCCGGGTGACCTGTGTATCAGCTGTGAGCCGGGCGATTATCTCCTCCCGTCTACTGATCGTTCTGTCACTGCTGAAAAACTCCTGAAAGCCTTCACGATGGATCTGGGCCTCTCCGATGAAGGTGGAGGTGACGGAGGTGATCATGTTCTCCTTCATACCGAGGACGATAGCATCGGTGAACATGATCGATGCCAGTCCTATGCCGATGATCAGGCCTGTGAGGAATGTCCTCCTGCGGTTCCTCCATATGTTTCTCCAAGCCATCTTCAGATAGAAACTCATTACCGACTCCTTCTGTCGCTTCGACTCGTTCTGACCCCTATATGGATCTCATGGTCTTCGCCGGCTCCGTTCGTGCGGCTTTCAGCGCCGGGATGATGGAGACGACCAGTGCGGTGACGATCACGGTGATCGATGGGATGATGAAACTGCGTAGGTTCACCTCTCCCTGCATGGAAGTAAGCTGCATCCCGGCCCAGCCGATCGGTTCGCTGAGCTCGATGCCCTGCCGGGCCATGTAGCTGTTGAGCAGGAAGGTGGTCGCAGTGCCGAGGATGATCGAGAGCAGAGCAAGCAGACCCGTCTCGGCCATGATCATCTTCACGATATCGTTCGGCCGCGTACCGAGCGCCTTGAGCACGCCGTACTCCCTCTGACGTTCCATGACAGACATGAGAACGGTATTGAGGACGGTGATGGCTGCGATGATGACGACAACGACCAGTGAGATGTACATGCCGTTCTTGTCTGCCTGCATGGCTCGATAGAAATCAGCGGCGAACTCCTGCCAGGAGACGGTGCTCAGGGTGTTCCCGGGATATTCCCGGTCAAGGATCTGCTGAACCTGTGCGGTGGTCTCCCGGGCTGTTCGCATATCACGCAGCACCACGGCGATCTCATGTGCCTGATCCCAGAGGACCAGCAAGTCCTGTGCATCCTCCAGGGAGATATAGAAGGCGCTCCGGTTCAGGCCGGGATCCCCAAGGTCAACAAGGCCTGTGATGGTGAAGAGCTCTTCAGCGATGGATCCGTCGGCTGCCTGAGAGAAGACAGCGACCTCATCTCCGATGGTTCCCTTCAGGGTCTTCGCCAGCTGTGTGCCAAGGACGGCTTCCTTCCCACGGGGTGAGGTCGGGTCTTCTCGCTGACCCTGGTTAAGATAGCGGCCCTCAACGATCTTGTGTGAGAAGGAGGTCGTGGCATCCTCACGATCGACGTCGATACCGATCAGCTCAGCTCCGGCGCTGTGGGTACCGACCGATACCAGTCCTCCTGCATAGATCCTGGGTGTCCAGGCTTCGATAGCGCTATTCTCCAACAGGAATGCTCCCAGCCCTTCGGGATCACCGATGGTCTTATAGAGGCTTGGTCTGTCCAGATACCCTTCCTGATGGATCTGTATATGACCCAGACGGTTTCGGGTGAAGGTATCTATTATATGATTGTAGGTCCCGTCAGCCCAGCCGATGAAGAAGCCGGCCATCACAAAACCGACGAACATGCTCAGTCCGGTGAACAGTGTCCGATGTCTCTGTCTCCGCAGATTGCGCAGGGCAAGTTTCCATATCAGCATAGGCTCTTTCTCCTGATCCGGGTTATCCGTTGATCTCTCATCTCCGACTCCCTGACTGCAGCGAATCCCCAAGTGCGGCTCATCGGTGGACGGTACGCAGATTCCTCAGGGTGAAGGTGTCCTCTCGCAGCGGGATATTGAATTCCGCTTCAAGATACCGGATCACCGTCCGGTTACCCGGCTTCGCCTGAGGCTTGAGCTCCATCACTGCCGGCAGGCGGGTGCCCCGAAGTCTGTCACATCGGAGAACCTCATGGTCCTCATGAGCACCCCGTGCTCATCGTAGTAGAGTTCCCTGCGCGGTATGAGATCCTCAGCATCGACGATCAGCACGACATGCCCCCAGATGATGGGTCTTCCTGCCTTCGGGACACATTCCAGGTACAGCAGGTCTTCGGATGAAGATGGTGCTACGTGCTCATCGGCCACTTCTGACTCGCTGATATAGGAGAAGTCGTAGTCATCGATGAAGGTGAACTCCTTCACAAGATCGTTGTTCTTGAAATCAGAACCCATCCATGAGCTCATCATCATCGATGGCGGGATCTTCATGACTTTGTTCGTCCTGGGAAGATAGTTCCACATCTCGTTATCGATCCTCAGCGTGCCCATGCCCCGTTCCTTCGATGGCTCACGTATGCGGATCAGGACCCTGTCCATTCCCTCCGACCAGGATTCGATCTTCAGGGTCCTCTCCCAGTGCGGTGTCTCGATCGTCATCTCAAGGAGTGTATGGCTGGAATCGTGGCGGTAGAGCTGATCTACCGCACTGATCACCTCCTGTATGTCAGGTCGTGCTCCTTCGGTCTGTACTGCCCCTGCGTTCAGGCTGATCAGACAGAGCAGAACGCATATGATGAGGTTTCTACAGGAAGAGCCGCAGGGTCTTTTCACTGATGCTGTGCCCCTGCTGCTGTAGAGGCCGTTCTCTGGTTCATAACCTGTATTCATTCTGATGTTCTCCCTCCTCATGCGCTCTGTGATCATCAGTCACAGCTGCTGCCATACCGGATGACTCCCGCTGCTCAGGTTCGTACCACACCGATCCCATCGATGAGTTGTCTCAACTGTTCTCTGATCCCCTGATCGAAGAGCTCGTTCCCCATCTCCGGGGCGAAGATGGTGGCAAGGATGGTGAATCCTACCACTGAGTAGATGTTCCATGCCACTGCTGAGGCATCAGCCCGGGGATCGATCATGCTGCGTCGCTGGAGTCTCTTGATGATCCTCTCCAGTCCCGCGATCAGCTCCATATCAAGGGCTGTCCCGTGCTGGATGGCTCGTTGTGAAGAGAATAGCTCTGATACCAGGTCCGAAAGGCCTGTAGCTTCGTAGCGTGTGAGCAGCTGGCGTACGGGTATGAGCAGACCTGAGAAGATCTCGAGAAGTTCGGTGCCCCTGCACACGAGGGTCACCAGTTCTCTCCTGCTGCTTCTGTTCAGATTCTCATAGTCCTCTTCCAGGATCCTCATGTACAGGTCTTTCTTGGAGGGGTAGTAGTTGTAGAGGGTCCCCACAGCCAGATCAGCCTTCTGTGCTATATCACGCATCCGGGTCTCAGAGAACCCATGGTCTTTGAGCAGTTCTGTCGCTGCTTCGTGGATCCTCGTGAGCCTTCTCTCTTTTTTGGTCTCACGTGGTCCTGCCATATGATGTACCTTCTGGTCGTTATGTATGAACCTGTTCTAATGTGAACAAATTCTATTATGAACCTGTTCACTTCTGCAGTCAAGGATTGCTGTGAGAATGTGGGGGGATGCGCAGCAATAGGACCTTCTGATCATGCAGGTGCCACTGTGACACTGATTCGATTCGATATCTCCATACAGATAGAGGGAGCCTTCCCATGAAGCGTATGCTTAGATGCATCACTGGTATCGAAAGTTCTGATGATACAGCTGCTGTTCATCAGGTGGTGGTCCCTTTCCTATCGGATCCCTGAGAAAACCCTTTTACAGCCGGGCATATGGTTGTATCATCAGGTGATCGCTGTTCGTTCTGCGTGTGGGCTTCCGTCCATGGGCAGGGATGTGAAGTCGTGGGATCATGGAGGGTGTATGATCGATGGACGTCGGATCGATAGTAGGATCGAGCTGGTACTGGTACTTCTGGTGGCCGTGGTACTGCTTGTATCGCTTGCTATCGACTCATCCCTGGAGACTGCTCCCTTGAGAGAGGGGGATCAGGTCGTTCTTGATTCAGGCTGGAGTATCACCGGGGAGCAGGGTCTTCTTGCCGCTGATCAGGATCTGCCATATCACATCGAGGGTGAGGTAGGGGGAAAGCTGTTTCTCATCTCCAGGACCCTGCCTGATTCGTTCCCCAACACCAATGTGAGTCTCTCTCTGGAGACCAGCATGAGTACTCTTGAGGTCCTGCTTGACGGGAAGTCCCTGTACGCGTTCACCGGTGATGCTACACTCTGGAAGGATCCGGTGCTTGGGGGAGGGTTCACCCACTTCGTTCGCCTGCCGGACTGGGCACCGGGGCATGAGATCACTCTGGTGATGGGGTTCACGTCGAACAACTCCTTCTCCGGCAGGGTCGCTGCCCCGATCCTCGGGACGAAGTCCGATCAGCTTCTTCTGCAGCTGAGGGAACTCCCCTCACTTGCGTTCGGGTTGATCTTTCTGTGCACCGGGATCATCTGTGTGTGTACCTCTCTTGGACTGCGCAAGGGGAGCGAGCAGAACAGTCTGTGGTATTTCGGCTGGCTTGAGCTGGCTCTGGGAGCATGGGTCTTCACACAGAACTGTGCAAAGTTGATCATCATCAGGAACCCGGTGCTTCCGATGAATCTCAGTCTCGTTGCTCTGTTCATACTGCCCTATGTGCTTACCCAGTATATACGGGCATCATACATGATCCTTGACAGGAAGCTCAGACCGTTTCTCTATATCTCAGAAGTGTTTCTCATCGCCTTCATAGCCGGAGGAGTCGCTCAGTTCCTTGGACTGTTCGAGTATGTCGACATGCTGCTTGTCGCAGGGCTGGCCCTTGCGCTGTTCATCATCGCTCTGTTCATCGTCCTTCTGATCGATCACAGGCGGGGGAACCGGGAGCTGTTCTCCTTTCTTCTGGCAGTAGGGGTCCTCTTCATCACCGTCATCGCAGAGGAACTGCTGCTGGTGATGTCTGTCGTGCTGGAGAATGCGTGGTGCTCCATATCGGGATGAGCCTGTGCGGGGCGATCCTCTTGAGCCACACCGCACAGGTCATCTCGCAGGGGGAGAAGAGCAAGATCCGAGAACAGATGCTCCTTGAACTTGCCTATACCGATTCGTTGACCGGACTCGGTAACAGGACTGCCTATGAGAAGTGGATCGTATCTGTCCCCGATAGGGGAAAGAGATCCCGGGTGATGGGGGTCCTGCTGTTCGATGTGAACGATCTCAAACCCATCAATGACAGGTTCGGGCATGCTGCGGGCGATCAGCTCCTGAGAGTCGTCTCACGCAGGATCACCGGGGTACTGCCTGAGAGTGCGGAGACCTTCAGGATCGGAGGTGATGAGTTCGTCACGTTCGTCCCCATGTCACAGAAGAACAGCTGGCAGTACTCTGTGATATGATCCTTCAGCAAGTCTTCACGATCAGGGGTGCAGTCATACCGTCGCCTGCGGGTATGCACTCTTTCTGAACGAGAAGTCAGATTCCCTGGCAGCTGTCATAGCCGAAGCCGATGCAGCCATGTACGCATGCAAGGCCACCATGAAGGGTGCTGCAGGTGATCAGCAGCTCACTCCCGGTGAAGAATCGGCACAGAGCCCGATCACGGTGAGTTGAGACAGGCTCATCGTGTCATCCTGCCGATGGATCACGATCTGTTGAGGATGCGTTTCCCTGGTATCAGGCACACCTGGACGAAGGCCGTCCGTTCATTCTGGCCGGTCATAGTCAATGCACCATGGTCTTTGTTCGATCTCATACGTAACAGATTCGGCGACCCGGTCTTGCAGAACCAGCTTGCTGCAGCCTACCTTCTGGGATGTTCGGTCACAGACACCGCTCTTGTGACCTGCCACAGGCACGATCATGTGTTTTGGTTCACGAGCATACAGCCACTCGTGCAGCAGCCTGTCTGCTTACGTGGTAGCCCCTGATCTGCAGGATCCCCGGTGATACCGAAAGGGTACCTGATCGCACCGATGGGATCCCTTGTCTCTCCGGCCATCGTCATGCTCAGCTGGTACAGCATCTGCCAATCTTCAAGCGAACAGACATCACGTATGCAGCCTCAGTCCTATCGGTAGCTATCGATCTGGATGAATCGTAACCATTCGGTCAGATTGTGCGAGATCATCTGTGACCCGCGCTATGCTATGATCATGATCGCTCTGCAGCTCCCTAGTGTACCCCACCGATGAGATGTAGTCAGAGGTCATCATCAAAAAAAGTAAAAAAGAAAAGACACATCACGATCACTTTCCCCACCCATGAAGGAGGCTTGCATATGGGTACCCGTAGAGGAACAAGGCTGTTCATGCTTATCATCATCATGGTCTGTTCTCCTGCTGCAGTCACTGCACAGACAGTAGGAGTCGCCCTGTACACGGTACGTGGAGAGGCAGTCTCCTATCGGTATCAGATAAATGACAGGAGTCCTGAGGCCTGGACGGAGACGGAGGAGCAGTCCTTCACCATCACCTATGAGAGTGATGCTGTCACGGAGGATGTCCTGCATCTGGAATACACCCCAGACGGGACCGTCTGGCTTCCCTGTTCCTACTATACCTTCGACCCCTCATCGGATCGGTGGGTCGCCTGGTCCTATGAACGACCACAGCAGGATCCTGCAGTACCGTCACGATTCCAGATCAGCTGCGGTGCACAGGCATTGACCCCTTTCGGGTGTCTGAGCGACCGGTGTGGTCAGACCTATGGAGGGAGGATCCGTCTTGCCGGGAACCCTGCTGCCTCGCAGCCTGGTGGGTTCTTCACAGAACTCGGCTATGGGCTCGGGAGTACTGTGGATGAGCGGATAGAAGAGTTCCATGACCTGAATGCCGGTATCGGCGGGTTCTATGCATTCAGTGCCGGGTCCCTCACGCTCGTACCACTGATCAGCGGTGGGGTCCTGTTCCATCTGCTGGATTACGCTGAGGGTATCTCAGGGGAGACCTTCTACGTCGACATGTTCGGGAGCATGGGACTGCAGGCCGCTATCGAGGTCGCTGCCGGTCTTGATATCTACGCCGAGAGCAGGGTCCTCGCATTCCCTGAGCAGGATCGCGTCGGCGTGTTCGCGGGTCTTGAGACCGGCATCATGGTGGACCTATAGGAGGATGGTATGAGAGAGCATAGAGATACAAACACACGATACAGGGTTACTGGAGTACTTCTGCTGATCGGGGTCCTCCTCATGGGAAGCTGCAGCGATTTCATCCTTGATATGGAAGGGAAGACCGTCGTCTTCGATTCGAGGGAGGATCTGCGATCGAAGATCAGGTATTCTTCACTGAGGGTTCACTTCTGGAGGAACCTGCTGACCCGATACGAGAGGGGTACTGCTTTGCTGGCTGGTACCGTGATCAGGCATGTTCTCAAGCCTGGGATTTCTCACAGCATGGGGCACAGCGATCTCTTACACTCTATGCGAAGTGGGTCGAAGAAGTATCGGTGACCTTCGACTCTCAGGGCGGGTCTTCGGTGACAGAGCAGACCGGTATCACAGCAGGTACCTGTGCATCAGAACCTGCTGACCCGACCTGGGAAGGCTATACCTTCTCAGGCTGGTTCACCGATGCAGCCTGCACCGATAGCTGGGATTTCCTGATCGATGAGGTCACCGATGATATGACACTCTATGCCGGCTGGCAGACTGCGCTCCTGCAGATCGTTCCGAACACGGTGCTCTCGTACAACTGTTTCGGAAAGGATATAGCGATCGATGGCGATCATCTCATAGCCAGTTCTTGTGATTTTTCTTTGAAAAAGGGAAGTGTCTACAGCTTCACGTACACCTCTGGAGAATGGGAGCAGCAGCAGAGGCTGTTCTCACCGGGAGGTGTTCGTAATGATGACCGATTCGGCATATCGATCGATATCTCAGGGGACTATATGATCGTTGGGAGAAATAGGGATACTACAAGCACCTTAGGATCGGTCTGCTTCTATCACTATAATGGTACCCAGTGGGTACTCATGGAGACGATCTACGAACCTGATACCACCAGTAACAACTATTTCGGTCGTTTTGTCGCGATCGATGGTGAGTATGCGGTCGTTGGAGCAGCCTTCTATGATTATAAGCCGCCGTATTCCAGCAGTTACAGAGACAACTCGGGAAGAGCCTATGTGTTCCATCGTAACGGAGAATCCTGGTCTACCGATGACCCAGTCGTCCTGGACCCTCGTGATCCTGAGGAAGGTGCTTTGTTTGGACGTCATATCGATATTGACGGTGATCGCATCGTCATCAGTGCCCCGGGAGATGATGATGATGACGGCAGTGTCTATGTCTATGAGCGGGAAGGGAGTTCCTGGGTACAGCAGACACCGAAACTCACAGCATTCGAACGATATTCTAGTGATGAGTATGGATCAAGTGTGGCCATAGATGGGGACTGGATCGTAGTCGGTGCCGAAAGAGACCAGATGACTGGAATCACAGAACCCGGGAGTGCGTTCGTCTATCATTATGATACCGCTACTGACAGCTGGCAGGATGAGGTCCTGCTACGTCCTGAGCTCCCGCTCATAAGTGAGAGATTCGGCTCCGATGTGGAGATAGAGGGTGACAGGATCCTCATCGGAGCATTCCAACACCGTGAAGGGGACCAGCTGAATATTGGAGGTGTCTATATCTTCGATCGCACTGGGACCGAATGGGAAGAACGAAAGATCATCCTGGATGATCCCCACCCCAGTGACTACTTCGGGATGGTGGTTGCGATGGATGGTGAGAAGATGATCGCATCAAGTACGAATAGAAAGGTGGATGGGAAATTTACGGCAGGGGCTGTATACCTGTTCGAGTAGGGCAACCAGAGGCAGGTGTCTCAGAGAATAGAGAGAGGGCAGCTGGTCTGAAAGATCAGCTGCCCTCGTTGGTCTCTTCATGCTGACAGAAGAGTTGTGTGGGATCAGGTACTGGGAGATACTGCTAGTTCCCCGAGCATGGAAGGGGTAGGATCTGCTCCTGTATACGGCTGAATCAACCGCTGATCCCGAACCCAATGGAGATATAGCTGCTTCTCTGATAGAAGTAATTGACCAGCGGGAATCTCCCATCATGGTAGTATATTTCGATCCTTGCTTTCTGCATCCCCCCCGGTCTGATCGAATTCGATCCCGCCTCCGACGGTATACTCCTGTTCCCAGGGGTTCTGCTCATCATATTGACCAGGCATATGGTTGGTCTGACCATCCTGGTGGAATTTCAGATCCACAGCCAGGAACAGCCCGCCGAAACTGACAGGCAGGCTGAACTCAGCCCCAGTCTGAATGATCCAGGCCTTATAGTTCGAGGGATAGGCAACGGGTGTAAGCCCCTCACCGCCAGACGCTGCGATATACAGCGGTTCTCCCGAGGTCTCCTTGATCACCCAGGAGGGAATATGGACTGCAGGATGCATCCAGCTCTCTCCCAGCGGTTTGCTGGCATCGGCATATACCCGAATGGTGGAAGTCACGGGAATGGAGATCCCCAGAAGCAGGTTGTTATCTCTGCAGTATTCGATCGGGGTAGCATCATAGCCTGAGTGCACACGCACGTTCTCCAAGGTCTCATCACCGTAGTGTCCGGAGTAGTGCTTGAATCCCGCACGGACTGACAGAAGATCGAAGAGCCGTGCATTGGTACCGATGAAGAAGATCCCGTCGAACCCGAGGTTGTCTGCACCCCCAAATCCCTGGAACACGGCATTCAAGGCCCCTTGAAAGGCAAACTCCACTTCCAGGTAGTCCTTCAGGCTCAGACGCAACAGTCCGAGATTGACTCCGGTCTTCAATTGGGCATAGAGCTGTTCTGATGCATATGCATCGCCGTTGTATATGGAGACATCATCATAGGTGTCCGAACCTTCGACTCTGATAGTCCTTGGCTGCCCATCGATCAGGGAAAGGACATGAAGCTTGGTAGCGGAGGAGAGGGGATCAGCGATCGCCTCTGGAAAGAGTGCATCAGTGGCATACCAGTCAAATGTGAGTGCCCCGGTAAGAGGTGAAGATGAACCGAATGCCGGTATCGATACCAGTAGGATCAGTAGGATCCCCCAACGTCGTAGTGTATTCATGGTGTTTCTCCTGTGTGGGTTATCCGTTGATAGCAAGGCCCATGGCAATGTATCTGCTGCGCTGGAAGAAGTAGTTCAGCAGAGGGAATCGTCCATCATGGTAATAGATCTCCAATCGGAATTTTCTTCCGAGTAGGGTCTGACCGAACTCAAAGCCGCCGCCGACTGTGAACTCGGTCTCCCAGGGGTTATCAGGGCTGTATCCATCCACCTGATGTGTGGTCTGTCCATCCTGATGGAACTGGAGGTCTCCTGCGAAGAAGAGGGACCCTGCAGATGCTACCGGGATCCGCAGCTCTGTGCCGCACTGCAGCCTCCAGGCTTTGTATGCCGGGTCATAGGGTTCGAGGCCTGTCAGGCCTTCCTGCCCGGTGATATGGTCAAACTGGCTCGAATCGGTAGAACCTGGCTTGATGACAAAAGCGGGTACGTGGATCCCGGGACGGATCCATGCTTCTTCCATGGGGAGTTCTGCGATGAAGTAGAAGCGGTTCCTGCCAGAAAATGGTTCGATGGACAACCCTGCCATCCATGAATTGCCTCGGGTATACTCTTCGAGGGTGATCAATGACAGATCGACATCTTCCTCTATGAGGGTGGTGAGTATCTCATCACCCCAATGACCTGAGAAGTGGTGAAAGCCTCCCTGGATGGCAAGCGTATCGAAGAACCGCATGGTGATCCCTGCTCCATACATGCCATCGAATCCTAATGCATCCTGGGAACCGAACTTCTGAAAGACCGTGTTGATCCCTCCCTGCAGATATGCTTCCATCTGCACAGGACCTGCGGTAACTCTGAGCAGCCCGATATTCGCCGCACTTTTCATATGCCAGAATTCATGGCGCTTCTCGTAATCGATCTCTTCAAAGGCTATCTGCTGATACGCTTCCCCATCGCTGACAAGAACGGTATGGGGGACTCCCGATTCCTCCATGACCGAGAGATGGCGGAAACTCGTACCACAGGAGAATGGATCGGCCAGTGGTTCTCGAAAGAGCGGATCGACGGGGGCGAGTTCAAGATCGAACCAGGTCTGTCGTTGTGACTCAGCTGCGAACACTGGTGTGAGGCAGAGCCCAAGGAGAGTGATAAGTGCAAGTTGATATAGCCTGAATTTCATACGATACTCCTCATAAGCCTGAATCATATCATATTTCAGACTGTAGTAAAGTTTTTTAGTTCGATGGAGTATCTCATGGGAACCGTAGAAGAGTCTGATACTGAAGTGGTGGGACTGCCCATGGCAGGAGGGGGGGCTTTCTATGCTGACAGGATGGTATCAAGAGGGGGGGGGTGCGTGTATGATCTGCGGTCAGCAGGAGGCATTTGAAAGGATCATCGTCGATAGCGAACCCAGATAGTGCCGGTACCACTTCATAAGGCAGAACGGAAGTCTCTTCGTACTGCCTGTATGGTATGTACCCCCCCCGGTGATCCGGTATCCTTCGTGTTTCAGGCGGCAGACCGGGACCGGGGGGGCTGTGGTACATCAAGATCAGGAGGGCTGTCAGCCCCTCGCAGAAGTGGGTTTTCTCCCGGCACCAGAGGAGCGGGTATTCCGTCTCTGTCCCTGCTGTACAGGTCGTGGGGCATTCTGTCTTCGGGGTCGGGGATTAGAGCCTCTTTCATCGATATCTTCGGCAGGATCCTTCTTCACAGGGATAAAGCCCTCAGGGGATGAGACCCTCACCGAGGTCTTGAGCATCCTCTGGATCTTATTCCACTGGTCCTTCTCATCAGGGCTGACAAAGGTGATCGACTTTCCTGATTTGCCTGCTCTTCCTGTTCGTCCGATCCGGTGGATATAGTCCTCGGCAACCTGTGGGAGATTGAAGTTCACCACATGGGATAATCCTTCCATGTGGATCCCCCTTGCTGCAACATCGGTAGCTACCAGGACCTGAAGATCTCCTTTCTTGAAATCTTTCAGGGTACGCGTTCGTGCATTCTGACTCTTGTTTCCGTGGATGGCTCCGACGGGGATGCCCTTTTTCAGGAGTTGCTTGCTCAACCGGTCTGCACCATGCTTCGTACTCACAAAGACCAGGGCCTGATACCAGGAGTGGGTCTGGATGAAATGAACGAGCAGATGGCGTTTCTGGTCTTTGGTGATGGAATAGAACGACTGTTCGACCTTTTCAGCGGCTTCGTTCTTTCGTGATACCTCGACGACCACAGGATCATTGAGGATGTCACGGGAGAACTTACGGATCTCAGGAGAGTAGGTTGCTGAGAAGAGCAGATTCTGTCGTCTCTCAGGGAGAAATCTCATGATCTTTCTGATATCGCGTACAAAACCCATGTCCAGCATCCTGTCGGCTTCGTCCAATACCAGTATCTCGATATCGCTGAGATCCAGGGTCTTCTGAGACAGATGATCCAATAATCGTCCTGGAGTGGCTACCAGCACGTCTGTTCCTCTGCGGAGGGCGGCGATCTGAGGATTGATCTTCACACCACCATAGATGCTCATCGTGCGTAGTGAGAGCGCCATACCGTAATCGTGGAAGCTCTCTGCTACCTGGGCGGCGAGTTCTCTCGTCGGAGAGAGTACCAGAGCGCGGGGGTTGCGGGTGCGTTTCCCTGATTGGTTGAGTAGATGAAGGATAGGCAGGGCAAACGCTGCTGTCTTCCCGGTACCTGTCTGGGCACCTCCAATGAGATCCTTTCCTTCGAGGATGGCGGGGATAGTCTGAGCCTGGATGGGAGTGGGGATGGTATATCCCTGTTTGTTGACTGCCTCGAGTAATTCTTCGGTTAACCCGAATGAGTTGAAGTTCATAGTGTTCCTTATGAGTGATATTGAGATGAAGTAATCTACCTTCATTAATTTTTCAAGAAATGATTCAGTCCGGAAGATTGATGGTGCGATAGGTAAGACTGATTTACTACCAGTTGCGATGCAGCATCCTACCACAATATAAAATAATAAGATAGAGGGGGATGCGTAGCTGTGAACGTGACTGAGTCTGATGAGCGATCCGTGCCGATGCCGATCAGCAACTCGTTCTGGGGACTCGCACTGAAGGCCGGCAGCAGCCTGCGGGAACGGACAGGGAAGCCATCATGCGATACTCGATCGTGATGCTGGAGCTGGTATGAGATACGTCCCTGCTCAGGGGATGTCCCCATACGGTGGCATGGGGATACTCCCTCTGCAGGTGAGCACGTGTCAGAGACACCCATCGATCACCGGCTGGTGGACCTGTCGGTTTTATTCGAAGTCCTCGATACGGAGGGCCACTGGCTCTGCTCCTGATACCTCGAGTTCCCGGATCTCTTCGATCGCGGCCTTGAGGTCAGCTTCTCTGGCTTTATGGGTGAGCATGATCACCGGGGCATAGCCTCCCTTGAAGCGTTCATTCTGAACGACAGATGCCATGCTTATCTGGTGGTTTCCCATGACCTTCATGACCTGGGCCAGAGATCCGGGCTGGTCGAAGAGGCTCAGACGGAGATAGTATCGTTTGATGATCTTCTCTGAAGGGAGGTACTGCAGGGTTTCTTTCTGGAGCATCATGGTCACACTTACCGGGACCCCTGAACCGTTCAGACGATCAGATCCGGCTTCGAGGATGTCACCGATCACCGCACTACCGGTCGGCAGACTCCCGGCTCCTCGTCCGTAGTACATCGTATCATCTACGATGTCTCCCCGCACAAAGACCGCATTGAATGAATCACTCACCGAAGCGATCATGTGTTCTTTCGGGATGAGTGTCGGTTCCACTGAGATCTCTACCTGTCCGTCGATCTCACGGATGATGGCAAGCAGTTTGATCCGGTAGTCCAGTCCTTCGGCGTTCGCGATCTCCTGGTTCGACAGACCTCTGATCCCATGGATGGTACAGGCTCCCATGGGGACCGGTGCACCGTAGGCCATCGATGCGAGGATCACCGCTTTATGGGCTGTATCGATCCCGTCTATATCGAGGTCAGGAGGGGTCTCTGCATAGCCGAGTCTCTGGGCATCAGCGAGGATATCGTCGAAGGGGAGATGCTCATGTTCCATACGTGTCAGGATATAGTTGCAGGTCCCATTGAGAATCCCGTAGATGCTTTCGATCCGGTTCCCGATCAGCCCTGCACGCTGGGATCTCAATACCGGTATACCGCCGCCGACTGCAGCTTCATAATAGATGCCTACTCCGTTGGACTGAGCTGTTCTGTATATCTCCTCGCCGTGTTCAGCAAGGAGTGCTTTGTTAGCAGTCACTACCTGCTTCCTGTTCTTCAGTGAACTGAGCACAAGATCTTTGGCGATGGTGGTCCCTCCGATCAACTCGACGACGACATCGATCTCCGGATCATTGATGACCGACTGAGCATCGGTGGTAAGGAGACTCTGATCGATGGTCACCCCTCTGTCACTCTCTATATCGAGATCGGCGATCCTTGCGATCGTCACACGGATACCGGTCCTCTGTTCGATCAGCTTCCCATTTCTCTGAAATCCTTCGACTACTCCTGCTCCCACGGTCCCGAATCCGAGAATCCCAATTCTGATTTCTTGCATACTATCCTCTTTCATGATCTATTCTGACGTTCTGAGTATGGCTGAAAAGGGGGCATCGTATCAATAGCCAGGGGCTCCTCTCTGTCCGATGGACCAGCTCTGGACCGGAAGGATCCGCGATTCCCTCCCGGGGAATCATCTTCTGGTATCATTCCTGCAGCTGCATCAGGATCGTATTTCAGTTGACTTCCAGGAACCTGCACCCCTATAATCTTCTATGCTTCATATACTATGGCTGATGCTCATCACAACCAATTTCATCATCCAGATGTACTATTTCAAGGTACCATCGAGGACTCTCCATGTTGCTAGACGTATCACCACCCCGGGGATGCTCTTCTGGTCCTGCGGGGTCATGATCATCACTACCGGTGAGCTGGTGTTCCCCGAGGTCCTGCTCCTGCTGGCGATGGGGATTGGGGAACTGGGGATCGAGGGTTCGCAGGTCGTGGAATCTCAGGAGGGCGGACCGCCTGAGCGTACCACCTGGACAGTCACTGCTGCCGGGATCCTCTTTCTTCTGGTGAACGTGTTCCTGGGTATAGTGCTGTTGATCAGGTCCCCATCAGTCCCTGGGATCCTGATCGGGATCGGTGGGGTTGGGGGTCTTGTCTTCCTGATCGACAGGTTCCATATCATCTCAAGGAGTGTACGTCTTCAGCTGAGGCTGTATGGTGCAGGGTTGGCAGTTCTTGCTTCCGGTGCATGTGCGTCCCTGCTGGCAGAGCCGGGTATCTTGCGTTCGCAGGGATGATCCTCACTCTCTCCGATTCACTGGTCCTCTGGCGGATGGGTGCCGGCTGGAACAAAGCTGCATCAGCAGATCGGAGGAAGCTTCGTACGTTCCTCGTCCTGATCCTGCTGCTGTACTATGCGTTCATGGCTGTTCTGATCGATGGAGTCTCCCCCTTCTTCCGATGAAGGAGTCTTGAGGCCCGCCCGCTGCAGCAGTTCAGCAGCGATCAGGTCTTACATGAGGCAAGAGATACAGGTGGCAGGAGTCACCCATAACGATCCCTTCAGGATCTGGCTGCTCTGGTGTGCCTGTCGGTCAAGCATCCTGTGGGAGTTCAAACAGATCGTGGACACTGCACTCAAGCGCTCGAGCGAGTTTCAGCGCAAGGACGGTGGAGGGGACGAAGACATGATTCTCCACCGTGTTGATCGTCTTACGCGAGACCCCCACGATCTCAGCGAGCTGTGACTGGGTCAGTCCGGCAGACTTGCGACGCTCAGTCAGGTGTGTTACGAGTTTCATACCATCCCCTCAGTCCAGTAATACCCATAAAGAGACAATAGGATCCACCGGTGAAGGCACCCATTGACGGGAATGCTGCCTCCACAGGGACCAACCCGCGGGTGATCAGCAGCCAGAACACCAGATATACGACCCAGGCCACAGTGAAGCCGAACTGGTACGCGCGGTTTGAGTCGTGCTCAGTACCCTCGTCCCATGCGCGTTCAACTGTTCCTTTTCCCGCGATCACCTCTGTAGCGATGAGGAAGACTGCGAGCAGCCCACCGAGGATAGCCAGGATATACCCGAAGGGCGCAAAGATCTTCGGAAACAGGAGCGTGATGATGCCATAGATCCAGAATATGATGCCGAAGCTTCCCATTGCCGCATTCCACATGAATGAGAGTCTTGGAGCAGAGATCACGGTCGCCTCCTCTGAAAAACATGTAACGTATACGTGACATTATCACAATGATGTAGTAGTGTATAGTACCGTAAAGGTTACACGGCTATCTTCAAAGAGAAGATGGTCCTGTGTGAGAGCAATAGAGAGGATACACACTATGAGTACGTATGAGATCACACCGATCCATACCCCAGAAGAGGGACAAAAGACCAGAGCAGTCGCTATACGTGTGTTCGGGATAGGAGCATCCATCATGCTCCCGAAAGACCCGAAATGGGGGTTCTATGCTCATGAGGGAGATGATTTCGTCGGTGGGGTCTTTATCGATCAGGTGAGTCCCACCGAAGGGATGCTGTCCTGGATCTTTGTCGATCCTCTAGCCCAGGGTCACAGACTCGGATCACGCCTCATAGAAGCGGGGATCCAGGCCATGGATGAACAGGGGCTGAAGACCCAGTTCAGTCTGGTCCGTAGTGATAACACCGCTTCCTGGAACATGTTTGCGAAACATGGCTACACTCGAGTGAGTGTGTTGAGATCGTTGTTCGGCTATTCAGCGAAGAGCTGTATCAAACGGCTCGGATACTCATTCGCAACGGGATACAGTACCTGGGTCAAAGATGATTCCCGTACCGATGAACCTGTTCACCCCAAACGATGGGCGATCCTGAAAAGTCTTACCTTCTCACTGTTCATCGGAATGGCTCTCTCGCTCTTTTCCCTGCGGGGTATGGAGTTTTTCATTATCGGTACGGCGGTGGTGGCAGGGATTACTGCATTGAGGATGGTGGTGGCCTATCCTATTGCCAGAACGTCCGGGCCTGTCAGGTTCGATGCGCCGCAGGGGGGAACTTCGCTGAGCGTCCTAGTGGCGTTGGCCTTCGGTTCCTGGTGGCCGACCTTTGGATCTTTCGTACCAGAAGAAGACATCTGGCGAGACCGTGAGTTCGCTCGGTACAGCGGCCTGCAAGCCTTTGCGACCTGGATGAGTATGGTCCTTGTCTCTGTGGGGTTGAGTCGCTTGTATCCAGAGATCTTCCATGCGGGGCTGGGAATGATCCTGAATATGATCATCATCTTCCAGGTGATCCCGTTCTTCCCATTTGATGGGATAGATGGTGCACGAGTACTGAGGTGCAGCACGGTCCTGTATGCGATCGCAGCGGTTCTCAGTCTTCTGGTCATCTTCATGCTTTGACGAAACACTGCTTTCTCGTTGTCAGAGGGTATGCTGCTTTCCCGCCGGTGTAGTGTCACATAGGCATGTAGAGAATCAAGGAGAGAGTGATTTGAACGCAGCACAGGACCCCATAAGGAACATAGTCTTCATCGTACTCATCGGTCTGTATACTGGCATGTTCGTTACGCCTTTGTGCAGAAGAAGGGGGGATCGGCACTACGTATCAGTGTATCTGTGAGCAAGAGGGATCTGGTCTGAGCGTTGTTGATGTCCTTCAGGCAACGGGAGATCACGACACGTTCCTGAAGTTGTTCCGTCGATACGATCCTGAAGGGTTTGCGATCCTGTCTGACCCGGTACTGGCTGATAAGACCGTATGGGCTCCAACGGATACAGCATTCCGGGCTATCAGCGACCGTCTCTCATCCCTGTCGGATGAGCAGATCCAGGCCGTTCTCGGGTACCATATCAGCCCGCCAAGAAGAACCCCGTGGGGATCGTATCACATTGTGACTCCCGGCTCTCTCCTCGATTCAGATCAGATGCACCATCGGACCCGAACCGGTGTGCTCACCGGTTCCGATCAACGTATTCGAACATCGGTCGCAGATGGTGTACTGCTGATCGAAGATGCTCATATCATGAGAACCGCCTGGTGTACAGAGGCAGGGTCAGTCTTTTCCGTAGATGCGGTGATCATGGATGTTGCGATACCCTCAGTGCTGGTACGGACGATGCATCGGTTCATTCGCATCCTGTTGTACGATGATATACGATTTGTCATCTACTCCACTGCGGGTGCCACACTGATCGGCTCTATGGTCAGCCGTGTGGTTTCTCGAATGATCAAACGGAAAAAGGGATCCAGGAGCACGTAGGTATTCGACTCTCAAAGACCATGAGAGAAGATCTCTACCCGGGAACGCCACGGTAAGCAGCGTGCCGCCATGCAGGAGGATGTGTTGTCCGCATCATCGGATCATGATCCACGCTGGTACCGGTTATCTTCACAGATGAGTACGGCTATCCCGGATCTCTCTCATGCTGAAGAGCAGGTCAATAAGACTTGTATGGTAGGGGATGAATGTTCCCTCGTCGATCATGCTGTGTATCTCTGCTTGAGTCGCCCATGCGGCTTGCTGCACCTCCTCGTGCTGCAGTTCGAGAGCATTCACATCCACGTCCTGGTGTATCAGGTAATAATCGTCAAAGCCCTGTTCAAAATGGATCGTCACATGTGGCCTGTGTTCTTCAAGATCAAGAGAGATGCCCAGTTCCTCCATGACTTCTCTCTGGGCTGCCTGATCACTGGATTCACCAGCACGTACGCACCCCCCGACCGACAGATCCCAGGCATTCGGGTAGCTCTTCTTGGATAGCTGCCGCTGTTGGATAAGCATGGTACCTTCAGTGTTGAATATGCATATATGCACCACGATCCTGAAGGACCCCTGGGGGATCTCTTCCCCTCGTTGCATCTTCTTCCCGGTTCTGATCCGATCTTGTGAATACACATCCCACTCTTCCATACAGACCTCTCTTCATGTAGGAGTATAGCTTCTCATAACGAACGAGTCAAAAGCAAGGGTGTCTGCCCGTGCAAGGGCTTCACACGTACGATACGAGGGTCTATTCCCTCAATCATCCATATATACCCTGATCTCCGCAGCAGCTCTCTTTAACCCAGGAACGTCTGCTGAGCCGGAAAAGAGTATAGCAGACAGCGGGAGGGTTCTCACCCATGGCTTTGATCCCTGCTACACGACTCAGGAGGCCTCCATCGGTACCGGCCGGGGTTCGCTGCAGCTGCGGATCATCGACTCCTGGTCAAGCAGTTCACCAATGATGAGCTGCTGTGATGAAGGTCCATCTGGCAGTATATCCTACAGCATGGACCCGGAGGCTTCTGAGAAGAGAGGAGCGTATGGTGTTTGCTCTCTTCGGGGATAGCCAAGCTATGAGTCTTTATGAGATAATCAGCTACAGAGTATCATCTCGAAGAGGAAGGACCCATGACCAGAAAGAAGATCATGTTCATCATGCTTGCACTGTTGTGTGCGCTACAATTCACCGCTGCAGATACCGCTGCGATCAGGGAGACCCTGACCGATGTCACCGTGAGAGTCGACAACATCGATGAGAGCGGGCAGGTGTGGTCATTCGGATCGGGGTTCTTCATCTCGGAGAACGGTCTGGTCTGCACGAACTTCCATGTGATCGAGGATCATTTCCTTTTCGGCTGTACTCTGGAAGTCCTCGCTCCTGACGGATATCGCTATGAGGCTGAGCCGGTCGTCTGGAACTACGGGCGTGATTGGGCGGTACTGAAGATCGATCAGTATCAGCAGACACGATATCTTGATTTCGCTGATGATGTGCACCTCCTTGACAGGATCTGGGCCTCCGGGTTCCCGGTGACCGGGAACCTGAAGATCACCGAGGGGAGCATCAGTTCTTTCCAGCCTGATTTCATGGGCGGAGGTCATGACTTCTATGATGTCTCCATGAAGTTCGATGGGGGGAACAGTGGCGGCCCGGTGATCAATGAGGACCAGGAGGTCGTGGGTATGGTGGTCGCCTACTATACCGATGCCCGTGATATGGACTTCATCATCCCGATCTCCGAGATCGTCGATGAGCTCTACTGGGCACGGGTCCTGTATGACAGCAGTGCCTGGATACCGGAGTATATCACCGGGGTCCCGATATCCTCAGGTCAGAATTTCAGCATCACCAACCAGACCGGTCAGGAGCTCACCTATCTCTATATCCTCGATGACCTGATGCTCGAGAGTGATACGTTGGGAACTGATGTCCTGGGATACTCCACCCTGCCAGATGGACAGATGATCAGCATCGACCCTGAGGACTTCATCTGGATCAATGCAGCGGTCATTGATGTGTTTCAGATGCTCACCATCGTCGCAAGTTCTGATACCGGGGAAATGTACCTGCATCAATGGATCCCGGACCTCGAATCCTGGGAGATCACGATCAGTGCTACCGACCATGAATCCTACTGGATCGATGAGGAAGCTGAACCTGCGGCACTCGGAGCGATGACGGTGGAGAACCGGACCGGTTATACGCTCGAGTATCTCTATCTGGTCGATATGGGTATGATCGCTGAAGGGGACTGGGGCGAGAGTCTTCTGTCTATCTTTTCTCTGGAGGATTATAGGGATCTGTCGTTCGATCCCCAAGACTATCCGGTCATCGCTCAGGCTCTCGCGAGCGGGGACTGCTGACCTTCCTGGCCATCGATAGTGATGGGGATACCTATCTGCATGAGTGGGACCCCTCAGTCGACCGGGAGCATATCGTACTTACCTTCGATGACTATATGATGTGGTAGCTACTGGTGGTGACCTTGAGCATTCAGGGGATCCTCCCCTGAGTTCATCTATACAGGTCCTCTGCACCTCATGCGGTATTGAGGTCTGAACTCATGTCAAGCGACATGAGTTCTTCCATCACTGTCTGCTGTCTCTGGTACATGGAGATATAGAAGTCATCATCCTCCCGGTGCAGCCGGTAGAGGTAAGTGAGCATCTGTCCGTCCTTTCTGCGGACGGTCCTTATTATCTGATAGGTCGTATACTCACTGGGGACAGAGAAGTTCATCCAGGGAAGAAGAGAAACAACTACAGTAAAACCTGGAATCGCTTAGTTGTGAAGAACTCAAGTCTTAATTGGCATTTTACACAAATCCCTACAGACAGTTCATAAAATCCTACAACAGGAGGCTTCAATCCTGTTAGATAATTACTCGGTAAACAATATCCTGAATCTGTATAACAGCTCCAAACAGCAGAATATTTGAGGCTTTGTGACCATGAATGGGTCATTATGAGGGACGAAGCTCCGTTTTGATATCCGAACAACCAAGCATTATCATGGCTATCAGGTTGTTAGTATTCCTAAATCCGTAGGCCATTCGGATTCTGACTTGTATCTAGTTGTTGATTGCTTCCCCCCGTGCATTGGAAAGTTGATAGGTGGCAGCAGAGATAATAGCATCGTAGTGCCGTTTTATCTTCCTTCTGAGTTCTACGAACTGGGGTATCCGGCACCGTTGAGCCCAGGCCCTCCATTTCTTCAGGCGTGATTCAATCTCATCGTCATCCGATGTATGAGTTATGTATGAAATAGGTTCTCTTTACACTCAGTTCGTATGATTTTGGGTGAATTCAGGAAGAGTATACAGAATTGATTGTACATATATGCTAAGATGATGTAATATATATAGCATGAAAGTACAAAAGGGGTTGGTAAAAGCCGCTGATGAAGAGAGGATTCTCCATATGGCCGAAATACATCAGGGGATGATTACGAGTACCCAGGTGACGGAGGCGGGTATTCCAAGAAGGTGTCTCTCCTCCATGGTCCTCAGAGGATTGCTTGTCAAAGTCGAGCGGGGGGTGTATACCCTCCCGGAAACTTGGGAGGATGAGCTGTTTATTCTCCAATGGCGGTTCTCGAGGGGAATCTTTTCCCATGAGACTGCACTTTATCTTCATGCCATGACCGATCGTACCCCATCACGATATACCATGACATTTCCCTTCGGATACAATCCTGGCAATGTCCTCAAACGAGGTGTGGTAGCCAAAGTGTCCAACGAAAAAACGTATCCGTTGGGAATCATGACACTAGTCTCACCAAGTGGGAACTCCCTAAAGGTATATGATATCGAGCGTACACTCTGCGATATGGTTAAGACCCGCCACAAGGCCGATATACAAGTGGTGAACCAGGCGATGAGAATGTATGCCGGTTCACGGGAGAAGGACATTGCCCGTCTTATGGATTATGCACAAAGACTTCGGGTAAAGTCAAAAATCGTAACCTACATGGAGATTCTTTTATGATCACGAGCAACCCGATGCAGTTGAAAGCACGGATCAAGAACCTGGCAGCTGAAAAGAACCTGCCACCCCAAATCGTCATGCAGAATTACCTGATGGAATGCTTGTTGGAACGACTGTCCCTTTCCAGCTACAGAGAGAATTTCATCATCAAGGGTGGGTTCCTGATTGCAGTCATGGTCGGACTCGGATCACGATCCACCATGGATCTTGATGCAACAATCAAGGGATTCACTCTAAATCATGAATCCATCAGGGCCGTATTTGAACACGTCTGCGCCATAAAGGTAGATGATGATGATGTGACATTCTCAGTCAAACGAGTTGCTGATATTCGGGAAACCGATGATTATCCTGGTATCCGTGTCAGTCTGATTGCCAGCTATCCACCTTTATGGGTTCCCCTTTCAGTTGATGTGACGACAGGCGACAAGATTACACCACGCGAAATCGAGTATTCATTTCCGTTGTGTTTTGATGATCGTACCATTTCGATGATGGCATATGATCTGGAGACTATATTGGCTGAGAAGGTGGAGATGATACTTTCCAGAAACATTGCAAACACCAGACCAAGAGATTTCTATGATGTTTACCTTCTGTATTCCTTTCGATGGGGAGACTGTGATCTGTCGCTTCTGAGATCTGCTTTAGAAAGGACATCCGACAAGAGGGGAAGCCTTTCACTTCTGACTGATTATCAAACCATTGTAACCAATGTACGAGACAATCCTCGCATGCATGATTTCTGGGCGAACTATCAGAAAGATTTCGATTATGAGAAAGAGATCAGTTTTGAGCAAACCTGTGATACCGTTTTGAATATCATGCAGGCTTTGAAGTTTTAGTTTTCCCGCTAGCGTGAGTTTACAAGTTATAAAAAATCAATCTTCTAAATACTTATAAAATATATATTAAATACATGATTAGGTGATTACCTAACTTTGTAGATTTCAATGATTTTCTTGGCCATGTCACCCCCTTTGGAAAAAGTCTGTACTTTGGTCGGCTTGTCAAGGGTTCCCGAAGAATGTGGCAACTGTCCTGATCATCTTCATTTCATCGAGGATGACATCGGTGGGAGCTTGCCCTCTGTGTCAAGATAGGTGACGGAGTCCCGGTACCTGGCGGTCCTCGGGGAGCCTCTTCTATTGGCCTGGGACTGAAGATGAACTACTCGACCTTCACTGCTGTGAGCTCTGGAGAGGTTTATCTACATGGGTACGATGAGGCCGGAGATCCGGCTGATGTGGATGGCTTCTACAATCAGGACACCAGGATTACGGTTAAAAACTCCAACTAAGGAGGCTCCTTTGCAGTCCATTCTGTTTGGGCTTTTTTGCTTTTAACCTAAATTCTCGTACAGAATTATATGATACAGATTATTCAGCAGTTCTCTGCTTACCACAGACCATGGTATATCATTATATTAAGATGATGGTTTCTTCTTTTCAGTCTTCTTTCCAGAGGCTTCTGGCCAGGGATCGGTACCTCAAAGGCTCCCAGGATCTTCTTCTGCTTCTTTGTTATCTCTCCCCAATGTCCTGCTCTATGGCGATAGGTGAAGTACTCGATTACATCGACTTCATCTATGAGGGTACGGAAGGTGAATCGCTTATAGAGCTCATGTTCTGCCATCTGGTGCTGTATCCTGCTTGTCAGGATCAGGGCTATGAACTGGATAAAGACCTTTCCTCTGAAGTTCTCATCTTTGCTGCAACGAGTTCGTCGCAGGGATAATCGATCCTTGAGGTTGTTGAATGATTTCTCTACGGCATCCTTCTTTCGATAGATCGAAAGGGCCCGGTGTGCATCGATATCCTTCTCGCTGGTCAGTAATGCGAAGAAGCCGCATCGGTCGACTGCTTCGGTGATCTTCTCCTGGTCTTCTTGGTATCCGATGATGGTGTCATGCTCATCCAGAGTCAAGACAAAGTACTTCTTCAGCTCTGTCCGACTGGCTGTGATCGTATTCGTATCCAGTTGCTGCTTCAGGATGTTGATACGCTTCATGAGCGTATCAACATCGTCTGCCTCTGTATCTTTGTTGCAGTACAGATGCAGATAGGCATCCATCATGGTAGGACCTCTCCCGTGAACCGGCACGGCAAAGCTCACTGGCTGTATGGCATGAAAGACATGATAGTGCTCATCATAGCGGGTTGGTGTGATCATCAGGGGGCGAGCCTCTTTGATCGCATCCTGCACGAAGGAGAGGGAGGTCTTTGTCCCTATGGTAAACTCATAACGCTTTTTGAGCAGGTGGATGACGTTCTCTTCACTGTAGTATCCTCTATCAAGGACCAGAGAGGTCTTCTGAATACCAAGACCTGTCAGATCGTTGAGAGTGGTAGTGAGCGTACTCACATCATTGATGTTGCCTCTCATGGTGCGATAAAACACCGGGATGTTGGTATCCTCATCAATGATCACCAACAAGTGTATCTGTTCGAGATGATCATGTTCCTTATTGTGTCCTTTGGTCACAAGGGACAATCCCTGTGAGTAGGAGGATATCGAAGAGCTGTCAACAGCTAGCCAGCCTGAAGTACCCACAGATCGTTGTACCTGAAGGGTAAGGAACTGCTGTACCTCATCTTCGGTGATGGATGCGAACAGCTCACTGCTTCGGGGAGAAGGTATATCCTTATCATAGGGATGAAATCTCATACGAGCCCAATGAGAGAAGCGGTATAAGGCAGCATCCGGGTTACCTACCAGGTAATAGGCGATCGAGAGAATCATAGCTGATCGAGCACCGAACACCTGTGTCAGATCCTTCTGTAATGAGATCTGAGAACTGATCGTAGAGAGTAACAAGGTAAGACCTCGGAACTTCCTCAGGCCGACCTCTGCAGGAGGTCTTCCCACAGGTCTGACCGGTGTATCCTGAAGGGTATAGGTAAGGCCGGTAGCAGCCTTCTGCTCCTCTGAGAGAGTAAAGAACTTAGCGTTAGGAACGAAGGCCCCATCAACGTTTTTACCAATATATACACGCTTGTGATCGGGGTAGGCTCTTCCCTTCACTCGGATAGAAGTTTCAATATATGCATATTCAGTGCCTTTGATCTTCTGTGTACGAGCCTTTGGCATAGCCACCTCCTGTATCATATAACTATTATATGATACAGGAGAAGAAAAAGCAACAAAATAGCGCATCTACACGTCTGTATTGATGTGTAGCATATAATTATAACGAGAATTCAGGATACAAGAGAAACCTTCGCAGAAACAGCTAAAATCAGCAAAATGATCAGTTTGATTGGAAACGAATTATAGAGATTGGTTGTAATTAGAAATTATCCTGAAAA
>LQAI01000023.1_pt1 | contig 144655 bp, 190 predicted proteins | sample 1535821 | NCBI WGS metagenome assembly LQAI01 (sample SAMN04331586, study PRJNA305678) | bioreactor metagenome | isolation source: bioreactor_5 inoculated with Wadden Sea sediment 1st replicate of a... | place: Germany:Bremen
GTCTTATAATCAATTGTCAAACACTTCCTGCCACAGGGACCGCGCCCGACGGTACTTCTGCCAGTCTCCTTATCTCACCATCGAAAACATGAATATGGTGTTGTCCGAAAAAATTAGGATCACTGAAATGGGAAGAAAAATGACCATCCTCAAACCGGGAAGAACATAGCATTTTCAGGCCGCGCCTCCCACGCCTCACATTGGGGGGAGTATCAGACAGCGGTTGTCTTCTTGAGCATATCGATATAAACGTATACAGTAGTATTGTGGGTTAACGCTTTGTTTTATATGCCGGCAAAGACATTTTATTTCAAAAGTTGTCCGTCAAATATAGTTACAGCAAATAGGGAGGAATCATATTTGGCAAAATCGACCTTTATCCGCAAGTGCATCACGGAGACCATAGATGGCTTGAGTGAGGGGCTGAGCAATTTTTCCGGGCCCAGCCGGGCAGCCGTTATCTACGCCATTACACCCAATGATCCCGTCTATATCTTTGATCCCCAGAATCTTCTGATCGGACACGAACCGAAATTCAAAGAACTGTATATTGATTCGGATAATTGGCGAAAAAAAAATCTATTAAATATGACAAAGGCAAATTCAGCGATCTGATTCCTGAAAAAAATCTTGGGCTGGCTGGGTTAATATCCTATGGCGGAAGATCAAGCTCGATTTTTTTTCAGATGTGGTTTACTGATCACCATCCGGATATGTGTTCCATCGGCCCCACTGAGCGGTGGCTGGAACATGCTGTTTACAGATTTTCCCATGACATAGCCAATGAAGAAGAATTGTACACAGGCATTTCCGGCGGTTTTCTCAAGGAATACGCCACCCATGCGGTCAGGGATTATATTGTGGATGAAATGAATGTTTTGATCGGTTGGGATACCAGGATTAGAGTTTACCCCGTTTTAGAGGCAGTGCTTAAAATATCAAGGACACCGGAAGAAGGAGAATGGCCGAGGGGCAGGTTGATTTTTGTGGAAAAAGGATCGATTCCCAAAATGAATTTTATTTTAGAGTTTCCTGAGGCAGAACAACCCGTTCTGGAAAATGTCAAGCATATCAGAAAGCTTCTTCAGTCAGTCGAAAATTCCGATTTGAAACTAGTTGTCGCTGAAAACACTATCATCGGTATTACAAAGGAAAATCATCCGGACTTTTCCATATCCGTCGACTTTAAAGGTCGGCACGGTTTTCTTTCACTCAATGACAAGCCGGTGTGCTCTTTTTCCGACGGCAGTTTCAAATCTACCACTCATAAAGCAAAGCTGGTTCAGGTGGAAGAGGCACTAATGGACTCGAAACTGGACGCTCAAGATGCAACCGCTTTATTTAAAACTATTACTGGGATTGTTCACAGTGCTGCCTACCATAGGCATGGATGTAGCATTGTGATTGATCTTAATGACCCCCCAATTTTTATTATGGGCCATTCCCTGTTACATCCGTTGGATTTGAACAATCAGAGAAATTATGATTTGGCTAAATCTCTGTCCAAGGTGGACGGGGCTTTGCATATCGGGGCTGATACAAAGCTTCATGGATTTGCCTGCCTTCTGGAGGGCAGTTATGTGCCCGGTGAAACCGTGCCCGGGGTGCCCGGTTTAATTCGGCGCTGCGGTTCACAGCAAAACATGAAAATATTATTGTGATCGTGGTTTCCTCTGACACCCCGGTTTCGGTCATGGCGGGCGGTGTGGTTCTTGAAACCAAATGGAAACTGGAAAAATCTCTCATATGCAATATACCCGTCCTTTTGAAAAATTGGGTTGGTACAACCAAATGAAATAATTACGTCTGTGAAAAAAGTGTCATTGACCCAGAAAACATCGGTTCGAACCCCGGCGTGGGCAAAATGGGCGCTTCCGATGCTGCGCCACTGCTTGATACGCGGTATCTGACCCATGATTGTGAATGACTGCTTGGCCCTTCCCTTGCCTTGGTATCCGGCCCAAAGTTCCTCCATGGTGTCCAGGATGGCTCAGGATGTCGGCCCGTTATCCAGCCGGGAAGTGATATCCTCGCTGGAACGGCCGGCTTGTTAGGCAATTTTTGCGGACAAAACCGTCGAGTCGATTGTTCGATGTTTGGGTTGCCGATACCCGGTTCGGGGGAATCAGGCAAGGAAACCTTTGCAGATGATTCTCCCGGTTAAGAAGGTGCGGCCGTTTTGACAATCTCTTTTATAAGATCATACAATTCGATACTGGACAGCCCATTTTCAATGGCAAGCTCCTTTAAACTGGTTTCAGAATCCACTTGCACGCCTTTTTGTATAAGTGTTTTGGTTAGATTGTCGCAGTCCAGGTTAAATTCCTGGCATAATTGTGATAATGACCGATTCCCAGTCCCCGGGGGAGGAACTTCAGGCAGCTGTCTGATGTCTCCAGGCGATGGTTTAATGGTGATAATGTTAAAAACCTGCTGCGGTGTCATGTGATATTTTTTGGCGATTTCCAAAAAAATCTGGTCAGGCCCATCCAGTTCGATTCCTTTTTCTTTAAGCCTATCCACACTCTGTTGAAAATCCAAACCTGTTTTTTTAACCAGAGAATCGAATGGAGCTTCCTCTGCATGACCAAAAGGAGGCTCTCCATATTTTAAAGAAGCCGCATCTTTGATGTTTTGACTGATGTTCAGAATCGATGAAAATGGGGGAATCCCAAAATGAGTTCCCAGTATGCAGGCCGCAGTCAATACCAGTGCAACATTAAAATTCCCGGTGAACACCTTCAGTTTTTTGGTTCTGTCTTTAAGGTACGTAACAATAAGGTTCCAGTTGTAATAAATGTGCAGGAGCAGGGCCAGAAGGAATAATATACCCGTGTTGATATGTATATTCCCCCACTGTTCTTTGCTAAGCCCCCAAAGGCGCCAGTCTGACCAGTAGGCCACTCTTCCCTGGGGAACGATATAAAGAATGGCGCTGGTTAAAACTGTGACCAGAAAAGCGAGCCCGGCCGTCAAAGAGGTTATTTTTTTCAGTTTCATTTTCGTATCTCCAAGTAATGTGGGAAGCATCCTATATGCAAAATCGGGAAATACCCTGGTTACAGATTTCAGTAGCTGTCGAATTCAGACCTTTTCAGGTAGTTTCCATGCAATGATGATGAAAACAACTCCGATAATGAAAGCCAGCAATGTGCCTGGAATCATGGGCAGAAGCGCCTGGAATTTGTCTGAACCTGTTGCCAGCATGACTTTACCGCCGGCAATCTCGTTAAACAGCCAGGTTTCTTGAATACTGCCATAAAGTAATGTGTAGATCAAGGCGCCTATTAGGCCTCCGCCTACGAAAAACAAAGCATCTTTTCGACCGTCTGCCATTGCGGTTAGGCTTGTTCCGGGACAGTATCCGGCCACAGCGAATCCCAGACCAAGAATTGCACCGCCAACGATCACCCCGATATAACTGCTTTTGACGGAGAGATGTCCTGCATCGATTACACCAACAGCCATCAGGAGAAATAAAAGAATACTGCTGAAGCCAATACCAAAGAATATGGCCTTCATCAGGTGCAGATCCTTCAACCGCATCATATTAATGATATTCTGGGGATTGGTGGCACCAACTCGCTGAAGGGCAAAACCAAAAAATACGCCGAGTAGGATCGCAAGAAAGATTGTCATAGAGCACCTCCTAATTTTTGTTGTAAACAAAAGTGGCCACAGGAACACCAATGGCAAAGGTACCAATGGCAAACAGGTAACCGCTCAAAGAGGTCTGCATCATGCCGCTCATCATATGACCGCTGGTACACCCCCCGGCCAATCGGGCGCCAAACAGAACCAGCACTCCGGCAAAAAATACCGTTACATAACGTAGTGTCGGGTTTTCTCCAAAGCGCTGCCGCCAAATTTCAGGGGCGCTCCGATCCAATGTCGTGGGTTGCGGTCCACCCAGCCGGGAGGACAAAAATGCCCCTGCCACCATGGCGAGAACAAAAATAAAGCTGTAGTTTGCGGGGTTAGCGATATTTTCTGCATATTTGCCACCACTCTTGTTCAGATATGCATTCGGACTGCTGTAGCCGGATTTGCTTTTTGGGTCTTTTTGGACCACAGTATCGGAAAACAGGTTCCAAACAATGCCATCAGCGATCACAAATTGTGTTGATACGCCGATTGGTTTTACAAAAGCGACAGCAATAAGGAATGCTGTGCCCAGTAATAGACCGCCCTTAAACCAGTTCAGTTGTCCATTCATGTTACATTCTCCTCATCATTTGTGTTGCAATAGATTCCGTACAGGGTTTCTAATATTTTTAACACGGCCCGGCTCTTCAGATGGTAATAGATCACCTGGCTTTCACGGCGGGTGTCCACAAGGTTTGCCCGGCGTAAATTTGCCAGATGCTGTGACAGCGCCGACTGACTTAAAGGAACGGCTTGATTGAGCGTCCTGACAGAAGATTCTCCCTTCATCAGATGGCACAGTACCATCAGCCGACTGGGGTGACTCATACTTTTAAGTAGATGTGCCGCCTGTGACGTATTTGCTTCAAGTTTTTCAAAATCACTCGGTTCCATAAGTATACCAGTATTCTAAATTAGATTTTTCTAAATTAGAATAATCTTATATTGTGGTTTGTCAATGGCAGCACTAAATTGAAATATGGATATGGGAGGTGTCTGACTAACGGTTTAGAGATATTTAGCAAAAAATATGAGAATTGGCTGAGGTCCTATGTCTATTCATGTCGCCTTTCCGAAATATTTAAAAAAGCAGGCCTGAAAAAGGATATTTGAGGCATGGCAGGAGTTGGGTTCAATTGTCCGAAACTGAGATAATTTCAGGGGCATTTGGCAAAGGATACCATTACAATCTAAAACCTGATATTATCGGGACAGCTGTGCCAAGGTGTTGTTAACCCCCAAGAGGGGGCGAAACATGGTACGCCATGGGGAAACCGTGAACAATTTGCCGGAAAGGATGTATTGAAAATGCAGAGCCAATATATGGCAGTCATAAGACAGGGAAACGGAAGGCGGGTCAGATGGATTAAAGAAATCCCAGGAGTAAATTGCCAGGAAAAACCCCACGAAGAACTGAAAGCACTCCGCAGGTTGCGCTAAGAGAAACCCTGGAATTTAATCGTCAGGATTTTGGTCATGAATCAGTCAAAGCGGTACACCGACTATAACAGCTATCTTAGAGGTCTGTTCGGCGAGCGGGTTCAGAAGATTGCCGTGGATGCCGGGCTCACCTGTCCCAACCGGGACGGCACCCTGTCGGACCAGGGGTGTATCTACTGCAACGCCAAAGGCTCTGGCACCGGGGCCTTTGCACAGGGCATGGGTATCAGGGATCAGATCGAAGCCGGAAAGATTCCCATGATGAAAAAATACAAGGCAAGGAAGTTTTTGGTTTATTTTCAGTCCTTTACCAATACCTACACCTCGGTTGAAACCATGCGGGAGATGTATGATGCGGCGTTGTCATGCAAGGGCGTGGTAGGCATGGCCGTGGGCACCCGTCCGGACTGTGTGGATGAACAAAAACTGGACCTGATCGCGTCCTATGCGCAAAACTATCTGGTGTGGCTGGAATACGGGCTTCAGTCGGTTCATGACACCACCCTGGCGGTTATCAAACGGGGGCATACGCTGAAAGATTTTGAAAACGCCGTGGCAATGACCCGGGGAAGGGGCATCTGGATCTGCGCCCATGTGATCCTGGGGCTGCCAGGAGAAACCCGGGACATGATGCTGAACACGGCCCGCCATCTGGCCGGATCCGGTATTCACGGGGTCAAGATCCACCTCATGTATGTGATCAAAGACACGCCGCTGGACCGTTTGTATCTGGCGGGAGACTATGAGCCCATGACACAGCCGGTGTATGTGGAAACCGTGTGTGATTTCCTGGAGCTGCTGCCGGAACAGATGGTGATTCAGCGGATCACGGGCGATCCCCATGGCAGTGAGTTGCGGGCCCCGGCCTGGGCCGGACGGTACCGGGAGACCTTCAACTTGATCCAGCAGGCCCTGGAGCGGCGGGATACCTTTCAGGGAAAGAGATTCCAGCCGGAACCGCCGGCCTGATATGCTTGCCTGCCGGATCAGCCGTCCTTTTTTCTGCCCGGGCAGGACCGGATGTGTGAAGGACCCACAGTGTCGGAATGGGTATCCTGGATTGCCTCAACGCTGAACAAAGGTGTGAAAACCCCGGGAGGCAAATTCTGTAAATCCGTCGGAAGTCTTTTGAATGATCAGGCATTCCACATTTTTCAGAGAGCCCACCAGAGAAAGGCTGTCATCCGGGTCCATCACCACAAGCGCCGTAGCCAGGGCATCGGCAAAGGTGCAGGTGTCTGCGATGACCGACGCGCTGATCACCTGATTGTCCACGGGGAAGCCGGTTTTGGGATCGATAATGTGGGAATAGATCTTTCCCTGAATCTCAAAATAATTGCGGTAATCCCCGCTGGTGGCAATGGCCCGGTTTTCCAGATGGACTATCTTGTAAAGGCCGGCATCGGATCCGATATTCAGCGGGTCGGTGATGCCCACGGACCAGGTTTTTTATGGCGGTTCATCCCTGAGCCGTAGAGCTCTCCCCCGATCTCCACCAGAAAGTCATGTATACCGCTCTTTGAGAGAATCCCGGCGATGGCATCCACCCCGTATCCTTTGGCAATGGAGCCTAAATCCAGGGTGATCCCCGGTTTCGTTTTCTTCAGATGGTTGTTTTCAAACATCAGGTGCTGAAATCCGGTCTTGGCCAGCGCATCAGCGATGGCAGCCGGTTCGGGCATGCGGCCGTCCGGTTGCCGGGTGCCGAATCCCCACAGATCCACCAGGGGTTTGAGCGTGCCGTCCCAGGCACCATCCGTCAGAGTGAACACGGTTCTGGCCGTGTCCATGACCCGGGCGAAATCATGGGACAGCCGAAAAGGCTGGCCCGGCTCGGTCCGGTTGAACCGGGAAAGATCACTATTTGGATCATACATGGACAGCCCGGCATTGACCTGTCCCAGCCGGGTGTCGATTTTTTTCTGCCACAGCTCCATGGACTGTGGTCTGGAGGAAATCAGCTTGACCGTATAAAAGGTGCCCATGGTCCGACCCTGGAGGGTGTATTCCCGTGCCTGGGAAACGGGGGGGACCAGAGAAAATGGAGGCAAACCAAGCCAAAGATCATACCTGTCACGAATCGGTTCATGATATTTCCTTTATGTGAAAGAACCTGATAATGCTTTAAATTCTTTAGTGAGTTGTTATACCCGGCAGAGCATAGCCGTTGTTCAGGTGGTACGGTTGTTATAGCACCCTCATACAGGTATCATACCCAAGCATTGTCGTTTTCTCAAGTGCTGACCCGTTTTTGCGGCCAATCAGTTGATCCGTGACTTGAAGGCTTGTGTATGATAAAGCAGACAGATTCACCGCTGGCCCCTGAACTGAAAATGAAAGGAATTCCATGACCGACAGTCCGAAACCGCGTTTGACATTCCCGATGTCCGGTGGTTCATCGCGTTCCGGGTATTTTTCAATTCCCGGTTCTATTACCCGGTGTTCACCATTCTGTTTCTGGATTTCGGCCTGACCGTGGCCCAGTTCTCCATTCTCAACGCGGTCTGGGCCGCAACCATCGTTCTGGCGGAAGTCCCGTCCGGGGCGGTGGCCGACATCCTCGGCAGAAAGCGGCTGCTCAATTTTGCTGCCGGGGTGATGATTGTTGAGATCGGCATCATCAGCTTCATGCCCCTGATTGATCCGGGGTTGATTTTTTTCGTATTTCTGGTGAACCGGGTGCTCAGCGGCCTGGCAGAAGCAGCGGCCAGCGGCGCGGACGAAGCCCTGGCCTATGACCGCCTGCAAGAGGCGGATATGGCCGATCAGTGGGGGCGGGTCCTGGAGGTGCTGATGCGGTACCAGGCCATTGGATTCGTGATCGCCATGACCACCGGGGCCGTGGTGTATGACCCCCGTCTCATGAACCTTGTGGCGGGTTGGATGGGCCTGGGTGTCACGCTGACCCAGATGGTGACCATGCGGTTTCCTTTGTACCTGACCTTTGTGCTGGCCCTGCTGGCTTTCGTGAGCACCCTGAAGATGACGGAACCGGAACAGGAAGCGGCAGATCCGTCGGAACGGTCCGTGAAACAGACCTTGGCCGTGACCTGAACGCCGGCATCTGGATATTGAAAACCCGGTTTGTCCTGTGGGCGATGCTGTTCGGCATGCTGCTGGACGGTACCATCCGCATGGTCATCACCCTGTCCAGCCAGTATTACCGGATGATCGGTATTCCGGAATCCCTGTTCGGTGTCATGGGATCTGTGGTGGCGCTTTTGGGAGTGGTAGTGCCCAAAATTGCCCGGCAGATCGCGGAGAACCGGCCTCCATGGGCGGCCCTTCTGATCACCATGAGCCTGGCGGCGGCAGGGCTCGCCGGTATGAACGGGTTCTGGCGATGGGCGGGAATCGTGCCGGCCCTGGTGACCTTTGCCGCCATGAATTTAACCGGGTTCTTTGTCAGCTTCTACATCAACCGGGAAACCGACTCCCGGCAGCGGGCCACGGTGCTGAGTTTCAAGGGGTTGTCTTACAATGTTTCCTACGGGTTGTTAGGGGTGGCCTACGCCTTGGTCCTGAAACTGGCCAAAACCGGAGTGGTTCCGGCGGCGGGGCTGTCTCGGGAAACAATCGAAAACCAGGTGTTTATGGAGACTTTTTTTGGTTTCCGCTGTTTTTTGCGGTGACGTTTCTGGTGCTGGCGGTGGTGTGTGCCGTCAGGTTCAGGGGTGGATAGCAGCGGTAGGCAAATTCAGCCGAACAGGGCTCTGATCCGTGCGGGATCGTTCCAAATCCGGTCAGTGTCCGCATACAGGCCGGTCAGGATCTGTTCCACCTTCAGCCGCTGTTCCTCAATGCCCGGGTATCCAGATCCTCTGGCACATAAACAGGTTCTGCGAACCGGATGATCACCCGGGAAAAGGGTTTGGGCACCATGAACCGGTCCCAGCTCTTGCTGAACACCCATCGGTGCCGGGCCGAGGTGATGGTGGGAACGATGGGCATGCCCGTGAATTGCGCAATGCGGATCAGACCGGGCTTGATGACGCCGAACGGCCCCCGAGGTCCGTCCACGATATGGCCCACCCGGAACCCGGAGGTTCCCAGACGCTTGATCTCGGCCAGAGCCTCTTCCCCCCCCGGGAAGAAGATCCCCGCACCGGAAGCCATCCCAATGATTTCACCACCCGGGCGATCATTTCTCCGTCCAGGCTTTTGCTGACAATTATGGCAATGGGCTTTTGGGTGGAAAAAAACGTGATCCCCGGAAAGAACCGCTGGTGCCAAGAGGCATAGATCAGCCCGCGCCCCTTTTTCAGGGCCGTCTGTTCGTTTTCCGGGGTCATCAGACGGACCCGGAAGGTGGCGCTTAAAAGTCGCACCGCAGCCAGTCCGGTTCTGGGAATGATCCGGCGGTAAATGAAATGTTTGAGCCCTTCTTTAGACATACCGTTTTTTTAGCACGGCATTTCCTGAATGCCAAGGGGTTTTGAAATGAATACGGGGCGCCATCTTCGTTGACAGGACACTGGTTCGAATGGTATGTTCCCAAGTCAGTTCAGTTCTGTTTTTTTGACGGGAAAACCTCTTAAGGATTTTTTATCCAATGCCGGTTTAACAGAATTCGGCCAAAAGGAAATATGATGGCGCCACGTACTGAAAAAGATTTCATCGGGGAAATCCAGGTCCCGGAAAATGTGTATTGGGGCGCCCAGACCCAGCGGTCTGTCCAGAATTTCAATATCGGCGATGAGACCATGCCCATTCCGGTCATCAGGGCATTCGGATATTTAAAAAAAGCGGCAGCCTTAGTGAATGGCGGCTTCGGTCTCCTGCCGGAGTCAAAAATTCAGATGATCGTACAGGTGTGTGATGAGATCATCAACGGTGACCTGGACGGTCATTTCCCATTAAAAGTGTGGCAGACCGGATCCGGGACCCAGACCAACATGAACGTTAACGAGGTCATCGCCGGCCGGGCCCGGGAACTGTCCGGTCAGATGCTGCATCCCAACGACGATGTCAATAGGTCCCAGTCCTCCAATGACGCGTTCCCCACGGCCATGCATATGGCAGCCTATGATCTGCTGGCCACGACCACGATACCGGCTTTGGAAGCCCTTCACCGGGAACTGGACCGGAAGAGCCGGGAGTGGGAGAACATTGTCAAAATCGGCCGGACTCATTTCATGGATGCAGTGCCGTTAACCCTGGGCCAGGAATTTTCGGGATATGCGGCCATGGTGGATCAGGATATCCGGGTGTTACTGGATCACCTACCTCTGTTGGCCCGCCTGGCCATAGGGGGAACCGTGCTGGGCACCGGCCTGAATTCTCCGGAAGGGTTCGACGGGAAAGTGACAAAAAAACTGTCTGAATTCACTGGATACACTTTTGTTCCGGCCGTCAGTAAAATTGCGGCCCTGGCGGCCCATGACGATTTGGTGGCCTGTCATGGGGCCCTTAAAACCGTGGCAGTCAGCCTCATGAAGATTGCCAATGACATCCGGATGCTGGGGTCCGGTCCCCGGTGCGGTATCGGAGAACTTCGGCTGCCAGCCAATGAACCGGGGTCCTCCATCATGCCCGGCAAGGTGAATCCGACACAGGCCGAAGCCCTGACCATGGTGTGCGCCCAGGTGATGGGCAATGACGTGACCCTGTCCGTGGCCGGGGCATCCGGTCATTTTGAGCTGAATGCATTCAAACCGGTCATTATTTATAATTTTCTACAGTCGGCCCGGCTGCTGGGAGATGCAGTGGATTCGTTCAGGAAACATTGTGTCCGGGGGCTTTTGCCCAACGAAAAAAACATCCAGGCCCATCTGGAGAACTCATTGATGCTGGCCACGGCCCTGGTCCCGGAATTGGGATATGACAAGGCCGCCGTGATCGCCAAAAAAGCCCATGCCGAAGGCATCACCCTGGAGCAGGCAGTCTGCGATCTAAAGTATTTGACCAGAGACGAATTCCGGAAATTGGTGGATCCCTCTGCCATGACCCGGCCGTTTAAAACAAAAAAATAAAAAGGGAAGGGGTTTATGCTGGAAAATGTCACGCTGTTCAAAGGCTATCCATTCAAAGTCGGACAGAAAATCCGCATTGAGGATTCCCCCCGGTCCGGAGACTGGGAAGTGATTGATGTGACCGATCACAAAGTCACCCTGCGCTGCCCCCTGTCGGGCAAAGAGTTTTCCTGGTCCCGGTTCTGTTATCAGGTGGAGGAAACCCAACGTTCTTGGCCGGATACGGAAAAGGAATGATGTCACCGTGGAAGTGATCCTGCTCATGGCCATGACCTGGACGGGAAAATTGCCAGAACCCGGTCCGAACTGGTGAACTGGACCGGAAAAAAGACAAGCAGTATTTTGTGAAGGTGACCCGGAACGCGGGGTAGTGATCATGGGATCCAAAACCTTTGATACCATCGGATACCCGTTGCCCGGAAGAAAAAATATTGTCATGACCAGGGATGTCACCCGTCAAAGTGATGATCCGTCCCTGGTGTTCACCGATCAGGCCCCGTCACGGATACTGGCGGATTTGAAGTATCAGGGGTTCGAGCGGGCCGCCCTGATCGGCGGATCGGTCATCAATTCCCTGTTTGCAAAACAGGGCCTCATCACTCAGATTCATCTGACCCTGGTGCCCAAAGTGTTCGGGCAGGGACTGTCTTTGTTCAATATCCCTTTGGATCTGTCGTTTGAATTTGATATGTGCCAAGAAATCGACAAAGGACATTTGCTGCTCATTTATAAGGTAAAATCATCATGACAAAAAACAAAAGGAAAAAAATCCGTTGAAGCGCTTGATGGGATGGATTATTCAAGGCAATGAAAAAGCGGCCCGGGAAGGAAATCTCTGTCCTTCCTGAGTGAAGAAGAATGACCGGCCGGGCGCCGGAAAGAAAAAACAATCAGACTGAAAAGGAACGGCATGCACCCCCAGGCAGAAAATTTGTTAAAGAAGATTTCGTATATTGAAACCGACATGGAACTGCACAAACAGATCCTTGTAACCATCCCGTCGGACCGGAAAGACGACATGGAACAGGTAATGCATACCATTGCAAGCCGGAAACAGGAGATCCGGGATCTGCGCCGGGAGATTAAACGTCTGGATCCAATCGCCTATGACCGGATCATCGCCATTGAAAAGGGAACGAAAACCTTTAAAACCATGGCTCGGGACAAACGATTTGACCGGGTGGACACCCCGGATGAATCCGGCTTTTGTAAACTCAACCTGATCGACGGCACGGATGTGGACTGCCTGGTGGCGGCCCGGGAAGCGAACGGCGACTGGATGATTCTGACCCTGGAAGGGGAGATCAAACAGTTTTCCCATGTACTTGTGAAATAAGGAGACACATGATGAAGAAGCAGACGCATATGTCCGTTTATGTTTTCCGGGCCGTGATTCCGGCCGTTTTTCTGGGGATTATGGGTTGGAATGCCATGGCCTGGTCCGAATCGTCCCAGACATTTGAACCGGACCGGTTTATTGATCCGGACACGTGTGCCGGGTGTCATTCAGAAAAATTTGAACAATGGTCCGTTTCCATGCACAACCTGTCCCAAAAGGACCCGGTATATATCCGGGTAGCCCTGTTTCTTCGCCAGGGGCTGACCGATCAGGGGGAGATCGACGAGGCTGAATCCTGTGTGAAATGCCATACTCCGGTGGGGGTGATAACGGGATACCCGGAAAAACTGTCCGATGATCAGTCAAAGATCCCGGAGATCGCCACCCGGGGTATTCAGTGTGATTACTGCCATTCCGCCGTGAACCTGAAGAAAATGTACAACAATGGGCTGGTGCTGGAACCCGGATACGGCGAAGACGATCCCGGCATCAAGCGAGGGCCGTTTGAAGATGTTGAACCCGATTTTCACGAGGCCGCCTATTCCCGCTGCACGACAGTGCCGAGTTCTGTGGCACCTGTCATGATGTCAAACACGTGACCTTTGGCACGGATCTGGAAACCACATACACGGAATGGAAAAACAGCCCGTATAATTCCGATGATCAGGAAAAGCGGATCACCTGCCAGGGATGCCACATGTACCAGCGGCCCGGCGTGCCTGCCACCGGCAGCACGGACCGGCCTGAAAACCCGGGCGGTTCCGCGGACTACAGCCAGGAAAGACCCCATACCTACACCCATTATTTTGTGGGGGGCAATTCCGGTGTGCCGGCATTTTTCGGGGATTCGGAAAAACCGGGCATGGCTGAGGAACGCCTCCGGCATGCGGCAGAACTGGGCCTGGACCTGGCGAACCTGGATCAAAACCAGGTGGGGATCATTGTCTCCAATACCGGAGCCGGTCATTCCCTGCCCACGGGTCTGGCGGACATGCGCCAGATGTGGCTGGAAGTGGTGATCCAGGACAGGGACGGCAACCGGGTGTTTGAAACCGGGATCCTGGATGAGAAAAATGAGCTGCCGGACAACACCTTGATCTATAGAACCGTGTTCGGCGACGGCAAGGGCAATCCGGTCCTCAATCTGTCCAAGGCCAGGGAGATACTTCATGACAACCGGATCCCGGCCAAAGGCCAGGCCAGAGAGATCATCACCCTGGACCGGACCCTGGAAAAGGAATCAACGATTCAGGCCCGGCTGCTGTACCGGAGCATGCCCCAGAAGGTGCTGAACCTGCTGCCCGGCGAGCCTTTAGGGCCGCTGCCGGTGGTGGAGATGGCCCGGGTGTCCCGAACACTGTAAAATAAAGGACAAACTTATGCCGTATTGGCATTACGTTCTGAGCAGTTGATGCCGCTTCGGTATTCTCCACGAGCCGCATGAAACAGAAAGAAAAGGAGCAGCCAATGACAAACAATGTGGTAATTGCACTGTCCTGTGGAACCAATGATACCAACCGGGCGACCCGGGCCATTCACCTGGCCACCATCGCCCACAAGGAAGGGAAAAACACCACCCTGTTTTTACTGGACGAAGGAGTATATCTGGCCAAGCAGGGCATCATCACCCATGTGAGAGCCGCCACCGGGGATGTGGCTGATGATCTTCTGGCTTATCTTCAGGCCCATGAGGTGCCGATTCTGGTCTGTACCCCCTGTGCCGCAGCCCGTCAGATCAAGGAGACGGATCTCATTGAAGGGGCGCGCATGGCGGCGGCGGCGGAATTCATCAATATGTCCTGCGACGCCGCAGTGATCAGCCTGTAAATCCGTGACCCGTTAACTGGTGGATGATTCGAGAAAAGGAATTTCGTGGGACCAGCGGATATTTTTCTGATTGCCCTGGGCTTAGGCATGGATGCAGCTGCAGTGAGTTTGGCTGCATCGGCAGCCGGATATGCCGGCAATCCAAGGGCCGTATTCCGGCTGTCCTTTCATTTCGGACTTTTTCAGTTCCTTTTTCCGGTCCTGGGCTGGTTTCTGGGGCAGGGGCTGCTGGTGTTCATTCAGGCGGTCAGTCACTGGGTGGCGTTTCTGCTGCTGATAGTGGTGGGGGGCGAATGGTGAAATCCGGCTGGATCCCAATGCGGAATCCCATGCCAGAGACCCTCCCGGGGGATGACCATGGTGATGCTGAGCATTGCCGTGAGCATCGATGCTCTGGCCGTGGGCTTGAGTTTTGCCATGCTGGGGGTGGCCATCTGGTTTCCGAGCATTGTCATCGGGGTGATCACCTCGGGCATGTCGCTGCTGGCCATCCGCATCGGCTGGCATCTGGGAGTGATGCTGGGCAAACGCATGGAGATCGTAGGCGGACTGGTCTTGATCGGCATCGGGTTCCGGATTCTGCTGGTGCAGCTTCTGGCTTAGCCGTGTTCGGGGGTCTTCTGTGGGGACGGCTGGACAGAAGATCCGCGCCAGGAGAGGCGCTCTGCCGACAGATGCTCATTAAGATTGTTTTTGCGGAGATGCGTTCAAATGCTGTCACCGGAGCTTTTCCATTACAATGACCCTGAGGGAAACTGCCTGCCGTCCGGTATCTCATGCGTGATCGATGCCCATGTGCATGTGTTCCTGGGCAAGGCGAATGCGGAATGCGGTGCGGTTATTCAAGCTTGACTTTGACGGCCTCCTCGGTTACTAGACAAGCATGACTCTTATTTCCCGCATCAGCCAGGATATTCAGGTGCCTGAAGAACAGGTGGCAGCGGTTCTGAATCTGCTGGACCAGGGTGCCACCATTCCATTCATCGCCCGGTATCGGAAGGAAAAGACCGGGTCTCTGGATGAGGTTGCCATCAGCCGGATCCGGGACCGGCAGCAGACCCTGGCGGCCCTGGATGCCCGGAAGGCCGCCATTCTTAAATCGTTGTCTGAACGGGATCTGCTGACACCGGAGCTGGAAAAAACGATTCAGAATGCAGCGACCTTGGCGGCCCTGGAAGACCGGTATGAAAAGTTCCGGCCCCGGCGCAGGACAAGGGCAACGACGGCCAGAGAACAGGGGCTGGCTCCTTTGGCAGATCTACTGCTGGCCCAGTCTCCGGGAACAAATACCAAAGAGGCGGCCGGACGGTTTGTGAATCCTGAAAAGGGCGTGGAAACCACAGATCAGGCCATGGCCGGAGCCAGAGATATCATCGCTGAAACCGTGAATGAAGATCCCGAAGTCAGGGAAGCGGTGCGGCGACTGTATGTGAAGCAGGGAATGATTCAGTCCCGGGTCAAAAAAGGGCAGGAGAACGCCGGTATCAAATTCGCGGATTATTTTGCCTGGCAGGAACCGGCATTCAAGGCCCCGTCCCACCGGGTGCTGGCCATGCTCCGCGGTGCTGCCGAAGGGGTGCTCACCCTGCATGTGACGTTCGATCCGGAAACAGCGGTTCGTACTATCGGCTCCTTTTATCTGAAAAACGGGTCTCTTCCTGCCGGGACCAGGTGTCGGCCGCGATCCGGGATGCCTACACCCGTCTTCTGGGCAAATCTCTGGAAAAAGAATGCCTTCAGACCCTGAAATCGGGGCTGATCATCAAGCCATTCAGGTGTTTGCCCGAAACCTCAAAGACTTGTTGCTGGCGCCGCCTTTGGGAGAAAACCGGTCCTGGCCGTTGATCCGGGGTTCAGAACCGGGTGCAAGATCGTGTGCCTGGATGCCACGGCAGACCTGTGTCATCACGACGTGATTTTCCCCCATTCCGGGGATGCCAAACGGAATCAGGCGGCCAGAACCCTGACAGATCTGGTGGACCGGTACCGGATCGAGGCAGTGGCCGTGGGCAACGGCACAGCCGGCAGGGAAACCCTGGCCTTTGTCCGTGAACTGGACCTGCCCGGCCATGTCCGGATTGTGATGGTGGATGAAAGCGGGGCGTCGGTCTATTCCGGGTCTGACATCGCTAGGCAGGAGTTTCCGGATCACGATATCACGGTGCGGGGTGCGGTGTCCATCGGCCGACGGCTGATGGATCCTTTGGCTGAGCTGGTGAAAATTGATCCCCGATCCTCGGCGTGGGCCAGTACCAGCATGATGTGGGCCAGAAACAGCTGCATCAGGCATTGGACGAAACCGTCCAGATCTGTGTCAACCAAGTGGGGGTGGAGGTCAATACTGCGTCCCGGGAACTGCTGGCCCGTGTGGCCGGATTGAACGATACCATTGCCGCCAACCTGGTGCGGTTCCGGCAGGACAACGGGCCGTTCACCACCCGCCGGGCGTTTCTCAATGTCCCTCGCTTAGGGCCCAAAGCTTTTGAGCAGGCTGCCGGATTTCTGCGGATCCGCAACGGGCACAACCCCCTGGACAGGTCGGGCATTCACCCGGAATCCTATGGGATTGTGGAACGGATGGCCCAAGACCTGGGGTGTGTTCCCGGTGACCTGGCGGGAAATCCGGGTCAAGTCAAGCAGATCGATCCCAAAGCCTATGTTACCGGCCAGACCGGTCTGCCCACCCTGACCGATATCCTGGCTGAACTCAGACAGCCGGGCCGGGATCCCCGGAAAGCATTTCAAACCGCAGCATTTGATCCATCGGTCCAGACCATCGAAGATCTGAGGCCCGGCATGACGTTGCACGGCATTGTGACCAATGTCACGGCATTCGGCGCGTTCGTGGATATCGGGGTGCACCGGGACGGCCTGGTGCACATCAGCCAGATGGCGGACCGGTTCATCAAGGAGCCCAATGAGGTCGTCACCGTGCATCAGCCGGTTCAGGTCCGTATTCTGGAAGTGGACAAGAACCAGAAACGGATCTCTCTTTCCATGAAACCGGCCTGAAAGAGCGGAAATCGGTGTTCTAAAAGCCGGGTAAAAAAACGAGGGCACATTGAAAAAGGTTCAGACCGTATTACATTGTTTGAAACCTTCAACAAAAAAGGAGAACAATCATGACTTCGACCAAATTGTCCGGCAATCCGGTTTCTCTGGCAGGTGATTTTCCGATCAAGGGAGCGGCGGGACCCAATTTTAGCGCTGTCACCCAGGATCTGTCTGAAATTTCTCTGGACCATTTCAAGGGAAAAAAGAAAGTGCTCAATATTTTTCCCAGTATCGACACGGATGTATGCGCGACATCCGTTCGTAAATTCAACGAAAAAGCCGCGGCCCTGGAAGACACCCGGGTGATTTGTCTGTCCATGGATCTGCCGTTTGCCCATAAACGGTTCTGCGGGGCCGAAGGCATTGAGAATGTGGTGTCTGCATCTTTGTTCAGAGATACAGAATTTGCAGAAAAAGCCGGCGTCCTCATCACGGATGGTCCCTTGAGGGGCCTGACGGCCCGGGCAGTGCTGGTTTTGGATGAAAACAATCAGGTGATGCATGCCCAGCTGGTGGACGATATCACCCATGAGCCGGATTATGAGGCGGCTTTAGCAGCATTGTAATGTTATCTCACAGGAGAGCGGATCATGAAAATTGTTCGCATGATGTTGGTTTGCCTGGTGGTTTTCGGGATGGCCATTGCTGCCTCAGCCTCCAGTAACTGGCTGCAGAAAGGAACGGATGCGTTAAAATCGCTGGACACCGGAGGGGCTGAAAACAGTGCCGCCATCGGAACAAACCTGCCCACATCCGATGTGATCGCCGGGCTCAAGGAGGCACTGGCGGTCGGATCGGAACAGGTGGTGCAGCAGCTGGGCCAGACTGACGGGTTTTACAATGACCCCCGGATCCATATTCCATTGCCCGAAAAACTGGCCACCGTGAAGAGCGCTTTGGACAAGGTGGGAATGGGATCTTTTGCCGGCGATGTGGAACTGAAACTGAACCGGGCGGCTGAGGCGGCAACGCCCAAGGCCCGGGAACTCTTTCTGAACGCCATCTCCCAGATGACCTTTGAAGATGCCAGGGGCATTCTGAACGGTCCTGAGGATGCAGCCACTCAGTATTTCAAAAAACCATGTCTCCGGATCTGGCCGAAGCCATGACCCCTGTGGTGGATGACACGCTGTCCGAGGTTGGTGCGGTGCAGTCCTATGACCGAATGATGGGAGAATACGCGGACCTGCCTTTTGTGCCGGATGTGAAGGCAGATCTCACCGATCACGTGGTGACCAAGGCAATGGACGGAATTTTTCATTACATGGCCAAAGAAGAGGCGGCCATCCGAAAGAATCCGGTCAAGCGGACCACCGATCTGCTCAAAAAAGTGTTTCAGTAAGATCGGTTTTTGAGCAGACAATAAAAAAAGCCCGATTCAGGTGGATCAGGCGTAGTAAAGATAACGGAAAAAGGGAGGGCGGTAAATATGGAATGTCAATTTCTGGGCGGAGCCGGTGAGGTGACCGGTTCCATGCATGTGTTGAACACCGGCCAAGATCAGATACTCATGGATTGCGGCATGTTTCAGGGACGGCGAAAAGAGAGCAATGAAAAAAACCGGTATTTTCCTGTGGATCCGGCAAAGATCACCAACATGGTGCTATCCCATGCTCATATTGATCATTCCGGGCGGATTCCCATGCTGACCCAGGCTGGTTTTTCCGGCCGGGTCATCACCACCCGGCCCACCCAGAATGCCTTGTCTTATATGCTTCTGGATAGCGGACATATCCAGGAATCCGATGCCCAGTACCTTAATTACAAATCTTTGAGAGCGTTTCTTTACGAAGAGGAGCAGAAAAAGAGAAATCAACAGTTGACCAACAAGGAAAAATCCCAAATCAAACGGCTGCTCAAGAAGACCCCTTATGACCTGGACACGGATGCCATTGCCAGGCTTCAGAATCAGTATGGCCTTGATACGGTTGTTCCCCTGTACACCCAGGACCATGCCAGGCAGGCTTTGTCGTATATCGACGGGTATCCGTTCAACCAAGAGATTCCTGTCGGCCGTGACATCACCGTCAAATTTTATGTGGCCGGCCATATTCTGGGGTCTGCTTTTTCTCTGTTCACGGTCAAGGATAACGGCCGTATCCGAAAAATTTTGTATACCGGGGATGTGGGACGTTTTGACAAGCCGATTCTCAAAAATCCGACACTGGCATTTGATGAAGAAGACACAAAGATCGATCTGATGATTATGGAAAGTACCTACGGGGACCGGGAGCACGGCCCGGTGGCGGACCTGGAAGGCAGCTTGAAAAAAGTGCTTCTGGACACCCATGAACGGGGGGGCTCCCTGATCATCCCCGCCTTTGCCTACGGCCGGACCCAGGAACTGATCTATGTGTTCCATAAGCTGTATGAATCCGGTCAGGTACCCCGGCTGCCGATTTTTGTAGACAGTCCCCTGGCATCCAATCTGACCCGGGTGTTTGGTGAACATCCGGAAACGTATGACAAAGAGACCCATACCACATTTTTGGAAAAAGGGCTGAACCCGTTTTATTTTGACAAGATCCGGTTTGTCCAGACCGTGGAAGAGTCCATGAAACTGACCCGGGATGAGACCCCCCATGTGGTAATTTCCGCCTCAGGCATGTGTGAGGCAGGGCGGATACTCCACCATTTACGTCATGGGATTCACAATTCCAAAAATACGATCCTGATTGTGGGGTTTATGGCCCAGCACACCTTGGGCCGGCGCATCGAGGAACTGGGTGCCCAGGTCGCCGAAGACCCCGGATCACCCAGCCCTGATGTCAAGATTCTGGGTAAATCCTATCCCCTATCCGCCCGGGTGGAAAAAATTGGAGGGTTCAGCGCCCATGCAGACAAGCATGAGCTGGACCGGCTGGTCACGCAGTCCAATCTTGATATTGACAAAATCGCCATTGTCCATGGGGAAGAATCCCAGAGCAGGGCCTTAGCCGCCCATTTGAAGGAAAATGGGTATGATGCGGTCATACCCGCTCCCGGAGAGGTTGTTTCTTTTTGACCGGCAATTCGAACGGTCATTTGTTTTGGCGATGACCCAGACTCCGTGAACAATGCCGGGAATATATCCCAGCAGCGTGAGGACCAGGTTCAGCCAGAAGTGCTTACCGATTCCGACCTGGAGAAAAACCCCTAAAGGTGGCAGGATGATGACAATGATGATTTTGAGCAGTTCCATTTGTTTTGTACCTTCCCCGGATAACGGATTCAAAGTAACGGGTTCGAGCTATCAGGCCGACTGTTTACATCCCAGGATTATACACCAAATTTTACCCTGGAAAAAGAAAAAACAGATAATAAATATTGGACAACCGGTATTTCACGTTTTATGTTGATTCCGTATTTCGTTTTTCCCGGTTCTGGTACCAGGGAAATATTATGAATGACCGGTCTTGAAATTCAAGCAACAAAGACCGGTGACCGGGGCAGGCAGATATGCCCTGAAAGGATTTTTTTTACAATGACTGATACCATCAAGGCAGGTGACACCATTTCTGTGGATTACACGGGAAAGAAACAGGACGGCACCGTATTCGACTCTTCTGAAGGCAAACAGCCCCTCAAGTTCACCGTGGGGGCGGGAATGCTGATCCAGGGATTTGACGATGCGGTTGTGGGAATGAAACCGGGTGAATCCAAAACTGTGGAAATACCGCCGGATCAGGCGTATGGGCACCGCCATGAGGATGCGTTTGTGGACATTCCTATAGCACAGATTCCTGAGGAGATTCCGTTGAGTGAAGGCCTTGTTCTTCAGCTTCAGGATCCCCATGGACGCCCGGTACCGGCCACCGTTACCGAAATTACCGATGAAAACGTGAAAATGGACATTAACCATATGCTGGCCGGAGAAACCCTGATGTTTGATATTACGGTCAGGGAAACCGGATTGGATCCGGACGATCCAGGATGCGGTGCCGGCGGGTGTGAATCCGGTTCCTGCCAGGGGTGCTGATGTTCAATAGTGAGTGAAAATCATTTAAATGCGATCAGGTTCGGTGTCACCGAACCTGATCGTTTGTTTTATGTCACAGGGAACCCCAAAAAATGAAAATTGCCATGTGTCAGACCCGCCCGGTGTTAATGGATGTGACCGCCAATGTCGAAACCACCATCGATCACATCAACATGTGCAAGGAAAAGGGGCGGATCTCATTGTATTTCCGGAACTGGCCCTGACCGGATATTTTGTGGGATTGGGGTATCATGAAGCGGCATTGACCATGGATTCCGCCTATATCCGCCGTATCGCAGCTGCCACCAGAGGGACGGCCGCCGTGGTGGGATTTATCGAAGAATCCCGGTCCATGAATTTTTATAACTCCGCGCTTGTGGCTGTGGACGGTGAGATTCAGTTTGCCTATCGGAAACTGAACCTTCCCAATTACGGGGTGTTTGAAGAAAGCAAATTTTTTTCTAGCGGCAAGCATATCAGAGTGTTCCGTCTTCAGGGCCTGAACATCGCGGTGTTCATTTGTAACGATTTGTGGCATCCCTCTTTGCCTTATCTGGGCATTACTCAGAAAGCCGATGTGTTCCTGACTCTGTTCAACTCATCCGAGGGGTCCATGGCGGAGGAATTCAGCAATATCGAAAGCTGGGAAATCATCAATCGGTTTTATTCCCGGATTTTTGGAATTTACAATATTTGCGTGAACCGGGTGGGAGATGAAGGCCCGGAAGCGTTCAGATGCGTGCCAGCCAAAAACGGAGAAACCGGTTTTCCGGATGCGTTCCGGCTGCCTGAACTAAAGAAGACCTACCATTTTTGGGGCAGCAGTGAAATCATCAATCCGTTCGGCCATGCGATCTACAAGGCGGCTAAAAATGATGAGGATGTGGTAATGGGGGGTATTTCAAAGGACATGCTCAGGCGGAAAAAAATCGTTTTGCCGTATTTGAAAAACGACGATCCGTATTTCACATTTCGTGAACTGGGCCGGATTCTTTATTCGCAGGGAGAAAACAGGTCATGACAACCGCAAAGCAATTGATTCTGGCAGTGGATGACAATCCGAAAAACCTGCAGTTTTTGGGAAAACTGCTCTCCAGCAGCGGATTTGAAGTGGCCATGGCCCAGAGTGGCCAGCAGGCGCTGAACTTCATGCTTAAAAATGAACCGGACCTGATTCTGTTGGACATAATGATGCCTGAAATGGACGGGTATACGGTGTGTGAAAAAATCAAGACCAATCTGGCGGCCCGGCATATTCCGATCATTTTTCTGACTGCCAAGACAGAAACCAATGATGTGGTCAAAGGGTTTGAGGTCGGCGGGGTGGACTATGTGACCAAACCGTTCAATTCTGAAGAACTGCTGGCCCGGGTCAAAACCCATATCGAGGTCAAAATCCTCCGGGGGCTTCTGCCCATCTGTTCCCGCTGCAAGAAAATCAGAGATGATCAAGGATTCTGGGAACAGCTGGAAAAATATTTTGAAGCCCATTCCAACCTCTTATTTTCCCACAGTATCTGTCCCATCTGCATGGATGAACTTTACGGGGATTCCGACTGGTATCGCAAATCCAGAAAATAGCAGAATCCGGCTTCCTTTTTTCTTCGCCGGTTGCTTTTTTTATCAATTGCGTTATCTTCTTTAGTTGTGATGTAAAAAACACATGTTTGTGAAAACCCTATTTGAAATACAGGAGAATATATGAGTACTGTTATAGCCATGGCCGGCAAGGGAGGCGTGGGAAAGACCACGGTGTCCGCATTAATCGTCAGATATTTCACCCGGCACGTCCAGGACCCGGTTCTGGCCATTGATGCCGACCCCAACAGCAACCTGGGGGAAACCTTAGGCATGGCCATTGAAAAAACCGTGGGCGATATCCGGGAGGATTTCATGAGAGATCCCCAGGGAGTGCCGTCCGGGATGGACAAAATCCTGTACCTGGAGATGCTCATGAATCAGGTGCTGATCGAAAACAAGAATTTCGATCTCCTGGTGATGGGACGTCAGGAAGGCCAAGGGTGTTACTGCATGGTCAACAATATTTTGAACCGGTTTGCCGATGAGCTGGAAAACAACTATAAATACATGCTGGTGGACAATGAAGCTGGGATGGAACATCTGAGCCGCCGCACCTCGGGAAAGGTGGATATGCTGCTCATGGTCACGGATTACGCGTTGCGCGGGCTCAGAGCTGTCGGCCGGATCAACGGCCTGCTGGATGATCTGAAACTGGACGTCCGTAGTAAGGGATTGATCGTTAATCGGGCGCCAAATCAACTGAACCAGGCGTTTTTGGATGAAGTGGAACAGATCGAGGTGCCGCTGATGTGTACCATCCCTCAGGATGACAACCTCCTGGAATTTGACATGGAAAGACGTTCCATGCTGGAACTGCCGGATGATTCACCGGCCGTGCTGGCAGTGAACGATCTGATGGAAAAAGTTCTCAAAGTCAAAGCCTGATTCTATGGGATACGTGTTTGATTTCAAAGAGGCGGGCCATTACGATGCCTGGTTTTCACAACCGGGAAACCGCCACTATTTTGACCTTGAAATCAAACTGATCCTGGATCTGATGGATCTGCGGCCCGGCCAGCGGGTGCTGGACATCGGATGCGGCACCGGTATGAGCCTTTTGCCCCTGCTGGACCGCGGGCTGAGCCTGACCGGTGTGGACCCTTCCACATACATGCTGGATGTGGCCCATGAGCGGCTGGGCAGTCGGGTGGATCTGCACCGGTGTCCGGCGGAAGCCTGCCGTTCGAGGACAACGCCTTTGAAACCGCACTGTTTTTCACCAGCTTGGAATTTACGGACCGCCCGGCCAAGGCCATTGAAGAAGCGTGCCGGGTGGCACGGGAACAGGTGGTGATCGGGGTTTTGAACCGGCATGCCCCGGTAAATGTCTGTCGTCGGTGCAAGGGATTCGTGTTTCCCAGCATCTATTCCAATACCCGTTTTTCAGCATCTGGGAACTCAGGAGGATGCTGTTCAGTATTCTGGGGGATGTGCCGGTTCACTGGCGGACTACGGCCCAGTTTCCGTTTCTTCGGGGAAAAGTTATTTCAGCCATTGAAAACAACCGGTGGGTCCAGAAATCCATTTTCGGAACATTTATCGGCATGCGGATCAAACCGGTGCCCAAGTTCAGGGTTCGCCCCATGCCGTTGAAGATCAAAAAGCACAAAATTCAGAACCGGGCCACCGAACTGGCCACCTCTTCTCGGGCCCGGATCAGGGATTGAGATGGAAGCGTATCTGTATGACAAACTGGAAAACAAGCGGGTACGGTGCCGGACATGCAGCCATTTCTGTGTGCTGACACCGGGCATTCGGGGAAAATGCGGGGTTCGGGAAAACAGGGAAGGCCGGCTCATGGCCCTGAATTACGGCAAAGTGATCGCCCATGGGGTGGATCCCATTGAAAAGAAACCGATCTATCATCTCAAACCCGGTTCCGGATCCTATTCCATAGCCACCCTGGGCTGTAATTTCACCTGCCGTTTCTGTCAAAATGCGGACATTGCCCAGATTTCCAACGATTCCGCCACCCGGATTGCAGGCCGCAGCATGACTCCGGAACAGATCGTGGCCAATGCAGTGGCTGCCGGGTGCCAGAGTATCGCGTATACCTATACCGAACCATCCGTGTTTTTGAACTGGCTTTTGACACGGCCCAGCTGGCCAAAAACCAGGGTCTTTTCAACGTGTTTGTCACCAATGGATATATGAGTCCGGACCTGATTCATCAGATTTCGCCCTGCCTGGATGCGGCCAATGTCGATCTCAAGGCATTTGACGATGAATTTTACCGGACATTCTGCAATGCCCGGCTGACGCCGGTGCTTGAGAATCTGAAGCTCCTGAAGCAGGCGGGGGTATGGGTGGAGGTGACCACGCTGGTGATCCCAAGACTGAACGATCACCCCGGTCAACTGACCGCCCTGGCGAGGTTTATTGCGGATGACCTGGGGCCGGACACCCCCTGGCATGTGTCCCGGTTTCATCCGACCCACCAGATGACCGACCGGGGTCCCACGCCGCCGGACACGGTGGAGGCGGCCTGGCAGGTCGGAAAGGATGCCGGCCTGGATTACGTGTATGTGGGCAATCTACCCGGCTCGTCTCATACGCATACCTTTTGTCCGGACTGTGAGGCCCGGCTGGTGGAACGGCAGGGCTATACCATCCGCAACCATATGAAGGAAAGTGGCGTGTGCCCTGGTTGCGGCACCCGTATTTCCGGTATTTTCTGAGAGATCAAAAAAAATGTTGAACAATAAAATTCTGGATTACGGGAAAATGATCAAATTTTCCCATACCGTGTTTGCCCTGCCGTTTGCTCTTTCTGCGGTGGTTCTGGCCTGGCGGATACATGTGCCGTCCGCCTGGCAGCTGTTTCTGATTACAGCAGCCATGGTGGGGGCAAGGTCTGCGGCCATGGGGTTCAACCGTATCGTGGATGCGGACATTGATAAAAAAACCCCCGGACCGCTGTCAGGGAAATTCCCAGCGGGGTCCTGACCAAGGTTCAGGCCCTGGTGTTTGTGGGGGTGTCTTCCCTGGTGTTTGTGGGGGCTGCGGCCCTGTTGTCGTCCTTGTGTTTCTGGCTGTCGATTCCGGTGTTGGGGCTGCTGTTTTTCTATTCCTATACCAAACGCTTCACCGTCCTGTGTCATCTGGTGCTGGGATTCGTCATCTCCCTGGCGCCGGTGGGGGCCTGGGTGGCGCTTACCGGAACGCTCAACTGGGGCATTGCTATGCTGGCAGCCGCGCTCTGGTTTTATATCGCCGGGTTTGATATCCTGTACGCCTGCCAGGACATCGATTTTGACCGGGAACACGGGTTATTTTCTCTGCCAGTATATCTGGGTCCGGCCCGGGCCATGCAGGTATCCAACCTGTTGCATGGCCTGTTTCTGGTATTTCTGCTGGGAATGTATGGGTATTTTGACATGCATGCCGTTTTTCTGGTGTTCTGGGGTGTGATTGCGGGGCTGATCGTTTTCGAGCATCGCCTGGTCAAGCCGGAGGACCTGTCCCGAATTGATGTCGCGTTTTTTCATGTGAATTCTGCAGTATCGGTGCTTTTGTTTGCCGGCATTCTGATCCAGGCCTTTCTCAGAGGGGGCGCATGACCGGTTCCCGGACTTTTGTGGTGGCCGTCAGCGGGGCTTCCGGCGTGATTTACGGGGTGCGTCTCATTTCAGCTCTGCTTAACCGCCGGATGAAGGTGGCCACTGTTTTGTCGGATGCCGGCGTCAAAGTACTGACCCATGAGATGGGATATGATGCGGAGGCCGGGTTTCCTTCCTTTCTGAAAGCAAATGGGGTCGACCCGATTCTTCTGAAGCATCTGTCCGTTTTTCCCAGGATGAGATCGCAGCCGCACCGGCATCTGGATCGTTTCGTCAGGACGGTATGGTGGTGGTTCCCTGTTCTATGAAAACCCTGGCAGCCGTGGCAGCCGGCTTTGCCGACAACCTCATCACCCGGGCCTGTGACGTCACGCTCAAGGAACGGCGCCCTCTGATTATGGTTTCCAGGGAAACCCCCATGAACCTGATCCACCTGGAAAACATGGTCCGCCTGACCCGGGCTGGGGGCGTGATCCTGCCGGCCAGCCCCTCGTTCTACAGTTTTCCTAAAACGGTAGATGCGCTGGTGGATACAGTGGTGGCCCGGATCATGGATCATCTGGGCGTGGATCAGGCCTTGATGCCCCGGTGGGAGGGGATGAGATGACATCAGTGATCCCAGAACCGGTAATGGATCTGCTGCATTTGCTGCGGGATAACGGCATTGCTGCATTTGTGGTGGGCGGGGCCGTGCGGGACATGTGTCAGGAAAGGCCGCCTGAGGATGTGGATATTCTGGCCCATGCTTCCATCGATGTCCTGAAAACCCTGTTTAAAGGCAGGCCGGTCCGCGTGGTGGGCAATACCTTTCCGGTGTGTCTGGTCAATGATATCGAAGTGGTCCCCTGCCGCGCCGCATCCGGGCGGTTTCCTGAAGATGATCTGGCCATGCGGGATTTCACGGTCAATGCCATGGCATATGATCCTTTGGACAACCGGCTGGAGGACCCGCATGGCGGCCGGGGAGACTTGGAAAGGCGCGTCATTCGCTTTACAGGCGATCCCTCCGCCCGGATCAAGGAAGATCCGGTGCGCATGATCCGGGGGTGCCGGTTTGGGGCGCTGCTGTCCGCAAGGCTGTCGGAAGCCGCCCAAAAGGCGATTCATGATCATGCCAGTTTGCTGGCCCCGGAAGTCCCTGGGGAGCGGATCCGCAATGAACTGCTCAAGGCCATGGCCCTGCAAAGGCCGTCCGATTTTTTTCGCTGCCTGCATGACACCGGCCTGCTGGCCGGCATCCTTCCCAGTCTGGACCGGTGCTACGCGCTGGACGGGGGGCCGTTTCACGGAGAAACGTTTTTGAGCACTGCATGCTGGTGGGGGATTCTTTGCCGGCCCGTCAGCCTCTGCTTCGGCTGGCCGGATATCTGCATGATGTCGGTAAAATGGATGCCCAAGGAATCAAAGAAGGGCGGATCACGTTTCACGGCCATGAGACCCGCATGGAAGCCCTGGTCACCGATCTGGACCGGCTGCGGTTTTCCGTGCCGGAAAAAGCGTATATCCTGGCTCTGGTCCGCTGCCATATGCGGCCTCTGGCTGAAAAAACACGGCCCAAATCGATCCGGCGCCTTCTGGCCATGCTGGCGCAGAACCGGATCTCTTTTCAGGATTTCATGCGGATGCGCATTGCCGATAAAAAGGCAATCTGGCCAAATCTCCCTATACCCTGGCAGATATCCGGCTCCGGGTTGAAAAGGTATACCAAGAAATGACCCGGCAGACCGCGTTTCAGCCGGATGACCTGGCAGTTTCCGGGGAGGATATCATGGCTATACGCAATATTGATCCCGGGCCGGAAGTGGGCCATATCAAACAGCTGCTGTTTGAAATGTGCTGGATGATCCCTCCCTCAACACCCGGGAAACCCTGGTGCAGATGCTCAAAGACATGGACTGAGAGGAACGGCTTTTATGGAAGATATTGTGCTCATCAACATCACCGGCCCGGACCGCCCCGGACTGAACGCCTGTTTTGCCGGAATTCTGGCCCGTTACAATGTCCGGGTTCTGGACATCGGCCAGTCGGTCATTCACGAGCATATTTCTCTGGGCATTCTGGCAGCCATTCCCTGTAAAAAGGATTTTTCCGCGGTGTTCAAGGACATGCTGTTCGAAGGGTATCAACTGGGACTGAAGGTGGATATCAGGCCGGTGGTGCCGGACAGTTATGAAAAATGGGTCCATGCCCAGGGCAAGGAGCGCCGGATCATCACTATACTGGGGCCGGCCATCAGTGCCCGTCAGATCGCGGCCGTATCATCGGTCTGCGCTGAACAGGGACTGAACATCAATTCCATTACCCGGCTCACCGGCCGGATTTCTCTTCTTCATCCCCAGCCCCATCCCCGGGCGAGTATTCAGTTTTCCGTATCCGGCACCCCGAAGCAGTTCGGAGAAATGCGGGGCCGCTTCATGGAGATCTCCCGGGCCACCGGCGTGGACATCTCCTTTCATGTGGACAATATTTACCAGAAAAACCGCAAACTGGTGGTATTTGACATGGATTCCACCCTGATTCAGTCCGAGGTGATCGTGGCGCTGGCCGAGCTGGCCGGTGCCGGTCCCGAGGCGGAACAGATCACCCGATCCGCCATGCAGGGAGAAATGGATTTCAAGGAAAGCTTCCGGCGGCGGGTGGCCCTGCTCAAAGGACTGGCACAGCCCGATCTGGAACACATCCTTCAGACCCTGCCGTTAACCGAAGGGGCGCAAATGGTTACCGCCACGCTCAAGCGCCTGGGTTACAAACTGGGGATCCTGTCCGGCGGGTTCACCTTTGTGGGGAACTATCTCAAGGAAAAGCTGGGATTTGACTACATGTATGCCAATGAACTGGATATGGAAGACGGGGTGGTCACCGGCCGGGTTAAGGGCGAGATCGTGGACGGCGAGAAAAAAGCCGTACTGCTGCGGGAAATCGCCCAGAAGGAAAATCTGTCCATTCAACAGACCATTGCCGTCGGCGACGGGGCCAATGACCTTCCCATGATCTCCATTGCCGGGTTAGGCGTGGCGTTCAATGCCAAACCCGTGGTGAGAAAAGAAGCGGCCAGTGCCATCTCCACTACCGGGCTGGACGGGCTGTTGTACTTGATGGGGCTTCATGAAAGGGAGATCCGGGAATCGAGTTTATAGAAGCAGGGGGGTTAAAAGCGTGGCCACGAGGCCTGCCGTGATGAGGCGCATGACTGCGGCGATCACAGCCGCTCCAGAATCCGGCCGATCAGTACGCTGATAATGATGGCAACACTCACCTTGCCGGTGAGAAACACCTTGGCGATAATGGGGTAGGCCTTGTTGAGCATGGCATCAAACACCCCGGAGATGTGATAGGGGGCAAAAAGCAGTCCTGTTTCCTCACCAGGTTAGTTTCTGCCATGTTTTCAGCATAATCCTGTATGGCTTTGCCGCCGAAACGATCTATAGGAATACTGGTCATTCGTTCCTTGAAAATGACCACATCAAGATCCGGCAAAAGCATTTTAATGGCCCGTGCCAAGGGCAGCCCGTTTTCCATTATTTCAAGGGCGTGAGAGTTGCCGCAGATAAAATTCAGGCCAAGTTCCCGGGCTTTTTGCACTAAGGCATGTTCGGGAAAAACCTGGCTGATGGAAGCCAGCACGGTGTCCACCTTGAGATGTTCTTTCAGAACCCGTTCCATATGAACCGGGGTGAATCCAGTGTGAGGGAAAATATGCATGATTTTGTTGACAGTTTTATCGGGAAATCCCTCAAGGATCAGCCCCCGCGTGCATACGGCGGTCTCCATGATCTCAATACAGTTTCGGATTTTGCGTTCTTTCTCCAAAATTTGTTTTTCGGCCTCAAGAGCCATGAACCGGTCCAAACGGGAAAGGATATCTCCCAGGGTAGAGACGTCCTTCAGCGTATTTCCCACAAACACGATATTGCCTGGGATGTGGCTGTAGCTGATGTTGACATACCCGGCGTCATGGTCATGAAGGAAAGCGATGCCGGGATGAAGCCTGTGAAAAGCCTCATGAAGTTCAAATACAGACACGTTGTACAGATCCAGGTAAGTTCGGAGCAGGACACCGCCCGAATTCGAAGCATCGGCAATGGGATGATGCGCGATGATGGCATCCACGCCGGTGGCTCCGGCAAGTTCGATGGCACTTTCGGTCAGGGTCATCGCCACCGGCACCTTCTTCAACTTCTGGCTGGGACGTCCCCACACAAGCCCCGGGTTTCCGTGACCGCTTTCCCGGGGATGCCCGATGATTTGGTGACCACAAAGGGATTGTTTCCTGTCCGGGCATCGCCCAAAACCCTTCCTCCGGTAATGGTGTCGAGGGTCATGTTCAGATCATTCACAGTGATGGGCATCTGAATGTTTCCTCCTCTTATTATTGCCGCAATCCAAGAGTGGTGGGATTAGTGTGCGGCGGTTAGCAGGAAAACAGATTGACAAGGCCTGTTTTTGCAACCCGTTTTTTTATGACGGTAATATCGGTGATGTAAAGATCCTTTTTTTCATCCGTTGCAACAGAACCGATCCTGAAAATGTATATTTGCGATCAAGGCGGTTTTTCTCCATCATTTCCTGCCGCACGTGGCTGATGGCATCCCCAATGGCCAGGGTATCCGGAATTTTCAACCCGGGTTTGTCAGGCCTGGAGGCATTATATCCTGCTATAGTCCCGGTGCAGATAGCTTCTGTGTGGCCGACAAAAAGGCCGGCTTCCTTCCAGCGAACGGATGCTGCCGCCATGCATAGAAACGCCGGTTATCCTGCTCTGCAGAAGGATGTTGACACCCCGGTCCGTCAAAAGCTGTCGAACAGCAGGTTGAATGGTGGCCACGTTGTAGAGACTGGCATGCCGGTCTCCCCGGCAGAAAGTCAAGTACCTCCGGCAAAGCCGGAGGTACTTGACTTATTGGTATAAATCTTATTATGGATGTTAATCATTTATTTGGATTGCTCAGGATGATACACATTTCCAGGTTCATACTTCAGGAGCGGCCTTGGTCTGTGTATAAAGGAACGGTTGATGAAAAAGGGAAAAAGCGGTTCTGAGAAATTGGGTGGCAGCCATACCCAGCGGACTTACGAGGGGATTAAGCAGATGCTTTTTATAAACGCCATTTCACCGGGGCAGAAAATATCCTATCGGCAGCTGGCTGAGCATCTCGGTATGAGCATGACTCTCGTGATTTAGGCGTTAAAGAATCTTGAGTTTCAGGGCCTTGTGCGGTATGTACCCAATAAGGGCTATGCAACTGAGCCGATGAGCATGCAAAAAGTTCAAGAGATCTATGATATGCGCGAAATGATCGAACGATCCCTGCTTCCGAATGTTATCGATAATTTGACCGTGGAAGGCATCCGATGCCTGAAAGAACTGTTGGAGCCGACAGAGGTGGGGCAAGATGATCAAGCTTTGAATCAGCGCCTGATTCGGGACAGAAAATTCCATCAGTTGCTGGCCTCATTTTCCGGAAGACGAATCCCATGTCAGATGCTTCGGTATCTGTTTGATCTTCTATATTTGAAATATCGCGGTAGTCTGCTGTTTATCCATTCTGAGGATCCGATGGGGTCCCAGCATCAAAGGATCTTTGAGGCCGTTATTTCCCATGATCCGGATGAGGCTGACAAAGCACTTCAGTCTCGTGTCAGACAGATAAAGGCCCAGGCTCTTAAATCCCTGGGGAAGCTCATGGCAGAAAAAAAATGACCGAAAATCATCGCATATTCATACTGTTCACCCGGCACCGGGCAGGTTGGTGTGAGGGGCTTTTCAGGGAATGGACCGGGATTCCCGTATGCTATGATTATTAAAGGTCGTTTATTGAGGTAGATTTGCCCTATTCATCTTTTTCAAGATAGAACTTGAGGCCGCCTTTTTGTACCAGGAATTTGTACCAAAAGTCCTTTAGGCAACCCCCAGAAACACAAAACCCCCGAAGAACGGGGGCATTGTAGTATCTGGTAGCGACGCAGGGACTTGAACCCCGGACTCTGCGGATATGAGCCGCATGCTCTGACCAGCTGAGCTACGTCGCCAAAAACCCATTGAATTTATCATAAACCGTTTCTGTTTGTCAAACATTTTTTTATTTTTTACCATAAATTCAGAGGCGGTTAACAGCCGGAAAAATTCGTGTTTTATCGGATCATGCCAGGCCGGAACGTTCCGGGGCGGAGGCGGCAATGGTCCGGAACAGGGCCCGATCGCCCCGGTCAGGCCCCAGGCCCGAGCCGGTAACCACGATGGCATGGCTTGGGCAAAGGAGGCGATCATGAATCAACGGTCCGGGTCATCCATGTGTGAATGAGGTCCCGGCACCGGATTTCTGCCCGGGGCAGGGCCTTGCCGGACTGTCTGGCGGTCATTCCGGTCAGGGTGTCTGTCAGCAAAGCAGAATGCTGAAGCGTGGTGAGCCGGTTTCTGAGCATGGCCGCGCCTTGGGGGGATCGGTATTCAGGGTGTTAAGAATGCCGGTCATCTCGGGCATCATCATGTGGGTGCCGTAATACCGGGTCAGCGCCTGCCAGGCCTGGTCCCGGCCCCAGGGCGTCTCCAGGGGCCGGGACACTTGTCTGAACGCGGAAAAAAATTCATCGGCCGGTTCGGGGGCAGGGTGGAAAGACCCTGGTCTTGAATTTGATAAGGCAGCATGGTCAGGGCGGCGATGCCCTGGCAGTCCAGATCGGCGAACAGGACGATCCCCAGTTTCCGGAACAGGAGGTCAGTGGGTTGGAAAAAGACAAAATTGCCCAGGCTATAGAAAATCGGGGTCTTTTTATGGATCTGGAGCCCCTGGGGCACATGGGGATGGTGGCCTACCACCAGGTCTGCCCCGGCGTCTGCCAGGCCCTGGAATGCCTGGGTCACATAAGGAGGGGGGAACGGCACATACTCGATGCCGCAATGGGCAATGACGATCACCAGGTCAACTTGGTTTCGCAGGCTCTTGACCCGTGCCTCCATCAGGGCCGGATCCCATCCCATGACCCCGGGGGTCTGGGCCGTAGCTGCCGTCAGGTCCTCTCCTTCACTGAAATTGAGAATGCCGATTTTCAGCCCGGTTTTCTCCAGGATCAGGGGGGTGGCGGCCATGGCCAGGTTCCGTCCGGCCCCGGTCCACCGGATTTTGCTGCATGACAGGGTTTCCAGGGTGTGCTCAAATCCTTTGAGTCCGCAGTCCCAGATATGGTTGTTGGCCAGTGTGACCGCATCCACTTCTAATATTTTCAGGGCTTTTGCATGTTTTGGATCAGCTTTGAACGAGGCACCGCTTTTCACGGTAAAATCGCTGGTGCGGGTGAACGGGGTTTCTAAGTTGAAGATTTTCAGGTCCGCTGCCTGGATGGGCGCCAGCAGATCGCCATACACAGCGGCCGGATCCGTTGCCATGAGCGGTTCAAACGCCCGGATGGGAGCCCAGTCCCCGGTAATGCAGATCCGGATCCGTTCATGGGTCCGGCCCGACTCCCAGGTGCCGGTATGCCAGTCAAAATCCAGGATCATGAGGCTGTTCCTTTTCGGTAGAAGATGGGCAGACGGGAGGTAAGCCCGGCAGTAATCTCGTAATTGATGGTGCCGGCGAGACCTGCCAGCTCATCGGCGGATACGGTTTCGTTTCCTTGGCTCCCCAGGACCATCACCGGATCCCCCTCAGCGGCATCCGGGATCTGGCCTACATCAATCATGGTGAAATCCATGCACACCCGGCCGATCACCGGTGCCCGCTGTCCTTTTACCAGCATGTGGGCCCTGCAGGACAGTCTCCGGGGATAGCCGTCCGCATATCCCACCGGGACCGTGGCGATGGCAGTGGGGCGGTCCGTGACGTGAGTGCTGCCGTAGGACACGGCAAATCCTTTGGGGACCTGCTTGATCTGGGTGATTTCAGACACAATGGACAGGGCCGGGGTGAGCCGGGAGCCGTCCACCCCGGACCGGGGCACAGCCCGTACAGGCGATGCCGGGCCGAACCAGGTGAATGGGTCCGGGGCAGGGTCAGGGTGGCGGCGCTGTTGGCGGCATGGATGGCTATGGGCAGGCGGTTGGCGGCATCCAGATGGTCCAGCACCGGGTGAACAGGGCCAGCTGCTGCCGGGCATGGGTTTGGTCAACGGCATCGGCATTGGCAAAATGGGTGAAGATACCCTCGATTTTCAAGTGATCCAGCTGTATCATGGAACGGATATCCGCCAGGGTCTGGTCCATGTCCAGGCCGGGGCACAGGCCCAGGCGGCCCATGCCGGTGTCAAGTTTGATGTGGGCCAGGACAACGGTGCCGGCTTTTTGGCTGCGGCATTGACTGCTCTGGCTTGTCCAGCCCGGTGAGGGAGATTCGGATGCCGTGGCCGGCCGCAGCCGCAGCCTGGTCCGGCAGGGTGTTGCCAAAGACCAGAATGGGGGCTTTAATCTCGGCATCCCGGAGCTTAAGCGCCTCGGCCATGCGGGCCACTCCCAGCCATTCCGCTCCGTGGGACAAGGCGGTCTGTGCCACGTGAACAGCCCCATGCCCATAGGCATTGGCTTTGACCACCGCCATCACAGATGTCTGGGGGCCGCAGGCCTGTTTCAGCACCTGAATGTTTTTTGCTATTGAATCCAGATCCACCTCGATGCGGGTGGCAGGGACTTTTGAGACCAGGGTGCGGTGCAGCGGCAGAACCGGGGAGGGGGGAAAACCCGTAGGATCCCCAAAAGCCTTGGCATCGGCCCGGCCGGGATCATGGTTGTAAAACAATGTCATCTAAGATCCGTTCGCTAATGTGCCGTTGAACCGGGGCTGTGAAATCCGCCAAAGTCAGTCCCATCTTCACTTTGCCGTCCAGGGTCCGGACAGACAGGGTGCCAGTTTCTTTTTCCTTTTCCCCGATGGTGAGGATCAGGGGGACATAGTTGACCTGGGCTTCCCGCACTTTTTTCTTCAGGGTTTCGTTGCGGTTATCCACTTCACACCGGATGCCGGCAGTTTCCAAATCTTTTTTCACCTGGTCGGCATGATCGGCCAGATCCTGGGTAATGGGCAGGACCACCGCCTGGACCGGGGCCAGCCACAGGGGGAATTTTCCGGCAAAATGCTCCACCAGAATACCGAAGAACCGCTCCATGGAGCCGTAGATCACCCGGTGGATCATGATGGGCCGGTGTTTTTCATTGTCCCGGCCCTTGTAAGTCAAATCGAACCGTTCCGGCAGCGCCATGTCCAGCTGCACGGTTCCGCACTGCCAGGTTCTGCTCAGGGCATCTTTGATGTGGATGTCGATTTTGGGACCGTAGAACGCGCCATCCCCTTCGTTGATGACATAGTCGTGGCCGTAAGTTTTCAGGGCTTTTTCCAGGCCGGAGGTGGCTTGTCCCCACTGGGCATCCGTGCCGATGGATTTTTCCGGCCTTGTGGACAGCTCCAGGTGAAAGCTGAGCCCGAATTTCTGATAGATCTGTTCCGCCAGGCGCAGCACTCCCAATACTTCCTGCTCAATCTGATCCGGGGTCATGAAAATATGGGCGTCATCTTGGTGAAAGGACCGGACCCGGAACAGCCCGGACAGGGCTCCGGACAGTTCGTGCCGGTGCACCAGGCCTACCTCCCCGGCCCGCAGGGGCAGATCCCGGTAGGAATAGGACCGGGTCTTGAATAGGATCATGCCGCCGGGGCAGTTCATGGGTTTGATTGCGTATTCCTCGTCATCAATGAGACAGGTGTACATGTTTTCCCGATAGTTGTCCCAGTGTCCGCTTTTTTCCCACAGTTTTCGGTTGAGAATGACCGGGGTCTTGGTTTCCACATATCCTGCGGCCCGGTGGGTTTCCCGCCAGTAATCCAGCAGCGCGTTCCACATGTCCATGCCTTTGGCGTGGAAAAAGGCCATGCCCGGGGCTTCATCATGAAACGAGTACAGGTCCAGCCGGGTGCCCACCTTGCGATGGTCCCGTTTTTTTGCCTCTTCGATCAGGTGCAGGTACTGGTTGAGTTTCTTTTTGTCGAAAAATGCGGTGCCATACAGGCGCTGGAGCTGTTCCCGGGACGGGTCGGCCCGCCAGTAGGCCCCGGAGATTTTCATCAGTTTGATGCCCTTGATCATTCCGGTGTGGGGAATATGAGGCCCCGGCACAGGTCTATGAAGGCCCGTTTTGATACAGGGATATCTCCTGGTCGGAAAGCTCGTTGATCAGTTCGCATTTAAACGGGTTGTCTTTAAAGATTTCCAGGGCTTTCTCCTTTGAAACCACCTGCCGTTCAAACGTGTTTTTGCCTTGATGATTTTCTGGATTTCGGTTTCGATCCGACTTAAGTCATCTTCGGAAACAGGGGGCATGTCAATGTCATAGTAAACCCGTCCTCCACCACCGGGCCGATGGTGAGTTTTGCCTCCGGATACAGATTCAGGACCGCTTCGGCCATGACATGGGCTGCGGAATGGCGCAGGACTTCCAGGGCAATATCGTCATTTGCCGTGATGAATCCAATTTGGGTGTCGGCTTCAATAGGGCGGCTCAGGTCCAGCAGCTGACCGTTGATTTTCATGGCCACGCAGTTTCTGGCAAATCCTTCGGAGATGCTTTTTGCCACATCCATGCCGGTGGGAAAATCGTCAAACTGCTTTATACTGTTATCTGGAAATGTTATGGTAATCATCTTGATTTTCCATTGTATTTAATAGGTTTTAGATATAAAAATATAGATTTTAAATAAAGTACCCCCAACAATCAAGGGAAAAGATGCTCTCATTTACCTTTATCGAATCGGATGCAGACCTGGAAGACGTCTGTGAAAGGATTTCTGAAAATGCCATCATCGGGGTGGACCTAGAGGCGGATTCCATGCATTCCTTCAAGGAAAAATCTGCCTGATCCAAATTGCCACCAGGGACGAGGCCTTTCTGGTGGATCCGTTTACCATTAACCGGTTTTCACCGCTTGTGGCGGTGCTGGAAAATCCAAAGATCGTCAAGGTGTTACATGGCGCGGATTTTGATGTGAGGAGTCTGGACCGGGAAATGGGCGCCCGGATAGACAATTTGTTTGACACCGAGATCGCCTGCCGGTTCCTCAATATGCGGGAAAGGGGTCTGGCTGCCCTGCTCAAGGTTTTTTTCGATGTGGACGTGGACAAGAAATTTCAGAAAAAAGACTGGTCAAGACGGCCTCTGGAACCGGACATGGTGGCCTATTCCGTGGGAGATGTGGATCATTTGATCGCCCTGCATGCCAAACTGGTGGAGGGCCTGAACGCCATCGGCCGGCTGCACTGGGCCGAAGAAGAATTCGAGGCCCAGGCCCGGGTCCGATATGAAAACAACCTCGTCCCCCCGTTTTTCAGAAAAATAAAAGGGGCGGGCAAGCTGGACAACCGCAGTTTGGCCGTGCTGGAAAATCTGTTGATCCTGCGGATGACCCTGGCTGAAAAAAAGATGTGCCCCTTTTCAAGGTGATGTCAAACCAGTCGCTGCTGGCCATGGCTACCGGCCGGCCCAAATCTGTCGGGGAAATGGTGCCCCAAAGGATACTCAGCAAACGCCAGGCCCAGATGTTCGGGCAGCAATGTATTCAGGCGATTGAGGATGCCATGGCCCTGCCTCATAAAGAGCTGCCAAGCTATCCGAAACCGTGATGCCCCGGAAAACCCCACAGGTGATGGCCCGTATCACGGCCCTGAAGGCCATGCGGGAAAAGCAAAGTGACGTGCTGGGCATGGAGTCGGGGTTTCTGATCAACAATGCCACCCTCACGGCTATTGCCCTTGAAAATCCGGCCACCCGGGCGGAATTGGATACCATGGGCCTGCTTCGCAACTGGCAGAAAGAAGTGCTGGGGGATACGATTGTAAAGACACTGAAATAATCAGATCGGGGTCAGGCCTGCGTTATTGTAGGGCCTGACCCCACTATCGGGAGGGGAGATGACACAGATTGGTTTTCGAAAATGGAAGGGCTGGGTAATGATTTCATTGTCATGGATGACCGGAACGGATCCATTGAAAATCAGATTTCCTATCCGCTGCTGGCAGAATTTTTGTGTGACCGGCATTTCGGGATCGGTGCGGACGGCATCATCCTGGTAAAACCGTCAAAAGACCATGACATCCGGTTTTTGATCTATAATTCGGACGGATCCCGGGCCGACATGTGTGGCAATGGAATGCGCTGTTTTGCCAGGTACCTGTATGAGAAAAAATCATCGGCCGGAAACAGATCCGGGTGCAGACCGATGCGGGTACGGTCGTGCCTGAGGTGATGGTGGATCAATCCGGCCGGGTCACTGCCATCGCAGTGGATATGGGGCCGCCGGTGCTGACCTGCAGGGACATTCCGTTCGTCAGTGACAACGACACCGCCATCGAGGAATCCATGGATTTGGGAGACGGCAGGGCCGTGACCGTGACCGCCGTGGGCATGGGCAACCCCATGCCGTGGTGTTTGTGGAAGATCTGTCCGAAGTGGATGTGGCCGCTCAGGGACGGGACATAGAAGTTCATCCCCGGTTTCCCGCCAAAACCAATGTGGAGTTCATCCAGGTGATGGATGACCAGACCTTGAAAATGAAGGTATGGGAGCGGGGGGCCGGCATGACCCTGGCCTGCGGTACTGGTGCCTGTGCGGCTCTGACGGCGGCTCATGTCACCGGACGGACCGGCAGACGCGCGACGGTGATTCTGGACGGCGGAGAGCTGTCCATTTTTTGGGACCCCGCAAGCAGCCACCTGTACAAGACCGGCCCGGCCCGCATGGTGTTTGAGGGAGTGATTGAGATCCGGTCCCCTGGCGAAAGAGACAAGGAAAAGGAATAATGGCCGGGCTGTTTGTTCTCAACTGGACACCGGTTCTGCTGCTGACCTTGCTGGCTGTCGTTTTCGGGCAGTCGGCCCTGGCTGTGGGAAGTTCGCTGGGTTCCATCTCCTCGCCTTTCAAGGTTGCTCTGGCAACGGCCATGGCCGGATTGATAAACACCGCAGCAAGGCAGGCCTTATGAACCCATCGTATGCTTCCATCAGAATCACTCCGGACCAGGCCGCACAGATCGCCCGGCAGCTGTATCAGCTCTCCGGCGATATCGAGACGCTGCCCGGCGAGTTGGATTTCAATTTTAAAATTACGGACACCAGGCAAAGTTACATACTCAAGATCAGCCGGCCGGAGGTGTCTCCCGGTTATATCGAATTTCAGCAGGTCCTGCTGGATCATGTGAATGGATCAAAGAACCCCGTGGTCAGTCCGGAAACGGTTCCGGCCGTGGACGGCAGATCCATCTCACGGATCGTGGATGAAGCCGGTAACCCCCGGCTGGTCCGCCTGTTGACCTGGATCGACGGCCGGCTGTGGTCAGATGTCAACCCCATCACCGACCGGCTCCTTGAAAGCCTGGGCCGGCAGGCGGGACAGGTGACCACCGCCCTGCAGGGGTTGATCATGATCTGGCGCATCGGGAATTGGTCTGGGATTTGGCTCAGGCGGGCTGGATCCAGAATCACGTGCACCTGTTCACTGGAAGCCAGAAAAAGACCATCGAATTTTTTTATCACCGGTTCACACAGATTCAATCCGTTTACCAGAGCCTGCGCAAAAGCGTGGTGCACAACGACGTCAACGATAACAACGTGGTGGTGACCCAAGACCGGATTCATCCGGAAGTTGCGGCCATTATCGACTACGGGGATGCGGTGTATACCCAGACCGTCAACGACCTGGCGGTTGCCGTGGCCTATGCGGCCATGGGCAGGCCCGATCCGCTGGCGGCGGCCCGGTGCGTGGTCAAGGGATATCATGGAGTATTCCCCCTGGAACCGCCGGAGCTGGACCTGCTGCATACTCTGGTGGCCATGCGCCTGGTGATCAGTGTCACGAAATCGGCCCTCAACCGGGTCAAGGAGCCAGAAAACACCTATCTGCAGATCAGTGAAAATCGGCCTGGGATCTGTTGACACAGTGGCAGGCCGTGGATGAAAACCTGGCCCATTACAGTTTCAGGCAGGCATGCGGAATAGCACCCCATCCCGGGGAACCGGAATTTCTCTTGTGGGCCCAAAAACAGAACCTCCGGTTTTCAGATCTGATAGGCACCGCTGATCCCTTTTCTCGAATCACTCCGGTGCCGGTTCCCGTGGACTTGAGCGTGGGGAGTGCCTGGCTGGGGCATGCCAGGGAGTTCACGGATCCGAACCGGCTGGCCTTTGAGCTGGACTGTCTTTCCCGGCAGCAGAAAGGAGCGGTACCGGCAGGCGGATATCTGGAATATCGGTCCGAGCCGTTTCTGAAAACCTATGGGGCCGGCATGGAAACACAGGGAGACATCCGGGCCGAGGGCAACAACGGACCCGTTTGCCGCAGCCTGCATCTGGGTACTGATGTGTGGGCCAAACCGGGAACCCCGGTCCACACCCTGTTTGACGGCCGGGTGGTGCAGGTCTGGACGGCGGGCAATGACGGTTCTTTAACGGAAACGGAAACCGTAACTAAAACTGACGGTCCGCTAGGCAGTGCCGCGCTGATGCTGGCACATCAGACCCTCGGAGGCATGGCATTTTTTACGCTTTACCTCGGTCTGGATCCGGAATGTCTGAACCGGCTGCACAAAGACCGGGCCGTTGAAAAAGGGGAGGAGCTGGGGGTAGTGGCCGCCCGGACAGCGGGTGAAAACCGGGTACCCCATCTGCATTTTCAGGTGACACTGGACCGGATGGGACAGGGATGTACATTTCCAAGGGTGGTATTTCCAGACCAGAGACAGGTGTGGCGGAGCATCTGTCCGGACCCCAACCTTTTTTTAAAAAATCAGTCTTTGGCGCAGGGGCCGGGTGTGGACACGGACACGGTCCTGGCATTCCGCTGCCGGCACCTGGGTAAAAGCCTAAGCCTGTCTTATGATACACCGCTGAAAATCGTGCGAGGCAGCGGCGCATTTCTGGTGGATGAGGCCGGCAGACCGTATCTGGATACCGTGAACAACGTGGCCCATGTCGGGCATGAACACCCCCGGGTGGTGAAAGCCGGCCAGGCCCAGATGGCTGTGCTCAATACAAATACCCGGTACCTGCATGACAGCATCAACCGGTTTGCCGAAACCCTGCTGGCGACTTTCCCGAAACCGTTGTCCGTGGTGCATTTTGTGAATTCCGGCAGTGAGGCCAATGAGTTGGCACTGCGCATGGCAAAAGCGGTCACAGGACACCGGGATATGATTGCCGTGGAAGTAGGGTATCACGGCAACACCGGGGCGTGTATCGATATCAGCTCTTACAAGTTTGACGGAAAAGGGGGGCAGGGGGCGGTCCACACTCATATCGTTCCGCTGCCCGATGCATTCCGGGGCCTGTACCGGGGAGCGGATACCGGTCTTCAATATGCGGCCCATGTCCGGGAACAGATCGACCGGGTTCACGCGGCCGGAAGAGGAATCGCCGGGTTTATCTGCGAGAGCATCATCAGCTGCGGGGGACAGATCGAACTGCCGAACGGATATTTGAAAACTGCGTATGACGCGGTCCATCGGGCCGGAGGCGTATGCATCGCCGATGAGGTGCAGGTGGGGTGCGGCCGGGTGGGGCATGCTTTCTGGGCATTTGAACTGCATGATGTGGTGCCCGACATTGTCACCATTGGAAAACCTATCGGCAACGGACATCCCCTGGCTGCGGTGGTGTGCACCCAAAAAGTGGCTGAATCGTTTGCCAACGGCATGGAGTATTTCAACACCTTTGGCGGGAATCCGGTGTCCTGCTCCGTTGGCCGGGAGGTGCTGCATGTGATTGCCGATGAAGGCCTTCAGGAAAACGCACGTACTACCGGAGCGTATTTGAAGTCCGGGCTAAAAGACTTGCAAAAACGGTTTCCCGTGATCGGGGATGTACGGGGTCAGGGGCTGTTTCTGGGATTTGAACTGGTGGATGAAACCCTTCAGCCCTTGGGAGACCGGGCCGGATACCTGGCCAACCGCATGCGGGACTTAGGTATTCTCATGAGCACGGACGGCCGGGACCACAATGTGCTCAAGATCAAGCCGCCGATGGTGTTTTCCAGGACAAATGCGGATGAGCTGCTGTTCCGGCTGGAAACCGTTTTCGGTGAGGATGCCATGGCCGTTTGAGGGGCCTGATACAAAAACCGTTATGAGACGGCCGCGGCAAACGCCTCCGGCATCCGGATGACTTTGTTTTCAAGGTAATCGAAAAACACGATCCCGGTTTTGGCTTCCAGAACCAGGGGGGTGTCAGGAATACGGGTCACCCGGTAAAAGATGTCGCAGCCGTATTTGTTGAATTCTTTAGCGGCCATTTCGATTTTGAGACGGTCTCCATACCGTGCCTGGGCTTTGTAAACCACTGCCAGATCAGAAATAACGATGGCACAGCCTCAATATCGGTTTCCGAATACCCCAGATGATTGAAGTACCGGATCCTTGCTTCATGCAGAAGTGATACAAAAGCATCATTTCCCACGTGACTGCCGTAATTGATGTCCTGAATTCTGACGGTCAGTTCGGTTGAATAAGCATAGATGTCAGGCAGGGTCAGTGCAATTCGGGCCATGTGTTTTCCTCAGATTCATTGTCTGGAGCGGTTGCGGCATTCCGGCCGGCAATGCGGCCGAACACGAGACATTCGGTCAGGGCGCATCCTCCCCACAAGCCGGCCGGCACCGTGAATACCGCCTGTGACCTCTCCGGCGGTAAACAGGCCGGGAATAGGGTGTTGAAAGAGATCCATCACCCGGGCACGGGTGTCGACCAGCAGGCCGCCTGGAGTATAATGGATTTTGGGCCACAGGCGGATGGCATAAAACGGTGGGATCTCCAGGAGAAGGGTGTCCTTATTTCGGGTGTTTCCGCCGATCAGGGGCATTTTTTTCGAACACCTTGGCCGATGCGCCGGCTTGGCGCGCTTCGATGGCGGCGGACAAACCGGCGGCACCGATGCTGATAATCACCACATCGGCATGATCATCCCATGAAATGTCCATCGGTCTTCCGTTACAGCACCAGGCATTCCGATGCCAGGGCCGCCACGGTATCCACTTTCATGCCCAGCCCGTAATGGTTAGACAGTTCCCCCAGCTGCCGGTGGCAGGACAGACAGGCTGTAGCCAGGTGTGTCAGTCCTGTGGCCCGCATCTGGTCCGCTTTGGGTCTGCCGGTGATCATGCGTTTTTCGTGGTTCCGGAATCCTGGAGCATACCGCCCCCACCTCCGCAGCAGACCCCGTTTTCCCGGTTGGGAGTCAGTTCCCGGACCCTTTGCAGCAAAGGGCCAGCAGTTCTCTTGGGGCATCATACCCGCCGGATTTTCGGGCGATATTGCAGGGATCGTGATACGCGATTTCATAGGGATAAATTTCCGGATCAAACTTGAGAATCCTTTTTTTGGCATATTCCACACATAGTTCCGGCATGCTGACAATGTTGAATCCGGGTTCTCTGCCCAAGAGCTTTCGGACTCTGCAGTTGAGCACATGGTAGGCATGCCCGCATTCACTCAACACCAGGGTCTCGATGTTCAGGGATTCAGCAGATTCCACCACCCGGCGTGCGATCGTTTCTTCCACATCGGTTTTTCCTACAAAGTAACCCCAGTTGGTGACATCGGTGTGATTCGATGACAGGGTCCATGTTTCTCCTATGGCATAGAACAGTTTGGCCATGGCGGTCAGATGCATCAGGTTGATCCCCAGCTCCCGGGGGTTAGGCAGGTACAGATATTTGCAGTCCGGCTGATCATGAAGAATCAGAGCCTTGGGATCTTCCATGTCATCGGCAAACTCTTCAGCAACCCATTCCACGGTTTCGACAAACTCCTCTTTGGTCAAGCCGTTGACATCCCCCAGTTCCAGGCGGTTTTGGATGCCTTTGGTGATATCTTCAGGAATCTGGGTTTTGGCGGCTGCCGTGCCTCTGGCCTTGGTTACCACCTGATCCATGTCAATGCCCATGGGACAGTCCTGGGTACAGCGGTTGCAGATCAGGCAGTCCCAGAGCATCCGGCTGTCCACTAGTTCCTGTTCCAGCCCCAGCACTGCCATGCGCACGATCTGTCGGGGCACGGGTCCGCCGGGCTGGTCAAACCAGGTGCACCGGGAGTTGCAGATGCCGCAGGTCAGACATTCATCAATATTGTCCCCTGGGTCAGCCGGTTGAGAAGCCGGCTCAGTTCAGTGTCTTTTCAAGAATGGCTGTTTCCATAATCATAGGTCCTTTTATGAAATCCGGGTGTTGGAATGATGCGGGCCAGTTTTTGCGTTTCATTGGCGGCCACTGAATGCCAGGACACTTTGTCCGGGGGGATGCCGGGCAGGGTTTGCAGCCGGGCCAGTTCTTTTTTTGCGCTGGTGCTGCCGGTCACGGACCGGCAATTGCCGTCATGGCACCCGGCCACAATGACTTTGGCGGCACCGTCGGCCAGCAGCTTGAGCAACAGGTTCATTCCTACACGGCTGGCGCAGGGAACCGATATCAACCGGAGCGGGTCTGGCAGGGACAAGGGGCCTGCGGCCAGTGCGGCCGACCGTTGACAGGCTATAACTACGGCCTGGCCTTTTTCGAACTGTGCAGCGATCTGGTCCGGGGCGCATGAAGCGGATTCAATGGCCAGGGCCGGGCAGTTGGCCACGCACAGATGGCATCCGAAACAGGCCTCCGGGTCGATTTTAGGCCGGTCTTTTGCATTCAGAACAACGGCCTGGTGGGGGCATATGCGCAGACAGGTCAGGCACTGGGCGCATTTTTTCTGGTTGATCTCAACGCCTGGGTTTTGGACGGGGCCGGGAAAGTCCAGATCCGCCATGATGCCGTCCAGTTCCGCCGCAAGATCGGTATCATCCACATCATCATGGGCAGGTCCCGCAAAATAGATGCCTTTTCGGGGGCTCTGGGTCAGGCGGTGGCGGACATTGGGGGACTGGAGAAACCCTTCCGTGTCCCTTTCCTGCCTGAGCAGCCGGGCCGCATTGTCAATCCCGGGCCCGGGTAATGTCGCTTTAGGAATCACCAGTGATCACAGTGCAGGGTGACAATCCTACCGGGCAGGGTGGCTTCTTCCAGAGTCAGGGAAAATCCAGTGTCTGTTTTCTGGAGCTGAATATTTTCCGGGGCGTTGTATCTGAGAAATGTGATCCCGGCCTTTCGGGCCTGATCGTATATCTGTTGGCCCTGCGCCCCGTGCACCAGCATTTTATTCATGATCACCGTGATTTTCCTGCCGGCGTTCCGGGCTTCAATGGCAGTGTCCAGAGCCAGGCGTGATCCGGCCTTGGTTTCAGGTGCGGCATAATCCAGCAGAATGACGATCTGTTCAGGCAGTTGTTCGGCCGGAGTGCTGGCGAACGCGGTGAGATCCAGGGTTTCGTTCAGATCGGTCTGGCCTGAAACCGTCTGGTATTCCGGTTCCGGGGCCGCTATGATGGCCCTGCATGTTAGGGCTTTGCGCTCATCCTGCTGCTGGTATCGCACGGTGAAACGTCCGGCGGTTCCGTCCACACTCAGGATTTTGTCCGGATGCATGAACGTGAGCCCGTCTGCTGCTGTGCCCTGGCCGAAACAGACCGTTGCGTGTCCATTGTTCCCCAAAGTACGGGCAATGGTTTCGGCCTTAGGTCCGTCCCCCCACACCAGTACATCCGCTTTTTCCGAAGGAACATGCCCCAGTTCTTTTAAGACGGCTGCCGCTGCTGTCCAGCCCTCTTGCCGGGAGCTTAAGATATCTTTTGGACCGGCGGCGCACCCGGCCACAAAGATACCGTCGGATAATGAGACGTCCGGCGTATTGAAAAATCCCCATTGGTTTGGACGCACATTCAATTGCCGGGTCAATCGGTTTAATTCTTCAGATGGCGACATGCCGATGGACAGGACGACCAGATCATAGGTTCTGGCGACTCTGGTGCCGGAATCCGGATCTTCCACAATGACGCGCAGCCGGTCCGTGTCAGGATCTGTGAGGATTTCCGCCGGGACTCCTTGGGCTAGGCTCATCCGGGTGGAAAGCTCGGCTGCCAGACAACGGGTTTCCTTGCCGATGGTCTGCAAGTCCATGTGAAACAAGGTGATGTCTGCATCCGGCAGCAGATGCAGCAGCTTGTCTGAATGGCGAAGCGAAATTTTGCAACATACCTGGGAACAGAAATTCCGGTCTATTTTCCGGTTTCTGGAGCCGGCACACTGGATAAAGGCGATTTTCGGCTGTGGAGCGTTTCCCAGAAAATCAGTCACGCTTTCCGCCTTGAGCATCTGGTTCAACTGGGCCGTGGTGATGACTTTGTCGTGTTGATCGAATTGAAGGCTGGGCAGCACAGACGGATCAAACGGAGTGAATCCGGTGGCCAGAATGATACGGGCAGGGTTCACCGTCTCCCCAGAAGTCAGGTGGGCGGCGAATCCGTTGCCGGTTTTTTCCAGCAGATCCAGAGTGGTGTTCAGATGCACAAAGATATTTGTGTGACCACCACTCTGGTGAACCATGTCATCAGCCAGGCAAACCCCGCAGTGCCGGCATCCATCCGTGGCCATGCAGGCCCAGGATGCGGCATGTCCCCCAGACGGTCGCTTGTTTCAACCAGATGTACGTGAATATTCTGGTCCCCCATCATCTGGGCGGCCGCCATGCCGGCAACTCCTCCCCCCAGGACCAGAACCGTGTCAGAAGCGTGTGTCATTGATGCCTCCAGGATATGTGTGACGTTTTTCTCTTTCAAGTCAAAAGTCTTATCACATTCCCGGGTGAAAAAAAAAGTCTAAAATCAGGGAGAAATGTTTTGGCGGAAAAAGGCGATTCAGAGGTATCTGGCGCAGAAGGCTTCTGTCACCTTCCACAGGTCCAAAGCCAGGATCTGTTCTACATGACGTCGAATATTACGGGCGATTTTTCCGTAAAACGCTTCGGCAATCCCGCCGGCGATACAGGCCAAGGTGTCGCTGTCACCGCCTAAGGAAATTGCATTTCGGATGGCGTCTTCCCAGGAATCCGCTTCCAGGAAGGCGATGATGGCCTCGGGTACGGTCCTTTGACAAGAGATGTCAAAAGAATAGGTCAGACGGATTTCATCGATGGTGCGGTTCAGATCATAGCCGAAATCGTTCATGATCCGCTGCCGGATGGACTCCTTGCCATGGCCGGTTCTGGCCAGGTACACGGCAAGGGCTGTGGCCTGGGCCCCTTTGATGCCTTCCGGATGATTGTGGGTGATGACGGCGGTTTGTTTTGCCTGTGTCAGAACCGCGTTTTCTGTGGAAAACGCGAAGCCCACCGGACTGACCCGCATGGCAGCCCCATTTCCCCAGCTGTTGTAAGGCTGAGGATACGGGGCATGCAGCCATTTGATAAAACTGCCGCCGTACCCGGCATCCGGATGGCGTAGTCCAATTTCCCGGACCGAAGCTTCATAGGGACGGGCGGAAAGGATGGCATCGGCCACGGCCACTGTCAGTACGGTATCATCGGTGAACCGGCACTGCCTGTCAAACAGGGGGAAGTCTTTGGTTTTTATTGGGTAATGTTCATAAATGGATCCAATGATATCTCCTGCAATGGCCCCGATCATACCGTGCCTCCACTCTGTGGGTTAAACTAAACGGCTGACCAGGCAGCCGCCTGTTTTGGGGTTTGAGCCCTGCCGGCAGCCAGGTGGTATTTTGGGGGTGCCGATGTTTTTCGGGCTGGCAGGTGCGGATTTGGTCCGGGCTTTTTTAGGGATTTGTCTGGTTATTATGGCTTTTGAAGCCGGTCCGGCTGGTGTTGCCGGGTGAACGGTTTTAAAGTATCAGCACCTGGCACGGGCCTGACCGGGAGCTGTTTTTTGATCAGGCGCTGGATCCCGGCCAGAAGTCCCTGCTCATCCTTGCTCACCAAAGACAGGGCCGATCCTTTCTCCCCGGCCCGGCCGGTACGGCCGATGCGGTGAATATAATCCTCGGCCACATGGGGTAGATCAAAGTTGACAACATGGGGCAAATGCTTGATATCCAGGCCTCGGGCCGCAATATCCGTGGCCACTAGGGTCTGGACGGCTCCGTTTTGAAATCCGCCAGGGCTTTGGTCCGGGCGCCTGGCTTTTGTTGCCGTGGATGGCCGCTGCGGCGATACCGTCGCTGAGCAGTTGTTTGGTCAGCCGGTTGGCCCGGTGTTTAGTGCGGGTAAATACCAGGGTCTGGTGCCAGCCGCCGTCCCGGATCAAACCGGACAAAAGGTCCCGTTTGCCGTCCTGGGATACCTGGTACACCACCTGGTCAATGGCCTGGGGAGCGGTGTTGCCGGGCGACACTTCGATTTGGATCGGATTTTTCAGAAGTCCGTCCGCCAGGTTCCGGATCTCACGGGTGTAGGTGGCGGAAAACAACATGCTTTGGCGGTTGGCCGGCAGGCATTTGATCACTTTGCGGATATCGTGGATAAACCCCATGTCCAGCATGCGGTCCGCCTCATCCAGAACCAGACAAGTGACCTGTGAAAGATCCAGGGTTTTTCTGGCCACATGATCAAGGAGACGTCCCGGTGTGGCCACCAGAATGTCCACGCCTTTCTGAAACTGTCGGATTTGTGGATTGATGTTGACTCCGCCAAAAACCACGGTGGTGCGCAGGGACAGAAACCGGCCATACGCTTTGAAATCATTTTCCACTTGAGCGGCCAGCTCCCGGGTTGGGGTCAGAATCAGTGCCCTGGGCAGGCGGGTGTTTTTTTGTCCCGGTCCAGGTGTTGAAGAATGGGCAGGGCAAAGGCAGCGGTTTTCCCGGTCCCGGTTTTGGCACCGGCAAGGATATCTGATCCCCTGAGCACGTTAGGAATGGCTTTTTCCTGAATAGGGGTAGGGGTGATGTGGCCCTGTGCCTCAATGGCACGGAGCAAAGGGGCACAAAGCCCCAGATGTTGAAACGACATGATTGTTCTCCTCTTAATCGCCCGTCTGCACAGTGCAGAACCGATCCAGGCTGAAATAGGTAAATTGAAAAGGATTGGGGTAAATTAAGAAAAGGAATCGACCGCAATACTCCAGGCACCGACCGGAGTGTGCCAAAACAAAAAAAAAATTATATCACAAAACGGATTAATTGCAAGTCAAAAATTCCCTGGACCCGGCTTTGTATTTTTCATTGTTGTTCTCCGGCAAAAATCCGATTTTGTTTGAAACACGATAAAAATAAACTTGGATGTGTGTATCGGCGTTAAAATTTAAGAGTGTAATTATCAAATAAATACAGACGTTAGGTTGAATATCCAATGCCGTCACAATGGTGGGATCTTTTTCATCACCAAGTGCATGAAACGCACGAAAAAAAGGCTTCTTACACCTGGCGGTAAAAATTCAATGACCCGAAAGCCTGAAATTGATAGGGTGACGGTTAGAATGAATCCTCTCTGGGACATTAAGAAATTTTTGATTGACAAAACAGGGGGGGCTGACTGACAATCAGATGTCTTTGAAAAACCATGACAACGTGTTAAAAAAAAGGGAAAAAGAACATGACAATTGACTGGGCATATCTGAGAAACGGCTGAGCCTCCTGCAAAAAAGCTCAAACGGTGTTTGAGGAAAACAACCTGGCCATTGTGGACAGAATCGATGCCCGAAAGCAGCAGATAGACGAAGACGCTGCCTGGAAACTGATTCAGGGCGTTTCAACGGTTGTCATCGGCAAGGGAAAGAACGTTCTGACATACACCCCTGCCGACAACAACCGGGAAGAGATTATGAAATCCGCCATGGGCCGAAGCGGAAATTTGCGGGCCCCGGCAATAATTAAGGACAACAGGCTTTATATCGGGTTCAATGATGAGATCTACGCCGGGTTTTAACGGGACGTCCCCGGTTTCTAACCGCGTCTCAGCAGAAAATGGGGCATGAACCGTGGGTCAATGCGTTCCGGGCGGACTTCAGCATATTCCTCCCGGATTTCAGCCACCAGGTCCTTGAGCAAGTTTTTTATCGGGAGGGGCAGGTCCATGCCGAAGATTTCGGAAGCCCACAGGACAAGGTCATCGGAACGGATGTCTTCCGTCTGCTGTGAACCGGCGACATTACTGCCAGTACCCGGATCAGGGGCCTTCAGTCCCGGTTCTCTGACAAACAGGGCCGTGAAAAACGGTGTGAACCGGTCCGTGTCAATGGGGGACAGGTCCGGTGCCAGCCCCAGGCGGTCTTTGGCCCACAGGGTGAGGATCAGGCTTTTGTAAGTGAGAACCCCTTTCTTGAAAGTGGTGATATCCGGGTCCAGCCGGGCCAGAAGATCGTCGATTCCCATGATTTGGTCGATGGCCTTCCGGGTGGTCTGAATGTCAGACAAAGAGGCGAAATGACGGTACAGGTCCCCGGTCTCATAATTGTCAAAATACAGGGGGCGATCCAGAAGCAGGCCGCCCATCACTCCCAGAAACGTTTCTCCCAGAAAGCTTAAGGGCAGGTTCCGCTGCTGGACAAAGCTGTGCTTGTACCACTTGTTCACTGCGGTTTTCAGCTGGATGCCGGCCCCGGAACCGGTGCGGAAAAGATCTTCCAGATAATAGGTCTGGATAAGGTCTCCGGCCTTTTCCAGGCTGGCCTTGTTCCGGAGGATCGATTCCAGTCCCAGGCTCAGAAAGGCCGATGTCTTGCGGATGACACTTGACAGAGTTTCAGTGCCCCGGACTTTGATCCGGTCTGCGGAGACCACCTTGTTGACAAGCGCGGCCAGCTCTGATTCCAGGGTGAGCATGAAATCGGCCGGCAGCCGGGTCAGGGCGTTGACAAACAGGTCTTCGCCTTCCAGAAACCGGGTGAAGCTCTGGGGGGGCATGGGCAGGTCCGGATCAAAGGTGTCTGAAGAAAACACCTGGGTTTTCGGCCGTTTGCGAAGCGATTTGAGGGGTGTGGGCTGGTAGATCCCGATGGCCTCGTGAAACGGCAGAAACCCCTTTTCCGCCAGGCGGATGGTTTTCAGGCGGAATTGCTCTTCCTCGGTTTCTGCGGGCAGCACATTGATGGTTTCCAGCATCAGGCCGTGAAATACGGACAGGTCCATGTCCGCCAGTTTTCTGACCATGGTATCGATCAGTTCCGAAGCCTGAACCTCTTCGGAAAAAGACATGTCCCCGCCGGTGACAGCCGTGTCGTTTTCCTCTGAATCATCCAGTGAATCACCGGCTGAGTCCTTTGCCCGTTTCTCTTCCGGAAACCGGAAATAAAATTTATCATCCAGGGTGATGTAATCGTCAAAATCGGACGGCGGGACCTCATCATGCTCCCGGATGACGATGTCCATGTACTGGAACAGATAGAATTCGAAATAATCGGGTTTTCCATGATCATCCAGCGAAGGAACCGTTCCGGGTCCGCCTGGAACAGTAGGTCGAACGCCTTGGTCATAATTTTGTGTCCAGCCGGTCTCCGTCCCAGACCTCCACATCCAGGAGATACTCCCACTGGTCGGAAGCAGCTGAAGACAGCACAGGGATGAAATCCGACGGGCCGATGTGGTGCATGAGAAAATACAGGTCCTGATCCGGAAAAGACTGGATCAGGGTGGCCGGAGCCGGGGCATCCAGCAGCGCTTCCAAAGCGGTTTCCGAATCCATTCTCAGCACCTGGGTGCGCTGGTCTCTTAGTTTGAGTTCCCGGGCCTGCCGGTTGGTCAGGCGGTGGTCTTTGGGGGGTCGGACAGGTTTGTCTTTCATGGGTGCGCTTCCAAATGCTGTTGGCAGACGGCCAGGTAATGCCGGACATCTGCATGTTGTTCAAAAGGGGACAGGCAGGCCCGGGCCTCGGCAAACCGATGCCGGTTCATCAGACAAATCCCTTTGCATAGAACCAGGTCTTTGCTGCCGGGAAAATAGGCCAGACCCTGATCCAGGACGGCGATTGCCGGATCCGGCTGCCGGTGTTTGATAAAAAGCATGCCCTGCCCCAGAAAGGCCCGAATGTCCGGGTGACAGGCCAAAGCCTTTTCAAACAGGGCTTTGGCAGTGCCGTCCGGATCTGTAATGCGGTCATCGGTGCTATAATCCCCGTGGGAAAAGGTCATGCCCAGACGGGAGAGAAAATCTGCATGAAACCGATCCAGGGACAGATCATCCGCCAGTTTGACATTTTTTGCAAACTGCGGCAGGTGATCATAAAATGCCTTGCGCAATGCGTTTCCAAACTGCCGGACCTGGTCAAAATCCAGATGCCCGTCCATCTCGAACCAGGGCAGGTCCTCGATTTTCTGGTGCCAGACCTCATCGGTGACCCGGCCGTTTTTCTTTGCCTGCTCATATAGCCGGGTTCCGGGAAAGACCACCAGCATATAGAATACCGCGCCTAAAGGTTGAAGCTGCATCAGCAGATCAATGCTCTCCTGGATGGTGTCCGGCGTTTCGCCGGGCGACCCATAGATGAAATAGGCCCGGGGGATCATGCCGGCGGCGGCGGTCTGTTGAAAAGCCTGAACCGCCACGGCGTTGGGAATCGGTTTTCCCAGCCGTTTCTTGATGGTATCCGATCCGGTTTCTACCCCATAGCTGATCTGAATGCACCCGGCTTTGCGCATCATGGCCAGCAGGTGCGGGTCCATACGGTCCACCCGGGAGATGGCGTGCCAGGTGATGGTCAGGTCGGCATGGATTAGTTTTCGGCACAATGCCATGACTCGGTCCCGGTCCATAGTAAAGGTGTCGTCACTGATATAAAAATGGGAAATGCCTTTGCCGGCAAGGGTTCGGATCTCCTCGAAGAACCATTCCGGAGAATGGAACCGGACGTTTCGGGTGCCCCAGAACAGGGGTGATCCACAGAAAGTGCAGGCACCCGGACACCCCCTTGACATGGCCAGGTGCTGGTACGTAAAGTACCGGGATGGATGCACCAGCCGATCCAGGTCCTGGATCAGCGGGGCCGGTCCGGTATGCTTGAGCGTGTTTCCGTCCCTGAACACCAGACCCGGAATCCGGGAGAAATTCTGCCCATTTTTTTGATCCTTTCTGCCGTGTTGTCCAGCCAGGGCGTGAACCAGTGCAGGCAGGTCTGTTCACCTTCCCCTTTGACGATAATATCCAGGGCCTGGCAGGCGGAAAAAAATAATCCACCATAAATGTGGGGGCAGGTCCGCCGAACACGATCACGGTTTGGGGCCGCATCTGTCTGGCGGTCCTGGCTAGGGACATGGCGGAGAACCGGGTGGGATTGGTCACGGAAAATCCGATGAAATCCGGCTGAAAAGTGTCAAGGGCTTCGGCGAATGCGCTATCCGGGTCGGTCACACTGGGTTGTGCCAGGTTGAGAATGGCTGCCTCAAAACCGGCGTCCAGCATTTGGGCTGCCAGATAGTAAAGGCCCTGCGGCACCACCGTGGCATCCGCATCGGTGACACGGGGATCCAGGCAGACCGGGTTGACGAACAGCAGTTTCATGTTAACACGTTTGTAACGATTGCGCCCGAAACCGGGATGATTCCCCGGAATCTGGCCGGGGCATGGATTGTTTTCATGTTCCGTTGCAAAAAACACCCCGGGCAGCCCACGCCGTTCATGAAACCGTTAAGAAAATCAGGTCATCCAGGGATCGTTTGGGCACATGGTGGATTTGGTTGTCATCACGGAAATACTTGATGCTTCCATCCGGCCCAACCTCATCAATCACGGCTTTTTCCACCGGTTTTCCCAGGGCCACCACCAGCTTGATTTCCAAGGGGTCCGGGATATCCAGAACCGCTTTGAGTTTCTTGATGTTGATGGCCCCGAACATGCACCCGGCCAGGCCTTTAGCCCGGGCCCCCAGCAGGAGGGTCTGTGCTGCGATCCCGTGGTCGCACCAGAATTTGTCCGAGATAGTGTGATCTCCGGTGATCACGATATAGGCGGTGGGCCGTTCGGATGGGTCCGGGCCGGGCCAGTCGGTCAGATATGCGGCCCATCCCAGGCAGTCAAAAATGGACTGATTGGTCTGTTCATGGGTGGAGAGTATATATTTCAGGGGCTGGTTGTTGGCGGCGGACGCACAGTGCCGGGCCAGATCCACCAGTTCGATCAAGTCCTTCTGGCTGATCTTGAACGTGTTGTCAAACCGGCGGCAGGACCGGTTTTCCCTGACCAGGGTTTTGAATTCGTCAAAAGATGTCATGGAAGTATCGTCCTTATTCTTTGCAAGGCACCCGTTCAAACCGGGGCATGTTAATGTCGATCCATTCAAGGATTTTGTCCATCTCTTCAGCCACCTGTCTCAAAGCGATGCCCCGGTGGCTCACCTGTGCCTTTTGTTCCATGGGCACCTGGGCAAATGTTTTGCCGAATTCGGAAAAAAAACAGAGGATCATATCCAAAGCCATTTTCACCCGAAGGCTTTCTTGTGATGATGCCTTCGCAACGGCCTTCATAGGTCAAAGCGGCGCCGGTGGGGACGGCAATGGAGATCACGCATTCGAAGGCGGCTTTCCGGTTGTCATGGGGTTTCAGATTTTTGAGCAGCCTGTCCACATTGTCGGAATCGGTGGCATGATCTCCGGCATACCGGGCGGAACGTACGCCCGGGGCCCCGTCCAGGCTTCCACACACAGGCCGGAATCATCGGCCATGGCCGGGTATCCCAGGACACGGGCTGTAAACGCGGCTTTTTTGTAGGCATTGTCGTCAAAAGTGGCCCCGTCCTCAATGACCGGCGGGATGGGTCCGAAATCGGCCAGATTTTTGATATCCAGGGGAAATTCTTTAAAAGGGCCTGGATCTCCCGGGTTTTACCCGGGTTGGTGGTGGCCAGTACCAGAATCTGTTTCAATGGGAAAACTCCTGTTTCTTGAAATTTTTTATTCGTGCATTATTGTCTTGACAGTATAAGACGCAGCCGTGCTTTTGTAAAGGCAGCCTTGTTTATCACAAGGGACGTCATCACTGATTGTGAGTCTGTCCCAACGGAGGTATATATGTTTGCCAATGCCATGGAAGTTTTCAAGCTTCTGGATAAATCCAACTGCAGAGACTGCAATGAGCCTACCTGTCTGGCGTTTGCGTCAAAGGTGTTCCTCGGGCAGAGAGATTTGTCCGACTGTACCCACCTGACACCTGAGATGGCTGCCCGTTACAGCAACGTATCTAGAAAAGGATTCAATCCCGGGGAATCGGATTATGAAAAGGAGCTGGCAGCCATGCAGGACCGGGTCAAAGGAATCGACCTGGAAGAGGCGGCCTGCCGAACCGGAGGCCGGTTTGACGGAAAATGGCTGACCCTTCGGATATTCGGCAAACCGTTTTCCGTGAACCGGGAAGGACGTTTCAAGTCGGACCTGCACATCAATCCCTGGATCACCGGTCCGGTGCTGACCTATGTGCTGGAAAGTAAAGGAATTTCCATCGCCGGCCAGTGGGTCCCCTTCCGTGAACTTGCCGGTGCCAGGGAGCTGAACGGTCTGTATGTGAAACGCACGGAAGAACCGTTGAAAAAGATGGCAGATACCCATCCGGACCTGTTCGAGGATCTGGGCTTCATTTTCAATGGGAAGGAAATAGAGGAACAGTATCAGTCCGATATTTCATGGTGCTGTATCCGCTGCCCCTGGTGCCTGTGATGATCTGTTACTGGAAACCGGATGACGGCCTGGATTCAGACCTGCACCTGTTCTATGACAAAAGCGCATCAGACAACGGCGGCAGTGACATGGTGTTCCGACTGACTGCCGGCATTGTGCAGATGTTTGAAAAACTGGCTAAAACCCACGGCTGGAGCACGGCGACTGGAGCCGATTGACGGCAACATCGGGATCAATTTAACGGCCACACCGGCATCCACGGCTTAGGCTGTCAGATATCCATTTGGATACCGATCAGTTCTTCCACCTGGTCCAGGGTCAGGTCGATGGTGTCCCGGCATATCTGGTTCACCTGCCCAATATCCGGAAGGCTGGAAATTTTTTCCCGGGTCTGGCGGAGGGTCAGCAAAATCGCGTTTTGCGTGTCGATACCAACCGGAGATGCAGCCAATTTTGGAGCCAGCTTTTGAATCACCCGCTCAATTTTTCTTTGGCGTGCCGCCGGGATGTTTCGAGCTTTTTTGCTTCAATCTGTTGGTAACAGGCATTTACCGAGTTGAAAAGATTCCGGGCTTTTGATATCCGGTCAAACGGGTCTGAAACGGTGAATATCTCTTTCAGCCCATGATATGCCGCCGCAGCCTCCGTATTTTTTTCGATGGCTTCCAGATTTTCCCTGAACCCGGGCAGGGCCTGTTTGACCTGATTCCAGAAAGTCAGATCCTTTGTATAGAATTTATTGATTTTTTGAATGTCATCTGCGGCTGCCGCCAGTGGAACGGCCAGTTCATAACAGTTGGTGAGAAGCGCATGGGCTGTCTGATTTTTAAGCAGGTGATCTGTTAGGGAAAGCAGTTCTTTGATCCGGACGATTCCCGGGTACCCGTCGGCTTTGGACCGGGAATGCCAGGTTTGCAGATCCGTGCGCCATTGCCGGATCCGGTTCAACATGACATATGCGACGACATGCTGGTCTGTGCTCTCCGCAGGGGGGAGGTTCATGGATTGAAACGTCTGTTGCACCGCTTGAAACAAGGATTCCGGAACCTGTTTGTTCAGCACGATCCGGATGTCTGTGCACGGATCTTTCATCAGGGCTTTTTTGCATTCCGGTGCAGTGATCGGCTGGTTGTCATGGTAAAAGCCGATTTTCAGTTCATGGACAAATCCGAAAATCAGCTGCAGAATATCGAATGCCTGGAGCGGATTCACAGTGGACAGTTCCTGGATGACGGCATGCAGCCGGGCCTGTCCTTCCGCCATGCACTGCCGGGTGATATATGACAAAACCAGGTCTGTCAGTTGGGAATCATCCAGCTCCAACCCGAACAGGATCTGTCTGGGGCCGATTTCAATCTCCCGGACCGACTTTTTTTTTTAGCAATGGTTCCATTCCATTAACAGACATGCCCTGCCGGGCATAATACGCCATGAAAGTATTTGATGCACTATTCAGTTCTCGTATAACAGTGCCGGCACAATCTCCTTGATGACACCCGGCTGCCAGCGATTGTTTTTTTGTCCTCATTGGCAACCGGTTACAGCTTATCTGATTTGGTTTGCTTGTCAAGTCCTGTTCAAAATGGCCAGGCTTTTTCAGGGTGAACGCCGTCAACCATCCTGGAATTCGCCAACCCTGTTTCAGGATGAGCGGAAATAGGTATTGGAGGGCTGGTTTTTTTTCACCTGATATGGCATGGTAATCCATCGGTGATAATTTTAAACGGAGTTGTTGACATGAAGGTGATTCACTGGACAGAGTGCGAGGAAAAACAGATTGACCGGTTTCCGTACAAAGGGAAACAGCTGGATGTCATCGGCACCAGCATCCGCTGGCTGTCCCAGCATGGGGAGGACGAAAGCGGAATCCCTGAATACGGGCTGCGGTTTTTTACTATCCAGCCGGGGGGACAGATTCCCATCCACAACCATTTTTATCACCAGACCATGTATATTCTGTCTGGTGAGTTCGAGTGCTGGGAATTTGATGCAACCACCGATGAACTCAAGAAAAAAGTGGTGTGCAGACCCGGAACATCTGTCTATATCCCGAGTATGCATCCCCACGGCATGAAAAATATGACCGATGAACCCGCCACTTTTTTTATGCTGCATCTGCAATGTCTATGATGAAAAAGCAGGGCTTTGAACCGCCTTTGACGGGGCTGCGTCCTGATATGAGTCAGATCCGGTTGATCGGTACATCGGCCAGCTGTTCTTCGAGATAGTCATCCATCAACTCTTTATACCGGGCTTCCGGAAAGTTTTGGCCGCAGGACCTGCAGCAAAACAGAACGCTGGTTCAGGTGTGCCGGATGTAAAGGTCTCCACCACAGGCCGGGCATTTTTTTTGATGTTCATGGAAGGATCATACAAAATTTTGGATGATTTTTCAAATATCTTTTTACAGAAACAGGAGAAATGAAAAGAATGACCCATAAAAAGATTTCACTGGTATGTTTCAGCCCCACCACCACCACGAAAACCGTGCTGGATGCCATCGCAAGGGGTACCGGATATGCGGTGGACAGGTATGACATCACATTGTCTCAAGCCAGAGAAAAAATCCCGCAAAAACTGAACACTTCATTGATTGTTTTCGGGGCACCGGTTTACAGCGGCAGAGTGCCGAAAGTGGCGGCGGAGTGTTTCAGACAGCTGTCTGTATCGGGGATTCCCGCCGTGCCGGTCGTGGTTTACGGCAACCGGGAATATGAGGATGCGCTGCTGGAGTTGAAAGATATCTGTATCCGGTGCGGAGGGGTTCCTGTGGCAGCAGGGGCGTTCATCGGTGAGCATTCGTTTTCCACCCCACCGGCGCCCATTGCCCCTGGCCGGCCGGATGAAAACGATCTGACATTGGCAGTTGAATTCGGACAAAAAATCGGCCGCCTGATGGAATCAATTGAACAGGACAAACCGGATGCCACGGTTTCGGTTCCAGGCAATTATCCTTATAAAAAACCCACGGTCGCCATAGGCGTGCCATTCATTGATGTGTCGGATGACTGCACTGCATGCGGTATCTGCGTGGCGGTGTGTCCGGTGGATGCGATCAATGAAGAACAGGGCTACTGCACCCTGGATGATGTCTGTATCCATTGCTGCGCCTGTATCAAAGCCTGTCCGGAATCTGCACGGATCATGAAGGATGGTTTGTTCAAAGAGTTTGCCGCCAAACTGAATCAGACCTGCGGTGTGCGAAAAGAACCGGAAACCTTTCTGGCCGGCATGGGGTAATGGGTGGTATGGATATCTGTCCCTGATATGTTTTTTTAGTTGACAAAGAATCAATGGCGGTTATTTGTATAGAGTATGGTTTTCCCTTGTGTAATACTTATTCACCAGGGACAGACAATGACATGAACCCTGAAATAAAAAGGAGGCGGATGATGCCAGCTGTTGGAGAAACCTACAAATGTGAAATATGCGGAAATGTTGTGGAAGTAAAGGAAGCCGGCGGCGGGGAACTGGTCTGTTGCGGCCAGCCCATGGAAAAACAATAGCCCGGTAGTAGTCACTTTGAAATGACAATTGAAGCGCAGAAAAACACATTACGATTGTTTTCTGCGCTTCAGTTTTAAATCACGCGGTTTCGAGGGCCAGGTCTCAATCGATCAGTGAATCCAGCATATACAGAATATCGCTTTCCCGGGACGGATAAGGGGCCATGATATGGTCGTCCCGGATTTTTCTGACCGGCGTGTTGTCGATCATGGCCTGTTTAAAGGCGTTGACCAGGCCGGTGGTGTGGTCCCCCAAAAAATGAGCCCCTAAAATGGTTCCGTTTTTATCCGCCAGGATTTTGTAGGCGGCATGCTTCATTCCGACCCGGCGGTAAGTGGGCCAGTTCACTCCGGTTTCAAAACTTTTCCAATACGGCGTGTTTTCCTTCCGGAGCGTTTCTTCGGTTTTTCCCACCATCCCCAGCTGGGGGTAGGTGAATAATATGGCCGGAACGGACCGGTAGTCCATGGCTGGCAGTGCTATCCCTTTCCATAGCCATGACGGCACCGGCTGCCACATGCGCTTCCATATCTGCCACCCGGGCCAGCATCACGGTATCGGTACAGTCACCAATGGCGAAAACCGAAGGAACCGAGGTCTGCATGGAGGGATTGACGGCAATTCCTTTGCCGGATGATTCAATTCCGGCAGCCTCCAGGTTGAGCGTTTTGATATTGGGAGTCCGTCCGGCACTGTTCACCACCCGGTCCACCGCCAGAGATGGGCCGGATTCAAAATGAACAATGTATTCATCACCGGTTTTGGTTACAGATGTCACCGACACCCCGGTCTGTACCTGAATACCCTCTGCCTGAGATGCCTTGACCAGCTGGGCCACCAGGTCCTTGTCAAAAGGGGCTAAAGGCCTGTCGCCCGCTTCCAGAACATGAACCTGCCCGGCCGCACTGCCCAGGCGTGCCGCAAAATGGGCGAATTCGAAAGAGATGAACCCGCCGCCGATGAATGCGATACGTTGGGGCAACTCAGTCAAGTCCAGAAAATCATCACTGGTAATCAAATGGGCTGCCCCGTCTATGGGCAGGGTTGCCGGCAGAGCCCCGGCGGCGACAATCACATACCGGCCCTGATAATCGCGGTTGTCAATGTGCAGGGTATGGCCATCCAAAAATTGCGCCTGCCCCGGCAGATAATCGATATCAGCGCCTTTGAGGCCTGTGATGGTATTTTCGGGAATTTTTGAGGTAAACCGGGTTTTTCCTTTTGAACCTGCTCCCAGCTGAACCGAGGTGGGTCTGTGATGCCTTTTCCCATGAGGTGGCGGCTGCGGGCCGAAATTTCCATGGCTTCATAAAACCATTTTTTTGCCTGACAGCCTTTGAGTGCACACACACCTCCGGGTGCGGGACTGTTTTCGGCAATGGCCACGCGATATCCGTCCGCAGCCAGATCAAACGCGGCCGTCTGCCCGGCCGTCCCGGTACCGATCACGATGACGTCAAATGTTTCCATGCTTCCCCTTTCGGAATAATATTTTTGAATCACTGTTCAGGTTGGTGTCAAGCATTACTCCAACGATACACTTTATGAAAAAAATGTCCGGTCCTGCCTGATAAGGCCGCACCGGACAAGTTAAGTCCATCACCAAAAATCAGACGTTCCAGATTTGGTTAACTTTCGATCACCCCGGCACGGACCCCTTTCAGGTAGTTCATGCAGTAATTGTCATGGCCCAGGAGCATGTCCGCGGTTTTGATGGTACCCATGATCTTTTTGTCCAAAGGATCGATGATGGCGGAATCCATGCCTGAAGACATCATCAGGGTGACAAAGGTGCGGTTGATGATATGCCGCTGGGGCAGGCCGTAGGAAATGTTGGACAGGCCGCCGGTAATGTGCACGTTCGGAAACTCGGCCTTGATGGCCCGGACCGCATCCAGGACCATCACCCCTTTGGTGACGTCCGTGGAAATAGGCTGAACCAGGGGGTCCACATAGATGTTGGCAGTGGGGATCCCGATCTCGTTGAGTTCTCCCACCAGGGCTTTGGCCCGGTCAACGATATCACTGGACTGGGTGGGCATGCCGCCGTCATCCATGCACAGGGCGATCACCTTGCAGTCCTTGCCTTTCAAAAACGGAATCATGTTGTCGAACCGTTCCTTTTCCAGGCTGATGGAGTTGATCATGGGGGTTTTTTCCACCATGGCGAATGCCATCTCCAGAATGGCCGGGTCCGGGCTGTCCAGGGCCAGGGGCACCTTGGCAATGGGCTGGATGGTTTCCAGCAGCCATTTCATGTCCTCTTCTTCATGACCAATGCGGGCCCCGGCGTTCACGTCGATAAACGCGGCCCCAGCTTCCTGCTGCCTGGTGACATCATCGATGATGTACTGGGCGTTTCTATCCGCCACAGCAGCCTGGACCAGCTTTCTGGAGGTGTTGATGCGTTCTCCGATTACTTCAAACATGGGTCTCTCCTTATTCGTATCCCTTATGCGGCAAGACGTTTGGCCAGTTTTGCGGCAGACCCGGCATCCGGAGCAAATCCGTCCGCACCGATCTCATCGGCGAATGACTGGGTGACCGGGGCCCCGCCCACCATGATTTTTACCTGATCCCTGACCCCTGCTTCCACAATGGCGTCAATGGTTTGCTTCATCATGGGCATGGTGGTGGTCAAAAGTGCAGACAGGCAAACGATTTTGGCATTGGTTTCCTTGATTTTGGCGACAAAGTCTTCCGGCGAAATGTCCACACCCATGTTGGTCACCTGCATGCCCGCACTCTCCATCATCATGGCCACCAGGTTCTTGCCGATATCGTGCAGATCCCCCTTGACCGTGCCGATGATCACGGATGCAGCGGCAGTGCCTTCCCCTTCCGCCAGAAGCGGTTTGAGGATGGTGACGCAGTTGGCCATGGCATGGGCTGCCATCAGTACTTCCGGGATGAACATGTCTCCAGATTCCATTTTCTCGCCCACAATGTCCATGCCGGCGATCAATCCTTTGTTCAGAATATCGCTTGCCGGCACGTTCTGGTCCAGGGCTTCTCTTACCAGGCTTTCGAGTTTGGCTTCGTCACAGGCCACCAGGGCTTCGGTAATCGCATTGAAATCAGTCATTTTTTCTCCTTTATTGTTTTTTACGTGTTTCAACAAAATCGGTCAATTGCTTTTCAATATCCGGATTAATGTCAGGCCGTTCATAGGCGGCCAGCCGCTGTGCCACTTTGTCTTCAGCGATCTGATAGATGTGCTGCCTCCCTGCTTTGGCCCAGGCATCCTTGTTTTTCCGGCTCATCAGGGTCGGCATGAAAAATTCAGTCCGGCACAACTGGAAGGTTTTGGGATGGGTCAGGTATTGCCCGCCGATACCCACCTGTTTGATGATATCCAGATCAATGGCGTCATCAGTCAGAGTAACGGGTTTGATCATGCTTCTTACCATACCGCATAGCTCTTCGTCCACCAGAAATTTTTCAAAGCTCATGGCGATGTAAGAGCCCAGGATGCCGCAGGCATGCAAAATGAAATTGATGCCGCTGGTGGCAGCCGTGTAAAGCGCCAGAGCGGATTCCGCTCCGGCCTGGGCATCGGTGCACAGGGAATCGGTCAGTCCACCCCCGGATCTGGAGGGCAGGTTGTAGAACCGGGCCATCTGGGCCACCAGATGGATGTTTTTGGACAGTTCCGGCGCACCGATGGACAATGCCCCGGTTTTCATGTCCATGGCGGACGAGGTGGAGCCGTAGATGACCGGTGCACCGGGCCGCACCAGCTGGGCCAGGGTGATGCCGGCCAGGATTTCGGCGTTCTGAAGGGCCAGGACACCGCCCAGGGTCACCGGGCCGGAACCGCCGGCCATGATCAGGGACGCGACCACACAGGCCTGGTTGTGCCGGGCCAGTTCGATGAGAGATCCGAGCATTTCATCGGAAAACTGCAGCGGGGACAGAGAGTTGATCAAAGACACGGACACGGCCTTATCCATGATGTTTTTCTTGCCGCCCCACAGAATTCCGGCCATCTCGATGCCGTCCAGGGCGCCCTGGCGGGATACCGGGCTGCCCATAAACGGCTTGTCGCACAACAGCATGTTGGACAGATTCAGGTCCAGGTGTACGGTCTGGTGAGGCATGTCTGCCGGTTCCACCATCATCCATCCGTTCATGTCGATATAGGGCGAGGTCTGGATCAGTTTACAGAAGTTGTCATAGTCTTCCATGGTGGCCTGGCGTTCGTTGCCTTTGGCATCCATGATAAAGGGTGCCCCGTACCCGGGCAGAAAAACAAAGTCATCCTCACCGATTTCCACGGACTTCTGCGGGTTTCTGGCGTGGACCGTGAACCGCTTGGGTGCGGTTTCCAGGGCTTTTTGAACTGCGGATTCCTCAAGGAACACGGTGGCGCCTCCACCGTGAATCCGTTGTCCTTGAAAATGGCTAATGCTTCTTCATCGTTGAAGGCCACTCCGGTGGTCTTCAGAAGATCCATGGCCGCATCATGGATCTTTTCCATGTCCTGCCGGCTCAGTTCCTGCATTCGGTCATACATGATGGTTCCTCCTTGCATTCGGACCCAACGGCCCACTGGTTAATATGGGTGGTTTCGCGTGATTTGTTTTTATACGGATTCAACCCTTTAAACAGGCTGAACAGGGCCAGGGAGACGGCAGCGGAATTGGCGGAGCCGAACAGCATGCCGAACCAGGAAAAATTGAAGAATTTGGGGCGGCCTTCGGGCAATCTCAGTTTCATGGTCCCGCAAGCGAGCCCCATGAGCACAAAGTATCCCGTGACCAGAAAAAACACCGCAAGCAGATATAGCCAGGTCCACATGGTGGCGGTCCAGGTGAACACGGCATTGCTCACGGATGCCATTCTGTCTGGAAACAGAACCGACCCGAGCACAAATGCAACGGTCCCCCTGTCGGACATCCAGAAAACCATGGAATCAAACGATCGGGTCGAAGCAGTCGGTCGGGTCATTGACAACCTCTTGAAGCAGTGAATGTATTTCGGGTTTTCGGGGACCCGTTATAGTCAGTTCAGGAAATCCCGTGCTTATGTCTTGTCGTTATGTTTGTCGTTTTTCCCTGAAATAAAGCAGGATTGGTGCCATCACAATTTTGTTTGGGACGGATTTTGGTCCGGTCCTGAAACCCCTGCTATGAAAGGGGATGTGTGGGGTTTTGCTCAAAAAGGAAGATACAGGAACCGGTCAAAAGTGAAAAATTATTTTCTTATAATTTGGTGAATTGATGAAAAATATTGTCTTATGAAAAATTATTTTCAATTCCTGGGCAGATAGTCAGCCCTGCAAAGCCGGTGTTTTCTGATTTTATAGTGGAGCAGCTGTCTGGATATGCCCAGTTGCCGGGCTGCCCGGGTCACATTTCCCTGACAGGCAGAAAGGGCCTCATTTACGGCCAGCCGCTCCCGGTCTGCCTGGATCTGTGCCAAGGGCCGGCCGGAATCCGGCTGGCCGTCGGCCGGGGAAATCGTCAAAGGCTGATGGCCTGAAGGCCTGTCGCCCCTTGGCCCGGGCGGTCGCAGGAACGGGTTGTCCATGGGCTCCAGGGTATCCAGCCCCGGGTGAACGGGTCTATGCCCAGGATTTTTCCTGACCCGCCAGGTTCAAGGCGCCTTCAATGAGATGTTCCAGTTCCCGGATATTGCCTGGCCATTGATAGATCTGAAACAGTTCCCGGACCTCCGGGGATATATCCTTTACATGGGTCCCCAGGCGCTGGTTGTATTTTTCGATGAAATGGGCGGTCAGTTCTCCGATGCTGTCCAGCCGGTCCCGCAGGAGGAAGTTTGACCATCACCACCCCAAGCCGGTAGTATAAGTCCGTTCGCAGCCGGTTTTCCCGGATGGCCATTCGGGGGTCCCGGTTCACGGAGCTGATGATCTTGACATCCAACGGGATCTCCTTGACCGACCCCAGTCGGCGCACCTGTTTTTCCTGGATCACCCGCAGCAGTTTGGCCTGCAGTTCCATGGGCATGGTCAGCAGTTCATCCAGAAATAACGTGCCTTTGTGGGCGGTTTCAAATAGTCCCGGCTTGTCCAGGGCCCCGGTGAACGCCCCCTTCTTGTGCCGAACAGCAGGCCTTCCATCAGATATTCGGGAATGGCGGCACAGTTCACCGCCACATATTTTTCCTTGTGCCTGGGGCTGAAATTGTGAATGGACTGTGCAAACAATTCCTTGCCGGTACCGGTTTCCCCCTGGATCATGATGGGGGAAGGGGATATGGACGCTTTCTGGGCGGTTTCCTTGACCCGGATGAAATCAGGCTGGAGCCGATCAGGTCGTCAAACGTATACTGGGTGCCGTTTCCCAGGGTGAACCGGCATTCGGATGCATTGGTCACAGGCATGGACCGGCGCAGCTGTTTATAGTCTTTTACGAAACAGATCACCCCGGTTATGGTGTCATCATCAAACAACGGATACACCGAGGTAATGGTATTGGCGATTTTTCCGGATACGGTCTTGTAAAAAAAAATTCGGTTTTTAATGGCTTGTTGATAATGGGCACACTGCATGATCATACTGGTGCGGTTGTTCAGTTCATAGATATCGGTCACCTTGAGTCCGATGGCATTTTCAGGTAAAATTCCGTCGATTTGTGACTGGGACTGATTGTAAAACTGTATGACCCCTTGGATATCGGCGATCATCACCCCGTCATCCAGATGGTTCAGAACGGACAGAAAATTAATTCGGTTCATGTTCAGCAGACTGGGCGGTGTCTTGGTTTTCTCCATTTCCGACATCCCTGGGCAGTTGCGTGTTGTTGTGGCCTTTGTTTTCTTTTTGACAGGGAACCATAAAATCAGGGACGGATACAAGAAAAAAATTAAAAAAACCCGGGAGTGTCTGTTTCTCCCGGGTTCTGCCGGATGCTGGCGTAAAAGGTAAGGTCAGGGTTGTGTTATGAAGGAAACATGGTTTCTTTGATATCCACGGCCGCGCTGCTGGTGTTCATCAATGCGGCAAACCGTCCCATGGTCACGGGCAGCTCGGTCTCGGTGAAAAACTGCAACGATTTGATGATCCCCTGGTAAAAAGGCTGGTCTTTTTTTCTGGCTTTTTCCAGTTTTTGGGCTGCGATGGTGGCCCGCCACAAAAGCATCCAGGCCATGACCGTGTCTCCGGCCGCATCCTGGAACGGGTGGGCATTGGCAAATGCGGCTAGAACCTTGTGGGACATGGCGGTCTGGCCCATGTGGATGGCGACTTCCGCCAGCTTGTTCACTGCTTCTTCCACTTTGACGGCATATCCCTGAATGCTTTCGATCTCTTTGGCCTGGGCCAGGGTTTTCTGAATTTCTCCAAACAGGTCCATGATCGGTTTTCCCTTGTTCATGCCCAGTTTTCTGCCAAGCAGGTCCATGGCTTGGATGCCGTTGGTGCCCTCGTAGATCAGGGTGATGCGGCAGTCCCGCAGCAGCTGGGCCATGGGGTATTCCTCGATAAATCCATACCCGCCGTAAACCTGCATGCCCTGGGAACAGATCTCAAACGCCCGGTCCGTGACATAGCCTTTGGCAATGGGGGTCAGAATCTCTACAAACCCCTGGTATCTGGCTCTTTCTTCATCCGTGGCCCCATGTTTGCCCATGTCCGAGCAAAAGTGTACAAAATAAAGCAAAGAGCGGATCCCTTCCACATAAGTTTTCATTTTCATGAGTTGACGTCGCACGTCCGGATGCTCGATGATAGGGATTCCTTCTGCATCCGGGTTCATGATTTCTGTCAGTGCCTTGCCCTGAATCCGGGTTTTGGCATAGTCTAAGGCATACATGTAAGCAGCCGTGGCACAGGCAAACCCTGGTATCCCACCAGCAAACGGGCCGTGTTCATCATCAGGAACATGGCTTTCATTCCCTTGTTTTCCTCTCCCAAAAGCGTGCCGATGCAATTGCCTTTGGACCCCAGGGACAATGAGCAGGTGGAGTTGCCGTGAATCCCCATTTTGTGCTCGATACCGGTGCATATGACATCGTTGAATTCCCCTAGGGAGCCGTCAGGATTGACCCGGTATTTGGGCACCAGGAACAACGAGATGCCTTTAGTGCCGGACGGAGCCCCTTCGATGCGGGCTAGCACCGGGTGAATGATGTTCTCCGCCAGGTCATGTTCTCCGCCGGAAATAAAGATTTTTTCTCCCGCAATGGAATAGGTGCCGTCCTCGTTGGGGGTGGCTCTGGTGGTCAAAGCACCCACGTCCGACCCGGCATTGGGCTCGGTGAGCAGCATGGTGCCGCACCATTTGCCGGAGTACAGGTTTTTCAGATACAGATCCTTCTGCTTTTGGGTGCCGAAATGTTCCACCAGATGGCCCGCTCCCTGGGTCAGGCCGGGATACATCATGAACGGGAAGTTGGCCCCGTTGAAGTATTCGGCAACTGCCGATGCCACGGTCCGGGGCATACCCTGGCCGCCCCATTCGGGATCTTCGGTGACTGCCAGCCATTCGCCTTCGTTGAACAGTTCAAAAAGCCGTTTAAACGCTTCCGGTGTCGTCACTTTGCCGTTTTCCAGCCGGCAGCCCTCCTGGTCGCCTTCTTTGTTGGCCGGCAGCAGTTCCTTGACCGCAAAGTTTCTGGCCTCTGAAATCACCAGATCAATGGTTTTCTTGTTGAAATCCGCAAATCCGTCATACAGTTTGGACAGGGATTGGGCATCGAGCTGTTCGTGCAGGACAAATTCGATATCCCGCCGGTCTGAAATTACCTGTGTCATGATAGAATGATCCTCCTGATGTGAATGCCTGTCATGGGTACTGAACAGTTGCTCATTTTATAAAATCCTGCATTCAAACGGCAGTGCCCATGAAAAAGGGTTGATTCAAAACACTTAATATTAAATTAAAATAAACTGTTGTATCTCATAGTCAAAAAGAATCCATGGCAGTTGTGCAGTGAACCCCTGATTCGAATAAAATGAATACTCATTCATTACATGGAATTTTGTCACTGTCAATGATTATTTTTAAAATAACGATATTGCTTGACCGAGTCATTATTTTTTGGTAACTCTGACTAGTTAAGATCTGTGAGTATGTAAGTGACTTGACACATGTGTTTGATTCGCGTGTGTCGGGAGCGCATGAGTGACGATTAACCATAATTTGGAGGATGAGAATGAAAAAATTACTTTCGGGCTTTTTATGTATTCTTATGGCTGTTACTATTACGGCATCCGCCGGGGCAAAAACCCTTAAAATGGGACTGGATGCCGACCCTGTCTCCCTGGATCCCCAGGTACAACTTTCCGGTGGCATGCTTCAGCTGTCCCACTGGGTGTTTGATCCCCTGGTACGCTGGACCCAGGACATGGATTTCGAACCCCGTCTGGCCACCAGCTGGGAACGGCAGGATGACCTGACCATGCGGTTCCACCTGAGAAAAGGGGTCAAGTTCCACAGTGGCAATACCTTTCTGCAAAAGATGTAAAATGGTCCTTTGACCGCATGAGAAAGAGTGTGGATTTCAAAGGCCTGCTGGAACCCTTTGACGGATGTTACATCGTCGATGACTACACCGTGGATATCAAAACCAAAAAAGCGTATCCTCTGGTACTCAACATGGCGACCTATTTCTTTGCCATGGACTCCGAATTTTATACCGGTACCGATGAAAATGGCCAGCCCAAGGACACTATTTTAAAGATCGGTGAGTCCTTTGCCTTGAACAACGCCTCCGGCACAGGACCGTTCATCGTCACCAATCGTCAGCACAATGTGGTGCTGGAAATGAAACGGTTTGCCGATTACTGGGATAAAAACAGCCCGGGTAACGTCACAGAATTCATCCTCACCCCTATCAAGGAAAACGCCACCCGCGTGGCAGCCCTGCTGTCCGGCGGAGTGGACTGGATCTCTCCGGTGCCCCCCAGGACTTTGCCAGAATTCAGAATGATGAAAAAGTCAAGCTGGTGAACATCAATGGTGGCCGGATCATCACTTTTCAGATGAACCCTAACCGGGTGGAGGCATTCAAGGATGTCAGGGTCCGCCAGGCAATTGTCCATGCAGTGAACAATGAAGGCATCGTTAAACAAATTATGAAGGGTACGGCCACCGTGGCGGCCCAGCAGGGACCTAAAGGCTATCTCGGCTACAAGGAATCCCTCAAGCCCAGATATGATCTGGCCAAAGCCAAGGCTCTCATGAAAGAGGCCGGGTATGAAAATGGGTTTGAAATCAGCATGATGGCCCCCAACAACCGGTATGTTAACGATGCCAAGATCGCTGAGGCCACCGCCCAGATGCTGGGAAAGATCGGTATCAAGGTCAACCTGAAAACCATGCCTAAGGCCCAGTACTGGAATGAATTCGATGCCAGGGCTGCCGATATGATGATGATCGGTGGCACTCCGATACGGACGACTCCGGTAATTTTTCCGAATTTTTGATCATGTGCCCCAATGCGGAAACCGGTTACGGCCAATATAACAGCGGGTACTGCAATCCCAAAGTGGATGAGTTGACCATCGCGGCCCAGTCAGAGACCGACCTGGAGAAGCGTACGGCAATTCTTCAGGAGATCGAGCAAATTCTATATGATGATGCCGCCTTTGTGCCGTATCACTGGCAGAACCATTCCTACGGCGTGAAAAAGAACGTCCTTGCACAACCGGTCATCAATTCCCAGAACTATCCATATATCGGGGACCTGGTGATTGAATAAGATCCGATTGCCGGATAAAAAAACGGCTGTCGTGTGGACAGCTTAACCCTGTCACTGCCGTTCCGGATCATTTTTTAGGGACGGCAGTGTTAACCTTTCCGGACAAAGATACCATCGATGTTTGCATTTATTATACGTAGGATTCTCCAGGCCGTGGTGGTCATGCTGGTCATCGGCCTGGTTGTGTTTGCCATAAAAAATCAGTTTGGTGATCCGGTCCGAGACTTGGTGGGGGAGCGGGTCACCCCGGAAGAGCGGCAGCAGATCGCTGACAAAATGGGGCTGAATGATCCGTTTCTGGTGCAGTACGGCCGATTCGTCAAAAATGCTGTGACCAAAGGGGATCTGGGGCGGTCTTTTTTATACAACAAACCCAACCTTGAGGTGATCGGCAGCCATGCGCCTGCCACCATTGAGCTGGTCCTGGGGACAGCGTTAATCATCATTGTGCTGTCTTTGCCTCTGGGAGTGTATTGCGCGTTAAAGCCCCGAAGTTTGCTTTCGCGGTTCACCATGAGCTTTTCCACTTTGGGGGTGTCTATGCCCGTGTTTCTAACCGCCATCCTGCTGATCTATCTGTTTGCGGTGCACTGGCGGATTCTGCCTTCCTACGGTAGGGGAGAAACCGTTGACCTGTTCGGCAACGGTTTCTGGATGACCGGGCTTTTGACCATTGACGGGCTCAAGCACCTGATCCTGCCCTGTATTTCCTTGTCCACGCTCATGCTGCCCCTGTTTATCCGCTTGATTCGCTCTGAAATGATGGAGGTGCTGGAAACCGAGTATATCAAATATGCCTGGGCCAAAGGTCTGTCGCCCCGGCGGGTCTGGCTGGTCCATGCGTTCAAGAACACCCTGCTGCCGGTGATCACGGTGTTCGGGATCCAGATCGGGATCATGTTTGCCTTTACTCTGCTAACAGAACTGGTATTCCAGTGGCCGGGCATGGGATTCATGTTTCTGGAAGCGGTGAACCGGGCAGATCTCTCCCTGCTTATTGCCTATCTGGTGGTGGTGGCGGCGTTGTTTGTGGTGGTTAATACGGTGGTGGATATCCTTTACGGCTTCATCAATCCCACGGTCAGGATAGCAGGAACCAAATGAAAACAAAATTACAGAAATTTAAAGAATCGTATTTTTTGTACAGTTTCAGGCGGGACATGGTGGCCATGTCAAGCTTTGTCATTCTGATGTTTTTTTGGTGATCGCGTTTGCCGCTCCCTGGATCTCCCCCATGAACCCTTACGATTCCGCCAACATTGACATCATGAATTCAGAGATTCCTCCTATGTGGATGGACGGGGGATCTATGGAATTTCCCCTGGGAACAGATAACCAGGGCCGGGATATGCTGTCCACGATGTTCTACGGGCTGCGGACATCGATTATCATCGGTCTTGGAGCTGTGGCCATCCAGGCGGCCATCGGTATTGTCTTAGGGCTTATGGCAGGATATCTGGGAGGCAAAATCGATGCCATCCTCATGCGCCTGGCAGATATTCAGTTTTCTTTTCCTTATCTCATGGTGGCCATCTTCATGAGCGCCATCTTTCAGGTGGTATTTGGTGCCGGCAGCTTTGAGAAGCTGGCCATACCGCTGTTGACCATTATCATCGGTCTGTCCAACTGGCCCATGTTTGCCAGGACCATCCGGGCATCGGTCATGGGGGAAAAAAACAAGGAATATGTGGAAGCGGCAAGGGTCATCGGTCTGCCCCAGCGTACCATCATGTTCCGCCATATTCTTCCCAATGCCCTGACCTCGGTGATGGTTATCTCCACCATTCAGGTAGCCAACGCGGTCATGAGTGAGGCAGCTTTGTCATTTCTGGGGCTGGGCATGCCGGTCACAAAACCGTCGTTGGGATCGCTTATCCGGGCCGGGCAGGAATTTTTCTTTTCCGGGTCCTGGTGGATCACTGTGATGCCGGGGCTTTGGCTGGTGCTTTTTGTCCTGGTGATCAACCTTTTGGGGGACTGGCTCCGGGACGTACTTAATCCAAAATTATACAAAGGATAATCATAAGGTTACAATGTCTCATCTTTTAGAAGTCCGGGATCTGGAAGTAAAGTTTGCCCTTCGGTCCGGAGATATTACAGCCATCGACGGTGCCAGTTTTACACTGGATCCGGGGGAGCGTATGGGCCTGGTGGGAGAAAGCGGTGCCGGCAAATCAGTCACCGGGTTTGCCATCATCAATCTCATCTCCAAGCCCGGCTATATTTCCAGGGGCAGTATCCATTTTGAAGGCAATGAAATTTCCGCCTATTCTGCAGCCCGGATGCGCAGAATCCGGGGAAACCGGATCTCCATGATTTTTCAGGATCCCATGATGACCTTGAACCCAGTGTATACCATCGGGTTCCAGATGATTGAAACCCTTCGGGCCCACCGGAACATATCCAAAGCTCAGGCCCGTGTCATCGCTTTGGACAAACTAAAAAAAGTGTATATACCGTCTCCTGAAAAACGGTTGTCTCAATACCCCCATGAATTGTCCGGGGGTATGCGTCAGCGGATCATCATTGCCATATCCCTTCTGGCGGACCCGGCCATTATTATTGCAGATGAGCCCACAACCGCTTTGGATGTCACCATCCAGGCCGAAATCATGGATTTGCTCCAGGAATTGTGCGAAGTCGAAAAAATGGGACTGATCCTCATTACCCACGATCTGGGCGTGGTATCCCAGGTAACCGAGAAAATCGCAGTGATGTATGCCGGCAAGATCATTGAATACGGGCCGACGGAAACCGTGGTTCACCACCCGGTCCATCCATATACCATCGGTCTTATCGGGTCGATCCCCGGCGCCATTGAACCGGGAAAAGACCTCAAACAGATTCCGGGCATGATGCCAACCCTTTCCAATATTCCGCCGGGATGCGCCTTTAATCCCAGGTGTGAACTTGCGGAAAAGATCTGTACTCAAAAAACCCCGGTCCTGGAAGAAAAACAAAACGGCATTATGGCCGCCTGTCACATGAAATAGGATGTAAAAAAATCAATGACAACGCATCAGATCTCTTTATTGACTGTAGAGAACGTGGTTAAACATTTTGATATTTCCGGCGGTTTTCTGGATCAGCTGGCTTTCAAAGGTGGTATCCACCTGGAAAAAACCACTGTCAAGGCAGTGAATAATGTGTCTTTGTTTGTCAATAAAGGTGAAACCCTGAGTGTGGTGGGAGAAAGCGGATGCGGCAAATCCACCCTGGCCCGGGTGATCCTGGGACTTTATCGGCCCAATTCCGGCAAGGTCATTTACGACGGCCAGCGCATTGATCATCTATCCCATGAACAATGGCTGCCTTATCGTCGGAAAATGCAAATGATCTTCCAGGACCCCTATGCATCGTTGAATCCCAGAAAAACCGTTCGCCAGACCCTGGAAGAACCGTTGCGGTTCCACAACCCGAAAATGACGTCCCGGGAAGCCGAGGACAAGGTGGCTTTTGTCATGGAACAGGTAGGGGTGGATCCGGCTTGGATCACCCGGTATCCTCATGAATTTTCTGGAGGCCAGCGTCAGCGCATCTCCATTGCCAGGGCCCTGGTTCTTGATCCGCAGTTCATCGTCGCGGACGAGCCGGTGTCCGCCCTGGATGTGTCCATCCAGGCCCAGATCCTGAACCTGCTGATGGATCTGCGGGAACAGCATGACCTGACCTATCTGTTCATTACGCATGATCTTTCGGTGGTCCATCATATCAGCTCGAGGGTGGCGGTTCTCTACCTGGGGACCCTGTGTGAGCTTGCGTCTGCAAAGGATTTGTTTGAATCCCCCCGGCATCCCTATACCCGGGCGTTATTGTCTGCCATTCCCAAATTGGGCGAGAAAAAAGCCAAACATATCAAGCTCAAGGGGGAGGTGCCCACGCCGGTGAATCTGCCGTCCGGATGTGTGTTCCACGGCCGGTGCGTTTTTGCAAGAGACCGGTGCCGGCAGGAATTTCCCCGCCTTAATGAGCTTTCCAACGGTGGTTTTGTGTCCTGCCACGGGGTGGAAGAGGGATGGGACATGGCTTAGGCGTATTTATTGTTGAAGTTTGATAGAGACTGGCGTATGGTAGATTTATTTAATGTTTACTGCATGATAAATGGTGTCATCTAAATCTCCTGGACAGGGAACGTGTAAATGAGTGATAGAGAATCGCCTCTTCCCAGGGTACTGGTCATCGATGATGAAACAGCCATCTTGAAAATGCTGGAAATGGCATTGACCAGGAAGGGGTATCAGGTGGATACCGCTGTAAACGGGGAACAAGGGATCGAAAAACTTAGGAACGGTGACTACGGCCTGGTAATCACGGACATGCGGATGAACAGGATGTCCGGTGACGAAGTGTTGCAGGAAGTCAGATTGATCAAGGGAGACCGTGTGCCGGTCATTGCCATGTCAGGCACGCCCTGGCTCATGGACGATGCCCGGTTTGATGCAGTACTTGCCAAGCCTTATATGTTGAAGGATCTGTTCGATCTTGTCGGAAAATTCATTCCTCCTGAGTCGGTTCAAATCCAATGATCCGTCTGTTTTTATTTGGTGGATTCCAGCGATAAAACCCGGGCAAGGGTTCCGGTGACCTCCCATTTCACATCCAGATCATAAATACGAACGCCGTAGATTTTCCCTTTTTTTTTGTTGATCCGGCATGATAACCGGGACGGGGGTCGTTTTTCAGTATCTGAGTGATCAACGTGGCCAGATCAGGAATTCTGTCCGCCCGTTTTTCGCACTGTCGTTGGGCTTTTAGAGAAAAGACGACCTGAAGCCGGGGATCAGGACGGGTGCCGGCAAATCCGCCGTTCGCATGAAATATGGCATCTGCCCATGGGATATAGGGTTTAATGTCCAGAACCGGTGTGGCATCCAGGATGTCAACACCGGACAGGTGTAGCACAGGGCCGCTGTCGGTATGTTCCACTCTTTCCAGTTTTACGGCGGAAAGACCGATGGGGTTGGGCCGAAACGGGGACCGGGTGGCAAACACACCGGTTTTTTTGTTCCCGCCCATGCGCGGGGGCCTGACCAGGGGGGACCAGGGCCTTTCCAATGTCTGATGAAAGATGAATACCAGCCAGAGATGGGAAAAAGTTTCCAGTTCCCGAACCGCGTCCATGTCAGCATATGGCGGGTGAAACACCAGACGGCCGGGAGCGGCCGGCACCAGGTTCATCTGCCGGGGAATACCGAATTTTTCCTTAAAGCAGGTATACAGGGTGGCGATGGGGCCAAAGGTATGGGGGCAGGCATTGGGCTCTGTCATCGCATAACCAGCCAGATTCCCGGAAACATCACCAGCATTCCCGAAATCCGGGACAGGGTGATGGGCCGGACCTTTGCCCCGGACAGGCCGAACTGATCGATGAGAGCAGCTGTGGAACACCGTATCCGATGGCCGCGATGAGTATCAGGCCCATGGGACCTGACAAAAGGGTATACCAGGCACCTGGGTCAGACCGGACAGGCTTCCGCCCCGCAGCAGAATCGTGATGATGCCGATGAGAAACCGCCTCTGCCATAAGTGACAAAGATACTTTCCAGGGTGCCGGCCTGTTTGTCGATGCTTCCCATCAGCTGGCCCTGGAGGGCCACGGCAATGCCCCCAATGGCAGCAACGATGACCAGATAGACGACGTTCACGTGTTTTTCCCTTTTTCGGAAGCCGGCGGACACATGATGGTTAGCAACGGGTCGGGCACCAGACTCCCTGGTTGGACAGATCTCTTACTACTACTAAAAAAGGGAACCCAAATCAAGCCGATCAGGGAGATGACAGGAATTTTCCTTTTCAACTGTTGTATTCTGTTATATTTTACCCACAAAAAGAAAGATACTGAATGGAGGAAACATGAGAATTCCTGCAATCATAGTCATCGCAGTGCTGGTGTTTCTGCTCACACGGTATGTGCTTTCCAGAAAACTGCTCTATTTCCGGTGAAAACAACCCCGGAACAGCTGGCACAGATCACGGCCCGGATCCCGGAGGCGGAAGCGATTCAAATCGCTGTGGGGAAGAACACCGTGCTGCATGGATGGCTGGTGAAAAAAGACCTGGTCCATTTGCCCACGGTGTTCTACTTTGGTGGGAATGCCGAAGAGGTGTCTGTAAACCTGAGGGATTTTTCCGTCCGCCTGAATGCCAATGTGGTTCTGGTCAACTACCGGGGATATGGCCGGAGCAGCGGATCTCCCACCGAAGACCGCCTCAAGTCTGATGCGCTGGCCATCTATGACGAGATGGCGGACCGACTGGATCTCGACTCAGCCGACTGTGCGGCCTGGGGGCGGAGTCTGGGATCATCCATGGCGGCCTGGCTGGCTCTGGAGCGGGGTTTGGACAAACTGATTCTCACCTGTCCCTTTGACAGCATCCAGGCGGTGGCAGGGGCGTATTACCCCTCCTGGCTGGTGAATCTGGTATTGGAGGACCGGCACCGGACCATAGACTTTGCCCACCGGATCATCTGTCCGGCGTTAATCCTGGTAGCTCTGGACGATGAAGTCATACCTTATCGGCATACCCATCGGCTGTATGAGCGGCTTGCCGGCCCCAAAAACTGGTGCCGGTCCACGGGGCCGGGCATAACACAATTTCCGGGTTCGAAACCTATTTCAATGCCGTTAATGCCTTTTTGAAAAAAAAATTCAACTGCCCGGAATTAGACGGTTTGCCGGAGGTTTCAGTTCAATGATCCATTCATCCGAAAGAGTCAATGCCGGCCGGATGGAAATCCGCCACGCAGTCCAGGCCGGTATCCCCATTTTTATCGGGTATTTCCCAGCGGCGGTGGCCTTTGGCATTCTGGCCAAAGGGTGCGGTACCAGCCTTATGGAGGCATTTTTGTTTTCCGCCGTGGTGTTTGCCGGGGCCAGTCAATTCATTGCCTTGAATCTGCTGATGACCGGTATGGGCCCAGGGGAATCATTCTGACCACCCTGTTGGTGAATTTCCGGCATTTTCTTATGAGTGCCTATCTGTCCACCCGGCTCAGAAATCTGGCCAGAAAACCTATTTTCTGCTGGCATTCGGCGTGACCGATGAAGTGTTTTCCGTGTTGTCTTTTCGTAAGGGGAACTTGACTCCCGAGTTTATTTTTTTCTGGAATTGACGGCCTGGTCCGGATGGGTAGCTGGAAGCGTATGCGGATTCGTTCTGGGCGGATTTCTGCCCGACATCCTGACCCAGAGCATGGGTGTGGCGTTGTACGCCCTGCTGCTGGCCATTCTGCTTCCGGCTTTGAAATCATCCCGGCAGACGGTCTTTCTGGCAGTGGTGTCGGCCGGCCTGAACACGTTACTGATCCGGCTGGATCTGCTGCCCGCCGGGTGGACCATTATCGTCTGTATCCTGTTGGTGGCCTTTGGGGGGGCAATGCTCGCGCCGAAAAAAAAGGAGGTCATCAGTGAATGAGACCCTGATTCCACTGATTGTCGCCATGGCTGCCGTCACCTATATCCCTCGCCTTATGCCGCTTCTGTTGCTAACCCGGTTGCGCATTCCCCACCGGGTGAACACGTTCTTGAAAGCCATTCCCGTGGCTGCCATCGGCGCATTGATTGTCCCCGGCGTTTTGACCGCCACGCCTGAACTACCGGCTGCGGCCTTGGCCGGCATGGGATTCACCCTGGTCTTCGGCCTGTTCAGGGGCGGCATTATCGTGCCGGTTTTAGGGGCGGTCGGGGTCACTTGGCTGATGCTGGCTTTTTGCGGGTGACCGTCCGACCGGGGCGAAATCTGTAGAAATGTTTTGACATCCATGGTCGTTCCCGGATATATTTGACAGGTCTGAGTTGAAAATCATCTGATCCGGTTGTTTAACGCCTGCTATTCATACTGCGCTCCAGCGGTACCCGTATTTTTAAATCCATTATCAAAGGAGGTTCCATCATGAGCGACAGTGTCTACAAAGTTATCGATCTGGTGGGTGCCAGCACCACGTCCTGGGAAGATGCAGCCAACAAAGCCATTGCCAAGCTTCCGGGTCCCTTCGGGATCTTCGGATCGCCGAGGTGCAGAAGCTGGACATCAAAATCGAAGAGGGCAAACCAGCCCAGTTTCGCACCAACATCCGTCTGTCCTTTAAGTATCAGGATTAATCAAATGTAAGCAAAGGCGGGTCAGGCCCTTACCTGACCCGTCCCCCAGGCCACGAATTTAGTGGTGGTCAGTTCCCGGATGCCCATGGGGCCGTATGCGTGCAACTTGGAGGTGGAGATGCCTATTTCGGCTCCCAGCCCGAGTTCCCCGCCGTCGTTGAACCGGGTGGAGGCGTTGACAATCACCAGGGACGCATCCACTTCCCGCACAAACCGCCGGGCGTGTCATAGTCGGTGGTGATGATGGCTTCAGTGTGATTGGAGCCGTATGCGCCAATGTGGGCAATGGCCTCATCCATATCGGGCACTACCCGGACCGCCAGAATGAGATCCAGATATTCAGCCGGCCAGTCCGCTTCCGTGGCCGGCTGAATGTCGGTCAATATCCGGCAGCTGGTGTCACAGCCTCTCAATGCGACCCCGGCCTGGGTCATGGCGGCGTGCATCTTGGGTAGAATCATCGGAGCGATGGCTTCATGTACCAGCAGGGTTTCCAGGGCATTGCAAACGCCCGGCCGCTGGGCTTTGGCATTGACGCAGATCGCCACGGCCATATCCGGGTCCGCCGTGTCATCCACATAGGCGTGGCACACCCCTTTGTAGTGCTTGAGCACCGGAATCGTTGAATGGGCCACCACATGGCGGATCAATCCCTCCCCCCCCGGGGAATGATCAGATCCACCAGGGCTTCCTGTTTCAACAAGATATCCACAGCTTCTCTGTCCCGCACCGGAACCACCTGGGCTGCGGCATCCGGCAGCCCGGCCTTGGCCAGTCCCTGGGCAATGATCTTTGCCAGGGCCAGATTGGAATGCAGCGCTTCGGAACCGCCCCGAAGAATCACGGCATTGCCGGCTTTCAGGCACAGGCCGGCCGCATCTACGGTGACATTGGGCCGGGATTCGTAAATAATGCCGATCACCCCTAAAGGAATCCGCATCCGGGCGGTTTCCAGGCCGTTGGGGCGGATACTGGAATCTGACAGGGTTCCCACCGGATCATCCAGGCCGGCTATATATTCCAAACCGTCGGCCATGGCGGTGATGGTGGTGTCCGTGATGGTGAGCCGATCGATCATGGCGGATGACAGTCGGTTTTCTCTGGCTGAGGTCACATCCTTGGCGTTTTCTTCCCGAATGGATCCGGCGTGTGTTTTCAACAGCCCGGCCATGGCTGTCAGAGCCGCATCTTTCTGTTTTCTGGGCACCGAGGCCATGATTTTGGTGGCGTTTCTGGCGGTGGCGGCAATATCCGCAATCTGCGTTTCAATGGACATGGGAATATCTCCCTGGGTTGCAATGGGTTTTAAGGGTGAGAGTGATTGCTTCACTCCGGATCGGCTGTGATCACCAGGTTATCCCGGTGAATGACCTCGTCATAGGACCGGTATCCGAGCCGCTCTTTGATCTGGCTCGTCTGGCATCCCATGATTTTCAGCACATCCGTGGCATTGTAGTTCACCAGACCCATTCCCAGAACATGGTTGTCCTGATCCATGAACTCCACGGGATCACCTACGTCAAAATAATCATCCACCCGGACAATACCTGACGGTAAAAGGCTTTTGTGCTGCCGGACCACGGCATTTTTGGCTCCGGTGTCAATGGTGATCCGTCCTTTGGGCTGCAATGTCAGGCCGATCCACTTTTTCTTCGAGTTGAGCTTTTCCGCCTTGGGAACAAAATAGGTGCCGTCAAACGTGTTTTCAAAAATGGACAGCAGGATATCCGGGGTGAATCCGCAGGCAATGATTTTGGGGATCCCGGCCGTGGTCAGTTTCCGGGCTGCCGTGATTTTTGTTTTCATGCCCCCGGTGCCCAGAGGGCCGGCAATGGTGCCGGCCATCTCTTCGATGCGGGCCCCGGGGTTGTCCACCACCCTTATGAGCTGCGCATCGTTATGAAGCCGGGGATCTTTGTTATACAGTCCGCCAATGTCCGTGAGGTTGATCATGAGATCCGCGTCCATGAGCATGGTGATCATGGCGCCTAAGTTGTCATTGTCCCCGAACTGAAGGGATTTGACCGCCACCGTGTCGTTCTCGTTGATGATGGGCAGCACCTGCCAGTTCAAAAGGGTGTTAATGGTATTTCTGGCGTTGAGGTACCGTACCCGGTCACACAGATCACTTCGGGTCAGCAGCAGCTGGGCTACTTTTCTGCCGCAGGTTTCCACGGCTTTTTCCCATTCTCGGATCAGGTCGGCCTGGCCGATGGCGGATACGGCCTGACGTTTGGGAATTTCAGACGGTCGTTTGGACAGCCCCAGTTTGGTGACGCCCGCGGCCATGGCGCCGGAGGACACCAGAATTACCTGGATGCCCCGATCGAACAACCGGCAGATCTGACCGGACAGGCTTTCGATGATGTCGATGTTCAGGCTGTTTTTTCGGGTCAGCACACCGGAACCCACCTTAACGACGATGCGGTGGATCGGACCCGTGAGCCGGGATTGAAGCTGCATGTTCATGGCAAAACGTCATCCCTTTTATCTAAAATTGTGACAAATTTTTTACCTATGCCCATCCGAACCAAAAGTCAACCTGAAAAAATGAGATCGGAAGCCTGACTGGTAAGGATTGAAAAAAACTTTACAATCAAAAGCGGGACTGATACAAATTTTTTCGGCCTGGATCGGATGAATCCAAATGACACACAGATCTTTGAGAAGCAACGGTCGGGGGAATGGCTGAGCATGAAACCCGATGAAGCCCGGGAAGAATCCGGGAACGGATAAAGAAAAATGGTGGAGACATTTGTAAACAGAAAAGATGATCTGCGCTGGATCCTGATGCTGCCCAGACAATTGTCAGGCGCATTAATGGGTCTGTGTCAAATTAAAGGAAACAATCCGGGTGGGATGATTCCGTCCGCCGGCCAGGAAGCGGCTGGGCCCGCCGTATGCGGGGCTCCGGAATCCGGTGATATGGTCATCGGTAACCATGTTTGGCCCGAACGTATGCCTGAATGGAGAACATGAGCCATTTTTTGTTTATGGGCCTGGTACTGGGCCTGTCTGCCGGGCTTGCCCCCGGGCCTTTGCTGACGCTGGTGGTTTCGGAAACCCTGCGGCACCATGTGGGAGCAGGAATCCGGGTGGCCCTGGCACCGTTGATCAGTGATCTGCCCATTGTGCTGGTATCGGTGGGGATTTTGTCCACCATGGCTGATTTTGAGGCGGTGCTGGGGGGGATTTCTCTGGGTGGGGGGCGTGGTGGGTGTTCCGTATGGGGATTCACGCGATAAAACCCAGGTTCTGGAGATCGGACCGGAGATGGTGGGTCATAATGCTCTGGTCAAAGGGGTGCTGGTGAATGTGCTCAGCCCCCACCCGTATCTGTTTTGGATATCGGTGGGGGCGCCGCTGGTGCACCGGGCCATGGCCGTGAGCGTGCTGGCGGCCGGGGCATTTATCGCGGGTTTCTATTTGTTTCTGGTGGGATCCAAAATTGCCCTGGCCCTGGTGGTGGCCCGGTCCAGGACTGTCATCAAGGGCCGGGCCTATGGGGTGATCATGCGGGGCTTAGGTGGGGTGCTGTGTCTGCTGGCTGTCATGCTGGTCAAAGACGGGTTGCGCCTGCTGGAAGTCTTCTGATCATAAGTCGAAGTCCCGTGAGGTGACCGTGTGCTCCATACGGCGGATGCGCTGGTCGATGTTGTCGAATTTGCGTTTGATCCGCTGGATGGCGGATTCTCGGGAAGCGGTGTAGGATTCGTAGAACTCCCGGTCGGCCGGGTTTTGCAGCGGAACCACCGGGGCCGGTTTCAGGAGCAGGCCGGCGATGATATAAATCACCCCAATGGGCCAGAATCCGGTGAACACAAAGACCAGCAGCACCGCTATACGGACCCAGAAGACACTCAGGCCGAAATGCTCGGCCAGTCCCCGGCACACGCCGAAAAGGATTCCTCTTCGGGAGCGGTAGATCCGGCGGTCCCCGGTGATGTCATCGAACCGGTCCCGGAAGCGGTGAAAGGGTTTGTTTCTCCGCCCGAATTCGGCTGCGTGGTACTTGCGCCTATAATGATATCTCATTGGTTATCCGTCCTTTCGCTTGCGTTCGATCAGAATGGTTTCCAGGGCTTCCACCCGTTTTTCCATTTTTGACAGGCCGTTGTAAATATCCTGGATCATCCGGGTCTCGTCATCATAGATCTGACGGTCCTTTTTACGGATGGCGCCGGTTCTGACGGCCCGGATGACCGCGATGGTTGTCAGTCCGATGGTGACCACCACCAAATGATGCCTCCCACAATCATGGCCAGGATCAGCACTCCGCTCATGGTTTATCATCTCCTTGGGGGTTGAATGTTCATTGAGTGACTGTATCATCTTTGGGTTGGGTTTGGGAGGATTTTAATGTCTGAAGCTGACGTTCGATATCATCGTCGGTGGACAGTTCTTCAAACGCCTCTTCCAGGCCTGATTTTTTTCCGTAGTTCACCAGGTCCGCCTCCGCTTCCATGCGCTCGATATTCGATTCCATTTCATCGAACTTTTGCATGACCTGGGCCGAGTCCATGCGCCGGATCTCTTCGTGGGCTTTTTTCTTACGCTGGGCCCGGATATGGCGCTGCACCAGCAGGCGCTGTTTTTCCCTAGCAGATCTAAGTTTGGTTTCCAGCTCCTGAATATCATCCTGGTATTGCCCCACAAAGGACAGCAGCTCATCCAGATCTTGTTCCACCACCTCAGCCCTCTGGGTGAACCGCCTTTTTTCCAGCAGGGCCTGACGTGCCAGATTGTCCCGGCCCTTGGACACGGCCAGGGCCGCTTTTTGATCCCAGAACGCCTCCTTGTCCTGAATTCCCTCCAGCTGGCGGGATACTTTTTTCCGGCTTGCAATGGTGCCGGCACAGGCGGATTTCAGCTCCACCAGGGTGTCTTCCATTTCCCGGATCATCAGCTTGATCAGTTTTTCCGGATCTTCGGCCCGGTCCAGCATGGCATTGATGTTGGCGGATACAATGTCTCTGAATCGTGTGAAAATTCCCATGATTTGTCTCCTTTAGTGATCATATGGTTCAATCGAATCCTGCATGTGAAAAAAGAATAAAGCAGAAAGTGTGCCAAAAGGGACATTCGTCAGAATCCCCTTTGGTTCCAGCGTGTTATTTTGTTTGACAAAAATAGAAATCGGTGGTAATTTTGACCAAAAAGAGGTTCTTATTTATTAATTATGGTTGAATTTGCCACATATGAGCCCATCGGGCAGTCTGAAGCGTTTATTGCGTTTCAGGAACAGCTTTCCCGGATCGCACCGGTGGAACGGTCGGTCATGATCATCGGGGAACGGGGGACCGGAAAGGAACTTGCCGCATCCCGGATTCATTTTTTGTCTGAAAGATGGGAAAAACCCCTGGTAACTCTGAATTGTGCAGCCCTGACCCCGACGTTGATCGGATCGGAACTGTTCGGATATGAAAAGGGGGCGTTCACCGGGGCGGGCACCCGCACGGCCGGCCGGTTCGAGCAGGCTGCAGGCGGCACCTTGTTTCTCGATGAGATCGGCACCATACCCATGGAGGTCCAGGAAAAAATTCTGCGGGTGGTGGAGTATGGCACTTTCGAGCGGGTGGGATCCAGCCGACCGGTTCAGGTGGATGTGCGCATCGTGGCCGCCACCAATGCCGACCTGCCTGAAATGGCCAAGAACGGTACATTCAAACAGGACCTGTTGGACCGCTTAAGTTTTGAAGTGATCCATGTGCCGCCGTTGCGGTGCCGTAAAGAGGATGTTCTGGTGCTGGCCCGGCATTTTGCCAGTCGTATGGCATTTGAACTGGGCCGGGAGCCGATGCCGGAATTGACAAAAACAGCGGAAAAAAAGCTGATGTCTTATCCCTGGCCGGGCAATGTCCGGGAGTTGAAGAATGTGGTGGAACGGGCGGTCTACAAGAACGACACCCACCGAATCGATGAAATCTGTTTTGATCCGTTTGAAGATCCATTTGGATATCCGGATAAAGAAAGGCAGACAAAGACCCGGTCAGTGATTTGCCTGAAGCAGTGCGGGCACCGGCACCCGTTCATGACCCCAGTATGGCGGACCTGATGGCCCTGCCCCTGAAAACCGCCCTACAGGCCCTGGAAACCCTTCGGGTCAAAGACGCATTAAAAGAAACCCGGTTTCATCAGAGAAAGGCGGCGACTCTGCTGGGCTTGACCTATGATCAATTCAGAGGGATCAAAAAACGGTTAGGAATCTGATTCAACAGCATCAGCCAGACCGACCAAACGCAACAAAGGAGAAAAACTGAAATGGCGTATGACCCGAACCGGTATCAACGGAATTTTTCCGTCTCATGGGAACAGCTGCACCGGGACACTCGGGCACTGGCCTGGCGGCTTCATGACATGCAGATTTCCTGGGATACCATAGTAGCCGTGACCCGGGGAGGGCTGGTTCCGGCCGCCATCATCGCCAGGGAACTGTCGATTTTTCACATTGACACGGTGTGCATCACAAGTTATGACTGGCAGCATCAGGGTGGTACCTCCATTCTCAAAAAGTGGAGGGGGACGGCGCCGGATGTCTGGTGGTGGACGATCTGGTGGACACCGGTGCCACGGCCCGGTTGATCCGGAAACTTCTGCCCAAAGCCTGTTTTGCCACTGTGTATGCCAAACCGGCCGGAAAACCGATGGTGGATGCCTATGTCACCGAAGTGAGACAAGATACCTGGATTCTATTTCCCTGGGATTCGGACATCCGGTTCGTGGAACCCATTGCCGGCCTCTGACAGAGAGACATGGCAGACCCGGGCCCCATGCCTCCCCTGGCGGGATGCCTTTCCATGAAAGACCGGGGTGGCGTATCGGATTCTTTCATGTGTTGCACGACCATCACAACCGTATTCCGGCACAGCATGGCCGTGATTACTGATTGACAATCCGTCTGTGGGCCATCAGCCGGATGGCATTGATTCGGATGAATCCTCCAGCGTCTTCCTGATTGTATCCACCTTCGATATCCATGGAGGACAGATCCTGGTTGTACAGCGAGGACGGACTGGTACGGGCCACAGGATACGCCCTGCCTTTGTAAAGCTTGAGAATCACATCTCCGTCGATCAGTTCCTGGCTCTTGTCCATGGCCGCCATGATGAATTCCATCTCCGGGCTGAACCAGAATCCGTTGTAAACCAGCTCCCCGAGTTTGGCGGCCAGCATGTCCCGCAGCCGCATCACCTCCCGGTCCATGGCCATTCCTTCGATATCCTTGTGGGCTTCGTGGAGAATGGATCCGCCCGGTGTTTCATAGACCCCTCTGGATTTGATGCCCACGAACCGGTTTTCCACCATGTCCAGCCGGCCGATGCCGTGTTCGCTTCCCAGATGGTTGAGGTATTCGAACAGTTCCAGGGCATCGGTTTTCAAAGTGCCGTCGCTCAAATTCTCCACTTCTACCGGAATACCGTCTTTGAACCGGATCCGGATTCGGACCGGGATGTCCGGCGAGTTTTCCGGGGCGGTCGTGTGGGAATAAATGGTTTCATCGCATTCATGGGCCGGGTCTTCCAGGATTCCGGCCTCGTGGGAGATGTGCAGCAAGTTGTCATCCTCGCTGTAGGGTTTGGACGCGGTCTGTTTGGTGGGAATCCCGTGTTTTTCCGCGTAGGCCAGCAGATCGGTCCGGCCTTTGAATGCGGCCAAAAAATCCTTGTCTTTCCAGGGAGAAATGATTTTGATTTTCGGATTCAACGCGTAATAGGACAGCTCGAACCGGACCTGGTCGTTGCCTTTGCCGGTGGCCCCATGAGACACATAGGCGGCACCCACGTTCTCAGCAATCTCGATCTGTTTTTGGCGATCAAAGGCCTGGCAATGGCAGTGCCTAAAAGATACCGGCCCTCATACAGGGCATTGGCCTTGAACACCGGAAAAATATAATCCGTGACAAATTCCTTGCGCATATCTTCGATGAATACATCTGATGCCCCGATTTTCAGGGCTTTTTCCCGGGCCGCGTCAAAGTCTTCCTGCTGGCCGATATTGGCCATGTATGCGAACACTTCATATCCCTGTTCCAGCAGCCATTTCAGGATGACCGAGGTATCCAGACCGCCTGAATATGCCAGAATCACTTTTTGTTTTGACATGAAAACTCCTTAATATATTATAAATTTTATGGGCTTATTTAGACGAAAACCATTGAAATAGTCAAGTATTTATGTGTAAACACCGTTTGATGACCTTGATTGCATTCCGCTTACTGCTGACCTTTCGAACTGGAAAAAGGAAATTGGATATGTCGGATCCCCATACCCATCAGCTCACTTTGCTCTCGGGCATGGCCATGCTGCTGCAAAGCTGTTTCATTGAAGCGGAGTTGTTTGATGTGGCCTACTGGTACTTGCCCAGACTTTTTTTCGGATGTTTCAGGACGGATCTGTCTGAAGGAGAATAACCGGCTTAAGATAAGCACAGCGTTCGAATGGGGAGATCTTACCCTCAAAAAAGAAGGGCCCGTGTCCCGGACCTGTGATGTGCTTGACAAAGGGCTGCCGGTTATAGCCGGGAATGCGGTCCGAACGTGTTGCGCCTATTGTGTGCCGATCAAGGACAAATCCGGTGTACTCGGTGCGTTGTGCCTGGGAAATCCAAAAGTGCCTCTCTCCGGGCAGTACCGGAAGCTGGCACTGATCACTGCGGAATATCTGGCCCTTTCCATTTCCAACATCCGGCTTCATGATCAACTGTACGAACGGACTCTTCGGGATCCGCTCACCAGCCTTTACAACCGCCGCTATATGGATGAAATCCTGGCAAAAGAGATCCCGCGTGCGCGCCGGGCCGGTTCAACGCTGGGAGGGATTATGGTGGATCTGGATCATTTCAAAGTCCTGAATGACACGCTCGGACACGATGCCGGTGACCAGGTGATCAAGGCGTTTGCCCGTACCTTAATCAACGCCGTGCGAATGGAAGATACGGTTTGCCGCTACGGTGGAGAAGAGTTTTTTGTTCTGATGACCGCAGGGACCATCGAAGATTACATGGATCGGGCTGAAGACCTGAGGCAACAGATCGCCAAACTGGATATCCACTGGCAGGGACGGCCTGTGGGGGCAATCACGGCATCACTGGGTGTGGCCGGATTTCCCATGCATGCCGATACCCCGGAAGCGCTGGTCCATCAGGCAGATCAGGCCCTGTATAAGGCCAAAGAAAAGGGCCGGAACCAGGTGGCATGTGCCGGTTTCTGACGATCACGGGACCGTTGTCGGCATGATTACGTGAAAATGGTCAGCAATGCCCCGGATATGGCTATCACGATAGCGATCCCTTTGTTGGCAGTGATTTTTTCTCTGAGAAAAATGGCTGCCAGAATAAAGATGAAAATCGTGGACATCTGGTTGAGGATGGCGGCCTGGGAAGCCGAGGTGTATTTCATGCCGGCCACCCACAGGATCAGGGCGATGTAATTGCCGCTGATGGATGCAGGCAGGGCAACCAGCCAGGATTTCGACCATTTGAGTTCTGAATAGAAGCGCTGTTTTCCCGGGTGGCATGCCACCAGGATCAACAGTGTGACAATGGCGGCGCCAAGTCGTACCAAGGTTGCCCAGAATACATCGGTATGGGCCAGAACCTCCTTGATGATCACTATGCCCAGGGCCATAAAGATCATGGACAGAACCCCGGCGATGATGGCAGGCACCTTGTGGGGAAGGGATGCCCGGTGTCAGAGGCAGATTCTTTTTCCGAAACGATCCTACCAGCACTGCCGCCAGAACCATCAGGCCGCCGAAAATGCCTCCGGCACTGAGGTGTTCATCCAGCAGCAGATAGGAAAAAAACAGAACACAGGCAGGTACAGGCATTCCACAACGGCAGCCATGCCGGCACCCAGCCGGTTCAAGGCGATAAAGAAAAACAAGTCCGCCAGGGTGATGCCCAGAAACCCGGACAAAGACAACAATACCCAGTTGTTCAACGGTTGATCCGGGAAAAAAGGAATGCCCAGCAGCAGCATGGTGACACTGACCAGAAAAAGTCCCACCACACTTTTGTAGATGTTCAAAGAGATGGGGGAGAACGTCTCTCCGCTTTTTTTGAATAAAATGACGGCACAGGCCCAGAAAAAAGCGGAGCCCAGAGCGAATATCGATCCGAGCATAAATTATGCCCCCTTTTTCCCAAGTGTGACAAGGCCTTTGAGATGGGGCTTGCCAGTTTCAGCATCCCGGAGATCGAACAATATCTGGTGCAGGCCGTCGCCTGCCGTCACATGCTTGGTTCCCACACTCAATGTGGCGGGCATGTAAATCGGCAGCTTGAATGCCGCATTCACAGTGTGATTTACAGGACAATTCATGAATGGTTCCAGGCAGGCCAGGAGCCGGGCCAGACTCCACATGCCGTGAACCATTGCCTGTCTGAACCCGATGATGCGGGCAGTGATATCAAAAAGGTGGTGAGGATTGTAATCTCCGGATACCCGGGCATATTGCCGTCCGGTCCCTGAACCAACCCTGATCATTTTCCAGGTCGGCAGGGGCGGGTCATAAGTTTTTTTTCCGGCAGGGCATTTAGGCCCGCAAGTCCGGGTCAAATAGGTGGAAATACCCTGCCAGACCGGCTGGCCCCCTTGATCCGCTTCCAGGAGAAACCGGGTCAAAACGCCCTTGGGTGCCAATGCCATCTCCTGAAGGGTGCAGGATAGGTTCACTCGTTCACCGATCCGGACAGGTCGACTGGATTCGAACTGCTGGCCGGTCTGGATCAGCCCCATGGGGTTGATGGGAAAGAAATCTGAAGTGATATACCGGCCCAGCAGGCCGATGAAGAGCGTCTGGATAAAACCGGGCGGAACAAAAAGATCATCCGGCGCATGGGAAAAACCACAAACCCGCCGGTATCGGTGAATCCGTTCCGGGTCAAGAAAAACATCGGCCAGGTACAGCCGTGCCCTTGTCCCCCGGTCAAAATTCGGAAGCCCCGCCGGTCGGGTGAATGCTGAAATCAAAAACCGGCAGAATATGGCCGGTATCATTGGTAAACGGGTCAGATGGACCGAGTGGAGGGTGTTCGTTAACGGGATTTGTTGAATGTCACTGGTCATGGGAGCGGGTGCCAATCCTTCACTTTTAAGGATTAAGGAAAAGGTTTCAAAACCATCAAACCAACTTAATAAGTACTCAAAAATTGCAGAATATCTTTGTTCTTTCTTGAAGTCAACATGTGAAAGTGCCAGGAAAATCCGTCATACCAGGTGTTTGAAAATTTTCGAATTTCGTGAAAAAAAGAGAATTTGGGTTGACCCTGCATGAATAAGGGTATACTAGCAAATCGAAAGGAACGGTTTATCATCAACAGACAGGAGAGTTACATGGATATATCAACCGGCGGTGGCCCGGGCACCTCTGCAGGCGCCCACATCATTGATAAAGCAAAGCGTGTGAACCTGAATCCCAGCCTGCTGTATGAGGCGGTGATTGATCTGTCGTCTGAAGGTCTGATCACTGCCAACTGTATCAACCTGGCAGCCGGCATTCTTCTTGATGACTTAGGGTTTCCTGTGTATTTTTTTGAAACCATCACCAAGGAGTCATTGAAAGGTATTTTGGCCTCCATTGCCAAAGGCATCTATTTCAAGGAAAATAAGGGTATTCTCCATTCCTGGGTGGCGGATATCGATTTTGACCTGACCCAGGACAGCAATGTTCAGCGCATCCGGATCGCGACCGAGGATACCCGAGATCGGATGGAACGGGTCCTGGACAAAATGCTGGCCGGTCATCGTAGGGAATATTATTATAATCCGGAAAAATCTTATTATACCTATGTGTTCCGGCCGGAAACCGTAAATGATTACCCGGACTCTGATTTTGCGGAATCCCGGTTCCTGTTCAATCGCAACCAGAATTTCACAGCCATTCCCCGACTGACCCGGAACCGGTATGAAAAGTTTTTGGCCCAGGTCAGTGAACATGTTACCCCGTTTGTGGAAGTGTTCAACCTGTCAGATATCGGTGAAATACGGTTCATGTTCAATTCCGATTTTGAACGGCCGCAGCTGCCGGTGTTGAGGAAACTGTTTGCCGATCACGGCCTGACCATTACCCGGGCTTACTGGGAACCCTATTATACGGAAACCCGGGTCCCGACGTCCATCTGCTCCCTGTATGTGCTGGTGAGTTGTCCAGAAATCAGGAAGCTCCGTTGATTGCGGATTTGCAGGCATTCTTGAGTTTCCGCATCAGCCGGGTCACCCAGCTTTACGTAGACGGGATTCTCAACTTCAAGGAGATGCTGTTTGCCGGGAATGCCGTGGATTTTACCCATCTGTTCATTTTCAAGGAACAAGGCACCCGCACTGACCGGGAAATCATGGAAAGCCTGGATTCCGTGGATCATCAGGAGGCGTTTTCCGCAAGGATTCATGAATCCAATAAATTCACCTATGTGTCCAATGTGATCCAGGACGCCGTGATGGAGCATCCGGATCTGATTCGGTTTCAGTTTCAACTGTTTGACGTCAAATTCAATCCGGCCGTCCCGGGGACCTGACAGAGGAACGGCTGGAAATGAAAGCCAAAGAATTTTATCAGCTTCTGGCGGTGCGCTTTATGGATGATCCGTTGGGGTATGATGTCTTCAAATTCATGTTCAAGCTCATATCTTGCTGTCTGAAAACCAATTTCTACAAACCGGAGAAACGATCGTTTTCCTTCCGTCTAACCAATCAAGTGCTGGATCCGTTGGTGTTCAAGCAGTTTGTTTACGGGTTGTTCTTTGTCAACGGCCATTATTCCACCGGCACCCATCTTCGGGCCGATGACATTGCCAGAGGCGGGCTGCGTCTGATCCGGGTTACCCCGGCCAATCACGGCACCGAACTGGATAATGCGGTGCTTCTCAACTACGCTTTAGGCCCCAAAGCCCAGCGTCTCAAACACAAGGACATCTGTGAAAGCGGATCCAAGGGAGTGGTGGTGCCCCACCCGATTTATGCCCGTTACAGTCAGGATGCGCTGTTTGATTATACCGAAGGGATTATGGACCTGATGCTGGCCGACTCCCAGATCAAGGATTACTATGGACGGCCGGAAATGGTGTTTTCGGTCCGGACGAAGGGACAGCACCTTTGATGGATGCCGTGGCCTTCCGGGCCAGGGAGCGGGGATACGCTTACTGGCGGACCATCACCACGGGCAAAAGCTTTGGTGTCCCCCATGACACCTACGGCATGCTCAAGAGCCAGGATCTGTTCGGGCTGGTGTCCCATGGAAATCCGGCACGGAACTGATCATCAACGGGGAATCGGTGGTAACCGATACGGACATGAACCGGATTTACGAGCAAATCGGCGGACAGGTGGAGACCAGCGGCATGACGACCACCTCGGTGATGGGAGCCTTTAGGACCCTGATCGCGCATTGTGATGCCAGAGAGCAAGAGCTGAACCTGATGATGACCGGCGGGCCGGACGGGGATCTGGGCAGCAATGAAATTCAGTGTTACCAGGGAAAAATTTGTCTGGTGATAGACGGGGGGGCCATTCTGTTTGATCCCGAAGGGCTGGACAAGGAGGCTCTGATGAAAATTGCGTTCATGCGGCATACCGATCCCCGGGCCAATTCCCTGGCATTTCCGGAGGAAAAATTGAGCCCCAGCGGATTCCGGGTGCCGTTGAAAGGCAAAAACATCACGCTGCCGGATGGGACATTTGTGGCTGACGGTGCCATGTTCCACCGCAATTTCATTACGGATCCGGCCAACCGGAAATTCATCGAACAGGCCGATATCCAGGCGTTTATTCCCTGTGGTGGATTCAAGGACACCATCAACCAGCGCAATGTCAAAGATTTCACATCCCTGTTCAGTGAGTTGCGGTTCATTGTGGAAGGGGCCAATGTGTTTTTTGATGATTCGGCCCGCCGGTATATCGCCAAGAAGACAGATATCCTCCAGATCAAGGATTCTTCAGCCAATAAGGGCGGTGTGTTTTCTTCGGCTGTGGCGGAAGTACTGACCGCATTTCTGTTTGAAGATGATTATGAAAAACGACTTTTAAAAGATGTCTCCACAAGATGGGCATTGATCCGGGACATGTTGAACCTGGTGCGCACCCACGCCTGCAACGAGACGGCCATGCTGCTTGAAATTCATGAAAAGAATCCGGAAATACCGTTATTTGTGCTGTCAGAACTGACCAGTGAACAGATTTTTGCGTTTCAGACTCAGGTGGCGGATGCCATGGATGCAATTCTGGCGGATGAAGATCTTCTTTGGCAGGTGATGGTTGCCTATATCCCCGGGGTTCTGGTAAAAATTATGGGTAGGGAAGCGATTCTGGGAATCATGAACGCGGAGAAACTGCGGGCCTACCGGAATGCCATTGTCACCAAGAAGTTGGCATCCACTGCTTTTTATCGGCATGGAAGCGAATGGGATGCCTATGTGACGTCCACCCGGAAAGGGTTTGTTCCGGCCATGAAGGCTTTGTTCGAACCGGCAGATGATAAAGCATAGGTTTTAAAAATTAAAGGACACAGGAGAAGCAAAATGACGACAATCATGGATATTATTAGTGGCAGAGATCCCCATGAAAGGAATTTCATCAGGCGGTCACCGAAGTGATCGGATCGGTGAAATTGGTGTTGGACCGCAATCCTGAATACCGTCATGCCGGTATCGTGGAACGGATGGTGGAGCCGGAACGGGTGATTCAGTTCCGGGTCCCTTGGGTGGATGACCAGGGGCGGGTCCAGGTGAACCGGGGATTCAGGGTAGAAATGAACTCTGCCATCGGCCTTTACAAAGGCGGGCTGCGGTTTCATCCATCCGTGAACCTGTCCATTCTCAAGTTTCTGGCCTTTGAACAGGTGTTCAAAAACGCCCTGACCACCCTGCCAATGGGTGGTGGCAAGGGCGGTGCTGATTTCGATCCCAAAGGCAAATCCGACAATGAAGTCATGCGGTTCTGTCAGAGCTTCATGTCCGAGCTGTTCCGTCATCTGGGTGCGGACAGAGATGTGCCGGCAGGTGATATCGGGGTCGGGAGCCGGGAGATCGGATACTTGTTCGGTATGTACAAAAAACTGAAAAACGAGTTTAGTGGCATACTCACTGGAAAAAGTCTCAGCTGGGGAGCAGTCTGATCCGGCCCGAAGCCACGGGCTATGGGGCTGTGTATTTTGCCCAGGAGATGCTGGCCACAAGGCAGCAAACCCTTGAAGACAAAATCTGTCTGGTATCCGGCTCCGGAAACGTGGCCCAGTATACCACCGAAAAAATTAATCACCTCGGAGGAAAGGTCGTGACCCTGTCGGATTCCACTGGATACATCTATGATGAAAAAGGAATCGATACCGAAAAACTGGGCTATGTGATGTATCTTAAAAATGTCAAACGGGACAGGATCAAGGAATATGTGCAGAAATATTCAGATGCGGTGTATACGGAATTTAATCCCGCGTTGCCCCATAATCCCCTATGGGCCCACAAAGCGGACTGTGCATTTCCATCCGCCACCCAGAACGAAATCAATGAGATCGATGCCCAGAACCTGGTAAATAACGGGGTTCAGGTGGTTTGCGAGGGGGCCAACATGCCCACGACCCTGGAAGGCATCGATGTCTTTCTGGACCACAAGATCCTGTTTGCGCCTGGCAAAGCCGCCAATGCCGGCGGGGTGGCCGTATCCGGTCTGGAGATGTCTCAGAATGCCATGCGTATCAAATGGACCAGCCAGGAAGTGGAAGAGCGGCTTAAAAAAATCATGCAGCACATCCATGTCGCCTGTCTGGCAGCCTCTGAGGAATACGGGACACCGGGCAATTATGTGAACGGTGCCAATATCGCCGGATTTGTCAAAGTGGCGGATGCATGATGGATCAGGGGGTGGTGTAATTAAAAATCGGTGATATCCGGCTCAATGGTTTCCATTTCATTGGGCCGGACCGACCGCCATGAAACCGCATAAAAGGTTTCATCTGACAGCTTTCTTTCCGGTCTCAGCTGGGCCACTTGAATGGGGTCCCCCAGCCTGATCCACAGTGCCTTGGCCGGTTCCAGCCCATATTGACGGCTGATTTCTTCAGCAAAATAGTGGATATAGTTTTCCAGAGCGGTGTTCATCACCGCCTTTGTTTTGACGGGCTTAAATACCACGGCTAAAGGAAACAGGTATTTGAGCGTGTCATTTTCCTGTCCCAGCCGAATGATTCTCACCCGGTAACACCCGGGCCACCAAGAGATCGGTTTTTGCCGGTCGCGCTTTTCCATCCCATTCATAGGTGAAATCATGAAGAATCACGGTCCCCTCCTTGTCTGATGTTCAGGCCAGAATATCCCGGCAGGCCCGGGCCATGTCTTCCGGGTACACACCGGTGATCCACCGCAACTGGGCTTCGGAAAAAAGTGGGGGGGGCATGGGGCAGCCGGGGGATAAAACTGTAGATCAGATGCTGATTTAAATGATTTGTGTCGAACCGGGCGGATAGCTCGATCCCCGTCACCATTTGTGCCCCCAGCTTCTCCAGGGTCTGAATCGCTTTCAAAATGGCCAGATCCAGCGCCTTTCTCACCGCTGTGTCTGCGGCCAGAACATGCGGAATCCGGGACCGGGTCATGACCTGAAGTTCCCACTCGTTCACCTGAGCCTTGGGAACGAAAAGACAGACATGCGCATCTTCATAAATAATTAAGTCGGCATCTTTCTGTTCATTCCCATCGGTCCGTCGGTTATTTTTCATGGCATCAATATATGCATCAAAGAAAGGTTTGTCATGGGCTGCTTCAAAAATTCGGACAAACTCGGATATCAGATCGCCGTAGGAAAAACAGGGCATCTGTATCCCATTGTCGTCAGGCACCTGTCTGGGGATCAGCGCGTTCTGCTGATGAATCATTTGATGGGACGCATGAAGCCGGTGCCCGGATGCGGCGGATCCGAATCCGAAATTCCAGCCCCATAAGACCCCGTTGAACTGGAGTGCCGGACCGCACCCCTGGTCCAGGGCCTTGAGGATGGTCAGCCGAAGGGTTTCCAGATTCCTCACCGGCAGGAGGGCCCGGTGTTTCGGCACAGGAATATCCAACTGGGCCGCCAACCGGCAAAAAACCCTCTGGTAGTATAGATGGCGAAGTCCGTGAATATCCTGAATGGTCAGGTCCCGGGCCCGGTATCGGATCCGGTCGTGGGCCATGTTGGACGCAAAGTGTCCCCAGGGGATATAGGAATTGCGGCGCAGGTATTCAAATACATGGGTGTCGTCACAGGTGTATTCCCCGATGATTTCACTGGTTCCCTGAATCCCGGGGCGCAACACCATGGCGGTTTTGTATGGATCGGGCAGATGGGGGTTGTTCACAAGAATGTCAAACAGATCAGGAAACCGGATATCCGGAACCGGTTTTCCTTGTCCGTCTGGTTTGAATCCCATTCCCACTGGGAGATCACTGCCGGGTGGAGAAATCAGTGTGCAGGCATGGCCGGCCAGAACCCTCAGTTCTTCCGGGTCAGTGGATACCTGGGCCAGAGCCAGTTTCAAGGCATGGGGAAGTGATGTCAGCAGCCGGGCCTTTTCTGTATCTGCCATGTTTGCCTGAAATGTTTCCAGGCTGTCAAACAGGGAACAGGAGGGAGGCGGTGCCATGCGTATTCTTTCAGGATGCCCGGCCTTGGGGTCGGCCCAGGCGGAATTGATGAACGTGGTGCCTCTGAACGGCAACGGATTGGGGATTTCATAGATGATGTCTGCGGCGGGCTCCTGAATGTCGGAGCCGGGAAAATTGGCATGATTCCAGACCGGCGTGCCGTTCGGCAGTTGACCCAGCCGGGAGATGAAATCGTTTTCCGCAGATTGAGCACTTTGAAAGCCGGCTGGTGTCTGCCTACCCGGAACCGGCCGTCAGGGCCGACACAGGTGTGCAGCATTGAAGAGACGCCGGAAAAGAGGGTGTACCTTGAAAAGCCATTGTTCAAATCCTTGAGCCATTGCGCTATATGAATGAATCCAGTCCGCTGTCAAGGGCCTTGAATGCTGCCAGATCGGTCTGATGATCCGCCAGAAAACCGAAGTCGGCGAAATCAAATCCCGGCGCCACAGTGCAGCCTGCCAGGCTGTAGGAGCCGGTGGTGGCGGCCGCCTGCCAGGTGCCTGCGGGAACAATTGCGGCAAAATCAGTGCAGCCGAACCCGATACGGCGTTCGTTAAGGCGGTGGCCGTCAAACTGAATGAGACGTAGCGGATCTCCCTGGTAAATATGCCAGATTTCATCGTGGATCACCCGGTGAAACCGGCTGACATGGCCTCTGGGCAGCAGAAAATAGATATGGGTGGCAGCTGCCCGGTCTCCGGATGCGGCCTGGGACCGCACCTGCAGCCCGGACCGGTAGGTTTCCCGGAAGAATCCGCCTTCGGGATGAGGGGCCAGGTTGAATTGACGGATTAAATGTTCCATGACATGGAGATACCTCAAACAAAAAAATCTGTCAACCGGTCTGGGCAGGCGGAAGCTTATCCGCGCTCTTCAATGGCGGACAGCGCCTCTTTTGCCGCATCTTTCAAATCCGGGTGGGTCAGGCCGGGTACTTTTTCTTCAATCCAGACCTTGGTTGCCTGATCTCCCGCCTCTCCCAGAGCGTAGAAAATATCCCCCTGGATGGAAATGTCGGACACACCGTCAAATGCTTTCATGAGAACCGGGCATAGGCGGGCCGCCAGGGACGGGGCCTGTTCAGCCAGCTGTTCCACCACCACCATGGCGCCCAGCCGCACCGACCATTCCGGGTGCAGCAGAAGATCCATGAAACCCTGGAAAAGAGCATTTGTCCGGATCATTCGGCAAGAAATCCAGTCGGCATCTCCCTGTTCCAGAATCTGCCTGAAAGTGTCGGCACTGAGCTGAGAGGGATCCTGGTCAACGATCTGGGTCAGGACCTCTTTGATGTCGACATGCCCGGTCCATCTGAAATCCGATTCAAGGATCAGGCAGGGCACGGACCGGACCCGGTGGTTTTCGGCGATTTCCGGGAACAGGGTACCGTCGATGATCTCCAGAAAAATGTGTTTTGAATGGACCGCCAGCGGGATCAGGTGTCTGACCATGTTCGGACAGTGGGGGCATTGCGCGGCAATGAACAGGGTCAGGCGGCAGGGACGGGAAATCTGTTTCAGTCGTGCGTCCATGTCTTCCGGCAGGGGCAACGGGGTTGCCTGAAATGCCAGGGCCTCCAGAAACGGGGTCAGTTCCCTGTCCAGGGGCAATGCACTGAAATCAATGTTGTTGCCGATGAAAAAGGTAGGAATTTGACGTTGCCGGTCAGAGGCGTTGACCCGGATGCAGGGAGCCGCCTGGGTCAGCTCGGTGGCAAATGCATCAAATGCCGGCTGTTTGGCGTGGGGGGTATGGGACATAAACAGGTTAAGGACTTGGGGCCTTGATTCGGCCCAGTTGGTGATGTTGTTGAGTTCCGATGGCGTCATGACTGGATCTGGTTGCCTCCCTGCTGAATGGAATGGTCGAGTGCATGAATGGCCTGTTGAACCAGTTCCGGCAGCGTGGGGCCTGGATCGTCCAGCCCATGGGGGCCCTTGAAAGTGGCTGTGCCGATACTAACCGTCAGATTAAACATTCGGGTGCCGATCTGCATTCGGTGTTCAAACATGTTTAGGCGGATTCGTTCGGCCAGAATTCGGGCCCGGTTTGCATCTGCGTCGGGAAGGACCACGGCGAATTTTTCTGCGGCAAACCGGCACACCACGTCCTCATCTCTGACCAGGGCTTTGATTCTGGCCGCAGAAACAGTCAGAATGTCTTCTCCGGTTTTGTGACCATAGGTATCACTGAAGGTCTTAAACTGATCGATCCCGGCCACCAGGATGGACAGAGGCAACTGATGCCGTCGGGCTTTGGCCATCTCTACGGCCAGTGTCCGGTTGAATCCGGTGCGGTTTAACAGCTGGGTCAACTGGTCTCTTCGGGAAATCAGCTCAATGCGGTTCATGGCGCCTTGGACTTTGTGGATAATTTTCGCCTGTTCCAGGGAGCGCTGAATAGTATCGGCCAGGTCCATGCCCGTGGTCTGTTCCAGAATCAGAAAATTCTGGGCACCCGAGGCAACGGCAGCGGCACCGGCATCGGTATGGTTCCGGCCCACGGTGAAAATTACCGGTGCGCGGGTGCCAGGCGGATCAGTTTTTCCAGCAGGTGAAGCCCGGAACCATCCTTTAACCGATGGTGGATAAAGATGAGATCCGGGCGGGTTTCCGCCACTGATCTCATGCTTCATCTGTGGATTCCGCCTGGGTCAGAGAGACTTTGATCCGATGTGCCAGATGGTGCTGAACAATTTGGAATTCATCGGAAAAAGGCGTGGCAAACAAAATTCTGCCGGAACGGGGATGTCCGCTTCGATCCGTGAAAAGTGCTGGCCAGTCAGTTTCCCGGTATTGAGAGTACTGCAGGTTCCGGATGGTTTTTGCCATCTGTTTTCCCGCGGTTCGAATTCGACTGACACCCGGATGCAGACGTTGGGGAAGATCCGGTGCCTTTTTTAGAAAAAAAGTGCCGTCCTGGATCCGGGACACAAAAGGCTGGGACTGGTTGATAAATGTGGCCAAAGCTGCCTGGAGTTTTTCTGACGGTGGTCTGGGCCAGAATCGCCTGGTGCTGTTCCATAAACCGGTCATAGACTTTTTCCAGTTCCTGGACACTTTGTTCCATGGCGACGCGATGACGGAAAAACGCAGAAAAAACAACAATTTGGCCCGGATCAGTACCGGATCAAGGGGTTTAAACGCATGATCGATCAGCAACGGAGGCGATAGCTCATACAGGTCCGGCCGCCGGGGATCATTCGTGATCAGGAGCAGGGGGGGGATCCGGGGTATGGGGCAGGTGGGTCAGGGCGGTGGCAATGGCCTGGGAATCCAGTTCGGGCAGTGTCAAATCCATGAGAATAAACGCCAGGGATCGGGCACCGATATGGGCCAGGGCATTTTCCGTGGTCTCGGCCTGGATGAAAAACAGTTCCGGAAGCTCATCCAAGACATCATGAACGATTTGTACCGTGTCTTTGGATGCGAGGATCAATGCATTATGGGTCGTGGCTGTCATGGCACTTCCTTTCCTTGATCAGGATGAAAACGTCTCCGCTGTTTGATACTTTTTTTTTCGTGGAACTGGCTTTCAAATTGAGCTAAAATCATATACATAACATAAAAACCAGACCTTTCAACAGACAGTTCAGGCGATGATGATGACTTTTTTTGCAGACCTTCACATTCATTCAAAATATTCCCGGGCCACGGCCCGGAACCTGGATCTGGAGAACATTTACCAGGCAGCCCGGGTCAAAGGCATTTCCGTAGTTGGAACCGGGGATTTTACCCATCCGGCCTGGGTGGCAGAAATGGAGTCCAAGCTGGAACCGGTCGAACCCGGACTGTTTGCGCTCAAAAAAACATTGCCGACAAAATGGATGCGGCCGTCCCGGATTCCTGCCGGAATTCGGTGCGGTTCATGCTTCAAGTGGAGATCTCCAATATCTATAAAAAAGCTGGCCGGGTCCGCAAAAACCACAATATCATTTATTTTCCGGATTTGGCCAGTGTTAAAAAATTCAATGCCCGGCTGGATGGCATCGGCAACATCTCGTCAGACGGCCGCCCCATTCTGGGACTGGATGCCAGGAATCTGCTGGAAATCATGCTCGAAGTCAACGATCAGGGGTTTCTGGTCCCGGCCCATATCTGGACGCCGTGGTTTTCCATGTTCGGTTCCAAATCCGGGTTTGATCATATTCAAGAGTGTTTCGAAGATCTGTCCTCCCATATTTTTGCCGTGGAAACCGGGTTGTCTTCCGATCCTTCCATGAACTGGCGGGTGGCAGGCCTGGACCATGTCCGGCTCATGTCCAATTCCGATGCCCACTCTCCCGGATTCTTAGGTAGAAATGCGTGTGTATTCAACACGGAACTGGATTATTTTGCCATGAAACAATCCCTGGAAACCCTGGATCTGGAAGGTTACCAGGGGACCCTGGACATGTACCCGGACCAGGGGAAATATCATTTTGATGGGCACCGGAAATGCGGGGTCAGTCTGGATCCGGACGACACAGCCCGGTTGAATGGCATCTGCCCGAAATGCGGCCGCCCCATGACGCTCGGGGTGCTTCACCGGGTCCGGGAACTCGCGGAGCGTCCCGCCGGATTCGTGCCGGAAAACCGCCAGGGATACACGAACATCATCCCGTTGGCGGATTTGCTGTCCGATATTTTTCAGGTGGGCCCTAAAACCAAGAAGGTCACCCGGTATTATGACAAAGCAATCCAGGCCCTGGGTCCGGAACTGGACATTCTGACCCGGTATTCCTGTGATAAGATCCGGTTATCCGGAGTCCCACTGCTGGCTGAGGCGGTGGAACGAATGCGCACCGGCCAGGTGCATGTGTCTCCCGGATTTGACGGAGAATACGGCAAAGTCCGGGTGTTTACGACGGATGAACTGGAACGGTTCAAAGGAGAACGGCCGTTGACAATGACCCTGGGGGAGTTCCCATGGAACAGGCTGTGGCCTGTGATCAAATTGTTGTCCCGCCGGCCGGGGAGACTGAAACTCTTTCCCGGGAGACGGCACCGGCAGCAGGGGGGGCACGGTCCGCTCCGGCACCCTCCTCGTCCAGGACTGAATCGGCTTCGGAAAAGGTTTCGGACTCCGGCGTTCTAAAGGGGCTGAACGACCCCCAGCGCCGGGCCGTGACATCCACGGCATCCGCCATTCTGATCACTGCCGGCCCGGGTACGGGAAAGACCCGGACCCTGACGGCCCGGATCGCGTATCTGATAACGGAAAAACAGGTGCCGGCCGACCGGATCCTGGCCTTGACGTTCACCAACAAGGCGGCCAGAGAGATTCGGGACCGGATTCAGACGGTGGCACCTGAACAGGGACCCCGGGTGACCGCTGCCACATTCCACGGGTTCTGTCTGACCCTGCTCAGGGAATATGACCATCGGACCGACCGGCTTCTGGAAGATGAGGCCAGAAAGGAATGTATCCGTAACGCTGTGGCGCGGGTCACGGAAAAACCACCGGTCTGGCCCGGCTGGCCGATGAGATGGATCTGCAGGTCAGCCTGTGCAAACAGCGCCTGGTGTCACCGGAAGATGACCTATCCGGGGTGGCGGAAGACCCGGCGTTTCTGGCCCGGGTGTATGCCGCCTATCAACAGGCATTGCACCAGACAGGGGGATGGATTTCGAGGACCTGATCCTCCGGGTGTATCACGGCCTCACCCGGTCCGAATCCTTCAGAAATCAGGTTCAGTCACAGTTTAGCCATGTTTTTGTGGACGAATACCAGGATTTGAACCTGGGTCAGTATGAACTGGTCAAAGCGCTGGCACAGAAAAGCCGTTTGTTTGTCATCGGTGATCCGGATCAGTCCATTTACGGGTTCCGGGGATCGGATCACCGGTTTTTCCATCGGTTTGCCAGTGATTACAAGGATTGCGAACAGATTGTTCTCTTTGATAACTACCGGTCCACCCAGACGATTCTGGATGCCTCCTTTCAGATGATGTCCAAATCCCGATCAAAATCGGATACTTCCAGAATTTTTTCCCAGGTAAATGGCACCCGAAAGCTGGTCATCAAGGAAACCGCCACGGAATCAGCGGAAGCCGTGGCCGTGGGAAAAATGATTGAAGCCGCCATGGGCGGCATGTCTCTGGATGCCATCACTTTTCAGAAAGAGCAGGGAGGCCGAGAATCGGATTATGGGTTTTCCGATTTTGCGGTGCTCTACCGGACCCGTCGCCAGGGGGATGTGTTTGCCCAAGTGTTTCAGAAACATGGGATTCCGTTCCAGCAGGCAGACAAAAAAGCCGGGTTCAAGCGGGCCGAGATCCGACTGCTTTTAAGCGGTTTCCGCGTCCTGACCAGGCGGGCAGGGGACCGGGATGTGGACCGGCTGTCCGCCCATTTTCAGTCCATGGTACCTGCTGACACCGGACGGATCCAGCCGGAGCGGATTTTATGGCCGGTATGGGATACGGTCCGGGACAAACCCACCCGTGAACGCCTGGATGTGTTGGCCCGGTTTTGAATATTGGAAAGGCCGTGGCCGGAGATCCGGTGGCTGCCGCCGCTTATGACCGAATTCAGGTCCTGGCAGAAGTATTTGACGATCCTGATGAATTCCTGGACCGTCTGGCCCTGGACCAGGATTCCGATCTTCTGGCCGAAGGGGTGGAGAAAGTGTCTCTGCTGACCATGCACGGGGCAAAGGGACTTGAGTTCCCCGTGGTATTTGTGACCGGGTGTGAACAGGGGGTGATCCCCTATGCCAGAAACGGATCGGCCTGTGAGAATCCAGCGGAGGAGCGCCGGCTTTTTTACGTGGCCATGACCCGGGCAAAAGACCTGCTCTGCCTGACCCATGCCCGGAAAAGACAGATGTTCGGTGTTCGCCGGGACATGCAGCCCTCAACGTTTCTCAAGGATATCGAAGTCCGTCTGATTCGGCGTGAAACCCTGGGCAGGGCCATGCCTGAAAAAAACAACCGGTTCAGCTGGAGCTGTTTGGATGATCCGGCGGATGTGCTTTGTATGGGCAGGGCTCTGTTTGATAATTCCCGGGCCGGTTCATGGAGATATCTACCGGTATGTGGACACGGAGGGGTGGTCCATTACACCAATACTCCGTCTTCACCGGAATATGTGTTGTACCTCCGGGAAAATGACCGGCCTGTCAGCCGTTTTTCTGACACAGGCCTCTATGATGAATTGATCCGCAGGGCCGCAGACCGGTTTGGTGTCTCGTTCGCCTTGATCAAAGCAGTAATCCGGGCGGAATCCGCCTTCAATCCCGAGGCGGTGTCTCCCAAAGGAGCAAGGGGGCTGATGCAGATCATGCCGGTGAATTTCAGGTCCCTGTCGCTGACTGATCCGTTTGATCCGTCCCAGAACATCATGGCCGGGACCCGCTACCTGAAGCAGATGCTGACCAAATATAATAGACAGATTCCGCTGGCCCTGGCAGCTTATAACGCCGGGCCAGATGCCGTGGACCGGTACCGCCAGATACCCCCGTTCAAGGAAACCCGGGAATATGTCCGCAAGGTAATGACGTTATACGACCGCTACAAAGGGACATGACTCTCGATCGTCAACAACCGATGCGGATTGATTTGATGAATTCCACCAGCCTTTCTCTCATGTCCGGACGTTCTAAAGCAAAGGCTAGGTTGGCCATCTGAAACCCCACTTTGTCGCCGCAGTCGAACCGGTTTCCCTGAAACTTGTAACCGAAAATGGGCTGTTCCTGAAGCAGGGCTCTCATGGCATCGGTGAGCTGGATCTCATTTCCGGCTCCTCTGTTTTTTTGCCCAGCAGATCAAAGATTCTGGGCATGAGTATGTATCTGCCGATTATCGCCAGATTGGAAGGGGCGTCGGCCGGATTTGGTTTTTCCACCATATCGTTGACGCGGAAAATGTCATTTTCCACGGCAGTGGCATCCAGGATGCCGTATTTGTCCGTCTGGCCCCGGGGCACCTCCATGACTGCGGCCATGGACGCCCGAAGCCGGTCGAATTTTTTGATCATTTCTGACAGCACAGGTTTGTCGGTCTGGATGAGATCATCGGCCAAAAGCACGGCAAAAGGCTCATCCCCTACAATATCCCTGGCGCACCAGATAGCATGGCCCAGCCCAAGGGGTTCGTGCTGGCGTGTGTAAATGATGGTGCCGGTAGGGGCACCAGTTCCCGGATCTGCTTGAGCAGGTCGTCTTTTTTCTTTTGTTCCAAGGCGATCTCGATTTCAAACGAGCGGTCAAAATGATCCTCAAGGGCTTTTTTCCCACGGCCCGTTACAAAGACAATCTGTTCAATGCCTGCCTGGAAGGCTTCTTCCACAGCATACTGGATCAAGGGTTTGTCCACCACCGGAAGCATCTCCTTGGCCATGGCTTTGGTAGCCGGTATGAAACGGGTGCCCAGTCCCGCGACCGGAAAAACCGCTTTTTTTACTTTCATGGTGACTCCTTTGCGTGTCTTCACGTTGTTACCGTTGTCTGTGGGTGTGTCTGTTTTGTCATAATCGGGATTTGAAGCAGTGTCAAATTTATTTTGGTATTTCTATGACACCGGCAAAAAAGGTGGAGGTAATGTCAATTGTATCCGCTTGACATTATTATCTTTTTTTTAGTATCCTGAACTTTAACTATAGTGATCATTCAATGACAAGGAAAAATAGATGAACAATCAGAAAATGTCGGAAATCCCTCCCCAGCAGATGAGCCTCAACACCCGGTTTAAGTTCCGGTGTCACAAAGGGGTCAAATGTTTCACCGACTGCTGCCGGGGGATCGATATTATGCTCACCCCCTATGATATTCTGACCATGCGCCGGAAACTGGATTTGACCTCTGAAGAGTTTCTGGCGGTGTTCACTCAACCCCGGATTCTGGAAAAAGCGGACATGCCCGTGGTAACTCTCAAGCTGCTGGATGACGACCGCAAATCCTGCCCCTTTGTGGAGGATAAGGACGGGTGTGTGATTTATGAAGACCGTCCCACCACCTGCCGGTATTATCCCATCGGAGTTGGGGCTTTGAGCTATTCCGGAGAGCAGGGGGACAAGGAGGAGTTTTTCTTTACCGTAAAAGAATCCCATTGTTTGGGATTTGAGGAAGACAAGGAATGGACTGTGGCGGAATGGCGCCAGGATCAGGGGATCGATTTGCGGGACGAGGTCAATGACGGGTGGATGGACCTCATGGTCCGGAAAAAATCCCTTCCCCCCAGCATGAAATTGTCCGAAGAAAGCAAAAAGATCTTTTTCATGGTCTGCTACAACATCGACAAATTCAGGGAATTTGTGTTCAATTCCTCATTTCTGGAACGATATGATATCCCTGAAGAACGGGTGGCAGAGATCCGGGAGGATGATGTCAAACTGCTGCAGTTCGGATTTGAATGGCTCAAGGCCACGTTTTTTTATGCGGGTCAGGAAAAATTTCCGGCTAAGAAAAGCTGATGTTGTTGTCGCCAGAAACACGACTTCCTGTTATGGATTGCCGGATGGCTCTGGTTGCCGTTGCTGAGGATGGTGTTGGATGAATCGGCGCCCCTCGTCGGGCGACCTTGGTAGAGTAGGGCTTTAAAGGGGATAGTCCTGCTGTCGGACTGTCGAAGCCCTCAAAGGATTCCAGGCCGGCAGCAATGCTACCCTCCGGGGTGGCCTGCTGCCGAAAGCCTTATTTGAAAGGGCTTTGATACTATTTTTTTCCCTGTACTGTTTCAGCACCAGCTTCGGGGCAAACCGGGGATGGGAAATATACTGGCACATGTTTTTCATGAACGTGTCCACCAGGGCATTCAGAACTCCGTCTTTTTCATGGTCTAAAATGAAATTGCGCTCCAGGCGGTATTCATAGATGACTTTTTCTCCCAGAGTGCCCCGGATGTCATCAATGGTCAATCCGGAAAGCGGTTCTACATCAAACAGCTCCGGTGCCACCTTGATCTCCATGGCCGCCAGCATGTTCACCACATAGGCATCTGCACTGATTTTTCTGGACAGATCCGAAATCTCCAGGATCTGTCCGTTTTCCAGTTTGATTTTCCTGATCACCCGGCCGGGTGTTTCGGTGCCGGTCGATACAGGGGTGTTGTTTATTCTCATGGTTCTATCTCGCTGTATGATGGCCTTGGCTCTGGTTTTCTATACCTCATAGTCGTACCACAACCCTTCCCGGTGGACAGGGGTGTGGAGCCGGTCGTGAATGTCAACGTTGAAAAAGTCGGAGATGGGTGCGAACAGCTCCGGATGGGCTGAAAAGAGCGTCTGCAGGGTGGTCACGATCCTGTCCAGCCCCTGGCGGGTCATTCGGCCCAAAGGCTGACGGCATGGGCCCGACGGCATACCCAGCAGCTGCATCATGGTTTTCAAAGGCAGCGGATTTCTGGCCCGGCAGGTCACCGGTCCGAACGGCGTTTTTCAGTGGTGGTGACCACCACCAGATCCAGTAGCGGTTGGAGTGTTTTCTGCAACGGCGGGCATCATCCGGACTTCCCTGGTTGATGGCGGACACCATTTGTGTCATAAAAGCCGGAATGATATTGGACATCACGGAAATAGCACCGCAGGCCCGAATGTCCGGATCGGTCATGATATCAAACACCAGTGCATCATCCCCGGAAAAAATCTGGAAATCCGGACCGCAGCATTTTCGGGTGAATTTCATGTTTTCCAGGTTGCCGGTGGCTTCCTTGACGGATTGGACATTGGGACAGGTTTTTGCCAGCAAGGCCAGGTCTGGAGGCAGCATCTGGGCTCCGGTGCGGCCGGGGATGATATAGGGGATGATTTCCATGTCCGGATATCGGGTGGCCACGACTTCATAATATTCTCTGCGGATTTCCAGGGAAGAGGGGCCGTTGTAGTACGGGTCCACCATGAGCAGGGCATCTACCCCCTGTCCGGCGGCATGGTTGGCCGCTGTCACGGCCTCATCCGTGTTATTGCTGCCGGTGCCGGCAATGACCCGGCATCTGCCCCTGACCTGCTTTGCACTCAGATCGATGACAAGGTTGTGTTCCTGCCATTTGAACGTGGGGCTTTCCCCGGTGGTTCCGGTGACCAGAATTCCGGTGATGCCGTTTTGAATCTGAAATTCGATGAGCTGTTCCAGGCCGGTTTGATCCAGTTCCCCGTTGGGGGTGAACGGGGTGATCAGCGCGGTAAAACATCCGTTTTCCATAGCAATGAACTCCCAAATTATTCTTGAAAATGTCAGGGTGAAAAAAAGTGCTATCACAAGAGCGGGTGCGGTGCAAGAAAAAATAATGCAGCGCAGGGTTTCCAAACATCTTGACTCCTGTAGTAAATCATTTATTATAAAAGATTTGAGCCGGAAAACAAGATCTAAATGACATACCATCTTTTGTAAGGAGCAGCCCATGTCCGACACGCAGAAAAGGGGGACCCTTCCCCGGAATGCGGATGAGCATATTGCCAGACTCAGACACCAGTTGACCCACAATGCCGAATGCGGCACCACCACTACAACTTGGGGGTAGCGTTGCTGGGAAAACAGGAATACATGGAAGCGGAAAAAGCGTTTCATGATGCCATCGATCATAGCCCTACCCTGGCGGAGGCCTATGTGCAGCTGGGGGGGATCTGCCTACAACGGGGGGACCTGGAAGGGTGTTTTCGGTTTAACCAGCGGGCCACCAAGCGCGGGCCGGTTTTGCCGAAGGGTATGCCAACATGGCCTTTGTCCTGCTTCAGCTGGTGGACGGAAAAGATCCCAAAGAGGATGAGGAAAAAGTCGACAAGGCCATCAAGTACCTGAAAAAAGCCATTATCCACAACAAACATTTTGTCCAGGCCTATGCCACCCTGGGGACCGCCTATTACATGAAAGGGCTGTATGAAGAAGGGATCCAGGCCAACCTGGAAGCGGTTCGGATTCAGCCTGAATTTCCCATTGCCCATAACAACCTGGCCGTGGGGTACCTGGAGCTGGGCGATTACCAAAAAGCCATTTCCCATTGTGACAAGGCACGTGAACAAGGATATGAAGTGGCATCAAAGCTGATTGAAGAACTGGCGCCTCACCGGGAATGACGTTTCAGCCCGAGATAATCTTCCAGGTGGCCGGATATCCGGAACCGGTGGTTCAAGGTTCCCGGTTGTGGAACCTGCCATTATCCGGGAAGAATGCACAAGACGTCGGGAATGCGGAATGGACCGTGGGGGACTATCTGGAAGCGGCCCGGGCTTTTCTGATCCGGGACCAGGGACAGATGGTCTGCCAGGCGGTTAAACAGCTCTCCAACCGCCATAAGCCGGTCCGGACCATGGCGGTCAGGCTGGAAAACACGGGGCTTTTTACCATCCCCTGAGAATCACCGTCATCACCGGAACTGGCACGGTGACGCTGGTGCTCAACGGGGCGGGTGAGTGATCCGGGATTCACGCTCGTTGAGACCGAGTTCCGCCTGCTAACCCGTTTAGGGGATGAGGTGGATCCCTGTCTTATTCCCCGGGTGTTTGGGGCGGGCACCCATGTCACGGAAAAAGGCGCGGCCGGATTTTTTTGGGACAGTGGTTCAATGGATTTCATGAATTTCATGTCACCCTGACGGCCCGGGGCGACCAGGTGGCTGTCTGGAAAGATGACGGGACCCATGATCAAGTCCCTTGGCATCAGGCTGAGACAATCTATGAAAACATCGCCTGGGTGTTGACCGCCTATTATGATATCGAGACCGGACATGAGATTTTCCCCTGGCACCATGCGGCCGGAGATTTGTAACGGACGTCCGGGGTGAGGTACGCCTGATAACGGTCCGTGGAATGGGACTGCTGACCGAAATGCCGTTTGAAACATCTGATGAAGAAGTCAAGCGCCTGTTCCGGCTGCTGTTTTATTTTTTGAACCTGACACTGTGTATGCGGCTGGACCGGCTGGACGGCACCGGACCCGTGGTATGGCTGCCGGATGGGGTGCTGGATGCCACGGTGAGAGGCATGCGCCGGTCTTTGATAGATCGTTCGGCCCAGAGGTCCCAGACCCAAGATGCCTCTGGGCAGTGGGCCCGGTTTCTGGCGTTTGCGAGAAGATTCGGTTCAGATCAGTTGTATGACATCCTGACCCACCTGCTTGAAGATCGGCATTTTAGTGCGGCTGAAGCGAAATTGGCAAGGAAAAATCTGGATTCGCACTGTGCGAGGATCAAGCAGATTCTGGCCCGATTCTGATCCGGATTCAGGTTCCCTCGTGAAAAACAGGGATACCCGGTTTTTTTATTGACATGTGATAACAGAAATTCTATATCACCTAATGATAATTTTGGCGAAGATATCTTTTCGGAATTCCGAGAAGATGCCGCTTTGGATAGTAACGAATTGGAATGATATCGAATGTGACTTTTGTCAGACTTTGAATGAAAAGTTTGGAAAATCTTTTCATTAGTTGAATGTAATTTAACTTTTAACGGAGGTAAGTAAATGGCTAAGCATGAAACTCCTTTACTGGACCAGCTGGAATCCGGCCCCTGGCCAAGCTTTGTCTCTGACCTGAAGGCTCAGGCAGAAAAAAGGGCAAAGAATGAGGAAGGCATCGAATTCCAGATTCCGGTGGATGTGGTTGACGATCTTCTCGGGATAGTGGAACTTTCCTACAAACACGGAAGAACCCATTGGAAACACGGCGGCATCGTCGGCGTTTTCGGCTATGGCGGCGGGGTTATCGGCAGATACTGCGATCAGCCGGAAAATTTTCCCGGAGTCGAAGCCTTCCACACCATGCGGGTGAACCAGCCGGCAGGAAAATACTATTCCACTGATTATCTGAAGAAACTGTGCGATCTGTGGGATTTCAGAGGCTCAGGTGTCACCAACATGCATGGTTCCACCGGGGATATCATTCTTCTGGGAACCACCACCAAACAGCTTGAAGAGATTTTCTGGACCCTGACCCACGATATGAATCAGGATCTGGGCGGCTCCGGTTCCAACCTGAGAACCCCGTCAGACTGCCTGGGTCAGACCCGGTGCGAATACTCCTGCTATGACACCAGTGCACTGGTCTACTTTCTGACCAATGAATACCAGGATGAACTTCACAGACCGGCATTCCCTTATAAGTTCAAGTTCAAGCTGGACGGCTGCCCCAACTGCTGTGTGGCCTCCATCGCAAGGTCTGACATGTCCTTTATCGGCACCTGGAAAGATGATATCCGTATCGATCAGGATGCCGTGAACAAATACGTGGAAAACGATCCGGGCTATCCGGCCAATGCCGGTGCCTACAAAGGCAGCAAGGACTGGGGTCCGTTTGACATTGAAAAGAGGTGCTGGGCCTGTGCCCCACCAGATGCATGAAGTTTGAAAACAAGAAACTGTATATTGACAATGCCAACTGTACCCGGTGCATGCACTGCATCAACGTCATGCCCAGGGCTTTGAAAATCGGTAAAGATACCGGTCTGTCCATTCTGGTGGGTGCCAAAGCTCCGATTCTGGACGGCGCTCAGATGGGGTCTCTGCTGGTACCGTTCGTGGAAGTCAACCCGGATAATGATTACGAAGCAATTACAGAAATCATTGAAAATATTTGGGACTGGTGGATGGAAGAGGGCAAGAACCGGGAACGTCTGGGCGAGCTGATCATGCGTCAGGGTTTCCAGAAACTGCTGGAAGTGACCGGTATTGATCCCATGCCGCAGCACGTGGCCTATCCCAGAACCAACCCGTATATTTTCTGGAAAGAAGATGAAGTGCCGGGCGGCTGGGAACGTGATGTGGAAGAATACAGAAAACACCATAGGAGATAGGAAGGGAGAATCATAATGGCTTTTATTTCTACGGGTTATAATCCAGAAAAACCGATGGAAAACCGGATTACCGACATCGGTCCCAAAGATCATAACGAATTTTACCCTCCTGTGATTGCCAAAAACAAGGGCAAATGGTCTCACCATGAAATCCTTGAGCCCGGCGTTCTCGTGCATGTGGCGGATTCAGGAGATGAAGTATATACCGTTCGGGTGGGTGGCGCCCGTCTGATGTCCACCGGCCTGATCAATGAAATCTGTGATATCGCAGACAAACATTGTGACGGATATGTCCGGTTCACCACCCGGAACAACGTGGAGTTCATGGTGGATTCCAAGGACAAGCTGGAACCGCTGAAAAACGACCTGTCTTCCAGAAAGTTTGCCGGCGGGTCCTTCAAGTTCCCCATCGGCGGAACCGGTGCCGGCGTCACCAATATCGTTCATACCCAGGGCTGGATTCATTGCCATACGCCTGCCACGGATGCATCCGGAACGGTCAAGGCAGCCATGGACGTCCTGTTCAATGATTTCCAGGACATGAGACTTCCGGCCCAGCTGCGCGTATCTATGGCCTGCTGTCTGAACATGTGCGGCGCAGTGCACTGCTCGGATATCGCCATTCTGGGATATCACAGAAAACCGCCCATGCTGGACCATGAATATCTGGACAAGGTCTGTGAAATTCCGCTGGCAGTCGCTGCCTGCCCCACCGCGGCCATTAAACCGGCTAAGGTGCAGCTGGACAGCGGCAAGGAAGTCAAGTCGGTTGATGTCAAGAATGAACGCTGCATGTACTGCGGTAACTGCTACACCATGTGCCCGTCCATGCCCTTGGCCGACTCCGAAGGCGATGGCATCGTACTGATGGCCGGTGGAAAGGTGTCCAACCGGATTTCAGACCCTAAATTCTCCAAGGTCGTTGTGGCATTCCTGCCCAACGAGATGCCGAGATGGCCGACCATGACGGATACGATCCAGAGAATGGTGGAAGCCTATGCCAAAGGCGCCAACAAATATGAACGTCTGGGTGACTGGGCCGACAGAATCGGATGGGAAAAATTCTTTGAGGTGTGTGAGCTGGATTTTACCCACCACCTGATCGATGATTTCCGTCAGCAGGCATACATGAGCTGGCGTCAGTCTGCTCAGTTCAAATTCTAGAAGAAAATTCCAGTTTTTGGACGGATTCAGACACATATGATGACAAGCCGGAGCACCTGAACAGGCGCTCCGGCTCATCCATTCCAATTCAAAGGAGTAAAATAATGAGTGACCTTCTTGACAACAAGGAAGAAGCACAAAAGGCCGTGGTTGAATGGCTGGAAAAAAAGGCCAAAACCAAATCCAAATTTTATATCAAGGACTTTTACAAGATTTTTCCGGACGACAAGCCCAGAATGATCAAAAAAGTCGTGAACAAAATGGTTGAAGACGGAATTCTGGAATTCTGGTCCTCCGGTTCCACCACTATGTATGGTCTCAAAGGTGGCGGCATCCAGCATTCTTCCGAAGGTGAAAGTTAATTAACCACCATTAAACGATAAAGATTCAACCATGCACGCAAGCAGTGACAGCGTCCCAGGCGTGGTGGTGGCAGGGCTCAGGGGTGGTTCGGGCAAGACCATCATCAGTTTGGGGATCGCCGCGGCATGGAAACGCAAGCAGATCAGGGTGTCTCCTTTCAAGAAAGGCCCTGATTATATCGACGCCGGCTGGCTTTCCCTGGCAGCCGGCCGCCCCTGCTACAATCTGGATACATTCCTTTGTTCACCTGATGTGGTGAAACACTCCTTTCTGTTCCATTCCAAAAATTCCGATATGGCCCTGGTGGAAGGCAACCGGGGACTATATGACGGCATCGATACCGATGGGTCCACGTCCACGGCTGAGCTGGCCAAACTGCTGAACCTGCCGGTACTGCTGGTGCTGGACTGTACCAAAAGCACCCGGACCATGGCAGCGCTTGTGATGGGGTGTCAGCGGTTTGATCCGAAAATTCGAATCATCGGTGTGATCCTCAACCAGGTGGCTGGAAAGCGGCACCAGGGAAAAGTGGCGGCCAACATTGAACGGTTCTGCCGGGTTCCGGTGTTCGGGGCGATTCCCAAGCTCGATTCCGACGATTTTCCTGAGCGGCACATGGGCTGGTGACCTCTGCGGAACATCGGTTCTCTATGCAGGCCTTGGATGCGGTTCGGAATATGGCCTTTGATCACATTGATCTGGACCGGCTTTATGATGCGGTGATGAAGGACTGTCGAGCCGCCGATATGATGAACGGAAAGGAAAAAGGTGTTACCGAATATAGGACCTTGTCTTCACCTGCCTTGCATACCGATTCAAAGGTGACGATCGGTGTGATCAAAGATTCTGCTTTCCAGTTTTACTATCCCGACAATATAGAGGCACTGGAAAACTTAGGCGCTCATATCGAATTCATCAGCCCATTGTCACAGGACCGGCTGCCCCGAGTGGATGCGTTGTACATGGGAGGGGGGTTTCCAGAAACCCACGCCCCGCAGTTGGCTGAAAACAGATCGTTCAAAGATCATTTGAAATCGCTGGCCTGTGACGGGCTTCCCATTTATGCTGAATGCGGCGGATTGATTTTTCTGGGACAGAGTATCTGTCTGAAGGGTCAGGAATACGAGATGTCCGGAATCCTGCCCATCTGGTTCGGTCTGTCGCTTAAACCCCAGGGACACGGATATACGAAGGTGAAAGTGGTGAACAAAAATCCTTTTTCCCAACAGGTGAAGTCCTGAAAGGCCATGAATTCCGGTATTCAAAAATATTGAAAATTGAATATCAGGAAACGGACATGGCCTTTGCCATGGAACGGGGAAAAGGCATTGTGGACAGGAAGGATGGATTACATAAATATAATACCTTTGGTACCTATACCCATATCCATGCCCTTGGTTCGGTGTCCTGGGCTCCTTCCCTGGTGACACTGGCCAGGACTTTTCAAGCGAGGTGACAATGTCATGAAGGTGATAGACTCCATACCGGAGATGACTCAGTTCTCAGAAGCGATACGAAAAAAAGATCAATCCATTGCCTTTGTTCCCACCATGGGGTTCCTGCATGCCGGGCATCTTGCCTGATGAGAAAAGCACTGAAATGTGCCGACCATCTGCTGGTGTCTGTTTTTGTAAACCCGGCTCAGTTCGGTCCGAATGAGGATTTTTCGACCTATCCCAGGGCCCTGGATCAGGACCTTGAAAAATGTCGAAAAATTGGAGCGTCCGCCGTGTATACGCCGACCGTCGACCAGATGTATCCGTCTGGATTTGAAACCTATGTGTCACTGGATAAACTGCCGATGCATCTGTGTGGCCTTTCCCGCCCCGATTTTTTTAAAGGTGTGGCAACGGTGGTGATCAAGCTGTTTAACATTGTCCAGCCCCATGTGGCCGTGTTCGGGGAAAAAGATTTTCAGCAGCTGACAGTGATCCGGCGACTGGTAACCGACCTGAATCTGGATATCGATATTGTGGGTGTGCCGATAGTTCGGGAATCGGACGGATTGGCCATGAGTTCCCGAAACAAGTATCTGAGCCCAGTCCAGCGTCCCCATGCCCTGCTGCTTTCCCAAAGCTTGGAAGCTGCGGAAAAATGGTGAAACAGGGTGAGACAGATGCTGCCAGAATCCGGGCTCAGGCCACTGATATTCTGGCTGCCGGTCCCGAGGACATGCGCGTGGATTACCTGTCGCTCTGTGACCCGGATACCCTGGAAGAGGTGGCTGAAATCCGGGATAAAACCCTGATGGCCCTGGCGGTATGGCTGGGAAACACCCGGTTGATCGATAACCGGGTGCTGGTACCCTGATCGGAAAACATACGAAAAATTGAAAAGGCGGCTTTTCAAAAGAAAGCCGCCTTTTAATTGGCTGGGTTGGATCTGACTAACTTAAACCGTCATTCAAACCTTTCCAGTCCGGATGATCAGGCTTTTTCATGGCAGTCATTACAAGAAGTCGGCGCTGGTCCTTTCCTGCCCTTGGGATCTCCGGCATCGATATTGACTTGTTTGTGACATTCTCTGCAATTGCCGTGCATGGCATTTTCATGGACCATGATATCTTTACGGTTTTCTTTAGTTTTTTCAATAATATTGTGGCATTCATAACAGGGATGAACCTCATCACCCATTTTGAGATCTGTCAGCGCTTCGCCGTTTTCATCATGATGACATTCACCGCATGAAATGTTGTAATCTTCAATGTGTTTTTTATGGGTAAAAGTCACCTGTTTGAATTGGGGCGGTCCTTTTTTCCGGGTAGCGTCATCATATCCGGGCGTGCTGATTTCAAAGGTGTCCTCCACTTCAGTACCTGCCTGAATACCGGTGACGGCAAACAGCGCGGCAATACCGGCAACCAGTAGAAACAAAATCAATTTGCTTTTCACCATACCTGCTTCTCCTCCTTGTTTTCATTATTGTTTCCGATGCCATCCCAGGCAACGGTCGAATTTTAATCGTGCAACGATTTTTGACATAAGCATTCTACAAAGTCAATAAAAATCCGGCATCATTTATGGCTGCCGGTCCCCTGACCGGGTGGCCTTTTTTTCTTCGGTGCCATCCGCCACATTTTCCACGTCTTCCCTATCCTGGATAGATTCTTTGCCGAAAATCCGGGCACCGACAATACTGATTTCATAGAGAACCATCAGCGGCAGCGCCATCATGATCTGAGTGATAACATCCGGGGGCGTGATCAAAGCGGCGCCCACAAAGAACAGCAGCAAGGCATATTTTCGGTTCTTTTTCAGAAACGGCACGGTCACGAGCCCCATGCGCGCCATGAATGTCAAAACCAGCGGCAGTTCAAACACAAAGCCAAAGGCCAGCAGCATTTTGGATGCAAAAGACAGGTATTCTTTCATGGAAGGCATGGCCTGAATGGTGTCGGTGGCAAATCCCAGAAAAAATTGAAAGCCATAGGGAAATACGATAAAGTATCCAAAAGAGGACCCGATGATGAAAAAAACAAGGAGAGCATTACCACCGGAAACAGGTATTTTTTTCATTCCGGTAAAGTCCGGGGGAGATAAACATCCAGAACTGATAAAACAGTACCGGTGTCGATAGAATGATGCCGGACAGAAGCGATACTTTCAGATAGGTGAAAAATGCTTCCGGTAAACCGGTGAAAATCATTTTTGCATTGCCGCTGGCTTCCATGGCCGTCACCAGGGGGGCGGTCAGAATCTGGAACAGTCTTTCCTTGAACGCATAAGAGATTGCAAAACCAACGCCGACTGCAATAAAAGAGCGGACCAGCCGGTCGCGCAATTCACTCAAGTGTTCGGTAAACGGGCTTTTGGCATCGTCTTCCATGAAGGTCATCCGTTTTTGGCTTCTTTGTCAGGGACTGATTCTGCTGGGGTGTTTTCAGACACAGAGGGCTCATTTGCATCTGAGGGCGTGTCTGTTTTGTCAGATTTGTTGGCATCGTCCGGGTCGTTTTTAAGGGATTTTTCCCGCCTGGCCCCTTTGATCACACCTTTCAGGTCCGTGGTGGATGATTTGACGTCCTGAAGGGTGGTGTCCACATCAATACTGCGTTTGAGTTCCTGGGCCGAGCGCTTGAATTCTCCCATGGCCCGTCCCAGGGTTTTTGCCAGTTCAGGCAGTTTCTGCGGCCCGATAACGATCAGGCGATGGCCAGAATCAACAGGATTTCAGGCATTCCAAGGCCAAACATTGTGTTCCCTCTCCTTCCCTTAAGGTATCATTTCAACAGGTAACCGGTTTTACACCGAATCCCGGGACCGTGTCAACTTGAACCCGGATTGTGTGGTTTGTTAGGTCTGCCGGGCGGCCGGGTGCGCCGTCTACGCCGCCTGGATTTGGTTTTGGGATTGACGGGTTTATCCTCTTTTGCCGGAGTCGGTTTGGGCAGCGGTTTTTCCAGTATGTCTGAGGGGTATTCGCAGGTAAGTGGGTGGCCCAGCACCGCTTCGATCTGTGGAATCTGAAACGAACTCATCTCATCGGCAAAAGAGATAGAGGTGCCGGTGGCACCGGCGCGCCCGGTTCTGCCGATCCGGTGGATATAATGCTCGGGCTCAAACGGCATGTCATAGTTGATCACGTGGGTGATGTTTTCTACATGAAGGCCCCGGGCCGCCACATCCGTGGCCACCAGAATCCGCACAGTGCCTTTTTGAACTGGTTCAACACCTTGAACCGGTTGTTCTGGGATACATCTCCGGACAGCACCTTGCACCGCTGGCCGTACCGGCTAAGTTTGTTGCTCAGAAATGTGGCTGTATCCTTTCGATTGACGAAGACCAATACCCGCTCAACATTTTCCGACACGATCATATTATAGACATGCTGGAATTTTTTGTCTTCCGTGGTCAGATAGACAATCTGCCGGATGCTGTCCGCAGCGGTCTGTTCCGGATCGATTTCAATCTGGACCCGGTTTTCCGTGGTCCATGAATCAGCCAGACGCAACACATCGTCGGTCAGAGTGGCGGAAAAGAAAAGCGTCTGTCGGTTGTTTTATGCGGGGTCATATAGACCAGTCGCCTGACATCCGGAATGAATCCCATGTCCAGCATCCGGTCCGCTTCATCAATGACCATAATTTCTACTTGAGAAAGATTGATGGTTTTCTGCCGGATAAAATCCAGCAGCCGCCCCGGGGTGGCTGCAATCACATCCACCGGGCGATCCTGGAGTATTTGCTGCTGTCTGGCATAGCCGGTTCCCCCGAATACCGACACAATCGTGAACTCTGAATATCTGGCCAGCCCCTGGAAATCTTTTTCGATCTGATGGACCAGCTCCCGGGTGGGGGCCAGAATCAGGGCTCTTGGAAACCCCGGCGCGTTCTTTGCCGGTTTGTTTGTAAACGCCTTGATAAGGGAGATAATAAACGCAGCCGTTTTGCCGGTACCAGTCTGGGCCTTGGCCGTGGCATCTTTACCTTCCAGGGTATGGGGCAAAAGAGCGGCCTGGATATCCGTACAGTATTCGAATCCCAGGTCAGCAATGGCGTGCATCAGCGATTCCGGGAGGCTTAAATCATGGAACCGGGTCTTGCCTTCCCGGGGAGGGACGGGAAATTGATCCACCGACCAAGATGGTTTGGTTTTTTGTTTTTTCGGACCTGGATTTGTTTTTGGGGGCGTTTGTTTTTCAGGGGAAGGTGCCTGGATTTCACCAGAAACTGCCTGTGGTTCCGCTGTTTTCGGTCGCCGGGATGAAGAATCAGGTTTCAGCGCTTTCCGGTTTTTAGGGGCCGCGAACACAGCCGGTTCTGAAGGTTTCTTGAACAGTCTTTTGAGAAAATCGATGAATGATTTCAATAGTGGGCTCTGTGTTGAGGGTTTGGTTTCATTGAACGGTGTCCGGGCCGATGAACATTAAAGGTTAAAAAATCCATAGTTTATTTTTGTTGCGGGTTTGTATAAGTCGGATCATCCACCTGCCACCAGGGGCAGCAGGTGAATGATTGCGTTGTCTGGAATCCGGGTGTCATCAAACCGGGGGCTGGATATCAGCTTGCCGTTGAGACGGACCACCGAACAGAAACGGACATCCGGCATCTGTTTGAGCAGATCCGTGATGGTCATGTCCGGTTTCCATTCAAACGGCTGGTCGTTCACCCGGATCATGGTTTCTCGTTTCCTATTGAACCCCGTTGGCTGCCAGGACCTCCAGCACTTCGGGAAAATCAATGCCAAGGCGCTGCACGGTTTCCCGGGTGGGAATGCCGTTCTTGGTCCATCCCCGCCGGTCATACACCGCATCCTTGAGCTGTTCGTATTGGGCCTCGCGTTCCTTTCTCAGGGCCGCCACCTTTGCGGCGGTGTCCATGCTTGAGATGTCCATGCCGTAGACGTCGGTGAGCTGTTTGTCATACCGTTCCCGTCGGCTTTCATATTCCTCCACGGTTACCGGCCCCATGGCCCGGTAGGGAAGGGTGTCGTGTTCCCGGGTCCCATAGCCCACCTTCAAGTTGAAGACGCGCTGAAAATTATACACTGCCTCACTCATGGCGATCAGGTCATCAGGCGTGGTGTTTCTGCCGGTGATGGCGGAAAAGAAATCCGCATACCACTGCACATGTTTCATTACTTTTGCCGGTTCTTCGGTGTCTTTGTTGTCTTCGGGTACGATATCGTTCCAGGGCAGCTTGCACAGGCCGCACAGAGAAAACCAGGTCCTGAACATGGGGAACCAGTGCAGGGCCTCGGCTTTGTTTTCAAAAGTGGGCATGAAATTGTGGACCATGTCCAGGAAAATCAGCCAGGCTTCATCATGCTGGGGCCTTTGAGGGCCAGACCGTATCCTCCCTGCTGGGCCAGGCTTTCCTTGGTGATGTATTCGGAGATTCCAGACCCTTGGATTCCATGCCGATATCCTGCATGAACTTGGGATCGGCATTGAACTTACCGGCAAAAATCTGTTTCATCTGACGGATGCCTTTGCCCACGATGGCACCAAATCCGTTGCCTTTCGCCATTTGATGAATCAGTTCCAGGGTGCCGTACCGGTTGCCGAAGTTCAATTCCAGGCCTCCGGTATGTTCCGTGGTAATCAGGCCGTTTTCAAAACATTCCATGACAAAACCGATGGAAGTCCCTACTGAAATGGTGTCCAGGCCGTAAGCGTCGCAGTAGAAATTGATCTCCAGAATGGTGTGGGCATCGAAAATCCCCAGGTTGGAGCCGCACCCGGCCACGGTTTCATATTCCGGTCCGTCCACGAACACCCGGGTCCCCTTAAAAGGACCGGTGAACGGGGAAAAATCCTTGACCCCATGGGCGCAGGCCACGGCACATCCCCGCCAGCACCCGTCAAATCCTTTGTCAAAGATATGTTCATACACATCTTCGCCGATGACGGCCGCCTCGGGATGGGAACCGAATTTGAAGTTGTGCGTGGGCAGGCAGTCGTGGTCGTTCATGATGGGAACCAGGTGAGTGGTGCCCACCAGTGCCATGCGGTTCTGCCGGCCATCTAGTTCATGGATCTCTTTGGCATGGGTTTTGGTCACGGTTTTCAGCGCTTCCAGATCTGCCGGCTGATTGGTTTTCATGGAAACAGCCCCATACCGGGCCACCACGGCCTTGATTCTTTTGTCCGCCAGAACGGTGCCGGTTCCGCCCCGGCCGGCCTGTTTGTAACGGACCCGTTTCCGGCCGGAATCATACCAGGAGAAGTTCAGACATCCGAAATAGGTGTTTTCAGCGCCCGGACCGGCGGTCACCACCGAAACATTCACCGGTTTTTCTTCGTCAAAATATCGGGTCAACGCATCGGAAAGGTCATAGGCATTGTCGGGCAGATCCGAAGCATTGAAAATTTTGATCTGTCCTTCGATCCCGTCGATAAGGATAACGATGTCCTGATCCGCCTTACCGGTCAACGTGATCACGTCAAATCCGGAAAATTTCTTGTAAGGACCGAAATACCCGCCCACATTCGAATCAATGGGCGCACCCGTCAGCGGGGAAATGGTGGTGACAATACTTTTCCCGCCGCCGGGATACCCCGGGGTTCCTCCCAGAGGACCGGCCGATATGCACAGGGCATTTTCCGGATCATTCCATTTGGTGGTGCCTTTGACGGCCTGCCACATGAACCACAGATCATATCCTTTGCCGCCGATGAATTTTTCTTTCACTGCTGTATCGATTGGATCGATGCGGATATCATTGCCGGTGAGGTCGATGTGAAGGGACCGGTCAGTATATCCCTTTTTCACCTCAGCCCGTTCATAGGGAACGGTCTTGATTTCTTTCAATTGTACGGGACCCATTTTTCAAACTCCTTGGACTAAAATAATTTTACATATCTCAAAGATCCGGAGGGCAGATCCCGGTCGTAGCATCAGATCCGCCCCCTTGGTGTTGCTTATAAACCATGCGTATGCGTAATCTATATAGGTAACATACCGTAAAGGGACATTCAAGTATATAACGCAGGTCAAACTGTAAATGATGCTGTCAATCAGGATCATAACCTGGTAAAAAATCTTGATTTTTATCTGATTGCCTGATAACAGAATTGGGGATAAACAATGAATGAAAGGGTGCTTGAATGATTATATTGGCCAATTTGTTTGAAGCGGTGGCCGTTGTGCTGAATTTTGCATTGACGGTGTACATGTGGATCATCATTGCCGGCGCGGTATTGTCCTGGGTGAATCCGGATCCGTACAATCCGATTGTTCGGTTCATCAATACCGCGACCGAGCCTGTGCTGTATCAGATCAGAAAACGGCTGCCGGTAAATTTCGGCGGCATCGACATCTCGCCGATTGTTGTACTGATGGCAATCATGTTTCTTCAGACCTTTGTGGTGAAGACGCTTCATGGACTGGCGCGATCCATGATGCTGTAACAATCTGATTTCAGATGGAAAGGATGGTGGGATATGGGTATCACATCACTGGTGATCAGGCAGAAAGAGTTTAAAACCCGTTTCAGGGGATTTGACGTTCAGGAAGTGGACGTCTTTTTGGAAGAGGTGGCCGCCCATCTGGACATCACGGATCGTGCCGTTGAAAAACTGACAGAGGAAAAAAGGCGGCTGGATTTGGAAAACCAGGGCTACCGGAAACGGGAAGATGCCATGAAAAACGCCATGATCCAGTCCCAGAACGTTCTGGACCAGATGAAGGAAAATGCCAAAAAAATCAGCCCAGGTCACCATCGCCAATGCGCAGGTGGAAGCGGAGAAGATTTTGAACCGGGCCCACAAGCGGCTTTCCCAGCTTCACAGCGATATCATGGAGCTGAAACGGCAGCGGATCCAGCTGGAAATGCAGGTCAGCGCGGTCATCGAATCCCATGCCAAATTACTGGAAATGAGCAAAAAGGAAAACAAGGCAGCCGATGAGACGGATGCCATGCTTAAATTCATCAACCGAGCGTAATTCCAAGATACAAGAACTAAGCCGGGCATTGCCGGGTTTGTTCTGCCCAGCTGGGATAGGCCGGTACCGGCGGAACGCAGGACCATTGAAAAGGGAGGACACGTGGCGCAGATCGATGCGTTTTCAAACTGATGCATGACCAGGGGGCATCCGATCTGCACCTGTCTGCCGGTCAACAGCCGGCCCTCCGCCTTAATGGAGACATTGAGCGGATCAAGTATGAACGCCTGACAACGGACAAGCTTCGGGCCATGCTTTATGAAATCACTTCCCAGGAGAAGGTCAAGGAATTTGAAGAGACCGGGGATGTGGATTTCGGGTATGAGATCCCTGGACTGGCCCGTTACCGGGCCAATTATTTCATGCAGAAAACGGCATTTCCGCGGTATTCCGTGAGATCCCCTCCGATATTCTCACGGCGGAGCAGCTGGGACTTCCTTCCGTGATTTCAAACTGGCGGATCTGCCAGAGGACTGATCCTGGTCACCGGCCCCACCGGATCCGGTAAATCCACTACCCTGGCCGCCATTATCGACCAGGCCAACCGAACCCGGAAGGATCATATCATTACTGTGGAAGATCCCATTGAATTTGTTCACAAAAGCCTGAACTGTATCGTGAACCAACGGGAGGTGGGAACCCATACAAAAACATTTTCCGCAGCCCTGCGAGGCGCCTTGCGTGAGGACCCGGACATCATTCTGGTGGGAGAACTCAGGGACCTGGAAACCATCTCTCTGGCCATTGAAGCGGCCTCCACCGGGCATCTGGTTTTCGGCACCCTGCATACGTCCAGTGCCGCCAAAACAGTGGACCGGGTGATTGAAGTATTTCCTTCGTCGGAACAGGCCCAGATCCGTTCCACCCTGTCCGACGGGCTCAGGGCCGTGGTGGCACAGGTACTGTTCAAACGCATCGATAAAAAAGGGCGGTGTGCGGCAATGGAGGTTCTGGTGGCAACTCCTGCAGTGAGAAATCTGATCCGGGAATCCAAGACCCATCAGATTGCATCTATGATCCAGACGGGAAAGCAATACGGCATGCAGTTGCTGGATGATGCCATCATGGGACTCTATAAAAAAGGGTGGATCAGCCCGGATGAAGCCTACAGCAAAGCCAACAACAAAAGTATGTTCCGGCCATTCCTCAAAAACCGCCCACGGATTTTACGGAAGCCTGATCGGGAAATCACAAGGAAACACCATGAAAAAGCAGCAGGTTGACCAGATTTTGTTCAGGATGCTCAGATCCCATCCCAACGTGTCCGACCTGAACCTGACTCCTGGTAAACCCCTTCAGGTGGAGAGTTCAGGCCATCTGATACCAGTACAGATGGAACCGGTCTTCAAGAGGCTGACCCCGTTTCAGACGGAAATTATTGCGCTGAACCTGATTAACAATGACCGGAAACTCACAGAAACCCTGCTTAGGGAAGGCTCGTGTGATTTGTCCTATCAGCTGGGAACTCAGGCCAGGTTCAGGGTGAACATCTTTTCCCGGTCCGGTAAATACGCCATTGTGCTGCGGAAGCTGGAGACGAAGATTCCCACGATTGACGATTTGGGTCTGCCCAAACCATTTTACAAGATGGCGGAGGAGAAAAACGGCATCATTTTTGTGACCGGTGCCACAGGATCAGGAAAATCCACCTCCCTGGCAGCGCTTCTGGACCGGATCAACGAGACCCAGGCCGTCCATGTGATCACTCTGGAAGACCCCATTGAATACCAGCATCCCCAGAAACATTCCACTTTTAATCAGCGGGAACTGGGCATGGATTTTGATACCTTTGCATCAGGCCTTCGGGCGGCCCTACGTCAGGCGCCTAAGGTGATCCTGGTGGGGGAGATGCGAGACCGGGAAACGGTGGAGATCGGCCTGTCAGCAGCGGAAACCGGCCATCTGGTGTTGTCCACGCTGCACACTGTGGATGCCGGGCAGACCATCAACAGGATTTTGGGCATGTTTTCCAGCCAGGAGGAAAAGCAGATCCGTATCCGTCTGGCGGACACGGTTCGCTGGGTGGTGGCCCAGCGGCTGCTCCCCAAAACCGGCGGCGGCCGGGTGGCAGCCTTTGAGGTCATGGCCAGCAACCTTCGGGTGAAGGATTCCATTCTCAATGGGGAAGCCGAAGGGAAAACCTTTAACGAGATCATCATGGCCGGCAAACCCCAGGGCATGGTGACTTTTGATGAATATATCGTGTCCCTTTACCGCGACGGCAAAATCGATGAATCCGTTGCCCTGGCCTATGCCACCCGGAAAGACATGGTTGGACGGGGGTTGGACAGCATCAAAAGTGCCCGGGGCGAATCCACCACCCAGATCGATTCCCTGGAAATCGACCGGGGCTACAAAGGGGGGCGAAAACCATGAATATCCGCTGTAACAATTGTCAATCCCAGTTCAATATTCCGGATCACAAACTGCCCAAAGACAAAGATGCGGTGTTGAGTTGTCCGAAATGCCAGGAAAAGATTCACATTCCGGCAGACAGAGGCGGTATCATGAACAAAACACCGGATAATCCTGGTTCCGGCGGCTGGCTTAAGGCCCCTCTTCAAGACCAGCCCCGGGCTTTGGTTCTTGCCTTGGAAGGAGCGTTCCAGAAATCGGCGGTCACAGCGGCCGGACAACTGGGATATGCCGTGGAAACGGCTGCAGAACCGGCGGAAGCGGTCAAGAGGATGGCCTATCATGTCTATCCCCTGGTGGTGATGGAAGACCGGTTCGATCCGGACGGCACCGTTGTTATTGACCATATGAACACACAGGATATGTCGGTACGGCGGTCGATCTGCCTGGTGCTGATGGGCCAATCCCTGAAACCCGAGATCCCATGACGGCCTGCATGCCAGTGTCAATTGCGTGGTGGGTCTGGACAACCTGTCTCAGATGACGGCGATTCTGTCTGCTGCCGTCAGGGATCATACCGATTTTTATCGGGTCTACATGGCCTCCATGAAAGCCGCAGGCAAGGCCTGATATCCTATATGAATCCCGGATGGTACGAACCTGTCGGATGCCGGGAACGGCTGAGGCGGACCCTTTCTTTTTTGAACATTGCACTGATGCTCCTGTCAGCGGCGGTGATATTTTCCGAGTTTCGGTTTGACTGGGGGGAACAGGTTCTGGGAAGGTTTATGGCCGCCATGAATCATGCCCGGCCTGAAAAAGGCGTGGTCTGGGAACTGGGCCAGGACACCCTGACTGCCCATGAAACCGTGAGCCGGCTCATCGACCGGAAAACCGATACAAAAGCGTTTGCAGACCGCACCGATTCTTTTTCGGGCATTGCCAGGCATCTGTTGCCCGGCGAATGGGTGACCCTGGACAAGGCCCATTTCAAAGACCTGTATCGATCGCTTTCATTGACCCATGCCCGGCAGATTCTGGACCCGGCCCGCCTCATCTGGCTGCTTAATGGAGAAGTCACAGACCGGATTTTCTGTGAAGGCCTGAAAAACGGCATGAAGATTTACTTTATCGATACCGGAAACCGGGTGATTCATCAGATAGAGATAACCCGGGACATGCTGAACGCCATTGCTGAAAAACAATATCTGGAGCCCGGTACCCTGGAAGACTTTCAAGCATTTTCCGGGAGGATCTATACGGCGGACCGGTTTTTCAATGCAGTGTTCAAACTGCCCGGTGAGATGATTCCGGATCTGTTGCCGGACACCGATCTGCTGCTGGATCAGGAAGGCACTATTTTGCGGGTGGGAATCTGGAACGAGGCGGAGAACGGATTCATTCGGCTGGGTTTTGAAATCCGTCATCAGGAACAGGTCCGGGTGCTGTTCCTCAATGCCAGAGAATGGGCGGTATGGCAATTGGGACTGGTCCTAAAGGGTGCCCATTCATGAAGGGACCATACGTGCTATGGGCGGTGATGCGATGGGGGATTTTTGCCGGACTCATCCTGGTGACCCTGAGTGGGTTTGGGGTCTGTCTGCTGGTGCTACAGACGGTATCCGATCTTCCGAAGCTGCCCGAGGATTTGAGCCGGATCATCGAAACCCCCCAGAGCCTTGTCTACAATGCTTCCGGCAAGGTGGTGCTACACCTGGGGGAGCGGGAAAATGTTCCTTTGAACCGGGTGTCTCCGGATTTTATCAATGCTATTGTGGCCACCGAAGACCATCTGTTTTCCAGCATCGAGGTATCAACAAGCTTCGGACATTGAAAGCGTTGTATGTCACGCTGTTTGAGCCCGGGCGGGTGGAAGGCGCATCCACCATCACCCAGCAGCTGGCTAAAAATCTGTTTTTTTCTTTTGAACAGTCATTTTCCAGGAAATTCAAGGAATTACTGATATCGTTTCAGATCGAAGCCACCCATTCCAAGGCGGAAATCCTGGAAGTCTACATCAACCAGATCCATTTCGGGGCCGGTGCCCAGGGGGTGGAAAAGCGGCGGACACGTTTTCGGAAAATCGGCCCGGGAATTGACCCTGTCGGAGGCAGCGCTTCTGGCGGGCCTGCCCAAATCCCCATCCGCCTACAACCCGTTCTATCATATGGATCGGGCGTTGAAACGCCGGGCGATGGTGCTTCAGCGTATGAAGGACACCGGATATATCACTTCGGAGCAGGTGGCCCTATCTGTGTCGGATACGCCGGTCCTGAACCGGGAGAAACGGGATGCCCGGAGTGGAAGCTATTTTCTGGATGCCCTGACCAAAGAACTGATCGATGCTTATGGCGAGAATGTGGTATACAGAGGCGGTATCCGTGTGTATGCCACCCTGGATTCCCGGCTCCAAGAACTGGCAAAAATATCGATGAGGCAGGGACTTGAACGGCTGGATCGGGAGATGGGTGGGGCTGAAGGGAAGTCGTCCCGCCCCCAGGGTGCCCTGGTGGCTGTCGAGCCAATCACCGGCGCGGTGCGAGCCATGGTGGGGGGACGCGATTATTTTGAGAGTGAATTCAACCGGGCCACCCGGGCCAAACGTCAGGCAGGCAGCGGTTTCAAACCGTTTGTCTATTACACGGCATTTGAGACCCATGACCTGCATCCCGGAACCGTGATGACCGATCAGCCGGTGACCATTCCGGTGTCCGGAGCATCGGACTGGGAGCCGAAGAATTTCGAACGTGTATTTCAGGGAAATATGGTGCTGAAAACCGCCATGACCCGATCGGTCAATACTATTGCCGCCCAGCTGGTTCAACTCACCGGGCCGGAGGCCGTGATCGATACCGCAAGAAAATGCGGCATCAAAAGCCCGTTGCAGAATGTGTTCTCCATTGCCCTGGGTACGGCCGGGGTCACGCCCCTGGAGATGGCGGCCGCTTTTTCCGTGTTTGCCAATTCAGGCATCCGCCATGATCCGTTCCTGTTCTGGCGGGTGGAGGACGCGTTTGGCCGGGTTTTGTTCGAACATATTGTTCAGTCACATCCGGTCCTGGACCCGGGGACGGCCTATCAGGTGGTGGACATGATGAAGGCGGTGGTGGACAATGGTTCAGGCCACCGAATCCGGGATTTTGGATTTACCCGGCCCTGTGCCGGAAAGACCGGGACATCGGACAATTACATGGATGCCTGGTTCACCGGATTCACACCCACATTGTGTACCTCAGTATGGGTTGGGTTTGATCGGCAGGCCCGCCTGGCCGATAAAAACGGGGTCGGAATCACAGGTGGGAGGGGAGCGGCCCCGGTTTGGGCACAGTTCATGCGGCAGGCCCTGGCGGATGAACCGGAAAGAAATTTTGCAGTGCCTGAAGAGATCCGGTTTGAAACCATTGATCCCGTTACCGGATGCCGGGTCAATGCCCGAAACTCCCCACCCGGCATCTCTGTGGCGGCTAAAAAAGGTCAGGCGTTTTGTGGGGAATCAGTCCAGTGATCCGGGGGATGAGAAATATCAGTGTCCGGCTCTGGCTGTCCTTAATGGTTGCGGTACCTGCCGGATTTTACATCATGCCCTGGTTCAGTCGGTTCTGGAGCGGCCCGGGAATCATGGGGGCCTTTTTTTGTTTTTCAGCCATGTGTTACACAGGAATCAGTGTTCTGCTTCACCTGGCCGGTATCTGGTTGATTCAAAAGCGGATTCAGGAGGCGGAGATCTGGGAACAGGCCGGCATCCCTGCACGGGCTGAAAAAAATTTCTTCAGGCGGTCCGGATCTATGATTCCTTTTTGCTGTCTCCGGTTCGATTCAGGGAGGCGGCCCCAATGATTACCCGGGCCCTGGCCCGGTTTGCCTTGACCTTCAACCGGAATAACGGCCATTTCAGCCAGGCGGTCCGGGTACATCTGGCCTCCAATCCCCATGATGAGGTATTGGCGGTACTGTGGTTGAAACAGGTGGGCAGAGAGGAAAAAAGGGGATTGAAAAAGACCAGGCCCTGCTGACCGGCCTGGCGCAAAATTATTATGACCATCCCCAGCTGCTGCAGCTGCTGGTCCGGGCTTTTCTGGGTTCCCGGCGCGTGGATTTCACGGCCAGGCAGATTTATGCACGGGTGATGCAAGATCCGGTGCTGAAACCTTGCTATCAGAAGGACATCGAGGCCCTTTTGGACATTGATGCCCTGATGACTGATACATCCGGAATCAGGGCCATGCTTCCCGGAGAACCGGTTCAGAGCCTCCCCAAAACCGCGCGACATCAGAAAAAAAGCCTGGCGTATCGGAATCTGGCGCCCGGATATGGAAGCGCCTCCAGCGTTATGGTCGCGGCTTTTTCAACAAAAGTTCGGCAGCATGGCAGGCAGCCGGTTCTTTTTTAGGTCGGTTTAAAACCAGTGCCATCGGACCGGCTTCATGGAGGTTTTTTCTGAAATTGGCATTTATGGTGGCATTGTGCCTTGTCATGGCCGTGTTTGTCTATCAAACGATTGCTTACCTCAATGCGCCTGAACCGGTCATCAGAACGGAAACCGTCATCGAAGAGAGGGTGCCCAGGCCGTTTACCATTCAGGTGGCAGCCTATTTGACCGATACCCATGCCAAAGAATATGTGGCCCGTTTGACAAATCAGGCGTGGACGCCCGAATCAAGCAAACCACCGCCGGCGGCAAAACCTGGTATCTGATCCATGTGTCAGAGTTTGAAGACCGGGAGTCAGCGGCTGCCTACGGCAACCAGCTGATATCTGAAAAGATCATTGAAGAATTTTTTGTCAGTAACAAGCAATGAAAGGAGTATTTCCATGATTGTTGTTTCCAACGTCACTTATCCCCCTGAAAGTACAAAGGAAATCGCCAAGCGGTATCTGACCGCACCGCCCCTGCCTGATTTTATCACCAAAAAAGGGCCGTACATCTCTGCCAGCAGACGGACCGGCATGCATTCCCTGACCTATTATGAGCTGGATAATAGCCGCCTAGCCGAAGGATTGCAGGCCATCGGCGAAAGCCTGGCCATCTATTTCGGTGTACCGGGATACCAGTATGAGATCAAGCCCTATTTTGAACTGGAAGAAGGACTGACCATTCTGGGGCTGTAATCATCACTTAACAGAATGGCGCACCTGATAAATCACCCCGGATTTCAAGGATGGACCCGGTCGGCCTGGGCCGTAAAAACCCCCGGTTCAGACAAACAGGTTCAGATTGGGAACCGACAGGGTTTCCGGGCAGGGGATGAACAGATCATCAACTGCCTGCTTCATTTCATCCATGGTTTTCGCCTGGTTTAACTGCTTGAGCAGAAACAGTGAAAACTTGAAGTTGGCACAGAAGTAGGGGGCGAATTTCTTGAACAGTTTCAGGTTGAAGGGGGGTGGATAATGCTGGCCGAGCAGTTCGAGCAGGCGCCTGGCTGTGCGGTGATACACCGTGTCGTCGAAACCTGCTTCACGGGTCCATCGGGCAAAGATCCACGGTCTGGCCACTGCCATCCGGCCCAGTGAAAGGCCCTGACATTTGGTTTGGGTTAGCATGCGGATGCCGTCTTCCCGGGTGAAGAGATTGCCGTTGCCGAACACCGGGATGGCCACGGCGTTTTGTACCTGTGTGATGATATCCCATTTCGGTGGCCGGTTTCGGCGGTCCGGGGCCACCCGGGGATGAAAGGTCAGGGCATCGGCCCCGGCATCTTCAAACCGCTTTGCCGTGTCTGCCGCAAACAACGGGTCATCCGACCATCCGGTACGGAATTTGACAAATACCGGGATCTGTATTGCCTTTCTGACGGACGTAACAATGTGGGCCGCCTTGACTGGGGTCTTAAGCAGTGCGGCACCGCAGCCTTTTTTACATATGGCTGCTACGGAACAACCGAAATTCAGATCCACCCCGAAAAACCCTTCCTGTTCGATACGTCTCGCCGCCCGGGCCATGACATCCGGGTCCGCGCCAAAGATCTGGCACACGGTGTGGGGCAGTTCCCGGTTGCGCCAGCGAAACACCATGGAGACGGCCGGATTTTCACGGGGAACCGCTTTTGCCGAGCACATGCCGGTGAACAGTAGTCCGAACCCGCCCAGCTCCGCTACAAGTTCCCGAAACGCAACATGTCCGAGTCCGGCCATGGGAGCCAGGACCATCCGGCCATTGATAGTCTTTTTGCCGATGGCCAGCGGCGTGGACAGGTATCCGGCCAGATCTGCGGCGTTCATATCGGTTGAAAATGCCTTTCAGTTTCAGTGCCAGGTTTAAAGATCGAAAATTAGTTGATATATACCAAAATGTCAATGAATGACTATTCTTGAGACGCTCCGGCATTTTTGACATATTGTTACTTCCAACCAAAGATATGGACCGGGAGGATAGCGATTCAGACGGTGCAGATATATGTGGCTAAGGAAGGATCGGAAAAGCCTGATAACAGCCAATCTTGGCTTTCTACTGGCCCCAAAAGACAAAATTATCCGGTCCGTCCGGGGGCTGGAGTTTGACTATGTGTTTTGGATCTGGGGGCCGGTATCAGCTTTAATGCGCTGGATTTTTTTGTCTTCGCATCAGGGCCTTTTTGTGACACAGTTTATCCATTCCCACACTGCGGAAGAGTTCCACCGTATTGCTGGTTCGTTCGAATCCCTTTTGAGTGCCAACAGGCCAAGGAGATCAGTGAAATGAAACCCTCTATTGATCAAACCTGTTATGACCTGCCGGGCGTCCTTTCACTGCCGATTCAAAACAAATTCAGGCGGCCTGCCATGAGATGTTGTTCATTTATGATAACAGCTCTTTGAGTACTTATTCACTGTTAACCGAATCCGAGCGCCAAACCATACGTACCCGGGACCAGGAGGCCCACCAGGTGCTCAAGGCCATAGAATGAAGATAGGATACAGCAGCTGCCGCCGGCTGTTTACCTCAAGGGATATGTCAAACAATATGCCAAGTGTCTTTGTCTGGATACATCCATTATCCTGCCGGCCTATCTGAATTTTTTGAAAACCGTATCCTGAGCTGGTTGAAAAACATAGTGTTTGTTGTTTTTTGCAGACCCCGTTTATATATTAGCATCCTATTATAATCAATTAAGGTTGACTTTCATCGGGTGATCCCACTATAGATAGGGGTTATGAACATTGGAAAAACAAGGGATGTAAAAGGGGGAAACCAGATGAAAATCCTGAAAATCGATCACCTGGCGTTGCGGTGAACAGCATTGACGGCCGCAAAAATTTTTGGACGGACGGGCTGGGGCTTTCTTTTGAAGGTACGGAAACCGTTGAAGAGCAGAAAGTGACCACCGCTTTCCTGCCGGTGGGGAAAGCGAGGTGGAACTGCTGGAATCCACGGCTCCGGACGGACCTATTGCCAAATATATTGAAAAAAAGGCGAAGGCATTCAGCATGTGGCGTTTCAGGTGGAAAACATTGAAGAGGCCCTGGCGGAACTCAAGGAAAAGGGCATTCAGCTGATCGATCAAACCCCCAGAAAAGGAGCGGGCGGCGCAAAGATCGCTTTTCTGCACCCCAAAGCCACTGCCGGGGTGCTGGTGGAGTTGTGTGAACGCTAACAGGGAAAAGACCAACCCCTGACATAACCTGTGACAGACAAAACTGGAGGATAACCATGTCTCATCCGTCTGATATCAAAAAATGGGAAGCGCTGGCTGAAAAGGAACTGCGGGGAAAACCGCTGTCATCTCTGACGAAAAACGCCGGAAGGGATTGACATCAAGCCGTTGTATACGGATCTGGACACAAAAGATCTGGCATGTGCCGGTACTCTGCCCGGGTTCGATCCCTTTGTCCGGGGACCCAAGGCCACCATGTATGCGGGAAGGCCCTGGACCATCCGTCAGTATGCCGGGTTTTCCACAGCAAAGGAATCCAACGAGTTTTACCGCAAGAACCTGGCAGCCGGCCAGAAAGGGCTGTCTGTGGCCTTTGACCTGGCCACTCATCGGGGATATGATTCGGATCATCCCAGAGTAGCCGGGGATGTGGGCAAAGCCGGGGTGGCTATCGATTCGGTGGAGGATATGAAAATTCTGTTCGACCAGATCCCCCTGGATCAGATGTCGGTGTCCATGACCATGAACGGGGCCGTGCTGCCCATCCTGGCCGGGTACATCGTGGCGGCCGAAGAGCAGGGAGTCAAACACGAGCAGCTCACCGGCACCATTCAGAACGATATTCTCAAGGAATACCTGACCCGGAACACCTACATCTATCCGCCGGAACCTTCCATGCGGATCATTTCCGACATCATCGGGTTTTGTTCGGATCATATGCCCAAATTCAACACCATCAGTATCTCCGGGTACCACATCATGGAAGCCGGGGCCGATTCCGTACTTCAGACCGCCTTCACACTGGCTGACGGGCTGGAATATGTGAAAGCGGCCCTGGCCACAGGTTTGGACATTGACAAGTTCGCGCCGCGGTTGTCCTTTTTCTTCGGCATCGGCATGAATTTTTTTATGGATATTGCCATGCTCAGAGCGGCCAGGTTTCTGTGGGCCGAGCTGATGAGTCAGTTCAATCCCAAAAGCCTCAAATCCAAGATGCTCAGGACCCACTGCCAGACATCGGGCTGGAGCCTGACCCAGCAGGATCCATATAACAACGTCGTTCGCACCACCCTGGAGTGCCTGTCCGCAGTTCTGGGCGGCACCCAGAGCCTGCACACCAACTCCTTTGACGAGGCGGTGGGGTTGCCCACCGAGCTGTCCGCAAGAATTTCGCGCAACACCCAGATCATTGTGCAGGAGGAATCCCATATCTGTGACGTGGTGGATCCGTTAGGCGGGTCCTACTACGTGGAAACCCTGACCCAGAACATCATTGATGAGGTCAGAAAGATTTTAAAAGAGATCGAGGACTTAGGGGGCATGGCAAAAGCCATTGAGTCCGGCATGCCCAAGATGCGCATCGAAGAGGTGGCGGCAAAGCGCCAGGCCCGTATCGACCAGGGCAAGGACGTGATCGTGGGTGTCAACAAGTACCGGGTGGACGACGAGACCCCGATTCCGGTCAGAGAAGTGTCTGAAGAGGTGCGCAACGAACAGGTGGCCCGCCTGGAACAGATTCGAAAAAACCGGGACAGCGAAGCCGTGAAAAAAGCCCTGGATGACATCACAAAAGCCTGTGACACCGGAGGCAACCTCCTGGCGGTCTGTCTGCCCGCTGTCCGAGCCCGGGCCACGGTAGGGGAGATTTCCGATGCCATGGAAAAGGTTTTCACCCGGTTTGTGGCCACCACCCAGTGCATTTCCGGGGTGTATGCCCAGAATACGGATCCGGAGCTTCTGGCATCGCTGCGTAAGCGCACCGCGGATTTCGAGAAACAGACCGGCCGACGGCCCAGAATCCTTCTGTCCAAGATGGGCCAGGACGGCCATGACCGTGGAGTCAAAGTCATTGCCACAGCGTATGCGGATTTCGGGTTTGATGTGGACTTGGGCCCCATGTTCCAGACCCCGGAGGAAGCCGCCAAAATGGCCGTGGAAAACGATGTCCATGTGGTGGGGGTGTCCAGCCTGGCCGCCGGGCACAAGACCCTGGTGCCCAAGGTGATCGAGGCGCTGGAAAAACAGGGGGCATCCGATATCCATGTGGTGGTGGGCGGTATCATTCCGCCCGGGGATTATGAGTTCCTGAAAACCGCCGGGGCCACCGGCATTTTCGGACCCGGTACCGTGGTAACCGATTCCGCCAACCAGATTTTGAACATCCTGGGGGTGTAAAAAATGCCGGAAGTGGCTCTGGAGGCACTGGTCCAGGGAGTCAAAGAACGGAACCGGCGTATGATCGCCAAGACCATGACCCTGATCGAAAGCCGGGTGTCGGCCCACCAGGAGATGGCGGCAAAGATCATGGAACAGATCCTGCCAATGACCGGCAACAGCGTCCGGCTGGGGGTGACCGGCGTGCCCGGGGTGGGCAAGAGCACGTTCATTGAAAATTTAGGCGTTTATCTGGCCGATGCCGGCCATCAGGTGGCTGTGCTGGCGGTGGACCCGTCCAGCCGACGCAGCGGCGGGTCCATTCTGGGTGACAAGACCCGGATGGAAAAACTGGCCTCCCATGCCAACGCCTTTATCCGGCCGTCACCTGCCGGCGAGACCTTAGGCGGCGTGGCCGCCAAAACCCGGGAGACCATGCTGGTGTGTGAAGCCGCCGGTTTTGACATCCTCCTGGTGGAAACCGTGGGGGTAGGCCAGTCCGAAACCGCTGTGGCCGCCATGGTGGATTTTTTCCTGGTGCTTATGATCGCCGGGGCTGGAGACGAACTACAAGGCATCAAAAAAGGGGTTCTGGAGCTGGCGGACGGCATTGCCATCAACAAGGCGGACGGAGATAATCAGGACCGGGTGGCCCGGGCCAAAAAGGACCTGGAAAATGCCATGCATTTGATCCTGCCGGCATCCGCCGCCTGGCAAACCCCGGTGATGACCTGCTCATCCGTTATTGAAAACGGGACGGTACCGGTGTGGGAACAGGTCCTTGCGCACCAGAAAATTGTCAAGCGATCCGGGGAGTTTGAGCAGCGCCGAAAAAGCCAGGCCTTGGAATGGATGTGGACCCTGGTGGAGGACGGATTGAAAATACGTTTTCATAACCATGAAGCCATCCGCCGGGAAATTCCCATTCTATCCCGGCAGGTTCGGGAGGAAAAAATTACCCCTTCGGCTGCCGCTCAGAAACTTCTTTCATATTGGTAAAGGTGTTTGAGAATGCCCCCCGTTTCCTTATCCAATCAATCTATGGACAAGCGTTGTCTGTCAAGAAACTCTCCAATGTCTCACAGATACAATGAAAAAATCTGATCCACGGCAAAAATTTTTTTAGTCAGCCTGTTGAACAGTGGTGATGTTTGAAATCGGGCAATGGAGATGGGGGGTACAATTGGTGCGGATCTCAGGTGGTCAAATTCAGATTTTGATCTGGAAAACAACCGGTTGCCCCAGTGCTCGAGATCGTGTTGTTTTGTTAGAAAGTTGCCCAAATAATAGAAAAAAAGCTCCTGGATTCAGAATTATTGCGAAAACACCCTCTTACCTCGGTTGAGTAAGCTTCGCATCAGCCCGGGAAGTTGATCGGCTGTTTTTGTAAATTGAACCAGTTTCCCATATTCGGACTTTAAAAGCACCTGGTTTTCCTCGCTGCAATTCACTCCAATGGTCAAAAGCAACACCCTGTTTTCTTTGCAAAGGTTGACAGCCTCCTGAACAGGGCAACCCCAATTGGACGCACCATCTGTAATGTGGATGAAAATCGGTTTTTTGTTTCTCCCCGCGACATTCCGGATCAGGGCTTTGATAATTTCACCGGATGCGGTTTTTCCATGAGGCTGGATCGTGTAAAATTTTCCTTTTTTGTGGAGTTCTGTCAGCAGGCAACGCTCACGAACTTCATTATACGCGAACAGTTTTGCGTTTTTATTGAATTTTTCGATGGCCAGAAAAAGGGTCTGAAATATTTCCTGAACATTTTCCCATTTATTTGTTGCCGCCATTGATCCAGTCGCATCAATAATCAGAGTGATATCATTGAGCAGATTGAATTCGTTTTTTTTGATATGGAATATTGTGCCGGAAGTGTGTGCACGATAAAGTCGCCGCCGATCAATATTCCCGCTGGTTAATCCCCGGTTGTATCTGCTCTCGCGTACAGCCACTGTTTTGAAAACCGATGCCAGATCCTGGAGCAGTTTTTTATTCACATAATCATTGGTTGGAAGCACAATAGGGTTGATCTCCACAGCAACCGCTGTTTTTTCAAGAGTCGCTTTTTTCAGGGGTTGTTTTTCCCGTGAAGTATCGTTTTTGATGACTTTCCCCAGTTTTTCGGAAAAGACCAGGTCCGGCAAGGCCTGTGATTTTTTTATTCCTTTCAGATGCTGCGCTTCTTTTTTTCTGGCCTGAAGGAATTTATCCGAGCTGTCGATTGGCCAAAATTTGATATAGGCAAACAATTTTTCCCAGGTGGTCAGATACAGGTTTGCCCGGAAATCACATCGTTCCGAAATACCGCTGATTTTGGGGCATTCTTTGATCAAAGCGGGAACATCTGGTTTAGAATCCAGATGGGTTTTTTGTAATACTTTTCAAGATCAATTTGTCCCATCAATCTGCGGGAGGAGGTGTCGGTGTATTCTTCCAAATATTTCGCCTCCCCTTTTTGTGCGGCAAGATTCCACCATATGGCAAATAATTCCGCCAGGGAGGGGGGATGAGAGGTGACGTCCAGAGTGTCCTGAATTTTTTTCTTTCTTGATTTTTCAGTATACACACCCAATACGGTCCGGTTGGAAAGGGTATCAAAATAAACGCTTTCACACGTTTTAAAATACAATTCAAATTTGTACATATAGCGGAAAGACCGGTTCATCTGTGATTTGGAAAGCTTGAGCGCATAATCGCTCATTTCAATATTTTTATAAGCTGAATGGATTGCCTGGCCTACCAACTTATCTGTTTCTGACGCCGGTACCGGATATTTGCCGATAACTGGGTCCGGGTCCAGAATGATTTCACTCTCCGCTGTGTTTTTCCATGACACAGTCCCGGCATTTCGGCCAACATGGGATACCACTTTTCTGAGTGAAACCAGGAGCTTTGCAAGTTCGAGAGTTTCCACCGGAGATTTGTCTCTTCGCCAGAATTCGGAATAGCCATCCTCTCCAGCAATTTTAAAACACTTCGGACTTTGTCTGATTGTTTTAAAATCTTCGGTATTCATAACTGCTTTTTCCAAGTATCCGTTTTGACATGCAGGGCCAGCAGGATGGATTCCAGAGTTTCCTTGCTGGTCTGAAGGCTTGTGGACAACGCTTCTTTGAGTGTAGCTCCGGCTGAAACCATCTCGCCGATCATGAGAACGGTTCGGGTCGAGACTTCAACAGAGAGTTCGAAATTGCTTCTCAACGTGTTGACGGCGTCGATGATAGCATCAGCTTGATCCACACTGACATGGGTTTTGTTGATTAGGACTTCTTTTTCAACCTCATTGGGCAAATAGTCCATCAAAATGACGTAAAACCGGTCTCGAAGAGCAGGGTCAAGGAGTTCTGTCCCGACAAAGTCATCTCCTTCGTTCAAAGTGGCAAAAAGATTACTCCGGGGCCACCTCCAACAACCCCAGTTCATCCATCCAAACCTGTCGGTCATCAGAAAGAATTGAGAAAAGCATGTTCAGGGCCTTGGGGTTTTCAGGGCGGTTGATTTCTTCCAGATGAATAATGCAGTTGGGGGTTTGCAGCGCCATTGGAAACAGAAATTGTTTATAACGGGTTTCTCCGTTTTCCAGAGTATATTCACCAAAAAGCTGTCCAGGCTCCGAAAGAATACCCACCTGAAACGTGGCCATGGGTTTGGCATGTACAGCTGCAAATTGTTTGACAATGGAGGATTTTCCGCATCCCTGCCGCCCGGCGACAAGGATGTTCACCGGATGTTTTTTAGAAATTTTATGGAGTCTGTTCAGAATGTTCAGGGTATTGCTGTCCGCATAAAAATAAGGATCAATTTCAGGAACCGTTAACGTGGCTTTTGTTTTATTGTTCAAATCGTCACCTGTGTATTGAAGTTGACTGAAAGCGATGGGGTCGCAAAATGATAATCGTCCTGAAAACAACTCAGTGTATCAGTTTGTGGAAACGGCATCGGTCTGCTGTAATGAAGATTTGTCAGAGATGCGGTCTTCTACCCAGGCAATCCACATTTTTACCTCAAGACCGTAGGATGCCAGTATGGATTGTGCAACTTTTGCTTTTTCTTCAGGGTAACTTTCTCCGATGGGATACGGGTAGTCGATCCCGACGAGTCGATAGGACTGGCCTGCAAATGGATGTGCCGGTAACAGATAAACCGTTTTCAGACCCAGTGATTGGATGTAATTCCCGGTCGCCCTGAGGTTGTCTTCAGAATCATTGACTCCCGGCAAGAGAGGGATACGGATAAAGGTGGTGAGGTCAGTCCGGAGCATGATCTTTTCAAGGTTCTCTAAAATAAGATCGTTTGAAACACCGGTAAAATCAATGTGTTTCTCCCGGTTAAGATGTTTGAGGTCGTACAGGACATAATCAGTATGGTCCAGGATCTTTTCCAGAACAGGCCAGGATTGATATCCACTGGTATCCAGTGCGGTGTTGATCCCTTTTTCCTTTGCCGCCTTAAGCAGAGCGAGGGCAAATTCAGGCTGGGCTGCGGGTTCGCCTCCGGAAAGCGTCAGGCCGCCGCCTGATTGATTATAAAAAGGAATATCTTTTTCAATTTCAGCCATAACCATTTCCACCGTCATGAATTTTCCACTGACGATCAACGCATCGAATTCACAAATATCGACACACTGATAACAGTTCAGGCATTTTTCCTTGTTGATGGTAATGATCTTTGATCCGATTTTTCCTTTCCAGCCTTTCTGGTCGGGATAAGTCGGGGGCTTTCGGGTCTCCGTCATGGCACCTGCAGGACAGATGGTTCTGCAATTTCCGCAATTGATGCAGTTGGGCCAGAAATGAAACACTTCCGGGAAATGCCGCATTCCTTCCGGATTATGGCACCATTTACAGTTCAGCCGGCAGCCTTTCAGAAATACGGTGGTTCTGAGCCCTGGCCCGTCGTTGGTAGCAAATTTCTGTATGTTGCTTATGATGCCCATATCTTTTATCATTATCAGTTTACTCCAATCAATCCACCAATGGTTGTTTGCCAGGCGCCGCCGTCATTAATAATTGTTCTATAATCTTCAATTTCCTCTTTGAAGATATTGGGAAAATGATCAAAATAGCCTTTTCTGCCGAGGTTCCCGCTTTTTTTGCTTGCAAAATTGTGGAATGGCAGCAGATCAATGCCAATGATATTTTCCCCCAAGGTCCTGGCAAATTCCACGATGCGTTTGGGATACTCCAGGTCCCAGAAATTCACCGAATGGACAATTGGCAGCCGGAGGCGCATAGGGATTCCGACATCAGCCATTTTTTTGGCATTTTCCAGGATCAACCGGTTCGAGACCCCGGTCCATTTTTTGTGTTTCCGGTCATCCAGGACTTTGATATCCAGCATGATCAGGTCGACATATTCAAGAATGGGGCGGCTGGTATTCCAGCGGGCAAAGCCACAGGTATCCAGAACCGTGTTCAACCCTTCCTGTTTTGCTCGTTTCAAAAGCGCCATGGTCATTTCAGGATGCATGAGGGGCTCTCCGCCTGAAACGGTAAACCCTCCGCCGGAAGATTTGAAAAAGAGCTCATCTTTCAACACGTCCTCAAAAATATCTTCCACGCCCCTCAACGTACTGGTGAGCTTCAGAGCATCGTGGTGGCAGGCATCTACGCAGGTCATGCAACGGGAGCATTTTTCCCGGTCGATTCGGGGGGATCGACGGCTTCAATTTCCTTTTCATCCGATAATGCGTTGGGGGAGGATAGTTCTGTTGAAAATCTGTGGGAATGGATCCATCCCCACCCCCAAATTGCACTATCTGGGACAGATCTTCTTTGTATCGAATCCGAGGGGGAATAATGGCTTGTTCCGGACAAGTCTCTGCACAGGCTCCGCATTTTACGCACGAGTCTTCGTAATAGAAATATTCCTGATAGGTGTGGATATTTTCAGGGTTGTGGCACCATGCACAATTTAGCGGGCATCCTTTTAAAAAAACGGTGGTCCGAATGCCGGGACCGTCATTGACGGAAAAACGCTGTATGTTGGTAACCAGGTGTTTAGTCTCGGAACCTAAAGATGTCATACTTTTCCACCCTTCATGATTGATATTTAGAAGCCTTAAATGAGATTTTTTATATCTTTCCAGGATTCACCCGCTTCAAATTTCGGACATGCTTCCATGGATTTCTGTACCATCTTTCCCCGGATGGCTGTCTTGGTTTTTTGAGTTTCTGCAAGCAGCATTCTTTCAACCAGGCAGATACCGGTGGAGGGATCTCCTGTGGGGGAAGGTGTGATGAATTTACATTCTTTACAGGTTGCCATCAATTTACTCCTTAATAAATTAACAATGTTACTATGGGCATCCCCGGATGGTTTGCCCCGTCCGGGGATGATTGAAAGTCTCGTCAATTCGGCTTATCCGGCAGCAATATCCTGTTCCGTCCGTGCAATGATCGTATCCTGGGAATACCGTGCAAGGTCGATAAATTTTGCACTGTAACCTGCGATCCGGACCAGAGTGTCCGTATATTTTTCAGGTTCTATCTGTGCGGCCTTCATATCCTCGGTTGAAATTACATTGAATTGGACATGGTCAATACCTAATTCATGCCAGGTTTTCATGTAGGCGTGCCAGAGATCGAAACCGGCATCACTGTTCATGAGAACGCTGGACAGTCGCTGATTCAACAAAATCCCCTTATGCTTTGATGCGTTGATTTTAGACACGGATTTGATTACCGCAGTTGGCCCATTTTTATCGCAACCCATATAAGGAGAAATGCCACCGTCATCCAGCTTCGCCGGCATGCCTTCCGTTGGCTGTGGCTCCCGTTTTGGGGCCGTTGACGATATACCCCGCCACAGACTGGGCCAGAGGCAATGGAAACGTGCCTGAGTATGTCGTATTTCTTTTCCATTCATCGGCGATTAAGTCATAATATTTAACAGCAATGTTGTCGGCATAGGGATCATCATTTCCGAATTTTGGCGCATTCCAGAAATCGAGCCGCATTTCTTCTTTGCCTTCCCAATTGTTGCGTAACGCATCCATCAGTTCTGTCATGGTATATTTTTCTCGTCAAACACCAGTTTTTTGATGGCTGCTAAAGAATCAACCACGACAACGCTGCCGCCAATGATATTGTGCCAGGGATTGGCCACTTCAGCCAGCTCATTGCCGTCCATTCCTTTTTCAACGCATCCATCGTCAATACTTGAAATGAATGGGCAGCAAAGATATCGGGATTCCATTATGCGGCCCACGTCCTTGGACCTCAGGCTGAGTTCAATGGCATACCGGAGTTGCAGTTTTACAGCCTCCCACACCTGCTTGAAGCTGGTAAACTCTTCGGCGTTTCCGGTTTCGGGACCCAACTGCATATTCGTGAAAAATTCGTCAAACCCATTGGTCAGGGCAATCTCCATGACTTTTGCCGGATATACGTCTGATCCGCCTTCACTGCGGGTTTTCTGTGTGCCCCTCCGTCCCGTGATGCCGGGGGACATACACAGCACAAGTGCCCAGTCCCTGGCGACCTCTTCCGGAACATTGAAATACTTGACCAATTGTTGGGTGTTTAACTCATCATTTTTAATGGAGGGGAATCCAAATCCTTTTTTGATGCAGTTAACACCTTCTTTTTGGTTTCCACATTGCCTTTTTCATTCCATCGGAAAGCAATGGACGGTTCTGTGGTGACGATACTTTCCGCAGCATCCAGAATGGCATTGGTGCAGTCATTGCTGGCGTCTGACCCATCCGGATTGATCCCGCCAAGGGTGAGGATGAACAGGTCGTTGGATCCCGCGAAAAATTCCCTGAGCTGTCTGCCTTTGGTGCTGCCATGTTCAGAAACCTTGAGTCTTTCGCATTCGAAAAGTTCCACAGCCTCTTCGCGGGTCATGGGCTGCTCTGTTTGATCAATGACACTTTTTTTGTAGAACGGCCAAAGCAGCTTGTCCTCTTTATGGCCGTAGCCGCTGCTGTAACGTTCAATACTGTGGCAAAGAAGGTAGGTGAACCATTTGGATTGCATGGCATCTTTCAAACCCCTGGCGGGATAGGCGGGGACATGTCGGCAGATATCTGAAATTTCGAGTAACTCTTCTTTTCGTTTCGGGTCGGTCAGAAAATTTTCAGCGATAATTTTAGCCAGTCTTGCGTATCTCTGGGCCCATCCCACCACTGCTTTCATGGCGATGAGCATGGCTTGCCACTGATCTACCTTGTCCAGGTAATGCAGTTTTTCCGGTGCATTCCAAGGTGATTGGCGTATTTCCCTTTCAGCATCAGCAATTTTTTTCTCAACGAGTTCGATCCGTTTTAGCAGCCCATCTTCAATTACGGATTCATAATTGGGCACAATGCTGGAAAACGCAGTGACAAACATGGGGGGCTGGACCGTGGTTGCGGAATACATGATCCCTATTTCTTCAGGAGTGAAAAATTTCTCAGCTTTCTTCTGAATGGTGTAAGGTTTCCAGTATTCGGCAATTTCCCGCATTTCTTCCTTATGCTCGCAGTAATGGCTTTCAACCATATCCACGGTCGAAAAATAGGAAAGTTCCGGATACATGGGAAAATAATCAGGATGTTCTGTATTGGCCCCTACGATCAGTTCGTCATCCTGGATGTGGATGGTAATGTTTTTGAGAATGTTTTCAAGCCCCTTGGCCCGGAAGATGCAGTTGGTCTCCCCGATGTTTTCCTTGTGAGCCTGAGTGATTAATCTGGCGCGTTCGACACCGGCTTTTACGTTGGGATCTACATATTCGCCGCCAGCGACATGTTTGAAGCGGCATCGATTTTTAAGTCTCGCGGTTCTTTCTGTTGTCGGCATGATCGTTCCTCCTGTCTGGCATCATTATTTAATACTTAAAAGCATGATTCAAGGTAAAAAGGGCTTCAGTTTCTTTTCCTGTAACGTTGACAGGCCTCACTGGTTTCCAATACCGGTTTAGACAGCCAGAACTTGCCTTTTGTATCTTGCTGTTGTTGAACGCAATCCCCTTTGCCTGACTCAAAATCCATATCCGTTTCTGGAATTGGAAAGAAAAAAGCGCATTCCTCACATGTTGCCATTTTGATCCTCCTTGCTTAAGATTCTTTGGTGTAAAAAAATAAAGGTTTGCAAAGCTCGCTTCGGCGGATTGCAGTATCTGTTTCATGTTCCAGGGCGTTGTATTTCTCCTGAAAACATGTCAACATGCTCAATACAAATTTTTTTAAGAATGTTTTTTATGAATGATCGTTACCCCCCCCTCAAAACGTATTTACCACACCAATGACAAGACAGAATTGTAAACTTTTCCGCTTACGCCCAACTTTGAATACGATTATTGATGTTTAAATCATTGAGTGTTATTCAATCAACAAATATAGGTATTGTCAAGATGAAATTTTAAAAATATCGATAAAGTTCATATTCTTCAAAAAAAGATTAAGTCGCAGCTTATGGAGCTATTTTTCTGCTTTTACTGAGTTAAATGGCATTTATTTCTCATGATTGGTGATGATGGCAACTCGGGCTGTATTAATCAAAGCCCGAGGGTCGTCGTCCCAAAAAACTGAATATAGTTCAAAACAAAAATGGTTGAACAATATTCTAAATCTGTTATAATCTGTTTGTAAGTAATCGATGCAAGAAAGGGATTGTTTCTCAATTGGGAAACGGGTGTTTCGGTGGAGTTATCAGTAAAGGTCTGGGGAGCAGATTTGAATGAAAAAAAAAAATGGAAAAAAGCAGGCTATTCTTCGGGCGGCTCAGGAGGTATTTTCGGAAAAGGGGCTCGAGAAAGCCACAATTTCTGAGATCGCAAAAAAGGCGGATGTCGTTGATTCAATCATATATCATTACTTTACAAACAAACAGGACCTTTTGTTTTCTTCGATAGAGGAACTTATTGAAAAGTCTCATGAAGAACTTTTATTTCAGTTTAAGGGTGTCATGGGCCCGGTATCTCAACTTGGGAAGATGGTCTGGTTTCATTTGTACGAGAATGATTTCAGTTCCGGCGATGCGCGCAAAATGAAAAATCTTTTGTTTGAATGCCGTTCAAACAAAGACTATTATAAGCATTCGGGATACAGGGCGCTTCAACGATATGCCGGGGTGATGTTGGCTATATTGAAAAGAGGGGTTCAAGAAAAATATTTTCGTGAAGATCTTGAAATACATATTTCGAGAGACATGATTTTTGGTTTTTAGACGAAGAATCATTGAGTTGTCTGGCATACAGGGAGGTTGATGAAACCCTGCCTGATTTTGAATCCATCATGTCAATGGTCATGTCTATGATAGGAATTGATGCCGATGGGTTAAGCCCTGGCATGAATCCCGGGGCTGCACCTTCAGTGAAAAATGGCAGAAACGACAAAGCGGAAAGGGTTTCCGAAGCGGCTGTTTCAATTTTTGCCCAGAAAGGTCATCGCAGGGCAACGATGCTTGAGATAGCAGGTCATGCAGGGGTTGCAGAGGGTACAATCTACGAATATTTCAAAAACAAGCAGGATTTGCTGTTTTCCATACCCAAGAATAAATTTTTATCTTATCAGATCGAACTGAAAGGGGTTTTTACGTCAAAGGACCCTTTGGAAAAGCTTCGATCTTTTATCTGGGAATATTTTCGGGTTTTTTCATCAGATGGTGATTTTTTAATGATTTTTTTGAGTGATATTAAGTTAAATAAACGATTTACAGCACTGAGGCATTTGGCGCTTTTCTGGGCACCATTGAAATTTTGTATGATATTCTAGATGAGGGAAAGGATTGTGGCGTTTTTCGCCGAGATTTAAGCAACCGGGTGTTCCGAAATCTTTTTTTGGGCGCCTTTTCCCATCTTTGTATCCGCTGGTTTGTGCTTGAGCGGGTCCCGCCTATTCGTGTGATGTCTGAACTGGCTTCCGTTACCGATCTATTGTGCAGAGCCGTAGTCCAGAAATTCGAAAAATAATCGATGGTTGACGTCGATATAAATTTTCTGCTGTTTAAGATCAATCCCAATGCCATAAACTTAAGCCATTCGTTTGTAATTTGAATAGAATTTACGCTTCATGGTTTTGTGATTACGAGGATATTTCCGACCGGGTCGAATCGGTTCCGTTGTTATCATGATGATTTCCAGTAAATCAGATATCAGATCAGTGATTCTTTCTTTGGAGCGTTGAAACAACAGCGGTAATACATGCTTGCTCTTTGAAAGTGCTTGGACAAAATTGATCTGGTGTTCGTACTTCACCTTTTTACCCAACCGTTTGAGGGTCTCACGGGCGGGATATGAAAGAACTGCGGTCAGATAATATGAC
>LQAI01000024.1_pt1 | contig 144246 bp, 138 predicted proteins | sample 1535821 | NCBI WGS metagenome assembly LQAI01 (sample SAMN04331586, study PRJNA305678) | bioreactor metagenome | isolation source: bioreactor_5 inoculated with Wadden Sea sediment 1st replicate of a... | place: Germany:Bremen
CCCCATAGCAATGGTCGAGCGGGAAGCACCGGTAAGCTCACTTATGGCCTTGACTCCTCCATACCCTAAAGCTAGTGCCTCAAGGGCAAGAAGCTTGCGTCTGTGGCTTTCCGAAAGTATTGGCATCAACTTGGAAATTCTGTTTTTTGTACCTTCATCTATCATGAAAATAGTATATCACAACGGGGTAGTTTAATCTATAGAAGTATGGTTAATTTTTTTACAGACCCTAAATGATTTGGATCTGAATTTTTCTTCGTGTAAAGAGTGGCGTAAAAAGAGCGGAAGCTCCTAGGATAAGATAATCTACACGGTCATGAAAGCCTCTGAGCATGACTGGAAATGCGAGCTTGGGGATGGCTCATGGTGCAAGCACAGCAATAAGGTCACAGTACTCAAGCACTGCAGTTCAGGGGTTACCCTGATATGTTTGAAGAAGCTATTCAAGGACCAGGATCTACAACCAGAAACATTTTACCAACTTCCTGGACCGAGTCAAACGAAGCTGGATAATCTGTGGATTACACGCCAAAAGATTTTGATCCAATGATTTTGATCGCTTCGAACAGTATGAAACAAAAGGTACGGTGAAACAAAATACCTTCATATTACTTGATGTATGGTAACTTATTTATCACGTATTTATATGTGCGGGGTTCAGGATCTGTTTGGATGCGTTGGAAGAGATTATTGTGTGCTATTATAGTAGAGTCAGACCTGAAACCACTGTTTAAGGCTGTGATAATAGAATCAAGGCAACGTCGTCAGAAAGATATGATAAGATAGAAAAGGAAGGCAACGTGAAAGAAACGATCACACGGAGTATACTAGTGCAGTTGTCATATAGTATGGCGACCAACATATAGATAAAGAGTATTGAAAAGGCAGAAAGAGCATCTGGTTGAAGAGCAAATATGAGAATCGTGTGAAAGAAAGAAGCTCGAAGTACAGGAAATGACTGTGTACGTCATCTGAAAACAATAGGTATCCCTGTTCTTTAGTCTTAATCGGGGATGGATTCTCTGGCATTAATGGTTAGTACTGTTGATTTTGAGTGTGCGACCAACTGGGTATAATTCAGGTGATCGCACGACTCAACCGAGGTCATTATCACATAAGAGAATCACTTGAACAGTGAGTTGTACCCCATCACTACCTCTACAGGTTTTTCCTGCAGCTTTCTCGCATTGATGAGGCCGAAGATCATTCCACCGGTCATAGTGAGTAATCCTGGTCCACACTTATCGATAAGAAGTTCGAATTCATCGCCGCCGAGGTGGTCGTAAGCACCGCTCAGGACTTTGATTTCCTCAGCGATCATCCAGGCACCTCCTGCAAGCTCGACAGCCAGACCTAGCCAATAGCCTCTCTCTGCACGAGTGTAATATTGTTGCTGTTTGCCGATCTCTTCGCTAATTGACGAAGGGAGATCGGGAGTCATTGCTATGGCTTCGAGTAGGTCCCCATATCCAAAGCCTTCTTGGTAGTTATTATCCATGAACGTATAGTAGGCGGGTTTGAACAATCCCTTTCGTGCAGTGAAGGTGATAGGAAGAGAACTTACGTTCTGACTTAGCTGCGAGGACCCTGTGTTTACGGCTTCGTTCACGTTGGTGTTAGCGTTGTTGATGACGATCTGTGCCTGGTTGGAGCCTGATTGTTCCTTTTTGAACGAACGTATATCACGATAGACGAGCTTGAACACAGAGGAACCCCCAGTAAGTTCGATCATGACATATTCATCAATCACATTTTCGACGATCACACCTTTGTAGATGTTCCCATTCTTCATCTCCACGACATCGATGTAATCAGCGGCTGTTATCGCGACCATCGAGAAACAAAAGAGTATAAGCATACTGTAAAGAATCCTCTTCATAATTCCCTCCATAGATCTAGAACCTGTGTATCCATATGGAAAACAAGCCCAGCCAAATGGTGAAAAATGGATCATTTACATATTACACTATGAGAGTGAGCTTGAATATGTGTGATTGTACACCAAAAACGGGTATCTGGTAAAGTCATAACCATTCTGTTCAACAGATACAGTAGCTATCGCTGCCTCTGGCAGACACCTATCAAATGTACCGTACTGACCGTAGATTGAACTTCTTGTTGGCAATGGCTAAGAAATATGAAACCCTATGCTGTATAATACAGTATCGTAAATAGCTCATTTCAATGACGTTTTATGATTTTCAAGAAGAAAATTCTCCTGTGATCAGTTGGAAGAAAATAATAGCAAATGAGCTACTGCCTAAATCCTGAGATCTCTGCAAGAACCGGGTGAGTCTCTATCTCAGGCAAAGGGATTCCTACAGCTTAACAGGTACGTATCAGCAGCGACTGAATAGGAAGAGCCATCGAGAAGACTCGATGGCTCAGAGAGGGAGGTAGGAGCTGGTACCAGGTGTCGTTCTATAGTGCGATTATTGATTGTATGGTGAGGTTCCCGATATCTGTAAGCTCGACACCATTGAACTTGACATACATGCTGAAGTTCTCTGCGATATCAACATTGATGCACAGGTCATTGCTTATCATGGGTCTCCGAAAGAAGACCAGATCAGAGGAGTTGCCATTCCCGCTGTCCCCTTTGGTAACTGTAGTGGTTATTGCTCCGGCATCGTTATCGACCTCTGTCTCTGTCCAGGTACTCATCTTCGAAGTGGTGATGTATGCAGATGAATACCAGCCCATGTTCGATCCCAGGGTGAAGCCTACTTTCCAACCTTCAGGCTGGTAGTTCAGAGCGCAAGTTCCTTCGAGGGCAAGGTCCAGGGAAGTGATTCGTTCCTTATCAGTTCCCAAGATGGTCGTGTTGGTATAGGTCGTAGTGGTGGTCACGATACGATCGGTACCCTCAACGATCTCACCATCATCATTCTTGTCAGTCGTATCTACTTCCACTTTCTCCTTCAGCATAGAGACTAGATTCGAGCCATAGCTTACAAGCCCTACCTGTGCTGAAGGCCTCATCTTGAGATTGATACCGTTACCCAGATCATAGGAGAAGCTATGGCTGGCACCGGCAAAAAGCTGTAATTTCAAGGAAGGGGTACTGATTTTATCGATGGTATCCTTATTATAGGTCGAATCAACTGCAGGAGACCCTGCCGTATAGACCTTTTCAAGTGATTCGGTTATCTCAGACTGTTGCATGAAACTCAATCCGATGGTCCCGAATACCTGATAGGCAAAATCCTTGTCGTCTCCACCGAAAAGTGAGGGCAGTTTCTTCTCCATCATCCCTCCGATATCGAACATGAAGGCTGACAGTTTCGTATCATCGTGCAGGATATCAGTCTCAGTGAATGAGGAATCTGCAGTATCTGAATATGATGTCCGTACTGTTGAGGAAAGATCACTTGATGAGATGTCCAGGATGCCCGTATAGGTCGTCTCGGCATCTGTTCCCGGGATGTAGTAAGGGACTACCAGGCTCACAGTGCTGCTGTTGTCTTTTGTTGACTTCTGTTCGTGCACGGTGTAGTCGACTTCGGGATCGGGCTCAGTCGTTCCTGGAGTTGCAGATGCATCATAGTAATATGTCGTTGTCCTGTCGAAGTTGTTCGTCGAAGGATCAAAATTGCTGTTATCGATGAATATCCCCAGATCTGCACCTATGACGTTACCATCGAGTTCTGTCACAAAGAGATAAGAATTACGAATAGTATCTGCCATCTTCCCTGCATATGTGGTCTTCTCCTGTTCTTCGATCCAGGGCAGCGGGACTCCATTACTGGCCTGTGTATCATAGTTGAAGGTGTCTATACTGGTATTAGCCACAAGATTCGTGGGGTTTGTGATATCCAGCGACAGGAGCCCAGACCAGGGCATTTCACCATCAACGTGTGCTCCCGCTGTGATGGTGGAGAGGCGAGAGCTTTGGGATTCGATACCCATCTGTTGGAAATTCGTCAACCCTCCGAAGATGAAGGTATCTTCGAGATCAAGAAAATCACTTCCAACCTCCATCGAAGCATCAAGCTCATTGGTGAACAATCCAAAACTGGATTGACTGAGAAAGGATATCGGTTGGGCGGAAAGAGAAACGGTGGCCATGATCATGAACAGTATCCCTGCTAGTCGTTTCATAAAAATCCCCTGAATAAATGATTTTTTTGTAATTATGATACCATATGTTAATGGCATATGCAAATAAATACGCTTTATGATGCAGGGTGCTTATGGGTTTTATATGTGATATGTACGGCAGCAGGCAGGATGGTTACATGATATGGTGGGTGATGCATGGACACGAGCGGGCGAAGGATCTCTCCTTCGCCCCGCTCGTATGCATGAGTGACTGTCTGGATTCGTATCAGATAGCCTTGCGATGGGCGTGTTCGTTCCTATACTTCCTGCGGTTTCTCATCCCTGATCTGCTTCTTGAGCTTGATCTTTCTGGCAGGGACTGCTCTCTTGGCTGCACTCGGGACCTTGATCACATGCTTGGGCCTGATAAGCCAGCATCTGTGGATCTTCTGGTTCCTGACGAAGTCCTCGGGGATCGAGGCATCGGTGATCTCTTCGATCAGGTACTGCTGTTCAAGACGGGCATCAAGGACGAACTTTCTGAAGTTGTTCGAGAAGATGAGCGTACCATTCGGCGTCAGATGACGCATGGCCAGCATGATGAGACCTCGATGGTCCTGCTGCACATCGAAAGAATCCTTTCTGCTCTTCGAGTTTGAGAACGTCGGGGGATCCAGGAAGATCAGATCGAACTGATCCTTGTTCGACTGCAGCCAGGTGATGCAATCAGACTTGTAGTAGAAGTGGTTCATACCACCATACCCGTTGAGTCTCATGTTCTCTTCGGCCCACTTGAGATAGGTAGCAGAAGAATCTACGGTGACCGTGCTCAGGGCACCGCCTGCTGCTGCATGCACCGTGGCGGTACCGGTATAGGCGAACAGATTGAGGAACCTGCAGTTATCAGCCATCTCCTTGATCAGCTTGCGGGTAGGGCGATGGTCAAGGAAGATCCCGGTATCGATATAGTCGGAGAAGTTGACCAGGAACTTGAGACCATGCTCATGGATGATATAGTTCTGTCCCTTGGTACCGATCTTCTCGTACTGATCGGACCCCTTCTGCTGCTTTCGCTGCTTGACGAAAATATTGCTGTAGTCGATATCGGTGACACGGTTCACCGCATCGATGAGACCTTTGAGATTGCTCTCTGCACGTCTGGGATCGATCGTCTTGGGCGGTGCATACTCCTGTACATGCACCCACCTGTTCTCATAGACATCCACCGCAGCTGAGAACTCAGGGATGTCAGCATCATACAGACGGTAACAGGAGACCTCTTCCCTCTTGAGATACGCTTTGAGCATCCTTCTGTTCTTCTTCATGCGGTTCGCACACATCTCAGACCGTTCATCCAGCGGAGCAGTAAGCCGTGCAGCCTTCCTGTCCTCTGCCTTCTTGATCATGGAATCACGTGTGGTACTGTCAAAGATGTCATAATGAGCAAGTACGCACTTGATAGGACCGTTATAGAGGATGTTGGTAGTAGACGGCCTGAGCTGCAGGTCATTGAGCAGCTCTTCATCTCCGCACAGCACATGGGCACTCCATCCGGGGAAGTTCTTCGGGAACTGTTCTCCCATCTGCTTATAGAGATCATGGATCTGGAACTCACTGCCCATCCTCATACCGTAGGGAGGATCGGTGATGATCATGCCGTTGATATCGGGGAGGAACTCCTCATGGATCCGCGTGAAGTCCTGCACGGCGAAGGTGATATAGGCTGCCACACCGGCTTTTTCAGCATGCTCCTGCGCATAGGTGATGAACTCGCTCTCACGATCCCATGCATGGATCGGAGGAACGGTGTGTTCCTGCAGCTTACGCGCTTCTGCCTCGTCGATGATCCCCTTCCAGACGGCCGGGACATGGTTGGGCCACTTCTCAAAACCGAACCTGCTGGTGTTCAGCAGCCCCGGTGCGATATCAGCAGCGATCATGGCAGCCTCGATGGGGATGGTTCCCATACCGGCGAACGGATCAAGGAGTGCTGCTATATCGGGAGAGGGCTTCTTGAATCCTGAACGCATGATCACCGCAGCTGCAAGATGCTCCTTGAGCATCGCTTCACTCTGGTGGATGCGGTAGCCCCTCTTATGCATCCCCTGACCGGAGAATACCAGATAGAAGAGGGCCTGCTTACCGTTCAGATGCATATGGAAGATCACATCCGCATGCTTGGCATCCACATCGGGACGCTCCTGGAACTTATGACGCATATAATCGACGATGGCATCCTTGACCCTCAGGGCCCCGAACTGGCTGTTCTTGAGCCATCCTGCCTTGGTGGCGGTAGCGGTGACCGCAAAGGTCATATCGGGACTCATATGTTCATCCCATGCGATCGCATAGGCAGCATCGTAGAGGGTATCCTTGTTCACCACAGAGACGGGAGCTCTGCCTTCAACGGCGGGGGAGAGCTCAAGAAGCAGTCGGGAAGCGGTACGTGACCAGAGACAGAAGCGGTAACCGAGTGCCAGGTCACCGGTGAACTGTACCCCGCCGGGTACCAGCTTGACCTTGTCAGCTCCCATATCGCGAGCTTCGGACGCAGTTATATCATTGATGTTCGCAGCTGTCTGTGCAAAGAATTTCATAGCAAGTCTCTCCTAAGGTCCAGTGTCGAGGGTATTGAGATGGGCTGTGCAGATGTTTAGCCCATAGACAAATATAGTACACTACCATACATAATTTACCGAAACTTTGCTAGATGAAAGCAGACCTTTCGCATAAACAACTAGGGCTCTGTTCCTCCGGGATGGCCGGGTGTGAGCACCTTCTGCCCGATCACGGAGTATGATGATACCCCCATACAGCAACAGAGGTGATCGCGTCCTGCGAATCACCTCTGCTGGTATCCTTATATTTTGATGCACTCTGATGTGCCGTTCTGATCGGTCAGACCAGTACCGGTTCCTGAGAGACACCAGCCTCGAACTCTTCGATCAGCTGTTTGAACTTTGTGCCGTCGATCGTCTCGATCTCAAGGAGCGTCCTGGTCACATGCTCGAGCAGCGGCTTCTTATCGGTAAGCAGTGCAAGCACCTTCGCATACTCCTCGTTCACGATCCTTGAGGTCTCGGTGTCGATATACATCTGCGTATCCTCTGAGAACTCTCTCTGTCCGCCGTATCCGCTGCCGAGCATGGTAGTCCCCTGCCCGGTGGGAAGGGTGATGTTCCTGAACCGGTCACTCATCCCGTATTCGGTGATCATCCTTCTCACATAATCACTGGCCCGGCTGATATCGTTACCCGCACCAGTGGAGATCTCATCGTAGATGAGCTGTTCTGCGACACGCCCGCCGAGCAGGACATCGATCGTATCAAGGATCTCAGACTGCGAGAGCAGGAAGCGATCCTCAGTGGGTTGCTGCAGGGTGTAGCCAGAGCACTCATCCCTCTCGGATGATGGAGATCTTTATGACCTTGTCAGCCCGTTTGGTGAAGTAGGCGGTCAGTGCATGACCGGTCTCATGGTATGCGACCCGTTCACGCTCTGCTGGATTCATGATCCTGCCCTTTCGCTGGAGTCCTGCGATGGACTTCTCTATAGCCTCTTCGAAATCTTCCTGCAGGACCTCTTTTCTCTTGTTCCTGACAGCCAGCAGTGCCGCCTCATTCACGATGTTCGCCAGATCGGCACCCGAGAGACCGGCAGTCGACTGGGCAACGGTTCTCAGCTCCACGCTCGCTGCTACCTTCACCGGTTTCGCATGGATCTTGAGGATGGACAGCCTTCCCTCCAGATCGGGTTTGTCGACCAGGACCTGCCGGTCGAAACGGCCGGGTCGCAGCAGTGCATGATCGAGGATCTCCGGACGGTTTGTTGCCCCGATGATGATGACTCCCGTCTTGGAGTCGAACCCATCCATCTCTACGAGCAGCTGATTGAGAGTCTGTTCCCGCTCATCATTGCCCGAGACATTCCCTGAACGCGTCTTTCCGATCGCATCGATCTCGTCGATGAAGATGATACAGGGAGCCTTCTCACGTGCCTGTCTGAAGAGATCTCGTACTCGTGCAGCCCCGACTCCTACGAACATCTCGACGAAGTCAGCACCGCTCATACGGAAGAATGGTACGGCAGCTTCCCCGGCTACGGCCTTGGCCAGCAGGGTCTTACCGGTCCCCGGAGGGCCGACGAGCAGGACCCCTTTGGGGATCTTTCCCCCGACATCGGTATATTTGGTCGAGTTCTGCAGGAAGTCGACCACCTCCTCCAGTTCCAGTTTGCTCTCATCAGCCCCGGCGACATCGGCGAACCTGATGTTGGTATCACCCTCGGCGACGATCTTGGCCTTGTTCTGATTGAAGGACATCACGCCCTGTCCTGAGCCCTTGTTCATCTTGGCGAAGACGAACTGCCACAGCAGGATCATGATCGCAAAGGGGAGGATCCATCCCAGGAGGGTCGATATGATACTGGGTTTGTACGGAGCTGCGGCATAGTACTCGATACCCTGTGCATCAAGCAGCGGGATGAACGCAGGATCTTCGATCCGGTAGGTCGTATAGGCGATGACTGCAGCCGGAGAGATGCCGATCTGGTTCACAGAAGCAGCATCCTGCATCTCGGCACGAGTCATCTGATACCCGATGAATGCATCATCGGTGATCTCCACCCGCCTGATCTCTCCGGATTCCACCAGATTCTTGAACACGTTGTACTCGATCTGCTGCTGTCGGGTATGATCAGTGGTGAAATAGGAGTTGACGAACGTGAGGGCGATGAGGATCGCCAGGAAGTACCAGATCGAGTATTTGAACTGCTTGGGACTCAGTTTACTGAAGATTGGGTGGTCGTTATGGATACCCGGTTCTTTCTTGTTCCTGTCATCATTGTTCCCGCCGGGATTGTTCGATCCTTTGGCTTCGTGACGATACGTATCATCAGGATTCTGTTGTGCACTCATGAAAGAGCTCCTTTGGTGTAACGAATCATCACGTCCCGATTCGCAGGTGGTCGAAGCTTCTCAAGGAAAACAAGCGGCTTCGACACCATGAATATACGCAAAGAGTAGGAGCAACGTCAAACAGAAAAGGTTTTTGTGTCAGCGCCGGTCGTGCGTCACTCCTGGTCCCCGCGGGGATGAGCCCTGCAGGTCTCCCAGAGCCGCTGTGCGACAGGGGCCCATGCCTCTGCAGCTGGTGTGCACTTATCGCATAACTGCTCGACAGACTCCGCCTCGAACAGCTCAGTGGATGCTGCGCCGCTGTCATGGACCATCTGTACCAGCCGCTCAGGGATGTCGAACATGGGGCAGGGCCTGTGAAGGTTCTCATCGAACGGCTGGTTGTCATGGTAGGCTTTGAACAGGGGGTTCTCAAGAGCCGTGAACAGGCTCTTGCCGTGGATGTTCTCACAGGCGAAGTGGATGAACGCACAGGGCTCCATATCTCCGCGTGCATTGATGTGCAGATAGTTCCTGCCGCCGGCGATGCATCCCCCGACATACTCCCCGTCGTTCCAGAAGTCGATCACGAACAGGGCTTTGGTGTTTCGGATCTCTCTGACACGGTGGAACATATATTCACGCTGCTGAGCTGTGGCGATCAGCTCGGTCGCAGCATGGGTCCCTGTCGGGATATAGGTGAAGAACCAGCCGAACAGGGCACCCTGTTCGATCATCTGATCTATGAACTGATCAGAACCCACGAACTCGGTGTTGTATCGGTGGTAGCAGGTGGAGAACCCGAACGGGATCCCTCTGCTGTGCAGCAGGCCCATGGCATGGATACATGCATCGTAGACCCCTTCGCCTCGCCGTGCATCATTGTGCTCACGGTCTCCTTCGATGCTGATGATCGGTACGAAGTTGCCGGCCTGCAGCAGCGCATCGGCAAAGACTGCATCGATGAGCGTGGCATTGGTGAAAGCTGCAAAGACAGCATCGTCGTGTTCTCTGGCAAGACGGATCAGATCATGCTTGCGCACCAGCGGCTCACCACCTGAGAAGAGATAGACATAGATCCCCAGATCCTTTCCCTCCCTGACGATCCTGTCCATGGTCTCGAAACTCAACGTGTCGCTCTTGCGGTAGTCGGCAGCCCAGCATCCGATACAGTGCAGGTTGCACGCTGTGGTGGGATCCATGAGTATTGCCCAGGGAACATTCATATCATGTTTCTTGCGCAGCTCCCGTACGACATGGTTGCCCAGCCAGGTGGAATTGATCACGAAGTTAGACAGGATCACATCAAGGAATCGGGGATCAAGCTCCCTGATTATTCTCATGAGCAGACGGTACCCACCGGAATCCGGGTCTTCAGCCGCTCTTCTGAAGGCAGCGATCTGTTTCCGGTGGGTGGGGTTAGCCGTGAGTCTCTCACCCCATCGTGCAAGGCTGAGCAGGTGTTTCTCCGGGTCTTTATGGATATAGTCGAACCCTTTGTGCAGCAGTGCTGCCGAGACCTCTTTTTCATCACACACCTCCGGACCCTGCACGAGTCTGTTCCTGACAACCGGACGATGGGTCGTTCGGTTGTCAGTTCTCACCAACCGGGATCGCTGCTGCAGGATGCTGCACTCGTGGTGCCGGCAGGAGGAGCTCATCGAACCATCCGGAGGGGGACATCGTTGATGTGGTATGTGTACAGGAAGTATTGGCTGAGAAGCTGGTTCAGGATGCCTGAAGGCCTCAGGTACAGGTGCTGCGGTATCGTTTGCTGATCACCGGCAGTGTGCGTGGTTTCTTCGGTATGGATTCCCCGTGCGAGCCTACTTAACTATACCGCTGCAGGGGGGCGAAGTCAATGTTCCACGGTATTCATCAGGAAATGGTCTTGTACCGGGAGCCATGAGCTGATACCGGAGGGAACCTGCTGCTCGTCAGAGGGAGCTGTACAACCGGTGAGATGTTCTTTCATGAAAGCAGACAGCTCCGGGACAGGTACCGCTGTCTGGATCAGGGCTGCCTGGAGACTTGAGGGTGGCATGCTGCTGAAAGTGGGACCTCAGTGCTGCCGGTCACAGGGTGCTGGAGCGGCTCTGAGACTGGCATATGACAGCATTGAGGAGCAGGTAGTTGAGAACCGGCCTTGTACTCTAAATAAGAGGGATTTACTTATGATTGTTGAATTTTAGACCGAATTGGTCAGCAATTTAACTGTCTATGATAAAAAGAATAAAGAATACAGAAGCATTTTATTGTCTTCTATAGCCTTATTCTATTAATGAGTAGTTATTCGAAAAAATATGGAGAAAGTACTACACTTTATGCGATAAATACTATATATTATATGTATGAGTAAATATGTTCCAGATCTACAGAAGGTTTTTATTAGTAACCTGAAACGATTCAGAAAGTCAAAGGGTCTTTCACAGGCTAAGTTGGCAGAATTATGTACGATCTCAGCGGGTTTTGTTGGAGAGATTGAAGTGGGGAGAAGCTTTCCGTCAGTGAAGACACTGGAAAAATTCTCACAGATTCTCGAAGTGAAACCTTTTGAGTTCTTTGTCGACCCTGATGATCGCAAACCGTCAAGCCAAGAAGAGGTGTTATATCTGCTTGACAGGGTGAAAGATTATATTCGTTTGGCTTAATCGTTCATAGGACTAGTAAAGAACCGGAGAAAACGTGATTGTATAGCAAATGTACAGTTCACATCAACAGGTCAGTCGGAATCATCCGGTCTGACCTGTTTTTTTCACTGTGCAAAATCATCACACCCACGTGACTATGTACCATAGATGCCTATCTCAGGCACCTGATACCTCGTTATTCACTGCAGAGACTTCGTGTTCAAATGGCATGAAACCTGCTATAGTGGTTCTATGGATATAAAGGTGTGCAGATGAATCAACGTGTCTCCAAGCTGGATAAAGAAGAACTCATCGTCATCGGCAGTGCGGCATTCATGCTCATGATCATGCTCGTCCTCTTCTCTCTGCTGATGCACTCGATGGTAGAACGTGAGAACGTACTGCTGCGCTATGAAGCGGAGCAGACGCTAGCTGACTTCCTCTTTCGCATACAGACCGGGAATGTCGCGGGAGGTGAGTTCCTCAAAGAGAACTCCACGGTGAGGGTTTGGGGATCTATGCCAGTGACGGTGCGATGATCTTCGGTCTCGGGGCGATACCCGGTAAGCTCCAGGTCGATTCCTACACCTTCGAAGACGGCAACATTGCCCAGTATGATCAGTCCTCCGGTATGATCGAGTATCTCAGACAGGCAAAGATCTCCTTCACTGCCACCTTCTATGAACAGGGTTTCTTCCCTGATGTCCCCGACAGACTCACCATGCCGATAGCTGAATACCTCTATATCTCCTTCGACGGCAGTGAATACCGGCAGAAGATCCTCATGGGGAAGGTCCTGAACGCCTGATGTTCATCGCCATGCTCTCGATCTTCCTCTTCCTCTGGAGAATCTTCAAGCGGAATCAGCATTATCGCAAGACTCTGGCGAAGCAGGAGAGTCTGGTGAGGATGGGAGAGGCTGCACGGACTTTAGCGCATGAGATCAAGAATCCCCTCAGTGCCCTCTCCCTTCAGGCAGCGGTACTGAAGAAGACCCTGCCTGAGGGACACAGTGAGGGTATCTCGGTGATCGAGCATGAAGTGCAGCGGCTCAACACCCTGACCAATCGGGTAGGGGACTTCCTGCGCAATCCGGTGGGAGAACCGGTCGATGTCGATATCGAACAGCTGATCGAGCAGATCATCAGCACCTTCCCGTTAGCCATAGCACTGAAGATCGAGACAAGATGGCCGGCACTGGTACAGATGGATCGGGACCGGGCACGATCGGTCTTTGAGAACCTGATCAAGAATGCCGTGGAAAGTTCCGATGAGGGTGATGCACAGGTCTCGATACATCTGGTCACCAGCCGGCACCAGGTGTTCGTGAAGGTCGAAGACCGGGGGGACGGACTTCCCGAAGGTGATATCGAACAGCTGTTCGATCCCTTCTTCACCACCAAAGTCCACGGGTCGGGGATCGGTCTGGCGATCACCCGGCGATTCATCGATGCCGCACACGGGACCATAGCGATCTCTCCCCGTGACGGCGGAGGCACCACCGCACAGGTCATCCTCCCGAGGAGCAGCTAATGAGAGTACTGATCGTCGATGATGAGAAGAACATTCGAGAACTGATGGGAGCATATCTGAAACTCGATGGTACCGAGAGCGATGCTGCAGAGAACGGACTGTCTGCGCAGCGACTCCTGCGTGAGCATCCCTACGATGCCTGTCTGGTGGATCTGCGCATGCCGGGGATGGATGGACTGACCCTCATCAGATGGATGCGCTCAGAGGGCTTCAGGATGCCCATCATCATGATGTCGGCACATGGAGAGATCAGGGATGCGGTGGTCGCCCTCAAAGAGGGAGCACAGGACTATATCGAGAAACCGTTCGATCCTGAAGAGATGAGCATACGGCTGTCGAAACTGATCGAGAACCAGCGGCTGAAGAATCTGGTGGAATCGGCACGGATCGGCCATACCGATGCGGATGATGATGAGAACTTCATCGGTATCTCACCGGCGATGGTCAGGATCAGGGAGATCATCGAACGGATCTCCCGAACCCCTGCGACGGTCCTGATCACCGGAGAGAGCGGTACGGGGAAGGAGGTCGTCGCACGAAAGATCCACAGTACCTCCACACGCTCTGAGGAGCCGTTCGTCGCGATCAATATCGGGGGAGTGCCTGAGCAGCTGCTGGAGAGTGAACTCTTCGGCTATGAGAAGGGCGCCTTTACCGGAGCCGCAGGACGAAAGATCGGGATGTTCGAAGTAGCCTCAGGGGGGACCCTCTTCCTTGACGAGATCGGAGAGATGCCGATGGTCCTGCAGGTGAAACTGCTGAGAGTGCTGCAGGAACGGAAGATCACCAGGCTCGGAGGGACCCTTCCCATACCGATCGATGCCCGGATCATTGCCGCGACGAACAAGCAGATAGAGGATCAGGTTCGCTCAGGAGAATTCCGGGAAGACCTCTTCTACCGGCTCAATGTGGTACGGATCGAGATCCCCCCCTGCGCGATCGAAAAGAGGACATCGAGGTGCTCGCGGCACGGATCCTTGAACGCATGAACCGCCAGATGGGTCTGTCGGTGACCGGTATCTCTGCAGATGCCCATGAAGCCCTTCATGCCTACAGCTTCCCCGGCAACGTCAGAGAGCTGGAGAACATCCTCGAACGCGGGGTCATCTTCGCAGAGAGTGATCAGCTGCAGGCACGGGATCTGGAACTCAGGGGGGTGGTGCTCCACAGCATCGAAGAACCCACTGTCTCCTCGATCATGCTCGAGAGTACGGATGAGGAATCCCTGTCACTCAAGGATGTCGAACTGCGGGCGATCATCAGATCCCTGCACCGGTGGGAGGGAAACCGTACCAGGGCGGCAGAGGAACTGGGGATATCGCGGAGGACCCTGATCAATAAGATCTCCGAGTACGACCTGGAACTCTGAAGCCTGTCATCCCCCTGCAGAGCAGACGACTTCTCTTGACGTACCATACACTTCCCCTGATAATGGTAGCTGATGCACCGCGGTGCATGGTAAGTACCTGAAAGCCCAAGGAGAATGCTGTATGAACACCTATCCCAGATGGTCCCTCGATACCATCTATCCCGGATTTTCCAGTGATGCCTTCATCGACAACATGAATCTGCTGCAGAAGACCTGTGAAGCGGTCGTCATCCTTGCAGAGGATGCGGCTGAACTCTCAGAACATCCTGAAGAGTTCACCGGCTGGCTCAAAGATGTGACAGGCCATCTGAATATGATGAATGACCTCTATGAGAATCTGGAAGCCTATGCCTACAGTCGATTCTCTGTCAATACACAGCTTTCAGAAGCGATCGACGGTCTGAATCGTATCCATACTCTGGCACTGGGAGTGAAAGCTGCCCGGGTGGCCATCACCAATGCCCTTGCGATGCATGAGGTGCAGGTGCAGCGGCTCTGTGCCGCAGACCGGCAGTTCGAATCCTATACCTTTGTCCTTCAGGAGATGATCGATGACCGGCAGCACCTGATGTCTCCGGAGCTGGAGGCTCTCGCTGCAGATCTGCAGCGTTCTGGAGGATCTGCCTGGGGCCGGCTGCAGGAGTCCCTCTCCTCGACGGCTTCGATCCTCTGGCACCGTGACAGCGGTGAGTATAAGAGTGTGATCGAACTCAGATCCCTTGCATTCCATCATGACCGTGCGGTGCGCAAGCGGGCGTGGCGTAAGGAACTCGCTGTCTGGAAGAGTCTTGAGATCCCGCTTGCCGCAGCTCTGAACGGCGTGAAGGGCTTCACGCTCTCCCTTGATGAAAGAAGATCCTATAGCTCTCCTCTGGATCATGCACTCAAACAGTCCAGGATCACGAAGAAGACCCTCGATGCCCTGATCGGCGTCATGGAAGGGGCAGCGCCGATCCTGCGCACCTATCTGAAGAAGAAGGCGCAGCTGCTGGGAGTCGAGCAGCTTGCCTTCTATGACCTGTTCGCTCCGGTGGGAGAGACCGGTTCCAGATGGACGTTCGATGAGGCCAGAGCATTCATCATCAGACAGTTCACTGAATTCCATACTCCTATGGGCGAATTCGCTGAGAGGGCCTTTGACCTTCAGTGGATAGATGCTCAGCCCGATGAGGGAAAGGTCGGTGGAGCCTACTGCATCCATTTCCCGCTGGTGAAAGAGAGCCGCGTGCTCTGTAATTTCGACGGCAGCTTCTCGAGCGTATCGACGGTAGCCCATGAACTCGGTCATGCCTACCACGGGTACGTGATGAAAGACCTTCCAGCTCTCAGACGTGCGTACCCCATGACACTGGCAGAGACCGCCTCGATCTTCGCAGAGACGATCATCTTCCAGGGAGCTCTGTCTGATGCACCGGCAGGTGCACGGCTTTCGATGATCGAGTCTTATCTGAAGGATGCCACCCAGACGCTGGTCGATATCCTCAGCAGATTCTATTTCGAGCAGGAGCTCTTCGCACAGCGTGCCGAACGGGAACTGACGGCAGAACAGCTGTGTGAACTCATGAAGGAGGCACAGCTGCGTACCTACGGTGACGGGCTCGATCCCGAACAGCTCCATACCTATATGTGGGCAGTCAAAGGCCACTACTATGATCCTGAGCTTGCCTTCTACAACTATCCCTATGCCTTCGGGCAGCTCTTCGGTATGGGGCTCTACAGCACCTACCGCCGTGATGGTGATGCCTTCTGTGAGAACTATGTGCAGCTGCTTACCGATACCGGCAGTGCCTCTGCTGAAGAGGTCGCCTCTGCAGCAGGGTTCTCCATCGAGACATCAGAGTTCTGGCAGGGCGGGGTGGATCTGCTCACCGAGTACGTCGAGGAGTTCTGTATACTGGCTGATGCTCATATGAAGTAGCATCGCTCACACTGCACGCTGTCTTCGTAAGAGGGCAGCGATCGTATCTACTGACATAAGGAGAGCGTATGATCACTTCACTTATCTGGATACTGCTGTTTCTCGGGATACCCGCACTGGTCCTCGCAGGCTGCGAGCGGTTTACCCTGCTCGATACGATCGGCGGTGTGGTCATCTGCTATGCGCTGGGGATCATCATCGGCAACAGCGGGCTGCTGCCTGATGATATTTTCATCATACAGGACTACATGACTACCCTGACAGTCCCGATCGCCCTGCCTCTGATCTTCTTCTCCATGCACATGGCGAACTGGAAGGAACAGTCGGGGATGGTCCTCCGTGCGTTCTTCGGAGCACTGGTCGCTGTCCTCATCGGCTCGGTGATCACCTTCTTCATCTTCAGAGGAGTGATCGGGGAGGAGGCATGGAAGATCGCCGGGATGCTGGTGGGCTGCTATACCGGGGGGACTCCAAACATGGCAGCGATCGGGACGGCACTGAACGTGGGGACTTCCGATTACATCGCAGTACATGCCTCAGATGTCGTGGTCTCGGGGTTCCTGTTCCTGCTGATCATCAGTATCCTTCCCAAGGTGATCCGCAGGATCCTCCCGGTGAATCAGATGCGCAGTGAGCATCCGGAGACCGTGATTGAGGAGGTCCACGGAATGAAGGAGTTCACTCCCTATTTCTCGGGCTTCAACCGTCAGGACCTGCCTCCTCTGCTGCGTGCCTTTCTCTTCTCCGTACTGATCTTTGCGGTGGGGGGAGGAGTGAGCATGCTCGTCCCGGCATGGGCGGCACCGGTGACGGCGATCATAGTCATCACCACGCTCGGGATAGCAGGGTCCTTCATCCCTGCGGTCAGACAGACCCCCTTCACCTTCCAGCTCGGGTACTACGTGCTGCTGGTCTTCTCCTTTGTCGTAAGCTCCATGGCAGATCTGCAGCAGCTGACCAGGACGGCCCCGATCATGATGGGCTATGTCCTCTCCCTGCTGGTGATCACCTTCGTGCTGCATGTCATCGCATCGAAAGTGCTGCGAGTCGATGCCGACACCCAGCTGGTCACGGCTACCGCCCTGATCTTCTCGCCGCCGTTCGTCCCGGTCGTCGCCGCCTCCCTGAAGAACCGATCGGTGATCATGGCCGGCATGGTAGCCGGTATCGCCGGCTGGCTGGTAGGCAACTATATCGGGATAGCCTTCGGATATCTTATGCGTTTGTTGTGATCTGTTGCATGTTTGTTATTGGCAAAAGCCATACAACGCAGGTATACTGTCATAGCATCCCTGATAGCCTCTCGGTCAGATGGATACCGGCCGTACCTGTGGTACATGCGTATCTGATGTGACGAAATGATGGTACCAGCTGTATGCATGGGAGTGACTGTATGTGTGATAAAGAAGATATGTATGTGGATCTGTTGAAGAGGGAGTTGACCCCTGCGATCGGGTGTACCGAACCGATCGCCATAGCACTTGCCTGTGCACGGGCCCGGGAGGTCCTTGACGACCCGAAACTGCCTGTACAGTCTATAGAGCTGACCCTGAGCGGCAATGTCATCAAGAATGCCATGGGTGTGGGCATACCCGGTACGCAGATGGTCGGGATCCCCATCGCCGCTGCTCTCGGTGCTGCAGGAGGCGATGCCTCTAAAGAGCTCGAAGTCCTTGCATCAGTCACCGAAGAGCACATCGCAGAGGCAAAGGCACTCACCCTCGCCAAAGGGGTCACCGTCACCGCTGCCACCGGGACCGATAAGCTCTATGTCCGTTCCCGCATCACCAACACCGCCGGTGATACGAGCATGGTGACCATCGAACGAAGCCACAGGAATGTGACCGAGGTCACACACCGGGACGAAGTGCTCGTGCATCGGGAACTGGAGGACCTCTCTGTCCCTGCAGCAGCAGATGAGACCCGTATCGCTGAGATCTATGAGTTCGCCACCACCTGTGATATCGAACGGATCTCGTTCCTCCTGGAGGGAGCGAACATGAACCGGAGGATCGCGGAAGAGGGACTGCTCAAGGATTATGGACTGCGGGTGGCAGGACCATCAAACACAACATCGAACGAAGGATCCTTGCCGAGGATATGGAGAACTTCGCGGTGCAGCTAGCCGCTGCAGCGGCTGATGCCAGGATGGCAGGCTGCATGATGCCGGTCATGACCAACTCAGGCAGCGGGAATCAGGGGATCACCGTCTTCCTGCCGGTGGCGGCGGTCGCAGAGAGACTTGAGGTGACCACTGACGTGCTCGTACGGGCGCTTGCTCTGAGCAACCTGGTAGCGATACACATCAAGAAGGATATGGGAAAGCTCTCAGCGCTCTGCGGGGCAACCACGGCAGCGATCGGAGCCGGCTGCGGTATCGTCTGGCTGCTCGGGGACCGATACAGGCTGTCTATGCGGTCATCAACAATATGATCGGTGACCTTGCCGGGATGATCTGTGACGGGGCGAAGTACAGTTGCTCACTGAAAGTCGCCACATCGGTGGAGTCGGCTTTCAGATCGGCACTCCTTGCCCTTGATAAACTCGAAGTCTCGGGACTCGAAGGGATCATTGAGGATGATATCGAGAAGAGCATACAGAATCTTGTGACCATAAGTACCAGAGGGATGGAGGAGACTGATCGACTCATCCTTGATATTATGGTCGCAAAGTCCTAAGATACGCTGCATATGAACACAGGTGCATACGAAGTGGGAAAACAGATACGATTGGTGGTAGAGAAGCTCGTGAGCGGGGGGATGGTATGTCGCGTCTTCCCGACGGACGGGTCATCTTCATCCCCGGGGCACTTCCCCGTGAAGAGCTGCTCGTACGCATCACGGAGAACAGACGAGATTTCGCCCGGGCTCAGGTGGTACAGGTGCTCAGCCCCTCACCCCTGCGTGGTGAACCCAAGTGTCCCTATTACACTCTCTGCGGAGGCTGTGACCTGCAGCATGTCCGTGATGAACAGCAGCCTGTGATCAAGCGGCAGATCTTTCTCGATACCATGATCCGTACCGGATCGATCGACGTCGAGCGTCTCGGAGATGGGTTCTCGTTCATCTCCGGTCAGATGTGGGAGTACCGCACGCGGGCGAAGTTCCATGTGGATCCGCGTCGCAACGCTGTGGGCTTCCTGGGCCGAAACTCCTCACAGGTCGTGGACATCGTCCGGTGTCCCATCCTCGATCCCCGACTGAACCACCTGCTTGATTCCCGGCGTGCCCATTGGCTCGAACATCCACAGAGGCCGGCACCACCGAAACGGAAGAAGAGATTCCAGAGGTCCGGACATCCTTCGGTACAGGCTGTCGTCACCGACGACGGGGCTGTGACCGGCAGGCACACCGGCGTGCAGACGATCAGGACCGAGGGGACGGGGGAGAAGACCTTCTCTCTGGATGCCGAGGTCTTCTTTCAGTCGAACCAGCGTATGTTCACCCGGCTCCTTGATACGGAGCTTGCCTCTCTGCAGGGGGCCAAAGCCATGGACCTCTTCTCCGGGGTCGGTACCTTCGCAGCGTTCCTGCAGGACCGGTTCGATACCATCACGGCAGTCGAGCGGGACCCAGGATGTCTCCAGTTCGCCAGAGAGAACCTGGACCAGCGGCACGTCACCTTCTATGAGGATGCAGTGGAGCACTGGGTTCAGGGGAAAGGGGCTTTCGGTATGGATCTGATTGTCGTGGATCCCCCGCGTACCGGTCTTCCCCCGACAGTGATCGATATCATGCTCTCGTGGAAACCTGAGAAGGTCCTCTATGTCTCCTGCAATCCGGTGACCCTCGCACGTGATCTCAAGATCATCACCGGAAGGGGGTACAGCATCAGGACCCTCCATGCCTATGACTTCTATCCCCAGACCACCCATATGGAAGCTGCAGCGCTGCTCGTTCGGGACTTCATCGTATAAGTTCCCTGATCGAGGGTACCGGGTCTCCCCGGGTCCCGTCGAACCTCTTGAGCAGCTCGATCATGGCCTGCAGGTCCTGATCGACATAGGCATAGATCTCATCGAACAGTTCTGATCGCTCATAGTAGACCGCATGGATCGCGATGAAGGCATTGTTGATATCGATCTCCGGGATATGACGGAAGGAGTCTGTACGGTAGTGCTGTTCATACTCCTGTGAGAAGCGCTCTTTCCATGCAGTGATCAGCTGCTGTTTTCGCATGAGCCGCAGCTCATCTTCTACAGAGGGATCATCATACAGGTCCTGCAGTTCATTCCTGAGGGTGAACAGATCCTCGGTGAACTGCTGCTGATCGTGCTTCCTGTCGAAGATCATCCGGTAGGCTTCACTCTCCTGTCCGTACTGCGATCTGACATATTCCTGTCCTCCCAGCTCCCCGATGAATGCAGCGAGCTGCTCATTGAAGGTCACCGCATGCTTCACCCATATCGTGGAGTGGGTCAGCTCGTGTATGATCAGTGAGGCCAGATGGTAGGGAGAGTACGCTGCCATGAAGGAGTAGAGGGGGTCTTTGAAGAACCCCAGAGAGCTGAAGCCGTCCACGACACTGACGAACGTGTCGTACTCCCTTCTGATCATCTTCTGCTCTTCCTTTCTGGCAGCACTGAGACGGTAGTAGCCCTTGTAGGGGATAGCCCCGGTGATGGGAAAGTTCCACATGTGCTGTTCGAATGAGAATCTCGGGGCAGCATAGACGATATAGGCAAGGTGGTCCCGCTCAAGCTGCAGGTAGGTCGTATAGTTCTTCGATTCCTTCAGTCCGATCCGATCCACAGCATATGAGGTGATCTGCAGAGTTTCGGTAAGGAAGGCTTTTGTCTGATCCGTGGTATCGGGTGCCTCGAGGACTTTCTGTAGATCCTCTGCCCTGATGCGGTCACTCAGGAAGGTGCCGCTTTGTGAGAGTACATAGCATCCGGAAAAGAAGAGACTGCTGATCATGATAACCGCCAGTACCAGAGCTCGTTTCATCTGCTGCTTCATCTCTATACTATACAGGTTTTACCGTAAAATCGACAAGAGTTTATGAAATTTTGTAACATACCTCAGCTATGGTTGTATATATACTGTGAGAGGGAATGATACGGCATGCAGTCGCTTGATGCAGACTCGTGTCATATCTGATATGATGGTTCTGCTGCACGAACCGAAGATGGGGCAGCGAGTAATGAAACATATGCGGAGGAATATTATGAAAAAATTGACTATGATCATGATCGCTGTCCTGTTGATAGCGATGCCGGCTTCAGTGTTCGCAGGTGACGGGATATGGGTCGGGCCAACCGCCCTGTACAGTACGGGTATGACGTTCGGGGAGCTTTCTGATACTGTAGAGGATATCGAGTTTGATGTGGAGAATTTCAACTATGGTGTGGAAGCACGACTGGATATCAGTATCTTCCAGGCCGGTGTGACTGCTGTATACTATGATAACTATACCGTACCATATCTTGATGTTACAATCGGCAATGCGATCGAAACCAACTTCAACCTGGGGCTCTATGCAGACCTCGGTATCGTAGGTCTCGGTCTTACTGCAGGACCCAAATATATCCTTCCTCTGGAAGAAGAGTATACTGAGGAGGCTGTAGAATGGGGTTCGAACCTCAAAGTCGAGGCTGATCTGATCCTGGGATCTACGATCCTCAGTGCATACTTCTCTGCTGATGTCTATGATCTGGAAGGATGGGCAGAGGATTCATCCTTTGATGATCTCGACGGAAAAGTAGGGCTCTCCATGCTCTTTCAGCTCTAATACCTGAAACAGACTCTGATACATACAAAAGACACCCCTGTGGTGTCTTTTTGTATGTATCAGGGTCCGTTCTGTCCCGATCCTGTGTGCCATCGGATCGCTTTGGCATAGAGGACATCCGAAAGGGTCCCGATCCATGCAGTGAGGAGAGTCTTTCTGTATGAATAGCGACAGGAGTATCTGACTTTTTGTAACATACATCGGGGTATAGTTGTATATACTGTGAGAGGGGATGATACAGCAGACGGTTTTTTGATGCAGACTGTGTATTATCTGGTATAATGGTTCAACTGCATCCACAGATGATGGGTGCATCGAGTAATGAAAGATATGCGGAGGAAGAATATGAAAAAATTGACTATGATCATGATCGCTGTTTTGTTGATAGCGATGCCGGCTTCAGTGTTCGCAGGTGACGGGATATGGGTCGGGCCAACCGCACTGTACAGTACGGGTATGACGTTCGGGGAGCTCTCTACCGAGGGGCTTGAAGGGTATGAGTTCGATGCGAGTGATTTCAACTACGGTGTGGAAGCACGACTCGATATCAGTATCTTCCAAGGGAGCGTGACAGCACTGTATCATGCAGACACGATCTTTGGTGATATACTCGAGACCAACCTCAACGCAGGGCTCTATGCAGACCTCGGTATCGTGGGTCTCGGTCTCAGTGCAGGTCCGAAATATATCGTATTGCTTGAGGAAGGATATGAAGAAGCTGTAGAATGGGGTTCGAACCTCAAAGTTGCCGCTGACCTGATCCTGGGATCTACGATCCTCAGTGCATACTTCTCTGCTGACATTTATGATCTGGAAACATGGGCTGAGACTGCAGACTTTGAAAGTCTCTACGGTAGAGCAGGGCTCTCTCTGCTGTTCCAGCTCTAATACCTGAAACAGACTCTGATACATGCAAAAGACACCCCTGTGGTGTCTTTTTGCATGTATCAGGGTTCTGCCCGTCCTGTGTATGTCCGTACACTGCCTGATCTTCTCTGCATGCATGCCTGCAGCAGCCATGGTGTACCGCTGTACACATAAGCCTGCAGGCCCTGCTCCGCGATGCCTCAGCGTACCGGGTACTCTTCTACCGGGTTGAGTGATTCGAAGTGGATCCTGTTGAGATTACGGACCTCATGGAACAGCCAGATGAGCGTGATGCCGGTAGCTGTGAGATCTGCGATGGGGAATGAGTACCATACGCCTGAGAGTCCCATGAAGCGTGGCAGGATGAGTACCAGGGGGATGAGGATGATGAACTGGCGGCTCAATCCCAGCAACAGCGCAGGAAGTGACTTCCCGATACTCTGGAACAGGGTAGCCCCGATGGCCTGGATACCGATCAGGGGCATGGTGATCATGACGATACGAAGGGCTGGTGCCGCCAGATCAAGCAGGGCCTGATCACTGGTGAACATGGAGAGCAGGGTCCTGGGGAAGAGCTCGATGACCAGGGTAGAGAAGGTTCCCATCAGTGAAGCTACCCCGATACCCAGCAGCAGGACCTTCTTGACCCGGTCGAACTTCTTTGCACCGTAGTTGTATCCTGCGATCGGCTGGAACCCCTGGATGATACCGAAGATCGGCATGAGAAAGAAGATCATAAGCCGATTGATCATCCCGAAGGCTGCGATAGCCATATCACCGCCGTAGATCTTGAGCATGTTATTCACTGCAAGAGCCATGAGACTGGTCCCGATCTGTCTGACGAAGGTCGACATCCCGAGAATGATGGTCTCGAAGGCCAGAGCTGCCTTGACGAAGAAGACCTGCCGGGTGAACTCTATCGAGCTCTTACCTCTGAGAAAGAAGATCAGTGCATAGGCGGCACTGATGACCTGGCTGATCACCGTGGCAAGGGCTGCCCCTCTGATGCCCATATCGAATCCGAAGATGAATATGGGGTCGAGGATCAGGTTCAGCCCGGTACCGATGATCATGATGGTCATGGCGACCTTCGCAGCACCTTCTGCCCGTATGATGTTGTTCGAACACATGGAGAAGGAGAGGAAGGCTGAACCGAAGAGGATGATCGACAGATACTCGGTAGCATAGGGGAGAATATCATCGGTAGCACCAAAGACCGAAAGGATCTGATGGATGAAGAGGCTGCCGATGATGGTGATCAGCACTGCGGTGATGATCGTCAGCGTGATCGCTGTCCCGGCAGCTGCAGCTGCAGCCTCAGGTTTCTTCTCACCGAGTTTTCGTGAGATGATCGATGCGGAGCCGACCCCGTACATCTGGGCGAATGCCCCGATGAGCATCTGCACCGGGAATGCGATACTCAGACCGGCGATGGCGAGCGGTCCTGCCCCCTGCCCGACGAATATGGTATCGACCAGATTGTACATGGCATTCACCATCATGCCGATCATCGCCGGGATCGAGAGTTTGGCCAGAAGGGAACCCATTGGCTGGGTGCCCATGAAATCTTTTGATTGTACGGCTGCTTTCATGCGTCTATATGCTCCATTTTCAGTATGATGGTATTGATCGTATCCAGAGAGTGCCACAGCTCCTGCTGTTCGCTGTCACTCAGGCTGGAGAGTTTCTGTGCGAACCGTGCCTGGATCTCCTTCTGACACGCTGCTGCAGTGGTCATCCCGGTCTCCGTGAGGCGTACGACGACCGCTCTTCGGTCATCCTGCGGTCGTTTCCGCAGCACGTAGCCGAGCTTCTCAAGGGAATCGACGAGGGACGTCACCGAACTCTTCTTCAGATGGATCTTGTGACAGAGATCACTCATCCTGAAGATGGTCTTCCGGTTGAGTACCACCAGGGTTTGTACCTGTGAATGGTTGAGCCCCAGCCTACGGCCGACCTCTGATTCATAGCCGTGCATGACTGAATGGATCAGTCTGGGAAACAGTTCGGTGAAGAGCTGAAACGAATCAACTCTGTCACCAGCATTCTTCTGCATGGAGACCTCCGAAAACAGACTGTCAGAAATAGAATAGTACGAAAATGAACAATATGACAGCTGTGATGAAAAGTCAACGGCAGTGCAGCCTTTCTGTACACGATTCTTCAGGATCCTGCAGGTCAGGGGGTATGGGAGACGCTCCGGGGGGATTCCCCGGAGCGTCTTTCGTGATGAGTCCTTTCCGTTGTGCAGGCCTCTAGGGCATGGAGGATCTGATCTTCTCGATGAGCTCTTCGGTACTCGGGATGATCGAAGGATAGGCGAGCTCTCCGTTGATGTAGATACTCGGCAGACAGGAGATCTGCAGCTGCTGCATACGGGCGATGTGTTCTGCCGTATTGTACCGATACTCTGCGAAATCTATCTCGTCACCGAGAATATCAGCTGCTGACTGTGCTGCAGCAAGCATATAGGTGCAGGCGGCACAGGCGATGGGATCAAGCAGGAACGCCTCTACCAGCGGTCTTTTCAGGGACTGGTAGTCCGGCAGGTCTATCTCCAGGTCACTGAAGGTGGTACTGCTGTAATCTTTCACCAGCTTCCGTATGCGCTCCGGCTCCTGTACGGCCTGAGCGACCGCTACGGCATTCTGGGCGGTACATCGTAGGGCATGTCACAGCCGGGAGCTATGATCAGGTTCTTTGTGCACGAGAGCCCGGCAGCTTCGATCTCATCGAGCAGATCCACCGTGTACTTCATATTGTCCTGCTGGTTGCCGAAGAGCATGACCGTGGTAAGCGGTATGTTCCCCCCGAGCACCACATCATAGGAATCGGTGATCTGCTTTGCCTTGATCATGCTCACATTCTCATCGATGGCTATCGAATCGGGACCGCATGCACACATCAACTCAATATTATGGATCGCATTACCGCAGACGAAGAACGAACTGAAGGTCTGTTTGCTGCGTATATAGCGAAAGAGCTCGCTGTAGGGTTCGAGGAAGAACCGTTTGAAATGTTTGGGGGAGATCTGAGACATCAGCGGGTCCACCGGGACGATGATATCCATGCCCTCTTCGGCGTAGAAGTCGACCATCCGCTTCGAGACCTCAAGGGTGTAGGCAAGCAGGGTATCGAGGTACTCCGGCCGTTTGATCATGTTCATGAAGATGTTCGTCCCCCTCAGGTGGGAGGCCAGGGTGAACGGCCCGCAGAAGAGCCCATAGAGCGCCGTGTGGTCTCCCACAGCATCTTTGAATCTCTTCATCACGTTCCAGACCATCGGGAGGCGGCCGTCCTCTTTCCCGGGCAGATACGTGGGGATCTCATCGGTATTTGCAAGCGGGTGTGAGACGACAGAGGGCAGATTGTTATCGACCCAGGCGAGAGAACAGCCGAGGATCTCCGCCTCGAGCTGCAGGTCGAACATCACCGTCTGTCCGTCGGGGCTGTAGAGCCGGTTGACTTCCATGAGCGATTCGAACAGCTTGTCAGGGTCCTGCAGCACTTCGATCGCTGTATAGCCTCTAGTCTTTCCTGCATGGATCCCCGCATAGGGACCCATGCAGGTCTCGGGACCTCCTGATGCCTCAGGATCTGTTGTATCAGTTCTTTACCAGTCATATCCATGGTGTTACTCCTTGTGTGTATGTCAGTAGGTTCCTAATGCCTTCAGCACCTTCTCCGGTGTGATCGGCCAGTCTCTGATCCAGATGCCTGTCGCATCGTGGACAGCATTCGCTATGGCAGGGGCTGCCCCGTTCATGCTGATCTCTGAGACCGATTTGCTGCCGAACGGTCCGTGCGGGTCGCAGGTCTCGATGAGCTTCACCCGGAAATCATCAGGGATGTCGTTGATCATCGGTATCCCGTAGGTCTCCAGATCGGTGGTGAGGCACTTCCCCTGCTCATCAAGGATCAGCTCCTCGAAGAGGGTATGGCCGATCGCTTTCAGCACGCCTCCGTAGATCTGCCCCTCTGCCAGTTCGGGATTGAGCGGTGTGCCGCAGTCCTGCAGCGCATAATACTTCTCCACCCGGATCTCACCGGACTCGGTGTTCACCGATACCTGAGCGAAATGGGCCCCATAGGGGAAGGCTGCCTTCTCGCAGGTGAAGGATGCGGTACCGATCAGGTGTCCGCTGCCCTCTCCGCTCTGAGACTGATGGGCGATCTGTGCGAAGGTGACCGATCCGCTCTTGCCTGCAGCTGTCTGCGGATAGGCTATGGTGATTTCATCTTCAGCCTCTCCGAGCAGCTGGGCCGCGGCAGTGATGATCTTCTGTCTCAGGGCTACTGCGGCATTGAAGACCGCCCCTCCTGAGAAGTAGGTCCCGCTGGAAGCGAAGGCTCCCGAATCGAAGGGGGTACTGTCCGTATCACCGGTCACTACTGCGACGAGGTCCGTGTCCATCATCAGTACTTCTGCGGCGGTCTTCGCACAGAGGGTATCGAACCCTGTCCCGATGTCAGCCCCTCCTGAGTGCACGATGACCGATCCGTCACTTTCGAGTTTCACCTCGGCATTGGAGTGATCGAGTCCCGGCAGTCCTGAGCCCTGCTGTACGATCGCCATACCTTTGCCGATGCGCAGCAGGGGATTCTCTGAAGTCTCGGTCTTCCCCCATTCGATCATCTGTGCACCCTGTCTGACTGCTTCAGCCAGACCGCAGCTGGTGATCACTTCCGGAGATCCTTCACGACCTTCTCCCAGGCACCTGAGGATCTCAAGGGTGACACCCTCGTCCACACGGTTCTTCTCCACCAGTGCGAGCGGGTCCATCTGAAGCTGTTCTGCCAGTTCGGCGACAGCCATCTGCAGGGCATAGTTGGCTTTCGGTGCGCCGTACCCCTGGTAGGCTCCGGTAGGCATGCAGTTGGAGTAGAACACGTTCACATCAAAGGCGATGTTATCACAGAGGAACAGCGGCAGTGATTTCGAACAGCCGTTCATGGGGACGGTCAGGCAGTGGTTGCCGAATGGTCCCGTGTTGGCTTTCAGGTCCATATACATGGCGGTGAAGGTCCCGTCCTTCTTTGCTCCGAGTTTGACTCTGATCTTCATGGGAAGCGTGAGACGCTGCAGGTATACTCCTCTTCCCGGGTGAAATGGAAGTAGACAGGTTTTCCCGTGATCCAGGTGGCATAGGCACACACCTCTTCGAGCAGGATCTCCTGCTTCGACCCATAGCCGCCGCCAACGCGCTCCTTGATCACCCGTATCTTGTTCTCGCTGATGCCGAGCACTCTGGCAGTGATCCTTCGCACGTGCCAGGGCACCTGTGTGGAGGCATGGATGATCAGACGGCCCCCTCCATCCTGGTGAAGACCACATGAGTCTCACAGGGGGTGCACTGAACCTGTGTGGTGGTATAGGTCCTCTCGATCACTGTATCGGCCTGTGCGAAGCCCTGCTCGATGTCACCGATGGAGCCTGAGACACTGGCGGCCTTGTTCCGGTGGGGATCAGCGCCGATGGGGAACTGGATCTCTATCCGTCCATCTCTCGGGTCTGCTTCTGCGTTATCGGCATCAAGAGTATCAGGAGCCCCTACCGCATAGGAGATGTGAGCCTTATGGATGATCGGGGCATCGGGAGCCTCGGCCTCATCGATCGTGAATATCGGTGTGAGTTCTTCGTAGGTGACATCGATGCAGGAGAGTGCCTTGAGGGCTGTCTGTTCATCGACAGCTACGACACCGGCTACCCTGTCACCGATATGGTACAGTTTTCTTGCGAACATCCTTCGGTCATAGGGTGATGGTTCGGGGAACCCCTGCCCTGCGGGGGTGTAGTAGACATCGGGTACATTCTTATAGGTCAGTACCAGTACCACCCCCGGAAGCTGTTCAGCTCTGGTGGTATCGATCTCCCTGATATAGGCATGGGCATGGGGGCTGTGCAGCAGCTTGAGCACCAGTGACCCTTGTGTGACCATGTCTTCCACAAACGCCCGTTCTCCCTGGACCAGTCGCTGTCCGTCGATCTTTCGATGGTTCTTTCCGATGATCCTCAGATCCGGTCTGAACTCCTCACTGACTTTCCGGCTATGCTGCGGATCTGTGATCCGGCTCTTCGCGATCTCGACGGCAGTGAAGAACTGCTGGTAGCCGGTGGCACGGTTATAGAGACCTGAGAATGCATCCTGGATCTCCTCTCGTGAGGGGTCCGGGATCCTGTTGAGCAGATCAGTGAGCAGCAGAGCGGCTGCAGGGGCATTGTACCCGGACTGCACGACTCCCGCATCGATGAGAGCGGACTGCACGGCACTGAGGCTGTTGCCTGCTCCAGCGAGGGACTCTATGGTGTCGATCGTATGCCCGCTGATCTGTCCGGTGACCATCAGTCCTGCATTCACCGGCCGGTGATCAAAGAGGATGGTATCGCTGCCGGTGAAGCCATAGCGGTCATCGCTGTTGCGAACAGATGAGAATCCGAGCCGCTGCAGGAACTTCTGCAGAGACTCTCCGGGGCTGTTTCAACACTTCTGGAGACGCCGTTCAAGGTGAATGTGATGTTCATCGTGCACCTCCTGCACAGGATCTGATTCCCTCTGCTATGAGTCGTGCACTCGTGTATCGAAGGAAATCTCTGGAACAGTGGATGTCCTCATCGATCGGATCAAGAGTGTCCAACGCATCGAGGATCAGAGGGACAGGCTCTGAGGATGATCGAGCGGCTGTGTATACCTGTCCGATCTCCTTCAGGCTCCTGACGGTCGCATGCAGCCCGCTGATCACAACCAGCGGGTCGGTCATATCATTGCGGCAGGAGACGGCAACCTGCACCTTCGGTGCGGACCCACTTGATCTGCGATAGATCGAACTCGAGCAGTATCGCTGATCGGTCTTCAGCACGACAGCGGTGATGAGCAGTTTCGAGCTCCCCTCATAGGCAAGGATGGGGATGCTCTCTCCGTTCCCGGTGAGAAGCTGTGCCTCAAGAGCAGCGAGGACCGGGGTGAGCAGTGCATGCTTCCAGCCTGCTGCGATATTCCCGCCGATCGTCGCCATGTTCCGTACATTGCGTGAATAGAGTCCTGCAGCGGCCTGCTGCAGGGATCGGGGGATCAGCGGGCTGTCGATCAGCTGCTGCAGGGTCACTGTCGCTCCTATACTGACGGTCGTATCGGTGCAGGTGATGTGATCGAGTCCCAGAGCTTCGAGTGAGATCGCTCTGCTCACCTCCTGCGGGCAGCGTGCATGGTTGATGCAGGTCCCGCCTGCGAAGAATGCGGCTTGCCGGTCCTCTGCGATCAGCTCCATGGCCTCTTGTACACCTTCCGGTCGTATGAATTCCTGTATCATCTAATCCTCCTGCCCGGCTGCAGCAGGGATGCTGTTCTGCTGTGGTCGGGCACTATAGTCGTCGAGTCCCACCGGTTCTGACGGTCTCTTCCTGATGATCTGTTCATCACTGCCGTCGTCCGTGAGCATCTTCTTCATGAGTACACGGGAGCCTGCAAGCTCCCCGTACTGCAGGCAGTAGTCGGTGCACAGCTGCCTGGTGATCTGTCGGTACCGATCGACCGGGTACTCCCCGGTATCGATCAGCAGTGCCTTCCTGTACCCGTCGATCACCATACCGATATACTTCTTTGCCAGTTCCGATCCGTACCGCTGGGCATATCTGTCATACTCGAGCAGGTGGTAGGTACCGTCTTCGGCTTCTGCATACCGTCGTGTCACGTACAGTGAGGCAAGTCCCTGTTCGGCCAGCCGCTGCTGTGACCCGAGGAACAGGGCGATGCAGTCATGCACCCGCGGGAGCAGCAGGGTATGCCGGTCTGATACCAGCCCGAGGGTACTGTTCGAGCACAGCCCGAACCCGATACGGATGACCTCGCATTCCCCGGGAGCCTGGTCGATATGCTCCTGTATGACAGCTTTCAGGTTCCGGGGGTTGCTGTGAAGGGCAAAGGGGACCACCGTGCAGCTCATGTCACGCGGGATCATCGAGCTGCACTCGGAGAATACACTGTCGCAGATGATCAGATGGTCCATTCGTCTCTCAGCCCCTATTCTCTGTGTTCGGTCCTCAGGAGATCGCTCCGATGATGATCGGATCAGCCTCTCCTCCAGCGGTCTCCTGTGCGATCAGCTGCTTGCACAGTACCACACACTCTGAAGCGGTATTCGAGTAGCCGTCAGCAGTGATGGTCTTCGTCCACTGCGGGGTGACCGGTCCTCCTCCGAGGATCACTTTATACTGGTTCCTGATCCCCATGGCAGCAAGGGTGTCTATGAGTTCCTTCTGGTAGGGGAGGGAGGTGGTGATCAGGGTAGAGCAGGCGATGATGTCGGCTTTCACCTGTTTCGCCGTCTCTATGAACTTCTTCACCCCCACATCGATACCCAGGTCTATGACCTTGAAGCTGTTAGCGGAGAGGATGGCCTTCACCAGGTTCTTCCCGATATCGTGGTGGTCTCCGGACATGACTCCCAGTACGACGGTGCCGGCGTCTGAGGAGTCACCGCCGTCTGCTTTGATCTTTTCGAGCAGCAGATCCATCGCACAGGTGGCGGCATCTCCTGCGAGCATCAGCTCGGGAAGAAAGGCCTCGCCCTCTTCGAAGCGTTCACCCATCTCATCCATAGCAGCCTGGATGCCCTCTTTGATCGTCGTCAGCGGATCCATGCCGCTATCGATACTCTCCTGTGCCACTTCCAGAGCGATGTCCTCTTCGCCCTCTATGACCGCTTCATATAGTTTCTTGGTAATATCATTCATCTTCATACTCCTTGTTAATGATCAGCAGGGGGGTGCCTACAGAGGCAGCCCGAACTCGACAGCCTCTTTTCTCACCTGGTCATACACCGCTTCTGCTTCCGGGAGCGGTCTGAAGTTCTTGAGGTCCCACACTTCCTGGACGGGTTTCCCGATGTTCGGTGACTTGATCGTGCTTTCGAACTTGGGCAGGACCTGTTTGACCAGCTCATTCACATCACTCAAGGCCATGCCCGATGCGGCATGTGCCACTTCAGCACACCATCTGCAGTCCAGGGGAGAGAGGTAGTCATTCAGCTTGCCGCCTGCAGAACGCGGGCCGGTAGAGAAGGCCGCTCCTGAGGCTGCGATCACGGCGACTCCTGCAAGGGTCTCATAGAGCAGTTCTTTCGTTCCCGGTCCTGAGACCTGATTGGCGATGCCATGGGTGATCAGGTGGGTGTTCCTGCTCAATGCCTGATGGGTCATGCTCAGGGCCCAGAGTCCTTCCCTGTTCACGTTTGAGAGGTACCTGATGTCGTAGAGTTCTCCACCGCCGACGCTTGCAAAGAGTATCGCGTACTGCAGCAGGGAGGCTGCGATACTGGAGATGACAGCACCTTCAGGGGTCCCCGGCATACCGCCGATCATTCCCGGTGAACCGGCGAAGATCATACCGTCCATAGCGAGGGTATGTACCACTTTATGCAGTGTCTGGTTATTGATCTTCATCTCTGATGGGTAGAGGATCAGTGAGAGGTCGGTATTATAGAAATTGCCTTTGGTGCCGTAGCAGAACTGACCGAACTCGGTGACCGCTGAGATGTTGCCGATACCCGGCATCCCCTCTCTTCCGGCCTTCTTTCGGATCTGGCGATGCATGCGTCCCTGTTCATAGCACAGCAGGGTCTCTGAGGGGTCGTTCGGCAGGGCATCGAGTCCGTTGATGGTGCACAGTGAGCCTCCCTCGAGGATATCGACTTCAAGCTGTCTGGCGATCCCTTCGGTCAGCAGCGGCCATACGTCCTCTGATATCGTGATCCCCAGAGAGGATCCGAAGAGCATGGGAGTCGGGTCTGAGGGGGTCCTGGAGCGCATGACGCGCTGATCCTGACCGAAACCGATCTTCAGTTCCGAGGGTGCCAGGTGCAGGGTGCTGTCCAGTTCGTCCTGATCGATCTTCACGATGCGGTCTCTGGCTTCGTTGAGCATCCCCAGTTCCAGGGCCAGTTCATAGCCGGCCTTGTAGAAGGTGTCTGCAAGGTCCATATCCATGTTCACGGGATTGTCCTTGTCGACACTGTTCGCAAGCCCGTATTTCTTGATCATACTCTTGACACCCTTGGGTATCTTCTTCAGGTCCCAGTCATGAGCGCTGCAGTATTCTCCTTCTCGTGATCGTCTGAGAATCTCAATAAGATCCGGTTTCTGTTTCATACATAATCTCCTTATCCACGTGTAGTATCCATCTTGTGCGGGGGATACATCCCCCTTCGAATATCCATAACACACAGTCCATGCAATCGATCGACTGTTCCTTGTTCAGTGCATGCCTCGAGTGCGGCATGCTGTACCACGGTTCTCACTAAACAAGCAATTTGGTTTTAGACTTGCCCTGGACAAGGTTTCATTTGCTGTATCTACAGAAAGTGACGTATCGGCAGCCCCGGGTACCCGTCTCTGTATCACCTGTCAGCTGTACACCTCCTTTCTCTGTTCAGGGGCGCTCCTGTGATCCGGGAAGTGGACGTGTCTGACCAGTTCCCGTGCGAACGAAGCCCGTGAAGAGAGTTCTATGATCTGCATCTGCTGTGAGAGCCTGCGGCATCTGTCTCTCGTATCGCTGCTGATCAGCTGATCGACCGCTCCGCTTCCTGCACTGTTCCCGATCATCTCGATACACCCGGCAGGGACTGCCGGGAGCATCCCGATTCGAAGCAGTGCATCGGATGAGAGGCTGGTACCGAACCCTCCTGCGATCAGTACCCGATCGATCTGCTCAGCTCCGATGGCAGCCTCACTCAGCAGTGCATCGATACCGGCAGCAACCGCCGCCTTGGCAAGCTGGATCTCCCTGATATCCTTTCCCGTCAGCCAGATGTCATCTGAGATCATGAAGGCCTTCTTCCCGTCCCGTATCACACAACGTGAACTCAGAGGCTGTTCCGTGTCCTCCTGCGTATCACCGGTGAATGAGCGGGCTGCGAATCTGCCGTCGGGCCGTATGATCCCCTGATCAAGCAGCACCGCGGCTGCATCCACAGCGCCAGAACCGCACAGGGCATGTGCCGGGACCCTGTCGATGGTACTGAAGACCAGCTCGGAGCCCTCCATCCAGACATGGTCGATCGCTCCGCTCACCCCTGCAGAGCCGCAGGAGAGGACTGCTCCTTCGAAGGCAGGACCTGCGGCAGCTGATGCTGCGAAGATACTGCCTCTGCAGGAGAGTACGATCTCCCCGTTGGTACCGATATCGATGAAGAGGACCACATCCTCTGCCCTGTCCATGTCTGCAGCTATGCAGCCTGAGACCACATCCGCTCCAAGATAGGCTGAAGCTGAGGGACCGCACAGGCAGGAGCATCCCGGGTATGCCTGCAGCAGCGGGCGATGATCGGCAGCCGGGCCGACCGGCTGTGCCTGTCCTGCCTCGCGCAGGGAGAATGACGAGAGCACCTGCTGCTCTGAGGTGAACAGCGGTATGTAGGGGTATCGGGCCAGCGTGATCGGCTGCATACCGAGCAGCAGGTGCAGCATGGTGGTGTTGCCTACCAGCAGGGCACAGCGGAACTGATGATCGGGTATCCGATGGCTGTGCAGAAGCTCTGCGATGAGCTGTTCCAGTTCTCTGATGACCATCTTCTGAAGCAGCTGTGTCCCCTGTTCATGCTCGATGGTGTAGGAGATCCTGGCTATGACATCTGATCCCCTGCTGCTCTGCGGGTTGAGCGCAGAGGCCGCTCCCAGCACCCTGCCTGTCTCCAGCTGGACCAGATAGACAGCTAGGGTGGTCGTCCCGATATCGATAGCAGCGCCGTAGCGGTGAGCCTCCTCTTCATCCTCAGCTCCCAGTGAGATCCCCACTACCTGGTGATCGAACAGCTCGAGGGTCAGATCGGCCAGTTCCTGTTCGCTCCGGTCTGATCTCTTCTGCAGGAACTGTTCTACCGTCGGGAGGACAGAACGTGCCGCTGCAGGCCAGTGAACCCTCTCATATTCGGGTGCACAGCCTGTAAGGACCTGCTGCAGCCGGGTCAGGGTGGATCGCTGGTCGGTGATCGATGGGCAGGCTGCAAAAAGCCGTACAGCGCGGAACAGCGGCCCGGACTGTATGGCTGAGGATGTCCGGGTGAAGGAGGTCTGGATCTGTGGTGCGGCGGGATCCATGGCGTGCAGAAGGGTACACTCCAGATCCTGCTGCACGGTCAGGCAGCAGGAGAGCCTGATGCCATCTGCGATCTCCCGGGGGCTGAGTGCCTGATACTCCTCATCAGTGATCGGTGGAGGGGTCTCCATGCTGATCCTGATGCGGCATTTCCCGCAGGTCCCTTTACCTCCGCAGACGGTGGCATAGCGCAGTGACTGCAGAGCTGCTGCAGATGTACGTGCCCGTACCTGCTCGATCGCTTCATAGAGGCGTGTCCCTGCCGGTACGTGTACTGATGATCCCAGAGGCTGCAGGGTTACGCGGCATGATCGTGCTTCAGACATCTGCTATCGTTCCTCCCTGAAGTAGGAGGCTCCGAGAGCCTGGGGGGCCTTGCTGAAGGAGTCCTTCCTCATGGTATCGATCACCAGGACCATGATGGTCATGAGATAGGGAAGGGCGTCGAGAAAATAGGTCGAGATCGGCAGATCGAATCGCTGGAGCCGGAACCCTATGATGTCCAGACCGCCGAAGAAGAGGGCCCCGAGGATCACCTTGTAGGGGTTCCATTTCGAGAAGATCACCAGTGCGACGGCGATCCAGCCCCGCCCTGCGACCATGGAATCCTGCCAGGAGGGACATAGACCAGAGACAGATACCCGCCGCCCAGTCCACACAGAGCCCCTCCGAGCAGGGCATGTGCATATCGGCTGGCTGTTACGGAGATTCCCAGAGAATCAGCGGCAGCAGGGTTCTCTCCAACCATCCTCCCGTTCAATCCCCAGCGGGTATGATAGAGGTAGAGACCTGCGGCAAGGACCAGCAGATAGCTGAAGTAGATGAGCAGATCCTGATTGAAGAAGATATCCCCGATGATCGGGATGTTCCCGAGCAGGGGGATCCTGATCTTCGTGAAGGTATCTATGATGACCTGAGGGTCTTGTTCCCGACGATCGGTGTCCCGACGAAACCTGCGAAGCCCGTCCCGAAGAGGGTGAGGGTCAGTCCCGAGACGATCTGGTTGGCTCTGAGGGTGATGGTGAGGAACCCGAAGATCAGTGCCCCGACACTCCCTGCAGCAGCAGCTGCCGCCACGGCGAGGAGGGCATTCTCAGTCATGAACCCGACGGTGAAACCGGTCACCGCACCCATGTACATCATGCCTTCGACACCGAGATTGAGGTTGCCGCTCTCTTCGGAAAGCAGTTCTCCCAGCGTTGCCAATAGCAGAGGAGTAGCTGAGACCACTGCAGCACTGAAGAACAATACGAACCACTGTATATTCATCATCCTACTCCTGTATCGGTTCTGTCGTCGCTTCGAGCAGCAGTCGTTCTGCCTTCTTCGAAGTGAAGACCATCTGGTATTTTATGAAGAACTCACTGCCGAGCACGAAGAAGAGGATCAGTCCCTGCAGCAGTGATGCGGCGGCCTGGGGGATCTGGTAGACCGTCTGGATATAGGAGCCGCCTTCGACCATGACCGCGAACAGGAAGGAGGCTGCCAGGATGGCTATCGCATCGAGTTGGGCAAGCCAGGAGATGATGATAGCCGTGTACCCGACATTGTTGCTCACGTCGATGCTGAGCGTCCTGTTCACTCCCGCGATCTGGATCATCCCTACCAGTCCGCAGATACCGCCGCTGACGAAGAGGGTGCTGAGGATGATTTTCTTCACCGGCATGCCGGCATACTGAGCCGTCAGTTCATTCTCGCCGATGACCCGGATCTCATACCCTTTCTTGGTGTAGGTGATGAACAGGTACATGAACAGCACCAGCAACGGGACCAGGATGATCCCGATGTGGATACCGAAGATCCTGGGAAGCTGTGCACTGCTTGCAAGATTCGGGATCTTCGGGTAGCCGAATGCTTCAGGGTCTCTCCAGGCCACATACTGGATGTAGGTGATCCACTTCAGTGCCACATAGTTGAGCATGAGGGTGAGGATCGTCTCATTGGTGCGGTACTTCACTTTGAGAAAGGCTGGCAGCAGGGCCCAGAGCCCGCCGCAGAGGATCCCTGCCAGCCCCATGAGCGTAAGGACCAGCGGCTGGGGCAGATGGCTGTAGTTCAAACCGACGAAAGCCGCACCGAAGGCTCCCATCATGATCTGTCCCTCTCCCCCGATGTTCCAGAATTTCATCCTGAAGGAGAGACCGATCCCCAGAGAGGTCAGGGCAAGGGGATCATACGGGTCAGGGTCTCCTTGAATCTGTAGGAGGATCCCAGTCCTCCCTCCAGGATCGATCCATAGACGGAGATGGGGTTGTGACCGAGGAACAGGAGCAGCACTCCGGCAAAGACCAGAGAGGAGAGGATCGCAGAGGCCCTGATCAGGACTTTGCGTCTCAGAGAGCAGGTGGGCAGCTGGATGACTCTAACCATGACAGCACTCCTGTCCATCGCTGGCCATCATCATGCCCAGTTCATACTTCGTGGTGGTCTTCGGGTCGGCGATGCCTGAGATCGCTCCGCAGTAGAGGACCATGATCCGGTCACATACCTCCAGCAGCATATCGAGATCCTCGGCGATCAGCAGCACGCCCACTCCGAGCTGTTTCTGCTCGTTGAGCAGTTCGATCACCTTGTGGGTGACTCCGAGGTCCAATCCCCGTACCGGATAGGCCGCGATGAGGATCTCCGGCTTGCTCATCAGTTCTCTGCCGATCAGGATCTTCTGCATGTTCCCTCCGGAGAGGACCCTCACCGGTTGATCGATTCCCGGATGCATGACTTCGAGTGAGGTGATCAGCTGTTCGGTCTTCCTGTGGGCCTCTTTGCGATCGATCAGCATACCACGCTGCTCCGGTAGTCCCTCAGCTGCACGTTATCGATCAGACTCATGTTCCCGACAAGTCCCATACCCAGACGGTCCTCGGGGACGAAGTTCAGATGGACCACCCCTTTCTCGAAGATCTGCTTGGCAGAGAGTCCTGCGATGTTGTCGTTACCGACGAGGACTTCACCGCTGCTGATCTTCTGCAGTCCGACAAGTCCCTGACACAGCTGTCTCTGCCCGCTTCCGGACACTCCTGCGACTCCCAGGATCTCTCCACCGTAGAGATCGAACGAGACATCTTTGAGCGAACGCATGCAGGAGGCATCCTCGATCGTGAGATTCCGTACTTTCAGCAGGACCTCACGACGTTCACTCTTCACACGGGGATACTCCATCAGCATGGTCTTTCCCACCATCAGTTCTGCGAGTTGCTTCTGGGTCACTTCCGGTGTGTTGACCGTCGCGACGTTCCGGCCTTTGCGCATCACTGTGACCCTGTCGCTGATCTCCATCACCTCAAAGAGCTTATGGGTGATGATGATCGCGGTCTTCCCCGCAGCCTTGAGGGTCCTGATGATCGAGAAGAGCCTGTCTGTCTCCTGCGGGGTAAGGACGGTCGTGGGTTCATCGAGGATGAGTACCTCAGCCCCCCGGTAGAGGACTTTGAGTATCTCGACTGTCTGCTTCTCTCCGACCCCCATGTCCTTGATGCGTTTATCAAGGGGGATGCAGAGCCCGGTCTCCTCGATGATCTTCTGTATCCGGTGCTGCAGTTCTCTGGGCTTCAGCAGAAAGGAACCTTTGGGGCCTGCACAGATGTTCTCCCATGCTGTAGAGGCTTCCACGAGTTTGAAGTGCTGATAGATCATGCCTATGCCCGCATCGATGGCATCCTGCGGTGCATGGAACGAACAGGGTCTGCCGCGAAGACAGATGCTGCCGCTGTCGGGCCGATAGATGCCTGAGAGGATGTTCATCAAGGTGCTTTTCCCTGCACCGTTCTCTCCCAGGATGGCATGGACCTCGCCTGATCGTATCTGCAGATCAACACAGTCGTTCGCTTTGAGCGAACCGAAGGTCTTCGTGATCCGGTTCATTTCGATGCTGTTCACATGTTCCAAGGTAATCTCCTGATCTGTACGGGTAGTGTCGATGAAGTGTGAGGGACAATCTGAAGATTGTCCCTCTCCTGTTTCCGTTACCTGAATTCCCGGGGATCCCCCCCCTGTGATCAGTTGATAGCTCCCAGGACCCCTTCGACCAGCCAGTCGAATCCAAGCAGCGCGCCATCATCCATCTGGCTGCCTGCAGGGACTTTCAGGCGCCGGTGTTATCGTTCAGCGGTCCCTTGAACACGGTGAACTCACCGTTTCTCATGAGGTCTTCGATCTCTGCTACTGCAGCTGCTGCTTCTGCAGGTGCGTTCTTACCCAGTTCTGCCAGACGCACGATGTCCTCATCCATGCCTCCCCAGTAGTTATCTGCTGTCCAGGTACCGTCCAGTACCGCCTGCACTTCCTGCAGGTAGTAGGGGGTCCAGTTCCAGTAGGGGGAGGTCAGGCAGGCTTCGGGAGCTGCAGCGTTCATGTCTGCATGGTATCCGATCCCCCATACACCGCGGGCTTCGGCCGCCTGTAGGTTCGCAGGTGCGGTCTGATGCTGTGCGATCACGTCGCAGTCGTTGTCGATCAGAGCGAATGCGGCTTCCTTCTCCCGTGGAGGGTCATTCCAGTCATGGGTCCAGATCACTTCGACGGTGATAGCGGGATCGATGCTTCGTGCACCGAGGGTGAAGGCATTGATGCCGCGAACGACTTCAGGGATCTCGAACGCCGCGACATAGCCGAGCTTTCCGGTCTGTGTCTTCAGTGCTGCTACGATTCCTGAGAGGTAGCGTGCCTCATACATCCTGCCCAGATAGTTCACGGCATTGTCAGCCTGTTTGTATCCGCCGCAGTGGAAGAACTTCACATCGGGGTTATCCTCTGCTACGGTGAGCATATAATCCATGTAACCAAAACTGGTGGCAAAGATCATCTTCGCGCCTGTGCGATCATGTCTCTCATGACCTTCTCGGACTCCTGAGTGTTCGGCACGCTCTCTTTGTAGAGTGTCTTCACCCCGAGTTCGCTTTCGATGGCAAGTCGGGCGGTGTTGTGCTGCTGTGTCCATCCATTGTCCCCGATCGGACCGGTAAAGACGAACCCTACTTTGAATTCTTCAGCGCTCTCCTGTGCACCTCCGGCAAACAGGGAGATGGAAACGAGCAGGACCAGGATCATGCAGGAAAATCTCTTCATCATATACTCCTTTTTCAAAAATGAACTGCATCTGCAGAGGACAGATCATACGATCGTCATCGGCAGTGATACAAAACCGAGTCAGAGTGGAGGATTTTAGAAAAGAGGTATGAACCCGCTTCTCATGGAAGAACCATGTGCATGAGGTTTCTTACGTCTACACGAATGTGAGACAAGAACTGTCTGTTTTAGACTTGCAGCAGTTTGCCTGCAAGGTGTCTTGGTTACTTGTGGGATACATAAGTGCTCATGTACCTGTTCACCTAAACAATTTCACATAAAATAGTAGCATCGCGATTCCTATAACGCAATCATTATTTAAAAAAATTATTCAATCTTGCACTATCTTATGATATTGCCCATCTAGATACCCATTAACAGCCGTACATCAGCTGATCGGGGGTATCACCTCATCGCTGATGTATGACAGAGATCATATAGCACGTTCTGTGCCAAGTACTGTGATCCGGTAGTGAAAGAATATGAAAGCATGCTGGGGCTGCCAGGTATCCGACAGGTACAGGGCAGGCGGACACCATGAGGTGGAGGTAGAGGCCCAGGTCTCAGATCGCTGGAGTATACAGCAGGCTGATCTGAGCAAGAAGAGGCTACGAGAATGTAGGTTTTTCGTAAGAATCTGACAAAAGGGTAGGATTTGTTCCTGAACGGGCAGCTGGAGTGCTGCAGAGGGGGGGCGAAGGAGGCCCTATCGCAGAACCCTACCTGCAGGTAGGATTCTGAAGCACGGTAGGGAATGATATGGCGGGGAAGCCAGCATCGCAGTTGATACGGGCTCTGTGAGGGTGTACACTGTATTCAGGTCCAAATGAATACAAAGGAGTGATCATGGAAGAAGATCGGGTAGTGGCATTAGAGGTGTCATCGGCATACCATGACGACATGCTCAAGGAACTGAACGGTGTGATCATCCAGCAGCAGAAACAGATCGAAGAACTCGATCTGCGGTTGAAGCATATGTCACAGAAGATCGATAATCTCGTAGAGATCGTCGGTGATGACACCGGTCCGAGCGAACGGCCCCTCACTACTAGGAACGAACAGCTGCCGTCAACCTGACGGCAGCTGATGCGTGGATCCCTGCAGAGGATCAGGGTCCCGGTATACCCGGTACTCCTATGCGTTCATGAACAGTTCAATATCATCCTTGACATCCCCGATCCCCGCGATGCCGAACTGCTCGATGAGCACCGTGGCCACGTTCGGTGAGAGGAATGCCGGGAGCGTCGGTCCCAGATGGATGTCCTTCACCCCGAGATAGAGCAGGGCGAGCAGTACGATGACCGCTTTCTGTTCATACCAGGCGATGTTGTAGGAGATCGGCAGTTCGTTCACATCACTGAGTTCGAACACCTCTTTGAGCTTGAGAGCGATCAGTGCCAGTGAGTACGAGTCGTTGCACTGTCCTGCATCGAGGACTCGCGGGATACCGCCGATGTCTCCGAGGTTCAGCTTGTTATAGCGGAACTTCGCACAGCCTGCGGTCAGGATCACGGTATCATCCGGGATCTCACGGGCGAACTCGGTATAGTACTCTCTGCTCTTCATCCTGCCGTCACAGCCTGCCATGACGAAGAATCTCTTGATCGCTCCGGTCTTGACCGCATCGACCACCGCATCTGCGAGCTTGAATACCTGCTCGTGGGCGAATCCTCCGATGATGCTGCCGTGTTCGATGTTCTCCGGGGGATCGCACTCCCTTGCATTCTCAATGATCTTTGAGAAGTCCTTATGCCCTCCTGCGGGTCTGTCTGGGATATGGATACAGCCCTCGAACCCCGAGGCTCCGGTGGTATAGACCCGGTGCTTATAGGACTCTTTCGGGGGGACGATACAGTTGGTGGTGAACAGGATCGGGCCCTTGAAGGATTCGAACTCAGTGGTCTGCTTCCACCAGGAACCGCCGTAGTTCCCCCTGAGGTTATCGTACTTCTTGACGCCGGATAGTAGTGGGCTGGAAGCATCTCACCATGGGTGTAGACATCGATACCGGTCCCGGCAGTCTGTTCAAGCAGTTCCTCGAGGTCCTTGAGGTCGTGACCTGAGATCAGGATCCCGGGTCTGTCCCCTGCTTCGATCGATACGGTGGTGATCTCAGGGTTCCCATAAGTCGAGGTGTTCGCGGTATCAAGCAGGGCCATCGCCGAGACACCGAGTCTTCCGGTCTCAAGGACCAGGGCAACCAGGTCATCGACACTCAGAGAGTCATCAAGGGTCGATGAGAGGGCATGGTACATGAAGGCAGCCACATCCGGGTCATGGTATCCGAGGTTGTCGGCATGTTCATAGTATGCAGCCATACCCTTCACACCGTAGACCACCAGTTCTCTCAGCGATCTGATGTCCTCATCCTCAGTACTCAGGACACCGACGGTCTGAGCCTTCCGGGCATATTCTGCCGGGGAAGCCGGCTGCCAGGTCGCTGCATCGGGCTTGTGAGACGGGAGGATACCGCTGCTGTAGGTCTCGATCTCCTTTCGCAGGGCATTCCTGTAGTGCAGGGCCTGAGTGATGCTCTTCTCGAACACTCCCTTATCAAAGTTCGCATTGGTTATGGTGCTGAAGATGGACTCGGTGAAGAACCGGTCAAGACCGGGGACACTGATGTGCTGATCAGCAGGCTGATCCTTGTACCATGCGATCCCCCGCAGGACGAACATCAGCAGATCCTGCAGATCGGCAACGGTATCGGTCTTCCCGCAGACTCCTCGAACGGTACAGCCGGTCCCTTTGGCTGATTCCTGACATTGGTAACAAAACATAATCCCTCCTGAGACCTGCCGGGGGGCAGGCCATGTTCGTTGAATGACTGTACCGTACCATGCCGGTACAGTGTCGTTCAGTAACCTGTGTTACGCAGGGGCAGATGTCTGCTCTCATATGCTGGTAGTGTATCACTGGTGTGTTCAGAGCGTTATGATCTGATACCCTGCGACGATGTATTCCTCCATGCTCGGATGTCCCTTCATGTCGCCGAGAAGCGTCAGTTTCATCTGCTTGGCCGTCTCCATCGTGCCCATGGTCGAAGAGCATGCCGCACAGACACCTGCGATCAGTCCATGTTCCATGCAGGCATGAAAGAGCTTGGTGAAGGGGGTCTCGCCGGCTGAGAAGTCTTTGAGCAGTGCTGTGGCACTGCCCTCGATGATCAGCATGGTATCATATCCCTTCTCATGCAGATCGAGGGTATTGAGCAGGGCATGTGCGAAACACATCATCTCACCGTTAAACGCGAAGATAGCGATCTTCCTGTCCATATCAGGACCTCCTGTGGGTGACTTTATCATTCGGACGAATTCTCAGCGCAGTCCATTCCTCATTGATCGTCCGTTGTGCTACCGGTTGCAGGCCGTAGGCTGCGAAGAACTCGGTGACAGCCTTTCTATTGATCAGAGGGTTGCCTTTGCGGGAGGCAGGCCGGGGAAAGCAGAACCAGAACAGCCCGTCATGGGCCAGTGCACGCAGTACCTGATCGATCTCCTCTCCCGCGGTATCGAGACTGGTGACGAACAGGAAGACCGAAGGGTATGCCCTTCCTCTGATGTCACGGTCGATCCCCGCAGTGAAGTACTGTTCATACTCCGAGAAGGATTTTGGTGCGTGCAGCACAAGGATCCGATCGCTCTTAGTCAGTCGTAGCCGTTGTATCGATGTATGCATGAGATAACTCCTACCATAACTATACTTGGTGATACTGCTTCTGTTTAGAGTTGGAAGGTGAAAAAAATCAAATCGTCACCTGCTCCTACTGCAGCTTCTTCATATCCGGATCCTGATCAGGGGTATGGGTCTTCATGTACTCATGCTCGGTCTTGAGGTGCTTGAGGTACTCTTCAAGGGTCCAGGAGGCGGCGGTGTCGGTGACCATGGCAAAGATGATATCCTGCGGCCGGGAGGAGGCACTCTTGATCCCCCGCATGATCGCGAACACATGTTCCTTGATGAAGGACTGGATGATCACCACCCGTCCCTGACGGCGGAGCAGATCCTCGGGCAGTTCGGTAAGGGCAGTCTCAGGATCCTGGGATCTCTCCAGAAGCTCTCGGTGATCTCGGATACACGACGGCTGAGCATCGAGTGTCCGATGAACTGCAGATACACCTCCATCTGGGCTGTGTCTTTCTGCATGTGCTTCTCTGCACTGATGAGCCCCTTCTCTATCTTATCAGGTGCGATCCCGGTTATGAGGCAGAATGTCTTGTTCATCTATGGCTCCTTGAACATATCGTACTATATTTCTCAGCCATACTCAAACACCGTCGGACCTGTTTCTACAGGAAATCAGGTACGCTGGTGAATCCATCGATATTTATCATGGAAAAATCCACCGGGTTCCTGTATACTGTAGCCCGTGACCAATACGATACAGTTCAGGGGTACATGGTATGATCAGCAGTGCAGCGACAGATACATTGACCTATTACGATAATCACGCAGCAGCCACAGCGCAGCGATACGAGCAGGTAGACAGCCGTCTGTTTCTCGAGGGGCTGCCGATATGGGTGCAGAACAAGGCGAAGATCCTCGATCTCGGCAGCGGCAGCGGACGGGATGCGGCGTTCCTGCTCTCAGAAGAGTATGATGTCTACGGCATAGACGGATCGAAGGCGATGGTCGAAGAGTCGATCAGGCTGCATCCAGAACTCTCAGAGCGCCTGACCCATCAGATCCTCCCGGGGCCCTTCCGTATCGCGATGAGTCCTTCGATGCGGTCATCTCCATAGCCTTTCTGATGCATCTGAACCGGTCTGATGTGCAGGAACTGTGCAGGGAGGTACTCAGGGTGCTCTCGCCCCACGGTGTGTTCTGGTTCTCGATCAGACTCCCTGCCGGTGATGAGAGCACCGGGCAGCCAGGTGCCGAGGATCACTGCAGTGAGGTCTTCGATGAGTCTGACCGATTCTTCCTTCGTCAGTCGGTAACCCTGTGGCGGGAGCTGATCGAGGCTCAGGGGTTCTACTGCAAGAAATGCTACCTTGATGAGGATGCCCTGGGCAGGTCCTGTCAGTGGGGACGGTTCGCTTTTGTCAAAGATGAGCGCTAGAACCCCTCTCGAACCATAACAGCCCTCTATACCTAATACACTATTTTTAGTATATTTATGCAACAAATATACTAAAGTGGTGATTATGGACATAACAGAACTGAAGATCACAGCATCTCTGGCCATGGTGGAACTGCATGATGATGAGATAGCCTCATTGTCAGCTGCCGTCAATGACATGCTCGACTATTTCGCGCTCATGGAGCAGATCGATGTAGAGGGTCTGGAACCCACTACCCATGCCTTCATCTCACAGCAGCCCCTCCGGGAAGATATCATCTCTGCAGAACAGGTCTGCAGTCCGCAGCAGCTCGTCGCACGAAGTGCCGAGCATGATGGAGAGCACTTCATCATACCGAACGTACTGTAGGGGGGGGATATATGCACGAAGAGATCGATCATAGCGCATGGAGAGCACTCACCTCATCAACAGCGCAGCTCACAGACTACCACCACCGCCTGCTGTCCCTTGATGATCGTGTCGGGGCCTTTCTGGAATGCGATCCTCACAAGGGTGCATCACTCACCTGTGCACAGGATCATCCGCTCTCCGGGATACCGTTCGCGGTAAAAGATAACATCGCCCTCAAGGACTTCTCCCTCACCTGCGGATCGAAGATCCTGCAGGATTTCATCTCTCCCTACAGTGCCACCGCAGTGAACCGACTGCTCGAGTGCGGGGCTGTACCTGCAGGCAAGGTGAATCTGGATGAGTTCGGTATGGGTTCTGATACGACGAACTCCGCATACCGGAGGACCATCAATCCGTGGCATGCAGATCGGGTGCCCGGAGGCTCCAGCGGCGGTTCGGCTGCGGCGGTCGCCGCAGGCATGGTACCGTACGCTCTCGGTAGTGATACCGGAGGTTCGGTCCGCCAGCCTGCGAACTTCTGCGGGGTCTACGGACTCAAGCCCACCTACGGAGCAGTCTCCCGGTACGGCCTGGTCGCCTATGCCTCATCACTGGAGACCATCGGCATCATCGCAGATACCCCTGAACTGACTCAGCTGGTCTTCGATACCATCGCAGGCCCTGATCCGAAGGATCAGACCTCACGGTCTGCTTCAGATACCGCCGCACCGCTTCGAGACGGCCAGGTGACCATAGGGGTCCTCTCTGATACCGATGGACTCGATGAAGAGGTGAGAAGGGGCTATCGTGAGGCTGTGGAGGGCTGCAGATCCCTGGGATGGGGCATCGAACAGATCTCGCTCGATGCACTGAGCTATGCGGTCCCTGCCTACTATACCATTGCCGCTGCCGAGGCAAGTGCCAATCTGGCACGCTATACCGGGATCCGCTATGGTCAGCGCTCCCTTACGGGTGCCGATGTGCAGAGCATGACCCGGGCGACCAGAGAAGAGGGCTTCGGTGCCGAGGTCAAGCTTCGGATCCTGCTGGGTACCTATGTGCTCAGGTCAGGGTTCCAGGATCAGTACTATATACGGGCACAGAAGCTGCGCACGAAGATCAGAGGTGATCTGTCTGCTCTGTTCAGTCGGGTCTCCCTGCTCATGCTGCCGGTGTTCCCGACGCAGGCCTATCCCTTCGGTGCGGATGCCCTCACTCCCTTCCAGCAGAAGCTTGCCGACCGGTATACCGTCACGGCGAACCTCGCCGGGGTTCCCGCACTGAGTTTCCCGACAGGGATTGCCGGCGGACTTCCCCTGGGGGTTCAGTTCCTGGCTCCTGAGTTCGCAGAGCATCGGCTTCTCGATGCGGCGGGAGCCTACCGGCAGATCTATCGACCGCAGCAGGCGGTGCATCACCTGTCGCTGACAGAGGGAGTGTAGCTATGGCACTGTATGATACGTTCGTCGGACTTGAAGTCCATATACATCTGCTGACAAAGACCAAAGCCTTCTGCGGCTGTGCCTTCGAATACGGTGCGCCGCCGAATACGCATGTCTGTCCGGTCTGTCTCGGGTATCCCGGCGTGCTGCCGGCGGTCAACCGGGAAGCGCTCAAGTTCGCCTATATGGTCGCGAGCGCTCTGCACTGCAGGCTCTCTGAACAGACCTTCTTCGAGCGGAAGAACTACTTCTATCCCGATATGGCGAAGAACTACCAGATCTCGCAGTTCCAGGAACCGGTGGGGACTGACGGCTGGTTCTCCTTCTCAAGCGGCGGGGAACTCAAAAGGATCCGTATCCATGATGTCCATCTGGAAGAGGATGCCGGGAAGATGATCCATGAAGGGTCACGGAGCCTAATCGACTACAACCGTGCAGGGACCTCCCTGCTGGAGATCGTCACAGAACCCGATATGCACAGCGGTGAGGAGGCAGAGGACTTCCTGCATGCCTTCAGGCAGATGGTGATGTACCTCGGGGTGTGTGACGGCAACATGGAAGAGGGATCGCTCAGATGCGATGCGAACATTTCCATCAACAGGAAGGGAAAAGGCCTGGGCACGAAGGTGGAGATGAAGAACCTCAACTCCTCGAAGAACGTCAGAAAGGCTCTTCGCTATGAACAGAAGCGACAGGCCAGAGCGCTGAAGAGCAAGAGTGAGATCATTCAGGAGACCCGTCTGTGGGATGCCGATGCCGGTAAGACCACTTCGATGCGGACCAAGGAAGCAGCGCATGACTACCGCTACTTCCCCGAACCCGATATCCCGCCGTTCAGACCGGATGCCGGATTCCTCCAGGAGGTCTCCCGGTGCATGTGTGAGCTGCCGCTCGATCGGAAGGAGCGGGTCGGGAAGCAGTATGCACTGACCGAGGAGATGGCCCTGTTCATCACCGATGAGAAGGATCGGGCCGATTTCTTCGAAGAGGCTGCAGCAGCTGGAGCGGATGCCGCTGAGAGTGCGAAATGGCTCAAGGGTGAAGTAGCCAAAGCCCTCGGGCGCAGAGGAGAGAGCCTGAGTGCCTCTACTCTCACTCCAGAGCGGTTTTCCTCCTTGATGAAACTGTTATCTGATGGTACTATCCATGCCAATATCGCACGCAGGCTCATAGAGCTCATGCTCGAAGGCGATGAGGACCCGCAGCAGATCATCGATGAACAGGGGCTGCTCGCATCAGAGCAGGACGGAGGGGACTTGAAGACTGCCGTAGGGCAGGTCATCGCACAGCAGCCCGCCGCGGTCGATGATATCAGGTCGGGTAATCTGAAAGCCGTCGGGTTCCTGATGGGACTGGTGATGAAAGAGACCGGCGGGCGTGCCGACCCTTCTGCAGTCCGGGCGGCGATCGATGAGATCCTGGGGCTGTGATACGACAACGAGACATACTGTGATACACAGATAGCGATACAATGGGAGAAAACACACATGAGATTGAGAAGGACACACACCTGCGGTGCACTGCGGGAATCAGACATCGGAACGAGTGTCATCCTGAACGGATGGGTCGGCAGCTACCGGGACCATGGGGGCGTGACCTTCATAGACCTCTATGACCGATGGGGTATGACACAGATCGTCTTCGACCCGGAGTTCTCTTCTGAGGCCCATACGATAGCGCATACCCTGCGCAATCAGTTCACCATCGCGATCCGCGGTGAGGTACGCAGACGCCCCGAGGGCATGGAGAATCCTTCCATCGAGACCGGGGAACTTGATGTCTATGTACGTGAGTTCGAACTGCTCAACACATCGAAGACCACTCCCTTCGATGTGCTGCACACCAGCAGTGTGCATGCTGAGACCGACTGAAATATCGCTATCTGGACTTGAGGAACCCTGAACTGCAGAAGAAGATGATCTTCAGGAGCAGGGCGGCGTCACTGATCCGATCCTACCTCACCGAACTTGAGTTCGTCGAGGTGGAGACCCCGATCCTCGGACGATCGACTCCCGAAGGAGCCAGAGACTATCTGGTCCCGAGCAGGGTGAATCCCGGCAAGTTCTATGCTCTGCCCCAGAGTCCGCAGCTCTACAAGCAGGCACTGATGGTCTCAGGGTTCGACCGGTACTTCCAGATCGCCAAATGCTTCAGGGATGAGGACCTCCGTGCCGACCGGCAGCCGGAATTCACTCAGGTGGACCTTGAGATGTCGTTCATCAACAGTGACGATATCATGGGACTGCTCGAGGGGCTGTTCAGCACCTTGATGAGGGAACTCAAAGGCGTGGAGCTGCAGCTGCCGCTGCCCCGGATCAGCTATCAGGAGGCGATGCTCCGCTATGGTTCTGATGCCCCCGACCTGAGATTCGGACTGGAGATCACAGACATCACTGACATCCTCGCACAGACCGACTTCGGGGTCTTCCGTCGGGCGATCGATCAGGGCGGCTGTGTCAGGGCGATCAACCTGAAGGGGTACTCTGAGGAACTCACCCGTAAGGACCTTGATGCCATGACCCCGTTCGTGAAACCGTACCGCGGCAAGGGAGTCGCCTGGATCCGCATGAACGAGAGCGGTCCGCAGTCTCCCATCATCAAGTTCTTCTCGGAAGAGGAGGCTCAGCATCTGTATGAGCGGATGGATGCCCAGGTCGGTGATGTGATCATCTTCCTCGCAGATACGCAGAAGATCGTATGCAACTGTCTTGCAGCACTGAGGACCCACTTCGCCAAACGGCTGAAGCTCATCAGAGACGATGCGTTCGCCTTTACCTGGGTCGTCGATTTCCCGCTCTTCGAGAAGGATGATGACGGGAATCCCACACCGGTGCACCATCCGTTCACCGCACCAAAAGCAGAAGAGCTCCATAAACTCGACCAGTCACCTGAGGATGTGATCTCCATCATATCGGATGCCTATGACCTGGTCCTCAACGGAAGTGAGATCGGAGGGGGGAGTATCCGTATTCACGACCATGCGACCCAGCAGAAGATCTTCTCTCTGCTCGGGATCGATGAGCAGGAGGCGAAGGAGAAGTTCGGCTTCCTGCTGGATGCCCTGCAGTACGGGGCACCCCCGCACGGAGGGCTGGCTCTCGGGCTGGATCGTATCATGATGCTGCTGCTCGGGACCGACTCGATCAGAGATGTCATAGCGTTTCCCAAGACCCAGAAGGCTACCGATATGATGACAGAGGCACCGAATCAGGTGTCAGAGGAGCAGCTCGAAGAGCTCTCCATCGAAGTCTTTCTCATGGATGACGATGAGGATGAGTGAGAGCTCCCTCATATCGGGAGACGGTCCCTACAGCGGTGTGGTCTTTGACTTCAACGGCACTCTGATCTGGGACAATCTGTTTCATGAGGATGCATGGATCGCATTCTCGAAGGAACTGGGCAGGCCTGTGGACCGTACGGGGTACTACCGTACGATCCATGGGAAGACCACCCGGGCCATCATCGAGATGCTGCTCGGTCATGAAGTGTCTGCACAGCAGGTCGCCGAGCTCTCGAGGGAGAAGGAGCGGATCTACCGCAAGATCTGCCGGCAGAACCCGCAGCGTTTCGTGCTGGCCCCCGGGGTGAAGGATCTGCTTGATGAGCTGAAGGTGCGCAGGGTCCCCATGACCATCGCCACCGCCTCAGAGATCGAGAACGTCGAGTTCTTCTTCGACTACTTCTCCCTCGCTCATTGGTTCGATGCTGATCGGATCGTCTATGATGACGGACACATCAGGAACAAACCCGAGCCGGACATCTACCTGAAGGCAGCGGCGAATCTGGGGTTCCCCCCGCAGGAGCTTGTCTGTGTGGAGGACTCCTTCTACGGGGTACGTGCTGCTGTTGCGGCAGGATTCGGTTCTATCATCGTCACCGGAGAGGATACCGGGCAGCATGCCCGGCTCAGGGTACATGGCGGAGTCGATCGATTCATCGATGACTTTGCCATGATCGACCGTTCGCTCTTCCCATAGCACTTCAGAGCAGCTTCTCGCGTCGATCCCATACACTCTTAGCCGTTGCCACCTGCACCTCACGTCCCTCCCGTTCTGCGAAGATCCGGTGGTAGCACTGCCGGTGATCATCTGCAGTGCTGGTTCTCACCGTCACCTGCTCGTGTTCATAGGTCTCACTGATGTAGTGGATCTCGAAGACCTCGGGATTGAGTGCATCGCGGAGGGCAGCAGGAAGCGAATCAAGACACCAGTCGCAGTAGATCCCGTTGTTCACGTGTCCGTTGTTATCGGTATCACGGTAGAGTATCCGGGGCTGGTACTCATAGCTGAGGGATACTCCTCGGGCACAGGTCCCGGCTTGCCGATCGGTTCGGTGACCTTCCGGTCAGGATGTCCGATACCGGTAAACGGTGCGACCGATGCGATGGGGACCGGTCGGTGACGATCAAGATCGATGATGCACCAGTAGGTCAGGCCTTCGAAGATCAGCTCACCGTCCGCGTCGAAGGCGCAGAAGCTTCTCGGGGAGACGATCCTCGTGGGAGTGGTGACCCAGGTCTCGATGCGCAGCTGCTCCTTCCATCGGGGGTACCGGTGTACTCTGACTCGCTGTTTGGTGACGACCCAGGTCTTCTGCTGCTGCTTCAGATCGGAGACTGTCATGTCATACTCGCTTGAGTGGCTGGCAGCGGCCTCCTGCATCAGCTGGAAGATATAGGACAGGCTGGCAGATTCGAAACGGTCGAGTTCGTAGGTATGGACGTGCTGGTATTCGGTATGTATGGTGTCAAACATGGGGTATCACTCCAGGAGTTCAGGATCTGATGTCAGTTCATAGCGATAGAAGCGCAGCATGGACCTTCCGTACTTGCGCTCATCAAACAGGTGAGCGGACCGATCCGGTCCTCAAGATCATCCTCTCGCGGGTAGTGGATGATGTACAGACCATCCTCTTTGACCAGAGCAGCTTCTGCGACCTTCAGTGAAAGAGCCTGTTTGCCCTTCATGGGGAACGGCGGGTCTGCATATACGATATCGAAGGATCTCGGGGCAAGATGGGCGAACTTCTGGACGCTCATCAGGTAGAGTCGGATCTCTGAATCGACCATGCTCATATTCCTGTTGATCGTCTTGCGTTTCTTCCCGTCCATCTCGACAAGATAGACCGGCTCGCAGCCGCGTGAGGCTGCTTCCAGACCTACAAGGCCGGAACCTGAGAAGAGATCCAGAAACGAGAGGCCTTCGATGTTCCCGAGAATGGAGAACATCGATTCTCTCATCCGGTCCATGGCCGGGCGAATGACACCGGGAGGACAGAGGACTGTCCTGCTTTATAGATTCCTCCGGTAATACGCATGAATGGATCCTCCTGCTGCGGTTCTTGTTGGTCTATGATAGTTATTCACAGAGAAAAGTTCAATCGATCAGGAGGGAATGGCTTTGCAATGATCAGCATCTTCCTTCAGAGGCCGCTTCTGTAGTACACTGTTCTCAGGAATGCTGTCACTTCCTGCAGGTGTGTACGGTTATACGGATGAAGGCTCTGAGAGATTGGCAGAAAGAAATGAAAGGTAGTGGTACGGATGAAGATACAGAAAGATATGATCATACAGAGGCTCGATGACCTGCTGCCCGAGCTCATCGAGCTCAGGCATCTCCTGCATAGCTTCCCGGAGACTGCGGGGAACGAACACAAGACACGAGAACTGCTCGCTTCGGTCATCTCACCCTTCGATCCCATCCTCTGGAGACCCAAACTCGGGACCGATCTGGTCTTCGAGATCCCCGGCAGGATCCCGGCAGGGTCATCGGTTTCCGTTCTGACATGGATGGGCTGCCGATGCAGGAGTCATCTTCTCTGCCCTATGCCTCCACACATGAAGGGTCATGCATGCCTGCGGCCATGATGGCCACATGGTCATCCTCCTGGGGCTGCTCTGATCCTCTCGAGTATCAGGGATTCTCTGCCCTGTACGGTTCGCTGCATCTTCCAGCCTGGAGAGGAGGAGGCCTGTCTTGGCGCTGAGCTGGTGAAGAAAGGTGTCTGTGACGGGCTTGAGCGGGTGTATGGGTTCCACAACTGGCCAGGTATCCCCCTCGGGACGGTCTCGTCAAAGCCTGGGATCCTCTTTGCCGCGGCCAACACCTTCCGTGCCGCTATAGCGGGGACGGCGACTCATGGTGCAGCCCCTGAGAAGGGAAACAACCCTCTGATCCCTGCAGCTGATGCGGTGCTGAGGATACAGCAGCTGCATGAACTGCTCTCGGCCAGGAAAGAAGGGGTCGCTTCGGTCTGTATGATCAGCGGGGGGACCAATACCAACATCATACCGGATGCAGCGCTGGTCGCGGGGACCACCCGGTATACCGAGAGTTCGGCAGGAGACCGCATCGAGACCGCGATCAGACAGATCTTCTCATCGGTCGAGGATCGGTACGAGGTGATCACCGATCTGCAGTATGAACGGAAATACCATCTGCCGGTGATCAATGATCCGGATGCGGTCGAGGAGGTCAGACAGGCCGCCGTGAGATCCTTGGTGCGGGGGTCTATCTTTCTGCAGGATCCCATTCGATGACTGCAGAGGATTTTGCCTTCTATCTTGAGCGTGTCCCGGGCTGCATGTTCCTGCTCGGTACCGGTGCTGATGCACCGCATCTGCATGCCGGGGATTTTGACTTTAACGATGAGGTCATTCGTACCGGTGTTCTGCTGCTCGTCTCTCTGGCGCTCGGGGAAGTGCTGCACTAGTGCAAGGGGGGGTGACTACTCGATGAACCCGTCATCAAACGGCGGGCAGCGGGTCAGCAGGGCTCTGATCGGTGCATATTCTGCCTTCAGGAGTGACTGATCGGTATCCAGGATCATCCGGGCATCCTCGCGGGCACTCTTCATCAGTGCCAGATCCCTGATGATATCAGCGAACATCAGAGCCAGGTATCCTGACTGTCGTTTACCCGAGAGCTCCCCGGGTCCTCTGATCAGCAGGTCCTGCTCGGCGATGACGAACCCGTCGTGCGACTCCTTCATCACCTTCAGCCGCTTCTTCCCATCTTCCTGCAGCTCGTTCGAATAGATGAGAAAGGCATAGGATTGATGGGCATCACGTCCGACACGTCCCCTGAGCTGATGGAGCGCTGAGAGACCGAAACGCTCAGCATGCTCGATGATCATGCAGGTCGCATTCGCCACATCGACTCCCACTTCGACGACACTCGTGGAGACCAGATAATCCAATGCCCCGTCCCGGAACTGATGCATGATGGAGATCTTCTCATCCTCGGAGATCCGTGAATGGATCAGTCCCCCCTTTCTGTCAGGATACTGTTGTGTTCTCAGATACTCATACATCGACTGGGCATCCCGCAGTTCTGAATCGGTAGAAGCCTCGATCCTCGGATAGACGAAGTAGGCCTGGTGTCCGCGTTCGAACTCGACACGTACCGCATGATAGACCCGATCCCGGCTCTTCTCGGAGGCCAGATGGGTGATCACGGGCATCCTTCCAGGCGGCATGGTCCTGATCGTCGAGATATCGAGGCCCCCGAAGACCGTCAGTGCCATCGTACGGGGGATGGGGGTCGCTGTCATCAGCAGCTGATGGGGTGATATCCCCTTCTGCATCAGCGATATCCGCTGAGCCACCCCGAACCGCTGCTGTTCATCGATGATGACATAGCGCAGATCCCTGAACCGCACATCATCGGAGAACAGGGCATGGGTGCCGATGACCAGATCGAGCTCCCCTGATGCGAGAGCTGCGATCAGCAGCTTCCGCTGTCTGGCCGATACCGATCCGGTGAGCAGGGCGATCCGTACTCCCAGCGGTTCGAGAAACCTGGCGGCACTCTCTGCATGCTGTTTGGCAAGCAGTTCAGTCGGAGCCATGAAGGCTGCCTGTCCTCCGGACTCGATGATCGGCAGGATCGAGATGAACCCGGTGAGGGTCTTTCCTGATCCGACATCGCCCTGGAGCAGACGGTTCATGGGATAGGGCTGCGAAAGGTCCTGTTCGATCTCAGCGAGTACCGTCTCCTGGTCTGCGGTGAGAGAGAAGGGAAGTGATGAGACCAGCCTGCCGGCAAGCGTGTCGGGTTCTGAGAACGAGGTATGGTCATTGACCGCACGTGAGAGATGAGCAGAGCGCTTCTGTTCCCTGCGTACGGCTGCGCGTCTGAGCATCGCAGTCTGCAGATAGAAGAGCTCGGTATAGGAGAGCGTCTTGAGTGCAGATGCATCTGGGCGAAGTCTGACGGGAAGTGTATCTGCTGTAAAGCGGTCGGGTAGGAGAGCAGTCGGTGTCTGCTGATCAGCTCCTCGGGCAGCTCCTCTTCGAGGTAGGGGCAGCTCTGTTCCATGACATGGGTGATATCGCGTCTGAGGGTCTTCTGGGTGAGCCCGGAGGCAAGTCCATAGACCGGCAGGAGCAGGCCGAACTGCTTGGGCTCTGCTGCCTGATGCCGGGGTTCTACCTCGAAGGTGCTGCACTGGAGTTCGCCGAAGTGGCGTGAGAAGGTCCCGTAGAGATGAAAGTGCCTGCCGACGGTAAGCATGCGTTCGAGGAAGTTCCTGCCGAAGCACAGCAGCGAGGCAACCGCGGTCTCATCGGAGACGATGACCTTCAGGGTCCTTTTCGACCCGTGCCCGATATACTCATGAGCGATGACCTCGACGATGACATATGCGCTGCACGGTTCCCGGTGCAGCTGTGCGAGGGTGACAGGATGCTGGCGGTCTTCATAGGTACGGGGTATATGGGCAAGGAGGTCCTTGTAGGAGTAGATGCCCAGTGAAGCGTAGGCCTTCGCGATCGAAGGACCTACGCCTTTGAGTTCGGTTACTGATGTGCGAAGCTCCGCTAGAAACATCGTATCGCTTCTTTATCCCTTCTTCAGAAAGGCAGAGATGCCAGTGCTGAGGTCCCCCAGACGAAGATGACCTTCAGGATCATGCGCAGGATGATGAAGGCTGCCGCAGTACTGAAGAGCAGTGTCTTGGTCGTGATCTCCTTCCCGCCGAACAGCAGCCGGTGTACCGTCTCCTGAGAGCCCCGGAGCAGATTGTCAAGGATGGAGATATACTGGATGGCCGTAGGACTCCTGTAGTATTCATAGACGATCCTCACCACAGCAAGCAGGATGAAGATGAACAGGAAGAAGGAGAGTACCGACCAGACGGCATTGGTGACCAGTGCCAGGATCAGCCCGATGGTTATCCTGCCCTCGGCAGCTACGATCCTCAGGATATTGCTCACGATCCCGAGCAGGACCATGGCGATGAGCGGTGAGAAATCGAGATTCCCCCGCTGAGTGCCCGGCAGGTATCTGAACAGGTTCAGGTACGGGTCTGTGATTCGTGAGATCATCTGATAGAACGAACCGAAGCGGGCCTCACCGATCCCCCCCATGAGAGTACGATACGGATGACGATGGCCATGGAGTAGAGAGAGAGGAGCGTACTTAAGAGTGAAGCGATTATTTGCATATGTTCTCCTGAAAGACAGTATACCATGATTCGTACACTACATGTACCATACTTCGGTTACCATGGGGGTCTGTTTGATAATATCGATACAATCATCGGAAAAGGCAATGTTCAATTGACCGGAGGCCTTGATCGCCACCTCAGGGCCGCCGGTCTCATCACTCAGATGCATGATGATCGAGCAGGAACCGCTGTGATCGAGGAAGATATCTCTGAGGTGGTTGAGATTGTCGGTCGTACACAGCTGCTTCACCATGCTGATATGGATGGCTGATACACCGCTCTGTTTGAGTTCGGAGGGGTCAGCTACCGTATCTACCAGATACTTGGGTTCTCCCTTCTCCGTATCCACCTTGCCGGTGAAGCCGAGGATGCTGTCGACTGTCACCAGATGACCGTACTTCTGCCACACCTTCGGGAAGAAGATCAGTTCGATCTTACCGTTGAAATCCTCGATCTGGGCGAATGCCATCGGTTCCCCCCGTTTGGTGAGGATGGTCCTGCACCCGAGAACGATCCCTACCAGATTGCACGGCTGTTTATCCATGAGGTATTCGGGTCTCGAGAGGTCGACCCTGACCGTCCTGTTCCAGATCTCCCGGTACTCATCCATGGGGTGGCCTGAGAAGTAGAACCCCAGCAGCTGTTTCTCCAGCTGGAGCTTCTCTGACATGGAGAGATCCTCGGCCTCTTCCATCTGGAAGTTGCCCAGGGACTCCTCTTCCTCGATGTCGAACAGGGATGTCTGCCCGTACTGTTCAGCCGCCTTTCGTTTCGCGACGAACTCGGTGATCTCCTCAAGATTCATCAGCAGGTCGATCGGTTCTCCCCCAGACTGTCAAAGGCCCCCGACTGGATCAGTGATTCAAGCACCTTCTTGTTCACCGCCTTCAGATCGACACGATTGAGGTAGTCCATGAAGGTCGTGAACTTCCCTCCCTTCTTTCGCTCTGATACGATGGCTTCCACGGCAGCAGATCCCACATTCTTGATCCCGTTCAGTCCGTAGACGACCTTGTCGTCGGTGACATTGAACTGCTGTTCTGAGAGATTTATGTCGGGGGGGAGGATGGTGATCCCCATCGATTTGGTCTCGTTGATGTAGAGCGTCAGCTTATCGGGTGAATTGATCTCGTTGGTCAGGTTCGCGGCCATGAACTCAACGGGGTAGTTCGCTTTCAGGTAGGCGGTCTGGTAGGCTACCACCGAGTAGGCCGCTGCATGGGATTTGTTGAAGCCGTAGCCGGCGAACGGTTCGAGCATCTCGAAGGTGTAGTTGGCAAAGTCCTCCCGGTAGCCGAGTTTTCTGGCTCCTTCGATGAAATCTGCCTTCATCTCGTTCATGACAGATACTTTCTTCTTTCCCATGGCCCTTCGCATGATGTCGGCTTTCCCGAGGGTGAAGCCCCCGATGATCTGTGCGACCTGCATGACCTGTTCCTGATAGACGATGACCCCGTAGGTCTGCTTCAGCGGTTCAGCAAGATCATCGTGAGGGTATTCGATGGCCTGTCTGCCGTTCTTGCTTGCGACATACTTCGGGATGTTCGCCATGGGTCCTGGTCGATAGAGGGCGTTGAGCGCGATGAGGTCCTCTATGGTATCGGGTCTGGCGTCCTTGAGGATGCCCTGCATACCCGAACTCTCGAACTGGAAGATACAGGAACTCTGTCCCTCACCGAGCATGGCGAAGGTCTTGCGGTCATCTTCGGGGATCTTGTCGATATCGATGTCTATACCGCGCTTTCTGATCAGATCGACGGTGTTCTTGATCAGTGTCAGCGTCTTCAGTCCCAGGAAGTCCATCTTCACCAGACCGCACTCTTCCAGAAGGTCCATGGTGTATTGGGTGGAGATCGATCCGGTCTTCGCATCCCGGTAGAGCGGCACGTACTCGGTGAGGATGTCCTTACCGATGACGATACCCGCAGCATGGGTCGAGCAGTGTCTGTTCAGTCCCTCAAGGCGTCTGCTGACATCGAAGAGCTCTGCATAGACCCCACCCTTGCTCTCGAGCTGCTGCAGCTTGGGTTCTGCCTCCATCGCCTTGCTGATGGTCATCTTCGGGTCTGCAGGGATCAGTTTGCTGATCTCGTTGGTCTCAGAGAAGGGTATATCGAGCACTCGTGCCACATCTTTGATCACCGCTTTTGCCTTGAGTGTCCCGAAGGTGATGATCTGGGCTACACGGTCCTCCCCGTATTTGCGGGAGACATAATCCACGACCTCCAGGCGGCGTTCGAAGCAGAAGTCGATGTCGAAGTCAGGCATCGATACCCGTTCCGGGTTGAGGAATCGCTCGAAGAGGAGGCTGTACTTGATGGGGTCGATGTCCGTGATGGTCATGGCATAGGCTACGATGGAGCCGGCTCCCGAACCTCTTCCGGGACCGACGGGGATGTCGTGTTCCTTTGCCCAGTGGATGAAGTCCCATACGATGAGGAAGTAGCCGGTGAACTCCATGCTGATGATGACCTGCAGCTCGAAATCGGCCCGTTCCCTGATCTCATCAGTGATCACCTCGTACCGCTGCTTCAGCCCCTCGTTGGTAAGATAGGTCAGATACTCCTCTGGTGAGGTGAACCCCTCGGGGATGGTGAAGGCCGGGAGCAGCGGTCCGGGGAACTTGATCTCAAGGTTGCACCGCTGGGCGATCAGCAGCGTGTTCGTTATGGCCTCGGGGGCATAGGAGAACAGCTCTGCCATCTCATCACCTGACTTGAGATAGAACTGATCGGTAGCGAACTTCATCCGCCCCTGTTCATGCTTCTTCCTGTTGGTCCCGATACAGATCAGGATGTCCTGTGCATTGGCATCATCCTGCTCCACATAGTGGATGTCGTTCGTCGCGATCAGCGGGATGCCGGTCTCCTGTGAGAGCTTGACCATCCGGGGGTTTACCAGCTTCTGGTCGGGGATCCCGTGATCCTGCAGTTCCAGAAAATAGGAGTCCGCTCCGAAGAGATCGCGGTAGTAGAGAGCACGCTGTCGTGCCAGCTCGTGATCGCCGTTCTTCAGATGAACCGAGATCTCCCCGGCAAGGCAGGCAGAGGTGCAGATGAGCCCCTCATGATGCAGTTCGAGCAGCTCATCATCGATCCGCGGCTTGTAATAGAACCCCTCGGTGTAGGCCTTCGAACTCAGCAGCATGAGGTTCTTATACCCCTGCTCATTGGTTGCCAGCAGCACCATGTGGTAGTACTTGTTCCCGTGTTCGGTGCCTGACTTGATCAGGCGGGATCCCGGGGCGATGTAGAACTCACAGCCTATGATGGGTTTGATCCCCTGTTTGCGGCATTCGGTATAGAAGCGAAGGGCCCCGAACATGTTCCCGTGGTCGGTGATCGCAAGATGCTGCATGCCCAGTTCTTTGGCCTTTGCGACCAGGCGGCCGATCGGTGCGGCCCCGTCAAGAAGAGAGAAATCCGTATGGTTATGGAGATGGACAAAATCTGTCATGTACGTCCCTCAGGTTTGCTATGGTTTCTGAATGATCGGTATCTTCCAACTATATCGATGAGGCACCCGCATGTAAAGCGGGTTTACTACTGTGCAGGCAGTCATCATGACATGAGTACCTGGGCATTCAGGTCCTGCAGGGCCTGTTCGAAGGCCCGGCAGGCACGCGTCTTCTGCACACTGCTGATCTTGGTCGAGTAGGCTCTGATCACTTCGTAGAGCTCTGTTGAGAGGTGGCTGATCTCCTTCGAGGAGAGCGGCAGATCCTTGCTGGTGATAGCGGTCTCGAGGTCCTTGCTGCGGATGATGTCGATCATCGGGAAGGAGAGGGCGAACCGGAACTCTGAGATCGTGGACTTCTCGTATTTGGCGAACACGGCGAACAGTACCGCCAGTTCTGGATGATAGAACGGGTTGCCAAGGGATCGGAAGAGCTGGAAGTTCGCCTCCTCGAAGAAGACCCGGATGCGGGTGACGATCTCTCCGTGGATCAGCCCGAGACTGCCGTCACGCTTATAGAGGCGGTTGACAGGTACCCAGCGGGTGGAGGCCTTGGCCGATTGGGAGTCCCTGATCTCCACCTGTGATTCCAGTACCATGAGGGCTGTCCCGATGTTCAGCCGCTGACTCGGGTGGCACAGGTTGCCCCCGACGGTGGACTGACTTCTGATGATCTCCGGTCCGAGCTGCCGGCAGGCATCGGAGAGTACCGGGTGCAGGATATGCTGTCCTACGGCAAGGAACCTCTGGATCGGTACCATGCTGCCCATCTCCAGATAGCGCTCGTTCCTGCTGATCCGGTGGAGTTCCTTCACGTTTCCGAGATAGAGGATATCGAGGTTGTCATGGCTCGGGTAGGGACGAAGCTGCCCCATGAGGGTAGTACCTCCTGCCCAGAGCACGGACCTGGGATACCTCTGGTAGATATCGAGTGCCTCATTGATCGTTGCCGGGGTGAATACCGCCGGTGCTCTAACTCCTTCGTACACGGCGTCTTCTCCTTCTGAACATACTGGCGGTCTTCACGATCTCAACGAGATGGTCTTCACTGATGCAGGTGCAGGAGTTGATCTTCATCGCCTGCAGGATCTCTTCGGGACTCGGGTCGGTGTTATCGGAGATGATGGAGTGGATGAGCAGGGACTTTGCCGCATAGCAGTAGGGACACGGATGCATGGCATGCTTCTCGTATGCCCTCCTGATATCGGTGAACCATTTACTCTTCGCGAAGCCCTCGAAGGTCTGGATGCTCTTCCCTCTGATCTGAAACGCGGGGACCAGACAGGAGAGTCTGGGTTTCTCATCGATGAGTACGATGCAGTTGCCGCACCTGCCTTTCGAACATCCAGGGGTGATCGAGGTCACCTCTGACTCTTCACTGAGCAGCAGGTTGAGCGGTTTGTCCGAATAGGTCGTAAAATCGACAGGCTTGCTGTTCAGCAGACACGATATCTTCATGATTACTCTCCTATGGCCTCAAAGATCTCCTGCGGACCTGATGGTATCGAGGTGAAGCTCCGGTTCATCGCCTGCGTCAGGGCAGAGGTGTATGCGGCCTGCAGCAGTCCAAGCACATTGGGGATCGGATTGACTGAGAGGGTCTCTTCATGCACGGTGAAGGCGATATCGATCGCATCGATGGTGATGCTCCCGGTCTCGGAACGGGTGAGTACGGTGAGCTCATCCTGGATCACGCTGCAGATCGCGTTGGTCATGGCCTGCTCGTCGAACAGGCTGCCGCACGAGAGGGTGCACCAGACTCCGTAGATGACCGGTCTGAGCAGGACCGGGTCGATCTCAAGCTCCAGGGCGAGAGCACCCCAGGAGACATAGTGGAACAGGGGCCTCTTGACCGGTTCCTGAGCTGAAACTCCTGCTCTCTTGAGGCTCCGCTTGACGGTGATCGGCAGCGGTTCCTTGAACCGCTGGCTCTTGATCGATTCGCAGCAGCGTGTGATGAGCACTGAGATGATCGTACTGTCCCGATGCAGCACATCGGGTCCGGAATTAGCCGACTCGTTCTGTGATGTCCTGATCTGTATCTGCGCCGGGTTGACTCCCAGTAGGGTCCCGGCTGCTGTGCGCCACAGCACTTCAGCCGGTGAGTACATGATGCTCGTGGTGATGGTGACCTGGTCGTTCACATCCAGTCGCACACTCACCGCGTAGTTGCGTTCGCAGGCGAAGTGGGTGGAAATCCGTTGATCCCCCTGCCCGAAGCGATCCCGATACCCCGTGAGTAGCCGGTGAAGGTGGAGATGAGCCTGTTCCTTCTCTTCTGCATCTCATAGACGGCATACTTCCTCGAGAAGTCCGACCGCTTGACCGTCTGTTCGAGCAGGTCCTTCATGATCACAGAGCGCAGCCGCAGTACATGGGCAGGTCGTTTCACCGCATCCTCAAGGGTGCGAAGCCGCCAGTTCACCGGATTCATGTTGCTGTAGAGGGCGAGGTTGGCAGCATGGGCTTCACTACTGAACAGGGCAAGGGGGAAACAGAGTCCCTGGTAGTAGCTTCTCGGGGCTGCCGGGGTCTTTACGGTATGGATGGTCGCCTCAAAGGCATCAAGCCCATAGGAGGGGGTGATCCCCGCTATGACATGTTCGATGATCTCATCGGCGAAGAGCGGGAACGCCCCCTGATTGATCTGCACATCGACTGACTCTGCAGAGGGCAGATGCTCGGCATTGAGGGCTGTCCTCCGGGTGATGATCAGTTCCGGGCGGAAGGCAGGATAGGGGTCTATGATCCTGGAAGGGCGCCCGGACGCCGAAGCGGCTGCCGCGGCGAGGGCTGCATAGATCGATGGATAGATCAGGTGCTCCCCGACCGTGGGGGTATAGGGAAGCTGATGTATGATGACTTTCCTCTTCGGCAGGCCGCACACCTCGGATACGGTGCTGCGCACATGAAACGGCCATATGCTGGAAGTGGTGATCTCCATGCCGGCATCGGTGGGCTCGGCAAAGGCGCCGACGGGAGGTCCGACCGGTGATCGCTGGGAACCTGTCATGTAGGTATACTCGACCACATCCTCGGCCTGCTGGAGGATATCCTGAGGACCTCCCCAGGATATATGTCTCTGTCGGCCGGTATTGGTCTCCGCCGGGTCGGGATCGAAGCTCTCGGATGCTTCATAGCTGACTGCGATACGTGAGACGGCAAGGGTGACCGATTCCTTGTCAGGACCGAATACCGCCAGGATCGGCTGGTCCCGGTAGCTGATCTGCTCTCCCGAGAGCAGCGGGACGATCTCATCGAACACACGCAGTGCATTGGAACCGGGGATATCGCCGGCGGTGATGATCAGAAAATCCTTTGAGAGATCGGGGAGCACGATATCGGTGATCGTCCCGTGAGCGATGGTCGATCGCAGGATATATCCGTATAACATCTTCGGTCGCTGCATGGCTGTGATGTAGGTGACGGTATTCATGACTTTTGTTCCTCTTTATGATAAAATACCATGTACATGAGTATATCCGCAATGATGCGGTGCTGTATATATGCGATAGATATGAAGGAGCTGACATGGATACAGGAGATCAGCAGATCACAGCGAGGATGGACGGACTCATCGAAGAGCTCAACAGCATGAACACCTCCTACGCACAGGGGACTCCCGAGGTAAGTGATCAGACCTATGATGCACTGTATGAGACCCTGCTGCAGCTTGAGAGGGAACATCCCGATCTGGTCAGAGCCGATTCTCCGACCCTTCGTGTGGGCAGTGATCTGAGTGCAGATCTGCCTGAGGTCCCTCACACCATCCCTGTGCTGAGTCTCGATAAGGCGTATGCGGAGAGTGCGATCACTTCCTGGATGGAACGGATAGAGAAGCGGGTCGAACAGCAGCTGAGTTTCGTGATCGAAGAGAAGATCGACGGCGTCTCGATCGTGCTCTACTACGAAGATGGTCTGCTGGTTCGGGCGGTCACCCGGGGCAACGGGTATGTAGGCAATGATGTGACCTCGAATGTCAGGACCATCCGGGAGGTGCCGCTGCGCCTGAAGCGTGCGGTGACCGTTGCCGTCAGAGGTGAGATCTTTCTCACCAGAGAAGACTTCAGGCAGCTGAACAGCACCATGGAGATCGAGTATGCCAACCCCAGGAATCTGACCGCAGGTACGATCCGCAGGATCAGAAGCAGTGAGGTCGCACGGCTGCCCCTGCGTATCTTCGTCTATGAGGGGTTCTTCTCTGACGGACAGATGCAGCCGGAGACCCATGCGGAACTTCTTGATGATCTGAGGCTGCTGGGGTTCATCATCAATCCCCGCTACCACATCTGCAGCTCCAGCGATGCCCTCACCGGGTATCTTGAGGATGCAGCGCGGGAACGTGGATCGCTTCCCTATGAGATAGACGGGCTGGTGATCAAGGTCAATGAGTTCCCGGTGCGGGAGTCTCTCGGGTATACCGGCCATCATCCCAGATGGCTATCGCCTACAAGTTCGAGGCGCCCATGGCTGAGAGTGTCGTGACGGCGATCGATGTGCAGATCGGCAGGACCGGACGCGCCACCCTGTGGCACGGATCGAACCGGTGCTCATCGGCGGGTCCACGGTCTCGAATGTGACCCTCCATAACCAGGATTACGTCGAACTGCTCGAACTGTGTATCGGGGATACGGTCTCGGTATCCAAGCGCGGAGATGTCATCCCGGCCGTGGAGCGGGTGATCGAGAAGAATGAACAGGGAAATCGCCTGTGGCACATGCCGGAGCGCTGCCCCTCCTGCGGCGGTCCGCTGATCAGGCAGGGAGCGCATCACTTCTGTACCGATCATGACTGTCCTGATCAGGTCTATGGCAGACTGACCTTCTTCGTGGGGAAGGGACAGATGGATATCGACGGTCTCGGTTCTGAGACCATACGAACGCTCATCAGCAGGAAACTGGCCAGAGATCCCGCTGATCTGTATCATATCGATTATGAGCAGCTGATCAGTGAACCGGGGTTCGGCCCGAAGAAGGTGCAGCAGATCAGCAAGAGCATCAGAGAGAGTCTCGATCGGCCCTATGAGGTCGTGCTCAGGTCTCTCGGGATCCCCGAGGTCGGCAAGAAAGCCTCGCAGCTGCTGATCAAAAGCGGGATACGCTCGATCGATCAGCTGATCGAGCTGGCACAGCACGGAGAGGCTGAGCAGCTTACCGGGATCAGAGGGTTCGGGGAGAAGACGGCGCAGACTATCATACGCGAGTTCTCAGACCCTGCCGTGCTCGATCAGATCGAAGAGATGAAGGCTGTCGGTCTCTCCTTCTGTGAGCAGCAGAGTGAACAGCCCTCTCTCCCTCAGGTCTTCACCGACCAGGTCTGGTGTGTCACCGGCAGTTTCGAGCACTATCAGCCGAGATCGATCGCTGAGAAGCTGATCGAAGCACGCGGGGGGAGGGTCGTCAGTTCGGTCACGGGAAAGACCACCCATCTGCTTGCCGGCAGCAGTGCCGGGAGCAAGCTGGCCAAAGCCCAGAAGCTCGGGGTCCGGATCGTGGCGGAACAGGAGTTCACCACCATGCTCGAGGATGCACCGCAGTGACTGCAGGTGGTTCACTACAGAAGAATTAACTCATACAGGCCGTACCCTGATATTCACATTGCCGGAAACTTGATATAGTATCTGGTAACACAACGCACATATGCTCTAGTAGGAGGAGTTGATGAACAGTATTGCCGCAGAATTGAATGAGATGCTCGAGGGGACCACCGCAGGGGCTCTGTTATCGGATCTTGGGAGACGCATGTACTTTCCCAAAGGGATCGTCGCTCAGTCCGCTGAAGCCAAACAGAAAGCTACCACCTATAATGCCACTGTCGGTATGGCAAAGATCGGCAGTGATCCGATGTACCTCAAGTCGATCTTCGATCTCACAGACGGTCTGAGTCCGAATGAGATCTTCTCCTATGCGCCGACCGCAGGGGATCCTGCGCTTCGAGCCGCCTGGAAGGATCAGCTGCTCGAGAAGAATCCCTCTCTTGCTGGCAAGCCCATATCATCACCGGTGGTCGTGAGTGGACTCACCCACGGTATCCTCATGATCGCAGATCTCTTTCTGGATGCAGGTGACAGCATCATCATCCCCGATATGTTCTGGGGGAACTACCGCCTGATCTTTGAAGAGCGCAGAGAAGCATCGATCGTCCCCTTTCCCTTCTTCTCAGAGCAGGGAAGGCTCAACCTCGATGCGCTGGATCGTACGATCTCATCGATCGAAGGTGACAGGGTCGCACTCATCCTCAACTTCCCCAACAATCCTACCGGATACTCTCCTTCCCGCGAGGAAGCTGCAGCTCTTGCCGCACTGCTGGAACGACACGCACAGAAGGGTAAGAGACTGCTGATCATATCGGATGATGCCTACTTCGGCCTCTTCTTCGAGGAAGAGACCGCTACCGAATCACTCTTCGCTCTTTTGGCAGACCTGCATGAGAACATCCTTGCCGTCAAGGTCGATGGATCGACCAAAGAGGACTTCGTCTGGGGCTTCCGAGTCGGGTTCATCACCTATGGGGCAAAGGGTATGAGTGGCGCACAGTATGAGGCATTGATCAAGAAGACCATGGGAGCGATCAGGTCTTCGATCTCGAACAGCAGCCGCCCTGCCCAGTCCCTGATCCTCAAGGGCATGCTCAGTCCGACCTATGCGCAGGAGAAGGCAGACGCCTTCGCACTGCTCAAAGCACGGTATGAGAAGGTCAAACAGACGCTGGCAGCGTATGCAGATTCGGATATGCTCAAGCCTCTGCCGTTCAATTCAGGCTATTTCATGACCTTCACCTGCAAGGGTGATGCTGAAGAGCTGAGGAACCATCTGCTTGATTCCTATGGGATCGGTACGATCTCCATCGGCGGGACCTACCTGAGGATCGCTTTTGCCAGTGTCGATATCGAACATATCGAAGATCTCTATGCTCAGCTGTTCAAGGCAGCGGGTGAGCTATGGAGCTGAAGCTCAAGATCTATCTTGTTGACGGAAAAGATGAGAAGTTCATGGGGATCGGCGTACTGTGGCTGCTGCAGGAGATCGTGAAGGAGGGCTCGATACGAAGCGCAGCTTTGCAGCTGGGCATCTCCTACTCCAAAGCACACAGTATGCTCAAGACTCTGGAGGATGATCTGGGTCAGCAGATACTTGAGCGGAGAAAGGGCGGGGACCGCAGACCGGGAGCGGTGATCACACCGGCGGGGATGCATCTCATAGCCTCTATGATGAGTTTCAGAAGGATGTTAAGAACTATGCAGAAACGCGCTTTGAACAGTTCAAAGCGCAGCTGAACAAGGAGTCGCATGATGAAGGATGACCAATTCGATTTTACCATTCCGGTTCTCGGTGAGGCAAAGATAAACTCTCCGATCGCCATGTCCTATAAGCGGGGAGATACCGTAGCGAACTATGTGGATGATAATGAACGGATCCTCCATAAGATCGATGCCCGGCTGAAGGAAGACGGTACTGCAGCACCCTATTCGCTTGATGCGATCGAGGTGGCGGGACCGAGGGATAAGATCTATTTCAATCCTGCCCATGTCCATGCGGCTATCGTGACCTGCGGTGGATTATGTCCCGGTCTGAACAATGTGATCAGAGCGGTCGTGAGGTGTTTCTGGTATCGATATGGTGTACGCCGCATCAGCGGTATCCAGTACGGGTATCGAGGACTGCTGCCTGACAGTCCCTATGAACCCATACCTCTCGATCCTGATGTGGTCGATGACATCCAGGTCAAGGGTGGTACGATCCTGGGATCCTCCCGCGGTAGCGGGGATCGGGTTCAGGACATCGTGGATTCCCTTGAGCGGATGAACGTGAACATCCTGGTCACCGTAGGCGGTGATGGTACTCTTCGCGGCGCCGATGAGATCGGGGAGGAGGTTCTGAAACGGGGCCTCAAGATCGCCGTCATCGGCATACCCAAGACCATCGATAACGACCTCTCGTTCATCCAGAGCTCGTTCGGCTTCGATACCGCGGTCACCACGGCCGTCCAGTCGGTACGGGGTGCCCACGTCGAAGCGCATGATACGATCAACGGGATCGGTCTGGTGAAGGTCATGGGTCGCGAGTCGGGATTCATCGCCGCACATACCGCTCTGGCGATGAGCGATGTGAACTTCTGTCTGATCCCTGAGAACCCCTTCGATATGGATGGTCCCCACGGGCTGCTGGAGCATCTGAGAGCCAGACTGCTTGACCGGGGTCATGCCGTCATCCTGGCGGCAGAGGGGGCAGGACAGGAACTGCTTGCGGAATCAGGGATGGTCGACGGTTCGGGTAACAAGCGATTGATGAATATCGGGGAGTTCCTGAAGAGCAGGATGCAGGAGTATTTGCCGATCTGCAGATGGAAGTGAACATCAAGTATATCGATCCCAGCTATATCATCCGCAGTGCTCCGGCGAATCCCAACGATTCGATCTACTGCTCCAGGCTCGGAGCCCATGCAGTGCATGCAGCGATGGCCGGCAAGACCAGGACCCTGATCAGTCTGCTGAATAACAAGTTCGTCCATGTGCCCATTCGTGTGGCTGTCTCAGAGCGGAATAAAGTGAATACAGAGGGAAGTCTCTGGAGAGATGTCCTTGAGAATACCAGACAACCGGTGAATATGAAGAATTAGAAGATAAGGCTCTATATAGTAAAGAGATATGGAGTCCTTTCAAAAAAGATAAATATTTATAAAATTAACGGGAAATGTACTTGATTAATTCGGCGTATCTTTATATTTTATAGGCGCAAAGCAGAGAACGTTGCAGAACCTGCCCGGCAGGGACCTGCAGCAGTATTTTTGGAAAAAGTTTTTTGTAACCTTTTTATTTCAGGTACGTGTTTACCTTTGTGAAAGAGCATAAACTTTTTTCATCGACCTCCTTTTGATGTTCCCCTCAGGGTTTTTTAAAACCTCCTTTTCCCTGAGGGGTTTTTTCTTTTTTCCAACCACAACACAAGATACCCCACACCGTGATGTTCGATCATTCCTCGCCGCTGCCCTGATTTCAGGTGCTCGATCTCTCGGATACCTATGGTCAACGGACGATGATGAGACAGAAGAGGCCCCCCGGCATATACCGGGGGGCCTCTTCTGTCTCATCAGTTCGATGTGGTGCGCTATCTCAGTAGATCGACATAGACTGCGAGTGCCTCATCATCGACCTTCCCGGTGAGGATCTTGTTCGCAAGGAGCTTACCGAGCTGGACCCCTTCCTGATCGAACGAGTTCACATTCCAGAGGAATCCCTGGAACATCACCTTGTTCTCGAAGTGTGCAAGAAGAGCTCCAAGGGAGTAGGGGGTAAGCTGTCTGCCGTGCAGCAGGGTGCTGTAGCGTTCTCCAGGGAACTGCTTGTTGGGGTTCTCATGGTCCTGCCCCTTGGCGAAGGCAATGATCTGGGCTGCGAGGTTGGCGTTGAGCTTCTCCTGGCTGCTGCTTCGATCGATCTCCATATCCTCCCCATACTGACAGTGTGAGAATCCGATGAACTGCAGGGGAGTGACATCGGTACCCTGATGGAGATGCTGATAGAACGAATGCTGACCGTTGGTACCCGGCTCGCCGAGGATGGTGTACCCGGTGCTGTAGGAGATCTCCTGCCCGAACCGGTTGACCCGTTTACCGTTACTCTCCATATCGAGCTGCTGCAGATGTGCAGGGAATCTGGAGAGTGCCTGGGAATAGGGAAGTACGGCGGTGGTCCTGCGGTCGAGTACGTTCCTGAGATAGATGCCGATCAGGGCATCCAGCAGGGCGGCGTTGTGTCGAATGTCGGGTTCCAGGGCTGCTTTATCTGCTGCATGAGCTCCTGCGAGCAGGGCTCTGAATACCTGCGGTCCATAGGCGAGGGAGAGGACCAGAGCGCCGACAGCACTGGTGGATGAGTATCTGCCGCCGATGAAGTCATCGATGTAGAAGCTCTCCAGATACTCTGATGAGGAGGCCAGCGGGCTGGTCATGCTGGTCACGGCAGCCATATGCCGTGCAGGGTCCAGTCCCTTGATGCCGGAGTCCTTCATGCGTTTGATCACCAGATCCCGGTTTGTCAGTGTCTCCTGGGTCGTGCCGCTCTTTGATACCAGGATGAAGAGGGTCGTCTCGGGATCGACCCTGCGCATCACTGCCGCAGCATCATCGGGGTCCACATTCGAGATGAACTCAGCTCCCATCAGCTGACCGTCTTCCGAGGCTCTGCAGATTCCCTGCAGTGCCAGATAGAGTGCTCTGGGGCCCAGGTCAGAACCCCCGATCCCGATCTGCACGACCGTATCGAAGGCTTTCCCGGTCGATCCTGTGATCTCCCCGCTGTGGATCTGTTTGGTGAACAGCTCAATCCTTCGCAGCTGGGAGGCATAGAATCGTTCTTTGTCTTCATCCTCTACGATCACATCCGCACCGAGCTTGCCCCGGGTGAGATGGTGGAGGACCATACGTGACTCGCCGGGGTTCATGATCTGCCCGTCGAGCAATTCCTGGTATTTCTCTATGACCTGCTGCTGCTGTGAAAGTCTCTGAAGCACTTCGAGGTGTCTCTCCTGCACCGGTGCCGCGGCGTAATTGAAGGAGAGATCTCCTGCAGTACCGATCGTATACGAAGCGGCTCTCTCGGCGGTGAGTTCTGTGCGCAGGACTGCCGGTGAGAGTCCTTTCAGCTCCTCGAAGGCGCTGCATCGGTCAAGATTGGTATAGGTTATGCTCATATGGGTCTCCTTAGACGTCGAATGTTCTCGGGCAGCACTCCTGTGTGCAGGATACCACTGCCTCCACTATAAGCCGGATGCTATAAGAGTAATGAGTTTCATGGGTTTTGGCTATAGCTGCTGATACCCTCTGAAGGGGTTTACCGCAGGGGGGTGGTTTATGCATCGATCTCCGGGATCCTGGTCTTGAAGCTGATCAGCAGGTCCTCTTTGGTCATGCCGTCGCGCAGGATCACGAAGATGGTGTCATCTCCTGCGACCGTTCCGAGGATCTCGGGGATCGACAGGATGTCGAGTGCGAGGGCTACGCTGTCTGCATGCCCCTGTCTGGTCTTGATCACACCGATGTTCTTGCTGAACTCGATCGACAGGACCCCTCGGCGGACGTCCTGGATATAGCTCTTCTCTGATTCAGAGACCAGTTCGTTCTCCGGCAGTGCATAGTAGTAACCGGACCACCCGTCAGAGATCTTACCGACCTTCAACATCTTCAGATCCCGTGAGAGAGTCGCCTGGGTCACGGTATATCCCTGCTGTGTGAGCAGTTCCAGGAGCATCTCCTGACTGTCGATGCGATGGGTCTTGATGAGTTCTTTGATCTTGGTCAGTCTGTTCTGCCGTTCTCGCATGTGTTCCTCTCTATGAAAATGCATATTTATGCTTTTATTTTTGTATAAACATACAATATGCAAGAGTTTATTGCAAGGTGAAAAACGGGTTGTTGCATAAAGGATCGGGACATTATATGCTCATGCCTATGGAACAGATCGTATGTGAGAATCCCTTCGGTGCCGGTCCGGTCTATCGCTTCGATCAGGTGGGATCAACCATGGATACGGCAAGAGGACTCTTTGCAGGCAGCCATCAAGCCTCTCTGGTGGTGACCGCCGGACACCAGACGACCGGTCGCGGTCGTATCGCAAGCAGGAGCTGGTCGGATAGTCCCGGGAGCTCGCTCCTTGTCACCGTGGCGATCTCACGGGAGTCGATCCCCTGTGCCCTGCATGAACTGCCCCTTCGCACCGGTGAAGCGGTATGCTCTCTGCTCACAGCGCTGCTGGACGAAGAGGTGAGGATCAAGTGGCCCAATGATATCCTGGTGCACGGTCGGAAGATCTGTGGTATCCTGTGTGAGAGTACTTCTGATGCCGCTTATATGGGGATCGGCATCAACTGCCTGCAGCGGGAGTTCCCGCAGGAGCGGTACGGTACGGCCCATAAGAGGCCTCCGACCTCGATCGTCATGGAAGGGGGAGGCGTGGGAGATCCGCTGGATCTGCTTCCGGGACTGCTTGCTGCGTTGTATGATGCGCTGCATGATGAGCACTGGCGGACCTATCTGCAGACACACCTGTTTCTCAACGGCCGGCAGGTCGCATTCCTTCCCGGGGAGGCTGCTGAGCAGCGAACGGGGCCTGCAGAGGATGAGATCATCTGCGGGATCGTACGGGGGATCGATGATCAGGGAGGTCTGGTCATCGCTGTCGAGGGGACCAGCAGGTCCTGGTATTCTGGAGAGTTGCTCGGTCCATGTACACATGGTCCAGAAGGAGAGATACATGATGAATAGAACGATCACACGAGATGAGGCATGGGCGCTGCTGCAGGAACATGTGCATACGGCGACCCTGCTGAACCATGCACTGGCAGTCGAATCAGTCATGAGGTATGCGGCACAGAAGATGGGCGGAGATCCTGAGGTATGGGGCGTGGTCGGACTGTGCCATGATATCGACTTCGAGGAGTTCCCCGATCAGCACTGTACGAAAGTCCGTGACATCCTGCAGGAGGCCCTCTGGCCTGAGGAGCTGATACGGGCGATCGAGAGCCACGGCTGGGGGATCTGTTCGGAGGTGGAACCGAAGACCGATATGGAGAAGGTCCTCTACACGATCGATGAGCTGACCGGTCTCGTGGCTGCCACCGCACTGGTTCGTCCCTCGAAGAGCATCCTCGATATGGGGGTGAAATCGGTGAAGAAGAAGTGGAAGGCGAAGGCCTTCTCAGCCGGTGTTGACCGATCGGTCATCGAGCGTGGCGCTCAGATGCTGCAGATGGAGGTCTCAGAAGTCATCCAGTGGACCATAGACGGCATGCGTCCCAAGGCACAGGAACTGGGTCTTGCAGGATCAGCTGCAGACTAGGCCAGCTGCAGTGCGATCTCCATCATGGTGGTGAAGGCCTTCTCCCGTTCTTCGGAGGAGACCTCCTGCCCATGAACCAGAGAATCAGAGACCGTGAGGATCGACAGGGCCTGTACCCCGTGTCGTGCGGCGGTGGTATAGAGCCCGGCACTCTCCATCTCCACAGCGAGGGAGCCGTAGGCTGCCCACTGCTGCCAGGAGATATCTTCTCCATCGATGGTATAGAAGGTATCGCTTGAGGTCACCGTCCCTACGTGCGGCGTGATCCCGAGGCTGCCGGCATGCTCATAGGCCCTGTAGAGCAGGTCGAACGACGCAGTCGGTGCATAGCTGCCGCCGTCAAAGCGGTAGTTGTTGATCGATGAATCGGTACAGGCACTCATCGCGAGTATGATGTCATACAGCTTGATATCGGGCTGCATCGCACCGCAGGACCCGACTCGTATCAGCTTCTTCACCCCGTAGAACCTGCACAGCTCTTCGGTATAGATGGAGATCGAGGGGATGCCCATCCCTGTACCCATCGTGGAGACACGGACGCCGTTCCAGTACCCGGTATAGCCGAACATGTTCCGTACATCATTGAACAGGACAGCATCCTCAAGATAGTGCTCTGCGATGAATTTCGCCCGAAGCGGGTCGCCCGGCAGCAGGATGGTCTCAGCGATATCACCGGGGTTCGCCCGGTTGTGGGGTGTTGCCATAGGTATCCTCCTCTCGTAGGTTCCTGTCTCAGTATAGTTGAGTCTCAGGGTAAAAGTCAAACACACAGTACCAGAAGAAGAACGTAGCTGATACCGCGATCGCTGGTATCAGACGCTGGTTTCGATTCTTTCATCGGCTGATTCGAACAAAAAAAAAGGACCAAGCCTTGCGGGCCGGTCCTTTTTTTCGTGAGTCAGGTATTATCTGTAGTTGTTCTGGCGAGGTCTTCGCTCAAGAGCAACATTTACTCTAAGGTTTCTACCGTCAAACTCTTTTCCATCAAGAGCAACGATAGCTGCATCAGCTGAATCATCCTCTTCCATCTCAACAAAACCAAAACCCTTAGGTCGGTTCGTTTCTCTGTCAGTAATAATTCTGACACTGTTGACAGTTCCGTACTGACCGAACAAATCAAAAAGCTGGTCCTCGGTTGTAGCGTAATTCATATTACCTACATAAATCTTTTTAGCCATAAGAATCCTTCCCGGTTATACCGGAGTTTAAAAAATAATTTACTTTATGCTAAAACAACATGTAAGAGCAACGTATCACCGGCCAGATCTGATCAAAAGATAAGACATGAAACAGGTACAAGACACAAACTTCGAATGCGTTCTACAATAAAGCAATTGAAACTTACCACAGGGATAAGTAATAGTCAAGGAAAGAAATGGAAAAAGTGAGAGAAAAAGTGAGGAGCGGGCGAAAATCTACCAGAATAGCATGCTGGTGGGAACCTGTCCCTCCTGGATTCTCCACTCACACCCCCTGTGAAAGGCTCTTGAGGGGCCGATCGGTCTATGACTGGCCAACGGCGTATTCATGACGAAAAGAAAGACAGAATCTGCAGCAGCAGAGGATCCCCCTCGGTCACCGGTCTCTTCCCCTGTGCTCTGAGATGTCATCAGAGCACAGGGGATTCGTCCTGTCAGACTTCAGCGGGGTACTTCACGATCTCGATGATCTTCTTGATGATCTCATAGACCGTCAGGGCTATGATCAGGATGAACAGGGCTGTGACGAGCCCCTTGAACATGGGGGTGAGGGCCTTGAGCGGGTTCAGTGCCTCCACCGCGGGTTCATTCAGCACTTCGAAATCGAAGAAGGTATCAAGACCTCGTTTGAGGAACACCGCTGCGATGGCGATATCGACACAGCTGAGGATGATGATGAAGATGCTCGTTCCCAGGCGTTCCTCCCGGTGGATGAGCAGGATCGCTGCGACGACGGCCGTGAATGCCCATCGAACGGAGATCACCGGAAGGATCTGATAGAAGCCCTCTTTGAGGATCGGGATGAACTGGTATCCTTCACCGATGGAGTAGTAGATGCCGATGCGGTGGGCGAACAGGTTCACCACGGCGATGAAGATGATGGTGAAGCAGATGGTGACGATCTGTTCCCATCGTTTGATCGGTTCCCGACGATCGATCTCAGGCAGGTCCCTGATCGTCCAGTCCTCGTAGATCTCTTTGTTCCAGTCGATATGCTTGCCGAATCGCTGCAGCAGATAGAATGCGATCACCATGGCCCCGAGGGAGGAGGTCAGGGAACTGAACAGCTGGGCGAACTGCATCAGTATTCCTTTGGGATCTCCCATCGTCAGGGCCATCCCGATCTGGATCAGTGCGATGACGCTCAGTACCGTCCAGACGATCAGCACGACCATACGGAAGAACGGGAAGATGTCCGAGCCGATCAGCCGCTGGTCCTGATTGTACGAACCGGCAAGTGCCCCGGGAGCTCCCAGATCGTTGAGCAGTGACTCCATCTGTGGCTCTTCGATCAGCGTATCACCATACGACCCCTCCAGGGTGTCATAGATCGAAGAACGCAGTTCGGTGACGATATCCTTTCTCGATGAGATCGGGATCTTTCTGGTGAATGCCAGCATATATCTATCAAGCAGATACCGGGCCTCTTTCGTGATGTTCATGCGATGATCCCCCTTATGATATCGGTATACTCAAGCCACTCGCTTTGCAGTTGTCCCAGGATGGAACGACCGAGTGAGCTGGTCTTATAGTATTTTCGTGGACGACTCTCATCCACGATCCATTCGCTCTCGAGCAGTTCCTGCTGCTCGAGCCTTCTGAGCAGCGGATAGACCGTGTCCTGAGACAGGGTCAATCCCGCTTCCTGCATCCGATGTATGAGCGCATACCCGTAGTGAGACTCGGTGAGGAGGGTCAACACCACCAGAGTCAGACTGCCTCTGCGATGCTCGGACATCAGTTTCTCTATTAGTTTAGAATCTTTACTGTTCATGAATATACAATACTGTAAGACATACACTATTGTCAAGAGGTGTACCTCATGTTTGTGAAACCAGATCGCAGGATCTTTTACGGTTCCCTTCAGCCGCAGTTGCGGCTATACTGATACGATGAACCACATAGTGAAACACAGGAAGAAACGGGTCACATCGGTGCTGATACTGCTGCTGATCATGCAGATGGCCTCAGCACAGTCAGTACTTGAAGCATTTGAGCAGCGGAGAGTAGACTCCAGTGAACGACGCAGCATCCCCACCTCCCCGGTGGTCCCGAAAGGTCTTTAGCTGTTCATGTCCTGACCGATCAGTGGATCTGTGTAGTGGGGATTACTACGACTTCTTTCTGGAGCGGCTGCAGCAGGAGTCCGGTCCCTTTCTCTCACGTCTTGATACCGGAGAGGTGAGTGTCCCTCATGGTCCTATGACTTTCACTATAAGTTCGCCGTATGGGATCTCATCGGTGACTATCGTCCGAAGATACGCGATAACTTCCAGCGTGCCGGGTACTTCTCGGTGTCCCGGGGTCCGCAGAAGCAGCAGCTGCCCATCGATTTCTCCCACTACTGGATCGAGGCAGTAGGCCAGATGCGGGTCCCCCGCATCGCTGCAGAGGGACTGCAGGATGCCCACAGTGCACAGACAGCCCACTATGCCTACCTTCACCTGCAGGAGCCTATGGCATCGGGACAGGAGTATGAACTCTCCACCGAGGCGGGGGAGACTGTCAGCTTCACCTATGATGACCGCACGACCCTCTCGTGGGCGATCAAAGTCAACCAGGAAGGGTATGTCCCTGATGCGGGAAAGAAGTACGGGTATCTGGGGATGTGGCTGGGCGACGGAGGGCCCATGGACCTCTCAGAGATGGAGGGACGGCCGTTCTCTGTCATCGATGAGCATACCGGGGCAGCTGTCCTCACCGGCACAGTTACCTCGCGTGATGCACAGGAGACCCATCACACCAAAGAGGGCCTGGAGATCCCCATAGACGGGGAGGATGTCTACGAACTCGATTTCTCCGCACTGCAGGAAGAGGGCAGCTACCATCTGTACATTCCCGGTGTCGGCATATCCTGGAGTTTCACCATCGGGTATGATGCCATCGGCTATGCGTTCTACACACACGCACGGGGGCTGTATCATCAACGGAGCGGGATCGAGAAGGGACCTCCGTATACCGCATGGACCATGGGAGCAGGCCATACCGAGACCTATGAGGGCGGATTCGCCCCGAACGATCGACATTACCGGGCAAAGAGCGACCGATATGGATTCTATGATGAGACAGGAGAGCCGGTCACCTATTCGAGCTTCTCCATGGTCAGAGAGACTGCCACGGACAACCTGCTTCCCGATGTGTGGGGAGGCTGGTACGATGCAGGTGACTTTGACCGCCGGATGTACCATTTCGATATCGTGGAGGACCTGCTCTCGGCGTATCTGATGTATCCGGAGAAGTTCCTCGATGGACAGCTGCAGATCCCCGAGTCGGGCAACGGTGTCCCTGACATCATCGATGAGGCTGCCTGGGGCATCGATATCTGGCTGAGGGCCCAATCGGATGACGGCGGGGTAGGCTGCTGGATAGAGGCTGACAGCCATCCTCAGGAGTATGATCCTGCAGAAGATACCCAGCGCTATTATCTGGCTCTCCCCACCCGGGAGAGTTCTCTAACCTATGCGGTCCATGCTGCCCTGCTTGCGCTGGCCTACCGCCAAAGCGGGCATGATGAGCTTGCCGTACCCTATATCCGCTCTGCAGAGGCCGCCTACTCCTATGCTGTGGACCCTGGGAACACGGCGGATCTCACCTTCACCCATATCAGCCGCGATGGGTCTGAGAGTGAATACCGATACCGGGAGCCGGCCGAATTAGAAGCTTCGGTACGCTTTCAGGCATCGGCGCTGCTCTATCTGGTCACTCAGAGCAAAGGCTATCTGCCGTATACCGACAGCGAATCGTTCTCACAGGCCCTGAAGGCCATCACCAGTGCGGAAGAGGTCTACTCCCTGCTGCCGGTCTTCCTGTTTGCCGACAGATTTCCCCAAGCCTACAGCAGCAGCTATAGCGAACGGGTCATCGAACTTGCCGACCGGCTGCTGAAGAGTCAGCAGGAGCTGGCCTATCGGACGATCAACTGGCCGGTGGATCATGGGTTCTTTCAATTCATGGCATGGGGCAGGGGACTGCCCTACTACAAGGGGAGAGCCCTGCAGGCTGCCCTTCGCATGACCGGCGATGCGGTCTATCGGGATGCGGCCCTGCTGCTGGTGGATTGGATGAACGGGGCGAACCCTCAGGGGAGAAGCCTGACCACCTCGATCGGTGAGGTCTATGCCGTACGCATCCTATCACTCCCTTCGATCGCCGATGGTATTCTTGATCCGATCCCCGGCATCACGGTCTATACCTATAACGGAGCTATCGACTATCAGGCGAAGCATGTGGTCTATGCGATGGATGTGGATGGGCGGAGTGATCATGGGTTCAGCGGGTTCAACGTCTCGATGCTGCCGGATTCCCTGACCGGCGGGGTTCGCGAACTCTCCTATAAGCAGACCGGTGCGATCCTCGAAGAGGTCATCCCCATCTATCGGCGTTATGCCAATGTGGAGCATCTGGTGGTGGGGCAGAATGAGTTCACCGTATGGGAGACCATAGGACCTGCGGCATCATTCACTGCCTGCCTGCTGCCCGAGGGCTGGATGCCTCCGGAACACTGGGCCATGCGTCAGCCTGCACAGGAGCTTTCGCAGCTGCACGGCTACCTTCCTCAGCCCTGAGTGCTGTTCTGCTCGAAGAGCCTGACGAACTCGTCCACGCTTTTCAGGTCGACCGTCGAATAGCTCCTGTCCTTCTTGGTGATCTTCTTCATGATGAACCGCTCGATGACGTTCATCTTCTCGAAGTAGACACCTCCACCGAACAGGCCGATACTGAGAACGGATTCGATGGTCTCGGGGGTGAAGTTCTTATGGATGTAATCTATGGAAAGTGACTCTTCTGAGAGACAGCTGCAGAAGAGTCCCAGATGCTTGTCTTTCAGTTCACTGATGTGTTGTTTTGCGAAACCGGTTATGCCTTCTGTACATGACCGGCATGTACAGAGAATCCCAGGATCACGGCGCTGTAGGGTGCGAGTGAGGGGACCTTCTGGTGCTTTATATCAACCAGGGTACATTCATCTGAGAGTCTGTCTGCCAGTTCCTGTGCAAGCTTAGCCACCGTCCCGTGTTTTGATGCATAGAGTATGAGTGTCATATGTTATCCCCCTGTTTTACTCGATTATATAGCCAAACAGGGAAATAGTACAGTTCATCAGGGTGCTTATTTAATTGTACTTAAGTACTTTATTGAAGAACCTCTGCACTCTGGGATTGGTGGTCTTCTCGAACACCTCTGCAGGGGTCCCCTGCACGACGATGCCCCCGTCGGAGATGAACAGTACATAGTCCGAGGCCTTATGGGCGAACCCCATCTCATGTGTCACCAGGATCAGTTCCATATCCTCTTCCCTGAGCTCTTCGATCAGATCAAGCACCTCAGAGGTATACTCGGGATCCAGCGCTGAAGTGGGTTCATCGAAGAAGAGCACCTCGGGTTTGATCGCTACGGCACGGCAGATAGCGATGCGCTGCTGCTGCCCACCTGAAAGAGCCACCGGTTTCTTGAATGCATGTTCTGCCAGATTGAACCGCTCGAGCAGGGCAAGTGCTTCTTCCTTTGCCTGGTGTTTCTCGATCCCCTGCACCTGTACCAGAGGAAGCATGATGTTCTCCAGTGCATTGAGATGGGGGAACAGGTTGTAGGCTTGATAGACCATGCCTATGCGTCTGCGGTAGGCGAGCAGCTCAGCTTCAGAACACCGCAGGTCGTGGTCATTGACCCTCACCCTCCCTTCTTCAGGCTGTTCCAGGCCTGCGAGGATCCTCAGCATCGTGGTCTTCCCTCCTCCTGATGGTCCTATGAGGACAAGGGAGCGAATGTCGGAGAGGTGGAGATCTATGGCATCAAGCACGACATGGTCGCCGTAGCGTTTGGTCATCTGATCAAGATTAAGTTTCATAGTAGAATCTCCTTTCAAGCCGCTTCATGAGGTAGGATATGGGGACGGTCAGCATGAGATAGCCGATCGCGAGCGGGATGTAGCTCTCAAGGGTGGAGAAGGTATTGGCATTGACCTCCCGGGCAGCCATGGTGAACTCCTTTATGGCTATGATCGAGAGCAGCGATGAGTCTTTGATCAGAGAGGCGAACTGCCCGGCGAGCGGCGGCAGGACGCCGGTGATGACCTGAGGGAAGATGATATGGCGGTAGGTCTGCCGCTTGGTCAGTCCGATCGAACGGGCCGTCTCGCGCTGGGTGGTCCCTACACTCTCGATCCCTGCACGGATGATCTCGGCGATGTAGGCACTGGCGAAGATGGACATGATCACCACTCCTGCGACATACCGATTGTTCAGCCCTGCTGCATTGGCGATGACATAGTAGAAGATGAGGATCTGCACGAGCAGGGGAGTCCCCCTGATGATCTCGATATAGACATGGCTGAAGTAGTTGAGCAGGATGATCCTGCTCCTTCGGGCAAGGGCAAAGAAGATGCCGAGCAGCACACTGGTCACAAGCGCTGCGAGTGATATGCTGATGGTCATGAGGAACCATTGAACATACTGTTGCGATAGCGCCAGATCGCCTCCCACCTGAACTCATACGACAGACGGGAGAACCCGAAACCGAAGAGCAGGGCAAGAAGGCCTGCGAGGATGAGCACATTGATCAGACGGATGTGTCTGGCGATCGAGGTGCCGGGGGTCGCGATGAAAAGGTCTGTGACCTGCTTGGGCTTTTTCACGGTAGCGGCTCCTTGTCGTACTGTGGCGCAAGGTGCTCAGCGGCCGTTCAGGCCGCAGAGCACCTCCTTGTGGTCGGTATTCCTGCAGGGGTCTACAGATCGAAGAAGAAGGGTACTCCCGATGCTTCGAACAGTTCCTTCTGTTCTCCCAGGTAGCTGTCGGCTATGGCAGAGAACCCGCCCTCAGCCCGGAAGGCTGCGATGAACGCGTTGACCTCTTCGAGCAGTTCGGTGTTGCCTTTCTTGATCGCCATGCCCCAGTACCCGTCGGTTCCCGGTATGGACTCGATGTTGATCCTGGTGGTGTTCTGGTGTTTCTTGTGGTTCTCATAGACGGTGAGCACATCATAGATGAAGGCATCTGCCTTCCCCTGTGAGACCTCCAGGACACAGGCGGCCACCTCATCGAAGAGCCTCACATCTGCAAGGGGCAGCTTCTCCTGGGCAGCGGTCGCACCGATGGTCCCCGATTTCACGGCAACGACCATCCCTTCCTGATTCAGGTCCGCAAAGGTCTGAACCGGTGAATCCTTGGCGATCAGCAGCGTCAGACCTGATTTGATATAGGGATCTGAGAAGTCGACTGCCTGCTTTCGGTCCTCTGTGATCGTCATCGATGAGATGATGATATCGGCCTTGCCCGTCTGCAGGGAGGGGATGAGCCCGGTCCATGCGATATTCTCGATGACGACCGGACGATCGAGGTAGTCACCGAGTGCGTAGGCGATCTCCACACTGATCCCGGTCGGGTTCCCGTCGGTATCGCTCATCTCGAAGGGGGATACTGCAGCTCCATGGCGACGACCAGCGGGCGTTCTGCAGTCTCCTGGGCGCCTCCGGCGAAGAGCAGTGCTCCTGAAAGGATGGATATCATGATCGCGGTAAGCAGGATCTTTTTCATGGTTCCTCCTGAATCTATCGATAATAAGATACTAAAAGAGTACTTAGTGCGGGGCTTCAGGTCAAGGAATAATCACAGCAGTCTGTAGTTTTATATACCTAGAGCGATCTATCAGGTTGGTGAACTGGTGATAGTGTGAGAGAATATACAGCATGAATATACTCGGGAATCTGTTATGGATCGTGTTGGGCGGTCTGGTCGGATCGCTGCTGTGGGCAGCCTCTGCAGTGATCTGCATGCTGACGATCATCGGTATACCCTTTGGTCTGCAGTGCCTGAAGATCTCTCTGCTGACCCTCATGCCCTTCGGTACAGAGGTCTCTGTCGGTCAGTTCGGCGCGATGGGGCTGGTGGGGAACGTGCTGTGGCTCATTTTCTTCGGATGGGAACTGTTCGTCTACCATCTGGTCTGTGCGCTGCTGCTGGCTGTCACGATCATCGGTCTGCCGTTCGCTGCCCAGCATATCAAGCTTGCCCGGCTAGCTCTGCTTCCTTTCGGTGCGGTGATCGCCTGAGCGGTCGGTCCTGTCTATGATGAACATCACGGCGACTGTCGGGATGATCAGCAGGATCGATGCTGCTGAGGGCAGTACCGCAGAGGTGCTGATCGGTGAGACAACCCTGATGAACATGGAGAGGATCACCGGGTTGAGGAACTGCCCGAGGAACATGCTGCCGCTTGCCGCTGACAGGGCTGCTGTCCGTGCGTGTCCGCTGGTCAGATTGCTGATCTGCAGCAGATAGAACGGCGTGAGGATACCGAACCCGGTCCCGATACACACGAGCGAGAACATCAGGACTCCCCCCCGTGGGGTTGATCATGAAGAAGAAGAATCCCAGTCCCATCAGCAGCATGCTCACATAGCGGACATGACTGCCGAACACATGAAAGAACTTCCTGAAGAAGACCCCTGCAGAGAATGAACAGAAGTTCTGGATCGCCAGCATGCTCCCGCAGAACAGGGATCCCCCAGGCAAGGACCCTATGGTCATGGAGGTGGTCGAGGGGATGGTGTAGAAGATGATGTTCAGCATGAGGATACCTGTCAGGTACCTGATGATCTCTCTGCTCAGCCAGGAGGGCAGACGCTTCGACCCGGCAGGCGGTCGGACCGGGTCCACCCTCGGGATCCACACCAGGACACAGACCAGGACGATGATCGCCAGCACATAGATCAGAAACGGATGCCTCCAGGAAGAGAGCGCCAGGAGCCCGGAGAGCAGGGTGGCGATGACCCCTCCGAGGTTGTTCACGGCAGTCGAGAGTCCCATCATGCGGATGCGCTGTTCCCCCGAATAGTAGTCTGATACCAGACTGGTGGTGATGGGGAAGATGAACCCGATACCGAACCCGAGGATCCCCCGGAAGATGAGCAGTGAGGTGATACTCCCGGACAGCCCTCCGCTCAGACCCCCGATGATATAGAACAGTAGACCGATGATCAGCAGATGCCGCTTCGCATAGCGTCTGGAGAGTCTGCCCACGAGCAGTGAACTCGGGATGATGATGATCTGCGGCAGAGTCAGGATCATGCGCACGGCAAGATCTGATTCCGTCGAGAAGTGCTCGCTGAGGATCCCCAGCATCGGTGCGACTGCTGCCGCGGCCATGATCGTGAGCATGGAGAGAAGAAGGATCGTGATCGTCAGGGGTGCTCTGTTCATTGGTGTTCTCATGCATGCATAGGATGGACTCAGCATACGATAATCACGGGTGAAAGACAATAGTGGATTTTTCTGGACTCTGTGAGTTTCCCCTGTTAAATTGGTCGTACCCGTAGTACCATGAAAGTAGCATGCAGTCTCATACCTGCTCTTCTCACCACCGATGAAACGCTGATACAGGGAACATGATCATGATGGTTAGACATAAGAATATCAAGCTTCTGCACAGGACCACCGAGTTGACACGTCTGCTGAAGAAGAGTGCTGATCTGGGGGTATTCCTCAATGATCTCGCGCATCTTATCGCAGATCACATGGAAGCAGACTCCTGCTCCTTCTTCATCTACGACCGCGACCATGATGAACTGCTGCTGCAGGGGACGGTCGGGCTCCCTGAATCATGTGTGGGGACCCTCAGGCTGAAGTCGGGCGAGGGGATCACCGGGACGGTGATCAAGACCCTGCATCCGATCAAAGCCGATCATGCACAGCATCATCCCAAGTTCAAAGAGATCCCCGGGGTCACAGAAGGTGATTTCAAGTCCATCCTGCAGTGCCGATACGCAGGGGCTCTCTGCGCATCGGGGTCATCACGCTGCACAAGAGAGAGCCCTCGTACTTCTCCGTGAAGGATGTCACCATCCTCATGGCTATCGCATCCCAGATAGCATCATCGGTGCTCAGCGCCGGGTTCTTTCTCTCGCTCAAGCGGGCACCGGTCTCTTTGGAGGATATCAAGAGCCCGATCAAGGGAGTGGGTGCCTCGCCCGGGATCGTCCAGGGATTGAGTATGGTCTATAACCGGCAGCAGTTCTTCTATCCCGGCTCATCTTCTGAGAGCAAGCAGCAGGAGGCGGTGGAGGAGGATCAGCAGTCCCATTCGATCAAAGACTTCGATGAGGCGATAGAGAAGACTCTCGAGCAGCTCAAGCAGATCGAGGATCATCTCGGGGAGAGCCTCAGCGATATCGCAGGATTGATCTTCACGGCTCATTACCTGATGCTCAAGGATCCGAACTATACCGGGGTCATGCGGAATATGATCGAGGAGGGCATGAGCGTGAGCTCAGCCATACGGTCGGTCACCGATGAGTACGCCAACCTGATCGCAGCCACGGACAATCCCCGGATCCAGGAGAAGGAGCAGGATGTCAGAGATCTGGAACACCGTCTGCTGACCAATCTCTATCATCGTGATACCGAACACAGCGACTACTCCGACTATGTGATCATCGCCTCGGCGATCTACCCCTCTGAACTCATCAGGTTCTGGGTGCAGAAGGCCAAGGGGATCATCCTGCACGGACAGGGGCTCACCGCCCATATATCCATACTCTCGAGATCGCTGAACATCCCCCTGATGCTCGTCAAGAACAGGGATGTCATGCGTATACCGAACGGGACCCATATCATAGCTGATACGACCGGGGGGGACGATCCATATCGATCCTGATGCGGCACTGATCACCCTCTATGAACAGATCGCGAAGAAGAAACAGGCCCCGGTACCGAAGGATCTGCCTGAGCACTCATATACCACCGACGGCAGGAATGTCCAGGTCTATGTGAATGTCAATATCCTGCATGATGCCCAGGCGGGGTTCGATCGGAAAGCTGAAGGGATCGGACTGTATCGCTCGGAATTCCCGTTTCTGATCCAGAACGACTTCCCTTCGGAAGAGCAGCAGCTGCAGGTCTATGAGAAGGTGTGTGAGACGGCAGGCGATCGAGTGATCACGCTGCGTACCCTCGATATCGGGGGAGACAAGCTGCCGGGGTATGTGGAAGCGCTCTCAGAGGAGAACCCGTTCCTCGGTTTCAGAGGTATCCGCTATTCCCTGGAAGCTACCGATATCTTCTTCGAACAGATTCGCGCCATGCTCAGAGCCGGTGCAGGCAAAAGACTTCGACTGCTCTTTCCGATGGTATCATCCCTCGAGGAGTTCCTTCGTGCCAAGCAGGCGGTCTTCAGCTGTATGCAGCAGCTCGAAGAAGAGGGACTTGAGTACTGCGAAGACCCGAAACTCGGTGCGATGATCGAAGTCCCCGCTGCCGTGGAGATCGCGGCGGATCTGGCAGAGGAGGCCGACTTCCTGAGCATCGGGACGAACGATCTGATCATGTATCTGATCGCCGTGGACCGGGGGAACGATCGCGTAGGCGATATGCATACAGCCTATCACCCGGCTGTCCTGCGTACCCTCAAGCGGCTCACTGATGCGGTGCTGTCTGTACGGGGAGATCCCGACGGGTACCTCTCGGTGTGCGGGGATGCAGCAGGAGACCACCAGCTGCTTCCATTCTTCATCGGTATCGGTATCTACAATTTCAGTGTGGAACCATCACGACTGGTTGAGATGAAACAGCTGATCGCCACGATCTCCTATGAGGATTGTGTGAACTATGCCAATGGACTGCTGCAGGCCCGGACGACGAGCGAGATCGAGAACCTGATCGCTGAGTCCTGTCCCTGCCGTTCCAGTGAGTGAGAATTGATACAGGAGCAGAAGGAGTGTTGTAATGGCTAAGAAAGAGTGTGAGATCATCCTCGAGGCGATCACCAGGATCACCGACGATGCCTCAAAAGAGAGAAGGGAGCATGTGGCGGCTGATCTTGAGCGCATGAGCTACGAACCGAACTTCATCATACCGGTCGATGGGTTCCTGCATATGGACAGGAATCAGATCATCAGTACGGCACAGAAGGTCTTCCACATGCCGGAGGAAGAGATCCTTGAACTCGGTCTGCACTACAGCAGAGATCCCGAAAGGATACGCTGTGACCAGCTCAAGATGCTCAGCTACTACTATCAGCTGCTCTCCCGGCTGCGTGCTGATGAAGCAGAGGCATGGGATGAGATCCATGAACTCTACGAGGATGACTGATCCATGGAGCAGCTGAGACGATTCGCCAGTGTACCACTTGCCAGCAGATATTACCGTGAGGCTCTCGAGCATATGGGTGATATGAGAAGAGCCTACAGGAGCGGGATCCTGGACAAGCGGTTCATAGAGCGGATCATGCTGGCTGTCACTCAGGTCAACGGCTGCAAAATGTGCAGCTATGCCCATACCCGGATGGCGCTCGAGAGCGGCATGAGTGCGCAGGAGATCAGGTGCATGCTCAGCGGTGAGTTCGCTGATGTCCCCGACTCACAGCAGAAGGCGATCCTCTATGCCGAGCACTATGCGCAGACGGAGGGAACCCTTCACCGGAGAGCACCGCAGTGCTCCTTGAGAGCTATGGAAGGGAACAGGCTGTCGCTATCCTTGCCTTCATACGGATCATTATGATGGGGAATGCCTACGGGAACTCCCTGGGTGCCCTGCAGGAGCGGCTGAAGGGCACACCTGCCCCGGGAAGCACGCTCTCGGGGGAACTGGTGCTGCTGTTGAGTATCATCCGGTCACGCTGCTGCTGCTGATCAGGCAGCTGGTTCGGGTCGTGCTTCCGCCGTACCGAAGCCCGAAAGATCGTCTGCTAGATACATAGGTGCAGCTGTCTGCTGATCCTCTCGGTCAGCAGGCTGTCCATGCTGACTGTACTGCATGTAACTTCAAGGGCGGTCGTGTCTGTGATGCTATCACAGGTGGAACCTTCATAGCTATAATGAATGGCAGTCGTGCGTACCGGCTCTTCTCCGTGATAGGAGACCCGGAAGGGGATCTCTGCGATATAACCCTGCTGCAGGGACCTGCACCGGTACTTGAGCATCTGCGGTGTGGACTGGATGAGGAGAAAACTGCTTCGATCCTCTTTCGGATCACCCTGCTGCGCCCTGAACGATGGCGATACGAACGAGCCTGAGATCGGTTCGATCCCCCAGACCCTGAGAAAATCCTCAGATGATATCTTCTCTATCTGTGTGCACATCTGTCGTGTGATGACCGGCAGCCTCGGGGGTGGTATGTCCTGTGAGATTCCTTGGGTCTCAGGGATGATGGCAAAGCCCCTGTCAACGGTGATGGTGAAGAACATATCGCTTACCGGGATACTGCTGATATACTCGAGTATGATGATACACTTCCGGTACTGCAGTTCCTTCTGCACCCTTCGGCTCATCTCCCGGATCCACTGTGCCATATCATGGGTCCAGTTCCTGTAGATGAGATTGAGCATGGAGAGTACTGCAGCATTGGAATGATGCAGGATGTGGTCGATGGTCTTCTTTCCCATGGCATAGAAGACTCTGCCGGGGGCATGGCTCGGACGTGGGATCCTGAACATGGCTTCTATGGGATAGATCTTCATGACTGATTCCAGCAGCTTCTGCAGATGGTCATGGCTGAGCACCTCGGTATGGTTCAGCTGCAGGACCTGCGCTCCGAGCGGTTCTATCTTCACCAGCATCGGGGCTTTCGGTGTACGTTTTGGATACTCCTGTCTTCTGAAATCATGGATGTGAAAGGACTGCTGAGGTTCTCTGAGCTCCCTGCCGATCAGGACTGCCTGGTAGCCTTCAGCGATCGCGAGTGTGCAGAGTTCTTCATCCTGCGTCCAGAGCAGCACCTTCTGCATGCGGCGATAGCTCTTGAGTAAGCTCAGGGTCTTCAGCATCTTCTGCTCGAAGGGTACATCCTGTATGGTCTGTGCTGATTTGAGCATGGTCACGGAGACATTCAGATTCCTGTCGATACGGAAGGTCTCGACGGTATTGTAGTGGGGGATAAGACTCAGGGCATGCTCGATCAGCGGGGTATACTGATCTATCCCTTCCTGCTTGAGATAGTGCTGCAGATGCAGCTTGATGAAATCCGGAATCACGATGAGCACATCGTTGCGTAGATGCTTTCTTCTGCTGAGGGTGTTCCAAGGCATCTGCTGCCATGCTGTCGAACCCAATAGCACGGTGTGGTCAATCAAGCAGACAATATGTCTTCCCATTGTCTGTCCTCCACCTCTATTAGTATCTTACTACGAAGTGAGAGAAAAATATATGTTCAGCAGGAAAAGAGTTCTAGGATACGGGGTAGTCTCCGCCGGTATCAGTCCGTCGCCGATAGGGTCTGAACTTGTTGTAGAGGTAGAACAGGGAGATCGTCTCAGGGATCAGGAACAGCACCGCATACACTGCTGCAGTGATGAGACTTGCATCGCCTCGGACCCACAGCAGGATCAGGTCGGATGCATCGACCAGCAGCATGATCAGCATGATCGCTGAGATCTGGTAGGGCCTTCGGGTCCTGATGCCGTATACTACCGCGACGAGGGAGGCCAGTGCTATGGCGATGCTGCGATTGGCATACAGGCCGATCGGGTGCATCACCGATGAAGTCTGCAGCAGTCCGGTGAACTGATAGGAGGGGTCGATATAGGCCATGATACCCATCCCTATGGCGAACAGAGCATGGAGTGTTGTGTAGATATATACCCAAATAGAAATATTCCTTCTCATAGAAACTCCATCATCAATATGTTCTCTATTATAGCGAGAGTGTTTGACACAGTGCAATAGAATTTGATTATAATGGAGTACTATTACCGTGAATACCATCGGGCAGGAGATCATGAGAATCAAAATGGTATATATGAGTAGGATGAAGCGGGTCGCGGCACTGCTGCTGACCTTTCTGGTCGCAGCCTCAGCACTTTCGTGTGCCATGGGATCTGAGCAGCAGTACACGCTGCCTCCCAGGCTCGAAGGCAGTATGACGGATCTTGAGGCCGATCTCTTCTTCCTGATCCATGAGCTGCCTAAGAGACATGAGCGTATCTATCACACCGTCGATCGGGAGACCTATAAGAGAGCGGCTTCTGAGTTGCTGTACTCCATCAGCGACATGGATGCTGATCATGCAGCTGTTGCGATCAGAACACTGGTCGCGATGATCGGGGATGCTCACACCAGTTACCGTGCGGGGATGAGAGAGGCGGTCCCCCTGAACCTCATCTATCTCGACGGGGGCGGTTCCGGCCCGAACGGGGAGGGGGTGTTCGTCACCGCTGATACCCTTGCAGGGGAAGGGACTCCTGTTGCTTCGCTGGTACGCGACGGGGGAGCCCCTGCAGCAGCAGAATTGATCAGGATCGGAGATCTTGAGGTCTTCTCGACCGATGCATCTGATGATTCGGTCTATGCCCGGATCAGTACGATCGTCTCCCATGAGAACGAGCCCCACATCAGGCAGCAACTCGACTACTTGCTGCTTGACCCTGCCATCCTCTATGGACTTGACATCATCTCTGGTAAGGAGTCGGTTCCCATGACCTTCCTGATCAGTGGAGAAGAGCAGGAGGTGAGATTCACTCCGGTCCCCATCTCCCGTATCCGCGAGCTCGATTGGATGGTCTACTATGACGATGTGACAGGCTTCAGCGGTCATGACAGGACCGTACTGCCCACCTATCTGGAATATGCCAAGGATCACTATGCCGCTTCATATGAAGATAGGATCCTCCATATCATGTACAACAGCTGTTCCGAAGACCCGGGACTGAAGTTCAGCACCTTCGTGCAGGATCTCAAGGCCTATGATCCCGAGCAGGTGGTCATCGACCTGCGGCACAACGGGGGAGGGAACTCACGGCTGATCAGACCGCTGTATGACTATCTCGACGGACTCTCTGATGATGTGGCGCTCTTTACGGTCATCTCCCTGCGACCTTCTCCTCAGGTCTCATGAATGCCATCGAACTCGATCAGCGCTATGATCGGATGCAGCTCATCGGGAGACCGACCGGGGGGAAGCCCAACCACTATGGAGAGGTCTGTCATATACAGCTTCCCAGCGGTGCCTATCTGTACTGGTCATCCAACTACTTTGTCAATGATCCCGGCAATGATGCTCTGACCCTGGACCCTGAACAGCTGATAGAGATCAGTGCCGAGACGTTCTTTGCCCGCGAGGATCCGGTTCTGGGGTATGTGAAGGAACAGTCCTCTCCGTAGCAGATACCCTGTGTTCAGCGCTATGCGCTTTCACCTGTTTTCGTGTATAGTGTCTGCGAAGTACTGCAAGAAGGAAAAGAGTCAACCACTATGAACAAAAGTCTTATCACCAACATCCTGCAGCCTGTGTCATAGCTGCCGGGTATCTCTCACCCTGGTACGGGGAACACATACGTACTGTCGGGTTCTTCGCCTTATCGGGGGCGCTGACCAACTGGCTTGCCATTCATATGCTCTTCGAGAAAGTACCGCTGCTCTATGGTTCCGGGGTGGTCCCGAACCATTTCGAAGACTTCAAGAGGGGCATCAGAGAACTGATCATGGATCAGTTCTTCACCAGTGAGAACATGGAGAAGTTCCTTGCCGATACCCTCGAGGAACAGAAGTCCGAGATCGACATCGAACCTGCCCTTGCCTGCATCGAGTATGACAAGGCCTCGAATCCCTCACCTCGGTGATCCTTGAATCGTCGTTCGGGGGCATGCTGAACATGTTCGGCGGTGCTTCGGTACTCCAGGGGTTCCGAGGACCGTTCGAGGTGAAGATCAAGGCGTTCATCAGGGAACAGGCCAAGGATGAACAGTTCCAGCAGGCACTGATGGGTTCGGCAGGAGGTCAGAAGGACCTTGTCGCATCGGTACAGAGTAAGGTGGATCTGATCGTGGAATCACGGCTGGAAGAACTGACCCCGCAGCTGGTGAAGAAGATCGTGCAGGATATGATCGCACGTCATCTTGGATGGCTGGTGATCTGGGGAGCGTCTTCGGCGCCCTCATCGGTCTTGCCATGAGTCTGCTGCAGGTTCGATGATCCTCTGCGGTCCTCGATACGGAGAGGACCGCAGCCCCTGTCTCACAACAGCAGTTCAAGACTGAAGAGCAGACCCAGGTGAGCCTGTGGTGCTGCTGTCATACCCTGCATAGAACTGCAGATGTGTCGATTCAAGACCGATCAGTGATACTGATGCATCAAGCAGGATGCCGGTCCCCCAGCTGAGGGTATCAGTCCACAGCACATCCCCATAGATCCCCCCGGAGAGCTTTGAGATCATCATCAGTTCCGCCAGCGGGATACCGTCGCTGAACGGTCGGTATCGCAGGGTCACCGACGAGCCGAGCAGCTGATCATAGGTGCCTTCAGAGATCTGGGAACGGAACTGATCCCGTCTGAAGAAATGGACGGTATCGTTCGGTGAGAACGGGATGAGCACTGTGGTGTCGAGACCCAGGAGCAGCTGTGACCCTGCTGCTGTGAAGGCCCCGTGCAGTTCAGCCTCTACTGCCGATACCTCAAGATCCTCCAACCGGTACCCGGCTGAGAGCTGAAGGGCAGCTCTGGGCGCAAGGGAGAGCACAGAGCGGAAACCTGATGAGAGTGCTGCATAGTCGGACTGAAACAGCCCCTGCATACGAAGGTGCCCGTTCGCATAGAGCTCGAAACGGAAGGCTTCGGAATTGAGGAGCAGCAGATCGATGGCAGTGCCTGCCGATGTCTCATCAATAGCTGAGAGATCGGGGACCAGGGAGAGATAGCCGTACGAGGAGCTCTTGAGGTTCTTCGTCGGATACCAGATATGCTCAGCCCGAAGGAATGCCCTCATATTCCAGCTCTCATACAGATCGAGTGCCAACCCGGTATCGAACGAGGTGACAGATGCATACGAATCGATCCGGTAGAGCGCTGAGACCATCAGATCATCTGAGAACGGGGTATCGTCATAGGGGATCGCCTGTGACCATGCATGCAGGTTCAGACTGCTGCGCGGTTCTTTTACCGGGATGAACCCGAAGGCAGAACGTTCTGTGAGTCTCTGCGAGAAACTCTGATCGAAGACCAGACGACGGGCGAGCTGTCCTGCGTTCGGTGTGCGGGCAGCAAGGGTTGAGAACAGCTCAGTATGCTGAGAGGCAGCCTCATACCCTGCCTGATAGATCTCATCAAGGGACTGGAAATCCATGAAGGAGAACGATTCGACAGCACTGCGGATGAGCAGCGGATCATGCATGAGAAGATCGGTGACTCCCGCTCTGCGTTTGCCGATATCGAGAGAGACGTTGAGGATCGTGAGCGGGTTCTTCAGGTTGAGATCAGGATTGTCATAGAAGGCCGTAGAGGTGATGACGGTATCGGTATACCGGTAGGCCGCATCAAGATGGAGCAGATTGGTGATCCCGCCGTCGATGAGCAGATGGTCACGGTAGGGGACCGGAGAGAAGTAGACCGGCAGGGCAAAGGATGCCTCCATTGCCGTATAGAAGTCTCCCTCGACCAGATAGATCGGCTGTTTCGTCTTCAGGTCCTCACATACGACCAGGACCGGTATGGGAAGGTGTTCGAGTCTCAGGTCTCCGAGGATATGATAGAGGCTGTCGGTGAATGCCTTGATATCCAGAAGGCCCCCTTCAAGGGGGATGGTCAGTGAGAACAGATCCCCGATATGGATCGAGCTCACCAGCTCATGGATCTGAGCAGGTGAGAGACCAGCTCCGTAGAGGAGCCCCACGATGGAGCCCATGGAGTTCGACACGATCAGATCCGGGATGATCCCCTGCTCCTCTAGTGCCTGCAGGACCCCGATGTGAGAGAAGGCCCGGGCAGACCCCCCGGAGAGAACCAGTGCGACCGGTTCCTGATCCCCGGCCTGATGCTTCACACGCTCGATGAACGTCTGTTCACCATGGATGATGGGTTCAGCTGCACTGAACAGGCTGTCATTCAGGACCCTTCTTCTGCACAAAGCAGCAGCGACGAGAGGAGGAAGAATAGCAAGAGATAGACTCGCAGTGTGCTATCAGGCATCAAAAGCCTCCTGAAGAGATTATCTTCTGTGAATGTAGCATGTAGGAGTGTAGAAAGCAATGCTGCACGCGCAGGTTAATAGATCACCACACGGGCAGGGACTGGTGCATGTGCTAGCGGTTGTCCCCAAGGATCTCATCTGCCATCTCGGGATAGAGCTCACGGATGCAGTCGGGGCAGAGGGAATGGGTGATCTGAGAATCGGTATGTCTGCTGATGTACTCATCAGGATCGATGAACTGCCCCTCTTCGGTCCTGATCCGCTTGCAGTGGCTGCAGACCGGCAGGATCCCCTTGAGCACACGGATCTCATTCATTGCCTGTGAGAGCTGATCATTGCTGATCTGCAGCTCCCTGTTGATGATCTCATAGGTAGAGGCTTCCCGGTAGATGCTGTAGACGATCGTCGCATAGGCTGCGATGAGCAGACCTGCGTTCATGAGATGGTTGTCATACTGTCGGGGCAGCACGTGCAGATACCTGGTCACGAAGATCAGGACGACCGGCACGGCAAAGACCGATGACCAGATCAGACCTTCGGTCAGACCGAGCAGCACGAAGAAGACAACGGGGAAGAGCATGACGAAGAGGAAGTTCAGCAGGTAGCCCTGCTGTATATACAGCAGCAGGAGCAGCAGGATACTGAGAAAACCACAGAGGAAGCGGTAGGTGCAGGTGAGTCCGGTCCGGTGCCTGAGCAGATGCATCACAAGGATCGATATTCCCGAGACGAGCAGGATGGTGAAGGTCCTCAGGTCATAGATGAGATGGTAGATCGAGGCTGCGGCGAAGATGAGCTCTACGGAGATCACCGTAGCGATATAGAATCCGTAGCGGCGCTGATCTCGTACGATACGTTGTGTATTCATATGACTACCCTTGAGGTGCAGGATACCATCACAGGCAGCTTCCTTTACGGAGTGGAGTTGTCTGAGGTTGTAGAGCATTGTATATCCAGAGAGATGATAAGGCAAGAACGGAAGTCGTTGGTATTCATGGAATCTTCACATTCGAAGCAGCTGCCGGTACTCCCCACCATGATTGATTGGTGAGTGAGTATCACAGCACATACAAGTCCACCGATCATTTCGATACCTGCCCGGGTGGTCCCTGTACTGTGCTGGCTGTAGGGTGTACAGTTCTCCCCTGGATCGAGCTGATCGCACCGGTCCTGTGACAGACATCTGCATTCGGGTGAACTTCGGGCTGTATCGATCGATGATTTCCTGTTATGCTGTAGCTATGATATATGATGTGATCGTGATCGGAAGCGGGTATGCAGGGCTTGCAGCGGCGATAGAGGCCAGACAGGCAGGGGCCTCGGTGATCGTGCTGGAGAAGATGAGGGCAGCAGGTGGGAACTCCATCATCAGCGATGGCGGTATGGCGGTCGCCGGCAGTGCTCTTCAGCGCAGGCACGGGATAGAGGATTCTGCAGAACTCTTCTATCGCGATATGATGAAGGCCGGTCTGGGGCTGAACTACCCGGAACTGGTAAAAATCGTGACCGGGCACTCGCAAGAGGCCTACTCATGGCTTACCGAAGAGCTGGGAGTCGAGTTCATGGATCGGGTGGATCTGTTCGGGGGGCATTCGGTAGCCCGCAGCCATGGGGCTGTGCGCATCACCGGAGCTTCGATCATCAAACCGATGCTGAAGCGGCTCGAAGAGCTCGAGATTCCGATACACTACGGCTGGCATGTCACTGGACTGCTGTTCGATCACCAGCGGGTCACCGGCGTAGAGGCGGAGTCGGGGTACAGCTTCAAGACGAAGCGGGGGGACCAGAGGCAGGTGATCCATGCACGTAACGGTGTGATCCTGGCCGGGGGAGGCTTCGGGGCGGACGTACGGTTCAGGTCGGCACATGATCCGAGACTGAACAGGGACATCGACACCACGAACAAAGTCTGTGCCACCTCGGAACTGCTGGTCGAAGCCATGAAGAAAGGTGCTTCAGCGATCCAGCTCTCCCACATCCAACTCGGGCCCTGGGCATCACCGGATGAGAAGGGGTTCGGTTCCGGTCCGCTCTTCGCTGATTATATCGGGCTGATCTACGGCATCCTGGTTGCCCTGATACCGGCAGCCGCTTCATCAACGAGCATTCAGACCGAAAGGTCCTCTCTGATGCGATCCTTGCAACAGGTGCTCCCTGTATCTGCATCAGTGATGATGCGGCGGTGAAGCAGTCCGGATGGGATATCGGAAGGGCTTTACAGAAAGAAGTGGTCAGGACCTTTGATGATCTTCCCTCTCTTGCAGAGTTCTACCACATACCCGCTGATTCCCTCTCATCGACAGTGGACCGATTCAATACCTCCATCAGTGATCATGACAGCAGCCTGTACGGCAGGAGCATCATGGCTGATTCCCTTCCGATACAGTCTCCTCCCTATTATGCCATGCGAGTATGGCCCAAAGTCCATTACACCATGGGTGGATTGCAGATCGACAGCAAGGCACGAGTGATCAGTCTGGATCAGGAGCCCATGGAGGGGCTCTATGCTGCAGGTGAGATGACCGGAGGTATCCATGGGGCTTGCAGGCTCGGAAGCTGTGCTGTGACGAACTGCATCGTGTTCGGCAGGATTGCCGGGGCTCAGGCAGCCGGTGGAGGGAATTAGATACAGATGAATTGATGATTCTGGAGGAAATGATCTCTGATGCAGAACCCCTGCTGCGTATGATGTGCAGGACACCGAAGTAGGACGGGTTAGCGTTCGAGCCCTGCCGGGAGGGCGGCTGCAGGGTTTGATGCACAGGGCATGTGCAGGGAGATTCTGTACAGGAAGAGCGGTAGAAGGCTTCTGGGCTCAGTGTGATCAGCTCCAGAGACCCTGCTGCTATCAGTCAGAGTTCTCTTGGCTTTGACAGGGAGTCATCAGTAGATATGGATTCAAGGATGTCTTCTGCCTGATCGGGATAGAGTTCCCGGACACAATCAGGACACATAGAGTGTGTTATGGAGAATCCCCTGTGTATGGCTTTGGAAAGATCAATATGCTCAAAGGTTCCATCTTCAGCCCTCACTCTGTGACAATAACAACATACTGTTATGATCGGTTGGGGTGGATTTTTGATATCACTCATCGTAGGTCCTCCTTGAAGGATCCTACTCATTACTCTTAATCACCTTAATCCTGAACTCATAAAAAGTAAACAACAAAGTGCACAGGTCTTTACACTAATCATTCACTGTGGCGTTGGACCCTCTTATGGGTAGGAGAGTACTTCCTGTGAAGGCGGTTCTGCATATCTTCATATGATGGAAACTCTTCATCGTGGGAGTGCAGGAACCTGTCCGCACAATTCATAGTACACATGACCTGATGCTGCTGTCGATAAGCTGCCGTTCTAGGCAGGCTGTGTCGGCAAGGGGGATGAGCAACAGAAAGAAATTTGATACCATGTGCGAGAAGTGGAGAATGGGTGCATGTGAGATGGGGGAGAATACTCCTTCACTCCCATGGATGCTGCAAAGAGTTCTCATACGTCTGAAGGGTGTCTGTCGGTCAGGAAGACGAACGGTACCAAGCGAGCTGGATATATCACGGGGGAATGCAGTAGAGCGAAGCAAGGGACGGTGTGCAATCTCTTGTCCTGCACGCACCATGTACAGTGATTAGTGATTGGATCTGCAGAGAGCCCGGATGAAAATAAACGAGAGGTACTGCTTGAAGAGATTTCATGAGCACCAGGGAGTCAGGGTTCTCCACAGAGGATGGACTACGAAGAGATCATGAGATGTTGGCGAAACAGCCGAGCGAGGTACTGATGCATTATGAAACTGGAAGATATGCAGGGCATGACACTCCCATCTGTATGAAGTGCAAGCACCGAACAGAGATTGGCCGGTTGGATAACACCGGTTGGAAGTGCAAAGCCTTCCCCGAGGGGATACCACAGGAGATCCTGACCCAAGAGCTGGATCATACGAAACCGATTGAGGGTGATCATGGGTTCCAATATGAATCGAAGGTGTATGCTGATCATGAAGGGAAGTATACGATCTCCTGGGATGGAGATTTTCAGGAGGTAGATGCATAGTGTGGATGTTCAGTGACATAGGATTCTTCTCCGCAGTGGAGAACTGCTTTGAACAGGATCATGTCCTGGTTCGTGGCCGATGTGAGAAAGGATATTCTGAACCTGCAGAAACTGATCTCTGAAAAGAGGATCTGCAGATGCTCAGGACACCGGGGAACGACTACAGGTTGAATGTTCCAAAAGATGTCTGGGGCAGGATCTGTCAGAAGTTGGCTGCCGGGATCGATTACCATAACTTCAAAGGACATGTTCACGGGGATCCTGCATGAAATGAAGGGTATGGGATGCTGATATCCTATGTATGAAGCACAGCGGGAAGCTGAACAATAGCATGGTCACTGAGATTCTGGAGAGGACGAATTGAATGTACCAAACCTGACAGAAACAACATGGGATCTCATTGATAGATACAACGAGCAGTTCCCGGATAATCCTCTTGGAACGCTGGATCTGGATCCTGATCGAGAAGAAAGAGATCTGGTGAGGCACCTCAATGAAGCAATAGAGATCAACACCCCAATCAAGGACGACGATCATGGAGTTTACATCAATCCAAAGGAACTGCCAGAAGGGGCATTGTGGTGATTTGCATACTACGTAAAAAGGATTTTATATATTTTCATATAAGGGAATGATAATTGGTGGTAATCCTGCTCTATGTAGGGAATCAGTTATTTCCTGTCGAAAGTAGGGATGTACAAGTTTTTGAATGTATGATTTTTGAATTCTACCGGAATCGAATCCACGGATATAATGGCGTTCTCTGAGATAGAAAAAGTAATCTGATACGTTATTTCTAATTTGAATAAGTCATCTTCGACAAGTTCCCCCTCTTGGGCTTCTCTTAATTGAAATTCTAGAGGTAATAGGATTTCCAAACACGTATCGTTAAGGGATAGTTCAACTTCTTTTGCAGAGAACGTAAATGCAATATTCACAGTTTCGTTTGTTGGGATCAAATCTCTTCTTTGAAACTGATACTTCATGATATGTAATTCGTTAATTTGTATGTGTTTTAAGAATTTTTATGATTGCTTCAGTTTTCACGAATATCCTCACAGGGTCGTTTGAAAATTGATGTTGCATGAATAACATTTGGAACTGGGACTTCCTTTTTATAGGAAGTGACTCCGGAATTTTTATAATCTTTTTCCTCACCAATAATTATTTCGCTTAAAGATGAGATGATATTATCTTTCGTCTCTATGATGCCACAACGCCTGGATAATAAGGATACAGCATACGTATTTAAACTTACTCCATTTTCTTCAGCTTTTTCTGAAAGTTCTTTATGGAGATATGTAGGAGTTCGTACAACAAACTTACCACTATACTTCTTCTGAGCCCATATTTCAGGTTCTGGGATAAAATCATCTTCATCAATAGCTACAGATAACCAAGATTCCATAGCATCTTTGATCATAGAGTATGCTTCATCTAATGTATCTCCAACAGACATGCACCCTGTTAATTCTTTAACTTTGATAAAAAAAGTACCATTATCTTCAGGCGTGATTTCAAATGTATAGGGTAGTTCTAAATATTCATCGATTGTCTTCATTCGATTCCCATCCTTCAAGGTCTAGTAAATCAATGATCTCATTTACGGTGCATTGATTTATAGGTTTATGTCTTGCAACAGTAATTTTTTTGTTTTGTTTCAGCATTACGGTATGTATAGTGAGAACTCCCACGCCTTGGTTGTTTTGGTATAAAGCCAAAGTCCTTAAGTATTCTATCTACAGTCGCAAAATCAACATTCGTTTGATTACGAAGAATCGCCTCTATTCTTTTTCGTTTCTGTGCCACTACCTCTACCTTATTAGTACTACATATGGTACTACATAACAATACTTGTTGCAAAATAAAATTCAACACTCTGATTTAATATAGCAATCATAGTATAAACACTCTCCTGTATCTAGTGTCTATTATTTGAACTCCTTCCTTTGAAAACTTCCAATCATCTCTCTGGTACTAAGCGTAGAACGAAATACGGTCGCACTTGCGAGGGCGGACTTAAGGATGAAGTGTTTTATGATAAGATTTCTTAGGCGGATGCCATTGCTGATGCCGGCTCCTGATGATGGAGCCCCAGGCGGTGAAGATCCTGATGCTGCAGCGGTACTGAAGATCCAAAGGAGACTCAGGACAGGATTGATGGAAAAGAACAGGCGATCGAGACACTGCAGGCAGGATTGGAAGAACTGAACAAGCTGAGTCCCGGTACAGACGAACTCTGTTGATCAGCTGTATGAAGATTCAGATATGTCGAATGTCTTACTGCTGGAAGTGGCTCAGATGAAGGATGAGCAGCGAAGGGCTGCAGTAGGGAGTGAACAGGTTGGGTGTCTGGCTTGATGTGAGAAAACTCGCACTTGAGGACTGCAGGGGAGTGGGGATTCTGTAGAGATTTGGGTACAGATGTGGGGTACAAATCTGCCTATATAAAAAAACAACTCCTTTTCTTGAAAGGAGTTGCAGTCATAAATGAATACCGGCGATCGGACTTGAACCGATACGTCCTTGCGGACAATAGATTTTGAGTCTATCGTGTCTACCAATTTCACCACGCCGGCGCGTACAGAAGACCTTAATATATTCCGATGAAATAATCAATATAGCTGAGGTTTATAAACACCGACAGGTAACGTATCCCTGTTCTTTTGTATGCTGATGACGAGTGGTTATATCGTGGAAGAATGCAGGATGTCGACAAATAAGAAAAAACTATCGGAAATAATGTGTTTTTTTGTTGAATATCGTATAGAATATTTGTACTTTACATAATGTTCAAAATCACATAACAATTCAAATGTAAAACTATAGAAGAGAGGTTGAAAAGATGGCTAAACAGCTTCAGTTCAATGAAGAAGCAAGACGCTCGCTCGTTGCGGGTGTGGAAAAGATTTCAAGTGCAGTGAAAGTGACATTGGGTCCCAAGGGAAGAAATGTCCTGCTGGACAAGAAGTTCGGAGCTCCTACAGTGACGAAAGATGGTGTGTCGGTTGCGAAAGAGATCGAGTTGGAAGACCCCTTTGAGAACATGGGTGCCCAGCTTTTGAAAGAAGTAGCAACGAAGACCAATGATGTTGCCGGAGATGGGACTACCACAGCAACCGTTCTTGCGTATTCGATCACGAAAGAAGGAATGAAGAGTGTAGCTGCTGGGATCAACCCCATGGGTATCAAGCGCGGTATCGACAAAGCGGTCGCTGATGCAGTGATCGAGATCAAGAAGATCGCGAAAGAGATCAAAGACAAAGAAGAGATCGCACAGGTTGCAAGCATCTCTGCCAACAACGATCGTGAGATCGGTAACGAGATCGCACAGGCGATGGAAAAAGTCGGGAAAGACGGTGTGATCACTGTCGAGGAATCAAGGAACATCGAGACATCGACTGACTTCGTAGAAGGTATGCAGTTCGATAGAGGATACCTCTCTCCCTACTTCGCAAACAATAGAGACAATATGACTGCGATCCTTGATGATCCGTTCATCCTGATCTTCGACAAGAAGATCTCCAGCATGAAGGACCTGCTCCCACTGCTCGAGAAAGTAGCACAGGCAAGTAAGCCCTTACTGATCATTGCAGAAGATGTCGACGGTGAAGCACTGGCGACTCTGGTAGTGAACAGCCTTCGCGGGACACTGAACGTGGTAGCAGTAAAAGCTCCAGGGTTCGGGGATCGAAGAAAAGCCATGATGGAGGACATCGCGATCCTCACCGGTGGCGAACTGATCGCTGAAGAATTGGGACTCAAACTTGAGAACACAGAACTTGCACAGCTCGGCCGTGCAAAGACCGTCAAGATCGAGAAAGAGAACACGACCATCATCAATGGTGCTGGGAAGCAGAACGACCTGAAAGCTCGGATCGCACAGATCAAGAATCAGATCGGTGATACCACCTCAGATTATGATCGGGAGAAACTTCAGGAACGACTTGCAAAACTTGCAGGTGGTGTGGCAGTGATCAACGTCGGTGCAGCTACCGAAGTGGAACTGAAAGAGAAGAAACACCGGGTTGAAGATGCACTTTCAGCAACCCGAGCTGCCATCGAAGAAGGGGTCATCCCCGGTGGTGGAGTCACACTGATCCAGGTGGTCAAAGTCCTGGAAGCAAAGAATCTTGACGACCTTACCGATGAGGAAGTGGTTGGATACAAGATCGTACGACGAGCTCTTGAGGAACCCATCAGACAGATCGCTGAGAATGCCGGTCTTGATGGTGCGATCATCGCTGATAAAGCAAAACATGAGAAACCAGGAATCGGATTCGATGCAGCCTCCATGCAGTGGACAGATATGATCGCTGCAGGGATCATCGACCCTGCCAAGGTCACACGAAGTGCTCTCCAGAATGCGGCATCCATCGCTGCATTGCTGCTGACCACAGAGTGCGCCATCACAGACCTGCCCGAGCGTGAAGCACCTGCAGGACCTGCCGGCGGCGGTATGGGCGGCATGGGTGGAATGGGCGGCATGATGTAACACATCACCTGAGAGAGCTTGCGAATGTGAGTTCTCTCAGATGAAGGATGCTCTGCTGTCTCTGGATGATACACAGAACGTGTTACCCACGTCTGTGTATCCGCCTCTTGAAAGCAGTCACAGCCGAAACACACATGATGCATCTCCTGAAGTTCCAGGAGATGCATTTTTTCAGGATTGGTCTATGAAAAGAGAAGATTACATATTCTGCATCGGGTATCAGGGGGACAGTGCCATCGTTGACGGTCAGGCGAAGAGACAGTATGCCAAGGCATCTGTTGATGAGCTCTCCGGCAAAGGGTTGTTCAAGTTCGCTCTGTGTGCGGCTCTGTATGACAAGGATGAAGCTGCCGTAAGACGTATCATCGAACAGTATAATGCGCTCTCAGGGCTCTCTCTCAAGAGTCGTGAAGAGATCATGAAACTGCTTGGAGTGACCGAACCCTCGGAAGCGATCACGAAAACCGTCGTGATCAAATGATTAATACACCACATCATGACCTTGGAATCAATGTTACCTTGACTACACCCCTGTAACATGTTATTTTTTCTCGATGCGAACAACCAAAAAATGTGAGGTTATCATTTTATGACTACAGTATTATCGGCATTTCCGGCATTAATGGCCGCTCCAGCCGGCGGAGCAGAGAGCACAACAGGCTCGATGGTGACGACTTTCATCACATTCGGCTTGATCATCCTGGTGTTCTACTTTCTTATCATTCGACCACAGAAGAAGAAAGAGAAAGACGCAAAAGAAATGATCAATGCTATCAAGAAAGGTGACAAAGTAGTGACGATCGGCGGGATCAGAGGAACAGTGACATCGGTAAAAGATGATGCGGTCGTACTGAAAGTCGATGACAATGCGAAGATCGAGTTCTCGAAGGGAGCGATATCGAGCGTCATCAACAAAAAGAGACCAAGAATGCTGAACCTGCGGAGACAGAAGACAAGGCACCTGCCAAGAAAGCACCTGCCAAGAAGGCGCCTGTGAAGAAACCTGCAGCAAAGAAAGCTGCTCCCAAGGCTCAGAACGAAGAAACACAATCTAACAACGAGGAAGACAGCACTGATTCAGAAAAACATGAATAAGTGTTCGGTCTCTCAAACAAATTCTCTATTGGAGTTGCGCAATGACTAAACGCGGACGTTTGTTCATCGTGCTCCTGGTGGTAGTGGTAAGCGGATTATTTCTGTTTCCGACTGCAAGATGGTATTTTGCTGTACCCCAGGAGACAAAGGACCTTGCTACTGGATCAAAAGAGCAGATCAAAGAATATGCTCGTGGTCGAGCTACGCAGGAGCTACGAGATCTCAAATCCATGGCTCTGGATGCGAGTGTGCCATCAGCATATGATTATCTGATCGCTATCTCTAAAGAGTCATACAAGAATAGAAATATGGATGTCCCGAAGGGACATGGACAGTTGAAGAGGTGATGAAAGCGTACACCTCCGAACAAGGTCTTTTCAATGCGATAGAGAATTACTACCGTGCAGAACTGCTCGATGTCAAAGACGAAGGCAACAGCATCCTGCAGCTTGGACTGGATCTCTCAGGCGGTATGAGTGTACTGCTCGAAGCGAACAGAGCCTCCTATGAGGAGAAAGTCGGTGAAGCGGTAGATGATGCAGTGATCAGTCAGAAGGTACGGGAGGATATGGAAATCCTCAACAACCGTATTGACCAGTTCGGGTGACTGAACCTGACATCAGACTGCAGGGAACCGATCAGATCCTGGTCGAAGTCCCTGGAGCCGCAGACCCTGAGCGAATCAATTCGTTCCTCATGGGGAAAGGCTCGTTGACCTTCCATATCGTCAATCAGGAACTCTCTCAGAGAGTAGAAGAGTATGTTGCTGCGAATCCCGCAGAGAAATTCACCGAGACCGGTGCGATCAAACAGCATGATTTCCTGGATGCCGGATACATGGTAGCCGGATTCTATGAGAACGATGCCTACGGGATCGATGAACTGCAGAGACTGGTCGTCCTTGATGAGGAAGTCGGACTCGATGGTATCCATATCATGGAAGCCACGACCGGGACCAACCCTATCACCGGAAGACCTACGGTAAACTTCCAGCTGGATGACAAGGGCGGGGAGCTCTTCTATAAGCTTACCTCGACCCATCAGAACGATACACTGGCAGTAGTGATGGACGGCAAGGTCAAATCGATGGCTACCATCAACGAGCCTATCAGATCCAGCGTGCAGATCTCAGGATTCTCCTCTGAAGAGGCCGCAGCTCTGGCCATCGTCCTCAGGACAGCTGCTCTGCCGATCGAGTTGAGCGTCATCAATCAGCAGGCTGTCGGTGCTTCCCTTGGAGAAGATGCCGTATCAAGCGGACTGCAGGCAATAGCCATCGGGTTCATCCTGGTGATCATCTTCATGGCTGTCTACTATCGAAGGGCCGGTATGATCGCTGACCTTGCACTGCTGCTCAACCTGTTCTTCATGCTGGCGATCCTTTCAGCGTTCAACCTGACGCTGACGCTGACCAGTATTGCCGGACTTATCCTCACCGTCGGATGGCAGTCGATGCGAATGTCATCATCTTCGAGAGGATCAAGGAAGAGTACCTGCTGGGGAAATCTGCTGAAGCATCAGTGAAAGCAGGGTTCAAGAAAGCCTTCTGGACGATCATGGATGCCAATATCACGACATTCATAGCAGCCCTGGTGCTTTCACAGCTTGGTTCGGGCTCTGTAGCAGGATTCGCCAATACTCTTGCAGTTGGTATTGTAAGCTCGATGTTTACAGCATTGTTTGTGTCTCATCTCATATTTGACTTTGCCATAGAGCAGATGGGTGTGAAGAAGTTGCACATAGACTGGAGGATGTAATGAGCAAGAAAGTAATTAATTTCACGAAGATACGCTACTATATGTTCGCTCTTTCCCTCCTGTTGATCATCGGTGGAATCGCAGGCATCATCGCCCTGGGTGGATTCAACCTGGGTATCGATTTTCAGCCAGGTCTGAGCCAGCGTGTTCAGATCGCCGATGAGGGCATGTCTCTGACCTATTCAGGGAATGATGATGTGACTTTTGATGTGGTGGCCGGGAATATCGTCGTCACCTCTCGTAATGTGAACGGAGTGGTGACTGAGACCTTCTCAAAAGAGGCATACAGCACCATGGGAGCCCTGGCAGAGGGGCTCAATACCCGGACCGCTATCGAAGCGGAACTGATCACCGGTGCACAGACTCCAGTGACAGCCGTCGTGACCGGGCTTTCACTGCCCTATGAGATCACTGAAGCCCCTGTCTACCTCAATGTAGCTAATACAGAGAGTGCCGGATACCTGATGATCGATGACGTTCGAACCGCGCTCTCCTCGATGGATATCGCACAGGTTCAGGTCGTCGGTGATGAGATGGCTCAGGAGTTCCAGATCAGGGTCGGTGCCGAGACCGAGGGAGAGAAAGACAAACTCGAATCAACCATCTCTCAGCTGCTGCGTGACACCTTCGGGAGCCACAGTGTCGTAGTGAAGGGCTCTGACTATGTCGGACCCAAGTTCTCTGCGGCTCTGTCAACGAGTGCCTTCCTGGTGGTAGTCGTAGCACTGCTTCTGATACTTGCCTACATCTGGTTCCGATTCAAGCTGGCCTATGCTCTGTCAGCGCTCTCTGCTCTGGTGCATGATGTACTGATCATGCTCGGGTTCATAGCGATCTTCAGGCTGGAAGTATCCACGACCACGATCGCTGCGGTACTGACGATCATCGGGTACTCTCTTAATGATACGATCGTCGTATTCGACCGTATCAGGGAGAACATGGTATCCATCAAGGGGAAGACCTTTGAGCATGTGATCAACAAGAGTATCACACAGTCTTTGAGCAGAACACTGATCACCTCGCTGACCACGCTGCTTGCAGTCATACCGCTGTATATCTTCGCAACCGGCGCTATCAAGCTGTTTGCGCTGAATCTGATCTTCGGTATCGTCGTGGGAACCTACTCATCGATCTTTATCGCATCTCCGGTGCTGATGGGCTTGATGAAGAGACTCAAGGCAAAGAACGACAAGCATCTGGGACGGACCGGTGAAGAACCTGCTGTTGAAGCGGTAACTCCCGAAGCAGCCCCCGCTGCCAAAGAGCTCGAAGATGTGGAAGTCGCAGTCGCAGAACGAAAGAAACGCGGTAAGCGACAGACCAAGAAATAGTGGGAACGGCCGCTTGCGGCAGCACCCTTGTGAAAAACCTCAGCATATAGATTGAGATTGAGCCGCCCTGATACAGGGCGGCTCAATCTCTTAGGAGCTCCCGTACCGCATCAGGTACTTGCATACAATGCGATTTTATCCTATGGATGAGATATACCGGTGAACGCAGCTGGACATATGAGATACCTGCCTATCCCAAGTTGGCACAGCAGGAGCTGGTGCCGGGCTCGGGCTGCGTCGAATACGAGGTAGGAGAGCTTTTTTCTGGGAGGAACCATGGAACACGAGAGGATGATGGGCTATATACGATCTCTGATCTCCTATGATCATACAGTGCTGAAGACCCTTGAGGCTGATGCAGCAGTCAGGGATGATATCCAACCCTTCATCGAACCTGAACTTGCAAAGCTGCTGGGACTGCTGATCCGACTTAGCCGGGCAGAACGCATCCTGGAACTCGGAAGCGGTATCGGCTACTCTACCATATGGCTTGGGATGGCTGCCCGAGCCGTAGGCGGGATGGTCACCGCCATAGACAATCATGAACGCACCAGTGCCGAAGCTCGCAGGCACATTGCAGAGGCAGGCCTCTCTGATGTGATCGAACTGCGTCAGGGCGATGTGCAGCAGATCCTTCCGGAGCTGGTGCAGCAGCGACAGCAGTATGATCTGATCTTTCAGGACTGCGGTAAATCGACCTATAACGAAGTCTATGAAGATGTCTATGCGCTGCTTCGTCCGCAGGGACTGCTGTTCACTGATGATACGCTGCTGCAGTTTGACCCGCAGACCCGAAAAGGTCTGGGAGTCCATGTCGATCGATACGACCGCAGACTGTTCGCTGATTCCCGGTATTACACGACCATGCTCCCTGCAGGTCAGGGAGTCTGCCTGAGTCTGAAACAGGGGAGTGAAGGATGATACTCATCAGATCCGAAGTGCTGGGATTCTGCTCGGGAGTACAGTCGGCAGTGCATAAGGTCAAACAGGCTGTCGAGCAGGGAAGGGTGCAGCATCTGCCGGTATACACCATCGGTCCGCTCATACACAATGAACAGTTCATGGACTATCTGCAGAAGCAGGGCGTCTCGGTGATTGACGATGCCCAGGAGGCCCCTGCAGGGATCGCTGTGATCAGGGCCCACGGGATCGCTGCGGTGCAGGAGCAGCAGTTTCGTGATGCGGGATTCCAGCTGATCGACGGGACCTGTCCCCGTGTACTCAACTCGCAGAGGATCGTTCGTGAATACTCGCAGCGATCCTTTCAGATCGTTCTTGTTGGAGACCACGGACATGGAGAGGTCCAAGCGGTAGCCGGTGCTGCACGTGTGCCGGAGGAGGTCATCGTCGTTCATGACCTTTCGGGACTTGAGGCTGTGACCTTCAGCAGACCCCTGGTGCTGCTCTCCCAGACGACCTTCTCCTCAGACCGTTTTGATGCTATAGCTGGCCATCTGGTCCTGCTCGCTGAGGCTGCGGCTGTGAACTGAAAGTCATCAAGAGCATCTGTCCTGCAACCGCGAACCGGCAGAAGGCCCTGATCGAGCTGTGTGCACAGGTTGATGCGGTCATCGTGATCGGTGGTAAGAACAGTTCGAATACCCGCAGGCTGTATGAAGCCGCCCGTGTCGGGACCAGCCGGGTCTGGCACATCAACAGCCGCGAAGAAGTAGTCCCGGAGATGAAGAGGGTAGCCCGGATGGGTATCACAGCCGGAGCTTCGACTCCTGACTGGCTGATCGATGAGATCGAGCGGGAGTTGACCTGCTGATACAGTAAACGATAAATATTTATTGATAATCAGGTGAAAGTCAGGTATACTGCATACAGCAGATTAGTATCATTACACTTTTACATTGGCAAATGATAAGAACTCGCGTATAATAGGTGAGATATGAACAAAGAAGCACTATTTTCCATACCGTTGCCCACCATAAGACGATTCCCTGCCTATCTCCGGCTGCTCAAGGATTTTGAAAATGCTGGCGAAAGCTGGGTATCGGCTACACGACTGGCTGAAGACCTGCGACTCAAACCGATCCAGGTGCGTAAGGATATGTCCTGTACCGGAGTGGAAGGCAAACCGAAAGTGGGTTTCGAAGTGCATGAACTGATCATGGCTATCGAACATCATCTCGGTTGGGATAATGCCACCGATGCGATCCTCATCGGTGCCGGGAACCTGGGGAACGCCCTGGTCGGGTACAAAGGCTTCGCGAATTACGGGCTGCGCATCGTGGCGATCCTCGATAACGACAAGAAGAAGATCGGGACCACGGTCTATGGAGTCACCGTCCAGTCCATGGAACACCTTGAGGAGACCGTGGTACGACTGGGGTGAATATCGCAGTCCTGACGGTACCTGCCGAAGTCGCGCAGGAAGTGGCAGAGATGGTCGTAGCTGCGGGAATCAAAGGCATCTGGAACTTCGTGCCCAAGAATCTGACCCTGCCTGAGGATATCATCGTGCAGAGGACCGACCTTGCCACGAGTTTGCCGAACTCTCTTCCAGGATCAAGAAATCCATCGAGGAGAAGTCCCGGACAAAACGCAGCCTGCAGAACTAAGTTCTTCCCTCCTGATATAGTTTTTACATCATCAACCCCTTACCACGAACTGCTGCGAACGCATATCCTGTTCTGCATACCCGTGCAGTGATACCCCTTCTGTCATCAGCTCCCTGCGGGGCAGTGCGATCTGACCGGTGCAGCCCTCAGCAGGAGAAACCGCTCACGTACGCATCCTGGAGACTGCTTCTGAGCGGATAGGGTGTATCGATCCCCCCGGGCGCTGAGGCCGTACTGCCTCCTATCTCTCCTGCCTCGTACAGGAGGCTTGTCTCTTCTGTACAGCGTACTCATCACTGCACCATAGCTCGACGCAGAGCTGAACGATCAGAATATGAAAAAATAAAAATATATCGATTGACAAGTATCGATAAAAATGTATATATTGTTGCTGTAAACTGATCAGATAAAAAAATTATCGAATAGGAGTGTTTACAGATGACAGCACAGAACGAAGAGACGAGAGTGAACGATGGAGCCTCGACGGAAGCTGGACTTGATGCCTTGATGGCTCGAGTCAAGAACGCACAGAGACAGTATGCAGCATTCTCGCAGAAACAGGTTGATGAGATCTTCAGACAGGCCGCGATCGCCGCAAATGAGGCACGGATCAGCCTTGCCAAACACGCTGTGGCAGAGACTGGAATGGGGATCGTGGAAGATAAAGTGATCAAGAACCACTTTGCATCCGAATTCATCTTCAACAAATATAAAGATACGATGACCTGCGGTATGATCGAAGATGATACATCCTTCGGCATCAAGAAGATCGCAGAACCCATCGGCGTGGTCTGCGCGATCATCCCCACGACGAATCCCACCTCTACGGTGATCTTCAAAGCCCTGATCGCCTTGAAGACCCGTAATGCCATCGTCTTCTCTCCCCACCCCAGGGCGAAGGAGTGTACCGTGGAAGCGGCCAGGATCATCCGCGATGCGGCGGTCCGGGCCGGTGCTCCCGCTGATATCATAGGATGGATCAGTGAGCCATCACTCGAACTCTCACAGAGACTCATGCATCATGAGTACATCAATCTGATCCTTGCCACCGGTGGTCCGGGCATGGTCAAGGCTGCCTATTCTTCAGGGAAACCTGCGATCGGCGTGGGTGCGGGGAATACCCCTGCAGTGATCGATGAGACAGCGGATATCAGGATGGCTGTCAACTCGGTGCTGATCAGCAAGACCTTCGACAACGGTGTGGTCTGTGCTTCGGAACAGGCGGTCATCGTACACAAGCATCTCTATGCTGCCGTGAAACAGGAGTTCCAGGCGAGAGGAGGCTATATCCTTGATGCCGGTCAGCTCAAAGCGGTACGGGAGCTGATCCTTGATAAGAAACGGGGTACGGTGAACCCCGCCATCGTAGGACAGAGTGCTGTGACCATCGCACGGATCGCCGGGTTCGAAGTACCGGAACTGGCAAAAGTGCTCATCGGTGAAGTGACCGACGTATCAGCTGCGGAACCCTTCGCACATGAGAAACTCAGTCCCTGTCTTGCCCTCTACAGCTGTGAGGATTTCGAAGATGGTGTGGACAAAGCACGGAAGCTCATCGAGCTGGGAGGCTTCGGTCACACGTCGGTGCTCTACACTGACCTGCAGAACCAGGATAGGATCACCTACTACGGTGATATCGTGAAGACCGGGAGGGTCCTGGTGAACATGCCTGCATCACAGGGTGCAATCGGCGATATCTACAATTTCAGGCTTGAACCGTCACTGACTCTCGGCTGCGGAAGCTGGGGAGGGAACTCGGTGAGTGAGAACGTCGGTGTCAAGCATCTGCTCAACATCAAGACGATCGCTGAAAGGAGAGAGAACATGCTATGGTTCAAGGTACCGCCAAAAGTCTATTTCAAGAACGGCTGTCTGCCTGTGGCGCTGCAGGAGCTCAAAGGAAAGAAACGATGCTTCATCGTCACTGACTCCTACCTGCATCAGAACGGATACGTCGAGCGGGTCACCTCAGTCCTCGAAGGACTCGGGATCGACTGTGAATGCTTCCATCAGGTGAAACCGGACCCGACCCTCAGCACGATCAACAGTGGACTGCAGATCCTGAACGCCTTTCAACCTGATGTGATCATCGGACTCGGCGGCGGGTCTCCCATGGATGCTGCCAAGATCATGTGGCTGCTCTATGAACACCCGGAAGTATCTTTCGAAGGTCTTGCCCTGCGGTTCATGGATATCGAGAAACGCATATATACCTTCCCGAACATGGGCAAGAAGGCCTCCATGGTGGCGATCCCCACCACTTCAGGGACCGGCTCGGAGGTGACCCCCTTCTCAGTCGTCACTGATGACCGGACAGGACTGAAATACCCCATCGCAGACTATGCGCTCACTCCGAGCATGGCGATCGTAGATGCCCAGCTGGTCTCAGAGATGCCTCCTGCGCTCACAGCAGCCTCCGGGATCGATGCTCTGACTCATGCTCTGGAAGCCTTCGCTTCGATCATGGCTTCCGATTATACCAACGGTATCGCTCTTGAGGCCATGAGGATCCTCTTCAAGTATCTGCCGGCAGCCTATGAAGACGGTAAGACCGATGTACGGGCACGGGAGAAGGTGCATAATGCATCATGTATGGCTGGTATGGCCTTTGCAAATGCCTTCCTGGGAGTGTGTCACTCCATGGCACATAAGCTGGGAGCAGCCTTTCACATCCCGCACGGTGTGGCAAACGCCTGATGATCTCAGAGGTGATCAGGTTCAATGCCACTGACGTACCGGTAAAACAGGCGGCATTCCCCCAGTATGAGTATCCTACAGCGATCTCCAGGTATGCACGTATCGCCGATTATCTCGGAGTCGCCGGTAAGAAGGACCTTGAGAAGGTGGAGAAGCTCATTGCCCTCATCGAGGATCTGAAGAAGCGACTTGATATCCCTGAGAGTATTCAGGCCTGCGGTGTGAACGAACAGGAGTTCCTGGCTAAGCTGGATGAACTCTCCGAGCAGGCCTTTGATGATCAGTGTACCGGAGCGAATCCCCGCTACCCGCTGATCTCAGAGATCAGGACGATGTATCTCTCAGCCTTCTATGGGAAGAGATAAGTACGTATCCGGAAGATGACCTGCAGGGCCTGAGCCCTGCAGGCATGCTATAGGTTTGTATGCTTTCGAAGCGGTCCGGGTGACGTGAACTGAACACCCCGCGGGTCCTAGCATCTCCTCCTGACAGATCTCCGGCCCGCTGCACACACAGTGGAACAGAAACCTGCCGGGTGACTCCCCGCAGTGATCGTCACAGCCTGAAGGCCCGCTTCGGAAGCTCTTTTTCCCGGTTACCGTAAGGAGACGTCATGAAGATCGAACTGTGCATGGGTAGTTCCTGCTTTGCCAGAGGCAATGCAGCGGTACTGGAAGCACTTGAACTGTATGCCTCACAGCATGAAGACTGTGAGATCGTGCTGGCGGGCCATCTGTGTCTTCGAGAGTGTTCGAAGGGGCCGAACATCAGGATCGATGGAGAGCTCTGCCAGGGACTCGGCCCCAGGGAGGTGATCTCCAGGCTGAAACAGCTGCAGGAGTCGAAGCCATGAGATACGAACCGATCTATACGGAAAAGACTGAGTGTCGGGACTGCTACAAGTGTGTACGGGCATGCCCGGTCAAGGCGATACAAGTGCATCAGGGGAGTGCTGTGGTCGTTCACGATCGGTGCATCTTCTGCGGCAAGTGTGTGGATGCCTGCCCGGTACATGCGAAGAAGATTCGCAATGACGTGCCCAGAGCACGCAGACTGATCAAAGATCGCTCTCGAGTCTATGTCTCTCTGGCCCCTCGTTCGTGACCGAATTCGCAGGCTGTGAGCAGCAGCTGCTGATGGGCCTGCACGCTCTGGGATTCGCAGGGGTATCAGAGACGGCCCTTGGGGCTGAGATCGTCTCAGCACACGTTGACACCCTTCTTGCCCAGTCCTGCAGTACACCGCTGATCTCCTCAGCCTGCCCGACGGTGGTACAGGCAGTAGAGAAGTACTATCCCTCACTGATCGACTGTATCACCCCTGTACGATCACCTCTGGGAGCCCATGCACTCATGCTCAGAGAGCACTATGGAGAATCCATCGGCGTCGTCTTCATCGGACCCTGCATTTCCAAGAAGCTGGAGGCTGACAGGAACCCGGGGCTGCCGGATGTCGCACTGACATTCAAGGAGCTGCGCGGCTGGATGCAGGAGTGCGGTATCGATCTGCAGGATCCTCAGACCCTCTGTGCACCGGATGCGGCTGCTGCTGATCCGATGAGCGCCTGGTTCGGCTGCACCCTCGAGAGTCCGAAGACAGCAGATGAGAGTGACCCGATCTCCTTCATCCCCAGGAAAGCACGCACCACGACCAACTACGCATTGGAAAGCGGCATGATCTCCTCCCTGAGCGGCGGTGATGTGGAACTGCAGGACCGGACTGCCGGGATATCGGGGATACTCGATGTCCTGCAGTCTCTGGAGGGCATCGCATCAGACCGGCAGTCAGGCCTCAGCGGCTGTGAGGCGATGCCGGTATTCTTCGAGCTGCTCTCCTGCAGGGGAGGGTGCATAAACGGACCCGGATGTACCGAAGCTCTGGCACCGGTACTGAAGAAGGCCGTGAACAGCAGATACACCCGTGCACGACTCAAGGAACTCTCACAGGACCCCCGGGGGCTGTCAGCGGTTCGATGCCTTCCATAGCCTGTGACTATCATCTGAAGGATCAGCAGGGAAGCGGCAGGCTGCCTGCTGCAGAGTTCGAGATCGAACTGATGCTCAAACGGCTGGGAAAGGCCGATCCCCGGGAACGCCTTGACTGCGGCGGATGCGGGTACAACTCCTGCCGGGATTTTGCCATCGCCTGCATCAACGGCATGGCAGAGGCTGAGATGTGCGTGACCAATATGAGAAAACAGGCTCAAAGCAAGGTCGATATGCTGCTGAGGACCCTTCCCATGGGAGTGGTGATCGTAGACCATGGGTATCGTATCGTAGACTGCAATGCCCAGTTCCTCAGGATGTTCTCATCGATCACCTATGATGCTGATGATCGGGAACTCAACAGGGTATCAGGGCTCAGTCTGAACAAGTTCCTTGATATCTCATCGCACCTGAGTGAGGTCTTCTGTGGAGATCAGCCGGTGATCCAGCGGACGATCCGCCAAATGGATCGCATCCTTGCGATCACCTTCTTCTCGATCGATCAGAAGCGGCTTGCCGGAGCACTCTTCCAGGATATCACCAAGGCCTCCAGGAATCGGGATGCGGTCATGAAGCGTGCTGAAGCGGTGATACAGAAGAACCTGCAGAGTGTGCAGCAGATAGCATCGCTGCTCGGTGAGAATGCCGCGGAGACTGAGATCATGCTCAGTTCGATGATCGATGTCTTTGAACAGAACAGCGAGGAGTGCAGGGGAGGCTCGATATGAGACCCGGGAAGTTCGTGGTCGATGTGGACTATGCGCAGTTCTATAAGCAGGGGCAGCGTATCGGCGGGGATGTCTTTCTCTACTCCAGGAACCCCGAAAAGAACCGGATCGTCTGTACCCTCTCCGATGGGCTCGGCAGCGGGGTGAAAGCCAATGTCCTGGCAAGTATGACGGCTCATATGGCACAGAAACTCTCGTTCAGTCCCATCAACGCCGTACATTCTGCTGAGATCATCATGAACACCCTGCCTGTCTGTAAAGAGCGGAAGATCAGCTATTCCACCTTCAGTATCATCCAGATCCTTCTCGGGGAGCAGGACGGCATCACCGCACAGCTGATCGAATATGACAATCCCCGGATGTTCCTCTTCGATCGCAGTGTCAGCGTACCTGTCGAGCAGAAGAGGATCATCCTCGACAGGCCGGCGGCCTGCAAGGATGAGAGCCTCAGCTGGTCATCGGTGGGACTGGAGAATGGCTGCCGGCTGATCATGATGACCGACGGGGTCACTCAGTCCGGGCTGGGAACCCATCGGTATCCGCTCGGTTGGCGGCGAAGTGCTGTCGAATCCTTCATACAGCAGCTGCTCAAGGAGGATGAGGACATCTCGTCAAAGGAACTGGCACGTGCGATCATCCAGAAGGCACGAGCCCTTGATGCCGGGCTGCCCAAAGATGATATAACCTGTGCGGTGGTGACTGTCCGCCGACCCAGAGACCTGATCATCGCAACAGGTCCTCCCTACAGGAAGAGTGACGACGCAGCACTGGTCGAGCAGGTCATGGACTTCCAGGGGAAGAAGATCATCTCGGGAGGGACCACTGCGCAGATCTTCTCCCGGGAGTGCCATGAGGAGGTGCGGGTCGATCTTTCGAGCTGGAATGCCGACATACCACCTGCTTCATCCATGAAGGGAGTAGATCTGGTCACCGAGGGGATGCTGACCCTGAACCGTGTCGCTGTGGAACTGGAACGGCGGAACCCGGTCGAGGAGCTGCCCCCACGGCAGTGAGATCCTATCTGGAGCTGCTGCTGAGCAGTGACCGTGTCTTCTTCGTCGTGGGTACCACGATCAATGAGGCTCATCAGGATCCAAACATCCCCTTTGAGATCGGTATACGCAGGACCATCATACACAGGATCAGGACCGTCTTAGAGGACTCGTATCTGAAAGAGACGTCACTGAGCTATCTTTAGAGCGACTGGATGAGAGGAACACCATGAGGATCAAAGAGACTGACGTAAGGATCTGTACCGGCACTGCCTGTTTTGTGATGGGCGGTGCTGATCTGCTGCTGCTTGCAGAGGAGCTGGCTGAACGATGGGAACCGCGCGGGATCACCCGGGAGATGATAGAAGGCTGTATACACATATCAGGAAGCCCCTGTATCGGACACTGCCGGGAATCAGGGCTCAGGCCGCCCTTTCTTACCATCGATGGACAGCTCCTCGGTGAGGCGACCCTTGAAGGGGTGCTTGCGTATCTGGATACAAGCTGTCTCGATCAGACAGTGTAAGGAAGTGAACCATATGCTTACTCAGAAGAATCAGTATACCTATCTTCGCAGGGAACTCGCCTCCAAGCTGCTCAAGCTCTACCGCAGCGGCAGTCTCATCGAGAAGATCGATCGTATCCCGGTCGATATGATCCCGAAGGATCAGGCCAGCTCCCGCTGCTGCATCTATAAGGATCGTGCGATGATCCGCAGCCGCCTGCTCTCCCTGATGGGTGTGGATCTCGAGCAGGACGATGATGAGGTCTCCCTGCTCAGCACCTGTGCCGCCAGGGCACTCCAAGAGCCCATCGCACCGCTTCCGGTACTCACGGTCATCTCGACCGGCTGCAGTTCCTGTATGACCAGCCAGTATCGTGTCACGGAGCTGTGCCGGGGCTGTCTGGCACGGCCCTGTATGACCAACTGCCCGAAGGATGCGATCACCTTTGTCGGGAACAGGGCCTTCATCGATACCGAACGATGTGTCAACTGCGGCAAGTGCAGGGACGTCTGTCCCTTCAATGCCATCCTCTATATCCCGGTACCTTGCGAGGATGTCTGTCCGGTCGGGGCTATCAGGAAAGACTTGGCAGGGCAGGTGAGCATAGACCGTGCAGCCTGTATCGACTGCGGCCGCTGCGCACGGGCCTGTCCGTTCGGCGCCATCGTGGAGAGAAGCCAGATCCTCACCGTTGCCGGGAAGCTGACAGGACCTGATCATGTGACCGCGCTGGTCGCGCCCTCTGTGGATGGACAGTTCCCCGGGACCCTCAGTCAGATCCTCGCATCGATCTCGAGTCTGGGGTTCGACTCGGTGATCGAGGTCGCCGAAGGAGCCGGGAAGACCGTTGAAGCGGAGTCGAAGGAGCTCGTCGAGCGAATGGCTCAGGGGGAGCCGTTCATGACCACCTCCTGCTGCAGTGCCTACCTCTCGTGTGTACGCAAGCATATACCGCAGCTGAAGGACCGGGTATCGCATACGCGAAGTCCCATGTCCTATGCTGCAGAAGCTGCCAGAGCCCGCAGGGGAGATACCTTCACCGTGTTCATCGGTCCCTGTATCGCAAAGAAGCAGGAAGGTGCGGCCGACCCCCACGTCGATGCCGTGATCACCTTCGAAGAGCTTGCCGCCTGTTTCCTTGCATGGGACATCGATGTCAGGGAGACCGAAGAGCTCCCCGGAGAACCTGAACAGCTGCCCAGAAACTTTGCCGTTGCAGGGGAGTCGCACGGTCGGTAGCGGCGGCACTTCCTCCCGCTCTGAAGATCAGGACCGAGCAGATAGAAGGCCTTACGAAGAAGAACATCGCATTGATGAAGAGCTGGGGAAAACGCCCGGTGGATGCAGATCTGGTGGAAGTGATGTGCTGTGAAGACGGGTGTATCGGTGGACCCGGCTGTATTGTCGATGCACGGCTGTCGAAGCGGAGATTCTGATACCCTCACCATCGTGCTCTCTCGGCAGCGAACCTGCTGCTAGTCACCAACCAATCATCAACCCTGTCTTGATGGTGGTGACAGAACTGACAGAATGACTGAGACCTCTATGACCTGACTACGCGAGCCGGATCCAAGCCCCTGGATCCGGCTCGCTTCCGTATGGGGTATACCTCCCTTCCAGTGCAGCTCAACACAGTACGTACAACTATGCGGGACATCCCGGGAACATATGGGGAGAGAATGCTCATATATCGTACCATATCATCTAAAAATTTTGATAATTAAAATCGAATATAAATAAATGAAATATTATCTTGACAGATGGTAAAGATGCTGTAGAATGATACCAGTGGTTTTAATTAACGGTTTACTATTTTAAAAAGGATCCATATATGAGAGCTGTACGTGAACATGTCGAGCTTCTGGTCATAGGGGGAGGGACCGCCGGACACATAGCCGCTATCCAGGCTGCTCGGGAAGGTGTTACCACCTCGGTCATCGAAGCCGGTACGATGCTTGGAGGCACCATGACAGAAGGTGGGGTCTTCATGCCCAACCATTTCCATTCGACAGATCAGCCGGTCGTCCAGGGGATACCCTGGGAACTGTTCGTCAAAAGCAGAGAAGTCGAAGGGATCCCCATCAAACCGGCTGAAAGACGCCGACCGGTTGACACCCCGGGGTACTACAGCCATATCAACGTACCTATCTATGCAACCATCGCGGAAGCCGAAGCGCTGGAAGCAGGAGTCATCCTGCATTATGGAGAGTTCACCGGTGATATTCAAGCTGTCGGTGACAGCTGGGAAGTCACTTCCTATGGAAGAGGGCTGATCCGTACCACGATCGCACGAGAGATCATCGATGCATCCGGGGATGCTGATGGGGCACGGGCTCTGGGACTGGAAGTCGAGAAGGCCCCGCAACGACAGCCGGGCACCCTGCAGTACCGGATTGAGGACATCGATATGCAGCAGGTGTGGAAGGGGGAAGTGCAGCAGCTGTATGAAGAGGCACTGCAGTCCGGAAGACTGGAGAGGGGGGACTGGGCTTATTTCGATACCTACCCGTTTCTCTGGCTGCTGCAGATGGGCGGGCATAACAGTACCCATGTCTATGGCTGTGATACCTCAGATGCGCAGGTGCAGACCGAAGCGAACATCAGAGGGCGTCAGGCCATGCTTCGCATATACCGGTTCATCCATGAAGAGATCCCCGGAGGAGAACGGGCGGTGCTGAAGACCATGTATGCACGGACCCTCTCACGGGAAGGGTACCGTGTGATCGGTGAGCATCGGATCACCACTGAAGAGTTCCTTGCATCGACGACCTATGATGACCAGATATGTAACGCCTTCAACTATATAGACCTGCATAACGAGGATAACGGATGTGAGGAGGTCTTTCACACCTCCAAATCGATGATACCGAAGATCCCCTTCAGATCTCTGATCCCCAGAGGCTCAGGCAGGATCCTCGTTGCAGGCAGGATCATCTCCTCTGATCGGAAGTCGCTGGCCGGGCTACGGGCTCAGTGCACATGCATGGCGATGGGACAGGCAGCAGGCGCTGCAGCAGCCATCGCGATACGGAGATCGATCCCTCAAGAGAAGTCCCGGCGAAGGAGATCCTTGCCATGACGGTCGCGCACGGAGCGGTGAGCCTGTGATCTGTCGTGTCTGAGCACACCAGTCTTATGAACACCTGCAGTGATCAGGTGGTTACCATGTATGCGATTGTCCTGCCGTGCCCATCAGTGATGCGTACAGCAGGCAACCAGAAATATAGGAGGTTTTATGAGTGACAATGAGAAACCCAAAGGTATGAGGATCGACAAAGCCGTATTCATACCAGCTACAGCCGTTACCCTGTTCTTCGGATTCCTGTTCTTCATCTTTCCTGAAGCCAGTGACAGAGTCCTGGGACAGGTCCATGCGTTCACGACGCATGAACTTGGATGGTTCTTCCTGCTGTTCACCATGGCTATGCTCTTTCTGTGTCTGTACTATGCCTATTCCAAGATGGGAAAGATCGTTCTGGGCGGGAGAGATGAGAAACCGCAATTCTCCACATTCACCTGGCTGGGAATGATCCTGACCTCAGGTACCGGAGGAAGTCTTCTGTATCTTGGTGCGATCGAGTGGATTTGGATCATGGGAGCACCACCCTTCGGCGTAGAACCGAACAGCCTTGAAGCTGCCCGATGGGCATCAACCTATGGGATGTTCCACTGGGGTCCCTCTGCATGGGCATTCTACATTGCTGTTGCCATACCGATCGGGTATTTCTACTATGTCAAGAAAGAGAAGAACATGAAGATGAGTGAGTATGCACGACCGCTTCTGGGGAAACGCTCAGATGGTCTGGCAGGTCACACCCTGAACTTCCTGTATATTTTCGGCCTGCTTGGAGGCGTTCTGACTTCGATCGCTCTGGGAACACCTGCTATCTCAAGCGGGATCGCCTACATGATCGGTCTTGATGCTACCAATGTCGGGATCGATATCCTGGTGATCGTCCTCTGGACCTTCATCCCGCTCCTCGCACTGGTACTGGGGCTGAAGAAGGGCGTCGCGAAGCTCAGTGACTGGAATATCCGAGGAGATTTCCTCCTGCTGTTCATCATCCTGATCTTCGGACCGACCTTCTTCATTCTCAACCAGTCTACCGACGCGTTGGGACTGATGATCCAGAACTTCATCTATATGAGTCTGACCACAGATGCGATAGCATCCAACGGGTTCCCTCAGGGCTGGACGATTTTCTACTTCTCCTGGTGGGCAGTATATGCTCTTCCCTTCGGGTTGTTCATCGCCAAGATCTCCAAGGGAAGGACCATCCGACAGGTAGTCCTCGGTGGACTGATCGCAGGATCACTCGGATGTATGCTCTTCTACATGATCCTGCCGAACTTCGGGATCAACCTGCAGATCAGCGGTACCGCTGACCTGGTAACAGTACTGAGCGAGAAAGGCCGTGGAGGCGTGGTCATTGAGATGTTCAAGCATGCCCCGGCGGGTATCTGATGATCGCGTTCTTTACGATCATCTGCCTGCTATCCTATATCACCGGGCATGCTGCAGTGGGTTATTCACTGGCTGCAGCATCTGAGAAGAGTCTCTCAGGTGATCAGGATCCTCAGAAGTGGAATATGGCATTCTGGCTGATCCTGGCCGGAGCAGTATCCCTTGCACTGTATCTGCTGAACCCGCAGGCGCTTGGACCACTGCAGACGGTGTCGATCATAACCGGATTCCCGATCTGTTTTGCCATGCTGGTACTGATCCTGAGTTTCTTCAAACAGCTGAAACTCGACTTCCCGGCAGGTATTCCCCTTCCGCTCAAGAGCACGGAGAATGTCTACCTCGAAGATTCCCAGCAGTAAGTATCTGAAACGGATCGCTGTATAAGAAAAGAACGGATGATACACCTGAGGCGGTAGACGTATCTGCTGTCTCAGGTGTATATGTTACACAAGAGAATGAGAGAGTCACATGATGAAGAAGATCACTGAACAGCCGAAAGAGACACCAGTACTCATCGAGACTGAAGTAGTCGTCGTAGGAAGCGGTCCCGCAGGATTGGCAGCGGCACTGGCTTCAGCACGAACGGGGGCGAAGACCCTGCTCGTAGAACGCTACGGGTGTCTGGGCGGGAATATGACCCAGGTAGGAGTAGAATCCTTTGCCTGGTATAGACATGAACATACCATTGACTGCTGCGGGATCGGTACTGAGTTCGAACAGCGGGCAGTCAAAGAATCTATTGCACGAAAGGAGCCCCAATCAGACAGTTTCGTCATTGACCCAGAGGGGTTCAAAGTGGTGGCTGACAGGCTCTGTGAAGAATCCTCTGTCGAGGTGCTGCTGCATTCCCTGGTAGTCGATGTGATCATGGAGGGACAGACGATCACAGGGATCATCACCGAAGGGAAGTCAGGTCGTCAGGCGATCCTCGCACAGAGGATCATTGACTGTACCGGAGATGCCGATGTCGCTGCACGTTCCGGTGTTCCCTACACAAAACGTTCAAAAGAGGAACTGATGGGAGTGACCGTGATGTTCCACTGTGCAGGGGTCGATGTTGACAGGTTCCATGCCCATGTCCAACAGACATTGAAGCCCACGTATGCTGACTGGGGTAAGAACTGGGCAATCACCACCACTGGCCTGGAGGATAACCTCTTCAGTCCCTATCTCGAAGAGGTCTTCGCTCAAGCTCAACAGGATGGGGTCATCCCTGAGGATGCACAGTCGATCGCAGGTACCTGGAGCACCTTCACAGAGTCAGGAGAGGCTTGCGGCCTGAACATGATCTACTCCTTCGGGTATGACTGTACTGATGTACGGGACTTGACCAGAGCCGAGCAGGAGGGCAGAAAGCAGGCCTTATGGGTCATAAAAGCCTTCCAGCGATACATTCCCGGGTTCGAGAAGGCCAGACTGAGAAACTTCGGTATGACCTTGGAACACGGGAATCACGCCAGATCCAGGGAGAGACGCGAGTCACCAGAGATCATGTACTCAATCAGGGACGGTGCGATGACAGCATCGGGATCTTTCCCGAGTTCATCGACGGGAGCGGGTATCTGATCCTCCCGCTGACCGGCAGATACTATCAGATACCCTATGGGCACTTGTCCCTCTGAAGGTGGAGAATCTGCTTGTTGCCGGTCGCTGCATCTCCGCTGATGTGATAGCTCATACTTCGATGAGAAATATGATGTGCTGTACGGTGACCGGGCAGGCAGCCGGGACCGCTGCAGCTCTTTCTCTGAAGCAAGACGTACCGGTTCGGGATGTAGCCATAGGACTGCTTCAGCAGGAACTGGAACAGCAGGGCGTACGGATCAGCTGAAGTCAATCATGGAGACAGTCTCTGAGAGCGGCTGCAAAGAGTAATGAGCCTTCCGTTCAGCCGGTGTGTGACCTGATGCACCGGCTGAACGGGGGGCTTTGTCATCCTGTGAATGACTTGATCTCCTGTTCAGCGTGTGTATCGGAGGTGTCTTCGCAGTCTGTACGTATCGAACTGGCTGGGAGGGAGGGACGACTTTGGAGGATCGGTCTGTGCAGGGATCAGCCTTCAGCCCATCCAAGATCCAGAGAGGCCTGCTGCGTCACTTCCTTGAGGACTTCGATGATCTCCTCTTCTCTCGGAGGTGCCATGCGTGATATGGGAGCGGAGACACTGATCGAGGCGACTACCTTGCCGGAAAAATCCCTGACAGGGAATGCGATGCATTTCACGCCGATCTCACACTCTTCATCGTCATAGGCGAACCCCTGAGTTCGTACCTTCTCCATCTCCTTGAGGAAGGAGTGTCGGGTCACGAGGGTCTTCTCGGTATAGCCGGGAAGTCCCCGGATGTCGATATAGCGATTGATCTCTGCCTCATTGTAGTTCATCATCAGGATCTTGCCGGCACCGGTGCTGTGCATCGGAGCCACCTTACCGATCCTCTGCAGCGTCTGGAGGATGTGATCAGGACCTTCAGCTGTATCAATATAGACTACATTCATATCCTGCTCGATAGACAGCGAAGCTGACTCATTGAGTGTGTCACTGATACTGTGCAGATGTGATTTCAGCGCATTGGAGTAGGAGAACTTCGAATAGGCCAGGTTTCCCAGGCTTGTGAGCTTCAGGGTCAGAGAGTATCGGGAATTCTCAGGATCCCTCCTGACATAGCCATACTCGATGAGTGTGTTGAGGAACCTGATGATGGTGCTCGAGGGCATCTTCAGATCATTGGCAAGATCGAGCAGTCTCTGAGGCCGCTGCTGTTTGGCCATATGTTCGATGATCAGTAACGCTTTACCGATAGACTGGTTCTTCTTGACACCTTCAGATTGCATAGTAGATTCTCCATAGTGAACTGTGATACCACATTATGACGTAAAACCGTCAGGTATGTAAAGGTATTCTATATGGGCCGCAGGATAAAGAGAAGACCCTGCTCAGCCAGTACAGCTCAGACAGGGTCCTCTCAAAGAAATATGCGCTATTCGTTGAATTCGTTATTGCATCGATCGAGGCTCCCATGTTGCAGTCGGTGTTGTCTTCTACGAAGAACTCGACCACATAGGGACCGGCAGCATCCTGTGCACGCTGCATGGCTGCATCGATATCCTTATCCTCCAGGACCCGTTCTGCTGTACAACCGAAGCCTTCGGACACCTTGATGTAATCGATGAAATCCTTGTTCTCGCTCATCTCCACGGCATGTTCATACCCGAAAGCATAGACCTGGTTCTGTCGGATCAGACTCAGGTAGGCATTGTTGAGGACCAGTACGCTGACCGGCAGCTGATGCTTTGCTGCGACTGCCAGTTCCTCTACCAGGAAAGTGAAACCGAAATCACCCATCACACAGACGACCTTTCCCTTCCCGGTCGCCACCGAAGCCCCGATCGCAGCCGGGATATCATACCCGAGCGTACCGGCTCCGCCTGAGGCAGATAGGTCCTGGTCCTGTTGATCTTCTGGTACTGACCAGACCAGATCTGGTTCAGACCGCAGCCTGTGGTCCAGAGTGTCCTGTCATCGAACACCTCGTTCATCCGGTCGAACACGGTCTGAGGTTTGATCTCTCCTGTGGTCCCGGGGATCGTTGTCACATCAAGTGCTCTCTTCTGCGCCGCAAGACCTGCTACCCGTTCTGAACCAGCTCGTTTTCCACCGGTTCGCTTCGCCTCTGCGAGCATGGCAGTCATAGCTTTCTTCGCATCTGATACGATACCGATCTCTGCAGGGATGATCTTTCCGATCTCTGAGGGCTCTATATTGATATGGATGAACCGTCTGTCCCCCTGGTAGACTGCGACGTTCCCGGTGTGTCTGTCCGTGAAACGGCATCCTACACCAAGGACCACATCAGAATCCAGGAACACCTTGTTCCCGATGTTCGAGGCACCACACTGGATCCCTACCAGCTGGACGTTGAGCCGGTGATCATCAGGGATCCCTCCCTTGGCCATATAGGTCGTGACGACCGGTATGTTCATATATTCAGCGAACTCGACGACTTCCTGTTCTGCTTCAGACAGGAGGACACCACCTCCCATGATCAGCACAGGATTCTTTGCCGTATCAAGGAGCGCGATAGCCTGACTGATCTGTTCGGGATCAGGACCGGGGGTGGTGATCTCAGCCGGCTCATATGCATCGATATCGAACGCGATATCACTCTTCTGGATATCAAGGGGAAGATCAAGCAGTACCGGTCCCGGTTTTCCCGATCTGGCAGTCTTGAACGCCTCTCTCATGATCGAGGGGACAGCTTCGGCATCAGTGAGACACCATGCCTTCTTGCAGACAGGCGATGCGATCTGAACGATATCGACACACTGAAAGGCATCTTTACCGAACAGGTCCGAGGTGTTCTGCCCGGTGATCGCTATGAGCGGGATCGAATCCACATCAGCGGTGTAGAGACCGGTGACGAAGTTCGTGGCAGCCGGACCGGAGGTGCAGATACACAGCGCCATCTTACCGCTGGCTCGGAAGTATCCGTCAGCTGCATGGATCGCCGCCTCTTCATGTCTCATCATGTAATGATCGATCTTCGAGGTGTTGATGTATTTGTATACGGGGTTGATCCCGGCACCGGGGATACCGAAGGCATCAGTGATGCCCTCTTTTTCAAGAATCTGTACGATAACTTCAGAAATAAGCATGATTCACTCCTTATATAAACTAATAATTAAAATCAAGTTTTATAAAATGATTATATCCAATAATGTTTTGTAAGTCAATAAAGAATAGCGCAAGAGGTGCTATCCTCTTGATGGTCACTGATGCATTGTTTGAAGATCTCTCTGCCACCTGGGGTTCTCTCTCTGCCAGATTTCATGAATATCGCGTCAAACCTGCCTGAACACATGATTTTCTGGATCCTGAGACAGCAGCGAAGTGCGTTCTTCAGGGCTTTGGGAACTGCGGATGTGTCGATTTGTGTTGACAATATCAAAAAATATTATATTATGGAATTGAATTTTATTAAATGGAATTTTAATAATGAGGTGTTCGCATGAAGAAAGTGGTGTTGATCATTATGGCAATGAGTATCGGCTTCTCACTGTATGGGGGGGAGGTCAGGAGTCTTCGACTGAACAGATCGTGATGCGTGTCGGTGATATTGAGAACGTGGCAAATCTTGGTGCGATCGCATTGGATCGATACAAGGATATCATCGAAGAACGAAGCGGTGGTACCATCACGGTAAAAGCCTTTCATGCCTCACAGCTCGGCAGTGCCAATAAGCAGCTGGAGCTGGTGAAATCTGGGACACTGGAAGCGTTCAGGGGATCCATCTCCTGGCTTGCCCAGTTTGACACCGGATTCTCCCTGACTGATTTCCCCTTCACCTGCGGATCGCCCGAAGAAGCGAAACTGGTCGCGAACTCCACATCTCTGCAGCGGCTCAATGACGCTCTTGCACAGAAGCACGGCATACGCTATATCACTGCCGGCTGGACACGACTGCCGCGACAGCTGCTGGTATCCCGGCCTGTGGAGACTCTGGAAGATCTCTATCAGGTGAAACTGCGGGTCCCCGAGTGTTATTCGTACATAGAGGGCTTCAAGGCACTGGGGGCAGCCCCGACACCGGTCTCGTTCAACGAGACCTATCTTGCCATGAAGCAGGGCGTGGTAGCTGGTGCGGAGAATCATGTGGAATCGCTCTACAACATGAAATGGTACGAAGCAGCTAAGCATCTGGTGATCACAGACCACAGTTATGATATCACAGGATTCATCGTCAATGATGCATGGTGGCAGGACTTAGGTGCAGAGCAGCAGGCCATGGTCACCGATACGTTCGATGAGGTCGATACCTGGTACAGGGCAGAGAATGCACAGCTGCAGCAGAAATACATCGATCTGATGGTTGCCGAAGGGGTGACTGTCCATACCATCGATAAGGACCAGTTCAGAGCTGCTGTGTATCCCGCGACCATGATCCGTGCAGAGCAGGATGGAGAATGGGATCCCGGTCTCTGGGCAGAGATCGAGGCACTGCTTCAGAATTAATTGATCGGTATTCAGGATCGATCATCAGCGGCGTACAACAGCTGCTCATGATCGATCATCATGCTTATGATCAGATACAGGATGGTCGGCTCATGTCCAAGATCCTATCAGTTACCCATAGACTCTACCGTGCAGTGCTGCTGCTGACCCTGCTGGTGATCCTGCTGTGTGTGATCCTGCAGATCATATCGAGGTATATATTCAATACCCCGTTTTCCTGGACCGAGGAGATCTCGCTGTTCGCCTTCTGCTGGTTCACCTTCATGGGCAGTGCTGTCTGCAGTTATGAGAAGACCCATCTGGAGGTGGACTTCTTCTACAACAGGCTGCACGGTCGTGTCAGGCGGATCTTACGTATCATAATCCTGACTCTGGTGATCCTGCTGGAAGGCGTCATGGTAGTGATAGCACTCTGGACCATGACACGGCAGCAGGGGATCAGCTCAGTGGCTGCCCGTCTTCCTGTCTCCCTGTATACCCTGGCTGTCGTACTCGGGTTCCTGGGAATGGGGGCTTTTACTACGTATCATCTGTTCAGAGACTCTTCAGTCATGTCGGAACCTGAGAAGCAGGGCAGCCATGACTGAGAATTCTCGAAACCTCTATGTGGAGTGACCAATGGGAAACAGTCTTTTCATCCTGGTGTTCCTGCTGCTGATGCTCATCAAGGTGCCGGTGGCCTTCAGTCTGGGACTCTCCTGCCTCTTCTACTTCGTAACCAGCGGAGTGCCCCTGGAGACGATCCCGCAGATCATGCTCGGGACCTTCGAATCGTTCACGCTGCTTGCGATCCCGCTATTCATGCTTGCAGGGCAGATCATGAACATGGGCGGGGTGACGAACAGGCTGTTCGATTTCTGCAAGCAGCTTGTCGGACATATACCGGGGGGACTCGGTCATGTGAACATCGTCTCGAGCCTCATCTTTGCGGGCATGTCAGGCTCGGCGACTGCTGACAGTGCAGGACTGGGGACCATAGAGATCAACTATATGAAACAGGAGGGGTATGATCCGGCATTTGCCGCTGCTGTCACAGCAGCCTCCTCGACCGTCGGCACCATCATGCCGCCGAGTCTTGGATTCGTCATCTATGGGGCGATGACCGGGACCTCCATCGGTGGACTGTTCATAGCCGGTATCGTCCCGGCACTGCTGATGACTGCAGCTCAGATGATCATCGTCTATCTGGAGGCAAAAAGAAGATCATTCAAAGTCTATCCGAGAGCGACCTGGAAGATGGTGCTTGGATCGTTCATCCGTTCCTTTCTCCCCATGCTGACACCGATCATCATCCTGGCAGGGATCCTGACCGGCTTTGCCACCCCGACCGAGGCAGCGGTGATCTCGGTGCTCTATGCGATCTTCCTTGGATCATTCGTCTACAGGGAGCTGTCATTCGACGCGTTGATACAGACGCTGGTGGAAGTGGGCAAGGGCACCAGCCGTATCATGCTCATCGTCTCCTTTGCGACGGTGTTCGGATGGATCCTCACCTATGAGGGAATCCCTGCGATGCTGACAGAACTGCTTACCGGGATCAGTTCCAACCCGTATGTCATACTGCTGATCCTGAATGTGTTCATCCTGTTCCTGGGATGTTTCATGGAAGGGATCAGCATCATGCTGATCATCATCCCTGTGCTGATGCCGCTGCTGCTGACTCTGGGGTGGATCTGATGCATTTTGGTGTGGTGCTGGAACTGAACCTGAACATAGGTCTCATAACCCCTCCTCTGGGAGTATGTGCCTATGTTGCAGCAGATATCGCACAGGTCTCATTCGAAGAGGTGATGAAGGCGATCTGGCCGTTCCTGCTCGTGCTGATCGTGGTACTGCTGATCATCACCTTCATCCCCGAGACCACTCTGGCCTTGCCGCATCTGTTCGGGTTCAGGTAGAAGGAGATGAACACTATGAGATATGTACAGGAGCAGCCGCGACAGACGGTGGTCTATGACACGGTCGACGTCCTGGTAGTCGGGGGAGGCCCCGGAGGACTTGCAGCTGCCATCGCCGCTGCACGTGCAGGGATGAAGACCATGCTGATAGAACGGCATGGATGCTTTGGCGGCAACATGACAGTAGCAGGGGTAGAGTCGCTGGCATGGTACCGGCATGAGAAGACCCTGGATACCGAGGGGATCGGGATCGAGTTCGAACGAAGGGCGTTTCAGATGGGAGCTGCGATACCAGAAGTGCAGTCTGACAGTTATGCCCTTGATACCGAACTGTTCAAGCATGTGGCAGATGTCCTGGTCACTGAGGCCGGCGTGATACCGCTGCTCCACTGTCTGGCTGTTGAACCGATCGTGATCGATGGTGTGGTCAAAGGGGTGGTCACCGAGAGTAAGTCAGGTCGCTCGCAGTCCTTGCAGCCGTGGTGATCGATGGTACCGGTGATGCTGATATTGCCTTTCGAGCAGGAGTTCCCTGTGTGATGAGCCCGATCGGAGAGAGACAGGCGGTCACGATGACCTTCAATCTGAGCGGTATCGATACACACCAGTTCCTCTCCTATGTGGCAGAAGATCCTGCGACCTATGGGGATTGGGGAGAGGACTGGGCACAGCAGAGCTCCGAAGAGGAACGACGTATGTTCAGTCCCTATCTTGAAAAGCAGTTCAGACAGGCCTGTCCGGCCGAGCATTGGGGCTTCGGTGGTTCCTGGAGCACGATCACCGAAGATGGGCAGGCTACCTATCTGAATCTTGTCCATCGTGCTGGTATCGACTGTACCAGTGTAGCTGATCTGACCACCGCTGAGATCGAAGGGCGGGCCCAGGTCCTGGAGGTCATCAAAGCGATGAACAGCAGTATTCCCGGCTTCGAACATGCCCGTCTGAGAAATTACGGGATGGCCATCGGTACCCGTGAATCACGGAAGATCACAGGAGAATATACTCTCACCGGTACAGATGTTCTCGGTGAGGGGAGGTTCCCCGATGCGATCGGGATCTTTCCCGAGTTCGTTGACGGGTACGGGATCCTTCGTCTCCCGGTGACCGGCAGATATTTCCAGATACCCTACCGGGCAATGGTGCCTGCACAGATAGAGAACCTGCTGGTAGTCGGTCGGGCGGTCTCAGGAGACAGGACAGCACATGCGGCAACGAGGAATATGATGTGCTGCGCCGTGACAGGACAGGGAGCGGGAATCGCAGCAGCTGCTGCCATCAAACAGGGAAGGACCTGCAGGACGGTCTCCCTGGAAACTGTACGGAAGGAACTCGACCGACAGCAGGTACGGTATACCTAGCACTGTGAGGAGCATCCCTGTCAGGATGCCGGGAGAGTCATGAAACGAAGCCATGTGTTCCAGTTCATCGGATGGATGCTGTTCTTTGCCTGTTCGGTCCTGTATCTGATCAGCGGTATGCGCTCGCATGATATAGCATCGATGGCAGGAAGTATGATCTTCTTCATCGGATGTGTCGTGTTTCTCATACCGCTGGTTGAGGAGATCCTCAGGACCCTCTTCCATGATGATCACTAGCAGAGGATACAGCGGGTATCTGCTGCTGTCGCCTGAACGTCTCGCTGCAGGGTATGGGAGCGTAAGAGTCGTACAAACACCAGTAAGGAGTATAAGAATGGATTACAGAATGAAAGCTGAAGAGTTGTTGAAGGATTTCACCCACGGAAGGTACCTGTTCGGGGTAGATGTGCTTGATGAGGTGGGGGCTATCGCTGCCGGTCATGGGAAGAGAGCTCTGGTCATATCGAACACGACCTATCTCAAACCGGTCTGTGACCGGGTACTTGCCTCGCTGAAGGCTCACGGGGTAGAACTTGCAGGTGGAGTCGTCGTCCCGGATGCTGCACCGAATGCCCCGAGAGAGGATGTCTACCGGATCGAGAGCTACATCCTCCATACAGCTCCAGACTGCCTGATATCGATCGGAGGGGGCAGTGCCATCGATGCGGTCAAGGCTGCTGATGTCCTGGCTTCTCTTGGGTCCCAGAGCCATGAGATCGAAGATTACTTCGGTTCCAATCTGGTGAGTGAGGCAGTCTCCAAAGAAGGGAGAGCTCTGATCCCGCATATCGCGATCCAGACCTCGGCCAGCTCAGGTGCCCACCTGACGAAATATTCCAACATAACCGATCCTGTGAAAGGACAGAAGAAACTGATCGTGGATGATGCGATCATACCGCAGCACCCGGTATTCGACTATGCGGTCACGACCTCCATGCCCACAGGACTCTCTGTCGATGGAGCCCTTGACGGGATATCTCACTGTCTGGAAGTCTTCTATGGAGCCAATGAGGAGACCTATGAGCTGCTTGCACAGATCATGGAGGCAGCCCTGCACCTGATCCTGAAGTATACCCCGCGTATCATCGCAGATCCGTCCGATATCGAAGCCCGTCAGGGATCGGCCTTGCGACCGACCTCGGGGGTACGCGATCATGATCGGCGGGACCAACGGTGCCCATCTGACCAGTTTCTCCCTGGTCGATATCACCTCTCACGGGCGGGCCTGCGGGATCATGAATCCCTACTACATGGTCTTCTTCGCGCCCTCTGTCGAACGACAGCTCAGACTCGTCGGGTCTATCCTCAGTTCCTACGGCTATATCACCGACTCACTTGATGCCGCCGGTGCCAGGCAGCTCGGTCTTACGGTAGCCGAAGGTCTGCGCAGTTTCTCCAGAGCCATCGGATCCCCGGTGACTCTCTCTGAGATCCCCGGATTCACCGATGCCCACATAGAACGTGCCGCTGAAGCTGCCAAGAACCCGCAACTCAGGATGAAGCTGCAGAACATGCCGATCCCCCTGACTGCCGAGCTGATCGATACCTATATGCGTCCGATCCTCGAGGCGGCAAAGACCGGTGATTTTTCTCTGATCAGGCCCTATAGCTGATCGATGAGCGCAACACAGAGGAGATAAGCGGTAATGAGAAGAACCATCACATGTGCACTTGCTGATCAGGCTGAGTTCGAAATCCCCGATACGGTCGATGTCCTTTCGATGCCAAGCAGTACCAGGCTGCCCGATCCCGAACAGGCCATACAGCAGGCCCTCGATGCGCCGATCGCATCGAGGACCATAGAGCAGATCATAGCAGAGAGGGAGGATGGACCTGCATCTCTGACGGTCTGCATCGTCGTCTCTGACAATACCAGACCGGTACCGTACACCGGCGCATCGGGGATCCTGTGGCCGGTGGTCGAGCGGGTGCTGAACTGCGGTGTCCCCGGTAAACAGATACAGGTCATCGTCGCGACCGGGACCCACAGAGGCCTGACTGACCTTGAGATGCGTACGATGTTCGATCCCAGAGTGCGAGAGCACGGGGTGACCATCATCAATCATGACTGTCTTGATGAAGCCCAGCTGGTGAACATCGGCAGGACCTCACGCGGAAGTGAGATCATCATCAACAGGACCTATATGGAGAGTGATATCAGGATCCTGACCGGGCTGGTAGAGAGTCACTTCATGGCAGGGGCTTCGGGGGGAGGAAGTCAGTCTGCCCGGGATTGATCGGTGAGCAGAGTACCTTCATCTTTCACGGGTATCCGATGCTTGCTCATCCCAATGCGACCACCCTCATCCTGAAGGATAACCCCTGCCATCTGGAATCGCTGGAGATGGCACACGCCGCAGGAGTCGATTTCATCATCAATGTCACGCTCGATCATGAGTTCGCCTGTACCGGGGTGTTCGCCGGAGATCTGGAGGCTGCTCATGAGGCGGCAGTAGCGTTTCTATCAAGCTACAGCAGGTATTCGGTGGATCAGCAGTACGATATCGTGATCACCCATGGCGGGTTCGTAGGGATCAACCACTATCAGACGGCAAAAGCCGCTGTGGAAGCGGCAAAACTGCGCAAGGATGATGGCTATATCATCCTGCTAGCGGATAACACTGATACTGATGTCATCGGCAGCCTCTATTATCGCACGACGATCCAGCTGCTGAAGCTGATCGGACCGCAGGCTTTCAACCGGCTGATCCAGTCGGATGACTGGACGTTCATACCCGAGCAGTGCAGGTGCAGGAGTGGACGAGGGTCTTCGACAGGATGCCGATGGACCACCTGAGATACTACAGCCCTCAGTTCGGACCGCATGAGTACGCCATGACTCCCGGTTCACCGCTCCTTCCCGGTGATGGGTCACAATCAGCAGGGACTTTCGCGGAAGCCTGGAGCTCGGACTTGCAGCTGTGGCACAGGAGATAGGGAAGCCCCTTGAAGGGCTCTCGATAGCATTCATACAGGATGGTCCGTACGGAGTCCCGTCCCTCGATCCTCAGACCTGCAGGGCATCGGTCTCTTCCTCGGGGCTTGTCTGAAAGAAGAGCACCGGATCGGGTCTTATGCCGGTCCGGTGCTCGTATCTACTCAGAAGACGCAGGATCTGTCAGTGATCAGACGATGGCGTTCATGACGAACAGTACCACGGCTCCCACCATTGAGAGTGACAGCACGGCGCCGAACCAGTTCCACAGCATGTCCTTGATGTCAGTCAGACCGGTGGTCCTGTTCACGACCCAGAAGTAGCTGTCGTGCAGGTTGGTGATACCGATGGAACCGATACAGCAGGCAAGACCTGCCATATAGGGATTCACTCCGGTCATGGTCAGCAGGATGGGGGCTGAGATCGATCCTGCCGTGAGCATACCCACAGTCGCTGATCCGGTCACGATACGAAGCAGGAATGCCATGAGGTAGGGCAGCACGATACCGGGAATATGTGCATTGACCAGTGCCTGAGCGATCTGCTCACCAGCTCCGCTGGCTTTCAGGACTGCACCGAGTGCACCACCGGCTCCGGTGACGAACACGATGATACCGGCATGTTTGATGGAATCATCAAGGATACCGATGACCTCCTTTCGATCCATCTTACCGGCAAGACCGTAGATGGCGATCAGAAGACCGATACCGACGGCCACCACAGGGTGTCCTACGGTTCCGGTGATGGATTTCAGGATACCGCTGAACCCGGTCATGTTCCCTACGGTGTTCAGCAGGATCAGGACGATCGGGATCAGGATCGGTGCGAAGGAGAGGAAGGTACCGGGGATACCGTCGGTGCTGTATGATACTTCCTCAGTGAGTTCCTCTGTGGTGTAGGGACGGTCGATGAGTACCGATGAGTCCTCGACACTCGGGAGCCTGAACAGGCGTTTCCCGATCCATCGCGCATACAGCAACCCTGCTATGGTGATAGGTACAGCCGCGATCAGGCTGTAGATCATGAATATGCCGATATCGAGCTGGAAATAGGTCGTGATCGCAAGAGGCCCGGGAGTAGGGGGAATAAGGGAGTGTGTCACCAGCAGTGCAGTACCAAGGGCACAGCTGATGGTGATCAGACTTCTTCCAGTATTCCTTGAGAGTGATTTTGCCAACGGTGAGAGGACCACGAACGCCGAGTCACAGAAGACCGGGATCGAGACGATGAATCCGGTGATCATCATAGCGACGTCTTCTTTGCCTTTCCCCAGAAGCTTGATGAAGGTGATGGCCATGCGCTTTGCCGCACCGCTTATCTCGAAGATCGCTCCCATCATGACCCCGAATCCGATGATGATACCGATGCTTCCCAGAGTGCCTCCAAAGCCGCTTTGGATCGCACTGAGTACCTGTGCTGAAGGTAGACCTGAAACCAGACCTGCTGCCAGTGCCCCGATGATCATAGATGGGAACACATGAACCTTCGTCCTTGTCACAAGGAACAGGATCAACCCGATCGCGACCGTCAACCCGATGACTACTCGAATTACTTGTACATCTGCCATTACTCAATTTCTCCTTTTTCTGAAATAGTATATGCAGGCGGTCATGTCAAGATGACATGCCGCCATAGGCTCCCCTGAAGGCTAGATCACCGGTCCGAGGCAGTAGAAGTCCATGGACTTCGTATACTTGATCGATTCGCCTTTGTTCATCTCCCCTGATGCGACGCGCAGCAGCAGCTCGAAGGTCTCATCACCGACCTCTTCGATGGACTTCTCTCCGGTCACGATCCTTCCTGCGTTGATATCCATATCATTGCTCATCCGGTCATAGGTGACCGGGTTCCCGCAGATCTTGACCACCGGTACGACGGGGAATCCCTGGGGGCACCTCGTCCTGTAGAGAAGAGGATCACCTGTGCCCCGGCGACAGCCATCCCTGAGAGCAGTTCGATCTCTCTGCCGGGAGAGTCCTTGATCCAGAGGCCGGGTCCCTTCGGTGCTTCGGTGTAGCCGATGACCCCGTCGATCGTCTTGGTTCCCGACTTCACGATCGCTCCAAGGGACTTCTCTTCGATCGTACTCAGACCTCCGGCGATATTCCCCGGGGTGGGCTGGCCTTTTCTCATATCGACCCGATGGCCTTGGCACGGTCTTCCATCTCTTTGACGATCCTGCCGATCTCAGATGCGACGAACTCGTCCTTCGCTCTTCTCTGCAGGATATGCTCTGCTCCGATGAACTCTGTCGTCTCTCCAAAGATCACCGTACCACCGTGTTCGATCACCTTATCGGCTACATAGCCGATGACCGGGTTGGAAGCGACTCCTGAGGTCGTATCCGAAGCCCCGCATTTGATACCCATGACGAACGTAGAGAGATCGACCTCGGTCCTCTGCATCCCGGAGATCTGCAGAACCAGTTGCTGTGCCTTATCGATTCCCGCCTGGATCGAAGGACTCGTTCCTCCCAGTTCCTGGATGTTGATCCGTTCCACGGGTTTTCCCGTAGCTCTGATCTCCCGTTCCAGCCGGTCGGTATCGACACCCTCACAGCCGAGGCTCACGATCAGGACGGCTCCCACATTGGGGTTCTCTCCGATCTTGATCAGGCAGTCGGTGATCCTCTCCAGATCCGGAGGAGTCTGGCAGCAGCCCTGATGATGGATGATCCCCTGAGTCATGGCTGTATTGTGCACGATGCTCTCGACCACTTCATTGGCGCAGACCACCGAGGGGATGACAGCCACATGATTTCTGCTGCCGATCTTCCCGTCTTTCCGTACGTAACCCATATAGCTGCTCATTATGCCTGTTCCTCCTGTTTCCAATCGCCTCGACCACGGATGCTGTCGATATTATGAATATGGACATGAGCTCCGACTGCTATCGCCTGTGTGGCGATACCGATCTCCTCGCCGTATTTGGTGACCTGTTCACCATTCCCGATAGGTACCAGAGCGATCTTATGTCCGTACGGGATGTCATCGAGCACGGTCACGATCGTGCTCTCTCCCTTCGTATCCAGGACAGCCACAGGAGTCCCTGCATCAGCTGTCGAGAACAATGTCGCAACATTGTCATCTTCATGGTTCCTGATTGCCTTTACCATCTCATTCATGTTCCTCTGTTCTCCTTACGATCACACCGACCCCGTCAGGGATGACGGTCACTGAAGCTTCTCTGCCTTGAATGGCAAAAGCCATGTCCAATGCTTCGCTGACGGTTTCGGCATGCAAAAAGTTCATCTGTTCGACAACGGACCTCGACAGCCCGCTGGTGACCAGGATGATGCTGTAGTGTATGAGCGCATCGGCGAACCGCTGTGCGCTCCACTGCTCTGAGATCGTCTGTTCAGGCGGTATCGCTGAGATGATTTCGAGCAGTTCGTTCGGCGGGGCACTGAGCATCAGTTCCCCGAAATGGTCACCGCCGAGTCCGTCGATGCAGCCGGCGGCGATGATGATGACCCCTTTGGGTCTGATACAGGCAAGAGCGGCATCGAGACCTTTGGGACACTGGTAGAGATTCTGATCGAGGGGATACCCCCCGTTCGTGGTGATGACGATGTCAGCAGGGGCTGCGTGCACCCCGCACTGATCGAACAGCAGTGTACATCCTGCGCGATGAGCTGCATCAGGCTCACCGAAGACTGCAGCTGAGATATGCTTATTCTCATCAAGCAGGACATTGAGAATGCAGCTGAGGTTGGCCCTGCGGGCCGCTTCTATCATGTCTTCGTGGATGGGGTTCCCGTCAAGGATCCCGGTGGCTGCCAGGGGGTGGGCGATAGCCGCTGCACAGTGGTTACTGTTCACGCAGGCCTGTGAAGCTACCCCCGGGAGGACACTCTTTCTCCCTCCTGAGAACCCGGCGAAGAAGTGGGGTTCGATGAACCCCTCTGCTATCAGCAGATCTGCCTCCACTGGAAGATGATGGATCTCACAGATACTTCCCGAGGGAGTATCCCCAGATCGACGAAGAGGGAGGAGTCAGAGGCATCATGATTGATCAGGTGCTCTGATGCGGTGATCTGCTCCCCGAACTTGTCTACCATCTCCTCATGGGTCATCCCGCGGTGCAGCCCGGTGGCGATGATGATCGTGATCGATGCATCGGGATTTCCCCTCCTGATCTCTCTCAGGAGTATGGGAAGGGTGATGCTGCTGGGGACCGGACGGGTGTGATCACTGGTGATGATCACCACCCGCTGCTTTCCGGCAGCCAGCACTGACAGCGGTTCTGAATCAATGGGATGGGTGAGAGCTTCTTCCACGATCTGTGCCTCTGAACGCTCAGCGGGTTGGGCCATCTCTCTGGGGATCAGGATCTCCTGCAGATTCTCTTCCGGTATATCGACGTCAATGACCCCTTTGTCGTACTTGATGCGTGTCATGGCCATCTTTCTGGCTCCTTGTCTTATGCATAATGGATAATGTATACATTATGCATGAAAATATGGTGATGTCAAATTATTTTTTGGATCAGCACAGGAGAGGTGCTGAAAGACAGAAAAGCCATCCTCTAAGAGAGGATGGCTGAAGTCTGCAGGCTGATGGGGCTATGCTTCGGTATTTCGGGAGTTCAGATAGTTCAGGATCTCTTCCTTGGCCCAGGAAAGATGGTTCGCACAGCAGGTGACTGCCTGTTCACCGTCATGATCGAGAAGGGCTTCGATGACACGGATATGCTCATCTACCGACTCATAGAACCGCTTGGGGCTTGAGAGTGCATAGATCCTGAACGGCGTGATGAGCATGGAGACTTTGGTAAGCGCCTCTGAGATGATGGTGTTGCCGGCACTCTCGACGAGGTACTGGTGAAAGTCCGAATCGATCTTCAGATACTCTGCCAGATCTTCGATATGAGCATGGGTGGTGAAGAGGGTCCTGAACTCCCTGAGCCGTTGGGCGATCTGTTCGCTCCGGTTCTCAGCGACCTTCCTGACGGCATAGAGTTCGATGATGAGCCGGAACTCATAGGCCTCTATGATATCATGTTCGGAGATCTTTCTCACGAACACGCTCTTGTTCGGGACACTCTCAAGCAGTCCCTCTCCGATCAGCTGATTGATGGCATTCCTGACCGGGGATCGGCTGACATTGAGCTCCTTGGCGATCTGCAGCTCCTGAATACGCTGGCCGGGAGTGAGGGACCCGTTCACGATATTGGCTTTCAACACCTCATAGACCTGATCCTTGATCGTTGAGATGATTCGTTCGTTTTTCAAGTTCATGTTCGAAGATTACCGAAAAAACTGACATGTTACAAGCTTCGTATGGGTATATAACCGGCAAAGTAAGTGGGGGCATCCGGATGGTTCGCTCCGGATGCCCCCGAAAGGTATGGGACTCGTATCATGTATATATGGATGGCTCATCACCGACGTCTGTAAATCGATGAAGAGCCACATATGCCGGTCATCTTCCGTAGTACGCTGCTGTGTAGATGGCTTTCACATCTGCTTCCGCAGGTGCTCCGGGGTTGGTGAGGGTACAGGGGTCTGCAAGGGCCCGTGCACTCATGCGATCGAGTACTGAGAGGAACTTCTCTTCTGAGAAATCCACCTCATCACATGCTGAGAATGAGCTCGGGATGTTCATGAGGCATTCAGCCGCCTGATCTCCTGTGCCAGGTCCTCGATTCCCAGTGCTGCCTCGATCTGCTGGTAGGCATCGGTGAACTGCTTGTTGAAGGTGATGATGTACGGCATGAGGATGGCATTCGCCAGACCATGCGTGACACCGAACTCTCCGCCGATCTTGTGTGCAAGTGAGTGGACGAGCCCGAGAGAGGCGTTGGTGAAGGCCATGCCGGCAAGTGCAGATGCATTATGCATATGAGTCCTTGCTTCCATGTTCTCAGGCTGGCTGCAGGCAGTGGGCAGATTGGCAGCGACCAGCTTGATCGCTTCGATCGCATACGGTGTGGTAAAGGAGGTGGCAGCGGTCGAGACAGCCGCCTCTACTGCATGTGCCATGACATCCATACCGGTATTGGCGGTGATGTGTGCTGGCATCTTAGCCGGGAGGTTCGGATCGAGGATGGCAAGATCCGGTACCATCTCACCTGAGACGATGGGGTATTTGATATGGTTCTGGGTATCGGTGATCACCGAGAACGCTGTGATCTCTGAAGCCGTACCGCTGGTTGAGGGAATGGCGGCGAACTTCGCTCTGGTCCTGAGTGTCGGCATGCTCCCCGGGCTGATGATATCTTCGAAGGAGAGCTCCGGGTGTTCATAGAAGCACCACATGACTTTTGCAGCATCGAGTGCAGACCCACCGCCGATAGCGATGATCCAGTCCGGTTCGAAGGCGATCATCTGTTCGGCTCCTTTTCTGACCGTCTCTACCGAGGGGTTGGGTTCCACGCCGTCAATGACAGCAGTCTCCATGCCCGCTTCGGCAAGATATGCCGCTGCCGCATCCAGAAAGCCGAATCGCTTCATCGAACTGCCTCCGGTCACCAGCATGGCCTTGGTGCCGTCCAGTTCAGCCAGCTTCGCCAGAGATCCCTCTCCGTACACTATGTTTCTTGGAACTGAAAACGCATTGATACTCATACGTCTCCTCCTATGGTTATTTATTTATCGATTAAAATATATCGATAAATAAATATTGTGTCAAGCGAAAAAGGGAAGAATGTGCAGCAGATCGATCTGAGGATGAAACATCGGGAGAAAAGATGTGATGGGGCAGCGGTTCTTGTTGACAAAATCTGTCCGAATGATAATTATTAACATTGAAAGGCAATGATGGAGACGAGTAGAAGGTACAGTCATGAAGAGAGAAGGCATCCGTTCGGCTGAAAGATGCCTGATGAACTCCCTTTGAACACCCCTCCGGAGCTGCGATTCGAACACTCATGGGAAGCCTGAGTCAGTAGGGTCTGCCGTATCTCTGCGTAAAAGAGTCAATGAAGCGCTGTCTCTTTCGTATGAAAGAACGGAAGTAAGGTGGAACCGCGGAAGACCAGGGCAAGAGCCTTTATGTTTTTCGTCCTTGCAGAGTACATCTATGGTTATGATACCAGAGTGCTGTGCGATCAGGACGCAGAGCATGAAGGCTTTTTTGTGCAGGCACTGCCGGTACAGACAACAGGAGGAATGTGATGGCAAAAGCGGTGATGGATGAGAGACTCCACAAGATCAGACACTCTATGGCACATGTGATGGCTGAAGCGGTGCTTCAGATGTTCCCAGATGCACAGATCGCGATAGGCCCGGCGATTGAGACCGGTTTTTACTATGATTTCGATCTTCCCAGACAGCTGATCCCGGCTGATCTGGATGAGATAACCGAACGGATGACAGCGATCATCAAAGAACAGAAGGACTTTGTTCGAAAGACTGTGACCAGAGCCGAAGCACAGCAGCTGTTCGCACAGCAGTACTACAAGCTCGAGCTGCTCAAGGCCATCCCCGAAGATGAGGAAGTCTCGATCTATGAGCTCGGTGGGTTCATCGATCTCTGCCGGGGTCCGCATGTGGAGAATACCAAACAGCTCAATGCCCAGGCCTTCAAACTGCTCTCCATCGCCGGTGCCTACTGGCGTGGGAAAGAGACCAATCCCATGCTGACGAGAATCTACGGGACGGCCTGGGCCAATCCCAAGGAGCTCAGGCTCTACCTCAAGCATCTTGAAGATGTGGAGAAACGTGATCATAGAAAACTCGGCAAGGAGCTGGATCTGTTCTCCCTGCATGAAGAAGCCGGCCCCGGACTGGTCTACTGGCACCCCAAGGGAGCGAGGATCCGTCTGGCGATCGAAGACTTCTGGCGGGCGGAACACTATAAGAACGGGTATGAGATGGTAAGTACTCCTCACGTGGGTAAGTCCTGGCTCTGGGAGACCTCAGGGCATCTGGATTTCTATAAAGAGGGGATGTACCCGGCGATGGAGATGGACAATGCGCAGTACTATGCGAAGCCGATGAACTGCCCGTTCCATATCATGATCTATAACAATACCAAACACTCCTACAGGGATCTGCCCTGCAGATGGGCTGAACTCGGTACGGTCTACCGCTATGAGAAGGCGGGGGCACTCCACGGGCTGCTGCGGGTTCGGGGGTTCACTCAGGATGATGCCCATATCATCTGTACCCTGCTCAGGTGGAACAGGAGATCCTCGAAGTCTTGAGATTCTCCCTGTTCATGCTGCGGTCCTTCGGGTTCACCGAGATCAGTGCCTATCTGTCGACCATGCCCGAGAAGAGTGTGGGAGAACCTGAGAAGTGGGCCCTTGCCACAGAGTCCCTGAGAAAGGCCATCGAGGCTGAAGGCCTTGACTATGATGTGGATGAGGGCGGTGGAGCGTTCTACGGACCGAAGATCGATCTCAAGATCAAGGATGCGATCGGCAGGGAGTGGCAGTTGTCCACTGTTCAGTTCGATTTCAACCTCCCTGAACGGTTCAAGATGACCTTCGTGGATAATGACGGGGCAGAGAAGCAGCCGTTCATGGTCCACAGGGCACTGCTTGGCTCCATAGAACGATTCTTCGGTGTCCTGCTCGAGCATTATGCCGGTGCGTTCCCCCCATGGCTCGCTCCTGAGCAGGTGAGAGTGATCCCGGTCGCAGAAGCGTTCAACGGATATGCCCGTGATATCACGGCACTGCTCAGGGAAGAGGGGTACCGCGTGTCGGGTGACCTCGGCACTGACCGTCTCAATGCGAAGGTTCGCAAGGCCCAGAAGGAGAAGATCCCCTATATGCTGATCCTTGGAGAGAAGGAAGAGCAGAACAGGGCCGTATCGGTCAGATACCGTGACGGGAAACAGGAGAACGGGGTCCCCCTTGAGGATTTTATCCAGTTCATGGAGGAGAAGATCAACCTGAAAGAGGTACTGTAGGATTGTGCGACGGTAGGTAAAACCTGTCAGGAGACAGGTCGGAGGTGTGCATGGATACGATTATTCTGTGGGTCACTGAACACGGCCCGATGATATATCTCCTTATATTCGGTGTTCTCATCGCTGCAGGGGCAAATCTGCCGATCCCCGAGGATGTGATCACGGTTCTTGCAGCATCAGCTGCAGCGGTGATCCCTGAACTGCGCTATGGTCTGTTCGCTGCGGTGATCGCAGGGGCCTTCGCAGGGGACCAGATCTCCTACTGGATCGGAAGACTCGTGGGACCGACTGCAAAGCGCACGGTGACAGGTCGCTCGCTCTACAGGAATGCACAGGCGAAAGCGGGAAGGACCGTGTACTATACGAAGGTGCATCTGGTACGAAGCAGGCTGAACGACCATGGTACGATGCTGCTGACACTGGGCAGGGTCATACCGTTCGGGTTCAGGAATCTGCTGCATATGACATCAGGTTCGTGAAGTTGTCGTATCGACAGTATCTGCTGCTGGATCTCATCGGGGTGGTCATGAGTACCGGGGTGCTCTTCGTGCTGGTCTGTTCGATCGGCAGGGTCGTACCCTCCAGAACGCTGGTGGTTGCAGTGTCTCTGGTGATCTACGGACTGCTGTTCCTGACCGGGTATGCGGTGTCCAGGCGCTATATGGGTAGGCCCGAAGAACCCGAAGAACCCAAAGAACCGAAGGAGTGAACGATGAACAGAGACCGCGAGCTTGCACAGCTGCAGGCAATAGATAGAGAACTCACGCTGCTGGAGCAGAACTCAGCGCTGCTGGAGTGGGACGAAGAGACCCAGATGCCCAGTGAAGCCCTTGAGGGGAGATCAGATCAGATCTCCCTGATACAGGGATATATCTACGATAAGAAGACCTCATCCCTGATGGGTGAGCTGCTTGATGCGCTTGAAGAGGATGGCGTTCAGTGTACCGATGTGCAGCGAGCGATCGTACGGACCTACCGCCGGGAGTATGACCGGACGGTGAAGATACCCAGGCAGCTGGTATTGGATCTGAGTCATGCGGCTTCAACGGGTCAGGCCGCATGGACGGGGGCGCGGGAACAGAGTGATTTCTCCCTGTTCAGCAGCCATCTTGAACATATGATCGGACTCAAGCGGGATTATGCAGAGGCTATGGGGTATGGGGAACACCTGTACGATGCTCTGATAGATGAGTACGAACCGGGGATGAGCTCATCGATGGTCTCTGCGGTCTTCGATCCTCTCAAGGTCTCTGTGAGCGAGCTGTTATCGGCAGTGGCTGCACAGCCGCAGATCGATGACTCCTTTCTCTATCGAGACTATCCCAGAGATCTGCAGGACTCCTTCGGCAGGATGATCCTTCGTGATATGGGCTTCGATTTCTCCCGTGCACAGATGGCCGAAGCTGTCCACCCGTTCACCACGACCGTCGGCTATGATGACATACGCATCACGACCCGCTATGATGAACCGATGGTTAGCAGCCCGCTCTTCAGTACGATCCATGAAGGCGGCCATGCCCTCTATGAACTCGGAGCCTCTAACAGCACCACCCGGGGGACGGTCCTTGCACAGGGTGTGTCGATGGCAGTCCATGAGAGCCAGTCCCGGCTGTGGGAGAACGTCATAGCCCGCAGTGAGGAGTTCTGGCATCACTACTACCCCAGGATGCAGGACCTCTTCCCCGAGCAGCTCTCTGATGTCACAGAGCAGGCTTTCGTCCGGGGATCAACAAGGTCGAACCTCGATGATCAGGGTCAACGCTGATGAAGTCTCCTATTCTCTTCATATCATCCTGCGCTTCGAACTGGAGAAAGCGCTGATCAGCGGTGATCTTACCGTAACCGACCTGCCAGCAGCCTGGAATGATATGATGAAGGAGCTGCTCGGCATCGTTCCGGCTACTGATGCAGAAGGGGTGCTGCAGGATGTGCACTGGTCTGCCGGTCTGTTCGGATACTTCCCGACCTATGCACTGGGCAATCTGTTCGGATCTCAGTTCTATCGGACGATGGAACTGAGCATCCCCGATCTCGGCAGACAGATCACTGCAGGGAACCTGCGGGCAGCAAGTTCCTGGCTCAATGAGCATATCTACCGTCATGGGAGCATCTATCCCTCGCTGGAACTGCTCAGTCGGGTGACCGGGGAGCAGCTTGATCCACAGTACTTCATCGATTACCTGAACAGGAAATATGCAGCTATCTATCATCTGGACTAGGGGGTTCTCATGAATATACCGAACAAACTCACCGTATCGCGTCTGTTCCTCGCTCCGATCTTCTTCGTGCTCTACTTCCTCCCGAATTGGACCGGCATGAACGCTCCAGCTCTGACCTGGCTGCTGCTGCTGGTCTATGTGCTCATTGAGATCAGTGACCTGCTCGATGGGTTCATCGCTCGAAGGTATCAGATGGTGACCGACCTGGGTAAGGTGCTTGATCCCTTTTCCGATGTCATCAGCAGGATGACCTACTTCGTCTGTCTTGCCTTCTCCGGGATCATGCCGCTGTGGGTCTTTCTGATCATTCTCTATCGGGAATTGTCAGTGACCTTCCTCCGTATGATCCTCATGGGAAAAGGGTGGCCATGGCAGCATCGATCTGGGGAAATCGAAGGCGGTCCTCTATGCCGTATCTGCCATCCTGGGGATCCTCTATACCGTTCTTCTCCGGCTGATAGAAGATGCCTCCTGGCTGGGACTCTATGCTTCGGTCCTCTGGTGGGTCTTCGTTCTGGCAGCAGCGGCATCGATAGGTTCTTTTCTCTCGTATCTCAACGGGCGAAGACGCATCTTGCCGATATGAGCTCCTGAGTTCTGGATGAGGGATGAACGCATGAAGGGCTTGCAGGATCTGGAACAGGGACGACTCGATCAGGTGCGATATATTCTCACTGATGTCGATGACACGATCACCACGCAGGGGAAGCTCTATCCCCAGGCACTCGAAGCTCTGTGGGCTCTCAGCAGGGCGGGGTATCTGATCATCCCCGTCACCGGCGGTTCAGCCGGCTGGGCCGATATCTATCTCAGGCAGTGGCCGATCGATGCGGTTATCACCGAAAGCGGTGCGCTTGCCTACTATCTGGAAGAGGGCCGCCGCAGGACCTTCTGTCACCCCTCTATCGAACAGGAGGGGTACGGGCATCGGGCAGAGCAGTTCATGAGGCAGGTCCTCAAGGAGGTGCCCGGCAGCAAGCTCTCCTCTGACCAGTTCTGCAGGATCTATGATATGGCGTTCGACCACCACGGCGAGCAGCCCTTCATGACCGATGAGGCGATCGCTGCGGTGACGGGGATCTGCACACGTGAGCAGGTCTCGTTCGGGGTGAGCTCGATCCATGTGAACTGCTGGTTCGGCAGCTATGACAAGCTCTCGATGGTGGAACTCTTCATGAACAGAAGATATGCTCTCTCCCGAGAACAGCTGCATGAACAGGCCATCTACTGCGGGGATTCATCAAACGATATCCCCCTGTTCAGAGCATTCCCCCTCTCCTTTGGTGTCGGTAGCATAGCTGGGGCAGGCTGGGCTGCGGCAGATGAACCGGCCTACTGCGCCCGAGAGGCAGGGGGAGCCGGATTCGCACAGATCGCTCAGCTGCTGCTGCAGCAGGACCGCTGAGAAGCTGTGATCCCATCCCTATACAGGGTGGATCCGGCAGGCAGAAGTACCGGAGAAGAGAAATCCGGG